>Ga0189289_10008_pt1 | contig 381297 bp, 355 predicted proteins | sample UW106minimetaG_FD_130313 | JGI IMG/M metagenome (GOLD analysis project Ga0189289, IMG submission 130313) | Marine microbial communities from the Costa Rica Dome - UW106 mini metaG | ecosystem: Environmental > Aquatic > Marine > Oceanic > Photic zone | place: Costa Rica: the Eastern Pacific... | reverse complement strand
CACAAAAAGGCCCCACAGTGCATTGGGCTACAAACCACCAGCTCCTGAAACCATCATTCCGATGGATCAGAGGCCGATCATGCACTAACAATCAAAATGGACCACTCAGATGAGGCTGCTCACCCTCGCCAATGAAATTCTCGTTATTGATTTGAGATTGCCGAGCGAAGTCATCGTCTGCGTAGTAGTCCATATGGTTTGCAAGGAAGTTCAGGACAATAGATTTCCCTGCATTGTTCGCTCCGATGAAGAGGTTCATGCTTGAAAGCGGCGCTATACGCTGTTGCTCTGGACCAATGCCGCGATAATTCCTCAGCGCGATACCTTCGAGAAACGTCCTCAAACCAATCTCCTTAGGGTTTCTGACGTGGTAAACGTGCCAGATTGATTTCCGGCTTCGTTTGCCTAGCACCAGGTGCAAGATGCGCATACTAAAAGAGAATCTCAAGAGTTGAATTCTCGCAAAACGCGCTTTGTCGGCGAGAGGGGTTGCACTGGTCAGATAGCGGTGTCGTTCATTTCAGAGAGGCTGGTCAGCATTGATCCTGATATTCAGTTTATCCGGATCGTCATGAGACTGGTGTATGAGTGATCGATGGAGGGATCCATGCAACTTGTGTAACAGTTCACCGACCGCCAACAGCTTTTTTCCTATGAAACTTAAGCCTTCATCATAGTTCGCAACAAACATGTTAATTGGTTGACGGTTATCTTGCATTTCGACAGGAAAAGTTTCAACGGCCATTCTCATGAACTCATGATCTGAGTGTGCCATTACTGTGTTGCGGCTTTCGATGATTTCGTGGTGAAGGGCTTTCTCTTCTTGGGACAGCTCAGCTCCTGTCATTTTTAGTGACAGTTTCGGGCTGTTTCCTTTTGTGGCAGTGAAAGGGCGAGAGTAGGCGATGACCATCGTTGTTTCAAAACATCTAAACCGCCTTAGTTCCTTGGTGGAATATGTCTTGTCCGGATCGCATTCGAGAAGGAAATCATATGCACTCAGAGCGAGCTGAAAATCTCCCAGAGAGTATAGCATTCTAATCCTGCGTTGTTCATGTGACGCAGACCTTTTCGATGTCGTTCCATTCATGACTTGGTTCCGATGAGCCGATAAACTGACGTTCTTGCTATTCCCAACCTTCTTGCGATCTGGGTTGCCCCCAACCCTTCAACGTCTCGAAGCCGTTTTATTTCTTCAGCATTAATACTCACCTTTCTACCTTTATAGACCCCCGCTGCTTTAGCTTTGCTGATGCCCTCCATTTGCCGCTCTCTGCGCAGGTTGGTCTCGAACTCAGCAAACACCCCTAACATCTGGAAGAACGCCTTTCCTGCGGCGCTGCTCGTGTCTACGGGCTGTTCTGTTGCTTTGAGCGCAACACCTTTAGCTTCTAGCTCACGTGCAATGCTGGACAGGTCATCCATTGAGCGAGCGAGGCGATCAAGTCGTGTGACCACCAACGTGTCACCCTTGCGTAAGAACTCAAGCAGGGTCTTCAGCTCATCACGCCCCTGTCTGCTGGTGCCGCTGATCTTTTCTTCGCGGATGATTTCGCAGCCTGCCGCTGACAAAGCGTCCCGCTGAATGGTTAGGTCTTGGTCAGTGGTGGAGACCCTTGCGTACCCGTAAAGCGCCATGCTGATGTGTTCCTTTTGCCTCTAGACCCTTTATGGGTAGTGTGCCAAAAATCGCAAGGCAACCCTAATGGTACACCTAGGGTGTCACATGTGGGTGTAGTGCTGGGGTATACCCAAAAGACACGATGAGTTGCGGTGCCCTCTCTACGGCATTGTCCCGCGCCGGTGCCCGTAGCGTGATTGCTGGTCCCATCTTGCAAGCAATTGACTTGCTTCCTTAGTGTGTATTGAGCGCCCTGTGGGGGGGGATAGCATCACATCGTTATATAGATTAGGCGCTCAGATTTTTATGCCGCGAAGAAAGTCGCTCAGTACACGTCGTCTTCTTCATCATCTGAAAGCATGTCGATCAGGTAATGAAGGTTGCGTTTGGAAAGGCGGCGTTCCAATACGATTGCGAGTGCTTCATAGTTTCTAGCGCCAGCCCGACCAATTTCCTTCCCTATAGCGCTGTCCAGCGCATTAGCGCGGGCCAGTATCATCTGGTCGTGCATTTCTTCATTCCACTCACTTCCGTCCAGCTTCTTGACCTGACGCATAGCCTGCCACCAAGTATCCGGTACTTGCAGGTCTTCGTCTTGAAGCAACTTGAGCGTTCGTCGCATCTTGCCCACGGTGCCATCGCTGATGCCTGTAGCCTTAACCGTCTGGGCTTTTGAAAGTCCGTGGTCGGAGCAGACGATCCGCCAAGCTGCATTTTCTCGCTCGGTCTTTGTCATCGGCAGTTTGGTTTTGGTGTTCTCGGCCAGAGCAAGAAGTATTGCATCGGCCTCAGGGCACTGATGTAGCGTGACTGGAACATCTTCGCTGAAGTCGCAGCGCCGATAGGCTTCGAGCCTATGGTGTCCATCGACCACCACATAGTCGTCATCGGTCCGTTGCCAGACTGTCATCGGGTCAAGCGTGTCGCCCGCTTTGAGCGCGGCAACCAAATCTTGAACGTGAGCTTCGATGGTTTCCTGCTCACGAAACTGAAACTTATGAGGTTGAGTTCTAAGCGAGCTGAGGGGAAGGGAGGCTGGTGTTGCTGTCGTAGCGGCTATTGTTTTCGAGGTCATTGTCTTGGTCTTTGTTCTTCAGGGGCCATTGAGTTGGTCCCAGCCTATGCAGAATGCATAACCAGCAGCTGCATACCCTAAGCTTGTGGCACCCCCAACCAGTAATCTTCAGGAAGCCAATGCTGTTGGCTCTCGTCCTTAAGCTCATAGCGGTAAGACCAGCCGAAGAAGCTGTACTTCGTTTTGTTGCTGGCACTCGCCAGCTCAGACGCGCTTTTCTTTCAATGGTGGTACTCAATTAAATGGTGGAACTTAATTGCTGGAGGGAAGCCGGAGCACCAAATACGCGACCTTGTACTACCCGTCTGCAAGCTTCAGGAACTGGAAGCTCAAGCGTTCAATTGCTTCACCCCGAACCTTCAGGCTTGGCCCAGCGCCGTAGGCTCCAGCGACGTCGCCAGATCCGTGACCAGTAATGAAGTCGTTGACCTCTTTGCTGACACCCACATCCCGCAACATGTCTTTGAAGTTGCCGCGCAAAGAGTGGACCACCTTGGACTTATGCTGAGTTACGTTGCGTACCAGAGGCATTAGCGCCTTGGACGAAGAGGCTTGGGTTTTGCCGTCGCGATCTCGTGGGAACTCTGGGAACATGAGGCCGGTCTTTCCTGTGGAAATCCATTTCAGGGAGGAGTGGACGGGCACCTGCCTTTGGGAGCCTTTCGTCTTCACGATGGCCTCGGTCAAATCGAAGTATGTGATGCCCTGAGCGCTGTCATGCTTGATGTTTTCCCAGTTAAGCAGGGCTGCTTCGTCAAGGCGCATTCCGGTTGCGACAAGGATTGAGAGCAGGCGTTTTAAGTGGGGCTTCATCTCCTGAGCGAACAGCTGTTCAAGTTCCTCACGGCTGAACGGAATATAGCTTTGCTTGGCGGTGCCCACGCTTTTATCCAGCCTGATGCCGATGAAAACATTTGTCTCCACCCACCCCTTCCGGACAGCCAGATCAAACATCCGTCTTACATATCCTAGCTTCTTCTGCACAAGCTTCAGGCTTTTGCCCGTGCCGACGTGTGCCGAAAAGTCGTGGACTTTGACAGCTGTCACCGCGGTGAGGCTGCAGTTGCCCATGAAACGCTGAAACTGCTCCAGCGCATGTTCGCATTCTCGCAGTGTCTTTTGGTTTTGGTATGGTGTCGTTGCTAGATACTCGCGGCACAAGTCGGCTAGGCTTAAGGTGTTTTCCTTGACGTCAGATGTGTTGGTCTGTGCTTTCCAGCGCTTGTATGCCTCGTGTGCTCGTTCTCCACCCAGATGCACCAAGTCAATACAGCTGTCGTCTTCAGCATCTGGATCGCTGGTGTCTTCCGCATACTTGTGGGCCATTATTATGCCTTCAAGGTGCCCTTCGTCATCTAACCGTTGAATCTCTTCGGCGTCCCCAATCCATCCAAGATGATCGCTGATCTCGTCGCGGATGTCAGGTTTGCAAGCGTCTAGTTGGGCGTAAAGCTCCGTTGAAATTCTGTGCTGACGCCGCTTTGCGTCTGCCAGATCGCTAGTGCCTGTAGATTTCTTGAGCTGTTTGCGACCGTTCAAGTGAGGCCGTAGCTCAACCGGAACAGTGAGAAGCACATAGTACTTGTTCTTGTTTTTGGCCAGTGTAGTGGCTGGGTAGTCGGGCACAAATATCCTCCGATTTATCCTCCTTGGTATGCGCCAAGTGCTTACTTTGTTGAGATAAAACGGAAAGACAGTCAATGGAGGCGAGTACCGGAATCGAACCGGTGTACACGGATTTGCAATCCGCTGCGTCACCACTCCGCCAACTCGCCTCATGTGGTGTGTCACCCAAGTGCGGGCTGTGCCGCGACTTGTTGGGGTGATTTAGAGGTTTCCAAAAGGAGTGTCCAGAGGGTTTTCGATATTCTTCTCGCCGCTTGGTTCAGTTCAGTGTCACGGCGGGCGGGGTGGGCGCGGGCTGTGGGTCTGCGGGGATCTCTTGGGGTAGATCATTCAGGCGTGACTGGATGGTGTTCAGCACAACAGGCAGGCGGCGGCCGCTGGCATGGCGCGACGGGTAGACGGCAAAAATCTCTTTCGGGGCAGGGGGGTAGTCCGGCAGGATCACCTCCAGCGCGCCGCTTTGCAGCGCATCCGCGATCAGGATTTTTGGCACCCGGGTGTAGCCCGATCCGTTGAGCACCGCGCGCAGGATCAGGTCAGGATCATCCGCGGTGAAGCCGACCCGGATCGGCGCCTGATGCTCCGCGCAATTGCGAAACAGCGCCATATAGGGTGCCTCATGTTCCTCGTTGCGCAGGATCAGTTTCAGCCGATGCATATCTGCCGGTTTCTTGGGTCTGCCGACCTGATCCAGATAGTCTGGTGTGGCGACCAGAACCGCCTCCAGCTCAGCGATCTTGCGGGCGTAGCCGTCGGTGTCACCCAGGCGGCCGCTGCGGATCGCCAGATCATAGTTTTCCCGGATCACGTCAACAAAACGGTCCTCAGTCCGCATCACAAAGGTCAGGTCAGGGTGGGCCTGGTCCAGATCCAGCAGCGCGGGGCCCACCACCATGCGCCCCAGAAAGGTGCTGACGCTGATGCGAAACGTGCCGCTTAGGGATTGATCCAACCCGGCCAGATCGGCGCGCAGGTGGTCATAGCCTGACAGCAGGCGCCGAGCGTGGCTGGCAACCAGATCCCCGGCGCGGGTGGCCTTGACCCCACGGGGTGTGCGCAGCAGCAATTGCTGGCCCAACAGTGCCTCAAGCTGGGCGATCTGCTGGCTGACGGCGGATTGTGTCATTTCACGCCGTTTGGCAGCGCGGTTGAGGCTGCCCTCATCCAGGGCGGTCACAAGGGTGTCAAGCAGGCTGAGGCGGTCCAAGGTATCGTGATCTCTTATATGTGCTATCGTATCTCAGCGGCTTATCTGCCGCGTTTCATTGAAATACGTTCATTTGGCACAGGAAATCCAGAGAGATATTGCAGGAGTTGCTTATGACTTTTTCACGCAGAACAGTGATGCAGATGTTGGTGGGGGCGACGGCTGGGGTCGCGTCCCTTGGCATGCCGCGGGCGGCTTTGGCCACCTCAGGGGCTGCGGGGCAGCCAGCGGGGATCTACCGGTTTCGGCTGGGGGAGGCCAAGGTGACGGCGCTGCTGGATGGCCATATCGCGATTGCCCCCGAGTTGGTGGTTGGCATGGATCCAGCGCGGGCTGATCAAACGCTGATGGCGGCGGGCTATCCCAAAGGGTTCCAGGGGCTGCAGATCCCGGTCAACGGCTATCTGGTTGAGATGAACGGGCGCAAAACCCTGATAGATGCCGGTGCGGCGGCGACGATGGGCCCGGGCGGCGGCGGGCTGCTGCCGGCACTGGCCGCGCTGGGCGTGACGCCGGCTGAGATTGATGAGGTGCTGCTGACCCACCTGCATTTGGATCATGTGGCAGGCGTTGTGGATGGCAGTGGTGCGGCCATGTTCCCCAATGCGGAACTGGTTGTGGCGCAGTCCGAATGGGATTTCTGGCATGATGAGGCTGTTTTTGCCTCGGTGCCTGAGGAAAATCGCGGTTTCTTCCATATCGCGCGGAACTCAGTTGCGCCTTACGCGGATCGCATGCGGTTCTTCACCGGGGAAGAAGAGGTTTCAAACGGGATCCTATCGGTGCCGATGCCGGGCCACACGCCGGGCCATGCCGGGTTCCAGCTGAACTCAGGCGATGACAGCCTGTTGATCTGGGGCGATCTGATCCACATGACCACGCTGCAGATGGCCCATCCTGAATGGACGGTGGTGTTTGACGGTGATCCGGCGCTGACGGTTGAGAGCCGCAAGCGGTTTCTGGACCGGGCTGCAGCGGACAATCTGCTGGTGGCGGGCATGCATCTGGACTTCCCCGGATTGGGCCGGGTGCAGCGCGCGGGTGAGGCCTATCATTTCCAGCAGGCCCCTTGGCAGGCCCTGTTGTGATGTCACCCCAAGGCAACACCTGAAAAATAAGGGGCGGCCCATGCGGGTCGCCCTTCTTCTTCAAGGGCTTCATTTTTAAGTGTCTAGCTGGTTTTCGCCGATTGTTATGCGTTGCCGCTTGAATGGTGATGTGACACACTATAGATCACCAATCTGAACGAAAGAGTTTAGTAAATGACAGACTTTACCGCGCGCCGCACCATGATGGTGGACACACAGATCCGCCCGTCAGATGTGACCAAATTCCCGATCATCCAAGCGATGCTTTCTGTGCCGCGTGAAGATTTTGTTCCTGCCGACAAGATTGAGTCCGCCTATGTTGAGGAAAACGTCGATCTGGGCGGCTCTCGGGTGGTGCTGGAACCGCGCACCCTGGCCAAGATGCTGGACGCGCTGGACATTCAGGCGGATGAGCTGGTGCTCGATCTGGGCTGTGGGCTGGGCTATTCCTCGGCTGTGATGGCCCGTATGGCCGAAGCTGTCGTCGCCGTCGAAGATGACGAAGCCCGCGCTGATGAGGCGCAGGCTGCCCTGTCACGTGCAGGTGCTGACAATGTTGCGGTGCATGTTGGTGCGCTGGCAGAAGGGGCGGCAAAACACGGGCCCTATGATGTGGTTGTGCTGCAGGGTGCTGCCGAACATCTGCCCGAGGCGATCATCGATCAGGTAAAAGAGGGTGGCCGGATTGCCGCGCTGCTGGTCGAAGGTGCGCTGGGCACAGTTAAAATCGGATATAAGATTGACGGTGTGATGTCGTGGCGGTTTGCTTTCAATGCAGGGGCGCCCGTGCTGCCCGGCTTTGAACGCCACCAGGCCTTCACATTGTGAGGACATAAGGCAAACGTCCCGACGGAGTACACATCGGCGGGCGTATCATAATTTCAGGCCGGACGGGGCCTTGGAGGGAGCAGGACATGAAACGCGCGTGGATCAAATCCAAACAGGCGGCCCAGGTCGCGGTATTGACGGTGACAACGGCCCTTGGTGGAACGGTGGCCGGGGTGGCTACGGCGGATACATTGGCCGGTGCCCTGTCGGATGCCTATAAGAATTCAGGCCTTTTGGAACAGAACCGCGCCGTGCTGCGCGCGGCTGATGAAGATGTGGCACAGGCCGTCGCCGCCTTGCGCCCGGTGCTCAGCTGGGCGTGGGATGTGACCCGCCAGTTCGGCACGCAGCAATCTGCACAGACCGGCAATGTGGCGGCGGGTTTCAATAACTCTGCGACGACATTGAGGCTGTCTGCGTCGCTGATGCTTTATGATTTCGGGTCCAGCAAAGGGCAGATCGATATTGCAAAGGAATCGGTGCTGGCAACCCGTCAGGCGTTGGTGTCGGTCGAACAGAACGTGCTGCTGCAGGCGGTGGATGCCTACACCCGTGTGCGCACCGGGGCGGAAACGCTGGCGCTGCGTCAAAACAACGTGCGTGTGATCACCGAAGAACTGCGCGCGGCCAAGGACCGGTTTGATGTGGGTGAAGTGACTCGCACCGACGTCGCCCAGGCTGAGGCCCGCTTGGCACAGGCCCGTGCGTCGCTGGCGCAGGCACAGGGCGATCTGGTTGCCGCGCAGGAGTATTTCCTGGCAGCCGTAGGCCGCAAAGCCGGCAACCTGGCCAGCCCGACCCGCGCCCCGATTTCAGCCAAGAACGCCGGTGAAGCCAAAGCGATTGCGCAGCGCAATCACCCTGATGTTCTGCGCGCCAAACATGAGGTGGCCGCCGCAGATCTGGGCGTTGCGGTTGCTGAGGCTTCGTTGAAGCCCACCGTGAACCTCACCGGTAGCTACGGTCTGACCGAAAACTTCGATTCCAGCGACTACAGCCGCGCAGGCTCCATCGGTGTTCAGGCCTCCGGCCCGATCTACGCGGGTGGCCGTCTGGCCTCGGTCGTGCGTCAGGCCATTCAGCGCCGGGATGCGGCCCGCTCGGCATTGCACCTGACGACCATTTCGGTGGCGCAGGATGCTGGCACCGCCTTTGCCAACCTGCAGGTGGCCCGCGCCGCACGTGAGGCGGGCGATCGTCAGGTGCGTTTCGCGCAGGTCGCCTTTGACGGTGTCCGTGAAGAGGCCTCTCTGGGCGCGCGCACCACGCTGGACGTGCTGAACGCGGAACAGGAACTCTTGAACGCCAAGGCCAACTTGATCACTTCGGTGGCAAATGAATACCTGGCCTCCTATTCGTTGCTGGCGAACATGGGGCTGCTTACCGCTGACAATCTGCGCCTGAACGTGCCGCGTTATGATCCGGCTGAGTACTACAAGCAGGTGAACAAAGCCCCCGCCGCGGTCAGCGCTCAGGGGCGTCAGCTGGACAAAATGCTGCGCCGGATCGGAAAAGAGTAAAAATTGACCGGTCGGTTGTGAGAATCTCTGCCTTTGGCTACACTTAGCCAGAGGCAAGAGTGGAAGTGTAAATGTCAGATCCCGTAACCAATGTTGAAATTGAGGACGTTTTGGCCTCAATCCGCCGCCTTGTGTCCGATGAACATGGCGACGAATCGCGCCGTGATGCAGCGGTCGAGGCTAAGGCGGACAAACTGGTTCTGACCCCGGCGTTGCGTGTCGCAACGACGGAAGACGCCCCACAGCGTTTCCCCGAAGAAGAGCCCGCGCGCACCAGTTTCGGCCGCAAACAGCCCGGTGAAGCCAAGCCCGTTGAACCCGTTACGGATGACGCGCCAGAGCAGGTGGTTGAAGCAGAGCCAACGCCGCTGCCGACCATGCAGCTGGGGGCGGAATATGCGGTGTCGGATCCCGACGAGCCGCAGAAAGATCTGGCCGAGGTTGCTGAGGTGGATGAGCCTGCCGCACCGGAAGTGCGCCTTGAGGATCGTTTTGCCGATCTGGAAGCCGCGGTTTCTGTTTCCGACGATCAGTGGGAACCGGACGGCAATGATGAGGATGCCTTTGGCGCCGCCCCGATGAGCATGGAGTGGCTGGATCACACGCCGCAGGAATCTGTTGGGGGCGCCGAAGCCGAAGAAGCCCCGTTCTGGGAAGGTGTGGAGCCGCTGGAAACTTCTGCAGAAATCACCGCCCTGCACCATGATGTGGTCGAAGCGGATGAAGTCGAAGAGGTGGTCGACGAGGCCGAAGAAGAACTCGACGCTGCTGATGATGTCGCCGATGAGGGCTTTGAGGCGGCTGAACATCTGGACGAGGCCGCTGCACTTGATGAGCCTGCAGTGGCCGTCGAAACCCCGGTGGAAGAGAGCTACGACGCAGTCGACCCTTACACCACGCAGGCCTACGACAATGTAGAAGAGGATGCCTCCGCCGCGCTTGAGGATCTGGCTGGCCTCGGCCTGCAGGATGGCATTCTGGATGAGGAAATGCTGCGCGAACTGGTGGCTGATATCGTCCGTCAGGAATTGCAGGGCTCGCTTGGGGAACGGATCACCCGCAACGTGCGCAAACTGGTGCGCCGGGAAATCCAGCGCGCGCTCACCGCGCGGGATCTCAGCTGACCCTAGCCTGCGCTTTCGGCTCTGCCGCAATCTCCAACAGGGTTTTGAGGTCCATATGGGCCTCAATATGATCGGCCAGTTGATCCAGCACTTGTTCCAGCCCTTCATCATAGGCGATCTGGGCCGTGGCGCCCAATTCTCCCAGGTACTGCGCGCGGAAGGCATCCGCGCTGAACAGCCCGTGCAGGTAACAGCCGCGGACCTTGCCATCGGCTGAGGCAGCCCCTTCGGGCCGACCATCCAGATCCAGCCAGGCCCTTTCGCAATCCGGTCCATCTGTGACGCCAAGGTGGATTTCATAGCCCGACACAGCATCGCCCGTCGCACGGTAGCTGGCATGGCTCAGTGCGACGCGTTTTTGCGGTTTCATAACTGTGGTCACATCCAGTAGCCCCAGCCCGGGAGCCGTGCTCGGCGCGCCTTCGATGCCATCGGGGTCCGAGATTTCGCGGCCCAGCATCTGATAGCCACCGCAGATCCCCAACACGTGACCACCGCGGCGCACATGGGCCTGCAGATCAATGTCCCAGCCCTGGGCGCGGAAATGGGCCAGATCGGCGATGGTGGATTTTGATCCCGGGATCAGCACCAGATCCGCATCGCCGGGCAGCGGGCGACCGGCCTCGATAATCTCAACGCTGACATCAGGTTCCGCCGACAGTGGGTCCAGATCATCAAAGTTGGCAATCCGCCCCAGACGCGGCACCGCAATCTTCAAGCTGCCGCCGGATTTGGAGGAGATGTCCATCACATCCTCAGCTGGCAGGCGCCAGGCATCGGCAAACCAGGGCAGGGTGCCCAGATCGGTCCAACCGGTCTGATCCACAATCGCCTGCGCCCCGTCGGCAAACAGGCTGACGTCACCGCGAAATTTGTTCACGGCAAAGGCTTTGATCCGTTCGGCATCTTCTTTGGGCAGGATCACCTGCGTGCCGACCAGCTGGGCGATGACGCCGCCCCGGTCGATATCGCCCAGCAGAACCACCGGAACGCCCGCAGCCTCGGCAAAGCCCATATTGGCGATGTCCCCTTTGCGCAGGTTCACCTCGGCAGGGCTGCCGGCGCCTTCGATCACGACGATATCGGCCTCAGCACACAACCGGTGGAAGCTTTCAAGGGCAGGGCCCAATAGCTCGGGCTTGGCTTTGGCGTAGTCCCGCGCCCGCAGGGTGGCAAAACGTTTGCCCTGCACAATAACCTGTGCGCCGGTATCGGTTTCCGGCTTCAGCAGGATCGGGTTCATGTCGGTATGGGCCGGAACCTTGGCGGCCAGCGCCTGCAGCGCCTGCGCCCGGCCGATTTCACCGCCATCTTCGGTGACGGCGGCATTGTTGGACATGTTCTGGGGCTTGAAGGGCCGCACGGTCAGGCCACGATTGACCAGCGCCCGGGTGATCCCGGCCACCACCATGGATTTCCCCACGTTGGACCCTGCGCCCTGGATCATGATTGCCCGTGCCATCTACCGTTCTCCTGCCTTTCCTTTGCTATAGCAACTGCCCCGCAGCGGGGGGAGGGCAAATACGGCGCGCCTGCAGCATTCTGCGTCGCAGGCTCAGTCTCACGCTCAACCCGCCCCAGAACCGACACCCAGAAATGAGAAAACCTGCCTTCCCCCAGGAAGACAGGTTTTTTCTGACAGACGTGAGTGTGTCTGCAACTGCGGCAGCAGTTGGATCAGGCGGCTTCGGCCTGCTGTGCGGCGTTGCGACGCTCGCTTTCCTCGCGCGACAGCGCGACGGAGGTACGTACACCTTTGCCTACAAACTCCATCAGCCCCTGAACAACACGTTCGTTGGGGTCGATGCCGGCACAGGACAGAACTTCGCGGCCGTCGCGCGAACGCGCCCAGCGAGCGATCTGTTCAGGGCCGTTGCCATATTTCTTGTCATCAGAAATGGCATCGTCGAGCGCAGCCAAAACAACGGCTGCAAACAGTTTGCGTGCACGGTTGCCTTGCTCGTTGTTAAAGGCGGTGCCGTCAACGAATTCTTGCATAGATTCGTCCTTTATTATTGCTCTTGTGTTTCTGGCGTGAGGGGCCTTATGACCGATTTGTGACGATTCGGGTAGGCCTGTATTGCATGGCTTCCATGCGCTCAGTGCATGGCTTCCGATTTTGCCACCCCGTGGTCGGTCTTCTTGCTTTGGGGCTGCCCGCAAGATATAGGTGCTGTCAAATTCCGATCAACCTTACGACGTGGTTTTGTTACATGCCTAAAATCAACGGGAACGAGATCCGCCCCGGCAACGTGCTGGAACATGACGGTGGCCTGTGGGTCGCTGTGAAACTGGAACATGTAAAGCCCGGTAAAGGCGGCGCTTTTGCTCAGGTGGAAATGAAAAACCTGCGCAATGGCTCCAAGCTGAATGAGCGCTTCCGCTCGGCCGACAAGGTAGAGCGTGTGCGCCTGGAGCAGAAAGACCAGCAGTTCCTGTACGAAAGCGACGGTATGCTGGTGTTCATGGACACCGAAACCTTTGAGCAGATCGAACTGCCTGCCGACCTGCTGGGCGAACGCCGCCCCTTCCTGCAGGACGGTATGACCGTTGTGATCGAATACTATGACGTTGAGGCACTGAACGTGACCCTGCCGCAGAAAGTCACCTGCCAGATCGTTGAGACCGAGCCGGTTGTCAAAGGTCAGACCGCAGCGAACTCGTTCAAACCTGCAGTGCTGGACAATGGTGTGCGCGTCATGGTGCCGCCGTTTGTGGCCCAGGATGAGATGATCGTGGTCAACACCGAAACCATGGAATATTCCGAGCGCGCCTAAGCCGCTGCTTGGTGATTTTGAAAGGCCGCTCGGATCAGGGCGGCCTTTCTTGTTTCTGGCGATCCTTACGATGCACGCTTCAGATCGTGATCCGGCGATCGATCCCGATCCGATGCAAGAACTCCGGATCGTGACTGACCACCAGCAGCGCGCCGTCATAGCCGTTCAGCGCCGCCTCAAGGGTTTCCACCGCCTCAATATCCAAGTGGTTGCTCGGCTCATCCAGGATCAGCAGCTGACGTGGTTGGCTGTGCCCCAAGGTGCAGGCCAGCGCGGCCCGCATGCGTTGCCCGCCGCTGAGCGTTCCAATGCGGCGCTCCGCATCGCTGCCGCGAAACAGAAACCGGGCAAGCACCGAACGTCGGTGGTTATCCGTTGCGTCCGGGTCCAGCCGGGCTATGGCCTCAACCACGGTTTCGTCTGGGCGCAGCAGACTGAGATCCTGATCGATCAGGGCGTGCGGCACGGACAGACTGACCAAGCCTTTCTGCGGCTTGAGCCGACCTTCAATGCAGGCCAGCAGCGTGGACTTGCCCGCGCCATTTGCCCCCTCAATCGCCACCCGCGCGGGGCCATGCAGGGCAAAGGACAGGTTGGAAAACAGCGGATGGCTGGATCGATAGCCAAACTGTAAGCCCTCAATGCGCAAAACCTCGCGGCTGGGCGGCAGGTCACAGGTGGGGATTTCCATCTTCAGCGGCTCCAGCACTTCGATCGCCTCTTTCGCGGCCTGCAGATCGGCGGTGGCCGCCGCCGCTTGACGCGCGCGCAGCCGGGCTGCTGAGGAGGCGGAGCCTTCGCTGCGTTCCTTGGCGGCATCCAGCACCAGCTTTGATTGACTGCCCGAGATCCGCAGCTGCTTGCCCTGTCGGTCGGTCCGGGACTTACGCTCGGTGGCGCGCTGCGCCTCTGTCTGCACGTCCCGCACACGGTGTTCGGCCTGCTGCAGATCTTGTTGGGCGGCCCGCAAGGCGGCGTCCTTGGCGCTGCGATAAAAACTGTAGTTGCCGCCGTAGCTCTCGGCGCCAAGGCTGGTGAGTTCAAAAATGGCGTCCATCTCCACCAGGAGAGCCCGATCATGGCTGGCCACCACCGCGCAGCCCTGCCAATCACGCAGGGCCTGCACCACATATTGGCGACCCTCCTGGTCAAGGTGGTTGGTCGGCTCATCCAGCAGCAGCGCATCGTGATCTGCAAACATCAGCGCGGCGAGGTTGGCCCGGGTGCGCTGCCCGCCGGACAGCGCGGTCAGCGGCGTTTCGGGCGCATGGTGCAGGCCCAGCCGATGCAGCGCGGCAAGCAATCGCGCCTCCAGCGTCCAGTCTGCAATCGCGAGGTCTTCCGCAGTCGCCACGCCGCGGTCTGCCCGCTCCAACAGGGTCAATTGGTCTGCGACCCCAAACAGATCGGCAATTGTAGCCGCTGGATCCAATTCCGGGATGATATTTGGATTTTGGTGCAAAACCCCGATTGAGGGCGGCCGTCGGATGGCGCCCGCATCAGGCGTCAACGTGCCCGCCAAAAGGCGTAGCAGCGTCGTCTTGCCCGTACCATTGCGCCCGACAAGACCAGTGCGTTGGCGGCCAAATGACAGGGTAAGACTGGTGAAAAGGGGATCGCCATCAGGCGTATGCCAGCTGAGGTCGGCGACGGAGAATGTAGACATGGTGCAGCTCGCAGGAAAAACCGAAAAAAGGGTTCAGTCGGCGCGTGCGTGATCCATTGTCTTAATCTCCAAACAGGTCTGACGGCTCAGCGTCTGAGGTGCAACATGGCCATGGGGGGAGGGGATTTCAAGCCTGGTGTTTGGAAAAGGGGCCTTGGAGCGGCCCCGGCGGGACCGCCCAGTCTGTCTTGACTTAGAGCCGCCGAACCACCGCGTCGCCGGCCTGCATATCGTCTTTGGCCCGGTCAAACCTCAGGTAAGCAATAGCCTCATCCCCGGCGCGGCTCAGCAACTCACCAGCCTCTTTAACACCGTTCAGGATCTTGTCACCCGTGGTGGCCTCACCCTCAACGGAGACCCGCGCCAGACCTTTGCGCAGCTCGGTTTTATGTTTCATCCGCGCGGTGACCTCCTGTCCGACATAGCAGCCTTTGCGGAAATCCACCCCGTTCAGCCGTTCAAATCCTGCTTCCAGAATGAAGGTGTCCGGCGTCAGCTCAACCCCGGTTTCCGGCACCAGATGGGCCACCCGCAGCGCCGTCCAATCGCTGCCGTCATCGCCGCCCTCATTACCGTACAGACGCCAGCCCATATCGGGGTGACGCGGATCCGGCAAAGCGCCGTCCGGCAGATCGCCGGTGCCGCGTTTCACGGTGAGGTCGGTTTCTTCCAGGGTCACCTGCGCGCGCAGCTTGTACATGGACAGGCGTTGAAACAGCATCGCGGCCAAATCGCTGGACACATCGATCAGAATGTTCGCGCCCTCGGGCACCAGAAAGAAATCGGCCATGTACTTGCCCTGCGGCGTCAATAGCGCGGCATAGACAAGCCCTTGATCCAGCTTCTTCACGTCATTGGTCACCAGCCCTTGCAGGAAGTCCCGGGCGTCATCGCCTGTCAGGCGGAAAATGGTGCGGTCTGTCACGTCTATGCTCCCGTTGCGCGTGGTTCTGTAATATAGGCTTTGCCAGCACAGGCAACAGGGGCAGATGCCACAGAGGCATCAGAATGAGGTGAAGATGCGCGCAGCTCTCTCGGTAGTGATCCCGACACTGAATGCCGGCGGGGCCCTGGCGGTCTGCCTACCCCCGCTGATGGAGGGGCTGCAGGCTGGTGTGATCCGTGAATTGATCATTTCTGATGCTGGCTCAACGGAGACCACGGTTCAGATCGCTGAAGAGGTTGGCGCGATGGTTGTGACTGGCGCGCCATCCCGCGGAGGGCAGTTGCGCCGTGGCGCTGCTGCGGCCGCGGGGGACTGGGTGCTGTTTCTACATGCGGATACCGAACTGCCTGCGGGCTGGGCGGATGCGGTTTTGGACCATATCGAGGCTCATCCTGATACTGCCGCCTATTTCCGCCTGACGTTCCTTGAGACGGGGCTGGGCGCGCGTTGGGTCGCGGGGTGGGCCAACCTCAGGGCTAAGTGGTTTGATCTGCCCTATGGCGATCAGGCGCTTCTGATTCCCCGCGCCTTGTATGATCAAGTGGGTGGGTTTGCCGATCAGCCCTTGATGGAGGATGTGGCGATGGCCCGCGCCCTTAGGGGGCGGCTGCGGGCCCTTCCCCTTAGCGTCCGAACAAGCGGCGCGAAATACGTCCAAGAAGGTTGGTTGCGCCGGGGGCGTCGGAACCTGTGGTGCCTGCTGCGCTATCTTTGCGGCGCCGACCCGCACGTTCTAGCGCAATCGTATCGGCGGTCGGGCCGTCGGTCTTGAACTGCAGCTGATGCAGCTGGGCATAGATGCCACCGCGCGCCAGCAGCTCATCATGGGTGCCCTGATCCACCACCTGACCGCGGTCCATCACAACGATCTTGTCCGCATTGCGCACGGTTGACAGCCGGTGGGCAATGACCAGCGTGGTCCGGCTGGCGGCCAGCTTGTCCAGCGCTTCCTGAACAACCTTTTCCGAATGGGCATCCAGCGCGCTGGTGGCCTCATCCAGCAGCAGAACAGGGCTGTTGCGCAGCAGCGCGCGGGCGATGGCCACACGTTGGCGTTGCCCACCTGAGAGCGCTGATCCACGGGGCCCTACAGGCGTGTCCAGCCCTTGCGGCAATTTCTGCAGGAAGTCGCTGACATGGGCGGCGTCCAATGCGGCCTTCAACTGTGCGTCACTGACATCGGTCCGACCCAACAGGATGTTTTCGCGCAGTGTTTCGTCAAACAGCGCGGCGTCCTGGGTGACCACGCTGAAGAGGTTGCGCAGCGCGGGCAGGGCCATCTGATCCGCCTTGACGCCACCAATCAGCACGTCACCGGAACTTGGATCAACCAGCCGGGTCAGCAGGTTGAAGATGGTCGATTTCCCAGCACCCGAGGCCCCAACCAGAGCGGTGGTTTTGCCGGCAGGTGCCGTCAATGTGGTGCCACGCAGAACCTCGGTTTCGCCATAGGACAGACGCACATCACGCAGCTGCACGTCAGGCATCCCGCTAGGCGCTTGCACCGGCTTGGCCGGCGAGGTCAGCGTCGGTTCCGTGTCCATCAGCTCTTTGATGCGCTCAATCGCGGCGGCAGCGTTCTGCCATGTGGCGGTGATCCCGCCCAAGCGACGCAGCGGTTCAAAGGCAAAGCCAATGGCGGTGAAAAAGGTCATGAACTGACCTATGGTTTTTTCACCTGCAATGATTTCAGAACCGCCGAAGACCAGCACCCCAAGAAAACCAACACCGGCCATGATATCGATCAGCCCCGGGATTGCCGCTTCGCCAATACGGGCCCGCACCTGCGTGGTGACCAGATCATCAGTCAGGTGGCTGTAGCGGTCGGATTGGTAGCTTTCCAGCCGGTTCAGTTTCACCGGAACCATACCGTGGAAAACTTCATCCAACCGGGTTGCCAGCTTGGCCGACAGGTCACGCGCCTGCCGTGAACGGCGGCGTACAAAGGTCTGCACCATCTGGCTGGGCAGCACCAAAAGAGGGATGCCCACACAGGCAATCAGAGTCCACTGCCAATCGGTGGTCAGCGCCACCATCATGAGAATGAACAGCGAAATCACGTCGCGCCCGGCACCCGTGATGACCACGCCCCAAACCTGGTTGATGGCTTCTACGTCACCTTGCACACGCTGGATCAGGAAACCCGGCGGGTGGGTCTGGTGAAAACTGCCGTCCTGACGCATCAGGTGGTTCAGCATATCAACCCTCAGGTTGGCTGCGGAGCGTTGAGAAATATAGGCCAGCAGGGCTTTCTGACCGATAGAAGTCAAAGCGCGCAGCAGGAAAATGGTCAGAAAGGCGCCGCCGACCCACCAGATTGCGCCAGAGCCACCGTCAACAAACACGTCGTCGAACATTGGGCGCATCATCCAGCTCATCGCGCCCAGCATTGAGCCTTCGATCGACATCAACACAATCGCTCCGATCATCCAGCCGGTGTACTGGTGCAGGTATCGGGTCCAGAGCCACTTCAGCAGTACGGTGCTTTTGACGTCTTCGACGGGCTGCTTGGTGTCGCCGGTCTGGGGCAGGTCGGTCTTGTCGGTCATTTTGCGGACTTCGATCCGGAAAAATAAGCGTTGTTGAGGGCGTCGGCGTCATATTCGCTGCGCACCCAGTCCTCGAAGGAAATCCCGGTTTCTTTCTGGCGCGCCTCATAGACATCCAGAAAATAGTCCAGCACACCGGTGTTGGACCACTTGATATGCAGGAACCGAAGCGACAGCATTTTGCGGGCTTCGGCGATCGGTGCTTTTTCGATCAGCAGCAGGTACAGCACGCTGGCCAGCCCGGCGCGGTCCGCACCGGATTTACAATGCAGCAGGAACGGGCGTTCGATGTTGTTGAACGTCTCCAGCAGTTCCAAAATGCTCTCACGCGGTGGGGCCGATCTTGCGTGCAGGGTGATGTCATACCGGGCGAGGCCCAGCTCCTCGGTGATCTTCTTTTCCAGATGGAAGTGTGGCCGCTTTGAAACGCCGCGCAGGTTGATCACCGATTTGATCCCCATTTCGGCGTATTTCTTGAACTGCTCTTCATTGGGGTGGTTGGAGCGATAGGCGCCGGGGGCAATTTCATAGAAATTAGTCCACACCCGGCGCAGAATACCGTGGTCGGCCCAGTCGAAGTGGCGCAGCGCCTGTTTGCGGTGCTCTGGGTTGGACAGGTCCAAAGGATCGGGCATCGTATTGCCCTTTTCATAGTCTTTGAACTTCTTGAAGATATTCATATTGTCCTGTCCTTGCAGTTCGAGCGGGACTCTTAGTGTACCGCCTGACCTGTGGCAAGCGCGCCCGGCGGAGCAGCGCCCATAGTAGTGGCAAAGCCGCGCATATCACAAAGCAAAAACACCCCCATCAAGAGAATTGATGTTAGCGCAATTGACCCCGCGTTTTGCGGAGTTAGGGTCACTCGCAGCAAGACAGGAGACCAGCATGACACTGAAGAACGGACAGCAATACCTCGCCATCCCCGGTCCCTCGGTAATGCCAGAGGCGGTGTTGCGTGCAATGCACCGTTCCGCGCCCAATATCTATGAGGGTGAGCTGGTTGAAGTCACCGAAAGCCTGATCCCCGATCTGCGTTTGGTGGCAGGCACAAAACATCACGTCGCGATCTACATCGCCAATGGTCACGGCGCCTGGGAGGCGGCGCTGGCCAATGTGCTGAACGAGGGAGGCACGGTTTTGGTGGCGGCGACGGGGCGGTTTGGCCATGGCTGGGCGGAAATGGCACGCGATCTGGGTATCAAGACCAAGGTGGTCGATTTTGGCCGCAAGTCGCCCTTTGATGCAGACCGTCTGGAAAAAGTGCTGCGCGAAGACACCGACCATAAGATCAAAGCGGTACTGGCCACCCATGTTGATACCTCCAGCGGTGTGCTGAATGATATCCCCGCCTTGCGTGCTGCGATGAACGCGGCGGGCCACCCGGCATTGTTGATGGCGGATTGCATTGCCTCGCTGGGGTGTGACCGGTTTGAGATGGACGCCTGGGGCGTCGATGTCATGGTGGCGGCCAGCCAGAAGGGGTTGATGACGCCGCCGGGGCTGGGTTTTGTCTATTTCAGTGACAAGGCCGCAGAGGCGCGCAAAGCAATGGCGCGGGTTTCGCGCTATTGGGACTGGGAGCCGCGGGCCAACCCCGATTACCTTTATCAATACTTTGGCGGCACTGCCCCGACGCATCATCTTTACGGTCTTCGTGTTGCGCTGGATATGCTGAAGGAAGAAGGCATGGAAAACGTCTGGCGCCGCCATGATGTTCTGGCCCGCGCTATCTGGGCTGCCTGTGATACCTGGGGGCAGGATGGGCCGCTGACGATCAACGTGGCAGATCCCGCCCATCGTTCCCGCGCCGTGACCTCGCTGCGGATCGGGCTGCCTTACGGGCCGAGACTGCGGGCCTGGACGGAACAGAACGCCGGCGTGACCCTTGGCATTGGTCTGGGCATGTTTGAAAAGGATGACCCCAAAGGCGAAGGCTTCTTCCGCATCGGCCATATGGGGCATGTGAACCCCCAGATGGTCATGGGGGCGCTTGGCGCGATTGATATGGCGTTTAAGGCTGAAGGGATCCCGCATGGCACCGGCGCGCTGGAGGCCGCGGCGCAGGTGATCGCCACCCGCTGATCCGAAATTCTGCGACCTCGCGGCCAAGGCTTGCATTTGTTCACGATATGTTCATGATTGTGCCATGCATGATGATGACGCGATTCCATCTGAACAGCTGTTGCAAATGCAACCTGGCCAGCTGCTGGCGCGCGGCGTAAGCCGGGCGCTGATAAGCTATGGTTTTGTTTCGGTCGAAGAGTTCGTGCCAGCCCGGGGCCTGCGCGTTGACGTGATGGGGCTGGGGCCCAAAGGTGAGATCTGGGTCTTTGAATGCAAATCCAGCCGCGCCGATTTTCAGTCTGACAATAAGTGGCAGGGCTACCTGGACTATTGTGACCGCTATTTCTGGGCGGTCGATGCCGAGTTTCCCACCGAACTATTGCCGGGTGGCACCGGTCTGATGATCGCAGATGCCTATGGCGGGGAAATCATTCGCATGGGGCCTGAGGACAAACTGGCCGCGGCCCGGCGCAAGAAGCTGACACATAAATTTGCCAGCGACGCGGCGCGGCGGCTGCAAAGCTACCGCGATCCGCGTGTGTAAGGCATCGGCTTACTTGACCGCGCGTGCAGCTTGGGCGGCGGCGCGGATTTCTTCGGCGATTTCTTCAGCTTCTTCGGGATCGAAATCCATTGGGATCTCCAGCTCACCGGCGTCGATGAACAGGCGCACCATACCGTGGTCGGTCGGTCCAATTTGCAGGTTGGCTTCGATGTCGCGTTCGGTATTGATGCCCATGATCGGCTCTCCTTTTCGGTTAAGTTCAGCTAGCGGTTTGCGCTGACTTTGGCAAGATTGCCCCGTGCCCTGACATCGATCCGGCGATGCGTTTGGGCTGAAACCGGGTAAGAATGGGAACCGGGCAGGGGGACACATAGGCGGGGCCCTTGTTTTTAAGCGCTTCCATTGCGTCGTTAAAAAAGCCGCCAAGAAAGCGTAGAAATATCGCTTGAACGGGCTTGCAATCCCCCGTGGGTGTCTGTAAATCGCCCCTCAGTGCCGCCTTAGCTCAGTTGGTTAGAGCGCTGGATTGTGGATCCAGAGGTCCCCCGTTCGAGCCGGGGAGGCGGTACCATATTCCCCAAAATATCTAACGAAATATGCGCCCATTATCACTGTGTGTTTGGGGCGTTTTTTGTGTTTTAAAGCAACGAGATACAGTCAGCCTGTGCCGCGTTGGACCAGCTGCGGATCGATATAGACCTGTTCATTTGGCTTGCCGGGATCCGTCAGACGTTCCTGCAGCAGGCGCAGAATCTCTTCGATGGTTTGATCCAACGGGTTGCGCAGGGTGGTCAGGTCATATTCCGGCCAACTGGCCTGAGCGATGTCATCAAACCCAACGATCGACAGATCCTGTGGTACCTGCCGATGCAGCCCGTAGCGCGCGACCGAAAGCGCCCCAAGCGCAGTGGCATCATTTGCACAAAGCAGTGCGTCAATGTGGTGATCGCTCAGCAGCTTCCCCGCAACCCCGCGGCCGCCTTCGTAGGTATAATCTGACTGCGCCAGCGCGGTCAGTTCCAACCCGGCCTCAGACAGGGCTTGCCGAATGCCCGTCAATCGGTCGTTGGAGGATGACAGTCCCTCAGGCCCGCCGATAAAGCCGAAATGGCGCCGACCTTTGGCGATCAGCTGGCGGGTGGCCTGCGCGGTGCCATCGGCGTTGCGGCAGGAGACACAGTCGGCAAAGGGGGCTTCGATAATACGGCCCGAGAAGATCAGCGGGATGTTCAGCTTGGCACAATCTTCAAAAACCTGTTTCGACAGCGAGGAGCCGCGGACAATCAGCGCATCCAGCGGATAGCTCAGCACTGGCAGAATCGCCTCTTCCAAAACCGCCTCGGAGCCGCCGATCACAATCGGCCATTTTCCTGCGGCGTTCAGACGGGCCACCAACATCGCGGTGAACTCCGCATTATAGAGGTTGTTCATGCCGCCGGCTGCGACGGCCACCAGATTGCTGCGCTTGCCTTGCAGACTGGCCGCCAGGGCATTGGGCCGATAGCCGAGCCGCAGCGCGGTCGACATGATGTGACTGCGTTTTTCCGCATCCAGATAGGCATTGGGCGTAAAGGCCCGTGAGACGGCCGACCGGGAGACGCCCGCGGCCTCAGCCACATCGGTGGCGGTCACACGTTTGTTCCGTTTCACTGTTGTACCGATTGTTCGTTCCCTCAGGTTGAGTTTAACGCCCTCGTCACAAGTAAAGAAACCCAAAAGAAATCCGATTTAGTGAAATTGTCTGTCAGTTGTCACACTGCAGTTATGTTTTGACAGTAGATGAACACGTGTGCAGTTATGGTGCGACTCGTTTGGGAGTTCTCGGATTCGCAAAAGGCGGACGGGGCCGGTAGGCTTCTGTTTTTTATGTCTTTTGCAGTTCGGATGTTTCGGGAGGAACGACCTTGGGTCGTGTGCAACCCGTCCTATGGAGCGCCGCGTAACTGAAATCATTCCACGCGGTGTGGGGTGCGCACAGGGAAACAAGATCGGGGTCCGCAAGGTCCCCACACTGGGAGAAAACAAATGACTTTCAACAAAACCGCGTCGCTGAGCGTCGTGCTGAGCATGACCGCAGGTGTGGCCTTTGCTGAGACGGAAATCACCTGGTGGCACGCCATGGGCGGCCAGCTGGGCGAAACCGTAAACCAGATGGCAGCTGACTTTAACGCCAGCCAGTCCGACTATAAGATTACCCCGGTTTACAAAGGCTCTTACGAAGAGACCCTGACCGCAGGTATCGCCGCCTTCCGTGCGGGTGAGCAGCCCAACATCATGCAGGTGTTTGACGCCGGCGCCGCCACCGTGATCGGCGCCAAGGGTGCAACCATCCCGGTTCAGGATCTGCTGGCCGACAATGGCATCGCCTTTGACATCAACGACTACATCGCCGGTGTGCGTTACTTCTACGCCGACAGCGATGGCAAGATGATCGGCATGCCGTTCAACTCGTCCACCCCGATCATGTATTACAACATGGACGCGCTGGAAAAAGCCGGTGTAAGCGCACCGAAAACCTGGGAAGAGTTCCAGTCGGTTACCGCACCGGCCCTGAAAGGCGCAGGCTACACCCCGCTGTCGCAGTCGCACCTGCCGTGGATCTTCACCGAAAACTTCATGTCGCGCCACAACCTGCCGTTTGCCACCAACAACAACGGCTATGACGGTGTAGACACCAAGATCCTGGTCAACAACGACGCCATCAAAGCGCACTTCTCGGCTGTGACCGAGTGGCAGAAAGACGGCATGTTTGAGTGGTTCGGCACCGGTTGGGGTGACAACGCCAAGCCGTTCGAAGAAGGCAAAGTGGCCATGTGGCTGGGCTCCTCGGGCTCCTTCGGTGGTCTGCTGAACAAAGACCTGGGCTTTGACTTCTCGGCAACCATGCTGCCCTACTGGGAAGGTGTAACCAAAGAGCCGACCCAGACCTTCATCGGTGGCGCCGCGCTGTTCGCGATGGCAGGCAAATCGGCCGAAGAAAACAAGGCAACCGCCGAATTCTTCCGCTTCCTGACCTCGGCTGAGACCCAGTACTTCTGGCACAAAGAAACCGGTTATGTTCCGATCACCAACGCTGCCTACGACATGGCTGGCAAAGATGGTCACTATGAGCGTTTCCCTGCCGCCGAAGTTGGCATCCAGCAGCTGACCCTGCCCGCCGGTGACAACACCAAAGGCTACCGCATGGGCTTCTACGTACAGATCCGTGACGTGATGAACCGTGAATACGGCCGCATCCTGACCGGTGAAACCGACGTGGACAGTGCGTTCAAGGCGATTGAAGAAGAAGCCAACAAACTGTTGGAACGCTTCGCAAAAACCCAAGGCTAATCGCCGCTAAACAGCAATAAAGGGGCGGCTGCCATCTGGCGGCCGCCCAACCCTATTCAAGATCGAGAACGCGATGAAACGTGCAGGATTTACCAATCGATGGTTGCCGGTCCTACTTCTGGTGCCGCAGCTCATCATCATTGCCGTGTTTTTCTACTGGCCCGCGGGCTATGCGATCCAATCTTCCTTCTATTTGCAGGACCCGTTCGGTTTCGGCTCTACCTTTGTGGGGCTGGAAAACTACACCGATCTGCTGAGTGCCTCTGAATATCGCAAGGTTGCCTGGTTCACGGTTATCTTCACCCTACTGGTGACTTTCTTTTCGCTGGCCTTATCACTGCTGCTGGCAGTCAAAGCCGACAACATCCTGCGCGGGGCCAAGACCTATCGCACGCTGCTGATGTGGGTCTATGCGGTGGCGCCGCCGGTTGCGGGTTTCATCGGCATCATGATGTTTGACCAATCCACCGGGCCAATCAGCAACTTTTTCAAGTCGCTGGGCTGGGATTTCACGCTGGGTGTGAACTACTTTGATACCGCCTCAGCGATGGTGATTGTCTCGGTCTGGAAACAGGTTCCGGTCAACTTCATCTTCTTCCTGTCCGGCCTGCAGTCGATCCCACGGTCTGTGCGCGAAGCTGCGCTGATCGACAACCGGTCCGGCATGGGCCGCTTCTGGGATGTGACCTTCCCGCTCTTGGCGCCTACCGGGTTCTTCCTGCTGATCATCAACATCACTTATTCGCTGTTTGACACCTTTGGTGTGGTCGACACGCTGGTGAAAGGTGAGCCGGGCAACAACCCGATGACCCTTGTTTACAAGGTCTATGTGGACGGGTTCCGTGGCAACGACCTTGGCGGTTCGTCGGCGCAATCGGTGATCCTGATGGTGCTGGTTCTGGCGCTGACCATCTTCCAATTCCGGCTGGTAGAACGCCGGATCCACTATACTTGAGGGGGCTGACATGACTGATATCACAACAGCCACACCCAATGCGGCCACTGTCACACCGAAACGCCGGTTCAAGTGGAACGTTGCGCTGGACCATCTGGTGCTGATCGTTGGCTCGCTTTTCATGATCCTGCCGGTTCTTCTGGCCTTCACCACGGCCAGCCATGATGCGGTGACCATTCACCGTGAAGGGCTGCAGCTGAAAATGGGCGACCAGCTGGGCGTCAATTTCCAAAAGGCGATGTTTGAAAAGGGCGGTTTCACCGACACGGTCGATGGGATGCGGATGCTGACCAACTCGTTCATTCTGGGCATCGGTTTTGCGGTGGGCAAAATCATCATCGGAATGATGGCGGCTTACGCGATTGTCTACTTCCGCCTGCGCTTTGCCAGCTTTGCCTTCTGGATCATTTTCACCACGTTGCTCTTGCCGCTGGAGGTGCGCATTCTGCCTTCCTATGAGGTGATCCAGGGCCTTGGCTTGACCAACACCTACACCGGGTTGATCGTGCCGCTGATTGCCTCGGCAACGGCGACCTTCTTCTTCCGGCAGTTCTTCCGCTCAGTGCCGGAAGAGTTGGTCGAAGCCTCGCGCATTGATGGGGCCGGTCCGGTGAAATTCTTCATCGACATTCTGGTGCCGCTGTCGCGCACCATGATTGCGGCGATGTTCATCATCATGTTTGTGTTTGGCTGGAACCAATATCTGTGGCCAACCCTGATCACCACCGAAGAGAGCTTCTTCACGCTGGTGCGTGGCATCAAACAAATCGTCATCTCTTACACCGATGCGCAGATCCCCGAACACGGGCAGGCGCTGGCACTGGCCTTTGTGGCGATCGTGCCGCCGGTCCTCGTGGTGATCTTCTTCCAGAGCTGGTTCGTTAAGGGCCTGACGGAATCCGATAAATAAGGAACGAAAGTACAATGGCAAAAGTAACGCTAGACGGAATCCGGAAGGTTTACCCAAACGGATTTGAGGCCGTCAAACCCAGTTCCTTCGACATCCCCGACGGGGAGTTTGTGGTACTGGTTGGCCCTTCGGGCTGTGGCAAGTCCACCCTGTTGCGGATGATCGCCGGTCTGGAAGACATCAGTGAAGGGGCGCTGAGCATTGGCGACCGTGTGGTCAATGACGTTGATCCGGCGGATCGCAACATTGCGATGGTGTTCCAGAACTACGCGCTTTATCCGCATATGACCGTGGCCAAGAATATGGGCTACGGGCTGAAAAACCGCGGTGTCTCCAAGGCGGAGATTGAGCGTAAGGTGGCTGAGGCTGCTGAGATGCTGGATCTTTCGGCGCTGCTGGACCGCCGACCCAGTCAGCTGTCCGGTGGTCAGCGTCAGCGGGTGGCAATGGGGCGCGCGATCGTGCGGAACCCGGATCTGTTCCTGTTTGATGAACCGCTCTCCAACCTCGACGCCAAGCTGCGCAACCAGATGCGGATCGAAATCCGCGCCCTGCAGCGCCGCCTTGGTGTCACGGCGATCTATGTAACCCACGATCAGGTCGAAGCCATGACCATGGCAGATCGCATCATCGTTCTGAACGGCGGTGTGATTGAACAGATCGGCACCCCGACCGAGATCTATGAAAACCCGGCCTCAACCTTCGTGGCGGGCTTCATGGGCGCCCCGCCGATGAACCTGCTGAAAGCCAAGGTCAACGGTGCAGGCACGGCTGAGGTGACCGATGGGCTGTCCTTCCCTGCGCCGGCAGGGGCCAGCGGCAATGTGCTGGTTGGTATCCGCCCCGAAGATCTGGAGATTGCCGAAGATGGCGACATGCAGATGGAGGTGAAAATCGTGGAGGAACTGGGCGCCAACCGGTTGTTGCACGGTGATCTGGGCGGTCAGGACTTCTCGGTCTCGGTGCCCAAACAGCAAGAGGTGGCCGAGGGCCAGATTGCGCTTCGGATCAAATCCGGTGAACCGCATGTCTTCGACGCCAACAGTGGCCGCCGTTTGTGAGCCATGAGGTGACCGAAACGGTACAGAAACTGCCAGCTGTGTCTGAGGCGCAGCTGGCAGAGATCCGCGCCGCCGATCGCACAGGCGCGGCGCATCGCAATTTGTTGGCCGCAGTGCCAGCAATGCAAATGCTGGAGGTTGGCGGATCAACGGCCGCGCAGGTTTTGCCTGCTTCCTTCAACATCGCAGCCTGGAATGTCGAACGCGGGTTGTTCCCCGACAGATGTGCAGCGGCCTTGGCGCCGTATGTGCCACAGGTGGTCCTGCTCAGCGAGGTGGACAACGGCATGGCCCGCACCGGTCAGGCCAATACCACCGCCGAAATGGCGGCCGCCATGGGGATGCGCTACGCCTATGGTGTAGAGTTTTTGGAGATGGATCTGGGCGGCGTGGTCGAACGGCAGTTTTGCCGCGATGATTTCAACGCTTTGGGGTTTCACGGCAATGCCATCCTGTCGGCTGTGCCCTTCACGCGTCTGGCGCTGATGCGTCTGGATGAAGAGGGGCATTGGTTCCAGATTGGTCCAGACAGTGCCGGTGATCCCGGCCAGCCCCGGCTGGGCGGCCGCATGGCGATTGCGGCTGAACTGGCAACCGAGGCCGGGCCGATCTGTGTGGCCTCCGTTCATTTGGAAAGCAACGCCAAAGGGGATTATCGCGGCAGGCAGTTCGCTGACCTGTTGGAGCGTGTTCAGGCCTTTGCGGGCGATCTACCGGTGGTCATCGGGGGCGACCTGAACACCGGCTGCCAGAACCCGCCCGATTACGATTGGCGCGCGGAGCCGCTGTTCGCGCTGGCAGAGGCACAGGGCTATAGCTGGGCCGCCACACCCGACGGGCCGACCATTCGCGCCAGCCTGATTTCGCTGCAACCCACCCTGGGCATGAAGCTTGATTGGTTTGCCACCCGGGGCCTAAGGGCTGAGCCCGTTGCCGTATTGCCCGCCCTGGACCCTGAAGGCACACCCTTGTCGGACCATGAAGCGGTGATCTGCAACGTGGATCTGAGACCCGACGCTTAATCCAGCTGTAACAAAAGGGCGTGTCCCGCCAACGGGGCATGATCCAGCACCTCCTGTGGCTGGCCGTCCCGTTTGGAGGTCACCATCAACCGATCCCGGTTCGGACCGCCAAAACACAGGCCCGTGGGGTGCGGCAGCGGCAATGTGTACCGCGCCAGTAACTGGCCGTTGAGGCTCAGCTTGCTCAAGCCCCAGCCCTGTTCAAAAGCCACCCAAAGCGACCAGTTGGCGTCAATTGCCAGTGCTGCAGGACGCCCAGAAGCTTTGGAAAACTGGCAGATCTGTTTCAATAGGCGGGTGATCAGGTTGTAAGACAGGATCTCACCCCGATCAGGCACGGCCAGATAGATCGATCCAGACACGGCGCAATAGGTGATCGATCCCAGCCCCAGTGGCAGCACGGCATGATCACTGGCGTGGCCGTCCAGCGTCAGGTTGATCAGCTGCTTTTCACCATAGCGTTCGGTAACCGCCCAGATGTCATTGGCGGTGCCCGGCACGGCACATTGTACAGGGCTTTCCATCAGGCTTTCCTTGCCGCTGGACAGGTTGACCAACCGGTCACCGCAAAGTGCAATCACCTGATCGGCCGTGGTCACAACCAGACTTTGCGGCCGCGAGGTAAACTGGTGCAGCTGTTCCGAACTGCCATCCAGTTTGGACTGCCACAGCTGGTTTTCGTCACGATCGATCCACAGAAAGGCCTGCCGTTCTTCGGACCATTTCGGCGCGCTGCATTCGCCGCTGGCCTGTTCGCTGAGAACCGAGATGTCCGTGGGCCGTTTGGGGGTCAGATCCGGCCGGATCATTTGATCGGTGATGCGTCGCGCAGCAGCTTTCACCGCCTCAGCCAGCGCAGGGATGCGGGCGTGTGGGATACGGTAAGGCGGGCCGGCAACCGTGATACAGCCGATCACCTCACCATTTTCGCCAAAGATCGGTGCGGAAACAGCGCGCTGGCCGATTGAAAATTCCTCATCTGAGATCGAATAGCCACGACGTTTGGTTTCCTGCAGGTCCTGGCGCAGGGCGGCGCGATCCCGCAGCGTGTGTTCCGTCCGCTGGGTCAGGGGCTGGTTCAGCAGGCGATCCTGACGCTCCTGCGCGGCATAGGCCAGAAAGACCTTGCCGGAGGCCGAACAGTGATAGAGGAACCGAGTGCCAAAATCATCAATCACCGGGATCGGGTGCGGGCCCAAGACGTGGGCCAGATTGCGGGCGGCCTGCCCGTCATCAACCGCCACAACAGCGGATTCCCCACATAGGTTGCGCAGCTCGGACAGCTCAGGTTGGGCCACCAGCGCCAGTTCACGCCGCCGCACCATGTCGACGATGGATTGCAGTTCCGAAAAGCTGAGGCTGTAGCTTTGATCGCCGGGTTCGCTGCGCAACACATCGCGGTTCAGCAGGTCCTGCAGGCAGAAATTCACCAGATCCGGGCCAAACTCCTGCAGGGCCGTCAACTGGTCACGCCTGACTCCATGCGGCGAAGACCGGACTTGCAGGACGATGGTTTTGGCGCAGCGCAGGGCATCGGCCATTTCTGGCGCGGGGTCGGGTGGGTCAGGCATGCGATCCCCGGCAGCGGGGGATTTGGGCTCAGTCATCTACACCTCAAGGTGACGCTGCATCAGCTTAGACGGGCGAGCGGTGCCATGCCAAATGAAACGAACACTGGGCGGATACCGTAGGCTTTGCGGCGGATTGCCGTGGTATGCCCAGCGTGATGGCTAGGCCGTGACCTCGATCCAGCTTGTCATGCCGCTGGCGGCATGGCCCAGCATATGACAGTGGAACAGCCATTTGCCGGGGTTGTCGGCGACAAAGGCGATGCTGCGTGTTTCGCCGCGTCCCAGCAGCAGTGTATCGCGCATCGGGCCGTAAGTGCCTCCTTCCAACACCTCACGGAAGTGCATACCGTGCAGATGCATCGCATGGGCAAAGGCCGTGTCATTGCGCAGTTGGATCTGCAATGCCTCGCCCAAGGTGGCGCGGGCCAAAGGGTGATCCGTGCGCCCCGAGATGCCGTTGAAGGCCCAGAATTGCCCTTTTCGTGCCAGATCACGCATGCCCAGCGTTTCGCCCTGATAGCTGGCTGAGGCCATGCCGCCCATCGCGCCACCCTGCATGTGCAGGTCCAGCGGGCGGGCCTCAGCCAAGGGCGCTGTCGCCATATTGGGGTTTGGTGGCAGGGGGGCAGGGGCCTTGCGCGGTTGGCTGGCGGCCTGGCCACGCACCGGGAAGGCAACCTGCACCCAGGCCTCCCCGTTCACAGCCTGGCGCAGCACAAGCGCCTCTTCGCTGGCGGTGACATCGACGATCAGGTCGATACGCTGCCCCGGTGCCAGTACCAGAGCCTCGCTTGCAACAATTGGTTCGGGCAGGGGCATGCCATCAAGTGCCATGACCCAGCCGGACATGCCCTGCAGCGCCAGGGTGAAAATCCGCGCATTGGCCGCATTGATCAGCCGCAGGCGCAGCCTTTCGTTCTGTTTGACCGGGATCACCGCATCGTAAAGACCGTTACAGGTTGAGATATTGCCCAGACGACCGGCGTGGCTGCGATCATGCATATTGTCAAAATCGGCAAAGATCTGGCCATCCTCTGGGTTCAGGCGCCAGTCATCCAGCAGCAGAACCTCATCCCGGTCGACATCTGGCGCATCGGCCTCGGTGACCACCAGCGCCCCGTGCAACCCGCGCCCCACCTGTTCAGGGCTGGCCCAATGGGCGTGGTACCAATAGGTGCCCGCATCCGGCAGCGCAAAGTCATAGTCAAACTGCCCACCGGGCGGCACAGCCTCCTGTGTCAGCCCCGGCACCCCATCCATCGCGTTGTCAATGCGAATGCCATGCCAGTGCACCGAGGTGGGCTGCGGCAAGCGGTTGATCAACTGGCGCTGCAACCGACCGCCCTGCGGGTGGCGCAGCACCGGCCCCGGCGCCAATCCGTCGTAGCCCCAAACCTCGGTCTTGGGGAATTCTGCCGGGGCCAGTTGCACCGTGCCTTTGCGCGCCTCCAACGGGGCAAAACCACTTGCTTGGGCGACTTGGGGGCGCCCAAAGGGCAACAGGCCTGCGGTTGCGGCGGATGCGGCGGCACCGATCAGAACATGGCGGCGGCTTGGTCTGCTGGATGGCATGATGTCTCCTCTCCCCCTCAACCTATCGCGCGATGCTGATTTGTCAGCCCGCTGCCTGCGCTAAATCCAAATTGCGGCGCTACGGGTGTCACATCTGGCAGCTTTGCGCCGTTAAGGAGGGGAGGCCAACGAACAGCTCAATCGTAATCCGGGCAAAACCAAGGCGAATGCGGGCGCAAAGGCGGCACAGGTCGGTCACGGGCCGTCAAATAAACCGAAAGCCGCCTCAGTCTGGCCGCAGCGGGCTGGCTGAGTGAGGGCAAGACATTTGGAGGTAACATGCGTTTAGCGAAGTTCTGCCTGGCGTTGGCCCTGTCCTTTGCAGTGGCCCCGAAAACAGATCCTGCCAGTGCCGAAAGCGGCCCTTGGCGCAGCGTGGAAAATATCGCCGGTTGGGAAGCGGTTGGCCGCTTGTCCATCTCGGGCGAAACCATGTGCACCGGCGCTTTGGTGGCCCCCAATCTGGTGCTGACAGCCGCACATTGCCTTTATAATCCTGCCACTGGCCGCCGCGTCCGCGCTGATCGCATCACCTTTCAAGCCGGGCTGTCAAACGGCCGTGCCAAGGCCGAACGCAGCGTTGTGTCGGCCACCGCTCATCCCGAATACCGCCACCGCCCAAACGGCGCCGCGCAGGTTGGCCATGATCTGGCCCTACTGACGCTGGATCAGCCCATCGGCCGCAATGAAGTGGCCCCCCTGGCCTTTGAAGGCCGTCCTGAGAAGGGCGATATCCTCAGCGTCGTGGCCTATACCGTCGGCAACCGTCAGGATCCGCGTATGGCCTACCCCTGTCAGGTGATCGCACGCAAACAGGCCACTTTGGTTCTGAACTGCGAGGTGGATTTTGGTGCCTCGGGTGCGCCGGTTTTTGCCCTGCAGGGCGGGCAGCGGCCCTATCTGGTGTCGGTAATCTCGGCCAAGGCTGAAATGGCGGGGCGCGACGTCTCGGTTGGGACTTCGCTGGATCCATCGGTGCTGAGCCTGCTGGCCAGCCAGAGCTAAGCCCGCAAAAACCAACATGCCTCGGCGCCAAATTGGCGCCGGCTTTGCAGTGCTGCAATTTGCGAAAATCAGGGTTCGCGGAAGGCTTCGCGCGACTTGTAGAGCGGTTTCAGCAAATACTGCAGCACCGTCTTTTCACCTGTGTGCAGCTCAACCTGTGCCCGCATACCCGGTCGGATCTCAATGGCTTTCTGGCGTTCGGTCAGCCCGGCGCTGTCCACACTGACAGAAACACGGTAAAACGGCTCGGCCCTTGGATCGCGTTCATCTTCAAAAGTGTCAGCGGAAATCAGATCCACCGTGCCTTTGAGCGTCCCGTAAATCGTGTAGTCATAGGCCGTCAGCTTGATTGAGGCCGCTTGACCGCGCCCGACGGAGGCGATGTTTTCCGGGCGCACGCGGGCCTCCACAAACAACTCCTCGCCCAATGGGATGATTTCAAAGATCTCCTCCCCCGGACGCACCACGCCGCCAATGGTGGTCACTGACAGGTTGTTCACGATCCCGCGCATCGGGGCGGTGATCACGGTGCGGTTCAGCTGATCCTGCGCCAGCCGCATTTCCTGCCGCAGCGAAGTGATGTCTTTCAGCGTCTGGGAATATTCCTCAGCCTGTTCCAACTCGGCGGCGGTGTTGATCTCGGTATAGCGGATTTCGGCCTCAGAGGCGGCTTTGCGGGCTTTGTTGACCTCCAGCAGGGCGACAAACTCTTTCTTATAGAGCCTCTCCATATTGGCGAGTTCTGATTTGGCCTGTTCCAGCACAACCAGCGCCCCTTCACGGCGGGAGTTCAGATCGGTCTGCCGGGCCTTCAGCAGCGCCCGTTCTGAGGTCAGGATGGTCTGCGACCGCGCGGCCAGCGCGTCAGAGACGTCAAATTCATAGGCGCCGGCAATTTCAGCCTCTAGCCGCAGGCGTTTGATCTCCAGCGCGTCGATCTGATCCTGCAGATCGTCAAAGGCGGTGCGGAACTTGGTGTCCTGCAGGGTGGCCAGGATCTGCCCAGCCTCGACCAGGTCGCCCTGTTTCACGGCCAGATCTGACAGGATCCCGCCCTCAAGGTTTTGAATGATCTGCGACCGTGAGGAGGAGACAACTTCGCCCTCAGCGCGCACAATCTCATCCACCACGGCAAAAGCGGCCCAGGCGATGAACAGGGCAACGGCCAGTCCTACCAAGCGAATGGTCAGCCGGGACAGGCGGCTGTGATCATCAAAGCTTTCGTCAAAATCGCGTTCGCTGATCCCGGCCATCAGCCCCGCTCCCCGCTGGCAAGATGGGCCAGAACCTGTTCGCGCGGCCCATCCACGACCAGACGACCAGCCTGCAGGATCAAGGTGCGGTTTGACAGCGCCAGAATGGGGGTGCGGTGGGTCGCGATCAGCGCGGTGCGCCCCTGCAGCCAGCCCTCAAGCCGGCTGACCAGTGTCCGTTCCAACGTCTGATCCAAGGCGGCGGTCGGTTCGTCCAGCAACACAATCGAAGGGTTCTGCAGCCACAGACGCGCCCAGCCGATTGACTGACGCTGCCCGATCGACAGGCCTTCGCCGCCATCGCGGATCTGCAGGTCCAGCCCTCGCGGATGTGCCCGCAGGAAGGGGCCTAGGCCGGCAAATTCCAGTGCCTGCATCAGGCGGTCATCATCCCGCTCCAACTGATTGAGGTTCAGGTTGTCGCGCAGCGAGCCGGCAAACAGGCGGATATCCTGACTGAGGTAGCCGATCCCCCGGCGCAGGTCGCGCGGATCGATCTGGGACATGTCGGTGCCGTCCAGCATCACTCGTCCCTTGCTGGGCGCATAAAGACCCGACAGCAGCTTCAGCAGGGTCGATTTGCCAGATCCGTTAGCGCCCAGAATGGTGACACGCTGACCGGGTTTGATCACCACGGCAGGCACGTCCAACGTGGCTGGGCCGTCCTCATCATAGGCGAAGTGAACCTCGCGCAGCTCAAACTGGCCCTGAAACTTATCACGGCGCAGATAACGCCGTTCGCTGTCGCGCTCCTGCGGGGCAAGGGCGATGGTATCAAGGCTTTCCAGTGCCGCTTTTACATTGCTCCAACGGGCCAGTGTACCGGCAAACTGGGTCAGCGGCGCTAGGGTGCGGCTGGTCAGGATGCCTGTGGCGATGATGGTGCCGACGGTGAATTGCCCGGCAAAGACAAGGTAGGTGCCGATGACGACAGTGGCGATATAAGTGGTCTGCTGCACGCCCTGCGACCAGTAGGTTAGGGTGGATGACAGGCGCCGCTGCTCTGCCGAGGCATGGGAGGATACTGCGTTCAGCTCATCCCAAAGCCGCAGAATACGGTCTTCGCCGCGTTGTGTTTTCACCGTGTCCAGCTCGCTCACCACCTCCTGCAGCAACCGGCCCGCCTTGGCAGAGGCGCCTTGGGTCTGACGGGTCAGTGCGATCATGCGCTTTTGCAGCACATAGGCGGGCAGCACCATCAGGATACCGCCAAGGACCAGAACCCAGACCAGATTGCCTGCAATTGACGCCACCAGCGCCAGGAACAACAGGATAAAGGGCATATCCGCCAATACAGCGATGGTGGAGGAGGTAAAGAACTCGCGCACAGACCCGAAATCGCGCATCGCGGCAAACAGGCCTGAGGGGGGCAGGGCGCGCTGGTCCGATCGCATCCCCAGAAGGCGGCGCATCAGCATGTTCTGGATCGACAGTTCCATCCGCCGCCCGGCCGCATCCGACAGACGCGCGCGGGCCAGTTTCAACAGGCCTTCCAGCCCGATGGCCATGATGGCACCAATGGCCAGCACCCAAAGCGTCGCCTCGGATTGATGCGGGATCACCCGGTCATAGACCTGCAGCGAAAACAGCGCCACGGCCACGGCCAGCACATTGGCCACCAGTGACCCAAGCATGATCTCACTGATATGGCGGCGGAACTTTGGCAGTTCGCCCCAGAACCAATGGCCCTTGGTCAGCTGCGGCACATGACGTTCGGCCATCTGACGCAGGCTGGTTTTCGCGGCCAGAATGGTGCCGGTGAAATGCGGGGTGAATTCCGCCAGTGGCACTTCGGCGCGATTGTCGGGGCAGGTGGTGTCATAGATCGTCAGCACCTCATCCTCTTGTGACAGGATGAGAATGGACTGCCCGTTGCTCATCTCGGCAATCGCGGGCCAGAGCGTGGGGGCTGGCGTGACTTTCTGGCTGATCTTGGGGGCGATACCGGCGTGATCCAGCGCCTTGGCCAGCGCCTTCAGTGAAACATCACCGGGGGATTGTACCCACATATATTCGGCCACATCCGTCAGCGGCACCTCTTCGCCGTGCAGACCGGCAAGGGTCACGATCAGTGCGGCGCGGTGCTGGATCCGTTTGGCGGTGCCTTCGATGAGGGATTGGATTTCCGGCGCAGTGTCGGGACCCGGCGTAGCAGGGGCCACTGGTGCTGTGGGGGATGGTTCAGGCGTAGCTTGGGCGTGGCCCGGCGTATTGGCGGGCTTTGCCGTCTTTGGCACAGTCGGGTTGATCGACAGGATGACCGGACCTTTCTGGCTCAAATCGCGCCCCCGTCGGCCAGTACACCCAGATCCCGCGCCAGTTCCAATTGGACCAGGATAACCTCATATTTCGCATCCAGCCGCTCCATCTCGCGGCGGGTCAGCTGTTCGTAGATATTGACCACTTCCAGGACCGAGCGCTGACCGGCTTTGAACTGTGACTGAAACAGGCTGAAGGTTTTGCGGCTTTCGCGCACCAGCTTGGCAGTTTCGCGTTCCTGACGTTGCAGCGACACCAGCCGCTGTTCCAGCCGCGACCGGTTGCGCCGGGCGGTTTCGCGGGCCTCCACCACGTTTTCACGGGCGGTTTCCTTGCTGTTTTCGATCGCGTCCAGCCGCGCCTTGGTGCCAAAGCCCAATCCCTGCGAGGTACCAGCGTTCAATGCGCCCGAGGTGCCGTTGCGGTTCAGCGTGCCCGAGGCGCTGAGCCCCGGCAGCTGACCCGCACGTTCTGCTGTGGCCTGCGCCACGGTGCGTTTGGCCTCAGCTTCGGCCTTGATAACGCTCAAGGGGTCAAGACCGTCCGGCGCGTAGGATTTCAGCGGGGCTACGTCAGAGGCGGGAATATCCAACCCCAGCATGGCCTGCAGTTCGGCGCGGGCGGTATTGGCCTGTTCGGCGTCCAGATCCCGCGCGGCGCGCAGATCCAGCAGTTTGCCCTCAACCATCCGCTGATCGCCCTTGTCAGAGACGCCACCGGCCACGCGGCCATCGACAATCCGTTTGAACCCCTGCATCTGGCTGATGGCCTTGCCGCCCATCGCTGCTTTGTCGTGCCCGCGCAGTGTGGTCAGGTAGAGGCTAAGCGCGGTATAGACCCGATCGTTTTGATCCTGTGACAGGGTGACGGCGGCCACCTCAACGTCGGCGGCGGCATAGGCGCGTTCTGCCTTGCGCTTGCCGTTGTCATATAGCACCTGATCCACCACCAGTGAGGCCAGGGTTTCCCCCAGTGAGGTCAGTGAAACGGTGCTGGAAAGCGTCGGCAGCCAGTTCTTATTCTCAGCCTCTGCCCGCAGTTTGGCGCTGCGCAATTCGGCCTCAGCCGCGCGGCTGCCTGCCGCCAGTGCGGCATCGGCAACGCGGTCATAAATACCGTCCTTTGGCAGAACCGACCGGCGGGCCACCAGCGTCTCAACCACCTCACCCTCACCTGTGGCGTCAAAATCAGCGGCGTCCGGGCTGCCGTGCGATTGTGTTGGGGCAGGGGCCTCACCCGCCAGATGGGGCGGGGCAAAGTTCAATCCACCACCCAGCCCGCCGGTCATGCAACCAGCCAGCACCGTTGTCGCGCAGAGCAGTGAGAGGGCCTTGGACGGGATCACCCGGGTGGTCTCCTGAATGGCTTGGGGTGGACGGATGGTTGGGGCGGCGCTCCGCCCCAACGCGAGGTTAGATGATGACGTTGATGTCCTGGTCGATGACCAGCGTCACCCCATCATCGCCGATGGTGTAGACGTCATAAGCCTCACCATCGATGGTTTCGGTACTGCCGGTACGCTGGGCGCCGGCAACCGTGACCTGATCGTCGCCATTGCCGTGGATTGTCAGCGTGTCCGAGGTGTCCGACAGCGCTTTGATCTGCGCCTCGGTCAGGGTCAGCTGGGTGCCTGCGGCATAGTCCAGTTCAATCGCTTCGATCTGGAAATCACTGATCTGGGCATGGCCCAATGTGCCGGCGTTGGTTGCGTTGTCATCCAGAACCACCATCGTGTCGGAGACATTGCCCGCATCATCTGTTGCCGAGATCACCAGATTGGTGCCATCGGGAACCCGCGGATTGAAGGCATGCATGGTGGTTGCGCCCAGATCCACCTCAGTCGGTGACAGCTCGGTCGTGGTGCCATTGGCATTGAGGGTTGAGATCGTGTGATCCGAACCATCCGCAACCAGAGTGATTGCGCTGATGTCATCATCGGACTGGGTGACACTGTCGACCAGCGGGTTGGACACCTCGGTATCCACAAAGAAGGTGGTGGAGGAGGTGCCGACATTGCCCACGGCATCGATCGTGGTCACGGTTGCGGTGGTTTCATATTCACCGCGCGGCAGGCTGCCGGGCTCATAGGTGACCGACCAGCTGCCGCTGGCGTCCGCGGTTGTGGTGCGGGTCACACCTTCGACCACAACAGTGACCGAAGCGCCTGGTTCCGCAGTGCCATCCAGCACCAGGCCCTGGCTCATCTCGGCCGCGTTGACGAAACTGTCCCCGCCGATGGTGGTTTCCGTCACCTCAATGGTGGCGGCTGTTGTGGTGTCCACGCGGATCGCACGGGTGGCCTGTTCTGTGTTGCCTGCGGCATCGGTGATGGTAGCCACAACGGTGGTGTCATACTCACCGGCGCGGATGTCGCCGCTGGCGTAGGTCACAGCCCAGGTGCCATTGGCCGCCACTGTGGTGGTTTTGCTGACGCCGTCCATCTGAACGGTGACACTGGCCCCAGCTTCGCCGGTGCCGGTCAGGGTCACGCCTGTGCCAGCCTCGGCGGCGTTGATGATGTCATCGCCCCCGGCCTGACCTGCATCAACCGCCACACCGATTTCCGTGTCCACGTTCACAGTGGCGCGGGTGGTGGCGGTGTTGCCTGCGGGATCGGTGGCGGTCACGGTGACGGCTGCCTGATAGGTGCCTGCGGGGATGTCGGCGGTGGTGAAACTGGCCGACCAGCTGCCATCCTGTGCGGCGGTGACCAGTCGGGTCGCGCCCTCCAGCGTGACCTGAACCATCGCGCCAGCCTCGGCCATGCCGGTCAGGGTGACGCCGCCTGCAGCCTCAGCCGCGTTGATCATATCGTCACCTGCAATCGGCGCGTCCAGACCAACGAGGGTGGAGGTGTCCACCCGCATCACAGAAGAAGTGGTTGAGACATTGCCCACCCCATCCGTCGCGGTGACGTTGATCGTGGCGTCATATTCGCCCGGTGGGATTTCGGCGGCTGCATAGGTCGCAGACCATGTGCCCGCGCTGGTGGCGGTGACGGTGCGGGTGACGCCCATCATCTCCACCACAACGGTCGATCCTGCCTCAGCCGTACCGGTCAGGGTCAGGCCCTGCGCCGCTTCGGTGGCGTTCAGCATATCATCGCCGGCAATCGGCGTGTTCAGGGCCACATTGCCTTCGGTGTCGATATGCAGAGTGTAATTGGTGGTGGTGCTGTTGCCCGCCGCATCGGTCGCAACCAGCTGTACAGCACTGTCGTAAGTGCCCGCCGCCACCTGACCGGCGCTGAAGAAGAGCGACCAGCTGCCGTCATTTGCGACGGTTGTTGTGGTGGTCTGCCCCTGGAAGGAGATCGACAGGCTTGCGCCCGGTTCGCCAGTGCCGGCCAGCGTCACCCCGTCAGAGGCTTCGGCTGCGTTGATCACATCATCGCCTTCCACCGTGCCCATGGCGATGGCCGGGGCGATGGTGTCGACCTCAATGCTGTCGGTGACAACTGTTGTGTTGCCGCGCGCGTCCACTGCGGTGATGGTGGCGTCGATGGTGTATTCCCCTTCGGCCAGCACATTGCGCGCAAAGGATACGGACCAGCTGCCGTCCTGGGCAATGGTGGTGGTCTGGCTGTGGCCGTTGACCTCAACCGTTACGGTTGCACCGGCCTCGCCCTGGCCAGACAGCACATGACCGTCATCATGTTCGGCCGCGTTGACCACTTCGCCAACCGAAACCGTGCCTTCGCTGACCGAAACGGCAGGCGGGGTGGTGTCAATGTCCACAGCCGGGCCATCGAGGGTGAATTCTTTGTCGTCCGGGTTCACCACGGTGACCTGGCTTTCGTACACACCGTCTGCGGGCAGATCCGCGGCCTGATAAGTAACGGACCAAGTGCCATCGCCGCCCACGGTTGTGGTCTGGACAGAGCCGCCTACAACAACGGTGACGTCGGAACCTTCCTCGCCAGTGCCTGAGATGGTCACCGCATCCGGGGTCGGGCCGCCGGTTTCATAGGTGGCTTCGGGATCGTTCACCGTGGGGGTGACTTCTCCGTCGCCGCCACCGCCGATCACCTTGTTGGCGACGTAGCCACCGCCCAGAACCGCCGCGCCGGCGGCTGCAGCACTGCCCAGCCCACCAAGAACCGGGGCCACCAGAGGGGCCACCACGGGTTCAACCCGTTCCAGATCTAGGAAGACCAGCTGGTCATAAGCGCTCCACTTACCGCTGGTATCGACCGCGTTGTAAGAGGCGAGGTATTGGTCCCCGACCTGACCGCCCAAGTCTACATGTTGGATTTCACCATGTGCCGAGAGGAACAATTCAGGCTCGCGCCCGTCCTCAAAGAAATAGCCCTGTATCGTCACGGTTTGACCGTTGCTTAATTCGACGATCAGATCGTCACCGCTGGTGCGGTAGGCGATAACATCCTGTGGGGCCAGGTTCAGTGAAATCTGAGACCCGGTGAAAAAAGGAATAATGTTGCCGTCTGCTGGGCTGCTTTGGCCATAGGAAACGGTGCCGCCCGCGCTACGGACAGAGTAATTCACTGCACTCATCAGCTTACTGCTCTCTCAAAAAGTAGGGCTTTTGCCCATTATCTAGATTACTTCAGGCATACTATAGGGCAGACCGCGAAAGCTAGTGGTTTTTGTTGAAATTAAGGCAAAATATGGGTTTTTGTTGCCACGATCTGGCGTGGATCCGCGGTAATCCCGTGTGTTTGCAGGCAAAATTTCCCTTCATAGATGTCGAAAAGTCGACGCAGGTGTCGTGTTTTGGTAACATGTCGCACACGAATCCGGTTTAGACTGTTGGATGTGTGCTGCTGTTTTCGCGGTGTGCTGGGGTGTTTTGCGATCTGTGCCTGGCGGAATTGAACGATGTGTTGCGCGTCTCTTCTGCCTGGGATACGATTTGAGAGCCGCTAAATTCTTTTGTTTATAATAGGCTTACGCCACGGCGCCTGGTGTCTACTAATAAATTAGTTGACGGTTTGATCCACGTCTGCGAACGTGTGCACATCCGGCGGGAGGCCGGCCAATTACTCAATTTGGGAGGACAAGATGCGCAAGTATCTTATGTCCGCTGTCGCGGCTGTCGCCGTGATTGCGGGAACGCATCCTTTGCATGCTGACGAAGCTGCCGCCAAGCGGTGGATTGACGCTGAATTCCAGCCGTCGTCGCTGAGCAAAGATGAACAGATGAGCGAAATGCAGTGGTTTATTCAAGCTGCACAACCCTTCGCTGGCATGGAAATCAACGTTCTGTCCGAAGGCATTCCGACCCACGGCTATGAAGCCGAGGTTCTGACCAAAGCCTTTGAAGAGATCACCGGCATCAAAGTGAACCACCAGATCCTCGGTGAGGGCGAAGTGGTGCAGGCGGTGCAGACCCAGATGCAGACCAAGCGGAACCTCTATGACGGCTACGTCAATGACTCCGACCTGATCGGCACCCACTCGCGTCTGCAGCTGGCCTATAACCTGACCGATCAGATGGCAGGGGATTGGGCGGCGACCACCAGCCCGACGCTGGATCTGGCTGACTTCATGGGCACCCAGTTCACCACCGGTCCCGATGGCGACCTCTACCAGCTGCCCGACCAGCAGTTCGCGAACCTCTACTGGTTCCGCAAAGACTGGTTTGACCGCGCTGACCTGCAGGAAGCCTTCAAAGCCAAGTATGGCTACGATCTGGGTGTTCCGGTCAACTGGTCGGCCTATGAAGACATTGCTGAGTTCTTCTCTAACGACGTGAAGAACATTGATGGCGTCGATATCTACGGCCACATGGACTACGGCAAACGCGCTCCTGACCTGGGCTGGCGCATGACCGATGCTTGGCTCTCGATGGCTGGCGCAGGGTCCAAGGGTGAGCCAAACGGCGTGCCGATCGACGAATGGGGCATCCGCATGGAAGCCGGTTCCTGTAACCCTGCTGGTGCATCGGTCACCCGCGGTGGTGCAGCAAACGGTCCTGCAGCGGTCTACGCGATCCGCAAGTGGGACGAGTGGCTGCGCAACTACGCACCGCCCGGTGCCGCATCCTTTGACTTCTACCAGTCGCTGCCGGCACTGAGCCAGGGCAACGTGGCCCAGCAGATCTTCTGGTACACCGCCTTCACCGCCGACATGGTGAAGCCGAAGTCCGAAGGCAACAACACCGTGGATGATGAGGGCTTCCCGCTGTGGCGGATGGCACCCAGCCCGCACGGCCCCTATTGGGAAGAAGGCCAGAAGGTTGGTTATCAGGACGTTGGTTCCTGGACCTTCCTGAAGTCGACCCCCTCGGAACGTGCACAGGCGGCTTGGCTCTATGCCCAGTTCGTGACCTCGAAAACCGTCGATGTGAAGAAGTCCCACGTTGGCCTGACCTTCACCCGCGACAGTTCCGTGAACCACGAAAGCTTCACCGAGCGTGCCCCGAAACTGGGTGGTCTGGTAGAATTCTACCGCTCGCCTGACCGTGTGGCATGGTCGCCGACCGGTGTGAACGTTCCGGATTATCCGAAGCTGGCCCAGATCTGGTGGCAGCAGATCGGTGACGTGAACTCGGGTGCCTTCACCCCGCAGGAAGCGATGGACCGTCTGGCCGAAGAAATGGACATCACCATGGCCCGGATGCAGCGTGCTGACGAAGCACAAAACATCTACGGCGGCTGCGGCCCGCGTCTGAACGAAGAAAAAGACGCTGAGTGGTGGTTCGCAAACGGTGGCGCCAAGCCGAAGTTGGACAACGAAAAGCCGCAGGGCCAAACCGTCAACTATGACGATCTGGTTGCGCGCTGGAACGCCAACTAAGCCGCCGCTGAAACCCGGCGTCTGACCGCTCCTCTCCCCGTGGTCGACGCAGGCTGGGGCCACCCTATGGTCCCAGCCTCTTGCCGCCCGGCATCTGACCAGAGGTGGCGCAAAACCCCAAGATACAAGGGTGCAAAATGGCACTTGAATTGAAAGAGATCACCAAGGTGGTGCAGGGGGTAACCCATATCAAGCCCACCAGCCTGACGTTGAAACAGGGACATTTCAACGTTCTCCTCGGCGAAACCGGATCCGGCAAAACCTCTCTGATCAAGATGATGGCCGGCCTTGATCCCATCGCCTCGGGCCAGATCCTGATGGATGGCGCGGATGTCACCAAACTGACCACCCAGAAACGCAAGATCAGCCTGGTTCACCAGTTCTTTGTGAACTACCCGCATATGACGGTCTTTGAAAACATTGCTTCGCCACTGAAAGTGGCCGGCATGGCCAAGTCCGAGATTGAGGGCCGTGTGCAGGAAGCCGCAGATATTCTGCAGCTTGCCCCGATGCTGCATCGTCGTCCGCATGAGCTTTCGGGCGGTCAGCAACAGCGTTGCGCCCTGGCGCGCGCCATTGCCAAGGACAGTCAGGCCGTGTTCCTGGATGAACCACTGGCCAACCTTGACTACAAACTGCGCGAAGAGCTGCGGGAAATGCTGCCTGAACTGTTTGCAGGACGTGGCGCCGTTGTTGTCTACGCAACCTCAGAACCCGAAGAGGCCCTGCTGTTGGGCGGCGAAACTGCCCTGATGATGGACGGCCGCGTGGCCCAGTTCGGCGCCACCGCAGACCTCTATCGTGCGCCTGCCAGCCTGACCTCGGCGCAGGTCTTCTCGGATCCGCCGATCAACTATGCGCCTGTACAAAAACAGGGCGACCGGATTGTCATGGGTGATGTCAGCTGGGCGGCCGAAGGGGACGCAGCCGGACTGGCCGATGGCGGCTACACCGTTGCGGTGCGACCACACCACATCCTGCCGCAACCCAGCGGCGGTGCCACGGTGGCGCTGAAAGGGCGCATTGGCGTGACGGAGCTGTCAGGCTCGGAAAGTTCGGCGCATTTCACCTTTGACGATCACGGCTGGGTCTCGCTGGCCCATGGCGCACACCCCTATGAGGTGGGCGAGGATCATACGTTTTACATGGATGCCGGGGCGTGTTTCTACTTCGCCGCTGACGGCAGCCGGGCCGCCTGAGGGGGGCGAGATGGCTAAAATTACACTGAAAAACCTGCGCCATTCCTACATGCCCAATCCAAAAGGGCCTGAGGATTACGCGCTGAAAGAGGTCGACCTGGACTGGCAGGATGGCGGGGCCTATGCGCTGCTGGGGCCGTCTGGTTGCGGAAAATCGACGCTACTCAACATCATCTCCGGCCTGTTGGTGCCGTCTGAGGGGCAGATCCTCTTTGACGGTCAGGACGTCACCCAACTGCCACCTGATCAGCGCAACATTGCGCAGGTGTTCCAGTTCCCGGTGATCTACGACACCATGACGGTTTATGACAATCTGGCCTTCCCGCTGAAAAATCGCGGTGTGGATCAGGCGACCATTGACCGCCGCGTCCGCGAAATCGCTGAGATGCTGGAAGTCACCGACATGCTGAACCGCCGCGCGGCAGGCCTCAGCCCGGACAACAAACAGAAGATCTCGATGGGCCGTGGTCTGGTGCGGGACGATGTGAACGTCGTGATGTTCGATGAGCCTCTGACGGTGATTGACCCGCATCTGAAATGGAAGCTGCGTTCAAAACTGAAGGAACTCCATCAGCGCGTCAAAGCGACGATGATCTATGTGACCCACGACCAGACTGAGGCGCTGACCTTTGCTGATAAGGTTGTGGTGATGCAGCTGGGGGAGGTGGTGCAGATCGGCACCCCGGTGGAGCTGTTTGAACGCCCCGCCCATACCTTTGTGGGCCATTTCATCGGCTCTCCGGGCATGAACGTGCTGCCCGCCGAACTGCGCGATGGCGTGGCCTATTTCCATGGCCAGCAGGTCGCTCTGGAAGGTCCGGTGACCCCGGGCACAACGGGCAAGCTTGAAATTGGTGTGCGGCCGGAATTTGTCTCGCTGGGCGACAGCGGTATTGAGGCCACGGTGCGCCGGGTGTCCGACGTTGGCCGGCATTACGTCATCGATGCTGAGGCCGGCGGCAGCAAAATCTCCGCCATCCTGAACGGCACCGCGCCGATGGTTGGCGAAACCGTGCACCTGCAGTTCCGCGCTGACCAAACCCGCGTCTACGCTGATGGCTGGATCGCCAGCACGCCCGCAACAGAGGAGAGCGCGGCATGAAAACCGAAAACCAAAAAGCCTGGTTCTTCGTTCTACCGGTTCTCTTGCTGGTGGCGTTCAACGCGCTCATCCCGATGATGACCGTGGTCAACTACTCGGTGCAGGAAACCTTTGGCGATAACATCTTCTTCTGGGAAGGCCTGACATGGTTTGAACAGATCCTGCGGTCCGACCGCTTCCATGCGGCGCTGGGCCGGCAGTTCATGTTCACCTTCCTGATCCTGATCATCGAGGTGCCGCTGGGCATCGCGATTGCGCTGGCGATGCCGCGTCAGGGCTTCTGGGTGCCGGTCTGTCTGGTCCTTATGGCCCTGCCGATGCTGATCCCGTGGAACGTTGTGGGTGCGATGTGGAACATCTTTGCGCTGCCGGATATCGGCCTGTTGGGCTACTTCCTGAACCACGTTCTGGGCATCAACTACGACATGACCCAAGACCCCATTGCGGCCTGGGTGACCATCATCACGATGGATGTCTGGCACTGGACGTCACTGGTGGTTCTGCTGGCCTATGCCGGTCTGGTTTCGATCCCCGAAGCCTACTATCAGGCGGCCAAAATTGACGGCGCATCCAACTGGTCGGTGTTCCGCTTCATCCAGCTGCCCAAGATGAAAAACGTCCTGACCATCGCGATCCTTCTGCGGTTTATGGACAGTTTCAACATCTACACCGAGCCCTTCGTGCTGACCGGTGGTGGCCCCGGCAACTCGACCACGCTGTTGTCCATCGATCTGGTGAAGATCGCACTGGGTCAGTTTGACCTTGGACCAGCCGCCGCCATGTCGCTCATCTACTTTGCAATCACGCTCTTTGTGTCCTGGCTGTTCTACACGCTGATGACCAAAGACGACCTGAACTAAGGAGGCAGGAATGCGCAAACGTTCTCTTGTCCCAATCGCTTACATCTTCTTCCTGATGCTGCCGATCTACTGGCTCGTCGCGATGAGCTTTAAGACGACCAATGAAATCCTCGCCGGGTTCTCTCTGTTCCCGCAGACTTTCACGCTGGAGGCCTATCAGACGATCTTCACCGATCCGACCTGGTATTGGGGTTATATCAACTCGATCATCTACGTGTCGCTGAACACCGTGATCTCCATCGCGGTGGCGCTGCCGGCAGCCTATGCTTTCAGCCGGTATCGTTTCCTCGGTGACAAGCAGCTGTTCTTCTGGCTGCTGACCAACCGGATGGCGCCGGCGGCCGTCTTCGCCTTGCCCTTCTTCCAGCTCTATTCGGCAGTGGGCATCTTTGACACCCATCTGGCAGTGGCTCTGGCGCATTGTCTGTTCAACATCCCACTGGCGGTCTGGATTCTCGAAGGCTTCATGGGCGGCGTGCCCAAGGAACTGGATGAAACGGCCTATGTGGATGGTTATTCTTTCCCGCGCTTCTTCGTCTCAATCTTCATCCCGACGATCAAAGCGGGCGTTGGTGTGGCTGCCTTCTTCTGCTTCATGTTCTCATGGGTGGAACTGCTTCTGGCGAAAACCCTGACCGCTGTTGCGGCCAAACCGATCGCCGCCACCATGACCAAAACCGCATCCTCTGCGGGCTATGAACTTGGGCTTCTGGCGGCGGCGGGCACGCTGACCATCATCCCCGGTGCCGTGGTGATCTACTTTGTCCGCAATTACATCGCGAAGGGCTTCGCGATGGGGAGGGTTTGATATGTTGAGTTGGATGGCTTGGACCTGGCCCACCGCGCTGGTCTTCATCGGATTGTTCAGCGCCATTGGTCTGCTGACGGTGATTGAAATCAAATACCCCGGCGGGGCCGAGCGGAAAGGGATCCTGGGCCTTGTGACCACCCGTGGCGACCGCCTGTTCCTGACCTGTCTGGGTACCAGTTTCATCTTCCTGGCCTGGCTGGGTCTGGTCGGCATGCCGCTCTGGGCGCCGCTTGGGATTTCCATCGGCTGGGGGATCCTCTGCTTCTGGAAAGTCTGAAGCTGGAGTGAAAATCTGCAAACGGCCCGGGGGAAACCTCGGGCCGTTTTGCATTATGGTGTTGCCGGTTCTTATGGGAAAATGACTGCGAGATTTGGCAGCCCTTTTGGCCGTTTCCAGACTGTTAAAGGGTTCATGTGAGGGCAGCACTATGGTCCGGTTGGCGATGTGCAGTCAGGGTTGGAAAACGTGGGCTAACAGGCCGCCCGATCCCGTTGCATGGCACGACGCTGTGACGAACGGCTCTCAGCCTAGCCCAGCACAAAAAAGGCGGCCCCTCAGAGCCGCCTCCTTACGTCAATTGCACATTTTTACCAGCTGCGCTGCGCCATCGTGTTAAGTTGGTTCAGCCGCTCCAGATTGGCCACGGTGGACAGCATGATCCGGTCATGGCTCCAGTCTTTCGGCTGAGCAACCGCAGTGGCTGTCGCCAGCACGGCAGCGATCATGACGAAAGACATCGCCATGCTCAATGCCCGGGTATCGCGGCTGGGGCTGCTTTGATCCGCTGCAATTTCCAGGATCCGGTCTTTCAGCATCGACCGACGTCCCAGAACGGGTAGGGCACGCCCGACCAGCGGCACCCCAAAGGCGGCGGGCTGCCCCACTGCATGACGGCTGCGCCGCGCCACCGAAAGCAGCCGCATCGAATAGCCATGCGGATCAAATCGGCGACGGCGCAGATAGTTGCGGTCGCAGACCAGTTCCCCCAATTTGCGCAGGCGTGAGCTGAGGAACCAGAAACCAGGGTTCAGCACCACCAGTGGGGAGATTAGCGACAGCGCCACCTCAGCATCCACATCGCCCTGACGAATATGCTGCAATTCATGGCCCAGTGACATCTGCATGGCATCACGATCTGCGCAGAAGCTGAGCGGCAGCACAACATAGTAGTGCCTCAGCCCACGGGTCGAAAACGGCACGCTGACGCTGGGGCTGAGGACGATGCGCAGCCGACGGCCACGACGCAGAACCTGACCGCCTTGGATGGCGCGTCGAATGCGAATGACGTTCACGATCAGATAGATCAGCCGGCCGACAAAGGTGGCGGCAAAGACCAGCAACACACCAAGCGCCAGCCAGCTGCTGCCTTGGCTCAACTGATCAATCCAGCGCGATTTCATCTCCAGCAGCGATGTCACCTCACCGGCAGACATCGACAGATTGCCCTTAAGATATTGCGAAACAACAAGTTCCGTCGCGTTGATTGAGGTCGCATAACTGGTCGCCAGCAGGGCCGGCAGGGCCAGTGGCACCAGCGCAATGGCGGCGATTGCGGTCAGCCCCAATCGTCGTCGCGTCAGAAAATTACGGCGCTGCCCGGACAGCGCAAAGAGACCATCAAAAATGGCAAAAACAAGCGCGGCCATGAGTACCATTCCCTGGACCCAGACCATCCCCCCTACGAGTTGTTCAACCGTCATCCTTTCTGATCCTCGTCTCAATGATCGCTTTAATTTCTTGGATCATTTCATCTGTCAGATCCTCATTGTCCACCAGTCGCGCAACCAGCGCGGTCGGGGTCCCCCCAAATAAGGAATCTGATAAGTTTTTCAGAGATTTGCCTTCATACTCACTGCGCTTGACGGTGGGGGTGTAGATCAGGCTGCGGTCTTGGCGCTCTGAGGCTACATATCCTTTGTCGTCAAGGATCTTCATGATGGTCGCAACTGACGTATAGGCCCGTTTGCTTTCACCCGAAAGCGCCGCCATCACCTCGCGCACGGAACCTGACCCGATCTGCCACAGGGCAATCATCAGTTCTAATTCAACATCCGTGAGCATCTCGCTGCGTCGCCGTGGCACTAAACTCTCTCCATTCATTCATTACTAATTAATTCGTATACGATTGCACCCAACGAAGAAAGGAATTTTTGCCTGGCTTGGCTCCTGCCAGACTCTCAGGCATATCCCGCGCCTGCTGCCGCATAACGGCGCTTTGGATGCGAACGACGCACTCGCTTCCGCGAACATCAAAACACTCACAGAGACCTGTCCCAACAGGACATGACCACATACAGCCACGATCACGCGCGGTTTCCTTTGAGTGGGCCGCCGCCGCATCTGACATGGGCGGCTCCCCATGCATTTTCGCAGTTCACGCAGGTCCACTCATCGCATGACGAACGGATTGGCCATCGGCGCTTCAGAAGTGCTGACCCAAGTCGTCTGGGTCCGCGTGTAGTCCAAAATCGCCTCCATTCCCGCTTCGCGCCCATAGCCTGATTGGTTGAAGCCTCCAAACGGCGCGATGGGGGAGACCGCGCGATAAGTGTTGATCCAGCAAATACCCGAACGTAATCGTCCCGAAACGCGGTGCGCGCGCGCCAGGTTTTGGGTGAAGACGCCAGAGCCCAGCCCAAATTCCGTGTCATTGGCCAGATCAATCGCCTCCTCCTCCGTGTCGAACGGCAGGAGGGACATCACAGGGCCAAACATTTCCACCTTCAAGGTCTCAACCTCAGCGTCGGGGCATTCCACCAAGGTTGGCACCATATAGTTGCCCGGGCGGTCCAGCGGGGCACCACCGAATCTGATCGTAGCGCCCTGATCTTGCGATTTTCTTAACGTCTGGCGGATCACCTCAACCTGCGCTTGGGTGCATAGCGGGCCAACGTGAGTCTCCGCGGCCAGCGGATCGCCCACCCGAATATCGCGGGCTTTCTCCGCAATTCTGGCCACCAGGGCCGGGTAGATACCGCGTTGGATCAGCGCGCGTGACCCGGCCACACAGCTTTGACCAGAGGCGCCGAAATTGCCGGCGATCAGCCCGTTTGCTGCCGCCTCCACATCCGCATCGTCAAAGACGATGATCGGGGATTTTCCCCCGAGTTCCAAGGTGGTTACGGCAAAGTTCTCGGCCGAGTTGCGCACCACATGTTTGGCTGTTTCAGGCCCGCCGGTGAAGGCAATCCGGTCGACATCAGGGTGGCGGGTGAGGGGGATGGCGCAGCCTTCGGCGTCGCCGGTGATCACGGAAACAACGCCGGGCGGGAACCCGGCGGCTTCGATCAGCTTGGCAAATTCGAACATCGGCGCCGGCGCCTGTTCGGAGGCTTTCAACACCACGGTGCAGCCAGCCGCCAAGGCCGGGCCAAGCTTGGTTGCCGTTAAGAACATCTGCGCGTTCCAAGGCACAATCGCGGCCACAACCCCGATGGGCGCGCGCCGGGTAAAGACGTGCATGTCAGGTTTGTCGATCGGCAAAACCGCACCTTCCAGTTTGTCTGCTAGGCCGGCGTAATAGCGGTAATAATCGCCGACATAGGCCGTCTGGCTGCGCGTCTCCGCCAGCAGTTTCCCGCTGTCGGTGGTCTCCACACGGCCGATGGTGCCGGCATGTTCTTCGATCAAGTCTGCCAATCGATAGAGTAGCTTACCGCGCGCCGTCTGGCTGAGATCACGCCATTCAGGCGCCTCCAGCGCGCGCCGTGCAGCGGCGACGGCGCGGTTGACATCCTCGGGGGCGGCGCAAGCAAAATCTGCCCAGATCTCACCCGTGGCGGGGTTTTCAGACGTCATGGTCTGACCGGTTGTACCGTCGCACCAAGTGCCGTCAATGAAAAGCTGGTAATGTGATAAATCCATGGGAAACCTCGGTTAACGGCACTCAGTTAAAGGCGGGCATGACATCGTCGATAAACCGCGCGAGCGAGGCGCGTTTACGATCGGTGCTCATGCCGGAATCGATCCAAAAGGCAAACTCATCGTAGCCCAGATCTTCATACCTCTTAATCCGGTCAATCACTTCCTGCGCCGTGCCGACAGTCAGATCCTGACGCAGTTTTTCGGCTGTGAACATCGGATTGCCGGCAATCTCATCCGCGCTCAGCGCAGCGATGTGGCCTTGACTGACCGGCCGCTTGTTTTGAAACCAAGCGCCGAAGTAATTGTAATACCGATGTAAATCCGTGACCGCGTGACCAACGTCAGCACTGTCCTGGCCCACGTAGCAGTGGTGCAGCAGCATGATTTTGGGTCTTTTGCCCTCATGGCTGTCACAGGCTGCATCGAATCGGTCCATCAAGGTTTCAATTTCCTCCATCCCCTGCCAGAGCGGGGTCACTTGGATATTGAAACCATTGTGAACACCAAATTCATGGCTGTTCGGATCCCGCGCCGCAATCCAGATCGGGGGGCCCTCTGGTTGCCGCGGCTTGGGGGCCGATGTGGTGGCTGGAAACTGAAAATACTGACCGTCATGGGCGCAATCGCCCTGCCAAAGCTGCGGCAATAGGGGCGTCAGTTCCCGCATGCGCTGACCCGCATCCCAGGCGTCCATTCCGGGCATAAGTCGTTCATATTCATAGGAATATGCGCCGCGTGCGATGCCCAGCTCAATCCGGCCACCAGTGATCTGATCCGCTGCTGCCGCTTCGCCGGCAAGCTTGATCGGATGCCAGAACGGCGCGATGACAGTGCCGGTGCCAAGGCGGATCTGCTTGGTGCGATGCGATAGGTCCACAAGGGACAAAAACGGGTTCGGGGCGATGGTAAACTCCATCCCGTGATGTTCGCCGGTCCAAACCGCGCGCATCCCGCCCTGATCGGCCATTTCGCAAAGACCCGCAAAATCTTCGTACAGCTGATCCGCAGGATCCTCCGGGTTCAACCGTTCCATATGTGCAAAAAGCGAAAACTCCATCACGTGCTCCGATCAGTCATTTGGTGCAGTTCTCCGGCCTTGGCGTCGCCGAGGTAGAGCATGAAATTGCGGCTCTCAGCCTCGCGTGCGAAACGGCTGAGCAGGGTGGCAAGGGTCGGGCTGGCAAACTGTTGCAGCGGCAGGTCGGCGCGGGGCATCCAAACCAGCCCCTCACCGTTACTGGGGGCGGTGCAACGTGCTAGAAAATATGAATATTCGCGTTGCTCCGTTGGATCGTCAAAGACCGAATAGACCTGCTGCAGGCTGGCCGTCAGCCCGCGGTTTTCCAAAGCCTCGGTCAGCGTTTTGCGCGCACTTGCCCCTTGGGGAAAGTCAATTTGAAATGGGCGCAGCCCGTCTTCACCCTGTTCCAGCAACACCTGGTCGCCATGTTCGACAATCGCGCCACTCACCCGATGTTTCGCGGATGAGGCCGCGGCCCGGCGTTCACGGCCAAGGCTGAAATACCCACCGTTCTGGTAGCCGAGCCCGTCGCCAGGGCGTTGGGTGAACCCCGTGATTTGCCCCAGCAAGATGGCGTGGTCGCCGGCGTCGATCCAGCGATGGGTCTGGCAGGAAAACGTCGCAATGGCGCCGTCGATCAGCGGCACATCATTGCCATCCACGTGATGGGGAACCTTGGCAAATCGGTCCTCTTTTGAGCGGGCGAAGACGTTGGAGATATCTTCCTGGCTGTCAGCCAAAATGGAGATGCCGAAATGGCTTGCCTCTTTAAGGTTCTGATAGGTCGACAGGAATTTGCCTGGGCATACGGATAGCAGCGGCGGATCCATCGACACCGAACTGAAGGAATTTGCGGTGAACCCAATCGGCGTGCCGTCAGCGCTACGCGCCGTGACGACGACAACACCGGTCATGAAACGCCCAAAAGCGTCCCGCAACGTGCGCGGATCAAAAGGGATGGCGTCAGTCATGCAGGCACTCCTTTGCGAAACTCTGAACGGCGCTGTTTGTCTCAGGGGCATGCGTCATTGGCATCATATGCGCGGCGCCTGCGATCACCTCGGCCCGTCCATTCGGGGCCAGATCGGCCATCGCGATTGACATGGCTGGGGTGGAATTAGGCTCCTCCGCGCCGGTGAGGAATAGCGCGGGGCAGCGCAGCGTTTGCAGGGACTGGGGCGATGGCCCATCTGAATTGGCAAAACAGCGATAGGCCTGTTGGTACCCACGCGGCGACACGGTGGTCAGCCAGTCGTGGCAGGCATCACGTTCGGCTAATGGATCAGAGGTTTCGGCGCCAAACCAGCGGGTTAGCGTGGGGGAAGGATCGGGCAGGCTGACCCCGTCCAATTGTGCGGCACGGGCTGCGACAGCGGCGCGCGCAGGCGTCTCGCGTTGGAAGATTGCGTTCATTGCAATCACGCCGATGCATTGTTTGGCGTGTTGCTGCGCCAATTCCAAGGCAATCATAGCCCCCATTGAATGCCCGATCAGCAGGCAGTCACGGTCGGGCGTTTGCTGGGTCAGTGCTATGCCCAGCAATTCGGCGTAGCCTTTCACGTCGTCTAACGGAGTGAACACGCTTTGGCCGTGCCCCGGCATATCTGGTGCCAGAACATCAAACCCCAAATCCCTCAGTGTCGGGATCTGCGCCGCCCATGCCTCAGCCCGCAGGCCAACGCCGTGCAGCAGTATTGCCAACGGCGGTTTTTCAGTTGGCCCGGTTTGTTGTGAGTTAGGCCCGCTGGATGCTGGCACGGTGATGGCCTGCATCGGGCCAAAATCAGACCGCGGCTGGATTTTCCAGGTCATGGCCCAGCTCCTTAAGGTCTTGATAACGATCACCAATGCGGTGATGCGGCCGACCCGAGGTGGCGCCTGCCAGAACCGCAACCACCTCATCCGCGCGTGGGGCATCCGGGATGGCGAACTGCAACGTCAAGTAATGTGAGCGGCGGCCCACATCGTTTTTATCCATCATCGGCACCATAATCGGTGCGTTGGCGCCACCGCGGGTGTTGGTGAACGACAGGTAGGACTTTGCCGCCACGGCTTCGCGGTAATGATTGCCAAACCGCAAGGTATGGATCAGGCCCGAAGCGTGTTCGACCTCACCATCCAGTCCTACCACAGCGGCCTTGCCGTAAGCCTCGATTGCATCGCCACCGCCTGCCAAGGTCAGGATGCGAGTCGTCAGCATTTCCCCCAAGATTGGGCCAAAAGCGTTAATTTCTGGTTTAAGATCCTCAACAAATCGTCCCGCCCAAGGGTTTTTCAACACAGCCGCAACCGCAAACATGCGCCAGGGCTGGGCAGCGGGGCGAAAACCTTCGATCAGGGTCTCTTCTTCATAGGTGACGATTTTTCGAATTTCTGGGGTCATTTCGGGCTCCTGTTACGCTGGGTGAGGATCCGCCGCAGAGCAAGTTTTGACAAATGAAAGAACTTCAGGCTAAAGCATTAGTTTTGCTAATGGTCGGGTTCTTCATGGCGCAAAATTTACCTCCGTTAACGTGGTTTCGCTCATTCGAGGCAGCGGCGCGGCATCTGAGTTTCACCGCTGCGGCGGATGAGATTGGCCTGACGCAGTCGGCCGTCAGTCAGCAGATCAAAGCGCTGGAAACCCGGTTGAATGTGATCCTGTTCAAACGGTTGCCACGCGCTCTTACCCTGACGGATGAGGGGCGGCGGTTGCTGCCACAGGTCGAGGCGGCGCTGCAGGTGCTGCGGCAGGCGACGGAACGGTATGAACTGGCGCAGGCGCCGCAGGTGTTAACCGTTGCGGCCTCGGTCAGTGTGATCGACTGGCTGATCATTCCGCATCTCAGTGACTTCATGCAGCAAGAAAAAGACCGTTCTGTTAGGTTTTTATCAACGATTTGGCCGGATGATTTTGCCACGCCCCGCGCGGATGTTGAGATTCGCTTTGGCTCAGAACGGCAGGTCGGGCAGGGCGCGGTGCCATTGGCGGGGGCGGCACTGATCGCGGTTGCGTCCCCGACCTTACTGGCTGGGGCAATGGCTGATGATGGGGCTGTACAAAGTGTAGGGCAACCAGAAGGGGTAGACTTGTCGCGCGAGGCGGAGCGCAGCTGGACCACATTGCCCCGCATTGAGACGGTCGGCACCTCGGGCGGGTGGCGGGAATACTATGCGCAGGCAGCGGATGCGGGGCAGGGGACACCTGTGCCGGGAAACCAGAGGGGTGACCAACAGACGCCGGCGTTGCTGGCGGATTCTTATGGCTTGGCGTTGCGGTTGGCTGTGGCGGGGCAGGGATGTGCCTTGGTGCCAAAGTCGCTGGCGCAGGATGCGCTTCAGAAAGGACACATTGTTCAATGCGGCAGACAGGAACTGGCCGTTTCAGAAGGATACTTTTTGGCGCACAGCGATCATGATCCGGCGGCCGGGCGGTTTGCCAGCTGGCTGCAGGGCTTGATTGAGGCACCAGCCGTTCGTTGAGGAAGGCCCTGGTTACAGGCTGCTGTTGCTGGGATACAGTTCGTGGTCACCGGCGACCAGCGGCCTGCGTTGAGGCGCGGGCGAGCAACAGGTCCGAAAACGGATCTGACAAGGCTCACGTGGTCATGCAGCCAAGCGCGACATGCGACGATTATGCTTGAGTCAAATCCTCGGAATAGGCTGGACATGCAACCGCACGCGGGCTAAGCCCCTGTCATTATTCATGCAGAGCCAGCCTGACCCGAAAACGGCAAGCCATGCAGTCAGATTGGAGATCCCAAGATGCTGAAGAAGCTTGCCCTTTCGCTTGCCCTGATGGCAGGCCCCGCGCTGGCCGAGACTGTGACCGTCGACACCTACCGCGGTGCAACCGACGTCAAAGTCGCCCCCAAAACCATCGCCGTTTTTGATGTTGCCGCGATTGATACGCTGTCGGCGCTGGGCATCAGCCCTAACGGCGCCGTTTCGCCGATCTACGTGTCCTATCTGGACGAAGCTGTGGCCGGTGCTGAGAAGGTTGGATCGCTGTTTGAACCTGACTTCGAAGCGATCGCCGCCATGGGACCGGACCTGATCGTGGCCGGTGGTCGATCGTCCAAAGTTGCGCCGGATCTGGCCAAGATCGCGCCGACCATCGACATGACCATCTGGGAAGACACCGTGGGTCAGGGCCTTGATCGCCTGGACGCCTTTGGCAAAATCTTTGGCAAAGAAGCCGAAGCCGCCGCGCTGAAAGCGGATTTCGAAGCCAAACTGGCAGACGCCAAAGCCGCGGTTAACGGCAAAGGCAAAGCGCTGATCGTGATGACCAACGGTCCGAAAATCTCGGCCTATGGTGCCGGTGGCCGCTTTGGCTGGCTGCACGCCGAACTGGAGCTGCCCGAAGCGGTGGATGAGGTTGAAAAATCGACCCACGGCGAAGCCATCAGCTTTGAGTTCATCCGCGACGCCAACCCTGACATCCTGATCGTTGTGGACCGTCTGGCGGCAATCGGCCGTGATGGCGAAAGCGCCCAGGCAACGCTGGACAACGCGCTGGTGCAGGAAACCAACGCCTGGAAAAACGACAAGGTGATCTACCTGAACAGCGCACCGCTCTATATCGCAGGTGGCGGCATTCAGTCGATGACCCTGATCCTTGACCAGTTTGTGACCGCGTTCTCCGGTAGCTAACACATGCAAGGCAAGGCCTGGAAGATTGGGCTCATCGCCCTCGCGGGCCTTGCTAGCCTGTCCTTGTTCGTGGGGGTGATTGACGTCGCCCCCACTGACCTTTTGCGGGATCCCGAAGCGTTGCAGCTGGTGCTGCTGTCGCGGTTGCCCCGCACGCTGGCGGTTCTGATCACCGGTGCAACGCTGGCCGTATCTGGCACCTTGATGCAGCAGATTGCCCGAAACCGATTTGTGGAACCTATGACCGCCGGCACCGGCCAGGGCGCGGCGCTGGGCATCTTGCTGGTCACCCTGTTCATCCCGACAGCACCTTTGGCCCTGCGCATGACTGGGGCGGCGCTGACCGCGCTGATCGCCTCCATCGGGTTTTTGCTGATTGTGCGTCGTCTGCCCCCCAGTCAGCCGCTGCTGGTGCCTTTGGTTGGGCTTGTCTACGGCGGCCTGCTGGGCGCCGGGGTGACATTTATCGCCTATCAGGGCGATCTGATGCAATACATCGAGGTCTGGATGTCGGGCGAGTTTTCCGGCGTGCTGAAAGGCCGGTATGAGCTGTTGTGGATTGCCGCCCTGGCGGCCGCGCTGACCTATATCATCGCCGATCAGTTTGCCATTGTTGGTCTGGGCCGGACGGCTGCGGTGAATCTTGGGCTCAACTACGGGCAGGTGGTTCTGCTGGGGCTGATCGCGATTTCCATCGTCACGGCGCTGACCGTCGTCACCGTGGGGATGATCCCTTTTGTGGGCCTTGTGGTGCCCAATATCATTTCGCGCCGCTATGGCGATAACCTACGCGGCACATTGCCGATTGTCGCGCTGATGGGCGGGGCGATGGTGCTGGCCTGTGACATTCTGGGCCGGGTGCTGCGCTACCCTTATGAGGTGCCGGTCGGCACGGTCTTTGGTGTGATCGGCGCTGTGATTTTCCTCTATCTGCTGAACGTGAGGCCGAAACATGCTGGCTAAACGTCTGGGGCTTCTGGCCGTGGCATTGGGGCTGTGTTGCCTTGCCTATATGACCTATGGCGCCAAAGGCAGCTGGTCCTTCCTGATCCCGTTTCGCGGCGCCAAGCTGGCGTCGCTGCTGCTGGTGGCCGTCTCGGTCTCGACCGCAACTGTGCTATTCCAGACCATCACCCGGAACCGGATCCTGACCCCTTCGATCATGGGGTTCGATGCGCTTTATCTGCTGATCGTTACGGGTGCGGTGTTCTTTCTGGGCGGGCAGGGCTTTGCGCTGTTGCCCAATGAGGTGATCTTTGCCGTTACTGTGGTGGCGCTCATCGGGGCATCGCTGTTGCTGTTTGGCTCCCTGCTGCTGACGGGGGGGCGGGATCTGATGCGGATGATCCTGACGGGGATCATTTTCGGCACCCTGTTCCGGTCGCTGACCAATATGATGCAGCGGATGATCGATCCAAATGAATTCACGCTGGTCCAAGTGGCCAGTTTCGCCCGCTTTAGCCGTGTTGATACCGAGCTGTTGTTGATCGGCGGCGTCTTGATGACCGCCAGTCTGGTGACGGCCTGGCGGATGCGCCACCGTCTGGATGTTCTGGCACTGGGCTATGATGCGGCGATCAACCTTGGCGAAGATCCGCGTCGCGGCCATTTCCAGGTGCTGACGCTGGTGGCCGTGCTGGTATCTGTCTCCACCGCACTGGTGGGCCCTGTGGCCTTTCTGGGCCTGCTGGTGGTGGCCATGACCCATCAGATCATCCCAACCGAACGCCATGCGATCCTGTTGCCGGCGGCGGCGCTGGTCTCGGGCATTGTGCTGGTCGGCGGGCAAACCGTGCTGGAACGGGTGCTCAGCCTTGCAACACCGCTGTCGGTGGTTGTTGATCTCTTAGGGGGGCTGGTGTTCCTCTGGCTACTTCTGAAAGGACTACGTCGATGATCCAAATCTCGGGCCTGAGCCACCGCTACGGCGCGACGCCGATCCTCAGCGATCTGTCCCTGACCCTGCCGCGGGGTGGGGTGACGGCGCTGGTTGGGGCAAACGGTGCAGGGAAATCGACACTGCTGAGCCTGATCGCCCGTCTGATGCCGATCCAGTCGGGCCGGATTGAGGTGGACGGGATGGAGGTTGGCAAAACTCCAACCCGTGACCTGGCGCGCAAACTGGCGATCCTGCCGCAGGCTGCTGAGGTCGCCCCGCGTCTGACGGTGCGGGAATTGGTTGGCTTTGGCCGTTACCCGCATCACCGGGGACGCGCCACCGCAGAGGACCATCAAAAGGTCGAAGAGGCACTGGTGGCCTTTGACCTGCAGGATCTGGCGGACCGCCCGTTGGAGGCGCTTTCGGGGGGGCAGCGGCAGCGGGCCCATGTGGCGATGACCTTTGCGCAGGATACCGACTACGTCCTGCTGGATGAACCGCTGAACAATCTGGACATCGCCGCCAGCCGATCCCTGATGAAACGTCTGCGCGCGCTGGCGCATGATCATGGCCGCACCGTGGTCACGGTGCTGCACGATATCAACTACGCCTGCGCCTATGCCGATCACATGGTGACCCTGACTGGCGGCCAACTGGGGCCGATGGGACGCCCGGCCGAGATTGTCAGCAAAGAGCTGCTGGCCCAGGTTTTTGGCACCGATGCTGAGGTTGTGAAAACCGAAACGGGGGTTTTGGTGCAGGTCTGAGCCCAGCAGCCTCCTGCCGCCTATGGGGAAGACGTAGCCGCCTATCCCAAGGGTTATAAAGCGCACCCTCTGCACCGAGTTTGGCATGGGATGAACATGATAGCGATGACTTCAAAGAGGAGTCACCGATGTTCACACAACGCTTTTCCCCCCCGGTCGCGGCTGCCGTTGCAGCCTGCGTGATGGCCGCGACCGCTGTTTTTGCCGATACCGATGAGGCGGCGCTTTATGCGCCGGATCTGCCCAGTGATGCGATTTTTCTGCGCTGGGTCGATACCGATGTGCCACTGCCCGCTTTGGGTCTGACGCATCAGCCTGTCGCAGGCCAGGAGGCCTATCGCCCGCTCTCCGCCCGCCATCTCAGCGGCGCTGAGCCGGGTGCGTTCTATTCGGTGCTGGCCGGTCCTGAGGGCACGGCGCGTCTGGTTGAAGAACCCGCGCGTGGTCAGAAATCCAAGGTGCATCTGATCCTGCTCAATGCCTCGGGTCAGCCGGTGCGGCTGGTGCTGGCGGATGCCGGCCATGAGGTGATCCAGCAAACCAATGCCTTTGCCAGCGGCGGCCGGATGGTCAATCCGGTCTCGGCCCGCTTGGCGGTTCTGGCGGATGATGACAGCCCGGTGGGGGAGGTCGCGGTGCGGCTGCGCCGGGGGCAAAATGTCACTGTTCTGGTGACCGATGACGGCGTGCGGCTGATCGAAAACCAGATCGGTGATCTGCTGGAGGAGTGAGCCATGATCTTCTCCACCCCGATGTTTATCTTCGGCTTTCTGCCGGGTTTTCTGCTGCTTTACTATGTTGTGCCGCGCAGTGGACGTTCGCCGGTGATCCTGCTGGCCAGCGCGGTCTTTTACGCCTGGTGGCGGCTGGACTTTCTGGCACTTGTTCTGGCGATGGCCTTTGGCAGCTATGTCTGTGCGGCGATGGCCAATCGCGCCGCGTCCGCTCAAACCCGCAAAGCCTGGGTCAGCCTTGGGGTGATCGGCAACCTGTCGGTTCTGGGCTATTTCAAATACACCAACTTTGTCCTCGGCAATGCTGATGCCCTCTGGCAGGCGTTGGGCCGGGGCGAGGTCACCAGCCCTGAGATCATCCTGCCGATCGGCCTGTCCTTCCTGACGTTTCAATGCATCAGCTATGTCATCGATGTCGCACGTGGTGATGCGCCGCCCGCCCGCAATATCTGGGATTTTCTTGCCTTTTCAACGCTGTTCCCGCAGCTGATTGCCGGCCCGGTGCTGCGCTACAAAGACCTGGCCGATCAGTTCCAGACCCGCAGCCATTCCCTTGCACAGTTCCTCATGGGGGTCCGTCGGTTTGCCCTGGGGCTGGCGATGAAAATCTTGATTGCTGACAGCGTGGCCCCGATGGTCGATCGCCTGTTTACCCTGCAGGATCCGACGCTGGTGGAGGGCTGGCTGGCTGCCAGCGCCTATTCGGTGCAGCTGTTCTTTGATTTCGCGGGCTATTCAGCGATGGCAATTGGTCTGGGGCTGATGATCGGTTTTCGGTTCATCGAAAACTTCAACGCCCCCTATATTAGCCAATCGGTAACGGAATTCTGGCAGCGTTGGCATATCAGCCTATCGACCTGGCTGCGCGATTACCTCTACATCCCGCTGGGCGGCAACCGGGGCGGGGCGGTGAAAACCTATCGCAACCTGCTGCTGACCATGGTGCTGGGCGGCATCTGGCATGGTGCCAACTGGACCTTTGTCCTTTGGGGGATCTGGCACGGCGGCTGGATGGCCGTGGAGAGGGCCCTGGGCAGCAAATCCGGCGCGGTCTGGTCGCGCCACATCGGATCTGTCGGGGCCTGGGGTTTCACGCTGGTCTTGGTGATGCTGGGCTGGGTGGTGTTCCGTGCGCCAGATCTGGCCACGGCCGGGCAGGTCTATGCCGGGATGTTTGGCCTGAATGGCCTCGCCCTGCGGGGGGAGGTTTGGATGCTCTGCAAGCCGACGGAATGGCTGGCGATGTGGCTTGGCTGGGCGATTGCCCTCTGGCCGATGATGTCCGCGGCGCGGGTCAATCTGCGCCTGCCGCAAGCGCCCCGCTTTGGCACATTGTTACTGCTCTTGTCGGCGGTGCTGGTGATGCAGGCGCGCAGTGACTCACCCTTTCTGTACTTCCAGTTTTAAGGAGACGTTGAAATGCTAAGCGATCATCAACAAAACATTTGTTTCGCCTCCTTGCTTGGTCTGGCCGTTGCGCTGGCCGGATGGCAGGGCCACCGCGCCGCGGCGCCGGAACAGGCGTTAGCCGGGCTGACCGGCGGCACCTATCAGCGACAGTATGAAAGCACATTTGCAGATGCCTTGCCCTCGCGCGGTTGGAGTGTGGAGGCCTATGCCGCCCTGCGCCTTGCCCTGTTTAAGGAGGTGGCGGAGGGTGCCGTTCTGGGCCGTGACGGTTGGATCTTCACGGCGGAAGAGTTTGAAACCCCCGCCCTGGCCGAAGATCCGGTGCCCCTGCTGCGGCAGGCGCGCGCGGAACTGGCAGCACTAGGCGTGCAGCTGGTGCCAGTGATCTTGCCGGATAAGGCGCGGGTGCATGCGGATCGCTTGCCCCATCGCCGCTCAGCCGTGTTGCAAAACCGCTATGCGGCGGCGCTGGAAATGCTGCGGGCCGAAGGGTTTGCCCCGCTGGATACCCGCGCAGCGATGCAGGCGCATGGGTTCCTGCGCGGGGACACCCATTGGCAGCCAGAGGCGGCCCGCGCCGTCGCTGAGGCACTGGCGCAGCAGTTGGGCACGGATCCGGCGGAGGCTGTCTTTGTCACGCACTCCAAAGGGGAGGGACCGTTTCGCGGTGACCTGATGGTCTTTGCTGAAACGGGCCGTTTCGCTGATTGGGTCGCCCTGCCGCTGGATCGGATCACCCGTTATGAAACGCTGGATATTGCCGAAGATGCCACTGACGCCATGGCACTTTTTGCGGACACCCGTGTGCCGGTTGCGCTGATCGGCACGTCTTATTCTGCCAAGGAAGACTTCCATTTCGAAGGGTTCCTCAAGTCGGCGCTGGGTCAGGACGTGCTGAACCTGGCGCAGATCGGCAAGGGGCCCTTTGCCCCGATGCGGGATTACCTGACCTCGCCCGAGCTGCACGACAGCCCACCCGATATCGTCATTTGGGAAATCCCCGAACGTTACATTTTGCTGTAAGGAGGTTGATATGACCCGTTTCACCAAAACCCTTTCTCGCTGTGTTTTTGCAACCTGTCTCAGCGTGCTGGCCCCCGCCCTTGCTGCCGCGCCCTATTGCGAAGCGCTTTTGGACGCTGATGCTTTGCCCGAGAAATATGCCAGCCTGGCGCCGGTCTATTCCAGCGCCGACACCGGCTGGATCTTCGCCGCCAACCAGATGCGCCAGTCCTTCGCGCTGAAGGACAAGCCAAAGGCGATGATGGCGGAAATTGTGCAAGGGTTTGAGGCCAAAGGCGTCAAACTGGCGATCCTGATCACGCCGCCACGTCCGGTGGTGGCAGGGCAGGGAATCCTGCGCAAAACCATGGGACCGGCAGCGGCCGATTATGATGCAACCGCAACGCAGGCCAGTTTTCAGGCGATGCTGGCGGAATATCGGGGTATGGGGGCAATAGTGCCGGATCTGAGCGTGCTGGCGCTGAGCGATCCGCAGCTGCGCCGCCGGTTCTATTTCCGCCGTGACACCCATTGGACAACCGTTGGCGCGGCCCATAGCGCCGAAGCGCTGGCCCAAGCCGTCGCTGCTGAGGCGCCCAAATTGCGGGCTGCTGAGGGGCCCGCGATCCTTGGCTGGAAAGGTAAGATTGAAGAACGCGGTTCCCTTGCCGATCTGGTGCGCAAAAGCTGTGACCAAAAGGTCCCGAAAGAGACATCAAACATCGCCGTTCTGGCGGATGTGCCGGGCGCGGGGCTGCTGGATGACACTGAGGGGCCGCAGATCGCTCTGGTCGGCACCAGCTTTTCTGACCGTTACAAACGTGATCACTACCGGGTTGCGGATGCGATGGCGGCGGCCTTTGGGCGGTCGGTTGTGAACCATTCGGTCTCCGGCGGTGGGCTGCACCGCGCGATGCAGAGTTTCCTGAATTCAGGTGGGCTCGACAATCAGGCCTATGACCTGGTGATTTGGGAAATTCCCTATACGCAGAACTTCAACTCCACCAAACGCTTGGGCGCTGTGCTGAAGGCGATGAAGGCCGCGCAGAACGGCTAGGCCTGCGGCCAATCACACTTCTAACCGATAGGTTAGTCCGGCTGACCCGATGGGCGCCGGACTGCCCTGCTGACCGCACTTATTTTTGTGCGAAGGGCTTAGGGTCTCCATAGGTTTCCCGTTTCCGGAGGTTTCGATGAGGGTCGAACACCGATCTCCCCATGCGGATCTGGACTATATGGTCCGGGCACCGCTGAATTTTGAAACGCCTGAGGGCGTGCCGGTGGTGATCCGTGAGTGGTCACTGCAGGGCGTGAAATGGCCCGAAGATGCGCCGGAACGTCCCGAGGAGGGCTACCTTGCCGTGCCGTTTCAAGGGGTTGATGTACGCTTCCCGGTCACATTGGAACCTGCCCCGGACACCCGCGAAGTTTTCTTCAAGGATCTGACAGGGCGTCAGCGCGAAGTGCTGGCGCTGTTTTACCGGGCGTTGTTGTCGGGGCGGATGGTCGCCTCCGGCGATGTGATCACCTCGCTCGACACCCCGGTGGATCTGGTCCCGGTTGAGGAAACCGAGGCGGAAGCAGAGGCCAAGATCGGACAGCGCCGCAAGATCACCCAGGTGCTGCGCAGTGTGGTGCATGTGGTGATTTATGTTAGCCTGTTCATCGGGGTGATGATCACCATTGGCAGCAATATTTTCAATGCTATCAATCGGATCGATGTTCAGCACGGGCGCGTGGTTGCTCCCGTCGCGGCCTTGAGTGCCCTGCGTCCCGGTGTGGTCAGCGCCCTGCAGGTTGAGGCCGGGCAGGTGGTGGCCGCCGGCGATGTGCTGGCACTGATCGAAGATCCCGAAGTTGTGGCCCGTCTGAAGGCCAGCCGGGTGTCCTATGCGGCCACCAGTGACGTGATCAAACGTCTGGAAAAGGCGCTGAAACGTCTGGAAAAGCTGGCCCGGGTCAAAGATGAGGCGCTGCGTCTGTTGGAGGTTGGCCTGATCTATGAGGCGCAGATCAGCCCTCGCGGCTACGATGCTCTTGTAGACCGCTGGAAACAGCTGCGTCGGGATGATCCCTATCTGGCCACCGGCCGTGACCCGCTGGAGGTCACCGCCCGCCTGCTGCGCCAGCGACTAGCTGAGGAAAACACCCTGCTGCGTCAACATCGCTCGACCCGCGATGGCTACAAGGCCCGCCTGCAAGCGGCCAAGATCATTGCGCCCCATGCGGGTGTGGTTCAGTCGGTTCTGGTGCAGCCCGGTCAATATGTCCTGTCGGGCCAGCCCGTGGTTGAGATGGAAGATGATGCGCCGCGCCATGTGGTGGGCTGGGTATCTGAACAATATGCCGAAGACCTCTACCCCGGCATGCCGGCCTGGGTGCGGGTCAACACGGCGGGAACACGGCAAGAGGTGACCGGTCGGGTCAGCGATGTGCGCGCCGGCGATATTCCGAACCGTCCCGGTGAATATGGGATTGAGGTTACGGTGCAGCTGGATGGTTTCACCAATGCCCAGCTGCGTGACGCCCTGCGCGTCGGGGCGCCGGTGAACCTCAGCGCGGATCGGCAGATGTTTGCAGGGCTGCGCGGCTGGATGCAGGCGCGCGCTGACAGCCTGTGGCCCAGTGATGATGACAAAACCCAAACCCCGGGGGCGCGTGATGTACAGCCCTGAGGATGAATATGGTTTTGACAAAGATCTGGCGGTGCGTCTGCGGGATTATGAAACGCCACGCCTCAGTTACCTGCGCCGCTGGCGGCTGCCGCACATCTGCATTCTGTTAATCACCGTGCTTGCGCTGCAATGGATGATGTTCAACCTGCCAAACCGGTATTTCGATCCCGAGGTGATGCATATTTCCCTGATCCTTGGCGGGCTCGGCATCTGGCGGTTTGGCTGGTGGTTCACCCATTCGGTGCGCGCAGGCTACTGGGGGCGGGCTGTCTGGCCGGGCATGCGAGCCCGCGCCGATGCGCTGTGGCAGGACGGCTGGCGCCCCAAACGCCTGCATATCCAGATGACCACCTATTATGAGGAACCGTCGATCACCAAACGGGTGATCGGCTCCATCCTGGGGCAGGTGCGCCGCGAAAAGATCCCGACGACGATCTATATCGGCACCGGCAGTGCCTATGATGAAAACATCATCCGCGACTTTATCGAAACCTATGCCCAAGACATCCCCGATGATCTGGCTAAACTGGTGTTCCTGCGGCAGAACCAGCCGGGCAAACGGATGGCCATCGGTATGATCCTGCGGGCCATGTGCCGCGAAGATGTGGACCCGGACGATCTGGTGATCTTCATGGATGGCGATGCGCTATATGGCGGCGATGTCCTGCAAAAATGCCTGCCGATGTTTGCCGCCGACCCCGAACTGGGTGCGCTGACCACCGATGAAGAGGTGATCTGCTACGGCCCGGACTGGATCGCCCGCTGGCTGGACATGCGGTTTGCGCAGCGCAGGCTGGCCATGCAGAGCCACGCGCTGGCGGGCCGGGTGCTGACCCTGACCGGGCGGATGAGCGTGTTTCGCGCCCGCCACATTCTGACCCGCGCCTTTATCCGCAACATTGAGGCGGATCACCTGGATCATTGGCTGTGGGGGCGGTTCCGCTTCCTGTCTGGCGATGACAAATCCAGCTGGTATCGCCTGTTGAGCAATGGCGTGAAGATGACCTATGTGCCGGATGCCACCGTCTACACGATTGAGGTGATCAAGGAAAACGGGCTGTCGCGGATGGTGCAGAACTTCCGTCGCTGGTCGGGCAACATGCTGCGCAACGGGGCGCGGGCAATTGCGCTGGGCCCACGCCGGATACCGCTGTTTATCTGGTGGTGCATTGTTGATCAGCGCATTGCAATGTGGACCATGATGGTCAGCCCGGTGATGGCAGTTCTGGGCAACTTCATCGCGCCGGGCTATGTCTGGAACTGTTTGATCTGGGTGGTCTTTTCCCGGGTGATCCTGTCGATGTTCCTATTTGGCTATTCGCGCAAGGCGGACATGAGCTGGCCGTTTATCCTCTACCTCAATCAGGTGATTAACGCCTCGGTGAAGATCTACATGATCTTTCATCTGTCCAAACAGAAATGGTCAAACCGGGGCAACCAATCCGCGGGGGAGGCGCGCAGCCTGAAGGATCGGTTGCGCAACGGGTTTGCGCTTTTTCAGCTGTGCACGGCGGTCTGCCTCTTTGTTACGGCCATCATGGTCTATGTCGATCTGATGCAGCTGCCGGGGCTTTGAAGGCGCCAGCGCTATGCGATCAGCCCAAGGCCTAACCTTTTGCACAGGCCACTGACCCTTCGCCCCCACATTTGTGCCCCGTCCGCATGTATCTTGGTCTGGCAACAACGATTGCAACAAATGAGGGTTCTGATGATTATTCCTGTGATTATGGCCGGTGGCACCGGCACCCGGATGTGGCCTGCCTCGCGCAAGGCGCTGCCGAAACAATTTGCCCCGCTCCTGGGCGGTGACACGCTGTTCCAGCAGACCGTGAAACGTCTGAGCGACCCCCGCTTTGACCGCCCCTGTGTGGTCAGTGCTGAAGAGTGTCGTTTCATTGCGCGGGATCAGATGGGCGCTGTCGGGGCAAACAATGTGCTGCATCTGGTGGAGCCTGTGGCGCGTAATACCGCAGCCGCCGTTTTGACCGCGGCGCTGGCCCATCGTGACCAGCCCGAAGCGGTGCTGCTGATCAGCCCCAGCGATCATGTAATCTCGGATGAGGCAGGCTTCCACGCCGCTGTTGATCTGGGACGTGACGCAGCGGCTGAGGGTGAGGTGGTGTGTTTTGGTGTGTTTCCCACCCACCCCAGCAGCGCTTATGGTTACCTGCAGGTCGACCGGGGCAGCGATGCCAAGGTTCAAAAGGTCACTGAATTCATTGAAAAACCAGATGCCGCCGCCGCGACGGAACTGCTGGGCCGGGGCAACTCGCTGTGGAACGCGGGGATCTTTATGCTGCGGGTGGATGTGGCGCTGGAGCTGTTCAAAACCCATGCGCCGGATCTGCTGCCGCCCTGTCATGGGGGCCTCAGCCTTGGGGGGGAGGACCTTGGCTTCCACCGGCTGAATCGCGATGCGTTCAAACGCTGCCGCGCCATCGCCTTTGACCGGGCGATCATGGAGAAACTGCCAAGCTGCACCGTGGTGTCGCTGGATTGTGGCTGGGCGGATCTGGGCAGCTGGTCAGCCCTGCGGGACCATCAGGTCAAGAAACCCGGTGGCAATGCGTTGATTGGCGATGCCAGTGCGATTGACTGCCGCAACAGCCTGCTGAAAAGCACCAACAGCGATATGGCCATCGTCGGCCTTGGTCTGGACGGCATTGTGGCCGTGGCAACAGATGACGCGGTGCTCGTCGCCGATGCCAGCCGCAGTGAAGAGGTGGGCAAAGCGATAGAGGTGCTGAACGCCCGGTCTGCCCCACAGGCTGAGGAATTCCCCCGCTGCCACCGCCCTTGGGGGTTTTATGAAACCCTGTCACTGGGCGCGCGGTTCCAGGTCAAACGGATCGTTGTACATCCCGGCCAGAAGCTTTCGCTGCAAAGCCATGTGCACCGCGCGGAACACTGGGTCGTGGTTGAAGGATCCGCGCTGGTGACGGTCGGCGATGAGACCAAATTGGTTGGTGAAAACGAAAGCACCTACATCCCGCTGGGCGCGGTGCATCGGCTGGAAAATCCCGGCAAATTGCCCCTGGCGCTGATTGAGGTGCAATCGGGCTGTTACCTCGGCGAAGACGACATCACGCGCTACGAAGACATCTATGCGCGTGACCAAAACGAAGAGGTTGCCTGACGGCGGCATCTTGACCCTCTGTGCCCCGTCAGTCGGGCCCGCATGCTGCAGCTTGCGGGCCCATTTTTGCGTTTGGATTTTTCCCTATTTTTATTGATATACAAAGGGTTAGTTTGGGTGACCCTCTGTCGGTTGTTCTGTCCTTTGTGGCGTCACCACCCCCTCCTTTCTGTGGCTAGTCTCGAGGAAACTCATAGGAGGGTAGTTATGGAACTTCTGGATCTTGACCTGCGCAACGCCGATGTTGTCGACACCCCGCGACCGGTAATGAACCCCGATCTGGTCCCGGCCCTGCGCCCGGTTCTGAACCCCAAAAAGACCCCCGCCCTGAAGCCCGCGATCAGCGTGGTGGGACTGGGCTATGTGGGCGCGGTTTCGATGGCTTGCCTGTCCAGCCTGGGCCACCGCTGCATCGGTGTTGATGTGGATGCCCGCAAGGTGGAACAGATCGCGGCCGGCGAAAGCCCGATCCATGAACAAGATCTGGGCGAAACCCTGTCCGAGGGCGTTGCCAACGGGCTGATTGAGGCAACCGATGATCTGGAACGGGCGGTCTGGGACACCGATGTGACCTTTGTTTCGGTCGGCACCCCGACGGCCGCGGATGGTGGCTGTGATTACCGCTACATCGAGGCCGCCGCTGAGGGCATGGCGCGGGGTTTGCGCCGCAAGCGCAGCTTCCACGTCTTTGTCATGCGCTGCTCCATCCCGCCGGGCACGACGCTGTCGGTGATGGCACCGATCATTGAACGGATTTCGGGCCGTAAGGCGGGGCGTGACTTTGGTGTCTGCTTTAACCCTGAGTTCCTGCGTGAAGGTGTGGCTATCGCTGATTTCCACAACCCGCCCAAGACCGTGATCGGCACCACCGATCTGCGCAGCGCTGAAATTCTGCGGGACATCTATGCGCCGGTGGATGCGCAGCCGATCTTCACCAGTATTGAGGCGGCTGAGATGGTGAAATACGTCGATAATGTCTGGCATGCGACCAAGGTCTGCTTTGCCAATGAGGTGGGCCGCCTGTGCAAACCCTCGGGCGTTGATAGCCGCGAGGTGATGGATATCTTCGTGCAGGATCACAAGCTGAACCTTTCGGCCTATTACCTGAAACCCGGTTTTGCCTATGGCGGCTCCTGCCTGCCGAAAGAGGTGCGTGCGGTGCAGCATATGGCCAAAGAGGCCGGTGTTACCCTGCCGATGATCGGCAATCTGGAACGCTCGAACCGCGAACATATTGACGAAGCGGTGCGCATGGTGCGGGCCACCGGTGCCCGCCGGGTTGGGATCCTTGGGCTGGCGTTTAAACCCGGCACCGATGATCTGCGCGAAAGCCCGATCCTGGAGGTTATGGCCGCGCTGCATGCCGAAGGCGTTGCCCTGCAGGTGCATGATGAGGCGATCACCAAAGACACCCCGCTGGAGGGTCAGCTGGCCTATGTGCGCCACGGCTCCAAAGGGGGCGCGGAACTGGCGGCGAACCTGCCGGCGATGCTGAACGACGACCTGGACGAGGTTGTTGAGGGCGCTGAGGTCTTGGTGGTCTGCCATGCCTCTGAGGCCTACCGCAGCAAGATGCGCCGCAGCCACGCCCGGGCCGTGATTGATCTGGTGGGGCTTTACAACAGCCCCTGCGAAACCCGCGCACCGCTGGAAGGCATTGGCTGGTGATCTAGGGCGCTGAGCCGGCTCAAGCTTGGGCTTCACCCCTCTGGTGGCCGCATGACGGCCACCCGCCTTCCCCCAACCGATTTTCCCCTAAGGGGACCCGTCACAAAGGAGAGTTGTTATGTCTAATCTACTTGACCAGTTGATCCAGGGCACTGGCCTGTCAGATGATCTGAACGCCGGGGCAGGGCAGGACACAATGGTGGGTCTGTCCGGCGATGACACCCTTGCCGGGGATGGCGGCAACGATCTGATTTATGGCGATTATGCCGAAGCCAACCTGTTGGGGGATGCCGGGGCCTCCCTCAGTTTTTCGGACTACGCAAGCCTTGGCGCCTGGCAGGTGACAACCCTGCCCAGCGGCCATCAGGAGATGAGCCAGACCGTCAACACCGAAGCGCAGGGCGTTTATGAGCTGTCATTGTCACTGGCTGCGAACTTTGCCGGTGGCCATGTGGATGCTGGGGTTGAGGTGTTGGTCGATGGTGTGGTTGTTGCCAGCTATGACAGCCAGAGCGGTGCCTTTGCCGATCACAGTTTTACCTTCACCGCGACCGGCAGCAGTTCCGAGATTACGCTGCGCACGCTGGAGGGCAGCGGCAGCGGCCCGGTGATTGATACCAGCGGCGCGGTCTATACCACCGACACACAGGTGACCATCGGCGGCCAGGAGGTGACCGTTGCGGCCTTCGCGCCGGGTCAGGCCAACCTCTATCAGGTCTTTAACGGCACGCTGCATGTGTTTGACACGGAAAATTCGACCTATCAGCAGGTGGGTGCGGATGGCACGGTGAACGTCAATGCCATTGGCTTCAACCAGCAGGACAGCCTGATCTACGGTGTTGCCGTCGGCAACGGTCAGGACGCGCTGGGCAATCAGGTCAGCCGCGACGATCTGGTGATGTTTGACGCCGAGGGCAACGTCTACCGCATCGGCGAAGGCCCGTTCCGCAGCTGGACCGGTGACTTTGACGATCAGGGCAACCTGTGGATCTTCAATTCACGGCTGAACTTCCTCAGCAAAATCGATGTGGACACGCTGGACGCCAATGGCAACCCGGTGGAGGAACGCATTGACCTGAACGACGCGCTCTTTGGTTTGAATGTCTATGATCTGTCTTTTGATGCCAACACGCAGAGCTTTTCGGGTGTGGCCCGCGGGTCTTATGAGGGGGCGCCTGCGACATTGGTCACGGTGGATGTATCTGGTGATACGCCGCAGATTTCGTCCATTCATGTGACCCATACTCAGGTCGGCGATCAGCTGCTGACCGGCACCCCGGCGATCACCTTTGGCGCCGCGATCTATGACACCGATGGCACGCTGTTTGTCGGCGGCAATTCGGGCGATCACGATATGAACAACGCCACTGGCGCCTCGGGCGGGATCTACCGGGTGGAGATTGACCCGGCCAGCCAGACCGCCACGCTGGTTCTGGTGACAGATGCGCCGCGGTCCTACTCAAATGACGGTGCCGCAGACCCCAATGCGCTAAGCCCCTTTGAGGCGGTGGATCTGGAGGCCACGGTGCTGATCCGCGATCTGCAGCTGGTGGCCACGGCCGAAGGTGAGTTGAGCTACAACGACGACCTGCAGGGTGGCGGCGGCGCTGACACTATGGAGGGCGGCATTGGGGAGGATCTGCTGACCGGCGGTGCCATTGGCGACAGCCTGATGGGCGGCGATGGCAATGATAGCCTGCACGGCGGCGCCGGGTTTGATGCGGTGGCTACCGGCCCGGCCTCAACCTATGACGCCGAGGGCGCGCGCTACGATCATCTGGGCAACCTCTTGCCGGAAAACGATGATTGGCTCAGCGGTGGGATTGGCGACGATCTGATTGCGGGGTCGGCCGGCCATGACACATTGCTGGGCGGCACCGGCGATGACACCTTGCAAGGCGGCACCGGCTTTGACCACCTGATGGGCGGTGAGGGCGCGGATGATCTGAACGGCGGCAGTGACCGTGACACGCTGGATGGCGGCGCGGGGGCGGATACGCTGGACGGACGCACCGGGGATGACCTGCTGAACGGCGGGGAGGGCAACGATCTGTTGCTGGGAAACTCGGGCGCTGACACGCTCTCCGGCGATGCCGGTGACGACATCCTGCGCGGCGGCAGCCATGATGACCTGTTGATGGGCGGCGAAGGGGCCGACACGTTGGAAGGCAGCGGCGGCAACGATGACCTGCGCGGTGACGACGGTGCAGATAGCCTGTCAGGTGGATCAGGTGCGGATGCGCTGGATGGCGGTTCCGGCAATGACACGCTTTACGGTGGCTCTGGGGATGACGACCTGACAGGTGGCGCGGGCCGCGACCGGATGAACGGCGGATCAGGGCACGATACCCTGTCAGGCGGCGAAGGGCGTGATACGCTGGCGGCCGGATCTGGGGATGATGTGATCGATGGCGGTGCCGGGCGCGACAGCCTGTTCCTGGGGGCAGGGGATGACATCGCCTATGGCGGCGACGGCGCGGACAGGTTCATCTTCCGCGATCGGGATCTAGACAACTCCACAGTGGAGATCCGCGACTATGACATCGATGAAGGGGATTATCTGGACCTGCGCCAGGTCAGCCTTGGCGACAGTGAGACCTGGTTCGCAGGCGCGGTCACCCAGGCGCTGGACGGGACGATCAGCATGGACCTTGGGGCCTGCACCGTTGAACTGACGGGCACCGGTCTGGATCTGCTGACCCAATCCGATGCCCTTTATGACAGTCTGGTTTTCTGAGGAAGGGGAGGGATGCGGCGGTGGATGTCAGGCAAACCCTGCTTCTTTGGCAATCACCGCCGCATGCGTTCTGTTCCGGGCATCCAGTTTCTTGCAAAGAGTGCGCACATGCAGTTTGATCGTCACCTCCTGAAGACCCAGATCGCGGGCAATTTCCTTGTTGGAATGGCCCGCGCAAAGGCCGCTAAGCACTTCGGTTTCGCGCTGGCTCAGCTGGTTGTCAAAGGGATCTTCGACCGAATTTGCGGCCTGCATCACATCTGCAGGGATATACGTTTCCCCAAGGGCCATGAAGCGGATGGCGTTGACCATGCTCTTGGCCCCCATGGTTTTCGGCAGAAACCCCAAGGCGCCGGCATCGACCGCCTCTTGCGCAACCGAATTGGGGGCAGTGCCGCTGAGGATGGCAAAGGGTTGGTTGGGATAATCGGCAACCGCCTGTTTCAGGCCCTGAAGCCCGTTCATGCCAGGCATCTTGTAGTCCAACAGGACCAGATCAAAGGGACCTTTGGCTTCGATCAGCTGTATCGCTTCTTTCAACGAGGCCGCAGGCAGTACCTGAATACGGCCTTCGGAATTCAAAAACACAGTCAGCGTGTCGCGAACCATTTCGTGATCGTCGGCAATCAAAATACGCATGTTGTAACCCTCTCATCGTAAATCGCCGGTGTAAAAACCGATACTAGCAAGAACTATGCCGCATTCATCCCACGGGAGAACAATAGCATGGTTTGACCAAAATTCCTTCCCTGACCTTAAGGCGAGCGCGAATTCCCGCCAGCCGGGCAAGAGGTCAGCCGATTTGGCGATGGTTGAGGCAAACTATCCCAAAGGTTAGTTGCCTATCCCACTGCACAGACACAGACGAATTCAAAAGCGTCACAGTAAGGGGGCAACACTAAGAGGTCCCCAAATGTTTTTCACAACTGTCTTCCGCCCCATCGCTGTGGCCGCCACCCTTGTTTTCATACTCGCCACGACCAGCTTGCCTGCTTTGGCTGAGCCAATTCTGACGGTCAAATCCCCCGGTTCGGACCGTCCGGTCACCTTGGAACGTGTGGATCTGGATCAGCTGCCACGGGAGGTGGTGCGCACCCGCACGATCTGGACCGAAGGTCTGGTGGAATTTGAGGGCGTGTCACTGGCCACGCTGGTGGCCGAACTGGGGCTGACGGCGGGAGAGTTGAGCTTCGTTGCGCTGAATGATTATGCGGTGACCATCCCCCTGTCTGATGCGGTGGCGGGCGGTCCCATTATTGCGGATCGGATGAACGGTGAACCGATGTCGGTGCGCGACAAAGGACCACTCTGGGTTATTTATCCTTTTGACAGCAATCCCGAGTATCAGGCAGAAAAATACTACGCACGTAGCATCTGGCAGCTGCATCGTATTGAATCTGCACTGTAACGTGTCAGAGTGCGTGTTTTGAAACCGCTGAAGGGTGCCCTGTGTTGCTGGGCGCCTTTTGCTGCAAGGCCTTTTTTTTCCAAAAGCGCGAGGGTCAGTAACACCTTGTCAAAGAAATCTCTTTTCCCGTTGAAACAGGTCAAACTTGTGTTTGCTGCAGTGCTTGTGGCGATGTTTGTCCTGACGGGGATTTTGATGGCAGAGGTCTATGGCCGGCTGCGCGATCTGGCGACGGCCTCAACCGATAACCTGCAATGGAACATCGCGCAGCTTGAGGTGGAGTTGCTGCGGCTGGACGCGCAAATCTCAACCACCGCGCAGCAGGTAGAGGCTGAGGAGACAACGCCTGCAGAAACCGCAACCAGCCTGCGCCAGTTGCGCACACGATTTGATATTTTCTACAGCCGCATCGCCACCTACGAACATGGCCAGCTTTATCAACCTTTGTGGCAGGACGCGGAGAACGCCGCGATCCTGAAGGGGTTGCGGAATTACCTGCAATCCGGTGCCGCCTTGGTGGACACGCCGGATGCCGAATTCCGTACCCACTTGGCAGAACTGGGGCAGCTGACCGCAGCCCAGAAAGCGCCGGTCCGTGCGCTTTTGCTGAACGGAGTGGCGCAGTTTGCCCAAACCTCTGACGATGCGCGCGCAGCCCTGTCGCAGACGCTGACCCGATTGGCGCTGTCTTCGCTGTTGCTGATTGCTGTCCTGATGTCGCTGGCGCTGATGTTGCTGCGTCTGTTGCGCCAGGGCCGGCGGGTGGCGGCCGAAAACGAAGAGGTGCGCGCCAATCTGGAAACGATGGTGGCCTCCTCACTCGACGCGATTTTGGTGGTCAACCGCAAGGGGCGGATCCTTGAATTTAATGGCGCGGCGGAAACTGTTTTTGGCTACAGCCGCAAAGAGGTGCTGGGCAAAAACATGGCGCAGAAGATTGTGCCACAACATCTGCGCGGTGCCCATATTGAAGGGATGCAGCGCTATCTGGCGACCGGTGAGAAAAAGGTGATTGATGCCGGCCGTTTGCGGCTGGAAGCGATGCGCAAATCGGGTGAGGTCTTCCCGGTAGAACTGTCGATCACCGCCGCCAAACTGGGTCGTCACACTGTCTTTGTCAGTTTTCTGCGCGATATCACCTATCAGGTGCAGGCTGAGGCGGATCTGAAACGCGCCCGGGATGAAGCCCGCGCCGGGGAGAAGGCGAAATCCGATCTGCTGACCGTGATGAGCCATGAGATGCGCACGCCGCTCAACGGTATTTTGGGCTCATTGGAACTGCTCAAACGCGATCCGCTGAGCGAACGTCAGCTGCGCAGCCTGCGGGCGGCGAAACTGTCGGGCGATCTGCTCTTGAGCCATGTGAATGATGTGCTGGATCTGTCCCGCCTTGAGGGCGTGCAGGAAGCGGCGGCAAACGTGCCCTTTGATCTGCCCGAATTGGTGGAGGGTTTGATGACCGCGCAATCAGCCCCGGCCAAAGCCAAGGGCACCGCGCTGCGGGCGCAATATCTGACCGACGGCTTAACCCATGTGCTGGGCGATCCGGCGGCGCTGAACCGCTGTTTGGTCAATCTGGTGGGCAATGCGGTCAAGTTCACTCAGGACGGTGAAATCCTGGTGGAGATTGAGCGCCTGCAAGATGGCGCCACCGTTGAAATCCGCGTCAGCGACACCGGCAGCGGCATTCCCGAAGATAAGATCGACAGCATCTTTGATGAGTTTGTGACGGTTGACCCCAGCTTTGGCCGCGAAAGCGGTGGCACCGGGCTGGGGCTGGCGATCACCAAACGGCTGGTCACCCGGATGGGCGGGTCGATCATGGTCGACAGTATTGAGGGCGAGGGCAGCCTGTTTCAGATCACCTTGCCGCTGCCAGAGGTTGAGGCACCGCTGGAGGCTGCAGAGGCTGAGGTTGAGGTTCTGGAAGACCTGCCACCCCGGCAGGTGCTGGTGGTTGAGGACAATGAGATCAACCGCGATATCCTGACCGATATGCTGACCGAACTGGGTCAGGAGGTGGAAACCGCTCCGGATGGTCCAACGGGTATTGAGGCGGCGCAGACCGAGTGGCAACACATCATCCTGATGGATATTTCGATGCCCGGCATGGACGGGATTGAGGCGCTGTCACATATGCGGCAGGCGGGTGTTGAAAGCCCTGCTTTGGCGGTCACCGCCCATGCCTCGGCCAAGGACCACAAACGGATCCTTGCGGCAGGGTTTGCCGGCATCGTTACCAAACCGGTCAGTCTGGACCAATTGCACAAGGCGCTGTCTGCCTTGGCGGCTGAGGGGCCTGAGGGGCCTGTGGCACAGGTGTTTGAGACCGATCACAGCCAGCTGGGGCGCCAGACACGCGACGATTTTGTGGATCGGATGGGGCAGGATAAGTTTAGTGCGCTCATCGGCAAATTCAGTAAGGATGCCAGCGCTCTGTTGACCTCCTTGCAGGGGGCAGACGCCTTGTCTGCCGCGGCGGTGCAGGAGGCGCATAACCTCGCCGGCATGGCCGGGTTGCTGGGGGAAGCGGATCTGCAGAGCGCGTTGAAGGCGATCGAAGATCTACCTGTTGCGCAGCAGGCCAGTGAACTGCCGGAACTGGTTGACGCGGCCCGTCATCAACTGGCGGCGCTCAGCCCATAACCCCTCAGCCCTCTAGCGCACTGACATCCCGATCTTTTACCGCCTCCATCGCCACATAGGTCGAGGAGGACGCCACATGCGGCAGGCGGGAAATACCATCGCCCAGCACCCGGCGATAATCGCGAATGTCGCGGGTGCGCACCTTGATCAGGTAATCAAAACCGCCCGCAATCATGTGACATTCCTCAACCTCGGGCAGCTTACGCACCGCCTCATTAAATGCGGTCAGCGCGGCCTCGCGTGTGTCTGAGAGCTTGAGCTCAATAAATGCCACATGATCCAGCCCCAGACGTGTGGCGGACAGCTGGGCACGGTAGCCCGTGATGATGCCATCCTTTTCCAGCCGTTTGACCCGCGCCAGCACCGGCGTCTTTGACAGGCCAACCCGCGCGGCCAATTCCGTCATCGAAATCCGCGCCTCTACCGAGAGGATTTCCAGGATCTTGCGGTCAAAACTGTCCAGCTCTGCCGGCGGGGGGAGGGTTTGGTTCATTTGCGCTGCCTGAAGCTAAATCAAAAGACGGTTCGTCTATGTTAGGGCAAGGATTGGTCAAATGGTATCGTTGAAATGCGCTATCCTGTCAGAAGTGAATACCCCTTTTGAATGAGGCCCCGCCATGATCGACCTGGACCCCCGCTGGGATCAGAACAAACGTCGTAACGAAGTTGAAACCGTCGCTGCCCTTGTGGAACAGGCCGCGCTGGATCAGGCGACGCGGGATAGGATCGTGGCACGGGCCAGCACCTTGGTCAGCCGGATCCGGACCGAATCCAAACCGGGCTTGATGGAGGTCTTTCTGGCCGAATATGGCCTGTCGACCGATGAGGGCATTGCGCTGATGTGTCTGGCCGAGGCGCTGCTGCGGGTGCCAGATGCCGACACCATTGATGCGCTGATCGAAGATAAGATCGCCCCGTCTGATTGGTCCAAACACCTTGGCAACTCGGCCTCGCCGTTGGTCAATGCCTCCACCTGGGGTCTGTTGCTGACCGGGCGGGTGCTGAAAGATGACGCGCAAGGCCTAGCTGGCACCCTGCGTGGTGCGGTGAAACGTCTGGGCGAACCGGTGATCCGGACCGCGGTGGGCCGTGCCATGCGGGAAATGGGCCGCCAGTTCGTGCTGGGTCAGGACATTCAGGCCGCGATGGAGCGTGCCAAGGGGATGGAAACCAAAGGCTATTCCTATTCCTACGACATGCTGGGGGAGGCGGCGATGACCGCCGCAGATGCCGCCCGCTATGCCAAGGCCTACGCCGATGCGATCACCGCGATCACCGACCGCTGCAAGGGCGGCGATATTCGGATGAACCCCGGCATCTCGGTCAAACTGTCGGCGTTGCACCCGCGCTATGAAGTGGCCAAAACCGAACGTGTGATGGCCGAACTGGTGCCGGTGGTGCGCGATCTGGCGCGGCAGGCGGCGCGGGCGGGCATGGGCTTTAACATCGATGCGGAGGAGGCCGACCGTCTGGGCCTGTCGCTGAAGGTGATTGAGGCGGTGCTGGCCGACGAACAGCTGGCCGGCTGGGATGGGTTTGGCGTGGTGGTGCAGGCCTATGGACGGCGTGCTGGTGACGTGATCGATGGGCTTTATGACATGGCGCAGCGCCATGAGCGCCGCATCATGATCCGACTGGTGAAGGGCGCCTATTGGGACACGGAGGTCAAGCTGGCGCAGGTCGAAGGGCTGACCGATTTCCCGGTGTTCACCCGCAAATCCGCCACAGATGTCAGCTATGTCGCCAATGCGCGCAAACTGCTGCAGATGACTGACCGGATTTATCCGCAGTTCGCCACCCACAATGCCCACACTGTGGCTGCGGTGCTGGAAATGGCCAGTGATCTGCCGAATGAGGCCTATGAGTTCCAGCGCCTGCACGGCATGGGTGAGGCGCTGCATGATCTGGTGCTGTCTGATGAAAAGACGCGCTGCCGGATCTACGCACCGGTCGGGGCGCATCGTGATCTGCTGGCCTATCTGGTGCGGCGTCTGCTGGAAAACGGCGCCAACTCCTCGTTTGTGAACCAAATCGTGGATGAGGATATCAGCCCGGCTGAGGTGGCGGCCTGTCCCTTTGCGCATGTCGATGCGGATCTGGCGCAGGAGTTGGGTTATCTGAAATACGGGCCCGAGCTGTTTGGCGCGGATCGCAAAAACGCCAAAGGGTTTGATCTGTTTGATGTCAATGAGCTGCGCCAGATTGAGGCCGCGCGTGGTGGCCAGGCGCTCACCGCGGCAGGGCCGCAGATCGCGGGGGCTGTGGACGGCGGGGCGGTTGAGCCCTCCATCAACCCGGCCACTGGGGAGGAGATCGGCCAGATCACCCTGTCGTCTGAAAAAGATGTGGCCACTGCGCTTGAGGCGGCAACGCCCTGGGATGCGCCTATGGCGGAGCGTGCGGCGGTGCTGAACCGGGCGGCGGATCTGTATGAGGAGCACTATGGTGAGCTGTTCCAGCTCCTGGCGCGGGAGGCTGGTAAGACGCTGATGGATGCGGTGGGGGAACTGCGCGAGGCGGCGGATTTCCTGCGTTACTACGCGTTGGAGGCCGGCAGCCTGCGCAATCCGGCGCGCGGGATCTTCACCTGCATCAGCCCGTGGAACTTCCCCTTGGCCATTTTCTCCGGCCAGATTGCGGCGGCGCTGGCGGCGGGCAATGCGGTGCTGGCAAAACCTGCCGAAACCACCCCGTTGATTGCCACCCGCGCGGTGCAATTGCTGCATGAAGCCGGCGTGCCGAAAACCGCGCTGCAACTTCTGCCTGGGCCGGGATCTGTGGTCGGCAAGGCGCTGACCTCTGACCCGCGGATTTCCGGCGTGGCCTTCACCGGATCCACCGCAACGGCAAAACGCATTCAGGCGGCGATGGCTGGATCGATGGCCCCGGGCGCGCCGCTGATTGCGGAAACCGGTGGTCTGAACGCCATGATCGTGGATTCCACCGCCCTGCCGGAACAGGCGGTGCGGGATATCGTGGCCTCCAGTTTCCAGTCGGCAGGTCAGCGTTGTTCGGCCCTGCGGTGTCTTTATGTGCAGGAAGACATTGAACCGGCCCTGCGTGAGATGCTGATCGGGGCGATGAACGAACAGCGGGTGGGCAACCCTTGGGATCTGGAGACGGACATCGGCCCGGTGATCAATGCGGCGGCGCAGGCCGAGATCAACGCCCATATCGCGACGGCCAAGGCGGAAGGTCGCCTGCTGCATCAGCTGGATGCGCCAGCCGAGGGGCACTTCGTGGCACCGTCGCTGATCAAGGTGGGCGGCATCGCCGATCTGGGCAAAGAGGTCTTTGGCCCTGTACTGCATATCGCCACCTTTAAGGCGGGGGAGATCAACGATGTGATCGCTGCGGTAAACGCGACGGGCTATGGTCTGACCTTTGGTCTGCACACCCGTATCGACACCCGCGTGCAGGAGGTGGCGGATGCGGTGCATGTCGGCAACCTCTATGTGAACCGCAACCAGATCGGCGCCATTGTCGGCAGCCAGCCGTTTGGCGGCGAAGGTCTGTCGGGCACTGGCCCCAAGGCGGGCGGGCCGAACTACCTGCCACGGTTCACCCGCGCCGCGGTTTCGCCTGAGGGCGCGCAAGCGACCAACCCGGTGGCCAGCGAACAGGTGCAACGTCAGCTGAGCAGCGCCGAGGTGCCAAGCGCGCCGGTGATGCAACGCGACATGCCCGGACCGACCGGCGAGATGAACCGCCTCAGCGCCTATGCCCGTGGGCCGGTGCTGTGTCTGGGGCCGGGGGTAAAACTGGCGGCGGAACAGGCGGCCTTGGTGCGCGGACTAGGTGGCGTCGCGGTGGAGCAGCCGGGCGCGGTTGATCCGGGCGCGATGCGCAGTCTGCGCGATCTGTCGGCCGTGATTTGGTGGGGCGATTTGGGGTTGGCGCGCGGCTATGCGGCGGCGCTGGCTGAGCGGGATGGGCCATTGGTGGCATTGGTCACCGATGCGCCCGACGCGGGCCATGTGCTGCATGAACGTCACCTCTGCGTTGACACCACCGCGGCGGGCGGCAACGCCAACCTGCTGGCAGGTCAAAACGGCTAAGCTCAAGACGTTGGGGCGGCGTGCAGGTTGCATTCCGCCCCAACGTCACACAACCCAGCCCTTTCCCTGAGGGCAATCCGATGGTCTAGTCGCCCCAAGTGGAGGAGGATGACCATGGATTTTGGTATTCGTGCAGAAAACCGCAAGCTGCTGGATCGGGTGATCGCGATGATCGACACCGAGATTGCACCGCTGCAGGATGAATATGAGGGTGAGGTCGCGAAGGGTGACCGCTGGCAATACACCGACCGGCAGGCTGAGATCCTGGAAGGGCTGAAAGCCAAGGCCAAGGCGGCAGGTCTGTGGAACTTCTGGTTGACAGATGGCGACCGCGGCTTGGGCCTTTCGACCGTGGAATATGCCTATTTCGCTGAGGAAATGGGCCGTGTTGGTCTGGCGGCTGAGGTGTTCAATTGCTCGGCGCCTGACACTGGCAATATGGAAGTGTTCCACAAATACGGCACCGATGCGATGAAGACCCAGTGGCTGGAACCACTGCTGCAGGGGCAGATCCGGTCGGCCTATCTGATGACGGAACCTGATGTTGCCTCCTCAGATGCGACCAATGTGTCGATGTCCTGTGTGCGCGATGGCGACCACTATGTGCTCAACGGTGAAAAGTGGTGGGCCTCGGGCGCGGGGGATCCGCGCTGTAAGGTCTATATCGTTATGGTGAAAACCGGTGGCGAGGACACTGCGAAACATCAGCGCCATTCGATGATTGTGGTGGATGCGGCAACGCCGGGGATTGAGGTGTTGCGCCCGATGCATGTCTACGGCGCGGATGATGCGCCGCATGGCCATATGCACATCCGGTTCACCGATGTGCGGGTGCCAGCAGAAAACATGCTGCTGGGCGAAGGACGTGGGTTTGAGATCAGCCAAGGGCGGCTTGGCCCGGGGCGGATCCATCACTGCATGCGGGCCATTGGGCAGGCGGAATCCGCGCTGACCCTTATGTGTAAACGCGCGCTGGAGCGGGAGGCCTTTGGCAAGCCACTGGCCAGTCTGGGTGCGAACTATGACATCATCGCTGAGGCGCGGATGGAGATTGAGCAGGCGCGTCTGCTGTGCCTCAAGGCGGCGTGGTACATGGATCAGGGGGATGCCCGTGCGGCAGCGCCGTGGATTTCCATGATCAAAACCGTCGCGCCCCGTATGGCGCTGAAGGTGATTGATGAGGCGGCGCAGATGTTTGGCGCGATGGGGATTTCACAGGACACGCCGCTGGCCTCAAAATGGATCCATGTGCGCACCCTGCGTTTGGCGGATGGCCCTGATGCGGTGCACCGGCGTCAGATCGCGCGGACCGAACTGCGCAAATACACTCAGGAGCGGATCTGAGCCTGCTCATTGGCGTGGCGGGGCATTGCGCCTCCGCCATTACAGTAGCGATCAGGTTTCATCTATTGGCGATGTAATGCTGGCCCGCCGTTTATTCGGCGGGCTGAAATCCTTCGATCAACTGGCGCAGCCCCAACGCGGCCCCGGCAAAGATCGCCGCAAAGGTCACGGGCGCTGACCAGGCCAGCGTGGAAAAGGCGGTCATGCCCTGACCCACGGTGCAGCCCAGGGCCAGAACCGCGCCGATCCCCATCAGACCTGCGCCGATGATCTGGCGACGCAGCTCGCGCGGGTCATCGCAGGCCTCCCAGCGGAAATGCCCTTTGATCAGGGATCCGATGAAAGCGCCAAGCGCCACCCCGGTGATGGAGCCAACGGCAAAGCTGGGTTCGCGCACCGATGCGGTCATGTAGTAGATCAGCGTTTCGCCCACGGGTGCGGAGAAACTGTGCGACACCACAGGCAGGTCTTCGAAGCCGGCGGTGGCGGCGTAGTAGCTGCCGGCCCAGCCAGATGTGATGGCAAGCCCGACGACAATGCCCCAGAAAATGGATTTCGGGTCCTGCAGAAACCGGCGGGAGCCAAGCGCGCCAAGGGTGATCAGCGCGCCAAGGGCCAGACCGATATGGACCGGCGACAGACCAAGGGCGCGGCCCAGGAAATGGGCGATGCCCGGTGGCACCTCACTGGTCACATCAACCTGTGGAAAGGCCATGTTGCGCAATGGCGCCAAGGGTCCCGACAGGGTGGCATAGGCGGCGACACCCATCACCAGCACGATCACAAAGGCGCGAAAATCGCCGCCACCAAGACGCGCAATGGCGCCGTAGCCGCAGTTGCCTGCCAGCGCCATGCCATAGCCAAAGGTCAACCCGCCAAGGATTGAGGCCAAGGGCATCCAGCGGATGGACAGGTAATAAGACGCCTCGGGCTGCATCATGCCGGCGCCGGTCAGGCCGAAACAGCCCAAGATGCCGACCCCGATCGCCAGCACCCACATCCGCATGCGAATGTCTGAGCCGCCGTAAAGCAGATCCTCAATCGCGCCCATGGTGCAGAACCGGCCCAGCCGCGCCGCCAACCCCAGAACAAGACCACCAACCGCGCCAAACAGCGCGGTGGTCCAATACTCTCCGATGATATCGATCATGGGCGCGCGCCTCCCAACGCGGCCCTGCGCAGGCTCAGCAGCTTATGCTTGGCTATCGCTGTCTTCGGCGCAGAACAATTCGTAGACCAGTTCAAGCATACGCTTGGGCCGGTCATCCGCCAAACGGTAATAGATCGCTTTACCTTCGCGCCGCGGCACAACCAGACCTTCGAGGCGCAGACGCGACAGCTGTTGCGAGACCGCGGCCTGACGGGCCGAAAGCAGATCTTCCAGCTCGGTCACGGATTTTTCGCCCGAGACCAGATGGCAGAGGATCATCAGGCGGCCTTCGTGGCTGACAGCCTTGAGGAAGTTTGACGCATTGGTGGCGTTTTCCACCATGCGGTCCATTTCCGCGTCAGAGATGTTGTCGTCAAAGACAGGCAGACCCATGTCACCCTCGATCCTTGTTCCTATGGGGCCTCATAGCGAATAGGGCCTCAAGCGTAAAGTCACAGCCGCATCCGTGCGGCGTTCTGATGGGCGGCGTTGCCCTCAGGTGCCACTTTCTGTGGCAAATTCGGTTTTGGCCTTCAGCATCATCTCAAGCAGGCCCCAGAAGAAATCTTCGCCGGGGTAGCCTTCGATGCGGCCGATTTCCAGACCTTCCTCAACCAGCACAAAGGTGGGCGTGTAAACCACCTTGCGCGCAAAACTCAGGCCGTCGGGCAGGGGATCATCGATGTCGATCTGCTGCAGCGGGGCAAATTTGCCAGCGGCGGTTTTGGGATAGATCGGGCCGATCTCTTCTTTCCATTGGATGCAATAATGGCAACCCGGCGTTTCCACCATAAACAGCTCCGCCGCCCAGAGGGGGCTGGCGAGTGTGCTGGCCAGCAAGGTGGCCGCTATGGCAAGACGGTGACGCAGGGGGTGCAACATGATTGACGATCCTCTCTCATACTACATAATGTGAATGTATGAATTCATCAAGGGCAGGTCATGATTGATATTTCATTTGCAGCTGCGGCATTTGCGGGGCTTTTGAGCTTCTTCACACCCTGCATTCTGCCGATGGTTCCGTTTTATCTGTGCTACATGGCCGGTCTGTCGATGACTGAGTTGCAGGGCGACGGCACAATCGCCAAAGGGGCGCAGCGGCGGTTGGTAATTTCGGCCATCGCTTTTGCCTTTGGCGTCAGCACGATTTTTGTCCTGCTGGGCATGGGGGCAACGGCGCTGGGGCAGGTCTTTGCCCAATGGCTGGACACCTTGCGCTGGGTCGCTGCGGCGGTGCTGCTGCTCTTTGGTTTGCATTTCCTTGGGCTGCTACGGATTGGTCTGTTCTACCGTGAGGCCAAGCTGGAAAGCACCATGGCGCCGTCGACGCTGATGGGCGCCTATGTGATGGGGCTCGCCTTTGGCTTTGGCTGGACGCCTTGTGTGGGGCCGGCGCTGGCTTCGATCCTGATGATCGCCAGCGGGATGGGCGATATCTGGCGCGGTGGTCTGCTGCTGCTGGTCTACGGCCTGTCGATGACAGCGCCCTTTGTGGTGGCCGCGCTTTTTGCCAAGCCGTTTCTGCGCTGGCTTGGGCGGCATCGCTCCAAGCTGCAATATGCGGAGAAGATCATGGGCGGGATGCTGATCCTTTTTGCGATTTTGATTGCCACCAACGGGGTGCGGCTGATCGCGGATGTGATGATCCGCTGGATGCCATCATTAACGTCGCTTGGTTAAGGGCCGTCTGAGTTGAAGAGGGAGGGGAACATGAGATCGATTTTGGCAGCATGTGTTGTGGCGCTTGGGCTGGCCGCGCCGACGATGGGCGCGACGGCAGAACTGGGGGATGACGGGCTGCACAAGGCGGTCTGGATGCAGGATACCTTCAAAGACCTGTCCGAGGATCTGGAGGAGGCAAATGCCGCGGGCAAACGCCTGCTGATTCTCATTGAACAGCGCGGCTGTATCTATTGCACCAAGATGCATGAAGAGGTGTTTCCCGACCCCGAAATCGCACTTAGCCTGGAGCAAGATTACTTCGTTGTGCAGATCAATATGTTCGGCGATGTCGAGGTCACGGACTTTGATGGCGAATCTTTGGCCGAGAAAGAGATGGTGCGCAAATGGGGGCTGATGTTCACCCCAACGATGCTGTACCTGCCAGAAGAGGTTGCTGAGGGGCAGAGCGCTGCACAGGCGGCAGTTGCAACCGTGCCGGGGGCATTTGGCAAAGACACCACTTTGGCTATGTTGCGTTGGGTAAAGGAAAAAAGTTACCTAACGGAAGAGCCGTTCCAAAAATATCTCGCGCGGATGCTGGCTGCGCAATAATCAACATTTCACAAAACAACTCGCACACATATCGGTAAATTCACGATAATGAATTTGTTGTTGCGTCATGCACAACCGTCGACTACCGTATGCAAAAGCGAGCTTAGCCACTTAACGGGTAGCCATGGGAGGAAACATGAAGCTTACGACTTTGACACTGGTGGCGGCGCTGTCTGCTGGGACGGCATTTGCCAATCCAGTTGCGCCTGCCGATGTTGTTTTCGACGAGTACGGGGCCGTCGAAGCCTCGTTGACCGGCACCGCCGGGGACGCGGAAATGGGCGCCAAGATCATGGCGTCGAAAAAGATGGGCAACTGCATTGCCTGTCACGCGGTCACCGCGCTGAACGACGCACCGTTCCACGGTGAAGTTGGCCCGGAACTGGATGGGGTCGGGGATCGCTGGAACGCCGCAGAACTGCGCGGCATTCTGGTCAATGCCAAAGGTGTCTATGACGGCACCGTGATGCCCTCCTATTACAAGGTCAGCGGCTTCATCCGTCCGGGCGATGCGTATACCGGCAAGGCGCCCAAGGGCCCGCTGGATCCGCTGCTCTCTGCACAGCAAATCGAAGATGTTGTCGCCTTCCTGGCCACTCTGACCGAGTGATCAGGGCGCGACGAAATTAAGGAGATCACAATGGAATTCTCACGACGCGACACGCTGGCCATGGGCCTGGGTGCTGCTGCGCTGACCGTTCTGCCTTTCCGGGTGAACGCAGCCGCAGCGGATGATTTTATCGCTGAGTTCACTGGCGGTGCCGAAGTAGGCGAGGGCGGCCTGACCCTGACCGCACCGGAAATTGCCGAAAACGGCAACACCGTTCCTGTGTCGGTTGAGGCCGAGGGCGCCGAAGCCATCATGCTGCTGGCCATGGGCAACCCGACCCCGGGTGTTGCCACCTTCAACTTTGGTGAGCTGGCAGGCAGCCAGTCGGCATCGACCCGTATCCGTCTGGCAGGCACCCAGGATGTGGTGGCCATCGCCAAAATGTCCGACGGCAGCTTTGTCAAAGCTGGTCAGACCGTAAAGGTTACCATCGGCGGCTGCGGCGGCTAATCAGGATCGAAGGAGAAAAGACATGGCAAAAGGTGTAAAACCTCGCGTGAAAGCCCCGAAAAAGGCGGCTGCCGGCGAAACCGTTACCCTGAAGACCCTGATCAGCCACAAGATGGAATCGGGTCAGCGTAAGAACAAGGATGGCAGCGTCATCCCGCGGTCGATCATCAACCGTTTCACTTGTGCCTTCAACGGCAAGACTGTTGTGGACGTCAAGCTGGAGCCAGCGATTTCGACCAACCCTTACTTCGAATTTGAGGCCGTTGTGCCCGAAGCGGGCGAATTCCAGTTCACCTGGTATGACGATGATGGCTCGGTCTATGAGACCGCCAAAAAGGTCGCAATCGCTTAATAAAAATAGATGTTTCTGTCCCGCCGGTGCGCCGGCGGGATCTGAGGCATCACAGGGAGGAAGCTAGATGACATTCAAGCCAACAACTGCGATTGCTGCCCTGCTGCTGGCAGTCCCAACTCTGGCGATCGCCGAAGCGGATGAGGATACGCTGATCGTCAATGATGAGCTGGAAATGGTAACCAAAGCCGCTGCGCCAGCCCACTTGGCCGATGACCTTGATGAGGTGATCTCGGGCTGGCATTTCCGCTCGGATGAGACGCAGGCGCTGCAGATGGACGATTTTGACAACCCGGGCCTTCTGGGGGTTGAACTGGCCATCGACGCCTGGGAAACCGTTGAAGGCACCGCCGAAAAATCCTGTGCATCCTGCCACGGCGACGTGGAAGAAAGCATGGCCGGCGTGCGCGCGGTTTATCCCAAGTGGAACGAAGCGGCCGGCGAAGTGCGGACCTTGGAAATGCAAGTCAACGATTGCCGCGAAAACCAGATGGGCGCCGAGAAGCTGGGTTACACCAGCGGTGCACTGACCAACATGGTCGCGCTGATTTCCTTGCAGTCGCGTGGCATGCCTGTGAACGTGGCCATTGATGGTCCGGCACAGGCCATGTGGGAGCAGGGCAAAGAGCTCTACTATACCCGCACCGGTCAGCTGGAACTGTCCTGCGCCAACTGCCATGAGCAGAACTACGGCAACATGATCCGCGCGGATCACCTGAGCCAGGGCCAGATCAACGGGTTCCCCGTCTACCGTCTGAAAAACGCCAAGCTGAACTCGGTTCATGCGCGTTTCAAAGGCTGTGTGCGTGACACCCGCGCCGAGACTTACAAGCCCGGCAGCGCCGATTTTGTTGCGCTGGAACTTTATGTCGCCAGCCGTGGCAACGGCCTGTCGGTCGAAGCACCTTCGGTGCGTAACTAAAACCACTCTGACTGGGGCGGCAATGATCGCCCCGGTTCCTCCTCCATCCCACTCAATAAGATCGCCGGTCGCGTCGCACTTTGGCTGACATCAGTAGTCTTTGGCTGCCGGCTGATCGTTTAACTCGTTTCGGAGCAACACGGATATGATTTCGCGTCGTGATTTCCTGCAGGTCTCAATGGCCGCCACTGCAATGCTGGGCGGATCCGCCTATGGCAGCTGGGGCCGTTTGGCAGCACAGCAGAAGCTGACCCAAGACCAGCTGCTGGAGTTTGATACGTTCGGGAATGTGTCGCTGATCCATATCACCGACATTCACGCACAGCTGAAACCGATCTATTTCCGCGAACCGTCGATCAACCTGGGCGTTGGCCCGGCGCTGGGTCAGGTGCCCCATGTCACCGGCGCAGATTTCCGCAAGATGTACGGGATCGAGGACGGCTCGGCCTCGGCCTATGCGCTGACCTATGATGATTTCACCTCGCTGGCGCGGGGATACGGCAAGGTGGGCGGCATGGATCGTGTCGCCACGGTGATCAACGCGATCCGGGCCGATCGTCCCGATGCGCTGCTGCTGGATGGTGGCGACACTTGGCATGGATCCTACACCTGCCACCACACCCAAGGCCAGGATGTGGTCAACGTGATGAACGCGCTGAAACCGGATGCGATGACCTTCCATTGGGAGTTTACGCTGGGCTCAGACCGGGTGCAGGAAATTGTGGACGGCCTGCCGTTTGCGGCCCTTGGCGCCAATATCTTTGACGCGGAATGGGATGAGCCGTCGGAGAACTTTGAGGCCTACAAGATGTTTGAACGGGGTGGGGCCAAGATCGCTGTGATCGGTCAGGCCTTCCCCTATATGCCCATCGCCAACCCGCGCTGGATGTTCCCTGAATATTCGTTCGGGATCCGGGATGAACGGATGCAGGAAGTGGTGGAAGAAGCCCGCGCCGAAGGTGCGGAGCTGGTGGTTCTGCTCAGCCACAATGGGTTCGACGTGGATAAGAAAATGGCCAGCCGTGTCAAAGGCATCGACGTGATCCTGTCGGGCCACACCCATGACGCCGTGCCGGAACCGGTGCTGGTGGGGGAGACGATCATCGTCGCCTCAGGCTCGAACGGTAAGTTTGTCAGCCGGGTGGATCTGGATGTGCGGGAGGGCCGGATGATGGGCTTCCGCCACAAGCTGATCCCAATCCTGTCGGATGTGATTGAGCCCGACAAAGAGGTTGCCGCCGTGATTGACGCGCAGCGCGCGCCCTACAAGGACCAGCTGGAAGAGGTCATCGGCCGCACCGATGACGATAGCCTGCTCTACCGTCGTGGGAATTTCAACGGCACCTGGGATGACCTGATCTGTGACGCGCTTCTGTCGGAGCGTGAGGCGGACATTGCCATGTCGCCCGGTGTGCGCTGGGGGCCGTCGATCCTGCCCGGTCAGGACATCACCCGCGAAGACATCTGGAATGTCACCTCGATGAGCTATGGCGAAGCCTACCGTACGGAAATTACCGGTGAGTTCATCCATGTCGTGCTGGAGGATGTGGCCGACAACCTGTTCAACGTGGATCCCTACTACCAGCAGGGTGGGGACATGGTGCGCGTCGGTGGCCTTGGCTACAAGATCGACATCACCAAACCGCAGGGCAGCCGGATCAGCGATATGACCTTGCTGAAAACTGGCGAAGCGATCGATCCCGCAAAGAATTATGTGGTCGCCGGCTGGGCCTCGGTCAACGAAGGCACCGAGGGGCCACAGATCATGGATGTGGTGGAAAATCACATCAAAAAGCTGGGCACCGTGAATGTCACCCCGCGTGACAACGTTAAGGTTGTTGGCGCCTAAGTCTTGTCTCTTCTTCATGCGGGTAACCGTGTGAAGAAGGATAAAAAACAATGGGTTGCGGGATGTAACAAAGTGCCCGTTTCGCACCCAGCCTCTTGAATTAGTTGGCAGCAAATACCCTGTCTGGGGTTCACTTTTTCCAACTAATTCATTAAAATGAATTTGATTATAAGTGCCGGAGGCAGAATCAAAATGTCGAATGAACAGAAGGGCCTGACGCCCTCGCGACGGGCCTTCCTGAAAGGCGCCGCGGCGGTCGGTGGCAGCATGGCCGGGGGCGGCGCAGCCCTCGCATCCAGCCCCGATCCCCTGATCGTTGAAAAGCAACCCTGGGCGCAGGGCACCGGTGATGGTGTCGATGCATCGCCCTATGGTCTGCCGATCCAATACGAAGGCGACGTGGTGCGCCGGAACGTGGAATGGCTGACCGCGGATACCATCAGCTCGATCAACTTCACCCCGATCCACGCGCTGGACGGCACGATCACCCCGCAGGGCTGCGCGTTTGAACGCCACCACTCGGGCGCGATCGACATGCGCAAAGAAGATTTCCGGCTTATGATCAACGGCTTGGTCGATACGCCGCTGGTCTTCTCGTACGCGGATCTGGAACGGTTCCCGCGTGAAAACCGCACCTTCTTCCTGGAATGCGCGGCCAACACCGGAATGGAATGGGCAGGCGCCCAGCTGAACGGCGCACAGTTCACCCACGGCATGATCCACAATATGGAATATTCCGGCGTGTCGCTGCGCAGCCTGCTGGAAGAGGCTGGCATTAAACCTGAGGGCAAATGGGTCTATGTTGAGGGCGCGGATGCGTCGTCAAACGGGCGTTCCATACCGCTGGAAAAGGCGCTGGATGACTGCATGATCGCCTTCAAAGCCAATGGCGAAGCACTGCGCAAAGAACATGGCTATCCCGCGCGTCTGGTTGTGCCCGGTTGGGAAGGCAACATGTGGGTCAAATGGATCCGCCGCATTGAGGTGACGGATCAACCCATTGAAAGTCGCGAGGAAACCTCAAAATACACTGACACGCTGGAAGATGGCACCAGCCGCAAGTGGACCTGGGTGATGGATGCAAAATCCGTTGTCACCTCGCCCTCGCCGCAGTCCCCGATCAAACATGGTCATGGCCCGCTGGTCATCACCGGTCTGGCTTGGTCAGGTCGCGGCGCGATCACCCGCGTGGATGTCTCCAAGGACGGTGGCAAGACCTGGGAAACCGCCCGTCTGGCCAATCCCGGTCAACCGATGGCGCTGACACGTTTCTATCTGGACACCACTTGGACCGGCGAAGAAATGCTGCTGCAGAGCCGCGCGATGGATGAGACCGGCTATGTCCAGCCGACCAAAGCCATGCTGCGCGAAAGCCGCGGCGAAAACTCGATTTACCACAACAACTGCATTCAGACCTGGTGGATCAAATCCAATGGGGAAGGTGAAAATGTCGAAGTATCGTAACCTTTTGCTCTGTGTTGCTGCGGCTTCGGTCGTGGCCGGTCCGGCACTGGCGGGCAAGTTCGGCCTGGGCCGCGCTGCCCTGCCGGAAGAGATTGCTGCCTGGGATCTGGACATCGCACCGGATGGCACCGGCCTGCCTGCGGGAAGCGGATCGGTGCTTGATGGCGAAGAAACCTTTGCCGAATTCTGTGCATCCTGCCACGGGGATTTTGCTGAAGGCGTTGATAACTGGCCAAAACTGGCTGGTGGCGCAGACACGTTGGCAGACAAGGATCCGCTGAAGACCGTTGGCTCCTACTGGCCGTATCTGTCGACCTCATTTGATTACATCCGCCGTTCCATGCCCTTTGGCAATGCGCAGAGCCTTACGGATGATCAGGTCTATGAAATCACCGCCTACATCCTTTATTCCAACGATCTGGTGGATGAGGATTTTGTGCTGAGCAACGAAAACTTCATGGAGGTTGAACTGCCCAACGCGCAGGGCTTCATCCTGGATGATCGTGACACGGCTGAGGCGCATTTCTGGACGGAACCCTGCATGCAAAACTGCAAGGATGTGGTGGAAATCACCATGCGTGCCGCCGTGCTGGACGTGACGCCTGAGGACGAAACCGCCAAGGCCGAGGCACCGGCTGTGGTCGAAGCCGCCGCAACGCCTGAGCCGGCACCTGAACCAGAGCCCGCGCCAGAACCCGTTGCCGAGGTCGCCGCGCTGGATGAAGCGTTGGTGAAGAAAGGTGCGAAGGTCTTTAAGAAGTGTAAAGCCTGCCACCAGGTCGGGGATAAGGCCAAGAACAAGACCGGCCCGATCCTTAACGGTATCATCGGCGCGCCCATCGGCCAGGTGGAGGGGTTCAAATACTCCAAAGCGATGAAGGCCCTGGGCGAAGAGGGGCAGGTTTGGGATGACGAAAACCTCACCGCCTTCCTGACCAAGCCCAAGAAGTTCCTGAAGAAAACCAAGATGAGCTTTGCCGGGTTGAAAAAGGAAGCCGACATCGCCGCGGTGACGGAATACCTGAAAAGCGTTGGTAATTAAGCGATGCGCGCCCTTGCCATCATATCATTCTGGGCGGCCCTTGCAGGGGCCGCCCTTTCTGATGAAGCAGCCACAGCCATTGGTGATGCCGACCGTGGCGCCAAGATCTTCAAGAAGTGTCAGGCGTGTCATCAGGTGGGTGAGGGCGCCAAACACCGGGTTGGCCCGCATCTGAACGGCATCTTCTTTCGGCCCGCTGCCAGCTTTGCTGGGTTTAAGTACTCCAAAGGTATGCGCCGCGCTGCCGACGGTGGGCTGGTGTGGGATCTGGACGGGCTTGAGGCGTTTTTGGCCAATCCCCGCAAAGCCGTGCCCGGCACCAAGATGAGCTTTGCTGGTTTGAAAAAGCCAAAGGACCGCGCGGATCTACTGGCCTACCTGCGGCAGTTCTCAGACAATCCGGCGGATATTCCCGAAGCGGCACCAACCGCCCGCAAGGTTGAGATTGATCTGCCCCCTGAGGTGCTGGCGCTGGTGGGGGATCCCGATTACGGCGAATATCTGTCGACCGAGTGCACCACCTGCCATCAGACCGATGGCGATTATGACGGCATTCCCGCCATCATCGGCTGGCCGACCGAAGATTTTGTCATTGCCATGCATGCCTACAAACAGAAACAGCGCGACCATCCGGTGATGCAAATGATGGCCGGTCGCCTGTCTGATGAAGAGATTGCCGCGCTGGCCGCCTATTTCGCAGGGCTGGAGTGACCAGCACGCCGTCAATGGCGGGTAAGTCATTGAGCAAACACACAAAACCTGAGGAGGTTTGACCTCAAAGACCCAAAAGGCCCCAATAAGACATTGATTTATTTAGGGAGGAAGAGACATGAAACTGAACAGACGGAGCTTTATCGGCACCACTTCACTGGCTGCGGCCAGTCTGGCAGCCCCAGCCGTGCTGGGTGCGGGCAAGCCGCGGGTCGTTGTAATCGGCGGCGGGGCAGGCGGCGCGACCGCGGCGCGCTACATTGCCAAAGGGGCCAAGGGCGCGATTGATGTGACGCTGGTGGAACCCAGCCGCAGTTACTACACCTGCTTCTTCTCAAACCTCTATATCGGTGGCTTCCGGCAGCTTTCCTCCATCGCGCACAGCTATGGCACGCTGGCCTCTGCCTACGGGATCAATGTGGTGCATGATTGGGCCGTTGGCATAGACCGTGACGCGCGGCAGGTGACCCTGGCTGGTGGGGCGGTGCTGCCCTATGACCGGCTGATCCTGTCGCCGGGGATCGATTTTGTAGACGGGGCGGTGCCGGGTTGGGATGTCTCCGCCCAAAACAAGATGCCACATGCTTATAAGGCCGGGTCACAGACGGAACTGCTGAAGGCGCAGATCGAGGCCATGCCAGAGGGCGGCACCTTTGCCATGGTCGCCCCGCCCAACCCCTACCGTTGCCCGCCGGGACCCTATGAGCGGATCTCGATGGTGGCGCATCTGCTGAAACAGACCAACCCAACCGCCAAGATCATTGTCGCCGACCCAAAGCCGAAGTTTTCCAAAATGGGCCTGTTTCAGGAAGGCTGGGCCAACCACTACGCGGGCATGGTTGATTGGATCGGCGCCGATTTCGGCGGTGGCAATGTTGAGGTGAACGCCGACGAGATGACGGTCACCATTGATGGCGAAGTCACCAAGGTGGATGCCTGCAACGTGATCCCTGCGATGAAGGCGGGCCGGATCTGTGAAATGGCCGGCATCACCGAGGGCAACTGGGCACCGGTCTCAGGGCACACCATGCAAAGCCGACTGGATGAAAACATCCATGTGCTGGGTGATGCAACCAATCAGGGGGACATGCCGAAATCTGGTTTCTCGGCCAATTCGCAGGCCAAGGTGGCAGCGATGGCGGTGCGCGGTGCATTGACTGGTTCCAAGGTTTTCCCGGCGAAATTCTCCAACACCTGTTGGTCGCTTATTGCCACGGATGATGGTGTCAAAGTAGGTGCCACCTATGAGGCAACGGATGAGAAAATCGCCAAGGTGGATGGGTTCATTTCGCAAACCGGCGAAGACGCGGATCTGCGCAAAGCCACCTATGAAGAATCCATTGGCTGGTATGCCGGGATCACCTCGGACATGTTTGGCTAAAGGTCAGAATATTGCGACCAAACGGGGCGTTTTGCGCCCCGTTTTGCGTTTTGGCGCTGTCGTGGCACAGTGTCCTTCAGGGAGGATGCGATGATTACACGACGTAAACTGATGACAGGCGTGGCCGGAACCCTGGTAACCGGGGCATTGATGCCGGTGTCTCTCAGGGCCGCTGGCGGCGCGGATGGGCTGGAACTGGGGGACGATGGCCTGCACAAGCAGCCGTGGTTCATGGACAGTTTTCTGGAATTGGGTGACGATCTGCAGACCGCTGCGGACAGTGGGCGTGGCCTGATGGTTTTGTGGGAACAACGCGGTTGCCCCTATTGCCGGGAGCTGCATGCGGTGAATTTCGCCCGACCCGAAATCAGCGATTACATCCAGGAGCATTTCGATGTGGTGCAGCTGGATATGTTCGGATCCCGTGAGGTGTTGGATTTTGACGGCGAGGCGCTGGAAGAACGTGCGCTGGCGGGCAAGTGGTTTGTGAACTTCACGCCGACCACGCAGCTGTTTCACCGCGACAATGCCGGGGCCACCGGTCTGTCAGCGGCGGAAAGCTTCCGCATGCCGGGGTATCTGAAACCTTTCCACTATCTCAGCTCGCTGGAGTTTGTGGCGGAAGGCCATTATGAGACCCAGCGCTTCCAGCGTTACCTGCAGGACAAGTTTGCCAAACTGCGCGAACAGGGGATCGATCCGGACGTCTGGTAGCGGTCAGGCCCAGGATTTCCGATGCGCGTTCGGGGAAGAACCGTATTTTTCCCGGAACACCCGCGCCATATGGCTGGAGGAGCGGAAGCCGGTGGCGGCCGCGATTTCCGTGACGGTCAGGTCGGTTTCATTCAGCATGCCATAGGCCCGCGACAGTCTCAGGTCGTTGTAATAGGAAATCGGACTCTGGTTCAGGTAGCGTTTGAACAGCCGTTCCACCTGACGGCGTGAAACGCCAAGCTTTTCGGCGATGTCATCCATCGACAGCGGCTCTTCGATTTCCTGTTCCATGATCTGGATAGCCGCCAGCAGGTTGCGGTTGCGGCAGCCGATTGCGGCCGAGTTGGCGGAGCGTTGCGGCGCCCGCTGCGCGCCTGAGCGCATGTGGATACACATATCCGCCACCATGATCGCCAGCTCAGAACCGTGCCGCTGTTCAATCAAAGTCAGGATCATATCCAGTGCGGAGTTGCCGCCGCCGCAGGTCATGATACGGCCGTCCACCTCATAGAGGTTGGGCGAGGGCTGCAGGTCCGGAAATTCCTCAATCAGGCCGGGCTGATTTTCCCAATGCATTGTAAAGCGGCGGTTTTTCAGGATGCCGGCCCGCGCCAGTGCAAAGGCGCCGGAACAGATGCTGCCCAAACGGCGGCCAAAGCGATCTTCGCGGCGCAGCCAGTTCAGCGTGCCATCTGTGACCGTATCCTGCGGCTCAACCCCAGAACAGACAAACCCATAGGAATTGGCCGGCAGTGGTTCCAGCGCCATATCGGGGGTCACCGTCATGCCGTTCGAGCAGGTGATCGGGCGGCCATCCTCACTCATCGTGTACCAGCGATAGAGCTGCCGTTTGGTCAGCTGATTGGCAATCCGCAGGGGTTCAATGGCAGCCGCGACGGCCAGCATTGTGGCTTTGGGGACCAGCAGGAAATAGAAATCTTCTGGCGGGCCTTCAAATTCCATTGGGAAATTGGCCGAAGCTGCACGCTGGATGAATCGATCTTGCTGCATGTCTCCCCCTTTGGTGCCGAGCTGGAATGGTACCATAATTTGTGTCGCTCTGCGACCTCGGGTAACGGGATCGCGACAGCTTGGTGTCGCAAAATATCAGTCTTCCGTGGGGCGCCAATACGCAATGCGTCACATTTGCGTAAAATGGCGACAAATTTTAGTGAGGCTAAGCGGGTAATATGGTCGCATATGTCGCAAATATGCTCATATCCGCCTGTCAGAAGATGGCGCAGATGCTGGCACGGAACTTGAAACCTCTTTTGCGGTTAACGGGTTGTCGCCGCCAGTGCCGCCTTTGTCGTTGTTGACGCCAAGGGTTATGGGATTGGTGGCGCACCCCATTAATTCGGAGGGGTCCCCTTGCAGGCCAGAGGGGGCAAGACTAAGACTCAATTAGCACCTTGCTGATAAGTGTGCTTCTGACAGTAACAGGCAGGCGACTATGAACGATCCGATTGATACTTACATGAATACCCTGGTGCCTATGGTGGTTGAGCAGACCAGCCGTGGGGAGCGGGCTTATGATATTTTCTCGCGCCTGCTGAAAGAGCGCATCATTTTCCTCAACGGTCCGGTGCATGACGGCATGTCCTCGCTGATCGTTGCCCAGCTGCTGCACCTGGAGGCGGAGAACCCGTCGAAAGAAATCTCGATGTACATCAACTCACCCGGTGGCGTTGTGACCTCGGGTCTGTCGATCTACGACACCATGCAGTACATCAAACCAAAGGTTTCGACCCTGGTGATTGGTCAGGCGGCCTCGATGGGTTCGCTTCTGCTGACCGCGGGTGAGGCCGGCATGCGCTTCTCGCTGCCGAACTCCCGCGTGATGGTGCACCAGCCCTCGGGTGGTTATCAGGGGCAGGCGACGGATATCATGATCCACGCGCAGGAAACCCAGAAACTGAAAACCCGTCTGAACGAAATTTACGTCAAACACACCGGCCGCACCTATGAAGAGGTTGAGGCCGGTCTGGAGCGCGACAACTTCATGTCGCCGGAAGAGGCCAAGGAATGGGGCCTGATTGACGAGATTGTCACCAACCGCGCCAAAACCGGCGACGACGGCGACAGCTAAACCTAAGACACACGGGCGTTAACGCGCCCGTGTGACGTTTTTGCATTGTGGCTGCCTGAGGGCTGTCTTAAGCTATCTCTCCAAGGGATGCAGGACAGCCAGACGGCAGCATCTGAGTAACCTGAGACTTCAGGCCTGAAAGGGACGAAATGGCGACGAATACCGGTGGCGACAGCAAGAACACGCTTTACTGCTCCTTCTGCGGCAAGAGCCAGCATGAGGTGCGCAAGCTGATTGCCGGCCCAACCGTCTTCATCTGTGATGAATGCGTTGAGCTGTGCATGGATATCATCCGGGAAGAGACCAAGAGCGCGGGCCTGAAATCCTCGGAAGGGGTGCCAACCCCGATGGATATCTGCAACGTTCTGGACGATTACGTGATCGGTCAGGCGATGGCGAAGCGGGTGCTGTCGGTGGCGGTTCACAACCACTACAAACGTCTGAACCACGCACAGAAGTCGGGCGATATCGAACTGTCGAAATCGAACATTCTGCTGATAGGCCCAACCGGTTGCGGTAAAACGCTGCTGGCCCAGACCCTTGCGCGTATTCTGGATGTGCCCTTCACCATGGCAGATGCCACCACGCTGACCGAAGCGGGTTACGTGGGTGAAGATGTTGAAAACATCATTCTGAAGCTGTTGCAGGCCTCGGAATATAATGTGGAACGCGCGCAGCGTGGCATCGTCTACATCGACGAAGTAGATAAAATCACCCGCAAGTCGGAAAACCCATCGATCACCCGCGATGTTTCGGGTGAGGGCGTGCAGCAGGCACTGCTGAAGCTGATGGAAGGGACCGTGGCTTCGGTTCCGCCGCAGGGTGGCCGTAAGCATCCGCAGCAGGAATTCCTGCAGGTCGACACCACGAACATCCTGTTTATCTGTGGTGGTGCGTTTGCCGGTCTGGACAAGATCATTGGCCAGCGTGGCAAAGGTTCGGCCATGGGCTTTGGCGCGGACGTGCGGGAAAACGACGAACGCGGTGTGGGTGAGGTCTTCAAGGATCTGGAACCCGAAGATCTGCTGAAATTCGGCCTGATCCCGGAATTTGTCGGCCGTCTGCCGGTTCTGGCAACGCTGGAAGATCTGGATCAAGACGCGCTGGTCACCATTCTGACCCAGCCGAAAAACGCCCTGGTCAAGCAGTACCAGCGTCTGTTCGAACTGGAAGAGGTTGAACTGTCGTTCACCGATGACGCGCTGTCGGCCATCGCCAAACGCGCGATTGAGCGTAAAACCGGTGCCCGTGGCCTGCGGTCGATCCTCGAAGATATCCTGCTGGACACCATGTTTGACCTGCCGGGTCAGGACAGCGTGACTGAGGTTGTTGTGAACGAAGAGGCCGTGACCTCGGACGCGCAGCCGCTGATGATCCACGGTGAGAAAAAAGAAGAAGCCAGCGCCAGCTGATCTGAGCTATCGCTTTACCAAAGCCCGCCCCGGCCTGTTCCGGTGGCGGGCTTTTGCTTGTCTGGGCCTTTGGCGGTGGCTTGATGCGTTTGATGGGGCCGGAAAACACCTGCTGCAGGCCCCCCGCCACTGGACCTTGAGGGGTATATGGTCCATATCTTCCGGTAACTTATTGCGGAGAGACTCAATGGGCATCCTGAACACCCTGCTGCGCGCCGTCACCTGGTGGGACGGTCAGACCCTCAACACCCAGCTTTACACCGCCCGCAAAGGCGTGAAAGTGGGTGAGGATGATCAGGGCAATGTGTTCTACACCTCCAAGGACGGCAAACGTCGCTGGGTTATTTACAATGGTGAGGTTGAGGCCAGCCGCATCAGCCCTGACTGGCATGGCTGGTTGCATCACACCTTTGATGAGCTGCCGACCGACAAGCCGCTGGTCCATAAGGACTGGGAAAAGCCGCATCTGGAAAACCTCACCGGCACCGCGATGGCCTATGCCCCCGCCGGATCGATCCGTCGCTCTGAGCCGTCTGAGCGGCGCGACTATGAGGCATGGTCGCCCGAATAAGGCGCAAGCGCAGGCGTAAGGGGGCACCGATGTCCACCAATCCCACCGAAGTTGCTGTAGGCGCAGCGGTCTTGGCCGCCGCTGTGGGCTTTGTCCTTTATGCGGGGCAGGTCACCGGGTTTACCGTACAGTCTGACGGCTATCCGCTCAGCGCGTCGTTCCGTTCACTGGAAGGGATCAGCGTTGGTTCTGACGTGCGCTTGGCCGGGGTTAAGATCGGCACCGTGACCGATATCGACCTGAACCCTCAGACCTTCCGCGCTGACACTGAATTTCTGCTGAAAGACGGGATCGATATCCCTGACGACAGTGCCGTTGTGATCAGCTCCGAGGGGCTGCTGGGCGGCAACTTTGTGGAGATTGTTCCGGGCGGATCCCCCTTCAACTTTGAGCCGGGTTCCGAGATCGAAGACACCCAAGGCTCCGTCTCGTTGATTTCGCTGTTGATGAAGTTTGTGTCCGGAGGCGACGAATGATCCGCATCGCTGCAGTCTTTTCTTTGCTTCTGGCGTTGCCATCCGTCGCCGAAGAGGTCAGCCCGGGCACCGGCGCCGTCCTGCGCGGGCTGGACAAGGTGAACGGCGAAACCACGGATATGGAGATCCCAAATGGCGGTGAGGCCGTATTAGGCGATCTGCGGGTGTCTCTGGGGGAATGCCGCTATCCGGTGGGCAACCCGTCTGGGGACGCTTATGCCTTTGTGACCATTCAGGGCATTGGCAAAGACGCCCCGATGTTCCGGGGTTGGATGATGGCCTCAGCCCCAGCGCTGAACGCGCTGGATCATGCGCGTTATGACGTCTGGCCGTTGCGCTGCAACACGCCTGCGGCTGAGTGATCGACACCCTCAACGTTGAAAAATGCCCCTTCGCGTAAGGCCTCCCGCAGCAGCGCCTGATAGGCCTTGCGAGGGATTTCCACCGCCCCAAGTGAGGCAAGGTGTGGCGTGATGAACTGAGTGTCAAACAGGGTGAAACCGGTCTGCACCAAATGATCCACCAGATAGGCCAGCGCTATCTTTGAAGCATCGCGGCGGTAGCTGAACATGCTCTCGCCAAAAAAGGCGCGGCCCAGCGTGACACCGTAAACGCCCCCCGCCAGTTCACCCTCCATCCAGACCTCCAGCGAATGGGCGCGGTCCATCGCGTTCAGCGACATGTAAAGCGCATGGATGGTGGGGTTGATCCAGGTTTCATCGCGATCCGCGCAGCCGTTCAGCACGGCCTCAAAATCGCCGTTGATCCGGATCTCATAATCCTCTTTGCGCAGACGTCGGGCCAGCGATCTGGAGATGTGGAAGCCGTCGAGGGGGAAAATCCCACGGTGGCGCGGATCAACCCAGAACACCTCGGGGTCATCGCGACTCTCAGCCATGGGGAAAATGCCCTGGGCATAGCCCGAAAGCAGGATCTGAGGGGTGAGCGTGAACTTGTCTTTCAAACGCCTATCCTCTGGAAAAACGCCCCATGATCCGAAACGGGGCCGCAGGATTGCCTGCGGCCCCGGCGGGGCCTTAGCCCATGTTTGCGTCCAACCACTTTTCCAGCCAGTGGATGTTGTAGTTGCCGGTGTGGATGTCATCTTCCTGCAGCAGCGCTGTGAACAGCGGCAGCGTGGTGTCGACGCCGTCCACGATCAATTCACCCAGCGCACGGTCCAGACGAGCCAGCGCCTCGGCACGGTCGCGGCCGTGCACGATCAGCTTGCCGATCAGGCTGTCGTAATAGGGTGGGATCGAATAGCCGTCATAAAGCGCCGAATCCATCCGCACACCCAGACCGCCAGGGGCGTGGAACTGGGTGATCTTGCCGGGGCAGGGGGCGAAGTTCGGCAGCTTTTCTGCGTTGATCCGCACCTCGATCGAGTGGCCGTTGATTTCCAGATCTTCCTGGCTGAAGGACATGGGCATGCCTTCGGCCACACGGATCTGTTCACGTACCAGATCGACACCAAAGATGCTCTCGGTGACCGGGTGTTCCACCTGCAGACGGGTGTTCATCTCAATGAAGTAGAACTCACCGTTTTCATAAAGGAACTCAATGGTGCCGGCGCCGATGTAGTTGATCTTGGCAACCGCATCCGCACAGACCTTACCGATCGCTGCGCGTTCTTCAGGGGTGATGCAGGGGCCGGGGGCCTCTTCAAACACCTTCTGGTGACGACGCTGCAGCGAGCAATCGCGCTCACCCAGGTGAACCGCTTTGCCTTTGCCATCGCCAAAGACCTGGATCTCAATGTGGCGCGGTGTGGTGAGGTATTTCTCGATATAGACCTCATCGTTGCCGAAGGCGGCTTTGCCTTCTGCACGTGCGGTCCTAAACGCCTCTTCCATGTCAGCGGCGGTTTGCGCCACTTTCATGCCACGGCCACCACCGCCAGCGGTTGCCTTGATGATGACGGGATAGCCGATTTCCTCACCGATACGCTTGGCTGCGGCCAGATCAGGCACGCCACCGTCAGAACCTGGAACGCAAGGCACGCCCAGATCTTTCATGGTGTCTTTGGCGGTGATCTTGTCGCCCATGACGCGGATGTGTTCCGCGGTCGGGCCGATAAAGGTCAGCCCGTGATCCTCAACGATCTGTACGAAATTCGCATTCTCAGAGAGGAAGCCGTAGCCCGGGTGGATCGCCTGCGCGCCTGTGACTTCACAGGCGGCAATGATGGCCGGGATCGACAGGTAGCTTTCGGTGCCGGAAGGCGGGCCGATGCAGACGGATTCATCCGCCATGCGCACGTGCATGGCATCGGCGTCCGCGGTCGAGTGGACCGCTACCGATTTGATGCCCATCTCGCGGCAGGCGCGGATCACGCGCAGCGCGATCTCCCCCCGGTTCGCAATCAGGATTTTATCGAACATGGCGCGGCCTTACTCGATGATGACCAGAGGGGCGCCGAACTCAACGGCACCGCCGTCTTCGACCAGAATACGCTTCACGGTGCCCGATTTCGGGGCCGGGATCTGGTTCATGGTTTTCATCGCTTCGATGATCAGCAGGGTCTGGCCTTCGCTGACCTGGCTGCCAACGCTGACAAAGGACGGGGCGCCGGGCTCTGCCTGCAGGTAAACGGTGCCAACCATGGGCGAGGTCACTGCGCCGGGATGGCTGGCGGGATCCTCAGCGGCGGCTGGGGCCGCGGCGGGTGCGGCAGCCGGGGCGGCTGCGGCGGGGGCGGCGGCAGGTGCGGCAGCAACAGGGGCTGCGGCGACCGGGGCTGCGACCTGAATAGCGGTCTGGCTGGCGCGGCTCACGCGAACGTTGAGGCTGTCGTTGTCACCATATTCACGCATCACTTCCAGCTCAGTCAGATCGTTGTCTGCCAGCAGCTCTGCCAGAGCCTGAATAAATTCGACGTCGGAGTCGTGTTTCTTATTAGTCATCATTCCCTCGACCGGTTTGTGGTGGGCGCATGTACGGATCCGCCCTATCCCCATCTGGAGGGCTTATACGCCATCCTTGACGAAGCGGAAAGCGCCCATCTGGGGGGCAAAATGGGGTTTCGTGCAGAAAATTTCGAGGGGAATTGTCAAAAAAGCATCGCAGAACGCGCTTTGGCCCTTCTGTTGCTGGGCCGGGGCAGCAGAATCAAAGCGGCATGCCGGCAAGTTTTGCGACCAGTTCCGCCAACTTGCGGGCCTGAAATTTTTCCAAAAGACGCGCGCGATAGACCTCAACCGTGCGATAAGAGAGGTCCAGTTCCAGACCGATCTCTTTGCTGGTCAGGCCACGGCAGGTCAGGATCGCCACCTCGCGCTCGCGCTGGGTCAGCTCTACAATCGGGCGTTCATCTGACAGATCGGTCACCGACCAGATGCCGCGCTGAAACGGGTCTTCGGGGGTGAGTGAGACACCGCGCACCCGGCACCAGAACATTTCGCCCGACCGGCGGATCATCACCCGCTCGTCGGAATAGCGGCCGGTTTCGGACATTGCGGCCAATCCACGTGCGCCGATATTTTCGTAGTCTTCGGGGCTGACGTAAAACTCGGCAAAGGGCACATCGGTGAAACTCTCGACGCTGCCGCCAAAGGTTTCGGCAAACTGGCGGTTGCAGCCCCGGATCACGCGGTTTTCCAGCATACACAGGCCAACAGGGGCAAATTCAAAGCCCAGTTCCGCGATATCCATAATGCCCCTCTCCCCTCGATTGCGCGTATTTCTACCAATTGATCGCAGAAATGACAGCTGCATTCTTTGGTGCAAGCATAGGAGGGATGCAAAATGGTTTACATCGTTGGCTGGGGGCACACCAAATTTGGCCGCCTGAGCGATCAGAGTTTGGAACAGTTGATCGTGGATGCCGGGCGTGAGGCGCTGGCGGATGCGGGGATCCCGGCGGCTGAGGTGGACGGCATGTGGCTTGGCCATTTCAACGCGGGCATGGTGGATGATGGCTTTGCCTCCTCGCTGATGATGTCAATCGATCCCGACCTGCGGTTCAAACCGGCGGTCCGGGTGGAAAACGCCTGTGCCACAGGATCTGCCGCAATTCACGCCGCGCGTCAGGCGATCCTGGCGGGTGAGTGCAAGGTGGCGCTGGTTGTTGGGGCTGAGATGATGACCCATCTGCCCGGGCCTGAGGTGACGCAGGCGCTGGGGCGTGCGGCCTATCAGCGGACCGAGGCGGGGATTTCCTTCCCCGGTGTTTTTGCCGAATTTGCCAAAGCCTATTTCGCTGAATATGGCGACCAATCCATGGCATTGGCCCAGATCGCCGCCAAGAACCACGGCAACTCGGTGAATAATCCGCTGGCACAGTTGCAGAAACCTTTGGATCTGGAGTTTTGCGCCACCGAAAGTGACCGCAATCCGATGATCGCGGCCCCGTTGAAAAAGACTGATTGCTCGCTGGTGTCAGATGGTGCCGCTGCAGTGGTTTTGGTGGCGGAGGATCTGTTGGGGGATGTGCAAAAGGCGGTCAAGATCCGCTCGGTTGCGCATGTGAATGACCTGTTGCCGATGGCGGGCCGTGATCTGGTGGGCTTTGAAGGGCCCAGCCGGGCGATGGCGTTGGCCTATGAGCGGGCGGGCATCACCGTCAACGATTTGGATGTCGCTGAGGTGCATGACTGTTTCACCATTGCCGAGTTGCTGATCTATGAGGCGATGGGCCTCGCGCCGCGCGGGCAGGGGGCGAACCTGCTGCGCGACGGTGTGGTGCAGGCCGGGGGACGCCTGCCGGTGAACCTGTCAGGCGGGTTGAAGGCCAAAGGCCACCCAATTGGCGCGACGGGCGTGTCGATGCACACGATGGTCGCGCGTCAGGTGACAGGGCAGGCGGACGGCATGCAGCATCCCGGTGCCAATATGGGGCTGGTGTTCAACATGGGCGGCGCCGCGGTGGCGGCCCATGTCTCCATCCTTGAGGTGGCCAAAACCTAAACAGAACTCTTTTGAGGCGCTTAATGCGCCTCGAAGTCCTTGTTTTCCATCGCCGGCAGGGTGAAATCTTCAGTGTGGACGATCACATCCTCACCGCGGGTGAGGATGATGCCATAGGCGCCCGGCTCCGGTACGGAATGGCCAAAGCCCTCTTGCCCCAACAGCATCGGCATCTGATGGCAGGTGCTTTTGAACACGGTCATGGACTGGCCGGCGACCGTGGCGGTGATGGTGCGGTGGATATGCCCGGCAAAGAGGTGGCGCACATTGTACTCTGCGGTCAGTGCCAGCAGTTCCGGCGCATTGGTCAGGCCGATGCCGTCCATCCCGTTGAAACCGGTGTCAAACGGCGGGTGATGCAGGAACACCAGGCAGGGCTTGCCGTCAGCCCCGTCCAGCGCCGCCTTCAGCCAGTTCAATCGCGCCGGGCAGAGGACACCGGAATGCAGCACCTCAGCTTCGGTGTCCAAAGTGTCCAGCGTGATCAGGCGCACATCGGGCAGATCGATCACCGCTTGCACAAAACCCTCTTCGGTCACCGGTGCGTCGGGGAAACTGGCGCGGAACGGTTCGCGCAGATCGTGATTGCCCATCAGCATGGTGACCGGCCAAGGCAGATCTGCCAGCAGAGGTTTCAGAACTGCATATTGTGCAGGCGTGCCCTCGTTGGTCAGATCGCCGGTCAAAACCAGATGATCAGCATCGGGATGCATCTTGGCGGCATGGGCCAGTCCTTCGGCCAAACGCTCCGCCGGGCTGAGATCGATGATGGTTTCAGGCGGCACCACGAGGTGCAGATCGGTCATAACCAGAATTTTCGACATCAGGTCAGGCTTTCTCTTTAAATCTGTTTGCCCCCAGATTTGGCGGATTCGCCGGTGCAGGGGTGTCTTGTTGCGACCCACTTGTCATAGAAACGTGTCGGGTTTGTCACAAACGGCAAATCGGCGAAAACAAAAAAGGCCCGGCACTGACAGCCGGGCCTTGTTGGTCTGTTCCGAGGATACGCTTAGCGGTTCATGCGGTTTTCGATCAGATCGTCCACCACAGATGGATCCGCCAGGGTCGAGGTGTCGCCAAGCGCGCCGAAATCATCCTCGGCGATCTTGCGCAGGATGCGGCGCATGATCTTGCCCGAACGGGTTTTCGGCAGGCCCGGCGCCCATTGGATCAGATCAGGGGCTGCGATCGGCCCGATCTCAGTCCGGACCCAGGTGCGCAGCTCCTTGCGCAGCTCTTCGCTGGGCTCTTCGCCGTTCATCAGCGTGACATAGCAGTAAATGCCTTGCCCCTTGATGTCATGCGGGTAGCCCACCACTGCGGCCTCGGCCACTTTGGCATGGGCCACCAGGGCACTTTCGACCTCAGCCGTGCCCATCCGGTGGCCGGAGACGTTGATCACATCGTCCACACGGCCGGTGATCCAGTAGTCGCCATCCGCGTCACGGCGGCAACCGTCGCCTGAGAAGTAGTAGCCTTTGTAGTCAGCAAAATAGGTCTTCTCAAACCGCTCATGATCGCCCCAGACCGAGCGCATCTGACCAGGCCAGCTGTCTTTGATCGCCAGCACACCTTCGGCGGCGGTCTCAGCGATCTCCTCGCCCGTGGTGGCTTCCAGCAGAACCGGCTGCACGCCGAAGAACGGTTTGGTGGCCGAACCCGGTTTCAGCGCAGTTGCGCCCGGCAGCGGCGTCAGCATGTGACCGCCGGTTTCGGTCTGCCACCAGGTGTCAACGATCGGGCGGCTGCCTTTGCCGACAACCTCATTGTACCAGTTCCAGGCTTCGGGGTTGATCGGTTCACCCACGGTGCCCAAGAGTTTCAGGTCGCTGAGGTCGTATTTTTCAACAAACTCATTGCCCTGACCCATCAGCGCACGAATGGCGGTGGGGGCAGTGTAGAACTGGTTGACCTTGTGTTTCTCACAGACGGCCCAGAACCGGCCCGCATCCGGGTAGGTGGGGACACCTTCGAACATCACCGTGGTGCCGCCATTGGCCAGCGGGCCATAGACGATATAGCTGTGGCCGGTGACCCAGCCGACGTCTGCGGTACACCAGTACACGTCACCTTCGTGATAATCGAAGGTGTATTGATGGGTCATCGCGGCATAGACCAGATAGCCGCCGGAGGAATGCACAACCCCCTTGGGTTTCCCGGTGGAGCCCGAGGTGTAGAGGATGAACAGCGGATCTTCGGCGTTCATCGGGCGCGGCGGGCAGTCAGGGCTGGCGGTTTCCATCAGCGCCTTGACGTCGACATCGCGGCCATCAATCCAGGTGGTCTGATCGCCGGTGTGTTTCACCACCAGGCAACGCACCTTGTCCGAGCAATGCAGCAGCGCCTGATCCGCGTTGGATTTCAGCGCAGTACGGCGGCCCCCACGCGGTGCGGTGTCGGCGGTGATCAGCAGCTTTGCTTCAGAATCGTTGATCCGGTTGGCCAGCGCATCGGGGCTGAAGCCTGCAAAGACGATCGAATGGATGGCACCGATCCGGGCACAGGCCAGCATGGCATAGGCCGCTTCGGGGATCATCGGCAGGTAGATCACCACGCGGTCGCCCCGCATCACACCCTGGCTCAGCAGGACGTTGGCGAAACGGTTCACCTTCTCCGACAGCTCATTATAGGTGATGTGCAGCGCTTCGGCATCCGGCTCATCCGGTTCCCAGATGATCGCGGTTTGCTCCCCGCGGGTGGCGAGGTGACGGTCAATACAGTTGGCCGAGACGTTCAACACACCATCTTCGAACCATTTGATGCTGACTTCGCCCAGTTTGAAGTTGGTGTCTTTGACCTTGGTGAAAGGTTCAATCCAGTCAATCCGCTTGCCATGTTCGGCCCAGAAGGCCTCAGGATCTTTGACCGAAGCGTCATACATGTCCTGATATTTGGCGGCGTCGATATGGGCTTTGGCGGCAAAGTCCTCTGGAACCGGATAAACGGCGTCCGTCATTTTTGGGGTCCTCCCTCGATCCCTAAATTGCGTCAGCCCGCCTCAGGCGAGGCGGGCGAACGGAAGTGTTTGCGGGCCACATCAGATGGCGAGGTACTCCTCCCGCAGTTCTTTGTTCTGCAAGACCTCAGCCGCGGATCCGTCAAACACCACGTTACCGGTATCAAGGATCACGGAACGGTCGGCAAGTTCAAGGGCACGGACGGCATTTTGTTCAACAATTACCGTGGTGATCCCCTGTTCCTTAATCTTGCGCAGCGTGCGCTCGATCTCATCCACGATCACCGGTGCAAGGCCTTCGTAAGGTTCATCCAGCAACAGAACCTTGATGTCACGTGCCAGGGCGCGGGCAATGGCCAGCATCTGCTGTTCGCCCCCCGAAAGCGTCACACCCTCCTGCTGGCGGCGTTCGCCCAGACGGGGGAACAGCTCATAAAGGCGTTCCAGCGACCAGCCGATGGGCGGGGCGATCTGGGCCAGCTTCAGGTTTTCCTCAACCGTCAGGCCGGGAATGATGCGGCGATCTTCGGGCACCAGACCGATCCCGGCGCGGGCGGCTTCATGCGATTTCATCAGGTGCAGCGGCTGGTGGTCCAGCCAGACCTCACCACGGCGGATTTCAGGGTCATCCAGCCGCGCAATGGCCCGCAGGGTGGAGGTTTTGCCAGCGCCGTTGCGACCTAGAAGCGCGAGGATCTCACCTTCGTGGACGTTAAAGTCGACACCCTGAACGATGTAGCTTTCACCGTAGTAGGCATGCAGATCCCACACCGACAGGTAGGCGGGGGCGGTTTCAGCAAGGTTGTGACCTTTGGAAAAATCAGGTTTCACATTCATGGTCGGCCTCCTTACGCGGTCTCACCCAGATACGCTTCGCGTACCTTCGGGTTGCCTTTGATGTTTTCCGGATCGTCTTCGACCAGGGGGGTGCCCTGCGCCAGAACGGTGATCCGGTTGGCCAGAGAGAACACAACATGCATGTCGTGTTCGATGATGGCGATGGTGATGTCACGCTCATCCGAGATCTGTTTCAACAGATCGATGGTGTTGTTGGTGTCTGCCCGCGCCATACCGGCGGTGGGTTCATCCAGCAACAACAGGCGCGGCTCCTGCGCCAGACACATGCCGATTTCCAGTCGGCGTTTGTCCCCGCGCGACATGGCGGCGGCGTTCATGCCATGTTTGTCCGCCATGTTCATTTCTTCCAGCATGTGCTGGGCGGCTTCGACCACCTGCTTTTCGCTCATCATGTCTTTGACCGCATGCATGCGGAAGGCCCCGTCACGCTTGGCAAAGATCGGGATCATCATGTTTTCCAGCACCGAAAGATCACCAAAGATCTCAGGGGTCTGGAACACGCGGCTGATGCCCATCTGGTTGATCTCATAAGGCTTGCGGCCCAGCACGGACTGACCGTTGAACATGACCGACCCGGTGTCGGGGATCAGCTTGCCCACCAGACAGTTCAGCAGGGTGGATTTGCCCGCCCCGTTGGGGCCGATGATGGCGTGAACGGAGTTTTCCTTCACGCTCAGGTTCACGTCCCCCAGCGCCTGCAGGCCGCCGAAGCGTTTGTTGACGCCTTTGACTTCAAGGATACCCATTGTTGTCTCCTTACTCTGCAGGCTCGGCCTTGGCCGATCCGTCGGTATTGTTGGGTTGTTTCTTGCGGGTCAACAGGTTGCCGATGCGTTTGCCCAGTTCAACCAGACCGCCGGGCACAAAGATGATAACCAGCATGAAGATCACACCGGTGGTGATGTGCCACTGTTTGCCCACAAAGAGGTTGGTGATCGCGATGAAGAAATCCGACATCCCATCAGGCATGAAGGAGAACCAGCCCTCCAGTACGCCTTTGTTGATCTTGGACAGGATGTTCTCCATGTACTTCAGCAGACCCGAACCCAGAACCGGACCGATCAAGGTGCCAGCACCGCCCAGAATGGTCATGATCACAACCTCACCCGAGGCGGTCCAGAACATCCGTTCCGCGCCCACCTGCGTGTCCATTGCCACCAAGAGGCCACCAGCCAGACCGGCATACATGCCCGAGATGACAAAGGCCGCCAGCGTGTAGGGACGTGGGTTCAGACCGGTGTAGCTGACACGCTGCTGGTTCGACTTGACCGAGCGCAGCATCAGCCCGAAGGGTGAGCGGAAGATGCGGATCGACATGTAGAAGGCAGCCAGCATTGCAACGGCGGCGATATAGTAACCTGCGTTGAAGGTGAACTCCCAGCTGCCGATGGCCAGCTTGTAGCTCGCGCCCATTTCCAGACCAAACAGGTGAGCCTTAGGCGTTGCGCCTTCGGCCAGTGCGGCGTCTAGAATGCGGGGATCGTTAACCTTCGGCTGAAGGCCGGTTTCACCACCGGTCAGTACACCACCGAACAGCTGCCCAAACAGGTCCGAATAGGCCAGCTGATACATCATCATCGCAAAGGCCAGTGTCAGGATGGAGAAGTAGATGCCCGAGCGGCGCAGCGAGATCCAACCCACGAGGAAGCTGATCAGGCCGGCAACGATTACCGAAACGATGATGGCCGGGATGACGTTCATCGTCAGCAGTTTCATCATCCAGATCGCCGCGTAGGAGCCCACACCCAGGAAGGCCGCGTGGCCAAAGGACAGGTAGCCGGTCAGGCCAAACAGGATGTTAAAGCCGATGGCGAAGATCCCAAAGATCACGAAACGCTGCATCAGGTCAGGGTAACCTGCGTTGAACTGCGCCATGGCTGAGCCTTCGGGGAAGGGGTTCAGGATGAACGGTGCAAACAGGGCGAGGATGGCGACGACCACGAGCAGTGTGGCGTCTTTCTTATCGAGACCAAACATGGATCAGTCCTCCATCACGCCTTTGCGGCCCATCAGGCCCCGCGGACGTGTCAACAGAATGATAATGGCGACCAGGTAGATGATGACCTGGTTGATACCGGGAATGAAGGCGATGACCTCACGCATGGAGGCAAAGCTTTCCAGAATGCCAAGCAGGAAGCCTGCGGCGACAGCGCCGGGCAGGGAGCCCATGCCGCCGACAACAACCACAACGAAGCTGAGCACAAGGAAGTCCATGCCCATGTGATAGTTCGGCGCGTTGATTGGCGCGTACATCACACCCGCCAGACCCGCGACCGCAGCTGCAAGGCCAAACATGATGGTGAAGCGCTTGTCGATATCGATGCCCAGCAGGCCAACGGTTTCGCGGTCAGCCATACCGGCGCGGACAACCATCCCGAAGGTGGTGAACTGCAGGAAGACAAAGACAGCACCGATGATCAGAGCGGCAAAGCAGAAGTAAACCAGACGCCAGTAGGGGTAGATGATGGTGTTTGGATCAAAGCCCAGCATCGCGCCGAAATCAAACGAGCCTTTGAAGGCCTCGGGGGCCGGGGTCGGGATCGGGTTGGCACCGTAGTAGTACTTGATGATTTCCTGCAGCACGATCGCCAGACCGAAAGTCACAAGGATCTGGTCCGCATGGGGGCGCTTGTAGAAAAACTTGATCAGACCGCGTTCCATGATCACGCCGACCAGGATCATCACCGGGATGGCAAAGAGGATGGCTAGAGGCACAGACCAGTCGATGATCGATTGTCCGGTGGCTTCGCCGAACAGGTCATAGACGTAAGGCACGTCAACTTTCAGGGGCTGGCCCAGAAAGTCGGTGCGTGACGGATCTACAACCTGATGGCTGAGCGTCAGAATGCGGTTAAGTGTAACGGCGCAGAAAGCACCGATCATGAACAGCGCGCCGTGGGCGAAGTTCACCACTCCCAGCGTGCCGAAAATCAGAGTAAGCCCGAGCGCGATCAGCGCGTAGGCAGAGCCCTTATCGAGCCCGTTCAGGATCTGCAGGATAATTGCGTCCATAGTCCCCACCTGTGTTGAGAAACATGGTGCCGCCATTCACCAAAGGGTTTCGGGAGGCGGCGCGCCATGTAGAAGTGTTGCAGGCCGGCTCAGACTGCTGCCAGCCGGCCTGCTTGGTTTGATTAGGTGCCCGGGTTGCAAGCGCCCAGTTCGCCACCGAAGATCGAGGCGTCGTAGGTCACCTGAGCGGTCGGGGTCACTTCCACGATCTCCAGAAGGTCGAATTCCGAAGTCGGGTTCTCTTTCCCTTTCACAACCAGCACGTCTTTGAAGCACTGGTGGTCCGCCCCGCGATACAGGGTCTTACCGTTGCCCATGCCGTCAAACTCAAAGTCTTCCAGAGCTTCAGCAACAGCACATGGGTTGAACGAACCAGCGCGCTGAACAGCATCTGCATAAAGCAAGGTCTGAACGTAGCAGGTGTGCGCGGCCTGGCTCGGCGGGAAGCCGTATTTGGTGCCGAAGGACCGTACAAAGGCCTGCGAGCCTTCGTCCTGCAGCGACCAGTGCCAGTTGGTCGAACCATAGATGCCTTTAACGTTGGCACCTGCACCCTTCGCCATCAGGCGCGAGTAGAGCGGAACAACAATTTCGAAGTTCTTGTTGTTGACCAGCTTGTCGCGCAGGCCGAACTGAACCGCGTTGGTCAGCGAGTTCACCATGTTACCGCCATAGTGGTTCAGAACCAGAACGTCGGCGCCCGATTGCAGAACCGGCGCAATATAGGACGAGAAGTCCGTCTGCGTCAGCGGGGTACGTACCGCAGCAACGGTTTCCCAACCCATGGCTTCGGTCGAGGTTTTCACCGCTTCTTCAGTGGTGTAGCCCCAGTTGTAGTCTGCGGTCAGGTGATAGGCTTTACGGTCGGTGCCGTAGTTGTTGGCCAAGATCGGCGCCAGCGCCGCACCGGACATGTAGGAGTTGAAGAAGTGGCGGAAGCCATTGGCCTTCTTGTCCTTACCGGTGGTGTCGTTGGAGTGGGTGAGGCCGGCCATGAAGATGACGCCAGCTTCCTGACACAGGGCCTGAACCGCCACAGCCACACCGGAGCTGGAGCCACCGGTGATCATGACGGCGCCGTCTTTTTCGATCATCGAACGGGCCGATGCGCGTGCGGCGTCAGATTTGGTCTGGGTGTCGCCGGTCACATATTCGACCTTCTTGCCCAGGATACCGTTGCCCTGCAGAGCCTTCGACGAGAAGGTTTCCAGCATGCCGTTGTCAGAGCCGGTACCATTCAGGTGCTCAACCGCCAGCTGATAGGCGCGCAGTTCGTCGGCACCTTCGTCAGCGTAGGGGCCGGTCTGCGGCACGTTAAAGCCTAGCGTTACCGAGCTGCCAGTGGGTTCGTTTGTAAATGCGGCAGCGGACTGCGCAGTAAAGATCGTCGGCACTGCCAGCCCGGCACCGGCAACGGCCCCCGACTTCAGCACACCACGACGAGACATATTGGTCTTGGTCATAAATTCCTCCCGTTTCAAGACGTGTGGCGACGCCTCCTCTTGCGTCCCCACGCGCACATTTGTGCAAATTCATTATCGGGGGCGGTTGGAAAATTTCGCAACAATGGCTTTTTGCGTAACATTTTTTTTGTAAATATTTGCACAATGCTGTGGTATGCATTGTAAAGAAATTATTCTGCGATGCAGAAGCGCGTTGATTTTGATGGGAAAAGAAAATGCCGCAGGGGCAGCTTACCGGGACAAGGATCCGCGAAAGGCGGATCATGCAGGGAATGCGACAGGCCGAATTGGCGCAAAAAGCCGGTATTTCGGCCTCATATCTCAATCTGATCGAACATAACAGACGCAGAATCGGCGGAAAACTCCTCCTGTCGCTGGCCGAAGTGCTGGGGGTGGAGCCTTCGATCCTGTCCGAAGGCGCCGAAGCGGCGATGCTGGCCACGCTTGGGGAGGCGCGTGCCGCCGATCCCAGTGCCGCCCCGGTTGAAGAAACGCCCGAGGCTTTTGCCGGTCGTTATCCGGGCTGGGCCGAGCTGTTGACCCGCCGCCACCGCAGGGTGCTGGAGCTGGAACGGACAGTGGAAACCCTGACTGATCGTCTGACCCATGACCCCTATCTTGCCGCCGCCCTGCATGAGGTGATTTCCACCGTGACGGCGATCCGCTCGACCGCGGGTATTCTGGCGGACACCCCGGAACTGGAACCGGAATGGCGGGACAGGTTCCACCGAAACGTCAATGAAGATGCCGCGCGGCTTGCTGAAAGTGCGCAGGCGCTGGTCTCTTATCTGGATGAGGGCGCCGAGGAACAGGGCGGTCTTGCCTCACCTCAGGAGGAGTTGGAGGCCTTCCTGAAGGATGCGAATTATCACTTCGCCCAGTTGGAAAATGGCAAACGCAGTGAGGTTGAGACCATGCTGCAAGGCGCCGATGTTCTGCAATCTGTCGCCGGGCGTGGTTTCGCGCGCAGCTATCTGGAACGCTACATTGAAGACGGCCGTGACATGCCGCTGGATCAGGTGCTTGCCTGTGTGCACGAGTATGGTCCTGACCCGTCGTCTGTGGCGCAGATGTTTGGCGTCAGCCTGTCGCGTGCGATGCGGCGGATGGCTGAACTGCCCAAAGAAGACGGCATTCCTGAGATCGGATTGGTCAGCTGCGATGCCTCGGGCACGCTGATTTTCCGCAAAGCCATCGAAGGTTTCGCCTTGCCAAGGTTTGGCGCTGCCTGTCCGAAATGGCCGCTGTTTCAGGCGCTCTCACGCCCCATGGTGCCAATCCGGCAGGTGGTGGAACAGGATCCGCGCGGCGACGCGGCCTTTGTGGCTTATGCAATTTCTGAACCGGCAACGCCGCCCAAGTTTGGCGAAGATCCGTTGTTTCACGCCCATATGCTGATCGTTTCACGGGCCCCCGGCGCACGGCGGGAGGAGCGTACGGCGCCACTTGGGGTGAGCTGCCGGATCTGCCCATTGCAGGACTGCGCCGGCCGGCGTGAGCCATCAATCCTGACGGATGGGTTTTGACTTGTCCCCTGAATGTGGCAATAACAGTCAGGGAAATTTGAAATTGAGTGCTCAAGGGGGGGCGATACATGGGCAAACATGTCCTTGTCATCGAAGATGAGCCAAACATCATCGAGGCGATTTCGTTCATATTATCGCGTGACGGCTGGACCGTTGCGACCCATTCAAACGGCCACGATGCTGTGGATGTGGTGCGCGACAAGAGCCCCGATTTGGTGATTCTGGATGTCATGCTGCCGGGCAAGTCCGGTTATGACATCCTGACGGAACTGCGCGAAGGCGAAGCAACACGGGATCTGCCGGTGTTGATGCTGACCGCGCGCGGCCAGAGCAAAGACCGCGATCTGGCCGAGCGGATCGGGGCCAGTCGGTTCATGACCAAGCCCTTCTCAAACGCCGAAGTTCTGGAGGCCCTGCGCGAACTGGTGCCGCAATGAGCCGCAAGCAATCGCCCCTGTTTCTGGAACGGCGCAGCTACCGCTTGCGGCGTTTGATGGATGGGGCGCGGTTGATGCCGTTTCTGGGCGCTGCGCTGTGGGCGATCCCGCTGCTGTGGACCCGCGAAGGCGGCGCGCCCGTCTCAACCTCACGGGCGATGCTCTATATCTTCTCGGTCTGGTTTGTGCTGGCCTGCCTAGCGGCGGTGTTGTCCATCTGGCTGGATGGCAAAGCCGAAAGTGAGCGATCAAACCCGCAGGAGGGCCCGCGCTGATGGGGACATTGAATATCCTCATCGCCGTGTGCCTTGGCTATGTGGCACTGTTGTTTCTGGTGGCCTTCATGGCCGAACGGGCAGCACTCAGGGGGCGGGCGAAATGGCTGCGCTCACCTTTTGTTTACACATTGTCGCTGTCGATCTACTGCACCGCCTGGACGTTTTATGGCGCCGTTGGCTTTGCTGCGCGCTCCGGGTTGGAGTTTCTGACCATCTACATCGGGCCGACGCTGGTGATGATTGGCTGGTGGTGGGGCCTGCGCAAGCTGGTGCGGATCGGGCGCACCCAGCGGATCACCTCAATCGCGGACCTCATTTCCTCCCGTTATGGCAAGTCGCCCTTGCTGGCGGTCTTTGTGACCCTGATCGCGGTGATCGGGACCACGCCATATATTGCGCTGCAACTTCAGTCAGTTACGCTGTCCTTCGCCAGCTTTTCGGCCAATGCAGCGGAGACGGGACAACTGGGCGATCATGATGCCACAGCCCTGTGGATCGCCGCCGGGCTGGCCCTGTTTACCGTGTTGTTCGGCACCCGAAATCTGGATGCCAACGAACGCCACCACGGGGTGGTCATGGCCATCGCGCTGGAGGCAGTGGTCAAGCTGTTTGCACTGGTCGCGGTGGGGATCTTTGTGGTCTGGGGCATTGGCGGCGGGCTGTCGGCAACGCTGGACCGGATCGATGCCTCGGCCATTGGTACCTGGCAGGTGCCGGATGGGCGCTGGGCGGCGCTGACGTTGCTGTCGGCGGCGGCTTTCCTCACCCTGCCACGGATGTTTCAGGTGCTGGTGGTGGAAAATGAGGACGAAAACCACCTGCGCACGGCCAGCTGGGCCTTCCCTGCCTATCTGATGCTGATGAGCCTTTTTGTGGTGCCCATTGCGGTGGTCGGTCTGGACCTTATGCCGGAGGGTGCAAACCCCGATCAGTTTGTCCTGACGCTGCCGCTGAGCCAGGGGCAGGAGGGGCTGGCGATGCTTTCGTTCCTGGGTGGGTTTTCCTCGGCCACGTCGATGGTGATCGTGGCGGCGATTGCGCTGTCGACGATGGTGTCGAACCATATCGTGATGCCGATCTGGCTGCGCCTGGCCGAAGGTGGCGCGATGATTTCCGGCGATGTCCGCCATGTGGTCCTGCTGGCGCGTCGCCTTTCAATCGCCGGGGTGCTGGCACTTGGCTATCTGTATTACCGGTTCTCCGGTGGTGGGGAGGCGCTGGCGGCCATCGGCCTGATTTCATTCGCTGGGGTGGCGCAGTTCCTGCCGGCGCTGATGGGCGGGATTTTCTGGCGCGGGGCCAACCGTGTTGGGGCCTTGGCTGGGCTGGCCGTGGGCTTTGTCATCTGGGCCTTCACCCTGTTCCTGCCCAGCTTTGGTCCGGGTGTTTTCCTGCCAGAAACCGTGTTTGAGGCAGGGTTGTTTGGCAATTCCTGGCTGCGCCCTGAGGCGCTGTTTGGGATCACCGGGCTGGATCCGCTGGTGCATTCGGTGATGTGGTCGATGACCCTGAACACCGCTGTCTTCATCCTCTTCTCTCTGCTGACCTTCCCGCAGCCGCTGGAACGCTTGCAGGGGGCGCAGTTTGTGAATGTGTTTCAGCATACCGGCAACCCGCAGGGCTGGTCCGGCGGCGTGGCCCAGGCCGAAGATCTGATGGTCATGGCGCAGCGGATCCTTGGCCCGGCAGAGGCGCAATCGCTGTTCCAGCGCGCTGCGACGGCGCAGGGGCTTGCGGGCTATCTGCCTGATCCGACACCAGAATTTCTGCAAATGTTGGAACGCGAGATGTCGGGCTCCGTTGGTGCGGCAACGGCGCATGCGATGGTCTCTCAGATCATGGGGCGGGCCACCGTTTCGGTTGAGGATCTGCTGGCGGTGGCCGATGAAACCGCCCAGATGATGGAACATCAAAGTCAGCTGGAGGCGAAATCGGCCGAGCTGACCCGCACCGCCAGACAGCTGCGGGCGGCCAATGACAAGCTGACCCAGCTGTCGGTGCAGAAAGATGCCTTCCTCAGCCAGATCAGTCATGAGCTGCGCACGCCAATGACCTCCATCCGGTCGTTTTCGGAAATCCTGCGCGATGCCGAGGAATTGGGGCAGGAGCAGCTTACCAAATACGCCAATATCATCCATCAGGAGGCGATCCGCCTGACCCGTCTGCTGGACGATCTGCTGGATCTGTCGGTGCTGGAAAACGGTCAGGTGAACCTCAACATCCAGCGCGGATCATTGACCGCATTGCTGGATCACGCGACGGCCTCAACCGGGGTCAGCGGGGCGGGGCTGCGCATTCATCGGCGCGGTCTGGATCTGGATGTGGAGATGGAAACCGATCTGGACCGGCTGTCACAGGTCTTCATCAACCTGATCGCCAACGCCAAGAAATACTGCGATGCCCCCAGGCCCGAACTGACCATTCGCGTGGCGCAGCGGGACAACTATCTGGTGGTGGATTTCACTGACAATGGATCTGGCGTGCCGCGCGACAAGCAGGATCTGATCTTTGAGAAATTCGCCCGTGTCAGCGATCAGAAAGCGGGCGGCGCGGGGCTGGGGCTGGCGATTTGCCGTGAGATCATGTCGCGCCTTGGCGGTGCGATCACCTATCTGCCGGGGCAGGGCGGTGCCTCATTTCGGGTGACCCTGCCGATGCGGATGCGTCAGGCGGCAGAATGATAGGTGCCGCTTAGTGTAGATACTGGATTGCGAGGGCGTATGCCCGAGCAGCGCCCGACCCTCCCCACGGGAGGGCGCTTTTGCGGTGGTGTGACGGGCAGATGCGCTGCGCTTTGTTGCAACGTTGCGCGTAGGAGTGGGGTCTTTTGCGCCCACCCAGGGTCGGGCGCTGCTCTCAGCTCTGGGCCCAAAAAGGGCATAAAAAAGATGCCGGACAAGGAGACTTGCCCGGCATCTTTTAATTTGTGTTACCCGTGGATCAGCCTTCCAGATGGGGCCCCAGCTGTTCCAGCATGTAACCGGCCTGCGCGGCGGTTCCGAGGATCTCATCGGCGGAGGCTTTGCCGGCCTGGCTGAGCGCCCAGATCACGGTGCAGCGGGTGCCTGAGGCGCAATAGGCCAGCACAGGGCCCTCTGCTGCATCCACCATCTCAAACTGTTTCACCACGTTGTCGGGTGTCATCGTCTGATGGGTCAGCTCCAACACTTCAAACGGCATGCCTGCGGCTTCGGCGGCGGCGGCCATTGCATCGGCCTGATGGCTGGGCGGGTTTTCAACGTCTGGGCGGTTGCAGATCACCTTGGTGAAGCCTGCCGCCTTGATGGCGGCAAAATCTTCGGGGTTGATCTGCGGCGAGACGGAGTAGCGGGGTGTGATCTGACGAATATCCATGCGCCAAGCCTTATTCCGCGGGAACCGCCCTGTCCAGTGTCACCCGCACGCCGGGTGCCACCGCCATGCCGGCGATCATCGCCGCGACAAAGACCCAATGGCCAACACCGCCATAAGACAGTGAGGCAATCGAGGGTCCGGGGCACAGCCCGGCCAGACCCCAACCTGCACCAAACAGGATCGATCCCAGCACCAGATTGCGGCCCAGACGAGGGGCGGCTGGGGCGGGAAACTCACCACCGGCCAAGGGTTTGCGCCCGGGCACCAGCAGCCAGGCAATTGCCATCGGGAGGATCGCGCCACCCATCACAAAGGCCAGCGTAGGATCCCAGTTGCCGAAGATATCCAGCCAACCCTGCACCTTGGAAGTGTCGGTCATGCCGGACAGAAACAGGCCGGTGCCAAACAGGCCGCCTGCGATAAAGGCATAGATCAGTCGCATCAGATCACCCCCAGAATGTGGCGGAACAGGATGACGGTCAGCCCGCCTGCCATGATGTAGAAAACAGTGGCCACCATGCCGCGCAGCGACAGGCGTGAGATGCCGCAAACCCCGTGGCCTGAGGTGCAGCCATTGGCCAGACGTGTGCCGATACCAACCAGTAGACCCGCTGCGATGATCACGATCCAATTGTCGGTGATATGGGTGTCAACCGGCCCGGTCAGCGGCATGATCAGGATCGGCAGTGCAAAGACGCCGGTCAGAAACACAACACGTTCGGCCCAGGTGGACCAGCCCGAGCGGTCAACCAGACCACCGATGATGCCGCTGGCGCCCATGATGCGCCCGTTGGCCAGAAGGTAGACGGCGCCACCAAGGCCGATCAGCAGACCGCCGATCAGACCCCAGAGCCAATCTGAGGGAATAGCACTCAACATCGCGTTTCCTTTCCTGGATGTTGTCATAGGTCACCTGTCCTGCGCCGCAGTTCGCATGCGGGCGCAGGCAGGAAGAGTTTAGGTAAGTGAGGCCGCCCGGATCAGAGCTTGTTGACCGGCACCTTGAGGAACACGTCACCCTGTTCATCCGGCTCGGGCATCTGGCCCGCGCGCATGTTCACCTGAAGGGAGGGGATGATCAGCTTCGGCATCGCCAGTTGCGCATCCCGCTCATCGCGCATTTTGACAAAGTCGTCCTGCGCGGTGCCATCACCGATGTGCACGTTTTTGGCTTTCTGTTCGCCGACCGTGGTTTCCCAGGCATAATCTTCGCGACCAGGCGCTTTGTAGTCGTGGCCAACAAAAATGCGGGTTTCATCCGGCAGGGTCAGGATCTTCTGGATCGATTGGAACAGCACCTCGGAGGAGCCACCGGGGAAGTCACAACGCGCGGTGCCAAAGTCAGGCATGAACAGTGTGTCGCCAACAAAGGCCGCATCGCCCACCACATAGGTCAGGCAGGCCGGGGTGTGGCCGGGCGTGTGCAGGACGTCCAGACGCATCTGACCGATATGGATGCTATCCCCTTCAACGAAAAGCTTATCAAACTGGCTGCCATCGCGCTGGAACTCGGTGCCTTCGTTGAACACTTTGCCAAAAGTGTCCTGTACGATTTTGATCTGGTCGCCGATGCCGATTTTGCCGCCAAGTTTCTCTTGCAGGTAGGGGGCTGCGCTCAGGTGATCGGCGTGGACATGGGTTTCCAGCAGCCACTGAACCTCCAGCCCTTCTTTTTGGACATAGGCGATGATCTCATCTGCCGATGCGGTGTCGGTGCGGCCGGAGGAATAGTCAAAATCCAAAACGGAATCGATGATCGCCGCGGCTTTGCCCGCTGGGTCCTGCACCACATAGGAAATGGTGTTGGTGGCGTTGTCGAAAAAGGCGGTTACGAGCGGGGTCATTGGGGTATCCTCTGAATTTGTGCAAAACATATAACAATATTCGAATACGTTTCAACCCCCATATTTGGCTTCTGTTCAGGGTTGATATGCATCAAGGCGCTAGACCCTGAAATTATGTCAAACTTTCCATGTTTCGTTAAGGAGGGAACGCCATGATTGCGTTAGATATCCGTCGTGGACAGTTGCTGGACCGCCTGCAGGAGCTTGACGGTCGCCTGCATGGGATTGAGGCCGAGTTGGACAGCCCGCACTCCAAAGATTGGGAAGACGCCGCGGTCGAACGCGAGGGTGATGAGGTGCTGGAAGGGCTGGGCCAGGCCGGTCAGGAGGAGATCCGCCGTATCCGCGCCGCGCTACAGCGCATGCGCGAGGGCGAATATGGCTACTGCGTGCAATGCGGCACCGAAGTGGCGGAGGACCGATTGAACCTGCTGCCGGCCACCCCGTTTTGCGCGCCCTGTGCGGCGAAACACGGCTGACATTTTCTCAAGTGGGGCGCATCTCAAGGGAGGGACGCAATGAAACATAAGATCACACAGCTATTGGCCGAGATCGAACAGCAGATCCAGCAGGTCCCGCCTGAGGATCTGCAAGGTGTTGTTTTGGATATCACAGAGGACCTGCGGGGGCTGGTGACCCGGTTGGAGGCTGCGGTGGGCAATGCCACAGCTGGCACGGCCAAATCAGTACCCGCCGCGGATGAGGATCCTCTGGAAGGCTACTTTGACAACATGCCCGTCTGACTGTCGGCTGGGCATCGCCTATGGCAAGCGTGACGCAACCTCAAGGCGGGGCTTGCTTTTCACCTGCCACCCTTGGCACAGTAAATCATCCAAGGGGCGTGAATTGGCCACGCAAGGAGGCAAGGTGGCAGAACAGGTTAGCCTGCAGGTGCAGGACGGCATTGCAATACTGCGGATGGAAAACGGACCGCAGAACACCCTGTCGCCGGATCTGCGCGCGGCGCTGATCGCCCGCTTCAGCGCGTTGGCGGATGCTGATGAGGTTTCAGCGGTGGTGCTGACCTCTGTGGGCGCCGCCTTCTCAGCCGGTCTGGACATCGGTGAGTTGGGCCGCCCCGTGCAAGAGCCGAGCCTGATGCAGCTGACCTCGCTCCTGGCTGAATTTCCCAAACCTATTGTGGCAGCCCTGCGGGGCAGGGTGCTTGGCGGCGCGGTGGATCTGGCGCTGGCGGCACATGCGCGGGTGGCCTCTGCAGATACCCATGTTGGTTTTCCTGCGATGGCCATGGGGCTGTTGCCTTTGGGCGGTGCAACCCAACGTCTGCCAAATATCCTGCCGGCCCCTTCGGCGCTCAGGGTTTTGCTGGGCGAGGGGATGTTCGCTGTCAGCTCAGCCGTGATGGATGGCTTTGCCGAGATTGCAGCGGACAATGCCGCCCTTGAGGCGCAGGCTGTGGAGCTGGCAAAACAGCTGGCCCAACACCCCGATCAATGGGACCGCGCGCGGTTTGCGCGGGTGTCCGCAGCCGACCCAATCGCGACCCAAGCGGCGCTGCAGTCGGCGCGCGGTCAGTACCATGGCAAAGTGGCCCCCTCAGAAACCAAGCTGATTGAATGTGTGGAGGCCAGTCAATTGTTGCCCCTGGCCGCAGGTCTGGCGCTGGAGGAAACGCTGGCCGAGGATTGCCGCCTGTCGGACTATGCGACCGGACTGCGCCATGCCTATCTGGCACGCCGTCGCATTCAGCATTTCCCGGAACGGACGGAGGCCAAACCGCGCCAGATCCGTCACCTTTGGCTGGTTGGCGGATCCGCCAATGCCTGCGCCATCGCGGCAATCACGGCCACACGCGGCACAGGTGTCACGATCTATGAACGCAACGCCGCCGCGGTGGCGGAGGCTGAGGCGCGGGTGGAAAAGGCCTGTCAAACACTGGCCGGGCGCGGCGACCCGGCGGCGGCACTGGCCCAGATACAGGTCACCGCCCAGCTGCAGGATCTGGCCGCGGCCGATCTGGTTCTGGAAACTGTGGGCGAAAGTGTCGAGGCCAAACAGCAGGTGTTCCAGGCCCTTGATCAGGTGCTGCCCCCTGATGCTATCCGGGCCAGCCATTCGGCGCTATTGCCGATGGTGGAGCTGGCCAAGGGGCAGGCCGTGCCGGAAAACTTCCTTGGCCTTCACTTCCACGCCCCAGTGTTGCGCGGCGAATTGGTGGAGCTGATTGCGGGGCCTCAGACCTCCGCAGAAACGCTGGTAACGGTGGCCGAGTTCATCACCGGCCTTGGCCGTTTGCGCCTGCGCAATGGGGGCCATCCCAGCAGTATGGCCGAGCCGATGCTGGCGGCCCTGCGCGAAGTGGGCTGGTATTTCCTGCTGCAGGGCATCAGCCCCTATGCAGTGGATCAGGCGCTGATTGATTACGGGCTGCCCTATGGCGTTTTTGCTGCAATGGATCGGGTTGGGCTGGATGTTCTGTCACGTCGCCTGGCGCTGGTTGCGGCATCCTTGCCTGTGACCCACGCGACATTGCTGCAGCTGATGCAGCAGGACGGGCGGCTTGGCCGTCACGGCGGACGTGGGTTCTACCTGTGGCCTGATCCGCAGACACCCCGGCCTGACCCAGAGCTGAGTACGCTGTTAAATGACGCGCAGCCCTGGCGCACACCGCCGAAACCTGCCGAAATTGTTGAGGTGACCGTTGCGGCCTTGGCCAATCAGGGGGCCAAGCTGCTGCGGGCAGGCGCGGCGGTTCGGCCTTCAGATATTGATGCGTTGATGGTGTTGTCGCAGGCGTGGCCACGCCGTCAGGGCGGACCGATGCACAGCGCAGAACAACACGGCATGTTTGCGATCCTACAGATCCTGCGTCACCGCGCTGAGGAGGTGCCAGCCCTGTTTGACCCTGACCCGGCCTTGGCGGCGATGGTCAAAAACGGTCAGACGTTTTCGGATCTCAATGGCATTGGGCGCAACCGGGTGGTTCTGCCGGCCTGAACGCGCCCTGTGGCGGGCTGGCCAACCCCAATCCTCGGTTTGATCAGCCGAGGAAAATGCCCATCACAACCATCATCAGGCCAAAGACTGACAGGAACAGGGCGCCCATGTTCAGCGGCACCACTTTCTTGACGGCTTCGCGCATCTCTTCATCGCTCAGCCCCGCCTTCTTGGCGCCGGCCACTTTGAAGATGCAGTAGAACAGACCAAACAGACCCGCCACCGACATTGCGGCCCCAATCCAAATCAACCATTCCATCGTTTTGGTCCTACTCTCTGGCTCTTTCACGATCTCTGAGGCCGAGGCCTAACCGATCCGCCGCGCCGTTGCAATGTGGCGCAAATTCGCAAGCGCTCCGACGTCGCTTTGCGAAGGGCTTGCGGGGCGCGGACAGGGGCGATAGGGAAGGGGAAACTCAATGGAGATGAGCGCCATGGAAGACGAAGATTACAAACAGGACAAAGATTCCAGCTACCGCGTCACCGCGGATGAACTGCGCCAGTTCATCGAACGGTTTGAGCGTCTGGAAATGGAAAAGAAAGACATCGCCGACCACCAGAAAGAGGTGATGGCCGAAGCCAAAGGCCGCGGCTATGACACCAAGGTCATGCGCAAGCTGATCGCGCTGCGCAAACGCGATAAAGACGACATCGCCGAAGAAGAAGCGGTGATGGAAATGTACAAAGAAGCGCTGGGCATGTCCTAAGCCCTGCCTCTTTGGTTTATTAGAAAACCCGGCCTGATAGGGCCGGGTTTATTGTTGTTTTGCGCGGCGGCAATTTCTTCCCCCCTGCTGCAGGGGTTAATACACGAAGGGCAGGAACTTGGCCGTTTTGGCCGCATAGGCCTTGAACGGATCGCCGTAACGGTCTGCCAGATAAGCGTCGAGCGGTGGGATGTGGTAAAAGATGAACATAAAGGTCATCAGCGCCGGGATCGAAAACGCCCAGAGTGACGCCGTTAGCAAGGCCCAGCCAGTAAATAGAATGCTGTCACCTAAGTAGTTGATATGCATGGAATAGGCGAAAAGACCGCCGGTGTAGCACTTGCCTTTGGATGAAGGGTGTTTCTTCCACGCGCGCCGCTGCAGTTCCGATCCGGTGTTCAGGTATGAGCCCAGCAGCAACAGTGCCAATGCCAACCCGTCCCACAGGCTGAGCGGCGTGGCCTCCCCCGACAAAGCACCTGCGCCGAGCAGCAGAAAGCCAATTTCAAACACTGCGATGAAGAGGGTCAGGCCCAATCCTTCGGACAGTTCGACGCGGCGCTGCAGCAGGACAAACAGCGTGATCAAATGACGCAGGAAATAGAGGGCCGCTGCCAGCGCCAGAATTTTGGCTCGGGTCGGATCGGCCCAGTCAAAACCCCCAAAGGCGAGCCAGAAACAGATCGCCACGATCGTGCCGTGCAGCAGGGCAAAGGTCAGTTTTGGACCCAAAGAACGGTCATGGACGCGGTCAACGCCGCCGTATTTTGTGCTCATCTTCAAAGTCTCCAATCAAATGCCCCGGTGCATCAGCCTGGTCCGAGGGTGAGTTTATTTCGTCCATATGGACTAAATAAGAATGGAAACGGCACAGTCAATGGCGGCGGTCGGTTTTTTGGACCAATCGGTCCATAAAGGTCAAATCGCCAAAACCCATCACGGGACACAGGTCCGCGACCGCACCACAGTGCAGGTGTTGCTCACGCAGAGTGATGTTTTGAGGCTGGGTTGGGCAGGGCCCTAGGGCTCAATCATAGTGACGCCGGGGATGCGGGAGATCTCGAAGACGTCTTCGTCGTAAAGCTCACTGAGGCTATCAACCATGTCTTCGGTCCAGCCGGGCAGGTCGACCTCTTCTTCCAGCTCATCCTCTAGCGCGAATTTATCGAGGAACGCGGCGATCACGCGGCGTTTTTGCATCTCATTCATATTGGGATGCTCTTTGAGGTACCCGCGGAAGCGCTTCATGCCTTCTTTGTTCATGATCTCAGACAAGAGATCGAAGCCGCCGATGATCTTCTCATTGTGTTCCAGCGCAGCCATTTCCCGCACCAGCTGTGCCCACAACAGCGGGCTGTCCTCGTTGCACCAGACGTGGATCTGGGCCTGCGGCACCGCTTCGCGCAGGCGGGTGATCAGCTCACTCCAACGGACATCACGCGGATCCGCGCCGCCCATGAAATCCAGAAAGTCGTCAGTGGGCGATTGCGCATAAACCGCGGGAAAGAAGGTCGCCGGATTGCGGATGGCCAGAAACAACTCCACCTCATCGCGCTCAAAAATCTCACAAAAGCGCGCCAGTTTGCGTTCGGCGCCGGGGTAGATGACACCTTTGTTGATCGCCACCTTGGGCACGGAAAAGAAGTGTTCGTTGGAAAACAGGATACGTTCGGGATGATCCGCGCCATACAGGATTTCTTCCAGCAGGGTTTCGCGGGCATCGGGCGCCAGCGGGCCCTTTTCCATCGCTTGCAACACATCGCGGATCAAACGCCGGTAGGACGTGGGCCGTGGCACGGCGATGCCCCGTTTGAAGAAACTGTCACGGTTTTTCAGCAGGCAGCGGACCAGGCGATCATCATCAGTGTTATGTGCACCGGCGTGCAGGACAACTTGCATCGAATTTCCAGAATAGCGGCAAGGATGGAATGGCTTGTTTTCAGCACTATAAGGTCTTTTCTGGACAGTTAAACCGCTTTCAGGCATGGAACAGCTATGAGTGATACGTCGGCCTCTCCTACAGTTCGCAGATCCATCCTGATGCGGTGGAACCCCTGGTCCGTCGGGGCGGCGATGATTGCTGTGCTGGTGCTGATGCCGATTGTTGCGGTGATCTGGATTGCGTTCAATCCGACCGACAATATCTGGCCGCACCTGCTGTCCACCACCTTGCCGCGTTACATGCGCACCACCGTTTTGCTGATGCTGTCGGTGGGCTTTCTTGCCGGGATGATGGGGACTTGTGCGGCCTGGCTGATCGCGCGCTACCGTTTTCCGCTGGCACGCTGGTTGGAGTGGTTGTTGCTGTTGCCGCTGGCGATCCCGGCCTATGTGGGTGCCTATGCTTTGGTCGATCTGCTGGAATATGCCGGGCCGGTTCAAACCTGGCTGCGCAGCATAATGGGGTGGAAAACGGCGCGGGATTACTGGTTCCCGGAGATCCGCAGTTTTGGTGCAGCGGTGATTGTGCTGTCGGCCGCGCTCTACCCCTATGTCTATCTGCTGGCACGGCAGGCGTTTCGCGAACAATCCGCCGCGACGGAAGAGGTGGCGCGGTCTTTGGGCTCCGGTGCCTTGGGCCGGTTCTTGCGGGTTGGGTTGCCCCTGGCGCGGCCCGCCATCGCGGCGGGCATGGCGATTGCGATGATGGAAACGGTGAATGATTTTGGCACCGTGGATTATTTCGCGGTTCAGACGCTGACCACTGGGATCTTCACCGTCTGGTTGGAAAGCAACAACGCAGGCGGCGCGGCGCAGCTGGCTTCGGTCGTTTTGGTCTTGGTGATCTTTCTGGTGACGATGGAAAAGGTCAGCCGCCGCAAGACGCGCTTTTTTGCCATGTCTGGCCGCCACCGCGCGGTGGAACCGGTCAAACTGTCGGGCCTGCCGGCACTGGCGGCCATGGTGGCCTGCGCCATACCCTTTGCGATTGGGTTTGTGTTGCCGGTTGGGGTGATCCTGCACCACGCGCTGAAAAACGCTGAGGTGTGGCAGGATCCGGCGCTGTACACCGCCTTGTGGAACACCGTTTACGTTGGCGGTATTGCAGCGGTGCTGACGGTGCTTGCGGCGGTCTTCATGGTTTACGGCGTGCGCCTGTCCGGGCGGCAGTTGCCAAAGCTGCTGCTGCCGATCACCACCATTGGCTACGCGGCCCCGGGCGCCGTTCTGGGGGTTGGCATCCTGATCCCGCTGGCGCTGTTTGACAACTGGCTGGCCGATTTGATCGAGGGGGCGACGGGCGTCGATATTGGCCTGGTCCTCACCGGATCATCAGTGGCACTGATCTTTGCCTATGGGGTGCGGTTCTTTGCCATTGCGCAGGGCGCGGCGGATGCGGCGATGGGGCGGGTTTCGCCCAGCCTGCCGATGGCCGCGCGGTCGCTGGGGCGCAGTAAGGGGCAGGTGCTCCGGCAGATCTATGCGCCGCTGATCCGTGGCTCCGTCGGCTCTGCCTTGCTGCTGGTGTTTGTTGACGCGGTGAAAGAGCTGCCGGCCACGCTGCTACTGCGCCCGTTCAACTTTGACACCCTGGCGACACGTGTGCACGAACAGGCGTCCCTGGAAAATCTGGGGGACGCTTCGCCTGCAGCGATCCTTGTGGTTCTGGTAGGCCTCTCTGCGGTGGTATTGTTGGCACGCGCCAACCGTTAACCCCACGCGGGCGCTGAAAAAAGCTCACGAAACTGTGCCCAAATATTGGGCAAAACAGGGCTTTCGGCCTATGTCCTGACAGGATAACCTGACCCGAACGGAGAGCGTCATTGGGGGAGGGACCAGGCGATGCATCATCCGCACGACCTGCCAGCCCCAGCGGCAGACAACAGGCCAGGCAACGGGTCAACCCTTTGGGATGGCCCGCATTTTGCAGACCTGTCGCAATGCGCTGTCCGAACTTCGGACCCGTCTAACAAAGGACATCTGCGATGGGACGCTACCTGATCTTCTTGATCGTTACGGCATTGACCGCACTGTCATTGCTGGCAGCTGCTTTTAACCCTTGGTTTTTAATCCCTTTTCTTATCTTCTCGGGCTTCACGATCTTAGGCATCCGCGATTTGGTGCAACCGCGCCATGCGATCCTGCGGAACTATCCGGTGATCGGCCATATGCGGTTCCTGTTTGAAGGGATCCGCCCGGAAATCCGTCAGTATTTGATCGAAAGTGATCAGGATGAGGAACCGTTTTCTCGCGATGCCCGATCGCTGATTTATCAACGCGCCAAAGGGGTTGAGGACAAGCGGCCCTTTGGCACCCGGCAGCGCGTTTACGACTCGGGCTATCAGTGGATCACCCATTCGGTGGCACCGAAGGATATCGAAAATCACGATTTCCGCATCACCGTTGGCGGCCCTGAATGTAAGCAGCCCTATGAGGCCTCGATCTACAATATCTCCGGCATGAGTTACGGGGCGCTATCGGCCAATGCCATTCTGGCGCTGAACACCGGGGCCAAGAAGGGCGGCTTTGCCCATACCACCGGTGAGGGCGGTATCAGCCGTTACCACAAAGAGGGCGGTGGCGATCTGATCTACCAGATCGGCTCAGGCTATTTTGGCTGCCGCACCCCTGAGGGCCGGTTTGACCCGGAAAAATTCACCAAGGTGACGTCAAACCCACAGGTGAAGATGATTGAGGTGAAGCTGAGCCAGGGCGCCAAGCCGGGCCACGGCGGGGTTCTGCCCGCAGCCAAGATCACCCCTGAGATTGCCGAGGCGCGGGATGTGCCGATGGGGCAGGACTGTGTGTCGCCCGCGCGCCATCCTGAGTTTGAGACACCGATTGAGCTGTGCCAGTTCATTGCCCGACTGAAAGAGCTGTCAGGCGGCAAACCGGTGGGTTTGAAAATGTGTATCGGACACCGGCGTGAGTTCATGTGTCTGGTCAAGGCGATGCTGGAAACGGATATCGTGCCTGACTTTATTGTTGTGGACGGCAAAGAAGGCGGCACCGGTGCAGCACCGGTAGAATTTGCTGACCATCTGGGCATGCCCCTGACCGAAGGTCTGACCTTCGTGCACAACACAATGCGTGGGGTGAACCTGCGGCACCGGCTGAAAATCGGGGCCTCAGGCAAGATCACTTCGGCCTTTGATCTGGCGCGCATCATTGCGCTGGGGGCGGATTGGGCGAACTCGGCGCGGGGCTACATGTTCTCCATCGGGTGCATTCAGGCGCAGGCCTGTCACACCAACCATTGCCCGGTGGGGGTCGCCACGCAGGATCCGCTGCGCCAGCGTGCCCTTAATGTGCCGATCAAGTCTGAACGGGTCTACCGGTTCCACAATAACACCATGCATGCGCTGGCTGAAATGACCGGCGCTGCCGGGTTGGATCACCCCAGCCAGTTCCTGCCGCACCACCTGCTGATCCGGGAAAAAGATGCCGACATGAAAACCGGGGATGAGGTCTATCCGTACCTGCCCGAGGGCTTCCTGCTGCGGAACGAAGATGTGGGCGGCGGCTACATGAAACGCTGGGAACGTGCCCGCGCCGAAAGCTTTGCGCCGGTGGATTACATTCCCTGAGGATCTACTGAGCTACGAAAACAAAGCGCCCGCCAATTGGTGGGCGTTTTCTTTAGCTCGGGCAAAGTCCGAGCCGCGCCTGATCTTCCCGATGGGAAGGCGCACTGTTTGTGTCCCGCTTCACAGAAATGAGGTCACTGCTTGAAGTGCATCGCTTTCACAGCCGTCCTAAGCGCCTCCCCAAGGTCAGGCGCGGCCCGGACTATTCAGCGCCCTGCTGCAGCTCAATCACCTGTGACAATTCACCCGTGGCGCGGCTATAGATCAGCACCCGGTCATCCTCTGTCACCACCGCCTGCCAGCGTTTGGTCTGGGTGTAGGCCTCAGCCGTCACACCATCGGGCAGAACCAGCGTTTCAGGGAATTCCAGCGATTTGTCGTTGAAGCGGATGACAATCACCGCGATCAGCACTAAAAGCCCGACAATCATCGTCCCTGTCAGCCCTGTCACCAACAGGCGCAGGAATTTCAGCTCCGCCGGCAGCTCGGCTGCGGGTGTCTCTTCGGTCTCTGGCTCTTGGGAGTTATCCATGTCGCTCACGCAGCTTTCCGTCACCATTCAGGCGGATCCGCCCAAACGCCTTGATAAGGCGCTTTCGCGCGATGTGCCAGCCGAAGCTGCGCTGTCCCGCACGCGGCTTGCGAAACTGATGGCGGATGGCATGGTCACACGCGAGGGCGAAGCCCTGACCGATCCCAAGGGACGCGTGGCCGAGGGCGACGTGATTGAGATCACCGTTCCGCAGGCTGAGGAAAGCCACATCGGCCCGGAAGAGATTGCGCTGGACGTGATCTATGAAGATGACGACCTGATCGTCATCAACAAACCGGTCGGCATGGTGGTGCATCCGGCGCCGGGCACACCATCGGGCACCTTGGTGAACGCGTTGCTGCATCATTGCGGTGATACGCTATCGGGGGTGGGCGGGTCGAAACGTCCGGGGATCGTGCACCGGATTGATAAGGACACCAGCGGCTTGCTGGTGGTTGCGAAATCCGACAAGGCGCATCACGGACTGGCCGCGCAATTCGAAAAACACACGGTGGAACGTTACTATCAGGCGGTGTGCTACGGCGTGCCGGATGCCAATGATCCACGTGTGCGCGGGGTCAAAGGGGTGAACTTTGAAACCGGCAATATCATGAAGATCACCACCCAGCTGGCACGGCACAAAACCGATCGCCAGCGTCAGGCGGTGCTGTTTGAGGGCGGGCGCCACGCTGTGACCCGCGTGCGTATTGTTGAGGCTTTCGGCAGCCCTGAAGTGGCCGCGCTGGTGGAATGCTGGCTGGAAACCGGCCGGACCCATCAGATCCGCGTCCACATGGCCCATGCGGGTCATTCGCTGATTGGCGATCAGACCTACGGCGGGCGGCGCAAACTGTCGGAGAAGACATTGGGCATCCGCGGTGTGAATGCTGCCAAGGACTTCCCGCGTCAGGCCCTGCATGCGGCGGTTTTGGGGTTTGTGCATCCGGTCACTGGCGACGAGATGCGGTTTGAAGCCCCTCTGCCCAGCGATATGACCAAGCTGATTGAGGCAATGCGGGTCGGCCCCAAAGGCTGAGGCCTGCTGATCCAAACATTCTTGCAGGGCCGCCATGCATTTATGGCGGCTCTTTTGTTTTGCAGTGGTGCGCGCGGACTGTCACAAACAGCACATGCGCGTGAGCGCACTGTAGCAGGGGTTTCCCCCGGGCGATTGTGCGCCAATATACGTGCAGCAGATGAGATTTTTCCAAGAGCGGCCCTTGAAAGGCGCTAACAGCGTTCTTAACTGGATGTTAAGCTCTTAAACATTAAACTTGGAACAGGGAACAATGGGCAACTACGCAAACCTCCCGGCACCGACCCCCGAAGGCGGGCTGAACCGTTACATGCAGGAAATCCGGAAATTTCCAATGCTGGAGCCGGAAGAGGAATACATGCTGGCAAAACGCTGGGTAGAGGAGCAGGATAGCGCCTCGGCCCACAAGATGGTGACCTCTCACCTGCGTCTGGCGGCAAAGATTGCAATGGGCTATCGCGGCTACGGCCTGCCTCAGGGTGAGGTGATTTCCGAAGCCAACGTTGGCCTGATGCAGGCTGTGAAACGGTTTGACCCGGAAAAAGGCTTCCGTCTGGCGACCTATGCTATGTGGTGGATCCGCGCCTCGATCCAGGAATACATCCTGCGCTCGTGGTCGCTGGTGAAACTCGGCACCACCTCGGCACAGAAGAAACTGTTCTTTAACCTGCGCAAGGCCAAGGCCCGCATCGGCGCTCTGGAAGAAGGCGACCTGCGTCCTGAGAACGTCAAACAGATCGCCAACGATCTGGGCGTGACCGAGGATGAGGTGATCTCGATGAACCGCCGGATGTCCGGTGGCGATGCCTCGCTGAACGCGCAGGTGGGTGCCGAAAGCGAAGGCACCATGGAGTGGCAGGACTGGCTGGAAGACGAAGACGCTGACCAGGCCGGTGATTACGCTGAGCGTGATGAGTTGGAAGCACGCCGTGAGTTGCTGTCACAAGCGATGGATGTGCTGAATGAGCGTGAGCGCGATATTCTGGTGCAGCGTCGCCTGTCGGATGAGACCGTGACGCTGGAAGATCTGTCGGGTCAATATGACGTCAGCCGGGAACGGATCCGCCAGATTGAAGTGCGCGCTTTTGAGAAATTGCAGAAGCGGATGCGCGATCTGGCCGCAGAGCGCGGTATGCTGGCGCTGGCGTAACTCTGCCACGACGTGTATGAAACTAAACTTTGAGTAGTGCCCCTTGCCCTTATCCGGGTAAGGGGCCTATTTTTTGATTACAAAGTCTAGGATTTGCCATGCGCTTCCGAAGGGGGCAGAGGCATGCTTTGGGTTAGCTATCCTTCTGTATCATTGAATGAATACAGGGGGTTTTATATTTTGCATCCAGAATTAAATAGACGAAGACGTGCGAGTGGCCGTGGTCAGGACGGATCGGGTGGAAGAGGTATCACTTCCCGAAATCAACCTTGGATTGCATCACTTTTGGCGTCGTGATCGAGGATCCTTTTCATGAGCCGCTGTCTCATCCATTTGCCCCCTTCCCAAGCTGGCTTGGCCCATCCACAGGCCGCCGGATTTTATGGCGATCTCTGCCGTGCGTTACAGCGGTCTGGTTGGCAGGTCTCTTTCCGGGTCGATCGGATCTCAGATGTTAAATCTGACTATGCGGGGGATCTGTTCCATATCGTGCATGAGGGCCAGATCGATCTGCCGAAGGTACTGAATACGGCACCGGGCCCGCTGCGTGATTTCTGGTACATGGATCCGCTGGGCACAGGTGCGGCCAGTTCAATTGCGGCTGCATCTTTTGACCCCAGCACAGTGCCCGCCCATCGCGCGCCCGCTTTCTTTGAACGCCAGCAGCGCCGTTTGGTGACACAACGCCAGTCCAAACGCCCGCAGCCTGATCTGTCGCAGGACTTCGGTCAGGGGCATGTCGCGGTCTTCCTGGGTCCGGAACAGGCATCCGAAACAGGCAACATCAGCGATCTGCAGATGGTTCAGGCCCTGGTGCAGCTTCTGCCGGGCGACCGCCTTGTCGTCAAAGCCCATCCGGAAAACCAGTCCGGGGAAGTTTGGCATGAGCTGCGCGATCTGGCACAGACCGCGCCTTCGCTGCATCTGGTGGAGGCCAATGTGCATGACGTGCTGAATGGTGCATCGCTCTGTTGCAGTCTCGGCTCCAGCGTGAGTTTTGAGGCAATGCTGCATGATGTGCCATCGCTGGTCTTCTCACCCGTTGCGTTCCATCACAATGTGCTGATGGTCACGGATCTTGCCGATTTGCCAGCTTTGGCCGCTGAGGCGCGCCAAAAGGACTGGCCCAACTCTGAATATCTCTTCTGGTTCCTGCGTCAGAACTGTCTGGATCTGACCGGCAAGGGGTGGAAAGACAAAGCCGTGGAACGTGTGGAACACGCCATGCAGCAGCTGCACCAGCGCGCCGCCTGATCGTCAACTTGCCTCCGGGTGCTGCGGCTCGTAAAGTCGCGGCACTATCCACGGGAGCGCTAACATGACTGATCAACCTGTCCGCTGGGGCATTCTGGGCGCGGCCCGTTTTGCCCGCCAACATATGGCCCCGGCCATTCATGCTGCCGAAGGGGCGGAACTCGCGGCGCTTGCGACCTCCAGCGCGGAAAAATTCGCTGAATTTGCTGCTTTTGCGCCGGGGATCACCCATCACACCAGCTATGACGACCTGCTGGGCGATCCCAACATCGATGCGGTTTACATCCCGCTGCCAAATCACCTGCATGTGGACTGGGCCATCAAGGCGCTGGAGGCTGGTAAACACGTCCTATGTGAAAAGCCCGTGGGCATGGACGTGGCCCAGATTGACCGGCTGATCGCGGTGCGGGATCAGACGGGTCTGCTGGCGGCTGAGGCCTATATGATCGTGCATCACCCGCAGTGGCAGCGGGCGAAAGAACTGGTCGCAGATGGCACAGTGGGTGAGCTGTGCCATGTCAACGCGGCTTTCACCTTCCGCAATCTGGATCAGGGCAACATCCGCAATCAGGCGGAAAAGGGCGGCGGGGGCCTGCGTGATATTGGCGTCTACACCCTCGGCTTCGCCCGCTGGGCCACCGGACAGGAACCGGAACGCCTGAGCCATGCGCGGGTTCAGATGGAACATGGCGTCGATGTCTTTGCCGATGTTGGGTTTGATTTCCCCGGCTTCACCTATCAGGGTTTCACCTCCATCCGCATGGCGAACCGGCAAGAGGTGCATTTCCACGGCACGGAGGCTTTGCTGACCCTGACCTGCCCGTTCAACGCCAATGTCTTTGATCAGGCGGAGCTGCATATCAAACGCCCGGACGGCAGCACCACGGTGGAACGTTTTGCCGGCGTGAACCAATATGTGCTGCAGGTGCAGAACTTTGGCCGCACCATCCGGCAGGGGGCGCCGTACCCTTGGACGCTGGAACAGGCCCGCGGCACCCAGGCGATGCTGGATCAAATTTTGGCTACCGTCTGAATGAAGAAGGGGCGCCTCTGATCTGGCGCCCCCTTTCAATGTTCCCCAAATACTCCCGCGGAGGCGTGTTGCCTAACCGCTTGCGCTCACTTCAGACTGGCGCGCAGAACCCGCAGCATGTTGTCCCCCATCACCTTGCGGATCTGCGGTTCACTCAGACCTGCCAGCATCAATGCGTGGGTCAGGGCGGCCAGCTCAGAGGTGTCAAAAGCGGTCTCAACCGACCCGTCGAAATCTGACCCCAGTGACACGTGATCCTCCCCCAGTGTTTCCACAGCGGCCTTGATCATCTTGGCAATGCCGGCTGGCGTGATGTCATCACAGGCGGCGCCGGTCCAATACCCCATGCCGATGACGCCCCCCTTGTCGGCGATCGCTTTCATCAGGCTGTCCTGGTAGTTGCGTTTGACCGGGCAATAGCCATGCAGGCCCGAGTGGCTGACCACAATCGGCTGGTCGACCAGCGCCAGCACGTCGCGGGCCACGGCAGGGCTGGAGTGGGCCACATCAATCACCATGCCGCGTTTGGCGGCCTCACTCACAACGGCGGTGCCAAACTCGTTGAGGCCTGCGTTGCTGATCCCATGCAGCGATCCGCCCAACTCATTGTCAAAGAAGTGGTGCAGCCCGATCAGCCGGTAGCCCGCATCCTCCAGCGCATCCATATTGGCAATGTCACCTTCCAGCGCATGCGCACCTTCGATGCCAAGGATGCCTGCGGTCACCTGCGATCCGTTCTGGCGGGCGGCAATCACCTCTTCCAGATCCGCGAGGGAGCGGACGATTTTCAGGTGATCCGGTGCCTTGGCTTCAAAGCCGGCCAGCTTGTCAGCCTGATAGATCGCCCGCTGCAGCAGGCTGTCCCAGGTCCGCATCGGCCACAGCTGACCCACAGCAAGAAGGGTGATGTTGTCAAACGCCTCGGCCGAGTTCTGTTCGTAGTTCTGGCCTGAGGGCGATTTTGTCACCGCGGTAAAGACCTGCATGCCCACATTGCCTTCGCGCAGGCGGGGCAGGTCGACCTGGCCATAGGTGCCGCGTTCTGTCAGGTCGCGTTTCCACAGCAGCGGATCGGCATGCCAATCGCCCACCAGCAGGCTGGCATGCAGTTCGGCTGCCGCGTCTGAGACCGGGTATGGATCATGGGCGATGACACCGTTCCTTTGTTTGGCCACATAGGCCGGTGCAAAGGTGACGAAGCCGGCAAAAGCAATCACCGCCAAGACGAGGGCTGTGATGAACAGCCTTTTAATCCATTTAAACATTGATCCCTCCCGTTTGCGGGTCAGGGTAGGCACAGGCCTGCGTGACACCAAGGGTTACCTTGCGTAGGCTTCACGTTATGATAGCGCCGAACCAACAGCGCCGGGGCGGCGTTGATCTGAGACAGAGATGTAAGACAGAGAGATTGAGGGAAGATCATGGCGGATCCTAACGAATTTGATGAGGTCATGCCGGACCGTGAACCACGGCCCGAGCCGCGATCGCTGGTGGTGGTGGAAAGCCCGGGCGCACGAATCCTGTATTCCGTTGTGATCTGGGTGATGATGGGCTTTGCCTCAACCGTGATTGGGGTTCTGGCGCTGCTGCAGGCGGGGATCCTGTTGACCAATGGCAAACGGCGCAATGAACGGATTGCAGGTTTTGGCACCGATATCGGCATCTGGTTCGCCAAGGCGACCCGCTACATCACGGCGGATAGCGAAGACAAACCCTGGCCCTGGACCGAATTGGACTGAGCTGGACTGAGCAGGGCAGGGCTGGCCTGATCCGCCTCATCGGGCCGATTTGTAATCAGGCTAACCCGCGACCACATAGTTCTCAGTGTTACGGAGGTGAATATGGCTGGTGGCTGAGCGCGTGATGGCGCAGTGGAAGAGCAGATCGAAGCCTCGATCAAGGATGAACTGGCCCGCATGAAAGCGGTTCGGGCGGAGCCTCAGGGTGACAGCCTGACCCATTGTGCCGAGTGTGAAGAGGAAATCCCCGAAGCCCGCCGTCTGGCGCGCCCCGGGGTGAAACTGTGCATCGACTGTCAGGAGGAACGTGATGGCGCCTTCAAGCAGCGCGGCGGCATCAACCGCCGCGGCTCCAAAGACAGCCAGCTGAAGTAACGCCACCGTTTCGCTGCGGCTTGACCCTTGGGCGGAGGCCCGCTAGCGTCGCGGTAGTGATTGAGAACAAGACCAGTCAATGAGGGAGGGTCGGATGCATATCAAACGTTATCACGATCGAACCCGCGGACCGGTTGATGCCCTGCAGATCCGTTTGCAGGGCTGATCAGAGACAGCATTCCGCCGGATCACTTGCAAACCTAGCCGGCGCCATGTCTTTCGATTTGCCCTAATCGGCAGCCGATGTGCTGTCACCCTGTGCATGAAAGACTTCACAAATGTCCCTGATTTCCCTGAACAAAACCGCTGTCATTTTCGCGGATCCTCTGTTTCGCGACCTCTCACTCACGCTGAACAAAGGTGACCGCCTGGGTGTGATCGCCGCCAACGGGCGCGGTAAATCCACCTTGCTGTCGCTGCTGTCAGGCACGCTGGACCCCACCGAGGGGGAGCGCACCACCGCCCGTGGCCTGCGCCCAGCCCTGGTGCCGCAGCATGTGCCTGACGATCTGTTGCCCCTCAGCCTTTATGACGTGGTGCTGGGGGCGCTGGACACTGATCTGGCCGAACACGAAAGCTGGCGGGTGGATGTGGTTTTGGCAGATCTGCAGGTGCCTTATGGGTTGTGGCACCAGCCGATGACCACGCTGTCCGGCGGCTGGCAACGGGTGGCGCTGTTGGCGCGGGCCTGGATCGCAGAGCCCGATGTCTTGCTGATGGATGAGCCGACCAACCATCTGGATCTGCAGCGGATCGGCATCCTACAGGACTGGCTGGCCACAGTGGCCCGGCAGGTGGCCTGTGTGATCGTCAGCCATGACCGCGCCTTTCTGGAAGCGACCTGCAATCGCAGCCTGTTCCTGCGCCCAGAAGGGTCCCCACAGTATGCGCTGTCCTATGGCGCCGCGCGCGCTGCGCTGGTGGAACATGACGCGGCCCAGGCGCGCCAGTTTGAAAATGACATGGCCAAAGCGGGCCAGTTGCGGCGCCAGGCGGCGAAGCTGAAAAACACTGGGATCAACTCGGGCTCGGACCTGTTGCTGACCAAGACCAAACAGCTGACCGCCCGGGCGGACAGGCTGGAAGAGGCAGCGCGCCCCGCCCAGCAAGACCGTAGCGCCGGGCGGATCCGCCTCGACAGTTCCAGCACCCATAACAAGGCCTTGGTCACGCTGGATCCCACTGAGGTTTTGCGGCCCGATGGGGCGCTTTTGTTCAAGGTCCCGCAGCTCTGGATCAACCGGGGTGACCGGGTGGTTTTGCTGGGCGGCAACGGAGCTGGGAAAACGACGCTGGTCAGACGGGTGATCACCGCATTGACCGGGCAGGATGCGCAGATCCGGGTGGTGCCTTCGGCGGTGCCGGGCGTCTCCACCCAGGATCTCAGCCAGCTTGCCCCCTTCAAAACCCCGATGGAGGCGGTGCTGAGCAGTTCCGACATTGGTGATCGGTCTGCCCGGATGGTGCTGGCCGGGGCCGGCATGGCGCATCAGATGCAGGACCGCGCCTTGTCAACCTTGTCAGGCGGACAGCGGGCGCGGCTGGCGATGTTGCTGTTGCGTCTGAAACAGCCGAACTTCTACGTTCTGGATGAGCCGACCAACCATCTGGACATTGAAGGGCAGGAAGCCTTGGAGGTCGAACTGCAGGCCGAGGGCACCACCGCCCTGATCGTCAGCCACGACCGCGCCTTTGTGCGCAACATCGGCACCCGGTTCTGGCAGATCACGCCGCGCGGCACCACTGCCCATCTGCAGGAGGTGGCAGACCCCGAAGCCTTCTTTGCCAGCCAGATGCAGCTGGAGGCTTAGCGGTCCAATACAGCGGGCCAGTTTGCGTTGGCTTTGGCGATGTTGCCCGGCACATCCTCAAGCCAGCGCTTCTGCACCCCTTTGGAGAAGTTCAGATACAGCTTGCCGTCCACAATACGCCAGGCCTCGGGCACAGTGGGGGCGGTGGCGCCATTTGCGACAGCATAGGCGCAATAGCCACCAAACTGCGGTGCATAGGCCGCGGGATCGGCGGCGAAGGCGGCGCGGTTGGCCTCCGATGCAAACCGCCAGGTGGCGCCCATCCAGTCATGGGTGATGTCCTTGCGGCCCATCACAGGCTTGTTGTCGGTGAAATAGGCCACCACATCCGATCCATCCACGGCTATGCCGTCTTCGGTGTAGATCTTCGGCGTCGCGGCGCTGGCAAGGCTCGGCAGGCTCAGCGCGGCGGCTGCGGCGGGCAGGGTTAGCAGGATGTGGCGACGGGTCAGTTGGCTGGGCATCTTAAGTCTCCTCCGGTTCGGTTGATCCCAATGTGGAGGAGGTTTCAGCCCCGCGCTACAGCCCTCACGGTGCTGTGACAGGACGTTAGCCGCTAGGCGGCAATGTTACAGATGACCCAGCCCAGTGGCACCGCGCCACGGCCAGTCAGTCTCCCCCCTGCCTTTCAATGATCCAAAAATACTCACTGCGCGACGGTAGCGGCAGGCGCCGCCGTCAAATAAAACAGGCCGCCGAGGTATCCCAAAAAGGTGTCCCTAGGCGGCCTGTCATTAAGGTGTGGATCGGGGGGATCAGTCCTCCATCGCTTCCAGCTCATCAATCATGCCGGAAATCATGCTGAGGCCCTTGTCCCAGAAGGTCGGGTCGCTGGCGTCCAGGCCGAAGGGGGCCAGCAGTTCCTTGTGGTGCTTGGATCCGCCTGCTTTTAGCAGGTCAAAATACTTGTCCTGGAAGCCCTCGGGGTTTTCTTCATAGACCGCGTAAAGCGCGTTCACCAACCCGTCGCCGAAGGCATAGGCGTAGACGTAGAAGGGCGAATGCACGAAGTGCGGGATATAGGCCCAGAAGGTTTCATAGCCTTCCATGAAGTCAAAGGAGTCACCCAGGCTTTCGGCCTGCACCGACATCCACAGATCGTTGATGTCATCCGGGGTCAGTTCCCCCTCACGACGCGCGGCGTGCAGTTTGCATTCAAAGTCGTAGAACGCGATCTGACGCACCACGGTGTTGATCATATCCTCAACCTTACCGGCCAGCAGGATCTTGCGCTCTTCTTTTGTTTCGGCCTTTTCCAGCATCTTGCGGAAGGTCAGCATTTCCCCAAAGACTGAGGCGGTTTCGGCCAGGGTCAGCGGGGTGGAGGAGAGCATTTCACCCTGTTCGGCTGCCAGCACCTGATGCACGCCATGACCCAGCTCATGCGCCAGTGTCATCACATCGCGCGGTTTGCCAAGGTAGTTCAGCATCACATAGGGGTGCACCTCGGTCACGGTGGGGTGGGCGAAGGCGCCGGGGGCTTTGCCGGGTTTCACACCGGCATCAATCCAGCCCTTGGTGAAGAAGGGATCGGCGATCTCACCCATACGCGGATCAAAGGTGTTGTAAGCCTCCATGACGGTGTTGGTGGCGGCTTCCCAGTCAACAACCTTGGTGCTTTCCATCGGCAGCGGGGCGTTGCGGTCCCAGACCTGCATCCGGTCCAGACCCAGCCATTTGCGCTTCAGCTCATAATAGCGGTGGCTCAGTTTGGGGTAGGCTTTGACCACGGCGTCGCGCAGGGCTTCAACCACCTCAGGCTCCACATCGTTGGACAGGTGGCGGGCGGTCTGCGCGGTGGGCATGGTGCGCCAGCGGTCCACCACCTCTTTTTCCTTGGCCAGCGTGTTGTGGACGCGCGCAAAGGTTTTGATGTTGGCGCCAAAGACGGTGGCCAGTTCCCGTGCCGCCGCTTCGCGTTTGCTGCGGTCCTGTTCGGTCAGGAAGTTCAGGGTGCCTTCGATATTGTACGGCTCACCGTCCACCTCAAAGCCGAGACCGGCAATGGTTTCGTCAAACAGCTTTTCCCAGGCATCCGCGGTGACTGAAAGGTCGTGCAGGAATTTCTCCAGCTCATCGGACAGCTGGTAAGGTTTCATCGCGCGGGTGCGGTCGAACACCGGTTTGTAGCGCGCCAGATCGGCGTTTTCGGCCTGCATGGCGGCCAGTTTGTCATCGTCGATCCGGTTCAGTTCCAGCGAATAGAAGACCAGCGGCGTGGTTAAATTGGTGATCGCTTCTTGGCAGTCCGACATGAACTTGGCGCGATCCGCATCCACCGTCATCTGGTAATAGCGCAGCCCCGCATAGGACATGACGCGGCCGGCCTTGGTCGAGATCTTTTCGTTACGCTGCACACATTCCAGCAGGCCAGCTGCATCCAGATCGGCCAGCTTGCCTTCATAATCGGCGGCGAAGGCGGCGCATTCCTGTTCCAGCCAGTCCAGATCGGCCTGCAGTTCAGGGGCATCGGGGCTGGTGTAGAGATCGGTCAGATCCCACTCGGGCAGGTCCCCCAGATCCTTGGCGCCGGTGTCGGCGGTCACATCGCGAAGCGGGAAGGGCAGTTGAAACATGGGGCACCTCTTTTGGTCTGTTAAGGACAGACATATGCCGCAGGTCGACATGCCTCAAGGGGCGTGGTGCCCTCCATGGTGGAAAATGCGCGGTGCGGTGCTGTTGTTCGGCTTTATTCGGCGGCTTCCGCTGTGCTGTCGGCCACCGCGGCCAGATAATGCGCTGCGATATCTGCGGCGAATTGGGTTCGCCGCTCTTCGTCTTCCATAAGCACTTCGTGTTCACTGTTGGTGACGATCTTCAGCGCACCGTTTGGCCAGGCGGCCATACGGTCCTTGATCCGCTGCGGATCAACGATGCGTTCATTGTCGCCCAGATAGGTCAGGCAGGGCTGACTGGGGGAGGGCATCTGCGACAGGGTGCGCATTTCTGACAGCGCTTCATAAAGCCAGTTGATGCTGGGACCGCCAAGCGACAGGTCGGGCTGGGCGTTGAGTTGCGCCGCCATCAGATCCCACATTGTGCGATCCCGGGTCAGCGTGTTGTCGGCAAAGTCGCCCTCCAGCACATAGGGCGTCAGGCTGGTGTTGGGGGCCAGTTTGCCGGAAAACCCAGTAAGGCGGCTCAGCCAGCCAATGGACCAGGCCACCGGGCGCAGCGGGGCAGAAATCAGTATGCCCCACATCGGGCCGGAGAAGGACGCGGCCTTAACCGGCAGGCCTTCGTGCAGGGCGCGCAGGCCAATGCAGCCGCCCATGGAATGCCCGTGCAGGAAATAGGGTTCTGGCAGGTCCAGATTCCGCGCGGCCTTTAGCGCGGCCTGAACGTCGTGCTGGAAATCCATGAATTTGTCGACATGGCCGATCAGCCGGTTGTCCAACAGCCTGTCCGCAATGCCCTGTCCGCGCCAGTCGATGGCCAGTGTGGCAAGGCCTGCTTTGGCGAAATCGCCCGCAGTTGGGGCGTATTTCTCAATATACTCGGTGCGTCCCGGAAACAGCAGAACCGTGCCTTTGGCGGGCTCTGCTGCCTCAGGACGCCAGGCCGCGACCCGGATGCGCACCCCATCTTCTGCCGTGACCCACCAGGCATCCGCCTTGGGGAAGTCTTGGATGATCTCGGCAAAGAAGGGGGCTTTTTTCATTTGGGTCGCTTTCCGTTGGCGTTTAGCTGCGGTTAGGCAAATGCGGTGGCCAGTGCCATGGCCTGACCCATGTCACCGTCGATGGTCAGTTTGCCGCTCATGAAGGCGGAGGTCGGGTTCATTTCACCGGTCAGCATCGCCTCAAAGGTTTCGGCATCTGCGGTCAGGGTAACGTCGGTGTCTTCGTCGCTGGCACGGGCGCCGTCGCCGTCAACAACGATCGATGCTTCGCCTTCGATGACAAACTTGGCCGAACCGGAGAAGTCAGCGCCTGCCATTTTTTCGTTCAGGGCCTCAACGGCTGCTGCAACTTTATCGGTCATGGAAGTGTTCCTCTGCTTTGGGATCCGGCAATCTGTTCCGGATGTTGTGATCCATTCTTTGTCCACCGGGGCTGTTCAAATCCCGGCTTCGGTCTAAACTTGTCTCACTATGAGCGTAGTTCTAATCAGCCCCAAGCCTATCGTCGCGGCAATCATGACGTTAGTGCTGTTTACGTCACCCGTCAAAGGCGAGGATACAGCTGTTGCAGATCTGCTGGAGCGGCTGCAACAGGCCGACCCGGTGGAGGCCACCAAGCTGAGCCGGGAGCTGCAATTGGAGTGGTCTAAATCCGGCTCTGCCTCGATGAACCTATTGTTAAAAAGGGGGAAAGAGGCGCTTGAACGTGGTGAGTTCGACACAGCAGCCGACCACCTGACCGCACTGACCGACCATGCGCCGCAGTTTGCCGAAGGCTGGGCGCTCAGGGCGCAGCTGTGGCATCACATGGATCGCCCCGGCCTGGCGCTTTCAGACCTGCAGCAGGTCCTGGTGCTCAACCCGAATCATTACGAGTCACTGTTTGGTTTGGCCGTGACCCTTGAGCAACTTGAAGAGCACGAACTGGCGCTGGAGGCCTATCGGCTTGTGCTGACCATTCACCCGCATTACGAGGAAGCAACGGAAGCCGTTGAACGCCTCGCACCTCAGGTGCAAGGGCAAAGCCTGTAAAGACGTCAGGGACAGATCATGCCCCAGAATTCCCGGATAACGGCGGTCCTTGGGCCGACCAACACCGGCAAAACCCACTACGCCATCGAACGGATGCTGGCCTATCGCACAGGTGTGATTGGGTTGCCGCTGCGTCTTTTGGCGCGTGAGGTCTATGACAAGATCGTCGCGGCGCGCGGGCCTTCGGTTGTGGCGCTGGTCACCGGCGAAGAGCGGATTGTGCCAGACCGGGCGCAATATTGGGTCTGCACGGTTGAGGCGATGCCAGAGGGCATGGGCTGTGATTTCCTGGCCGTTGACGAAATTCAGCTCTGCGCTGATCCTGAACGGGGTCATGTTTTCACCGACCGTTTGCTGCGCTCACGGGGGCTGCAGGAAACCATCTTCCTTGGCTCTGATTCTATGCGGCCGGCGATTGCTGCGCTGGTTCCGGGTGTGCAGTTCATGCGCCGCGAACGGATGAGCCAACTGGAATACACCGGCTCGCGCAAAATCTCGCGCATGAAACCCCGCGCAGCCGTGGTTGGGTTTTCGGTTGATGATGTTTACGCCTTTGCTGAATTGATCCGCCGTCAGAAAGGCGGCGCTGCGGTGGTGATGGGGGCGCTTAGCCCGCGCACCCGCAATGCGCAGGTGGAACTCTACCAGAATGGGGACGTGGACTATCTGGTGGCAACCGATGCCATCGGGATGGGGTTGAACTTGGACATCAACCATGTCGCCTTTTCCTCAACCGTGAAATTTGACGGCCGTCGGATGCGCATGCTGATGCCCAATGAACTGGCCCAGATCGCAGGCCGGGCAGGGCGCGGCATGTCGGACGGCACCTTTGGTGTGACCGGTGAGGCCGAGCCGCTGGACGAAGGTGTGGCGCAGGCGATCATGGATCACCGGTTTGCCCCGGTGCGCAAGCTGCATTGGCGCAACGCGCGGCTGCAGTTTGGCACACCGGATGCGCTGATCCGTTCGCTTGAGGCGGCGCCGGATCATGAAATGCTGATCCGTTCGCGCGATGCCGATGACCTCTTGGCGCTGAAAGCGCTGTCGCAGGTGGCCGAGATTGCCGCCCGTGCCATTGACGGGCCGTCGGTGAAACTGCTGTGGGATGTCTGCCGCGTGCCGGACTTCCGGGGCATCAGCCACGCCGAACATGCGCAGCTTCTGGAAACTGTTTTTGGCTATCTGCATGAAAAGGGCAAGGTGCCAAATGACTGGTTGGCCCGGCAGGTGCAACGGATCGACAGGACAGATGGCGACATTGACACATTGTCGAAACGTCTCTCATTTATCCGCACGTGGACCTATGTCGCACAAAGATCCGGCTGGGTAGATGACGAAAGTCATTGGCGCGGCGAGACTCGCGCTGTAGAAGACCGATTGTCGGATGCGCTGCACGAGCGTCTGACCCAAAGATTTGTGGACCGGCGCACATCCGTGCTTTTGCGCCGGCTCAAGCAGAAGGAGGCCCTTTTGGCCGAAGTAAATGATAAGGGTGAAGTGACCGTCGAAGGCGAATTCGTCGGTCGTTTGGAAGGGTTCCGTTTCCGTCAGGATAAAGACGCAAGCGGTCAGGAGGCCAAGACGCTGCGTCAGGCCAGCCTGCAGGCACTGGCGCCGCATTTTTCGCTGCGCGCCGATCGCTTCTACAATGCACCCGATACCGAAATTGATTTCACTGAGCAGGGTGGCCTGATGTGGGGCACCGAGGCGGTGGGCAAGCTGGTGGCGGGCGCTGATCCGCTGAAGCCGACAGTCACCGCTTTTGTTGACGACGAAGCTGGTGCCGATGTGGCGCAGAAGGTTGAACGTCGCCTGCAGCATTTCATTGATCGCAAAATTGCCGCCCTGTTTGAGCCGCTTCTGGCGCTGGGCCGGGACGAAGAGCTGAACGGGCTGGCCCGTGGCTTTGCCTTCCAGATGGTCGAAAACCTTGGCGTCATTCCGCGCGCGCAGGTGGCCGATGAGGTGAAGGCACTGGATCAGGACGCCCGTGGCGCGCTGCGCAAACACGGCGTGCGTTTTGGTCAGTTCACGATCTTCATGCCGCTGATGCTGAAACCGGCGCCGACCCGTCTGCGTCTGGTGCTCTGGGCGCTGGCCAAAGGGCTCGACATCTTCCCCGAAGCACCGCCGCCCGGTCTGGTCACTGTACCGACCGACAAAGGCGCTGCTGAAGGTTATGACGCGATGGCGGGCTACCGCGCTGCTGGCGAACGTTCGATCCGCATCGACATGCTGGAACGTCTGGCCGATATGCTGCGCGTTGAAGACAGCCGTGGCGGCTTTGAGGCCAAAGCGGACATGCTGTCGATCACCGGTATGACGCTGGAGCAGTTTGCAGACCTGATGCAGGGCCTGGGCTACACCGCCGAACGCGGTGAGCGTGTGAAGGTGAAAGCCGCGCCTGTCGCAGTGGCCGCCGATGCACCTGCTGACGCTGCAGCCGAGGGCGAAGCCCCCGCCGCAGAAGCTGCTGAAGCGCCTACCGAAGACGCTGTGGCTGAAACCCCTGCAGAAGAGGCCCCCGCTGAGGACGCTGTCGCAGAAGCTGCAACTGAAGAAACCAAGTCTGATGAGGCCGCTGAGCCTGAGATGGAGGTATTCTTTACCTTCGCTTGGGGCGGACGTCGCAATCAGGGTGGCAACCGTGGCCGTGGCCGTGGGGACCGCAATGAACGCGGCGGCGAGCGTGGTGAGCGCAAAGGCGGCGGTAAGCCGCGCGGCAAAGGTGGCAAACCCCGTGGCGACGGCAAAGGCCGTGGTGGCCCGAAAGGCGCCAAATCCTATGAGGCCCGTCCGCCGAAGAAGGAAAAGGCGATCGATCCCGATAACCCCTTCGCAGCAGCGCTGATGGGGCTGAAAAAGGGCTGATCGCTCTGGCCCATTATGGGCCCAAAGACTGGGGTTGTCCCGCAGAGGTGTCTTTTGACCGAAACCGCTTCGCAACACGGGCCGAAGCAACGGCTTGATAAGTGGCTCTGGCACGCGCGTTTTTACAAGACGCGCGGGCTGGCCTCGAAGATGGTTTCGGCAGGGCATGTGCGGGTCAACTCTGACAAGGCTGCAAAGCCTGCACATTCGGTAAAGCCCGGGGATGTTTTGACCTTTCCCCAAGGGAACCAGATTCGCGTTGTGCGGATTGAAGCCATCGGCGAACGCCGTGGCCCGGCCCCAGAGGCCCAAACACTGTACACGGATTTGACGGAACCGCAGGAGAAGGTTCCACGCGGACCCCGTTTTGAGGGCAAAGGACGCCCCACAAAACGCGACCGGCGAATGATAGACCTTGATCGCCAGCGAGGCTTGAATGATCCGGCACAGTGAATTAGCTAAGTCGCCAAGCCAAAAGCCAGAGAGACTGCCATGACCTACGTCGTCACCGACAATTGCATCGCCTGCAAATACACCGACTGTGTCGAAGTGTGTCCGGTTGACTGTTTCTATGAGGGTGAGAACACTCTGGTCATCCACCCTGATGAATGCATCGACTGTGGCGTCTGTGAACCTGAATGCCCGGCTGATGCCATCCGCCCCGACACTGAGCCGGAGATGGAACAGTGGGTCGAGTTTAACCGCAAATATGCGGAAATCTGGCCGGTCATCCTTGAGAAAAAGGATCCGATGCCGGGGTATGAGGAAAAGGATGGCGAGCCCAACAAGCTGGAGAAGTATTTCTCCGAAGCACCAGGTGAGGGCAGCTGATCTGTAGGGAATCAGCGATTCGCCCGATTCGGGCGGAAAACTGGTCCAAAAGGTAAAAGATAGGAGAACCGGCAGGGATTCTGCCCTAGATTCCCCTTTCGTCTCTTTTGGGGTGCTTTCGAGACGCCCCAAAATGTGCTATATGACAAGGACATGACGAAGACTGCCTGACGTTTATCCGCGCCTTTTGCAAACCAGCGGATGAAATCTTTGTGACAATCACCGACTGACGAGCGTATTTACGTACCTCGCCCGGTCTTTTTGTCGCCGGGTGTTGGGCGGTCCTTGCGGAGAAGGATTGCATGAGCAAAGCGAAGAAGTCTGAATTCAGCCCGAACGATTACGTGGTTTACCCGGCGCATGGCGTTGGTCAGATCGTCTCGATCGAGGAACAAGAGATTGCCGGCATCAAGCTGGAGCTCTTTGTGATCTCCTTTGAGAAAGACAAGATGACCCTGCGCGTGCCGACCAACAAGGCCACCGAAATTGGGATGCGTTCGCTGTCGAGCCCGGATGTGGTGTCGCAGGCGATGAAAACCCTGAAGGGCAAAGCCAAGGTCAAACGGGCGATGTGGTCGCGCCGTGCCCAGGAATATGAACAGAAGATCAATTCGGGTGATTTGATTGCGATTGCCGAAGTGGTGCGTGACCTGCACCGCACCGACGATCAGCGCGAGCAGAGCTATTCCGAGCGTCAGCTTTATGAAGCTGCGCTGGAGCGTCTGACCCGCGAAGTTGCCGCCGTATCGGGCAGCGACGAAGTGGCCGCCGCCAAGAAGGTGGACGAAGTTCTGGTGTCGCGCGCAGCCTAAACCTGCGATGTCATCAGTGACGGATTACAGAAAACCGCGCCCTAACCGGCGCGGTTTTTTGATGCAGGTTAGGGATTAGCCGAAAAGCGAGATCAGCAGCACAACCTCGACCAGTTGCTGCGTTGCCCCCAGCACATCGCCGGTTTGCCCGCCAATCTTGGCTCGCGCGATGGCGATCACGGCCGCGATGGTTAGTGCGGCCAGGATGGCCACCGAAAAGGCTGACCAACCCAGCATCAGCACAGCGATCACAAAGCCGATGCCGGCGGCGCTGGCGGCCACGGTTGCGTCTGGGCGACCTTGTGCATGGCTCAGACCGGTGGCGCGGGCGTGGGGCAGCGCCGCCATCACAACGGGCATGGCAGCGCGGCTGACCACAGGAACCGCGATCAGCGCGGCGTAGGCGCCTTGATCCAGCAACAGGCTCAGCGCCCACCAGCGGGCTGCCAGGGACAGCACCAGCGCGATCACCCCGTAGCTGCCGATCTGACTGTCCTTCATGATCTCCAGCCGCCGGTCCTTCTCCCAGCCGCCCCAAAACCCGTCGGCACAATCGGCCAGACCGTCTTCGTGCATGGCGCCGGTCAGCACAACGGAGGTGGCGAGAATCACCAAGGCAACGGCGCCAGATTCGAGGCCCAGCCACAGCAAAAATCCCGATAAGGTTGCTAGAATGAAACTTATCACAACACCTACGAGTGGATAGGCCCATGCGGCACGTGCACCTCTGGTAAAACTATCCCTCTTCAAAGGTATAGGTAGCCTTGTCAGCAGGGCGAGAGACACCGCAATATCACGGTATTCATATCGGCGTTTGTCGTTTTCATACATTTGAAGTCTCATTCTGCTGCTTGCCCACGGTTAACATTCGGGTAAACACTCAGGCAAGGATGAGAGAGGGGCTTGGGGAAGTCATGAGTCAAAGTTTTCAATCACTTGACGAGTTTCGTCAAATTCTGTCAACCGCCGCGTCTGCGGACCTCTCGGCGCAGGTTGCCGCCAGTGCGCGCAACGGGCAGTTGACCAAACCACCGGGCGCTTTGGGCCGTCTGGAGGATTTGGCCATTTGGTTTGCCAGCTGGCAGGGCAATGCCAAACCCAAGCTGCGTTTTCCGCAGGTTCTGATCTTTGCAGGCAACCACGGCGTGATGGCGCAGGGGGTCTCTGCCTTCCCGGCGGAAGTGACCGAACAGATGGTTTTGAACTTCCAGCATGGCGGGGCGGCGATCAATCAGCTGTCGCGCACATTTGGCGCTCAGATGGCCGTGCATGCGCTGTCGCTGGAGACGCCAACTGCCGATTTCACCCAAGCGCCTGCGATGAGTGAGTCTGAGCTGCTTGAGGCGCTGCAGACCGGATGGGACGCTGTGAACCCGAACGCGGATCTGCTGATCACCGGAGAAATGGGCATCGGCAACTCCACCTCCGCCGCAGCGATCTGTAACGCGCTTTATGGCGGTGAGGCTGCTGATTGGACCGGGCGTGGCACCGGGGTTGATGATGCCGGGCTTGAAAACAAAACCCGCGTCGTCGCAGAAGCCGTGGCGCTGCATGGCGGTCAGGGCGATGGGCTGGAAATGTTGCGCCGTCTTGGCGGGCGTGAGCTGGCCGCGATGGCGGGCGCAATGGCGCGGGCGCGGGTGGAGCGTATTCCGATGCTGCTGGATGGTTTCATCTGCTGCGCTGCTGCCGCAACCTTGAAAGCGGTGAACGCCAAAGCAATGGATCACGCTGTTGCAGGTCATGTCAGCGCCGAAGCGGCCCATGGCAAACTGTTGGAGCAACTGGGCAAGGAGCCATTGCTGGCGCTTGGTCTGCGCCTGGGCGAAGGGTCCGGTGCGGCACTAGCGATTGGCGTGCTGCAGGGCGCGATTGCCTGCCATTCAGGCATGGCCACCTTTGCTGAGGCTGGGGTGTCTGACGGCTAACGGCCTGGCCGGGCAAAAGACCACACATAACACGCATCAAAAAGGGGGCCGCTTGGCCCCCTTTGTTCATTATGCTTCGTCGCTGTCTTTGTCTTCGCGCCGGGTTTCCAGCTGGGTCGACAGGGCCGTTTCCAATTCCTTCTCCAACTCACGGGCCCGGGCCACATAGGCCTTGTTCTGGGCCGAGGGCGTGTTGGGATCCCAGACCTGCGCCAATTCGCGGATCGCCATCCGGTCGTGCTGGAAAAAGACCCGTTCGGCTTCGGCGGCCTCATATTCGCTGAGGCCGATGTTCTCCAACACGTAACGTCCGGCCCGCAGGCTGCTGTCGAAGGTTTCGCGCACGATGTCATTGGCCCCAGCCTGGTAGAGTTCAAAAACATGAGTGCGGTCGCGGGCGCGGGCGATGATGTGCAGATCCGGGCGTTCACGTCGGGCGAAGCCAACCAGCCGTGTGGCGGCCGCGCGATCATCCAAGGTGACGGCCAGAACGCTGGCCTCCTTCAGGCCGGCGGCATGCAGCAGCTCAGGCCGGGAGGGATCGCCAAAGAAGCCTTTGAAGCCAAATTGGCGCATCAGCTGGATGGTGCCCATGTCATTGTCCAGAACCACGGTTTTGAAGCCGCTGGATTGCACCAGACGGTTCACGATCTGACCAAAACGGCCAATGCCTGCAATGATGACAGGGCCATGTTCGTCGATCTCATCTTCTTCGAAGGTGTCGCTGTCCTTCATGGTTTTGGACAGGAGGTCATAGATGATGAACAGCAGCGGGGTTGCCAGCATCGACAGAGCCACCACCAGCGACAGCGTATCGGTCAATGGGCCGGGCAGCACGTTCTGTTGGCGGGAAAACGACAGCAGGACAAAGCCAAACTCACCGGCCTGCGCCAGTGACAGGGTGAACAGCCACCGTGCCCGGCCTTTGATGTTGAAGATATGGCTCAGCAGGTAAAGGATCGCGCCTTTGATCAGCAGAACGGTCAGCGTCAGGCCAATCAGATCCATCGGTGCGCTGAAGAAGGTATTGAAATCGATACCCGCCCCAACGGTGATGAAGAACAGCCCAAGCAGCAGCCCTTTGAAGGGTTCGATGTCGCTTTCCAGCTCATGACGGAATTCCGAGTTGGCCAGCACCACACCCGCCAGGAACGTGCCAAGCGCCGGCGACAGGCCCACAGCGGTCATGATGGCGGCGATCCCCAGAACGATCAGCAGGGCCAAGGCTGTGTACATTTCCCGCAGACGGGCATGGTGGATGAAGGCAAACAGTGGCCGGGTCAGGAAGATCCCCGCCAGAATGACCGCCGCGACGGCACCAAGCGTTACCAGCGTCACCCCCCAGCCCGGTAGCCCTTCCACCAGTGACATGCCGCCCGGTGCGCCTGCATGGCCATCACTGCCGCCCCCGGGTGTTGGCCCCGAGGGTGACATTGCCAGTAGCGGTAGCAGCGCCAGCATCGGGATCACCGCGATATCCTGTGTCAGCAAAACCGAGAAGGTGGAGCGCCCGCCGTTTGTCTGCATCAGCCCCTTCTCGGATAGGGTTTGCAGCACAATCGCGGTGGAGGAGAGCGCGAAGATCATCCCAACCGCCAGCGCGGGTTTCCATTCCAGCCCCAATGCCATCGACAGCGCAGTCATCGCGGCCATGGTCAGGGTGATTTGCAAGCCGCCCAGCCCGATCAGCCGGTGCCGCATCGCCCAGAGCGCCCTTGGGTCCAGTTCCAACCCGATCAGGAACAGCATCATCACCACGCCAAATTCAGCGAAGTGTTGCAGATCCTGCGTTTCAGAGCCGACCAGCCCCAGAACGGGGCCAATCACGATCCCGGCGCTGAGGTAGCCCAGAACAGATCCCAGCCCCAAACGCGCGGCCAGCGGCACGGCGATCACGGCGGCAATCAGATAGATAGAAGCGGAAAAGAGAAACTCTTGCATGGTCTCCGGCGATTTTTTGCGCCTTTGCAGGCAGTTGGGGTCAGGTAGCTGTGTGGCCCACTATGTCAGGTTGGCAGCGGCGCGTCTTGCTTGAACTGATCCATCACAATCTGGCTTTGCACCCGGCTAACAGCTTCGTGGCGCAGCAGCACCTCATGGATCAGGCTGTTGAGGGCAGAAAGGTCTTCGCAATAGACCCGCAGCAGGTAGTCGGCATCGCCGGTGAGGGTCCAGGCGCTGGTGATTTCGGGGCGCAGGTTCACCAGCCGGGCAAAGCTTTGGCTTTGATCCGGTCCATGGGTGCCAAGCTGCACCTGCACAAAGGCCTGCACACTCAGACCCAGCCGCGCCGGATCCAACCGGGCCGTGTAGTTGCGGATATAGCCTTCGGCCTCCAGGCGTTGGCGTCGCCGCCCGGCCTGAGAGGCCGAAAGGTTCAGCATGTCTGACAGTTCCTGAGTCGTTAGATGGCTGTTTTGTTGCAGCGCGGCCAGCAGCCGTTTGTCGGTGTCGTCCAGCATGATGCCTCTCGTGCGTCAAATTGACGTTTTCCACCTAGATAGTGCGTAGATCCCGCATGGCAACCGCTTTCGCCAGCGTAAAATGCGCAAAATTCCCACATCTTTTGCGGCATACTTAACATAGCAAGTAACCAACACTCAGGAGGCACCCATGGGTCCGTTCCCGCACATGGCCCCCAAGGCCGTAATCAGCCCCGAAAACCCCGCCGGTACCGACGGTTTCGAATTCGTAGAATTCGCCCACCCCAATGCGGAAGAACTGCGTGAGCTGTTCGCCAAGATGGGCTACGTCAAGGTCGCCAAACACAAGACCAAGAACATCGAACTGTGGCAGCAGGGGGATGTGACCTATATCCTGAATGATGAACCGGGTAGCTTCGCCAGCCGCTTTGTCGAAGAGCACGGCCCCTGCGCCCCGTCGATGGGCTGGCGCGTTGTGGATGCGCAGCATGCCTATGACCACGCCGTCAAAATGGGTGCAGAACCCTATGACGCGGATGACAAAACCCTGGCCTGGCCCGCGATCAAAGGCATCGGCGGTTCGCTGATCTATTTCACCGACGAAAGCCACGACCAGTCGCCCTATAACGCTGATTTCGACTGGCTGGGCACCTCCAAGCCGGAAGGTGTGGGCTTCTACTACCTCGATCACCTGACCCACAACGTGTTCAAAGGCAACATGGACAAGTGGTTCAAGTTCTACGGCGATCTGTTCAACTTCCGTGAAATCCGCTTCTTTGACATTGAAGGCAAATACACCGGCCTGCTCAGCCGCGCGCTGACCTCACCCTGTGGCCGGATCCGTATTCCGATCAACGAAGACCGCGGCGAAACCGGCCAGATCGTGGCCTATCTGAAGAAGTACAAAGGCGAAGGCATCCAGCACATCGCTGTTGGTTCCGAAGACATCTACGCCTCGACCGACGCAATCTCGGAAAATGGCATCAAGTTCATGCCGGCACCGCCGAACGCCTATTATGACCTCAGCCACGAACGTGTGGTCGGCCATACCGAGCCGATAGAGCGCATGAAGAAACACGGCATCCTGATCGATGGCGAAGGTGTTGTGGATGGTGGTGAGACCAAGATCCTGCTGCAGATCTTCTCCAAAACCGTGATTGGTCCGATCTTCTTCGAATTCATCCAGCGTAAAGGCGATGATGGCTTCGGCGAGGGCAACTTCAAAGCGCTGTTTGAATCGATTGAGCGTGAGCAGATCGAAAACGGTGAAATCCAAGCGGCTGAGTAAGCCCTTACCGGTGAAGACCGCATAAGACGGTCAGACGGGGAGGGCGCGCGGCAGGTTAACTGCCCGGCCCATCTTTCTGCCGGGGCTCCACCCCTGGCATCGGCCCAGCCGCACGGCTTTCCTCGTGCGGCTGGGTTTTTTCGTTTCAGCCGTTGGGCGTCAGGTGCCAAACCCTTCCAGCACGATTTTGCCTTTGGCGGTGTTGGTCTCCAGCAGCTTATGGGCGCGGATCAGGTTGGCGGCGTTGATCTCGCCCATCGCCTCGGTCGCGGTGGACCTCACCTTGCCGCTGTCAATCAGCCCGGCAACATCGTTCAGGATGTCCCGCTGGCGGGTGATGTCCGCTGTACCGAAAAGCGACCGGGTGTACATCACCTCCCAATGGGTCGAAATCGACTTGAGCTTGAAGGGGCGGACGTCCAGATGCTCAGGGTCATCGATCAGCCCAAAGCGACCCTGGGGCGCCAGAAACTCAGCGGCCTGTTCGATATAGGCATGGGTCTGATTGGTGGAGAAGACATAGCCCAGGGCGCCAATCCCCAAGGCAGCGATCTGCGGGGCCAGCGGCTGGCGATGGTCCAACACGTGATGGGCGCCAAGGGATTTCACCCACTCCTGTGTTTCCGGCCGTGAGGCGGTTGCGATCACCGTCAGATCTGTCAGCGCCCGCAACAGCTGGATCGCGATGGAACCAACACCACCTGCGCCGCCGATGATCACCACAGCCGGTGCCGCGCCGGGCACAGGATCGGCGACCCGCAGCCGGTCAAACAACATCTCATGCGCCGTCAGGGTGGTCAGGGGCAGGGCTGCCGCTGCGGCCGCAGGGATCGATGTTGGCGCGCGGCCGGTGATGCGTTCATCAACCAGATGGTATTCGGCGTTGGTGCCGGGGCGATCAATGGCGCCGGCATACCAGACGGTATCGCCGGGCTGGTAGCTGGTGACCAATTCGCCCGTCTCAACAACCTCACCCACGGCGTCCCAGCCCAGAATGGCGGGGCTGTCCCCTTCCGGTGCGCGGCTCTGACGGATCTTATAATCAACCGGATTGACCGAGATCGCCTGAACCTTGACCAGCAGGTCATGGCCCTGTGCCTCAGGCCGGGGGGCGGTGAAATCCTGCAGGGGCTGTGGTGCATCGATTGGGCCTGCAGCGGTGTAGCCGATCGCTTTCATGGGGCTCTCCTTTTGACAAAGCTGATTCACCTGCCATATGAAGGAGTAGACACAATGCGAACAAGTACGCACTATTTTAGCCTATAGGCACAATATGGATACTATAGAACAGCAGAGCACCCAGCGTTTTGCCGACTATGGCTGCAATGACGGCTGCCCGGTTGAGGCGGCGTTGGAGCAGATTGCGGGCAAGTGGAAAGGGCTGATCATCTACCATCTGCTAGATGAGACCCTGCGCTTTAATGAAATGCTGCGCCGGGTGGGGAATGTGACGCAACGCAGCCTGACCAAGCAGCTGCGTGAGTTGGAGGCCGACGGCATCCTGCACCGGGAGGTTTACGCTGTGGTGCCGCCAAAGGTGGAATATTCCCTGACCGAGAAGGGGCAAGCGCTGCGCGAGGTGGTGATGGCGCTGCACGCCTGGGGCAGTGCCCATCGCAAGGTGCCGCCCAACACTGAGGCGTAAGGGCGGGCTTAGCCGCGCGGCATCTTCAACGTGATGGTGCGGCCGGATTTGGTGTAGCGCAGCTCGCCTTCGCTGATGGAGGCCACGCGCCCGCCATCTAGTCGATCGCCCACGTTCACCTTCTTGTACCGGCCCGACGCCAGCCGGACGAGGGCGCTGCGGTTGCTGGGCTGGCCAGAAACCCCGATCAGGTTGATCTTTTTCAGGTTCAGCTGGTTTTTCACCGTCGCCTGCCGCGCGACTGAGGCCGAGGTGGGCAGCTGCGGCTGCACACGCACTGCGGCGGCCACCTGCACGCTTTCGGTGTTTGACGTATTCAGGTTGCTGGGACGCGCCATCGGGCGCAGCGATGTGGCGCCAACCGATTGGGCCACCGCCTCGTTGATCGCGTCGCGGGTTTCGCCCGACAGATCCACCAGCGGTGCTGAGGCGCTGTTCAGCAGGGTAAGGCGGTCGCCGTCATCGGTGTTGCTGTTTGCGGCGGTGCGCAGGTTGTCCGGGCGTGCTTTGGGGCGCAGCTGCGCCAATTCGGTGCGGGTGCGACCGCCAAGCACGCTGCGTTCGTTGGATTCGATCAGATCTTCCGGCCGCGCCTTAGGCCGGATTTTTGAACGGCGCAGCAGCTCCGCCTCGCTGATGCCTTCGAGCGCAACAACGGTGCGGGCTGGGAAGCTGTTCGGCAGGACCGGCGGGCGGCCCGAAAAGATCAGGATGCCATCCGGGGTCATCGTTCCCTCAGGGCTGGCCGTGACCAGACCACGCTGGTCAAACGTAAATTCAGTGCCCGCAGCGGCGGGGGAGCTTTGTTGCGGCGGCGTGGTGTCAGATTGCACCCGCGCCTCATCCGGCAGCGCCACAGCGTCAAAGGAGGGTACAGCCGGGTCAATCGACGCGATATAAAGGTCATACAGACCCGCCGTTGCCGGGGCGGAGGGCTGGGACGGGGCATCCTGCCAGACACCTGAGACAGCATAGCGTTCCGCAGTGCTTAGCTCAGGGGCGGGTGCCGTTTCAGTAACCTCGGGTTCCGCCTGCAGTTCAGGATCAAGCGCGGTCAACGCCTCATCCCCTTCGACCAGGGCGGGATCGGTCAGCGCGCTGGTGGCCGCATCAGGGGCGGCGGGCGCTTCGGGTTCGTATTGCAATTCGGGCGACAGCGAAGCGACTTCGGATGTATCGGGGGCCGCTTCTACCGCCGCACCTTCGACCGCAGGCAGCTCTACTTCTGCCAGCGGGGTTTCTGCCTCTTGGGGAACAAGCGTCGCAACGGGCTGGTCTGCTGCTGGCGCGGGCGTAGTTTCCGGGGCCGTCTCCGGGGCTGTTGCCGCGGCAAGATCTTCTGCCGGGGCCGCCTCTTGCTCCGCCTCGGCCTGCAGCACCTCAGCAGTGGTGGCAGGGTCTGAGTTGCGGAATAGACCGGCGATGCCTTCTTCGCCCAGGGAGGCCCAGGCAGCCATGCCGACCAGGAACAACAGCAACAACGCGGTCAGGATCAGCCCCAGGAACCGTGGCTTGCCGCCAACTACAACCTCTTGCTCACTCTTACGTGCGCCGAAGACGGTCATCTGCTGCTTTTCTTTGCGCGCCTCCTGCTGCCGCTTGGCGCGGCGCGACGGCGCTTTGCCCGGCGCGGGCACCTCCACCTCAGCCTCTGTCGCATCATCCTCGGCAGGGGCGGGGGGGATCTCGGTCTCTACGATCGTAGGCGTCAGACTGGCCGCAGCATCCAAGAGCTGCGCTTCGGCGTCTTCGCTGATGTCGCCGCCAGATGAGGCGGCCCCGTTCGCCGCGGGTGCAACCTCATCGCTGATTGGGGGCACTGTTGGGGCGTTGACATCGGCGTCCAGGGCTGGCGCGCCGGTGCCTGCCTCTGCGGGCGTGGCTGCGGCCTTGTCCGGGCGCAGCGTCAGTTTGCGCACACCGTTGACCTCTGGGCTGGTGCGGCTGGCCCCATCAAGGCGCGGCGCGGCTTTGCCTGTGTCTTCGTCAGTGGCGCCGCGACGGGCGCGTACACTGGCAAAGGAGAGGGCGCTGTTGGCTTCTGCTTTCGCGGTCGCTTCACCTGCGGGTGTTTCAATCTGCGCCGCCTTGGCCCGGCTGCTGCCAAACATTGGCGGCAGCGCGGCGGGTGTGTCTTCCACAGGTTTGTCTGCAATGGCTGGGGCGTCTACCGCCAGAATATCCTCAGGATCTGGCAGTGCAGGCTCTGCGGGCGCCTCAGCCTGAGGCGCGGTAAAGAGGTCATGCTGCAACTCTTCCAGATCGCGGGGGATCTCAGCGGCGTCTTCCGGGCCTTCGACGTTGCCGCGCGCTTCGGCGGCTTCGATCAATTCCAGTTCTTCCGGGGTCAACGGGATGGCCGGGCTCAGCTCATCTTCGATGCTGGCGGCCATCTGCGCGTAATCAACGGGCTGATCAATCACCTCCACCGCCGGGGCGGTGATCGCCTCAATCGGCTCAGGTGTTGGGGCCGGTGTTGGGGCCGGAGTCGGTTCAGGTGTTGGTTCGGGTGCCGAAACGGGCGCTGGCTCTGGCACCGCTGGCGCTGGCTGCTCTGCAACGGGCGCTGGGGTGACCTCAGGCTGGGGTGACTCTACGGCGACCTCTGCAGGGGCTTCGTCAATGGCAGGGGGCGCAATGGTTTCCAGCGCGGGCGCGGCAATCACTTCGGGTTCCGGCACCGGTTCGCTGACCTCTGGTTCCGGCGCTGGGGGTGTTGGAAACTTGGCGGGGCCAATGACGGCAACCGCGTCTTCATCCGGCTCAACCCGGCCACCAAACAATTCTGTTGCCGCATGGGTGCCGCCAAAGAAGGGCTCGCCCGGGTAGGCACCTGCGGGCTGGGCAACAAAACTCACCGGGTTGAACTGATGTTCATGGGCGAAAGCCTCGGCCTCGGCCAGGGTTTCGCGCGCAACGGCGGCAACCTCCAGAACCGGGCCGTTCAACTGCCAGTCAATCGCAAGATCCGCCAGCGCATAGGGGGTTGTGCCCTCAATCGCCGCATGGGCCAGGCTCTCATGTTCCGCGGCGGGCGCTTTGCCCACAGGCACGCTGACATATTTGATCTGGTCTTCGGGCAGGATTAGTTTGCTGGTGATCCCCTCCGGGCTGAGCAACAGCGCCTGTTCGCGCAGGCCTGTCAAAGCCGCGCCTAGATCCTCATCCTCAAAGGCCACACGACCCACAGCACGCCAGCCATCATCGGCCCGGTGCAACAGGTCAATGCCTTCAAACGAAAGCGATAATGCAAAACTCGGCTTCATGAGTTCGCTCTAGCATCCTCCACTTCGCAAAGGGACCCCCTTTGCGCCCCAAACCAAGAATAAAGCAGCTTCTTGCCGAGGGGAAGGGAGCCGTCACACTCCCCCTTGCAGGCGCTGTGCCAAAGAGACACCTCTAGGGGAGAAACCTTTGAAGGAGGGATAAATGAAGTTGTTGCACAAAATGGTGGCGCCCGCGATGGTCGCAGCGATGATGGCGGTGCCGGCAGCGGGCTGGGCGGACATGGTGCGCCACATCACGGTGACAGGTGAAGGTGTCGTTGCCGCGACGCCCGACATGGCAACGATTTCGCTGGGCGTGCAGCACGTCGCCGACACGCCGGAAATCGCCATGATGCAGACCGCCCAGGAGTCGCAGGCTGTGGTCAGCCGGCTGAAGATGATGGGGATCGCTGAGGCCGATATGCAGACCTCAAACCTGTCGCTGCATCAGGTGGAAAACTATGACCGCAACAACCAGCCGCGGATCGAAGGCTATCGTGCGTCAAATTCCCTGCGGGTGCAGGTGCGCGATCTGGATCAGCTGGGTCCGGTGCTGACAGCGGTGCTGCAGGATGGGGCGAATAACTTTGGTGGGCTGAGTTTTGGCCTGTCAGAGCCACGCCCGGCGCAGGATCAGGCCCGTCAGGCAGCGGTGAAAGATGCACTGGCCAAGGCAGCCCTTTATGCCGAAGCCGCGGGTGTTGAGCTGGGCAATGTCGTCTCCATCTCAGAGGCGGGCGGCCACGATATGCCAATGCCGATGATGCGGATGGAAATGGCGGTTGGGTCGGATATGGCCGTTGAAGCAGGGGAATTGAGCCTGAACCAGCAGGTCACCGTGGTGCTGGAACTGAAGTAAGTGCAATGCGCTGCGCGTAATAAAAAGGCCGGGGAAATCCCCGGCCTTTTTATTGCGTTATGCTCGGCGTTTAGGCCGATGCGGCCAGCGCCTGTTCCAGATCTGCAATCAGATCTTCGGCGTTTTCGATCCCGATGGAGATCCGCACCACATTCGGGCCAGCACCTGCTGCGACCTGCTGTTCTTCGGTCAGCTGGCGGTGGGTGGTGGAGGCCGGGTGGATCACCAATGAGCGTGCATCGCCAAGGTTGGCGACATGGCTGAATAGGTTCAGGCTGTCGACGAACTTGACGCAGGAATCGTAGCCGCCTTTCAGCGCTACGGTGAACAGGCCACCGGTGCCTTTCGGGCAGATCTTTTCGCCGCGCGCTTTATAGGGTGAGCTGTCGAGGCCCGCGTAGGTGACGGCCTCAACGTGGTCGTTGCCTTCCAGCCAACCTGCGATCTTCTGGGCGTTTTCGCAGTGACGCTCCATCCGCAGCGACAGGGTCTCGATCCCCATCAGCGTGTAATGCGCCGCCTGCGGGTTCAGCGTCATGCCGAGGTCACGCAGACCAATGGCGATGCCGTGGAAGGTGAAGGCCAGCGGTCCAAAGGTCTCATGGAACTTCAGGCCGTGATAGGCGGGCTCCGGCGCGGACAGGGACGGGAACTTGTCGCTGGCAGACCAGTCAAACTTGCCCGAGTCGACAACCACGCCGCCGGTGACCGAACCGTTGCCGGTCAGGTATTTGGTCATCGAATGCACCACCAGTGTCGCGCCGTGTTCGATCGGGCGGCAGAGGTAGGGCGTGGCCGAGGTGTTATCAACGATCAGCGGCAGGCCAACCTTGTCGGCAATGGCCGAGATCGACGGCAGGTCGGTCACATAGCCGCCGGGGTTCGCGACCGATTCACAGAAAATCGCGCGGGTGTCGTCATCCACAGCGGCCTCAACCGCGGCCAGATCTTCGAAATCAACAAACTTGGCCGACCAGCCGAACCGTTTGATGGTCTGACTGAACTGGGTGATCGAGCCACCATAAAGACGGGTCGAGACAACCACGTTATTGCCCGGCTGCATCAGCGGGAACAGCGCCATGATCTGGGCTGCGTGGCCCGACGAGCAGCAAACCGCGCCGACGCCGCCTTCCAGCGTGGCCACACGTTCCTGCAGAACCGCCACGGTCGGGTTGGTCAGACGCGAGTAGATGTAACCCACCTCTTGCAGGTTAAACAGCGCGGCCGCGTGGTCTGCATCGCGGAACACATAGGCGGTGGACTGATAGATCGGGGTCTGGCGGGCACCGGTGGCCGGATCGGGGCGGGCGCCTGCGTGGATTTGCAGCGTGTCGAAGCCATAGTTCGGGGCGTCGGTCATGCGGGGTTCCTCCTTAAGAACTCTGTTGGAACAAATGTTGGTTTTGTTGACAAAATGGATAGGGGATCAAAGAACGATCGACAACTATAACGGGCCTAAGTGGGCTCAGTTACGGAAAAAGGTCCGGTTAGGGCGGTAAATCCGGACGATTGTTCCAATCAGGGGTTGGGTGGATCGCTGTGCGGGGCAGAATCACGCTTTTGAAACGGCATGTGAACCCACCGCGCATCATCACTCAGCGGATCCACAAATTGTGGTTCTTCAGGCGCTGGCGGATCTTTTGTTCCTTGCGGGGCAGGTTTTCGCGATCAAATAGACCACGCGCCTTGTTGCCTTTGTTCTGGTAGATGAACCGTTTCATCGGCTCATATTCCTTCAGCACCCGCTTCATCTTATTTGGGCTTGCCAGATCTTCGACCAGCTCAATCACCGCGTCGCTTTCGCGGGCATAGAGCAGCGCCATCCAGCGATAGTGGCAACTGACCGAACCATCCAGCAGCCCTTCAGGCAGGGCACCGCGACCGCCGCCCAGCGAATGGATAACCAAGGGCAACACAACTTGATCCAACCAAGGATCCAGCACCTGACAGACCAGTTCTGCCGGTGGGTTGTCGCGGATCGACAGGGCATATTCCGCAAATCGTGCGCCAAACTCATGTGGGCATCGGTAGAAGAAATAGCCAGCGTTGAAGTAGAGGTAGCGGCGCCAGAACTCATCCGGCTCCTCCAGATCGAGGGAGCTTTCGAAATCCAGATCAAACCGATCATAGAGCGCGCCCCAGATGTCATTATATCCGGGGCCATAAAGCTCGATCGTGGGCCATGTGCCCTCCACCCGTTCAGAGGCGCCGGGATTGGCAAAATCAAACGGCACCTTTGTCAAGTCATCAAGGATCAGCGTATCGGTGTCGAAAAACACAAACGGCTCCTCCTTGGGCAGGGCCATCAGCGCCTCAATCTTGTTGCCATAGGGATAGGCCGATCCAAAATGACGCGATTTGAAGTGGATCAGCTCCGCGCCGAAGCCCTGGAGCAGGTCAATGACCTGGGGATCCAGCACCCGCGGATCCTCCCGCCAGAGGGGGCCGGGTTCCGGGATGGCGATGAAAAAACGGCCGGGAAAATCGGGGTTGGCTTTATGGAATGAGGCCGCAAACAACAGCGCCTCATACTGCAGCCGCCCGGCTTGGGCGACAATCATCACGTTGAAAGATTGGCTTTTCGCTGCGGCTTTGGCCATAGTTGAACTGCCCCGACCTCATTTTTCGGTCACTATAGGGGCACGAACGCCTATGGGACAGTGTTCAAACAGATATTTTGACGTAGGAGGGTATTATGCTGGATGTGTTACTGATGATCGTGGCCATGGCTGTTGGCGGCGGTGAGGGCAATCAGGGGGCCGAAATGGCCAGCGATACAGCCACGCCCGCCCCGGCTGAGACGGCGGAACCTGCTGCCGCAGCACCTGTTGTGGCAGAGGCCGAGCCTCAGGTCGCCACGGGTAAATTCACCACGGCGACGGAGGTGAAACCGATCCTGACCATGACCAAGGGCAATTGGGTGGCGGTGCGTGAATATGACGGTCACGATCTGGTCTACTTCACTCATCTGATGAGCTGGCGCTGCGGGCTGAGCGCTATGCGCTATTCGCTAAACGATGGGCCTTTGCAGGTCTATGATCTGCCCCCCTGTGATGAGGCCTCGGCCACGCCGAATGCGATCCCCAATGACTGGTTGCCGATCTCAGGCTTGCCGCCGCAGTCGGTGGAGAAAGTTTATGTTGAGATTTTCTATGATGACCTGAGCACAGATAGCGCCAGTTTTGATCGCGCTGGGGTGGAGATCCAGTAGCGTCTTATTCTGCCGCTTTGCGCAACCGGCTGAGGGTGACAGGTGTCATGCCCAGATAGCTTGCGATGAAGGTGTGTGGAAACAGCGCTTCGTGATTGGGGTGAACCTTGCGGAACCAGACCAGACGTTCGGCTGCGGGCAGGGCGGCCAGCGCCCATTCGCGTTGGGCGCGGCGGGTGATCTCAGCCCGCATAATGCCGTTGGCCCAATTGCGCACATCCACGTCGCGCAGCATTTCCGCCTCCAGATCGGAGGCAGAAATTGTGGCGATCGTGCAGTCTTTGAGCGCGCGAACCTCCGTCAGGGACCTGCCGTCCTGACTGCGTGCGATATGTGGCGGTAGGACGGTGGGGCCTTGATGCAGCCCGGTGCAGACCTCGCGCCCGTGAGTATCGCAGATCAGGCTGACCATCGCACCGGTGAGCAGCAGAATCTCCCGCTGTTCCGGTGCACCTTGCTGGCAGATGACGCTGCCTTTGGCGGCAACCTCCTGCCCAAACAATGCTGCCAGCCGCTGGGCTGTGTCCGCCGGCAGTCCCGCCGACTGCAAGAGATCAAGAAGTGCATGCATCAAAGAATGTCCAAAATTGGCCCGGTCTTATCCGATGATAATGCGCCCCGGAGGGTGAGGCGGCTAGATCGGGACCATCAGAAACGAGATTTGGAAGTGAAACGATGACCAAAAGGAAACAGACAAGCGGGCGGCAGGTGTTGGCCATTCTGGCACTGGCCCTACCGATCTATCTGATGATGGTGCTGGGACCGCTGGCCTGGATGGCGGACATTGCGGGGCAGCCGGCATTTGATCTGCGCCCGATGGGGTATTCAGTGGCGGAGGCCGAAGCCCTGTTGACCGCGCTGGGTGAAAAAGGGCGTGCGCTCTATCTCTGGCGGCAAATCCCACTGGATCTGATCTACCCGGCGCTGATGGCTGCGGTTTTCTGGACGCTCTGCCGGTGGCTCGAATCGAAATCGCAAATTTCGGCAGGCTTCCCAGTCGCTGAACTACGATTCGCACGCTGGCTCGGCCTTGTCGCAGCGGCGGCGGACTATAGCGAAAACCTGGGCGTCATTCTGATGCTGAGTGAGGCGCTGCCGTTGCCCGTCATCGTGCCCTTTGCAAGCGCTGCAACCATCGCAAAATCGGTGCTGACCACCGGTGTTATCGCGTTGATTATCGCGGCATCTGTCGCGATCTGGCGTCAGTCGACGCGAGTGTCTACCATGGAATAAGCGCGCGAAAACAGCGTCTTGCGCTGCGTTCTTACCATCATTCTTTAAGAGAGAAGATGGTGGGCGACCTTGGAATCGAACCAAGCGTGCGTCTCCGCGAGGGAGTTACAGTCCCCTGCCACACCTTGCGGCCTGTCGCCCACTACCGAGCGGCGCTGCCGTTCGGTGAGGCGGTGTTTACGGTGCCGCGAAGGGGGCGTCAACCAGAAAATATCTTGCAGCTGACACTTCTCCAGCGCATTAAGCGCGGCAACCCGGATGGAAAGGTTTTCGGCATGAAAAAGCCAAAGTGGGTGGTCGCCAAAGAACAGACCAAAAAAGCAGCCGCGGCTGAAACAGTCTGGCTGTTTGGCCTGCATGCGGTGCGTGATGCGCTGGAAAACCCGAACCGTCAGAAGCTGCGGCTGATCGTGACCAAAAATGCCAGCGACAAACTGGCCGAGGCGATTGCCACCTCGGGAATCACCCCTGAACTGGAGGATCCGCGCAAATTCAACGCGCCGCTTGATCCGCAATCGGTGCATCAGGGCGCCGCTTTGGAGGTGAAGCCGCTGGATTGGGGCAAGCTGGATCACGTCTGTGCGGGTGAGCCGGGGCTGGTGCCGCGGGTTGTTATGCTGGACCGGGTCACGGATCCGCATAACGTCGGGGCGATTCTGCGGTCGGCCGAGGTTTTTGGCGCCTGTGCGGTTGTTGGCACCCGTCACCATTCCGCCCCTGAAACCGGCGCCTTGGCCAAAACCGCCAGCGGCGCCCTGGAGCGTCAGCCCTACCTGCGCATTCGCAATCTGGCCGACGGCATGGAAGAGCTGCGCAACATGGGCTACCTGATTCTGGGCCTCGATGGCGAAGCAGATGAAACCATCGACGCCGCCGTGGAAGGCCACCGCGATCAACCCATCGCATTGGTGATGGGCGCCGAGGGGCCGGGACTGCGTCAGAAGACCAAAGAGACCTGCGATAAACTGGTGAAAATCGATTTCGCCCGTGGCTTTGGCTCGCTCAATGTCTCAAACGCGGCGGCTGTCGCGCTTTATGCCGCGAAACCGTAAGGTTTCATCACACCGGACCTTGTGTTTACGGGCAGAGCACATAACTCTGCCCGCATGGGTCATTCACGAAAAATCGCCACCTGCTGTTACTGTGGTCGCCGCTCTGAGCTGGTGCTGTCGGGCCGTGTGCAGCATGAATTAAGCTGCGGCTCCTGCGGGGCGCCTTTGCACAATATGAAACGGGTGCCATCGCAGCCTGTTCCGCCAGAGGCCAGCGGTGTGCAGCAGCGTGAACGGACCTACTATCGCGAACCCTATCCGCAGGCCCGGCCAGACAGCTACAAGCCGCATAAAACCCGCAAGCAGAAGCGCAGAAAACCTTGGGGTCGCAAGCTGTTTGAGGAAATCGTCGACGCGGTTGAGGACATCTTTGATTGATCGCTATACGCGGCGATACGGGGCGGGCACCCGGCGCTGATCACAAATCCTTGAGCAGATATTTGAAATCGCAGGCCGGCCCCCTATCTCAATCTATGAGAGACGCGTGACTGGAACCTCCGCGTCTCAGTTCACTGTCCCTCGTTCCGTACTGGCGCCCAGGTCCCCCCTTGGGCGCCTTTTCTTTAGCCCCGTCACCAGCTAGGCATAGGACATGAGTGAAAGTTATCGCGATGATGAGCTGAAGCGAATCCTGCAACGCACCAAACGGGTGGCGGTTGTCGGCGTCTCCATGAACCCGGTGCGGCCCAGTTACTATGTGGCGCGCTATCTGGGACTGAAGGGCTATACCGTGCTGCCGGTCAATCCGGTCCATGCAGGCAAACGCCTGTTTGGCCAAACCGTGGTGACCTCGTTGACTGACATTGAGGGCGGGGTGGATATGGTGGATATTTTCCGCCGCTCAGAACATGTGCCCGCGATTGTGGATGAGGCGCTGGACACCTTTCCAAACCTGCAGACAATCTGGATGCAGATCGGCGTGGAACATGCTGAAGCCGCTAACAAAGCCCGCGCGCGCGGGGTGGACGTGGTGATGAACCGCTGCCCGAAGATTGAGTATCAGCGCCTGTTTGGGGAATTGCGCATGGGCGGCTTTGCCACCGGCGTCATCTCCTCCAAACTCTGAGCCGCTTATTTGTTGCGCGATGCCTTTTCGGCGATGCCAGACTGGCCCTGCCGGCGGGCCAGTTCGGCCATGACATCACCCAGTGCTACGCCGCGAGATTGCAGCATGACCAGCAGGTGAAACAGCACATCCGCAGCCTCGGACGTGAGGCCCGCCTTGTCATCCTTCACCGCTTCGATGATGGCCTCAACCGCTTCTTCACCAAACTTCTCGGCGCATTTCTCGGGGCCTTTGGCCAGCAGCTTGGCGGTCCAGCTGCTTTCTGGATCCGCCTCGGCGCGGGCGGCGATGATGGTGGCAAGATCGTCGAGGGTCATCAATGGAATATCTCCAATCGTGTATCTTTCATGATGATGGCATCAACCATCGCCCAGAATTCTGAGGCAAAATCAGTACCCAGAACATCACTTCGGTCCAAAGGTGTGAACATAGTTATCTGCGCTTTGTTTTCTGGAGGCCAGTCCAAGAGGCTGCAACCGTCGCGTGTCCAGCTTGCGCGGGCGGCCCAGCGTTCAGTGCGCTTACCAGTATCAGAGAAATCACCAACATAAATTGTGACCACCGGAGGGTGATTGCCAGAGGCGCTTGTAAAACGCACGTCGTAGAACCCGATATAGTTCCCCTGATGGGATAGATCTCCATCGCCGCGCGTTGTTGTTTGGGCGCAGCAATCACATTGGGTGTGCTCAACGCCAGTTTCAATGACGTCGATGTTCTCCCATTCGATCATTCAATCCTCATCGCAATTCCGGCTGCTGCCATGTGCTCTTTGGCTTCGCGTACGGTGTAGTCCCCGAAGTGGAAGATCGAGGCCGCCAAAACCGCGCTGGCGCCGCCTTTGGTCACACCTTCGACCAGGTGGTCCAGGTTGCCAACGCCGCCCGAGGCAATGACGGGAATGTCCACCGCATCGGAAATCGCTTTGGTCAGCGGCAGGTTGAACCCCGCCTTGGTGCCATCGCGGTCCATGGAGGTCAGCAGGATCTCTCCGGCGCCTTTGGCTTCGACCAGCTTGGCAAATTCCACCGCGTCGATCGGGTTGCCGTCGGCATCCAGCGCCGCCTTACGGCCGCCGTGGGTGAAGATGCCCCATTTGTTGGGGGTGCCATCCGCGTCATGGCCGATGGTTTTGGCGTCAATGGCCACCACGATGCACTGGCTGCCGAACTGATCGGCGGCTTCGGCCACCACATCCGGATTGGCCACCGCGGCGGAGTTGAAGCTTACCTTATCCGCACCGGCCAAAAGCAGGTTGCGCACGTCCTGCACTGTGCGCACACCGCCACCCACGGTCAGGGGGACGTAACACTGTTCAGCGGTGCGCTGGACCATGTCATACATGGTGCCACGGTTTTCATGGGTGGCGTGGATGTCGAGGAAACAAATCTCATCTGCACCGGCGGCGTCATAGGCCTTGGCGGATTCGACCGGGTCGCCTGCATCGCGCAGACCAACGAAGTTCACGCCCTTCACCACACGGCCATCGGCCACGTCCAGGCAGGGGATGATGCGGGTTTTCAGCATGTTGGCGTCCTCTATTGCGCTCCTTGGCGCGTCAGCCCAATCCTTAAGGGGCAGGGGCCAAGGATGCAATCGGGGATGCCCTCTGATGGGCTGGGTTGGCTGGATTAGGCGGCTTTCAGGCTGGCCTCGGCCACACGGGTGATCGAATTGCGCACAATCAGCACGTGGAATGGCATGATGACATGCAGATAAGCTTTGCCCAGCAGGTTGTGCGGGTGCACCCAGGTGGACATATACACCCGGCCCCGATGCTGTAGCACCGCAATCCGGAAATCGAGGTGGCTGTCATCGGTGCCCAGGATCAGCTCGTCGCCGCTTTCATGGGTGATGGGGAAAATGGCATCCCCAGCGTCGCGGTCGCCAAGTTCGGTTTTAAGCCCCAGAGGTTTGACAAGGGTGTTGCGCAGCTTCATCAGCGCTTCAGCCCAACCCGGCATGGTGAGCGCCAGTTCCACGGCGCGTTGCGGCGGCAGGTCTGAGCCGCAGCTGTAGCAGTCCAGGAAATCACCCTTGTTGTGGTGCTGCCAAAGGGTGGAATGTGCAGGCAATTGATCGGATTGAATAAGGGGCATTGGGGCCTCCGGCTGAGATCCGTTGTTGCGTCCATTTGCGTCTGAGTGAGGGAACCACATGGTAACCAGATAGGCCACGCGGCCTGCTGTCGCGCTGCGGCAATCTGTTCCGACAGCGGGCGTCAACAGCGCGGTGCTGGGAATTGATTCTTGGGTTAAAATTGCGGGGTGAGATTTGAAGGAGGTGCGCCAATCTAAGATTGCTTGGTGGTGTCTTTACTCATCTCCTGCATGCAGATTTACCTTTGAGTTTAAAATATTTCTTGTTCATTTATATAGCATTCTATTAATGGAATGCTTGAGTGAATTCGTTTTAATATGCTGTTTTTGTTGTATTAATTTTAATTATTTTGATGATTGAATAAAAAAAATTGAGTAGTTGACTCTTTTTGTTGGTCGGGTGTGGCCCCAAAGGAGGATCAGCAAGCCAGTCCGAAATACCCGCAAGCCTTCACCTTCAACACGGACTGGGGACATGAAAATCAAACCAACTTTCGGCTGTCATTTGACGGCTTATTTGCTGTTAAGCACCTGTTTGGGCACCGCCGCGCTGGCGCAGGACACCACCACATTTCTGGAAACGATCACCCTGACAACGGACCGGGCGGGGGGCACTATTCTGGATGTGCCGTCAAACACCACCGTTGTGGACGAAGATCAGATCGAAGGACGAGACATCGACGATCTGGAAGATCTGGTGCGCACCGTGCCCGGCGTCGATATTTCCCGCCAGACCTCCTCGACCGATCCGTTCAACTCGATCGGTGGCGTCACCATCCGCGGTGTTGGTGGCAACCGCGTGGCCCTGCAGGTTGATGGCAGCCGCGTTGCCGAACGGATCACAGACGGCACGCGCGATTACTTCGATCTGTCCTTCACCAAACAGGCCGAAATTGTGCGCGGCCCGGCCTCGGTCCTTTGGGGGGCTGACGCGCTGGGTGGTATCATTGCATTGGAAACCCTGGATCCCGAGGATCTGCTTGAAGGGCGTGAACGCGGTGGCCGGTCCACGCTGTCCTTTGACAGTCTGAATGATCGGATGACCGGTGAGGCGGCCTTTGCCCAGAGCTTTGGCTCAAATCTGGAAGTTCTGCTGGGCTACAAACGTGAGCAGAGCCACGAAATCGAAAAGTCCAAAGCTCGTGATGACGGTGGTATCATGCCCTGTTCGCGTGAGGTCGCCTATGGGGCAACGACCTGTGGCGAAACGGATCCGATGACTGAGAAAACCGATCGCCTGCTGGCCAAGGCGGTTTGGACCCCGAATGCCGAGCAGCGTTTGGAATTCAGCGCCGATATCCTGCAGCGTGAAACCCATGTGGATCAGCTGCTGGACCTCAGCGCAACCAACCACAGCCGCACCCGGGATCTGGATCTGTCGCGTCATCGCTACGGGATCGAACATACCTGGACCCCGGGCAGCAACGTGATCAGCGAGGTGAAAACCACGCTGGCCTATACCCCACACAGCTATGAAAGCCGCAGCAATAAGATCTTCACCAACACCGGTGGGGACATGATCCGCGACTATGATGTGTTGAACTATTACGAAGACTTCCTGGAGCTGGACGTGCAGGCGACGGCTGAGTTTTCCACCGGCGCAGCCGATCACCGGGTGATCTTTGGCTTTGATGGCGACACAACCAGCACCGACTATCAGCGGATTTCGCAGGAAACCAACCTGACCACCGGAATCGCTGATGCGCCGGAATATGCTGGCGGCTTCAACTTCGCCAATGCCCAGACCCAGCGCGCGGACCTTTATGTTGAGGATCGCATTACGCTCGGCAACGGTCTGGAGCTGACCCCGGGCCTGCGTCTGGCGACCTACAAGATCGACCCGCAGCCCGACAGCGATTACCAAATCGTTCCCGGTGCTGAGCCAAACGTGCGCAAGTCCACCAAACTGCTGAAAAGCCTTGGGCTGCAGTATGAAATCAGCGACACGACCAGCGTTTGGGCGAAATACGGTGAGGGCTTCAAGATGCCCACCGCGCAGCAGTTGTTCCAATCGCTGCCCGGCAGTTTCTTCCAGCTGGTGCCTGCACCGGATCTGGAGCCGGAATATGTCGAAAGCTATGAGTTGGGGCTGCGCCACGAAACCGGCAGCGGCTATGCGGCGATCAACGCGTTCAAGTCGGATTACACCAACTTCATCCAAAGCTTCTACAACATTCCCGGGACCAACCAGTACACCTATCGCAACCTCTCTGAGGTATCGATTTGGGGTGTCGAAGCATCGGGTGCCTTTGATCTGAATGCCACCACTTGGCTGGGTTTCTCAGCGTCGTGGCAGAAGGGTGAGCAGAAATACACCTCTGCTTCGGATCCGACCCCGCACAACTTGGCACCGCTGATGGCGACCGTCACTCTGGGGCATGAGTTTGTTGAACATGACCTGTCGGTTGAGGCCGTGGCGACCTTTGCCGGTGACGTCAAAGAAACCTCCACCCCGGATGGGTTCAAACCGGACGCCTATGCGCTGCTGGACCTCTACGGCAAGTGGCAGTTCATGGACAATGCGGCGCTGAACGTTGGCATCCAGAACGTCTTTGACACCCGGTATTTCACGGCTGATGCCATTGGTCGCGATGTGACCGTCAGTGACAGTGTTGCCAACGGCAACCCGATTGAGCTGATGACCGGTGCCGGGCGCACGTTCCAAGTTAGCCTGAACCTGGAATTCTGATGCGTATCTTAATTGGACGGCTTTACCGTCTGACAGTGCTTGCGGCCTTTGGGCCGCAAGCATGGAAAGGCTGGCTGCTCTACGCGACCGTTTTAAGCTTAGGCTTTGTCGGGGTGTGGACCAGCGTCTTTATGATTGCCTGGAACAAACGCTTCTACGATGCGGTTCAGCAGCTTGATCTGGCCACCACTCTGCGCGAGTTGGTGGTCTTTTTCCTGATCACCGGCCTGCAGGTGCTTTTGTATATTGCGGGCGATTACCTGGGCAAACGGCTGCGCTTGCGCTGGCGTTCCACCCTGACCAAACGGGCTTTGCGGGTTTGGACCGAAAAACAGGCCTATTGGCATCTGCGCCCTGGCCTGTCGCCGAAAGCGGTTGAGAACCCCGACCAACGGGTCGCTGAGGATTGCCGCCTGTTTGTGGACAAGCTGTTGTTGCTGTCGATCGACCTGATCGAAAACTGCGTCTCCATCGTCAGCTATGTTGTAGTGCTTTGGGGGCTGACCGAATTTGTGCTGACCGTGCCTGTTGCCGGTCAGGTGATCAGCGTGCCGCATTATCTGGTCTGGGTGGCATTCCTCTATGTGGCGGTCTCCAGCTTGATCACCCATGTGATGGGGCGACAGTTGAAACCGCTCTATTTCCGGCAGGAAAAGCGCGAGGCTGACTTCCGTTACGCGTTGGTGCAGCTGCGTGACAACGCCACGGAAATTGCCCAATCGGGGGGCGAGGATGCCGAAGCGCGCCGTTTGCAGGACCGCTTTCAGGGGATCCGGCAAAACTGGTTTAAACTGATCCGGCGTGAAGCGATTTTGAACCTGTTCCACCGGCCCTATTTCCAAACCGTGCTGCGCATTCCGATGTTCTTTTCGCTGCCGGCCTATTTTGCGGGGTTCGTGACCTTCGGTGGCATGATGGAACTGTCCGGCGCCTTTGGTCGGGTCACTCAAACACTGAGTTGGTTCATCTTTAACTACAAACGTCTGGCTGAAACCGCCGCGGTGGCGGAACGTCTGGATGAGCTGTTTGCCAGCGCCAAATCCCCGGATCCGATGCCGGATGTGCCGCAGGCGATTACCCGTGGCCATACCGCCGACGGGACACTGCAGGTGCAGGGTGTGACGCTACAAACACCGCAGGGGCGTGCCCTGGCGCCGGTGCCGGACATGACCATCACACCCGGCAGTGCCGTTTGGATCAGCGGCCCATCAGGCAGCGGCAAAAGCACGCTTTTGGCAGCCCTGTCAGGCCTGTGGTCCTACGGTGAGGGGCGGATTGATCTGCCTGAGACACCAATCATGTTCCTGCCGCAGAAACCTTATCTTTTGCCGGAAAGTCTGGGCCACGCGGCCTGTTACCCGGCTGATCCTTCCGACGTCGATCCGGCTGAGCTGCGCGCGGTGCTGTCCCGGATCGGGCTCAGCCATCGTCTGCCGTTGCTGGCGGTGACGGGGCCGGCCGCGCTTGAGGGCCTGTCGATGGGGGAACGGCAACGTCTGGCAATGGCGCGGGTGCTGCTGAACAAACCGAAATGGGTGGTCTTTGATGAGGCCACCAGCGCGCTGGATGCCACCAGCGAGGCAGAGCTTCTGGCGTTGATCCGTCGGGAACTGCCTGAGGCCACGATCCTTTTCGTGGCGCATCGCGAACCCTTTGCCCTTGCCCCCTTCATCAAGTGGCGCATTGGCGGTGACCAAGAAGAAAGGAAAACGGCATGACTGAGCGGTCCAACCCAGAAAAAGGCCGGTGGGCGCTGACCGCCGCCTCCCCGCGTGACGTTCTGGCAAAACTTCCCCAACTGGATCGCGTGATGGTGGCTATCCGCCAGGACGGGCTATTGCATGAGCGTTTGGGGCATATCGAAACCGTCACGGATCAGGGGGCGGAGGTTGTGATCGCGGACAGTGCAGAGATCACGCGCCTGCCGCTGGATCTGCTGAAAACCGTTGTGCTGGACGTCAGCGTGGAAATGCGCGGCAAGCTTTACCCGCGGTTGGAGTTTTGGGGCGAGGGTGAGGATTACCTGTTTTCCGTAACCGGGCTGGAAGGCGGTGATGCGTTCCTGCCGGTGCTGGCAGGCTACGAACGATCCCGGCTGCCCTTCAAAGATCTGAAAGCCCCGGAAGGTGAAACACCTGAGGTGCCAGAGGATGATCCGGCGCTGCTTCTCCTCAATCGCCTGATGGAGGACAAAACACCTGTGCAGGTGCGGGCAACCCGGGTGGGTATGCAGCAGATCTGGCAGGGCAGCATCGAAAAAATCATGGCGATGGGCGGCTATGTGAACATCATCACAAAAACCTTCCATCTGCATCTGGAGGCCGGGCAGGTCGCGACCTGGCAACAAAACGGGACCAGCCATGTGGCCTTGAACGGCGCCGGTCAGCCCATCGGCCTGGAGGTACAGGAACTATGAGCGCAGGTCAGTGGTTTATTCCCGGTGAGGGCACCGCGGTTTCCCATGGTGAGGTTCTGGCAAATGCTGCCCGGTCCCGCACGGTTCTGCTTGGCGAATCCCATGACAGGCCGGACAATCACCGTTGGCAGATGCATGTCTGCGCCGGGCTGTTGGCGCTGGGGCGCAAGCTGGTCATCGGGTTTGAAATGTTCCCGGCCCGTCTGAACCCAGTTCTGGCGGAATGGGTTGCGGGGAACCTGAACGAAGCCGAATTTGCCGAACGCGCTGAATGGAGCACGGTCTGGGGTTTTGCTATTGAGATCTATATGCCGATTTTTCGCTTCGCGCGGGATTTCGGGATTGAGATGCTTGGCCTCAACTGTCGCCGTGGTCTTGTGACTGAGGTTGGCAAAGATGGCTGGGAGGCGATCCCGGATGAGATGCGCGAGGGACTGAGCCCGTCAAAACCAGCCTCATCGGCGTATCGTCAGTACCTTTTTGACATCACCGGCGGCGGCCGTCCCGGGCGCAAGGCGACCTCGGCTGAGGATCCGGGATTTGACCGGTTCGTGCGGGCGCAGCAGACATGGGACCGGGCCTTTGCCTGCCGCATTGCGGATCGTCTTGCCCAGGGGGACGAGGTTTTGGTGGTCGGCATCATCGGGCGCGGGCATCTGGAGTTTCGCGGCGGCACCCCGTACCAGTTGGCTGATCTGGGGGTGGAAGACTGCACTGTGCTGCTGCCCCATATCGCGGATGCCCCACATGCGGCGGGGCAGGGGGATGCCATGTGCACCATGCCCGTAAAAATTGAGCCGCCTGCAGAACGCTAAGGCCGCAGCCTTTCGTTTTCATCAGTCTAATATGGTCAGCCCATCTGCGGCTGGCCGTTTTCTTTTGGACCGCTGCCCCTGCCAAACCGGACGAATCGCAGCTGGATCAAGCGGCAACAAGGGGGCTGACGACTTCGACCTGTTTCACCACACTTTTGGGTGGTTTGCCTAAGCGACAGCGCGGTTTGCAAGATGGACAGGAAACCGGCCTTTTCGCGCCTTTTGTGACCCGCTCGCAACTGGGTCGGCTGACAGGGCGGCGCCTGACTTGGCCTCACGTTACGGCAGTCATACTGCGCCCCTAGCAAGGCACCGGCATTCCTGCCCCCCAGCGAAGAGATGAGATTAACTGGGGACCTGAAAGATGACATTGACCGCACGTGCGCTGCTTTTGGCCAGCGCGGCATCCTTGACCGCTGCGCCGCTCTGGGCGCAAGAGATTGTAACTCCTCTGGAAGAGATCCGCATCGACTCGGACGCCGCACAATCGCTGCTGGGCAACGCCGAGATCACCGAAGAGGACCTTGAAAACCGCAACCCTGCCTCGCTGCAGGATGTGTTTGCGGGCGAAACAGCCGTGACCGCCAGCGGCGGCGCTGCCATTGGTCAGAAGGTCTATGTAAAAGGTATCGAAGAAAGCCTGCTGTCGGTCACCATTGATGGTGCACGCCAGAACAAATCGGCCTTCCACCACACCGGCAACGTCTTGATCGATCCGGAACTGCTGAAATCTGTTGAGGTGACTTCGGGCCTGGCCCCTGCGGATGCCGGTGCTGGCGCGCTGGCCGGCACCATCGCCTATACCACCAAAAACGCCCTGGACCTGCTGGAGCCGGGTGAAACCTTTGGCGGCTATGCCTCTTACACCTACGGGGACAACGGGTTTGGCAACCGGGGGTCGGTGGCGCTGTTTGGCCAGCAAGGCGGCTTTGACTACCTGCTGAGCGTCGCCCGTCACAAGGGTGAGGATTATGAGGATGGTGACGGCCGTGTTGTTGAGGGGACGCAGGCGGATCTGACCGACCTGAACCTCAAACTTGGCTTCACCACCGAAGGCGGCAATCGCCTGAGCTTTGCAGCCTCAAAAACCGAAGACACCGGCCTGCGCGCCGCCCAGCCGGGCCCGTTTGGTGCGCTGTTTATCCGCCCAGATTTCTTTGGCACGCTGGATCGCACCACCCAGGATCCGGTCGACAACGTATTGGTCGAAGGCCTGTCGCGCCGCACCTCCTACACGCTGACCTGGGATGATGACGGTCAGCAGGATGGTTTCTCACCCTTCGTGCAACTGTCTTATAACGAACAGGAAATTGATGCGATCGGCGTGGCCGGCGTCAACAAAAGCCTGAGCGGTGTCATCAAGGATGACTTTGCCCTGTCCAACGGTGTGGTCACTGCAGGGATCGACTTCTTCCGTGAAACTGCCGAAGGCTGGATGGGCCCGGCCATCCCGCCGACCTTGGGTGGCGGCGAAGAAGAGCTGCGCAACATCGGTGTCTTTGCGCAGGCACGGCAGGAATTTGGGGAACGTGTCTCGGTCTCCTACGGCGCGCGGTTTGACGTTCAGAACTTTGACGCCGCCAATGGCGAAACCTTCAAATCAAACGGCGCCAGCGTAAATGCCTCGGTCGATGTGATCCTGACCGACGCCTTGACCCTGAACGCCGGTGCTGCCTCGACCTGGGGTGGGTATGAACTTGGCGAAGCGGCGCTGATCAACTTCTTCACACCCTGGGACTACACTGGTTTCACCACGTCGCGGTCGAAATCCGCTCGTGTGGGTCTGCGCTACGAAATGGGCGCGCTGGAGCTGAGCGGTGCGTTCTTCCGGACGGAAATCAACGACCTGAACGCGGTGCTGCCTTCAAGCGGTGCACGTGGTGCAACAGCGGACATCACCACACAGGGCTTTGACGCGGCGCTGCGTTATGACCTTGGTAATGGTTTTGTTGGGGTGAACTACACCTTCGCAGATGTTGAACGTGATGGCGATCAGATCAACTCGATCAGCTATTACCTGGGCCGCCCGATGGGCCATATCTTTGGCCTCGAAGCGGTTGTGGATGCCACCGAAAACCTGCGGATCGGTGTTTCGGCTGAGATCGCGCTGGACTACGATGAGACCGAAGATGTTGCCGGTATGAACGGGCTTGAGGGCTATGAGGTGGTGAATGTCTTCGCCGAATACACCCCTCCTTCGCTGGACAACATGACGCTGCGGTTTGAGGTGCGCAACCTGCTGAACCAGACCTACACCACCCGCGGTGCCGATGGTGCCGGGGCGGCGGAAAACATCCAGCCGCTGACCGAACCCGGCCGTACCCTGGCCCTGACGGCCAAGATGCGCTTCTGATCTGACAATGCGGCGGGCCCTTCTGGGGCCCGTCGTCGCATTGCTGCTGCCTTGCCGGATCGCTATAGTGCGCCGCAAGGCACCAGCCCGCCGCGTCAGACGGCCAGCCTCCTGTGTCCTGTCCCTGTTCGTACAGGCATCACGCGCGAGGCAATTCATATGGCAATCGAAACCTACCCCGGAAATCTACGGATCGGCGTCATGGACGCGGTTCCAAAACAGGCCGTCAGCACCAAGTCATTGCGAGTGCAGGCGAAATTTAAGCTGCTGGTGCTGCTCAGCGGCTTTCACAGCTTCATGGTGAACTCAAAAACCGTGGTGCTGGATGCCCGTCAGCATCCGACCGCGGTGACCCTGTCCCTGCCTGATGGCGGTCAGATCTGCCATCTTGAACGCGGCGGAAATCCCTATCGCAAGCTGGCGATCGCGGCAGATTGGGACTGGTTTCAGGATTTCAGCGTGCTGACGAACACCGATCACCCGATGCGGACCGCGTCAGGCGGGGTTGAGGTGCGCAGCTGGACGCCCAGCACTGATATTGTCCGGCTGGCCACGCAGATCGTCCTGCCGCCCCCGGGCACGGATCCCGCGCAGGTCGAACTGGTGCGCATGTCCACTGCACTGGATATTCTGCGCCGTGTGTTGCAACGGCCTGATGATGGTGGCGGGCAGGAAAAACTCTCCCTAGCGGAAACCATTCGGCAACGTCTGTTGAAACAGCCGGATGATCCCACCCTGCTGCCGCGGCTGGAGGCGGACACCGGGCTTTGCCGCCGGTCGCTGCAACGTCATTTCAAACAGGCCTTTGGCGAAACAATCTCGGCCTATCAGCGTCGGGTGATGTTGCAATCTGCCCATCGTGCCCTGTGTGAAGACGGGGTTTCCATCGCCTCCGCCGCTGAGATCGCCGGCTATTCCTCCCCAGCCAACTTTTCCACCGCCTTTCGACGCGCCTATGGGGTGACGCCGAAGGTCTTGCAAAAGGTTTGATCTGGCCGAAGTGCACAGCGGTCGCGATGAAAATGCACAGCCGCTGCGCGGATTTCGGCCATCAAATCATGCCCGATACGCTTTTCATTTTGGACCGAAAACGCTAAGCATCAAGGGCCAGCCGTTCCCGTAAAACCGCCGTCTTTGGCCGTCTGCGAACTGTGCAAGCTCCCGCCCAAATTTTCGTCAAAGGAGCTGCCATGTTTGAGCAACGCGCCCATCTTACCGCCCCATCTTCGGTCATTTTTGACGCCATAGAAGGGCGTGCGAAACAGGGGGGCTTCACGGCGGAACGCAGTGACAGCAGCCTTGTTGTGACAGCACCTTTGGGGGTGGTGGACATGCAGGCCACCAAGGGCGGCGTCGACATGGTCCTGACGGCGGAAAGCCCTGAGAAGCTTCAGCTTTTTGTGGACCTTTATGCGCAGCGGTTTGCGGATTTTGGCCTTGACAAGGCACTGAAATGGCAGACGGTTTCGGCCAAGGTGCCGCGCAATCAGATGTTGGCCACAGTGACCGCATCTGAACAGATTTCCCCCAATTTTCACCGCCTGCGGCTGGAGGGTGATTTTGCCGCCTTCCAACGGCCCAATGCCGGTCTGCATTTCCGCTTCCTGTTTTCCAAAACGGCGACGGGCTGGCCCTATCTGGACGACAGCGGTGTGACGCAATGGCCGGAAGGTGCCCAAAGCTGGCATCGCCCGCCTTACACGGTGCGCCGGATCAGCAAAGCGGCGGATTGGATTGATGTAGATATCGTGCTGCATGCCGGTGGCCAGACCACCGATTGGTGCCAATCGGTGGAATTGGGCACAGAAATTGGCCTGCACGGTCCCAGCGGTAGCAGCCTGCCAACGGCCAAATGGCTGGGACTTGCGGGCGATGAAACGGCATTGCCGGTGATCCTGCATATGGCGGAACAGGCGGTTGAGGGTGCCGAAGGGCAGGCGCATCTGTTTGTACGGGATCTGCAAGACCGGCAGGACATCGTGACGCCCGCGGGACTTTTCGTGCATTGGCACCCGGTGTCTGAGCTGGAAAACCTTGAGGATATTCTGCGCCAGATGCCGCCCCAGCATGAGGACTATCATATGTTCTTTGCCGGCGAACGGCTGCTCTCCGGCCGGGCGCGCGAAACCTTCCGCGAGATGGATCTGGAAACCCGCCGCACCAAGGCGGCCAGCTATTGGTTGCGCAGCTGACGCAGGCCTGTTCCACCCCTTGCTGCCAAGGTTCCTGTGGTTGAAAATATAGCTTTTGTTACCCCTTTAGAACGGGTTATAATGCTGTATTTCCAGCCACATATGGAATTGTGAAGCAAGATGACACAGGCAAAAAAACGCGATGCAGCAGCGACCCAGCAGAGGATCCTGGAAGCGGCGCAGCGCGTTTTTCATGAAGAGGGCTATGATGGGGCGACCACGCGCGAAATTGCGCGCCGGGCCGAGGTCAACATCGCCCTGATCACCCGATATTTTGGTTCGAAAATCGGTCTGTTTGAGAAAGCCGTCATTCCGTTTCTGCACATCGGCTGGCTGGTTGAAAACGGCGTTGAAGGTGTGCCGGAACGGCTGGTCGACACCTATATGGATACCCCGCCATGGCGCGGTTTTGATCCGATGATCGTCTTTTTGCGCTCGGCCTCCAGTGTGGAGGCGGGGCCCTTGCTGGAAGAGGCAATGAACCGCCAGATCGTCGCCCCGTTGATGGGCGCGCTGGAGGGGCCGGATGCCCGGGCCCGCGCCGTCTTGCTGGCGACCCAGATCGGCGGGCTGATCGTCTTTTTCCGGATTCTGGATCAGAAAACCCAAAGCCCCGAAGAGGCCGACGCGATGCGTGGCTATCTGATGACCTATTTCCGTGATCTTCTAAACGGCAAAACGGCGCCCTAAGACGCCGCTTCGGTAGTTTTCGGTTTAACGAACGCGCCGGTTGCCCGGCGCGTTTTTGTTAGAAGCTATAGGTCAGCTGAACGCCAACTTCGCGACGATCACCCAGGCTGGCCGCGCTGCCCGGACCACTTTCATTCAGGAAATAGGTCGTGTCGAACAGGTTGTTGGCATAGGCCACCAGGGTTGCGCCGCTGCGCCACTGATAGCCCACTTCCAGATCCACAACGGTGTAGGAATCCAGGCCAAAGCCACTGACGCCAGAGTCGAGCGAGCCAGTGCGCGCGCCGGTGAAGGTCATGGTCCCGCTGGAGAACCAGCCGTCACCCGCGTTGTAGCGATACCCAACGGCCGCGTTTTGACGGGCGGTCAGCGGGAAGGCCTGGCCCGAGTAGTCATTGTCACCAACGATGAAGTCTTCAAACTCGGACTCCAGCAGGCCGATTGAGGCAAAGACATCCAGATTGGCACCGGCTGCATAGCTCAGTTCCAGCTCGGCACCGTAGCTGGTCGAGTTACCTGCATTGACGATGTAGGACGAAGAGGAGTCACCCGGCGTTGCCCAGACCTCAACCTGCTGGTTGCTCCAGTCATTGTAGAAGACCGACGCCGCAAGGGTCAGCTGATCCCCCATCATGCTGCCCCGGTAGGACAGTTCATAGTTATGGGTGGTTTCGGCATCAAACTCTTAGGCGAAATCGTCCGAGTTTCGCAGGCCTGCACCACCGGGACGGTAGCCCTGCTGGTAGACAAAGGCGACCTGCGCGTTTTCAGACAGATCGTATTCCAGACCCAGCTTGGGGATCAGTACAGTGTCTTCAAAGCTGGAGTCGGTGCGCGACGGTGGCAGGGTGCCAAAGCCGGGCACCTCGATGGTGCTGATCACTGTGGTCTCACGTTTGAATTTGTCCAGACGTGCGCCAGCCACAACGGTCAGGCCCGAGGAGACCTCATAGCCGACTTCCCCAAACAGGGCCGCGTTCGTCGCATCGGCGCGGACATCCGAATGCTGAATCACAGCCTGTCCCGGATCAACCAGAGCCACAGCCGTGGTATCAAATACCCCTGTGCCACGGTCCTTTTCTTTGGCGACATATGCACCAGCGACCCAGCGCAGCGCGCCATCGTCATAGTTCAGGCGCAGTTCCTGACTGGTGATGGTGTTGTCAAACTCCGTGGTGTTGGTGATCCCATCCCAGAAGTTCAGTGCCGGATCGAAGGCGGCGCCAGTGTTGAGCGACTGACGGTCCGTGACCGAGTTGTTCCAGCTGGTTTGCGACGTCAACGTGATGCCATTGTCAAACTCATGCGTGGCTTCGACCCCGAAACTGGAGGATGTGGTTTCACGCAGATCCTGGAAGAACGGCATCGGGACAGGCATGCGCAGAAGGTTCGGGAACGGTGTCAGATCGCCCCAGGTGTCACCACGCAGCTCATCATAGCTGGGGGCGGGGCTGCCCCAAGAGCAGGTGGGGTCGCCGCAGATCGTGGTGCGGTCCGGCCCGGCGATGTCATTGTAGGTGGGGGAGTTTTCCGAACGCGCATAGGTGACCAACACGCGCGTGCGATCATCGCCGTTCGGTGTCCACAGCATGCGGGCGCGCAGCTGTTTGTAGTCATCGGTCGCGAAGTTGTCGTAGAGGTCATAGGCCTCATAGGACGGGTAGTTCAGGTCGCTGTCTTTTTCCGACCACTCACCGCTGAGGCGGAAGGCAAGCGTGTCATTGGGCGACATGTTCACCATCGCGCCAACCCGGCGCAGGTTGTTTTCGCCGTAGGTCAGCTGCACCTTGCCCGAGTTGTTGAGCTCCGGCTCTGCCGATCGCAGGTAGATCGCGCCTGCCAATGCGGCACGGCCTGACAGGGTGGACTGCGGTCCGCGATAAACCTCAAGCTGCTGCATGTCGAACATGCCGGGGGTGCCGCGGCGGGTGGATTCCACCGTCTGCTGCACACCATCGATGTAGTAAGAGGCCAACGGCGTGCCAAAGGCACCCGGTGTCTGACCTTCGGAGTTTACGCCCCGCAGAATGAAACCGGCTTCGTTCTGATGTGGGGCGCTGGCGTTGGCAACCCGGGCAAAGACGTCTTTGAAATCCGACGTGGTGGCGGAATTCAGATCATCGCCGCCCACAACTGCAACCGAGGCGGTGCTGTCAGCCAGCGTGTTTGCCGAACGGTCGCCGTAAAGCACGATTTCGCTCAGTTCAAAGGCGGCGGTGTCTTCGCTGTCGGTTTGGTCTTGTGCAAGCGCTGCGGTCATTGCCAGCACCGATGCCCCGCCCGAAAGCGCGGCAATCAAAAAGGCTCGTTTCATTTTGCCATCCCATTGGTCTTGGTCGAGCTGGCTTTGTAGCTGGCGATGAAAAGGGGGCGCAGCGCGCTTGAATCATCCCCTGGCGCGCGGCGTTGCGGAGGTTATCGAAGCGATTGCTTGATAAGTCAACAAGTGATTACTTGGGTTTTATTGCGCGCCAGTTCGGGGTTGCACAGGGGACACATCCGGGGACGCAACCGGGGTGACACCCGCCCCGCCAGCGTCTGCCATCCGCGGCACACAGATCGGGGCGCCGGTCTGCGGGTGGCGCAGGATCTCAACATCCAGACCAAAGGCATCCCGCAAAATATCGGGTGTTACCACCTCTTGCGGGCTGCCCTCTGCCAGCAGCTGGCCGGCTTTCAACAGGATGATGTGATCGGCAAACTGTGCGGCATGGTTCAGATCATGCAGCACAGCGGCCACGGTGGTGCCTTCGTCGCGGATCAGCCGCCGCACGAGCGAGAGCACCTCCAGTTGATGCGCCGGATCAAGGAAGCTTGTCGGTTCATCCAGCAGCACAATCCGGCCTTCCTGTGCCAGGGTCATGGCAATCCAGGCGCGCTGCCGCTGCCCGCCGGACAGTTCCTGCAACGGGCGATCCGACAGGTCTTTGGTTGCGGTTAGGCTCAGGGCCCGTTCAACCGCGTCGGTGTCGGCGGCGTTCCAGCTGGCGAATATCTTGCGGTGGGGATAGCGGCCCTGTGCCACCAGTTCCGCAACGCTCAGGCCTTCGGGCGCCACTGCCCCCTGCGCCAGATAGCTGACCTGCCGCGCCAGTGCTTTGGTGGCGAAGGATTTGATCGGCTGGCCCTCCAGGGTCACGCTGCCGCGTTTCACCGGCATCATCCCGGCAAGGCTTTTCAGCAAAGTGGATTTCCCACAGCCGTTGTGGCCCAGAATGGCGGTGAACTTCCCCGGTGGCAGCGACACGTTGATGCCGGACAATACCGTGTGGTCACCGTACCCCTGCCAGAGGTCGCGCGCCTGCAATCCACGTGCAAGGGTGGCGTTTTCGGTAAGGGTGGGCTGGGGATCAATCATTGCGTTTCTTCCAGAACAACCAGGCAAACAGTGGCGTGCCCAACATCGCCGTCATCAGGCCAACAGGCAATTGCACGGGCGCAAAGGCGCGGCGGGCCACCAGGTCTGCCAGCAGCACCAGGATTGCCCCCACCAGCGCGGCGGCCGGCAGGAGCAGTTTATGTTTCCGCCCCACGAGGGCGCGGGCGATATGCGGGGCCAGCAATCCAACGAAGGACACCAGACCAGCGGCGGATACGGCCGCGCCCGCGATGGCGGCAACGGCCAGGATCATCAGGGCCCGGATACGTTCGACGTTTTGGCCCAGCCCCCGCGCCACGTCATCGCCAAAGCTGATCACGTCCAACTCCGTCGCGAAGAGCCAGATCACGAGGCAGGGCAGCAGCAGCCAGCCTGCCAGCACTGCGGATTTGATCCAACGGCTGTCCTGCAGGCTGCCCAGCAGCCAGACGATGGCGCGCTGCAGTGAGGCGACGTCACCAAGGCTGGCGACAAAACTGGCCAAGGCCCCGGACAAGGCGCCCAGACCGATGCCAATCAGGATGATCCGCAAGGAGTTGCTGCCATCACGCCAGGACAGCACATAGATCGCAACAGACATGCCAAGGGCACCGGCGAAGCTGAACCACGGCAGCGCCGCGGCGGAGATGGATGTGTTGCCCACGATCAGGATCGTGGCTGCCAGCGCGGCGCCTGAATTGATGCCCAGGATCCCCGGCTCGGCCAGTGGGTTGCGCATGATGGCCTGGGTGACCGTACCGCCGAGCGCCAGAGCGGCGCCAACCAGAACGGCCAGAACCGCACGGGGCAACCGCAGATCCCAGACGATGGTGGTGATGTATCCGGGCACCTCGGCATCGCCGGTCAGCGCGCCCAGGACATCGCGCGCCGGGAAGGTCACTTCGCCCAGCCCAAGGCTGAAGACAAAGCTGGCGCTCAGAAGGCTGAGAAGGATGAACAATGTCTTCATGTCACCGTCGCCCCATCGCGGCCCGCGCGGGTTCGGCCACGGGCCAACATGATGAAGAAGGGCGCGCCAATCACTGACATCATGACTCCGACGGGGATATCCTTGTCCCAGAGGGCACGAGGCAGCACATCACCCAAGGTCACCAGCAACGCGCCCCCAACCGCGGACAACGGCAGGATCCAACGATAGTCAGACCCGCTGCTCAGGCGGACCATATGCGGCACCACAAGGCCAACAAATCCCAGCGGCCCGGCAACAGAAACGGCGCTGCCCGCCAGCACAACAATGATCGCCAAACACAGGCCGCGCCACAGGGCGATGTTCTGGCCCAGCCCGGCGGCGATATCGGCCCCAAGGCTCAGCGCGGTGACCTGCCGTGCGCATAGCAGCGCTGCGATCAGTCCAGCGCCGCAAAATGGCAGCAGCGGCACCACATCCGGCAGGCTGCGGTTGCGCAGCGATCCTATCGTCCAGAACCGCACCTTTTCAAGGGTTTGCCCGTCGATCATCAATATGCCAGAGGTGATGGAGATCAGGAAGCTGCCGATGATCACGCCGGCCAGAACCAGTTTCAGCGGATTGGCACCACCGCGGCCAATGGAGCCCAGGAGGTAGACCAATGCGGCCGTCAGCGCGGCGCCAAGAAAGGCGATCCAGACAAACTCCTGTGCAGCCATGCCGCCTGTCAGGGTCAGCACAATCACCACCGCAAAAGCCGCGCCCGAGTTCACACCCAAAAGGCCCGGATCGGCCAGCGGGTTGTTGGTGATCGCCTGTGCCATGCCGCCAGCGACGGCAAAACAGGCCCCTGCAGCAAGCCCCGCCAGCAGCCGTGGCAGGCGGACCTGCCAGACAATGATCGAGGCACGCTCTTCCCCCATTGGGGCGTGCAAGGCGCCCCAGAGATCAGACAGGGACAGGGCGGAGGAGCCGACGGTCAGGCTCCAAACCGCGGCGCAGACCAGCGCAACGATCAGCAGGCCAAGCCGGCCGCTGCGCGCCAGCAATTTGGATCGAAGTGATTTAGTTGTTGCCGAGGACATAGGCTTCTACATCGTTCAGCACCTTATGCGCTGAGGCGAGGCCGTTGAACTCCATCCAGGTGCCGTGATCGACCCGGAACACCCGGCCGGCCTGAACCGCGGGCATCAATTTCCACAGGGGATGGTCCAGCACCTCTTCGTGGCGGCCATCAACATCTGAATCATTGGTGCCGCCGACGATGTAAAACAGGGTGTCCCCATCCAGCTTCGCCAGATCCTCCCAATCCGGGCGCAGCACTTCGGCGGGGCTACCGGATTCTTCGTAATCTGAACGGATGATGCCCAGATCATGCAGCAGCGCAAACGGCGCATATGCATCCGGGCCGCCGGCAAAGCTTTGCATATCCCAGGAGGTGATGCGCAGCACCGACAGGCGAAAATCTGCGGGGATTTTTGCCCGGATTTCGGTAATACGTTGATCCAGCTCTGCCAGACGGGTGGCGACGTCGTCTTCCTGGCCGGAGATTTGCGCCAACTGATGGTAATAGCTGCGCCAGTCGGCCTTGGTTTCCAACAGGGTTGGCGCGATCTGCGCAAACAGCGGATAGAAGCTTTCGGCCAGTCCAACATTGCCGGTGAAGCCCACGATCGCATCCGGCTGCAGGGCAACCAGACGTTCCAGGCTGGGTTCGGTGACAAAGCCCAGGTTTTCCACACCGGCCTGTGCCGCGCGCGCGGCCAGATCCGCATCCCCCATCCGTGTCATCGGTGCGCCAACAATTGGCAGGCCTACGTCCATACCAATCCCAAGGGAGAAGGAGGGATCCAGAACCACCACACGTTTGGGCCGCTCTGCCAGACAATGCGGCCCGCCGTAGAGCGTTTCACTGCTGAGCGCAAAACCATCACAGCTGTCGCTGCTTTGGGCTGGTGCGGCCCCCAGCAGCGCAAGGGTGGCGCAAAGGGACGGGAGAGAGGCCATTTTGAACATCTGGAAACCTTTGTTTCAGTCGCGATGAGTTGGCTTCTGGAACAGGGTCACCTGGGTCCAATGGCTGCGCACCGATGTATGTGAACAAGCGATTACTTGTCAATCGGTTGCGCGTTTGGAAGGGCGGGGGGAGGGGCCTTGCCCCTCTGCGGTAACACTGCGTGATGACCGCATTCACCCCAGAGTATTTTGGGATCGTTGAAAGCGATCAGGCTCTCAGGACCGAGAGTGCTTCGGCCAGATCGATGGCGCCATCATAAAGCGCCCGGCCGGAAATCGCGCCGTTCAGCGGCGCGCCGCAGGATTTGAGGTTGCGTAGATCATCCAGCGAGCTGACGCCGCCTGAGGCAATCACCGGAATTGTGACCGCGTTGGCCAGATCTGCGGTGGCTTCGACATTGGGGCCCTGCATGGCGCCATCGCGGTTGATGTCAGTGTAGATGATCGCGGCAACGCCGGCGTCTTCAAAGGATTTGGCCAGATCGGTGACCATCACGTCGGTTTCTTCGGCCCAGCCTTTGGTGGCCACGCGACCGTTGCGGGCATCGATGCCGACGGCGACGTGACCGGGGAAGGCCTTGGCCGCTTCGCGCACCAGATTGGGGTTTTCCACGGCGACTGTGCCCAGGATCACCCGCTGCAGACCTTTGTCGAGCCAGCGTTCGATGGTCGCCATATCGCGGATGCCGCCACCCAGCTGCGCGGGCACTTTGCACTGTTTCAGGATTTCCTCAACCGGGGCGGCGTTGACCGGTTCGCCGGCAAAGGCGCCGTTCAGATCCACCAGATGCAGCCATTCGCAGCCCGCTTCAACAAACTCCAGCGCCTGGGCAGCTGGGTTGTCGTTGAACACTGTGGCCTGATCCATTTCGCCCTTATAGAGGCGCACGGCGTTGCCGTCTTTCAGGTCAATGGCGGGGTAGAGGATCATCTGGCGGTCCTTTCCAAAAAACGTCCTGTGGGTCTTGTCTGGCCTTGTGCACGCAAGGGCCGCGAAATGCAACTTGCCCCGATGTCATGCTTGATCGAATGCGGGCGAACAGGTCAGGATCAGGGCAGATATGGGAGGACTAGAGATGAAGAAGCTGATTTTGGCAGCCGCACTGACCGTTGCAGGCGCTGCGGGCGCAATGGCGGATCCGGTGCTGGGCGTTTGGAAAACCCAGGTTGATGATGGCAACTATGCGCATGTGACCTTCTCCACCTGTGGGGCGGCGCTTTGTGGGGTGATCAGCCGAACCTTTAATTCCAGCGGTGAATGGCGGTCGGACAACATCGGCAAGCAGTTGGTCTGGGATATGGAATCCCGCGGTGGCGGATCCTACAAGGGCGGCAGAATCTGGCAGCCCTCGACCGGTAAGATCTACAAATCGAAAATGTCCCTGTCCGGTGACACGCTGAAAGTGTCAGGCTGTGTTGGGCCGATTTGCAAAAAACAGACCTGGAGCCGGGTGAAGTAAGCCGGAATTTCCGCGTTTACCAATTTTTCACGGATCTATGCTACACTGCGCAGCATCTGGGCGAGGAGGCCGGGATGCTGCGTTTTATTTTGATCGTTTTCTTGATGATGTGGCCGCAACTGGTGGCGGCGGATCCTTTGATGGGGCTTTGGCTGACGCCTGCGGATGGCAAAGGCCAGGTGGCGCATGTGAAGGTGCGCGCCTGTGGCCAGGGCTACTGCGGAAAAATCGTTGAGGTGCGCGCCAAGGCTGGCAATGCCATTGACCATAAAAACCTGGGCAAGGACCTGTTCTGGGATATGCGCCCGCAGGGCGACGGGGCCTATGCGGGCGTTGGGTGGGTACCGCTTCTGAACCTGAAAATCCGGGGGGAGGCGCAGGTCAGCGGCGATCGTTTGACCTTTTCCGGCTGCAGCAAGGTGATGTGCCGCGAACAGGTCTGGAAACGGCTGCGCTGACGCTCAGCTAGCCCGTGCCCGTAGATAAAGCAGCCGCGCCTGCATCGCCAGCAAGCCAATTGCCCCTAAGACACAGAGCAGCAGTTCCCAACGAAACGGTGCCATGTCGAGGCGCCGTGCCTCAGCCAACATGGCGGTGAAGGCAACGGCAAAGCCCAGCATCAGATCAACCCAGATCTGAACCGCCCAAAGTGAAGCATCCATATCCTTGATAAACCCCATCGGGCCTTCGACCCAGACCGCAACAAGCGATCCAGCCAGGAACAGGGCGGAGGTTGCGGCAGGGAGAAGCCAGCTGCGCAGCCCGGTTGGCCGGTCAACGAGGGCGGTGAAAAGCGCGGTTGCGATGACAATGGCGGAGGCAAAGCTTGAGATGAAAAGCAGCATGTGAGGTCCTATTTGTGATTCTGTAGCGCTTGCTACATTAAGCATTTTGTAGCAGATGCTACAAGATGGAAGAGCAAAAGACCTTTGATCCCAAACGACGCGCCTGGTTGCATTCGATGGCCGAACATGTCCTGCGCGAGGGGCTGCGCGATGCCAGCCTGCGGCCTCTGGCCCGGGCCGCAGGCACCAGCGATCGCATGTTGATTTACCATTTCGGCAGCAAAGATGGGGTGATCTCCGCCCTGTTGCTGCATCTGGCGCAGGCGCTCACCCGCCATCTGGATGAGGCCCTGCCGTCAGGCCGGGCGGAGACTGCGGTGGCGGTTGTCGAGGAAGTGCGCGCCCTGATGCAAAGCGATCTGGGGCAGGGATATATGCGGCTGTGGTTTGATATCCTCTCGGTCGCTGCGCAGGCCGATGGGCCGCACCGTCAGGCCGGGCATGTGTTGTCAGATCTGTTTGAAAGTTGGCTGCAAAAACGCCTGCCGGACCCGTCGCAAGCCAGCGCGATCCTGACCCTTTATGAAGGGGTGCTGGTTATGGACGCGCTGGACCTCAGCGCCCGTGCAGACGCGGCGCTGGATCTTTTGGACTGAGGGGTTTGGACTGAGGGGCGGAGCCCGCTTATGGTTTCCAGGTCAGGAAGTTTGCAATCAGGCGCAGGCCGGTTTTCTGGCTTTTTTCCGGGTGGAACTGCATGCCCAACAGATTGTCGCGGCCGACAATGGCGGTGATCGGGCCGGCATAATCCACGTGCGCCAGCAGGGTGGCGGGGTCTGAGACCTTCATGTGGTAGCTGTGCACGAAATAGGCGTGATCGCCGGTTTTGATGCCTTCAAACACCGGATGCGGCGTGTCGATCACCAGATCGTTCCAGCCCATGTGCGGCACCTTCAGCGACGGATCCGCCGGGGTGATCTTGTCCACCTCACCGCCGATCCAGTCAAAGCCTGCGGTTTCGTGATATTCCAGCCCGCGGGTGGCCAGCATCTGCATGCCGATGCAAATGCCAAGAAACGGTTTGCCGCCTTTGATCACCACCTCTTCCATGGCTTCAAAGACGCCGCGGTGGTCAAACAGGGCTTTGCGGCAGGCAGGAAAGGCGCCATCACCAGGTAGCAGAATGCGATCGGCGGTGCGGATCACCTCAGGGTCCGACGTGACCATGACCTCACCGGCGCCGGTTTCATGCGCCATGCGCTGAAAGGCCTTTTCGGCCGAGTGCAGGTTGCCACTTTCGTAATCCACAATCACTGTCAGCATGGGGTTGGCCTTTTGATGAGATGCGCCGATCAACTGGCGCGAATTGGCGGGGAGGTCAAGGGCGTGTTGGCGGGTCAGGGGGCGCTGCCCCCCCTGTGGTCATCTTAGATGCCCCCATTCACCCCCGGAGTATTTGACAAACAGTGAAAGCGACTGTTGCCGATACCCAAAGTACGCAGTCGTCAGAGCGCGCCTTTGGTTGAAGGGATCGCATCCGCCTTGCGCGGGTCGGTTTCCACGGCGGTACGCAGCGCGCGGGCCACTGATTTAAACGCGGCTTCGGCGACGTGGTGGGCATTGAAGCCGTGGATCTGATCGACATGTAGGGTGATGCCGCCGTGGGTGCTGAAGCCTTGGAAGAACTCGCGCACCAACTCGGTGTCGAAGGTGCCGATCTTTTGCGCCTCAAAGGTGACATTCCAGATCAGATAGGGGCGCGCCGAAAGATCCAGCGCACAACGTACCTGGGCATCATCCATCGCCAGATGGCATTCGCCGTATCGGTTGATGCCTTTCTTGTCGCCCAGTGCGGCGGTCAGCGCCTGACCCAGCGCGATGCCGGTATCCTCCACCGTGTGGTGATCATCGATGTGATAATCGCCTTTGGCGCGGATGGTCATATCAATCAGCGAGTGGCGCGACAGCTGGTCCAGCATGTGATCGAAGAAGCCAACGCCGGTCTGGTTGTCGTAACGACCGGTGCCGTCAAGATTGATCTCGACCGAGATTTCGGTTTCGGCGGTCTGGCGGGTGATGGTTACGGTCCGCATGTGGGCCTCCTCAAGCTGTCGCGCCGCTTATAGGGCTGGGGGGCGGCCAATCCAAGCCCGCAATCTGTTGGTTGTGTGATGAAAAGCAGAACGTTGCGCCGCTGCCGCGCAGGGGTGCTACTGCGTCAGATTTTGGTCAGACGCGCAGTTCGGTCGGGCGCAGGCCTTGCAGTTGGCCGAGGCTGTTGTGCATCATCTCAGGCAGCCCTTCGAGGCGCCGGGCCACTTCGACCTCATCGCCACCTTTGGCGGCATGTTCCAGATCAATCAGCAGCTTCTGCAAGGGCAGGGCTCCAAAGACCGCGGCGCTGGAGGCGTATTTATGGCAGCGTTCCCCAACCTCATCGAGGGCCTGCGGGCCGGACTGCATCCATGTCAGCAGCTCCTGCAACTCAGTGCTCATCTGCGCCAGGAGCATGTCATAGGCTTCGCCGACGCTTTCGCGCAGGGCCTTGTTGACGCCCATGTCCACAAATTGGCGCATCTGGTTGACGCGGATGGAGGTCGGGCAGGAATCGCGATTGGCGGCTTGGGCATGATCGCGAATAATGCGTTGCAGATCCGGGCGCAGCAGCGGTTTTGGCAGCACGTCCTGCATGCCGAGGCCAAGGAATTCACTAACGTTTTCCGGCAGCACATGAGCGGTCAGTGCCACGATCGGGCTTTTGGCAGAGGCCCCTTTGCCCGCGCGGATTTTGCGCGTGGCTTCGCGTCCGTCCAGCACCGGCATTGAGATGTCCATAAGGATCAGGTCAAATTCTTTCTCGCTGGCCTTTTCGACGCCGGATTGGCCGTCGTGCGCCTCTTCCACGATGTGACCTTCCCGGGTCAGCATGGCGCGCACCACATCACGGTTGATCTGATTGTCTTCAACAACCAGCACCTTCAGCATGTCGGTGGTGTTCTGCTCAACAGCGTCCGCCATCTTGGGGGCAGGCGGTTCTGCGTCTTCGGGCGGCTCGGAGGCCGGGATCGGCAGCCTGAGGGAGAAGGTTGCCCCTTCGCCCAGGGTGCTGGTCACGCTGATATCGCCCCCCATGGCATCGGCAATCCGGCGCACAATGCCAAGGCCCAGACCGGTGCCTTCGGTCTTGCGGGCAAAACTGTCATCCTGGGTGAAGAAGTCCTCAAACACTCGGTCCAGATCCGGCTCAGCAATGCCGATGCCGTCGTCCTTGACGTGGATCTCCACCTGGTCTGAGCCGGTCTTGCAGCGCACATCAACGATGATGGAACCGTTGTCGGTGAACTTGATCGCATTGGACAGGAGGTTCAGCAGGATCTGTTGAATGCGGCCGGGATCGCTGTGGACCCAGCCCCGTTTGGGGCCGGAATAGATCAGCGTCAGCGAATTGCCCCGCTCCTCGGCCGAGGCGCGCATGCTGTCGACCGCACTGTCGATCACTTCGCGCAGGCGGGTCGGGCGGTAGCGTACAACAGGTTTGCCATCCTCATAGCGGGCAATGTCCAGCACGTCGTTGACGTGGCTGAGCAGCAGATCGCCTGAGGTTTCCATCTTGCCCAGATATCCCTCCTGTTCGGAGGTCAGCGCGGTTTCGCGCAACAGGGACATATTGCCCAGCATGCCGTTCATCGGGGTGCGAATCTCATGGCTCATCACAGCCAGGAAACGCGATTTGGCCTTTTCGCCGGCACGGGCCTGATCGCGGGCCTCGATCAGCTCACGTTCGGCGCGGACGCGGTAAGAAATATCGCGGGCAAAGGCGATGTAGAGCCGCTGGCCCTGGCTTTCGCTTTTCTGCAGCGCCATTTCGATCGGGAACAGGCTGCCATCGGCACGTTTGGCTTCCATGCGCACGCGGCCTTTGCCGACCATGTGGAAGCCGCCACCGTGTTTGACGCGGTTCATGCCGCGATTGTGGGCGTCCAGCTGTTCGGCAGGCACCATCAGCGCCCCAACGGTTTGGCCCAGGGCCTCCTCCCGGGAATAGCCGAAGGTTTCGACGGCGGCCTTGTTGAATTCCTGAATGACGCCGTTGTCATCACAGACGATCACCGCATCAAGTGAACTGGACAGCACCGCGCGGGTCCGTTTGCCTGCTGCGATCAGTGACCGGCGCCGGGCCTCGGACTGGCGGCGCAGACGGTTGAAGTAAAAGGCCAGAAGCCCGAGCGAGGACATCAGCAAGAAGCCGAAACCGCCCATCACCTTCAGCGTGGTCGAAAGCGCCAGCTGATGACGGTCCAGCAAAACGTCCAAATTGGCCTGACCCGCCGCAGCCATCGCCCGCATGTGGGGCGCCATGGAGATGGCATGTTCTTCCATCCGAACAAGGGATGTGGCCAGGATCTGATCCGGGCTGCGCAACGCGGGCAATGAGAACTCAAGGTGACGGGCCACCTCATTGATCGCGTCGTCAAAGCCGGGCACCGCGCGCAGCGGTTCATAAAGCGCGCCGAGGCGCAGATCATCGATGCGGTTTTGCAGGATATCGAATTCACGCCGTAGCGTGACGAAAGATTTGGACGATCCGTGCAACGCCTGCCGCAGGGCATATTGGTAGGAGACAAACTCCACCTCAGCCTCATTCAGCGACCATTCGATGTCTTCGATGGTGGACTGGCGCAGCTGACGGACGTCTTTCACCACCTGCGTGGTGAGGAAGGTCATCAAGGTAAAGCTGATCACCGCCAGGACGGCAAGCAACAGCGGGTTGCCGATCAATCGGATCACGCCGCTGCTGCGGGTCGCGTAAAGTTCGGCTTCGGTGAAATGCGGTTCCGGTGCGGGCGTGCGGCCAAGCAGACGCGACAGCAGAGTCTGCTGTTGTTCACTTCTGTTTGTGTTCGGCTCGATCGACACGGGGCGGCGACTTTCGCTTCGGGCTCAAAAAAAGACACTTGGTTACCTGATGCCCAAACCGCAAGAACTGTGCCATGTGGCGATTTGGACATCTATACCATTGAACCGAGGCTGGGCTTGGCGCGGTTGAGCAGCTGCGCGCAGGCCGTTTGGCTGGGTTCGCGCATCTTATACCTTAGTACAGGGTGAATTTCTCTAGATCAAAAGGTGGGGTTTTGCGCCATTTCGGCTGGTTGTGTACCTCTGCTACCTCCAAAAGCATCAGCGCCTTTGGACTTGCTGATAGGTTTCCAGCAAAAAGTGGTGGAGCGCCGTGATCGACAGTGGTTTGTGGAGAACCGTGATCGGTGGGGCTGTTTCCGTGGACGATTGGGCCTGATCCGGGCCGCCTGCATCCGGGCCATCTGCATCCGTGCCGCGGCCTGACACCAGGCAGGCGGGCAGGGCGCCATGTGCTTGGCGGATGTGCTGGATCAGCTCCGCGCCGTTTTGGCCGTCCCGCAGGGTTTGACCGGCGATGACAGCATCTGGTGCGATGCCAAACTCGGCTTGCTGCTGCTGGGTGCTGTCCAGATCCGTTGCGAGCCAGACAATGACGCCCCATTGCTCCATCGTGGTCGACAGCGCATCGCGCAGGGCCTGATCCTTTTCGACCAGCAGGACAACCATATCCTCCAACTGTGTGTCGGCGGTGGCTGGGTGTTCGGTACCTTTGGCGGGTGCGGGCACGTCGGGCAGGCGACGGGCTGACACCGGCACCTCAACCGCGAAACAGGTGCCGCGCCCCGGTTCGGAGTGCAGGGTCAACGGGTGGTTCAACACCGCACAGGCCCGATCCACGATGGCCAGGCCCAGCCCCAACCCTTCGGCGGCGGAGGATGTGCCGCTGCCGCGGTGGAACTCTTTGAAGATCAGCTCTTGCTGGTCAGCGGGAATGCCGGGGCCGGTGTCATGCACCTCAACGCGCAGGTTGGCGCCCTGACGCCGCACCCCAACCAGCACCTTGCCCCGCTGGGTGTAACGCACGGCATTGCCGATAAGATTTTGCAGGATGCGCCGCAGATAGGTGGCATCGCTTTGTACCGTTACATCGCAGCCGACCAGCCGCAGATGCAGGCCTTTCGCCTCGGCCTGTGGGGCCAGTTCATCACAGAGCTGCGCCAGCATACGCCCCAGGTGAACCTGACCCAGATGGACACCGGCCTGACCGGAATCCAGTTTTGAAATGTCCAGCAGCGCCCCAAGAATATGTTCGACGGCATTCAGCGCATTGCCCGCACGGCTGAGCACCGATTGGGTTTTGGCATCTCCAGCCTCGGCCAGCGCCGAGCCGACATAGAGTTTTGCGGCGGACAGGGGCTGCAGCAGATCATGGCTGGCGGCGGCAACAAATCGGGATTTCGAGGCATTGGCGCGCTCAGCTTCGCTTAACGCATCCTCCAGCTCCAGCGTGCGTTCGATCACCCGCTGTTCCAGCCGTTCGTTGGCCTCATAAACCGCCTGCACCGCGGCGCGCTCCGCACTGACATCACTGAACGACATCACAAAACCGCGGTCCGGCATCTCTTGTGCTGAGGCGGTCAGCAGCCTGCCATTGTGGTGGTGCATTTCAAAGCTGAGGGCAGGGCGCGATGCGGCCATGCGCACCCAATCGGCAATGGTTTCCGCCGTCGTGTCACCCGAAAACCGAACCTCATCGCGGAACCGTTCAAACAGCGCGGCAAAAGACGCCCCCATGCGCAATTTGCCCACCGGCAGGGACAGCAGTTCGCCCGCGCGCTGATTCCATCCGACCAACCGGGCCTGATCGTCAAAGATGCATACCCCTTGATCCAGATGGTCCAGTGTGGCGCGGATCAGCTTGGCCTGGGTGTCCAGCATCCGATCACGCTCACGCCGTTCCAGCCGCATGATGTCTGTGACATCGGTCTGCAGGATCACGGTGCCGCCATCTGGCGTGCGATGCTCACTGACCTGAACCCAGCGGTTCCAGACCATGCGGGCGTTAAAGATCACATGGCGGTCCTGATGCCGCTCCATCCTTCGGGCGGCCCATTTTTCCGGGGTTTCGCCTTCGCTCAGCGCCAGAAACTGGGACCGGCTGACCAGTTCCACATAGTCCGAAAACCGCAGGCCGGGCTGCATTTTGTCCCGGATATCAGGCATATGCAGGCCAAAGCGGCTGTTGGACAGGACCAGTTCCTCCTCCGCGCTGAAGAGGGCAAAGCCTTCCTGTACGGTTTCTATCGCATTGGTCAGATTGCGCCTCGCGGCTTCGGTTTCGCGGTTGGCCTCGGCCAGGCGTGCGTTTGAGGCATTCAGCAGATCAAGCGCGCGGCCCAATTCGCGGGTGCGGGCGGTGACCTCTTCTTCCAGCAAGGCGGCGCGCTGAAACTGCGCAAAGGCCGCGCCCAACCCGTCTGATCCCTGTTCGACCCGCCGCATCAGTGCGTCGGTGATTTTGCGCAGCTTTTCGTTCTGCCGTTCCAGTGGATCACGCGGGTCAATCAACCCATCTGAGGGGGCGCTGCCGCTCATGCCAGATCCTCCTCCGCTGTATCATTCAGCGGGTCAGGCGGGTAGAAGGCCACACCGGTCAGGGTCTGGTTGACATGCATGGAATTCAACTGCTCGCCGTAGGTAGAAAAACCCACAACGCGGTTTTGCACCATCACCTCAGACAGCTGCCCGATCATCTGCTTTTGCTCAGCTTCTAGTTTCCGCAACAGGCAATCGCAGGCCAGGATCGCTTCGGGGACGCCATCACGGGACAGATCGGCAAACTGCGCCTCGAGGTGATCCACCATATGCAGGGAATCCGCAAGCGTCAGCACCACGCCTTCGTCAATTGCGGAAAAGAACACCAGATCGCCGTTCTCAGCGACCCGCTGAATAGATCGGACATGGTGTTGATCACCGATCTGCACCACCACGGGATGGGCGGCGAAGGTGAAGGTGTCGAGCTGTTCCGGGTCCTTGCCCAGCAGGCGGGCATATTCGCGCGCGGCGGGCTCGGCATTGATTTCCTGTACCAGCCGTTCCTGTGGCCGGGCGCTGGTAACCACCATTTTGCGGCCACTGGGCACCAGATGATCGCTTTTGAACACCCGCACGGGGCAGCGGCTGCGGATCTGGGTCAGCACGGCGGCATTGCGGTAGAGCTGTCCCTGCCACAGCACAAAGGCCGCGCCAAAGTCAGCGCCATCCCCTGCCGATCCGCCAAACAGTGGCACTGGCCCAAGCCCCAGCGACAGGGCTGCGGTCAGGGCATCCTCGCGCTGGGACAGCCCATCGACGATCAGGAAGTTGAACTCATGCCGAAACGCCTCGGCCTCACGGCGCAGGGCATCGCGGTTGCGCAGCATCCGCCGCACCAGCGCGTCGGTGTCCACATCGCTGAGGTTTTCGATCAGCTGCGTTCTGTTGCAAAACAGGGACTTTGGCAGGCCGATCGCCACGATCTGACCCTCGGCGTAGCCCGCATCGGTCAGTTCGCCCGCTGTTGTGCAGCCGATCATCGGTGTCTGGCCAAAGGCGACGGGCACATCACGGGCCAATGCCTGCACATCAGCATCGGGTGAGATGAACAGCAACACCAGCTCCATCGGCTCCGCGCCCAGATGGGCGGCAAGCTGCTGCAATGGGGCAGCGGTATCACAGGGGACAGACGCAACGCGCAGGGGCGTTTGGCCCCAATCTGTGATCCCAGATGTTGGTTGCTGATCCTTCACCGCATGCCTCCCCGCACCACGCTGATGTTACACTGCGCGCTTAAGCCTCGTCTTGCAAGATATTGGCAAAGCTTGTTTCCTTGGCGATCAGCACCGCCTGCGTGCGGCTTTGAACCCCCAGTTTCCGCATGATGGCGGTGACATGGGCTTTGACCGTGGTTTCCGCGATGGACAGATCAAAGGCGATCTGTTTGTTCAGCTTGCCTTCGCAGATCAGCTGCAGGATCCGCGCCTGCTGATTGGTCAATGTTGCCAGCCGCGCGGCGGCGTCATCGGGTGAGTGCAGATCTTCATCAATCAGATCACAGCCTTCTGGCACAAACCTTTCACCCCGTTTTATGGCGTCAAAGGCCAGCGCGAACACCTCGCGCGGGCTGTGTTTGGGCACAAACCCGGCGGCCCCTGCCTGCAAGGCCGAGGTGATCACTCGCGCGTCACTCATGGAAGACACCACAATCACCGGTACAGGGGCCGCAGTTTTCAGGCGGATCAACCCGTCAAAGCCATCCACATCCGGCAGGTTCAGGTCCAAAACGATGATATCCGGGGTGCCCTGCGCCTCAATATCGGCCAATGCAGTTGTCAGACTGTCGGTGGCGCGGATCGTGGTGGCGCTGGTCACGGCCTGCAGCGTCATGGCCAGGGCGTCACAAAACAGCGGATGATCGTCCACGACAAGGGCCGAGGTGATGGTCTGCGCCTCTATAACATCTGCTGCTGGCAAGGTTCCTCTCCCTCACTTGCTGAATGATCTGTTCCTACCGCCCCGGGTGAGCGCATTTTGTCAGACTACCCATATTGGGCATTGACCGTATAGTGGGCCTTAGTCGTAACCTGAGGGGGGAGCATGCCGCAGTGGCATCTACACCCTTGGTCGCATATCCGATCTGACCCGTTTGCGCTTAGCCTAACCCCGGAAGTGGAGGAGCCAAAGATGCAATTGACCGATTCCCGTGACATTCAGGCGGACCGCGCTACCGTCTGGGCAGCGCTGCTGTCGCCAGAGGTGCTGCAGGCCTGCGTGCCCGGTTGCAAGGAAATGTCCGGCACCCCGGAAGAGGGGTTCGAAGCCACGGTTGTGCAAAAGGTGGGGCCGGTGAAGGCCACTTTCAAAGGTGCCGTCAGCTTTTCAGATATGGTTGAGGGGCAGGCGCTGACCTTGACCGGCGATGGCAAAGGGGGTGCCGCGGGTTTTGCCAAAGGCGGCGCGAAGGTGAACCTTGAAGATCTGCCCGACGGCGGCACCCGTCTGACCTATGAGGTGGAGGCCAAGGTGGGCGGCAAGCTGGCGCAGCTTGGCAGCCGCATTATCGATGGGTTTGCCAAGAAAATGGCCGACCAGTTTTTTGAGAATTTTCAGAACGCGGTGGAAGGCTCCGGTGAGGATGCTGAGGCACCCGAAGGGGCTGAACCTGAGGCCGCTGAGAAAAAGGGATGGTTTAAGAAGGTCTTAGGCGCGTAAGTCTGGCGCCTATCCATATCATCAACGCAAGTACCAAGATTATCTGCTTTAGGGAGGGCACGATGACAGAAGTGAAAATGACGGTGAACGGCCGTGCGGTTTCGGGCGATGCGGAGGGGCGGACCTTGCTGTCGACCTTCCTGCGCGAAACCCTTGGGATGACCGGCACCCATGTGGGCTGTGACACCAGCCAATGTGGCGCCTGTGTGGTCCATGTGAACGGCAACGCGGTGAAAAGCTGCACCATGTTTGCCCATGAAGCCGCGGGTGCAGAGGTGGCCACCATCGAAGGCCAGGCGGCCCCGGATGGCACATTGAACCGGATCCAGCAGGCATTTCAGGATTACCACGGATTGCAGTGTGGTTTCTGCACGCCGGGCATGGTGATGTCTGCAGCTGCCCTGCTGAAAGAAAACCCGCAACCCACCGAGGCCGAGGTGCGCGATTACCTCGAAGGCAATATCTGCCGCTGCACCGGGTATCACAACATCGTCCGCGCGATCATGGCCGCCTCTGGCCAGGAAGTGCCGGCGGTTGCGGCTGAATAAGTCATAAACCCAGATCCGCTGCGCCTGTTGGCGCGGTTTCATTGAGTATTTTCAGAACATTGAAAGAGAAGGGCTGGAGGAGGCCCGACTGTTTCTAGGGAGGATAATATGCCGAAGGATCAAGGCATTGGCGCCAGCAGCAAGCGGCGCGAAGACGTAAGGTTCCTGACCGGAACCGGCAATTACACAGATGATATCAACCTGGTGAACCAGACCTACGCGCATTTCCTGCGCTCGGATGTGGCCCATGGCACGATCAATAGCATCGATGCCTCTGCCGCCGAGGCGATGGAGGGCGTGGTCAAGGTTTTCACCGCGAAAGATTTCGAAGGGGTAGGCGGCATTCCCTGCGGCTGGCAGGTGACCGACCGCGAAGGCAACCCGATGCAGGAGCCGAAGCACCCCATTCTGGCCGAAGGCAAGGTTCGCCATGTGGGTGATCCCATCGCTGTTGTCATCGCCGAAAGCCCCGAGCTGGCGCGGGATGCGGCCGAAGCGGTTGAGGTGGACATTACTGAGCTGCCAGCCGTGATCGACATGAAAGCTGCCTGTGCTGAGGGCGCCACCAAGGTGCATGACGATCTGACCTCAAACCTCTGCTATGATTGGGGGTTTGTTGAGGAAAACCGCGATGCGGTGGATCAGGCGATCAAAAATGCCGCCCATGTCACCACGCTGGAGCTGACCAACAACCGTCTGGTTGCCAACCCGATGGAGCCCCGTGTGGCGGTGGGGGATTATAACCGCGCCAATGACGAGCACACGCTCTACACCACCTCACAGAACCCGCATGTGATCCGCCTGCTGATGGGGGCCTTTGTGCTGGGTATCCCGGAACACAAGCTGCGGGTGGTTGCGCCTGACGTGGGCGGTGGCTTTGGCACCAAGATCTTCCACTACGCGGAAGAGGCTTTTGTCACCTTTGCCGCCAAGGCGCTGAACCGTCCGGTGAAATGGACCTGCTCACGCTCAGAGGCATTTATCTCGGACGCTCATGGCCGTGACCATGTGACCAAGATCGAACTGGCGCTGGATGCGGACAATAAGTTCACCGCGATCCGTACCGAAACCTACGCCAATATGGGCGCTTACCTGTCGACCTTCGCGCCTTCGGTGCCGACCTGGCTGCATGGCACATTGATGGCGGGCAACTACACCACGCCGCTGATCTATGTGAACGTGAAGGCGGTCTTCACCAACACGGTGCCCGTGGATGCCTATCGTGGGGCAGGGCGCCCTGAGGCAACTTTCCAGCTGGAGCGGGTGGTGGACAAAGCCGCGCGCGAGTTGGGTATGGACCCGGCGGAGCTGCGGCGTTTGAACTTCATCAAACCCGATCAGTTCCCCTATGAAACCCCTGTTGCGGTGGCCTATGACACGGGCAACTACCACGCCACCCTGGACAAAGCGCTGGAGTTGACGGACTACGCTGGCTTTGACGCCCGCGCCGCTGAAAGCAAGGCCAAGGGCAAGATGCGCGGCTTCGGCATCGCCCATTATATCGAGGCCTGCGGCATCGCGCCGTCGAACCTTGTGGGGCAGCTGGGCGCCCGTGCAGGGCTTTATGAATCGGCCACCGTTCGCGTGAACGCAACCGGATCCATCGCCGTGATGACCGGCAGTCACAGTCACGGACAGGGGCATGAAACCACCTTTGCCCAGGTGGTCGCGGATATGATCGGCATTGACGAAAGTCAGGTAGATATTGTCCACGGTGACACGTCGAAAACCCCGATGGGCATGGGCACCTATGGCTCCCGTTCGATCGCGGTCGGCGGCTCGGCCATGGTGCGGGCAGCGGAAAAGGTGATCAACAAGGCCAAGAAGATCGCGGCCCACCTGATGGAAGCAGCGGATGCGGATATCGAGTTGAAGGACGGTCAGTTCTCGGTTGCAGGTACGGATAAATCCGTGGCCTGGGGCGATGTCTGTCTGGCAGCCTACGTGCCGCACAACTACCCGCTGGAGGAAATCGAACCGGGCCTGGAGGAAACGGCGTTTTACGATCCGGCAAACTTCACCTACCCGTCGGGCGCTTATTTCTGCGAAGTCGAGGTGGATCCCGGCACCGGCAAGATCGATATCCTCGGCTTCACCGCAGCGGATGATTTCGGCAATGTGATCAACCCGATGATCGTCGAAGGCCAGGTGCATGGCGGCCTGGCACAAGGTCTGGGTCAGGCGATGCTGGAAAACTGCGTCTATGATGACAACGGCCAGCTGCTCAGCGGGTCCTACATGGACTACGCCATGCCACGGGCCCATGATCTGCCGAACTTCACCGTCGATCATTCCTGCCAAACCCCCTGTACCCACAACCCGCTTGGGGTGAAGGGCTGCGGGGAGGCAGGCGCCATTGGTTCGCCGCCGGCTCTGGTCAATGCTGTGATTGATGCGCTGCACCGTGGGGGCTACCCTGTGGAGCATATCGACATGCCGCTGTCGCCGTCGCGTGTGTGGAACGCGATGCAGTCGGTCAAATAAGGAAGGACAGTCAGAATGTATAACTTTGACTTTGAACAGCCCGGCAGCGTTGAAGACGCGGTTGCAGCGCTGAAGGATGAGGATGCGCTGGCGCTTTCCGGTGGCCAGACGTTGATCCCGTCGATGAAACAGCGGTTGAACGCGCCTTCGAAACTGGTGAGCCTTACGGGCATTGAGGCGCTGAAAGGCGTCTGCCAGAACGGTGATACCCTGTCGGTCGGTGCGGCCACCACCCACGCCACTGTGGCTGCAGAGGGCGGTGCCTATGCGGCGTTAGCCGATCTGGCGGGTGGCATCGGGGATCCGGCGGTGCGCAACCGTGGCACATTGGGCGGGTCCCTTGCCAACAACGATCCGGCGGCCTGTTACCCGTCGGCAGTGCTGGCCTCGGGCGCAACGGTGGTGACCAACGCGCGGGAAATCGCGGCGGATGACTTCTTTGATGGGATGTTCGCCACCGCGCTGGACGAGGGGGAGATCATCACCTCGGTCAACTTCCCGATCCCGGAAAAAGCCAGCTATCAGAAGTTTGAACAACCCGCGTCACGCTTTGCGCTGACCGGGGTGTTTGTGGCCAAATACGCCGATGGTGTACGGGTTGCCGTGACCGGCGCGTCAGAAGAGGGCGTGATGCGCTGGGCGGAGGCGGAGGCGGCGCTGTCCGCTGACTTCTCGCCCGAGGCAGTGGATGGCCTTTCAGTCGCTGCTGATGGGCTGATCAGTGACCTACACGGCACGCCGGAATATCGCGCCAACCTGATCAAGGTGCTGACCAAACGCGCCGTGGCCGCAGCTTGAGCCGCTGCGAGGATTGAACAAAGGAGGGCGCTCCATCCCGGGGCGCCCTTTTGCTTTGCTGATGTCGGAGCCTCCGGCGGGAGTATTTGGGGAACGATGAAAGGCGCTTTCAATGTTCCAGAAATACTCAAATCCTGAGCACGCCTAAGGCTCAGCCGCCTGGTTTGCGCGCAATCAGATCGATCAGGGCGGACATGCCGGAATGGCCGCGGCCTTCCTGCACTTCGCGTTCATATGCCTCCAGCGTCACAATCTCCCAGCCGGAGAAAGCAGCACGCAGCATTTCGGGCGTGTAGAGGTTTTCCAGAAACGGCGGGCCACCGGTGCCGTATTCCAGCTGTTTCTGGGTGTAGCCATGCAGCATCACCACACCGCCGGGTTTGGTTGCGGTCTGCATGCGTTCAAACTGTACCGCACGGCCTTCGGGGCCGACGAATTGAATGAATATGCCTGCAACGATATCATACTGCGCCTTGGGCCAGGGATCTTTGAGGATGTCACATTTCTGGAAATCCACTGTCACCTGCTTTTCTGCGGCCAAGCTGCGGGCGCGGTCCAGGGCCGTCGGGGCAAACTCCAGCGCGGTGACCTCAAGACCGCGTTCGGCCATAAAGACCGAATTGCGCCCTTCGCCATCGGCAACGGCCAGCGCGCTTTGGCCAGCGATCAGATAGTCCAGATGATCGCGCAGAAACTGCGCCGGGGCGGTGCCAAAGACATAGTCGGCTGAGCCAGCGTAGCGTTCTTCCCACATGGGGGGCCTCCTTTGCATGGTCTGCTTCAGATAAATGGTCTGCGGTGGCGACAATCAAGGCTGGCCACAAACGAGTCTGGCAACAAAAAACGCCCCCGCGTGGTGGCAGGGGCGTTTCGGAAATCTGACTGGATCAGGCTTACTTGTTCAGCGGGCCGATCATCATGATCATCTGGCGGCCTTCCATCTTGGGCATGTTTTCGACTTTGCCCAGTTCTTTGATGTCTTCGGCCACCCGCAACAGCAGCTCACGGCCCAGGTTCTGGTGGGCCATTTCACGGCCGCGGAAGCGCAGGGTGACTTTCACCTTGTCGCCTTTTTCCAGGAACTTGATCACGTTGCGCATTTTGACGTCGTAGTCATGGGTATCGGTGTTCGGACGGAACTTAACCTCTTTGACCTCGATGATCTTCTGCTTTTTGCGGGCTTCCGATTCCCGTTTCTGCTGTTCGTATTTGAACTTACCATAGTCCATGATTTTGCAGACGGGGGGCTTCGCGTTGGGCGAGATTTCCACCAGATCAAGACCTGCCTCTTCGGCCATGGCCATGGCTTTGGCGGGCGAGACGACGCCGACATTTTCACCTTCTGCACCAATCAGGCGTACTTCGGGCGCGCGGATGCGCTCGTTGGTCCGGGGGCCGGTGTCGCGTGTCGGGGGCGCGTTATGCGGTCTGCGAGCTATGGGATCAATCCTTCAATCGTTGGCGAATTTGAGGCCCAAACCTATCCCCCCCATAGGGAATCTTCAAGCGGCAAATAGCCGGTTTTGCGGCAAATCCGGGGCTTTTCCCCCTAGTTTGTTCTGCGTTGCGGCGCTTCATTGCAGGGGATGAGGCGCGGTGGCGGAACCGCTGCGCAGGAAAGGGATAGAGTTATGAATTATGCAGTTGGCGTGGCCGCAGCGGGTCTGATCGTGGTTGTGGGGTACTTGGCGCTGAGCGGTGGCGAAACGCCTGAGCCGGTTGCGGTGACCCCCGTTGCTGTGCCTGAGGCGCCGGTGGTTGAAGAAGCTGCCCCTGTTGAAGAAGCAGAAGCGCCGGCGGCAGGCGACTCAACAGGCGACTCAGTTGAGCAGGTGGTTAACGACGTGGCCGCGGATGTGGCTGAGCAGGTAACGGAACAGGTGACAGAGGCGGTCGAGGCCGTTGAGGCGGGCGCAACTGAGGCCGTCGAAGCGCTGGAACAGGTGAGTGAGGCGGTAGACAGCGAGGCCGTGCAGGAGTTTGCTGAGGATGTGGCGACTGCGGCGGGTGACATGGCCACGCAGGCGCAGGAAGAGGTCAGCGAAGCTGTGGAAACGGTGACCGAAAGTGCGGCCGAGTTGGTGGCGCCAACCGGCGCGGATCTGTTCAGCGTAGCGGGATTTGATTTTGATAAGGCGGTTGAGTTCATCAAAGCTTCCGACCTGAACCCGCTGGCGCGCAACGCCCTGACGCAATCCCTGTCTGCGGCGAAGGATAATCCTGAGCTGCTGGCCAGCGCATTGGCCGCAGCGCGTCAGCAGCTGGGCCTTTAACGCGCTACTGCGCAAGCGAAGCACTGGGCGGCGCGGGGGTTATCCTGCGCTGCCTGCAAGCCCGGGCAGCAAAACAGACAGGCCTGAGGTGATCATCTCAACCGCGATGGCTGCCAGGATCATGCCCATGAGCCGCGTCATGACCACCCGACCCGTTTGCGACAGATAACCGGCCAACCGCCCCGAGAGGGCAAAGGCCACGCCGATCGAGGCTAGCACCGCTGCGAAAATCAGCGCGTAGGCGATCAGGTCTTGGGTGCTGTCGGCCTGCTGGCGATAGAGGATCAGCGTTGTGATGGTGCCGGGACCGACAAGGATCGGAAAGGTCAGCGGGTAAAAGGCCACCGCATCGGCATCGGGGAAGTTTTGCTTTTCCTCTTCGGTGCCGTGATGGGCGCTGCTGTCGTTGCCGTTCAGCATCTTCAGGCCGATCAACAGCACAACCAGCCCGCCGGCGACACGAAAATCATCAATTGAGATGCCGAAAAAGCCAAGCGCTGCATGGCCCATCATCGCAAAGGCTGTACCCATCACAAAACAGTAGATCACCACCCGCAGGGCAATGGCGCTGCGCTGTGCGGCACTGGCGCCTTCGGTGGTGCTGAGGAAGATCGGCAGGTTTGAAATCGGGTTCATGATTGCAAACAAAGCGCCGAAAAACTTGAGGGCTGAGAAACTGTCCATCGCGATACCCTGACATGAAATACAAACAGAGGATGTGAGGCGCGCCGGGCTCTGGTCAAGGTAAAGCTGCCCATGGTGCGGTAAACGCAAAGGCAAAGACGCAAAAAGCCGGACCTTTCGGCCCGGCTTTAATGTCTCGATCTGTGTTCAGATCAGTCGAGGAATGCTTTTTCCACCACGAAGTGCGCAGGTTTGGAATTGGCGCCTTCTTCCAGACCGTAGGTGTTTTCAAACAGATCCTTGAGTTCCAGGTTGAACGCGAGGTTGCCGCAGATCATGGCGCGGTCGGTGTCGGGGTTCAGCGGCGGAACGCCCAGTTCCTCAAAGGCTTCGCCCGAGCGCATTAGGTCGGTGATACGGCCCATTTTGGGGCTCTCTTCGCGCGTTGTGGTGGGGTAGTATTTGATCTTCTTCCAGAAGCCTTCGCCGATCACCTCATTGAGCAGCTCGTCTTCTTTCAGACCTTCGATCAGCTCACGGCCATAGGTCAGTTCACCCACTTCGCGGCAGGTGTGGGTGATGATCACCTCATCAAACTTTTCATAGGTCTCAGGTTCGCGCAGCAGTGACGCAAAGGGCGCAAAGCCGGTGCCGGTGGCAAAGAACCAGATCCGCTTGCCCGGGATCAGCGCGTCATGCACCAGCGTGCCAACGGGTTTCGGGCGCAGAATAATCTCATCGCCAACCTTGATGTGCTGCAGCTTGGAGGTCAGCGGACCATCCTGCACCTTGATCGAATAGAACTCCATCTCTTCATCCCAGGAGGGGGAGGCAATGGAATAGGCGCGCAGCAGCGGTTTTTGCTTGCCGGTCTTGGGGTTCACATCCCCCATCAGGCCGATCATCACAAATTCACCCGAACGGAACCGCAGCGACGCAGGGCGCGTGCAGCGGAACGAAAACAGGCGATCAGTCCAATGCTTGACCTCGGTTACGGTCTGAGCATCGGGGAGGGCGGGCACTTTGGGGGCCTTGGCGGCGGCAGCATCGGTCACGGGTGTCATCTCGGTCATAATGGCTCTGGCCGGTGCTTAATCCGGCATCCTTCAGATAGCTTTGATTTAGGTCAGTTGAAAGGGAGGAAATTGCCTTATTTCGTTCAGTATTTCCTCAACGATTAGGATTTACCCTAGGCTAGCCGGCCCGCAGGCGGCTTTGGTAATTGTTGGCCCGCCAGTCGGCGCGGAACTTCCATTCCCCTTCGGGTTGGCGGGTGGCCAGCTCTTGGGAGATTTCCACCTCATCAAAGCCGGTGCGGCGTGCCATCGCATATTGATCCGAGATCACATGCCCCTTGGCCCGCAGACGGCCCTGATAGCCCATCAGGCGCAATTCACGCGCCAGGGTGAACCCACGGCCATCGGCAAAGCTGGGGAAGTCGACCCGGATCAGTTGCAGCCGGTCCAGATGATCGGCCAGGACTGATGTATCCGCGTCCGAGGTCAGATCCACCGCGATGGCGTTATCCAGGTTTTCCAGCTCAGCGATGGGGCCGGTCCAGTCATCGGCCGCAAAGCCGGTATCGGTGACGATCACGCTCATTGTTGCGCTCCAATTCTTACCATTTTGCCATCCACCATGTGGATGCCGCATTCTTCTTTCTGGGTGCCGCGCCAGCGGCCGGCCCGTTCATCTTCGCCCGGTTTCACCTTCGAGGTGCAGGGGCGGCAACCGATCGAAGGGTAGCCCTGCGCGATCAGCGGGTGTTTCGGCAGACGGTTGTTGATCAGGTAGTCCTGAACATCCGATTTTTCCCAATGCGCCAGCGGGTTCACCTTGATCCGCTTGTCTTCTTCGTTCTCAAAGAACTCCAGCGCCGCGCGTGATCCGGCCTGAAACCGTTTGCGCCCGGTGATCCAGGCATCAAAACCGCTGAGTGCCTTTTCCAAGGGCCGCGTCTTGCGCAGGTCACAGCAGGCATCGGTGTTGCTGAGGTGTAGCGCGCCATAGGGGTCTTCGCTGGCGACTTCATCCTCGGCCGCGCGGATCACCCGCACGTCGGTCAGGCCCAGCCGATGTGCCACCTCTTGCTGATAGTCCAGCGTTTCAGGAAACAGCATCTGCGTGTCGATAAACAGAACCGGCGTGGTGGGATCTACCACCGCAACCAAATGCAACAGAACGACGCTTTCCGCGCCAAATGAGGACACCATGGCGATGCGACCCACCTGAGGGTCCGTCATCGCCCGCTTCAGCACCGTGCTGGCCGCGTGGTGCTGGTAGCGGCGGTTCAGGTGGTCAACCCGTTCCGCCACTGCCTGAAGAGGCGCCTCAAGCGGCATTTTTCTTGGCCACCTCTGGGTAGAGCGCGGCCTTGAATGGATCCGGCCCCAGACGGCGGTAGGCATCAAGGAAGGTTTCGCTCTCGTCCTGGCGCTGCTCCAGATAGATCTGGATGATGGTCTCAATCGCCCCCACAACCGAGTCGTAGGCGAAACCCGCACCAATCCGCTGGCCGATCACCGCATCTTCGGTGCCGTCGCCGCCAAGGGTGATCTGGTAGTTTTCCACACCCGCACGGTCGAGGCCCAGAATGCCGATGTGACCCACGTGGTGGTGGCCACAGGCGTTGATGCAGCCCGAGATTTTGATCTTCAGCGGACCAATGTCATGTTCCAGCTTCAACTCATCAAACCGTTCGGCAATCTGCTGGGCCACCGGGATTGAGCGGGCGGTTGCCAGCGCGCAATAGTCCATACCGGGGCAGGCGATGATATCGCTGATCAGCCCGATGTTGGCGGTGCCCAGACCCTGTTCCTTCAGCGCCGCGTGCAGGGCTGGCAGATCGGCCATATGCACATGCGGCAGGATCACGTTCTGCTCATGGCTGATGCGCAGCTCACCGTGGCCGTATTTCTCAGCCAGATCGGCCATCAGACGCATCTGATCGCTGGTAGCGTCGCCCGGGGTCTGACCGTGCGCTTTGACTGAGATCGAAACGATCGCATAGCCCTCAGCCTTATGCGCCGACAGGTTGGTATCCGCCCAGGAGCGGAACACCGGATCGTTGGTGTAGGCCAGCTCATATGGTGCCACGTCTTTGTTCACAAAGGCGGGGGCGGCGAAATGCGCTTCGATATCGGCCAGCATTTCCTGATCCACGCCTTTGAACAGCGGGCGGATTTCGTCGAACCGTTTCTCAACGCGGGCGCGCACCTCATCGATGCCGTTTTCATTCACGGTGATCTTGATGCGGGCTTTGTATTTGTTATCGCGGCGACCCAGCGTGTTGTAGACCGACACGATAGCCTCCAGATAAGGCAGCAGGTCGGCCTGCGGAAGGAAGTCCCGCATGACCTTGCCCACAACAGGGGTACGGCCCAGGCCGCCGCCAACGATGACCTCAAAACCAGCTTCGCCGTTTTGTTCGACCATGCGCAGGCCAATGTCATGCGCCTTGGTCACGGCGCGGTCGTTGGGGGAGCCGGTGATGGCGATCTTGAATTTGCGCGGCAGGAACTGGAATTCCGGGTGGTCGGTGGACCACTGGCGGATCAGTTCAGCCACGGGGCGGGGATCTGCGATCTCATCCGCCGCCGCGCCCGCGAAATGGTCCGCGGTCACGTTACGGATGGTGTTGCCCGAGGTCTGGATCGCGTGCAGCTGCACCTCACCCAGGCTGTCGAGGATATCCGGCACATCCGGCAGTTTCGGCCAGTTGTACTGAATGTTCTGACGGGTGGTGAAGTGGCCGTAGCCCTTATCCCACTTGTCCGCGATCAGCGCCAGCTGGCGCATCTGTGCACTGGACAGGGTGCCATAGGGAATAGCCACCCGCAGCATATAGGCGTGCAGCTGCAGATAGAGACCGTTCATCAGGCGCAGCGGACGGAACTCTTCCTCGGTCAGCGCGCCTTCGATGCGGCGCTCCACCTGGGCGCGGAACTGCGCGTTACGTTCAGCCAGAAAGGCGTCATCAAAGTCGTTATAGCGATACATCAGCTGGCCTCTGCCTGTTTGCCGTGGAAGTAGTTGGACGGGCCGGTGCGGCGGAAGTCCTCACGGAAGTGGGTGGGTTCAGGGCCATTGTCGCCCGGTTTCACGTCGGCCAGATAGGCACCGACAATCTCGGCCTGTTGGCGCGACGCTTCGATCAAACGCAGTTCAGCATGGGCCTGATCTTCCAGCACCTCAGCCTGACACATCTCGCGCGACCACTCGTCATTTGCAGTGAAATAGACGACGTCCCCTTCCAGCAGGGCGTTCGCGGTGATGACTTTTGGCTTAAAAGGGCGGGGCATCTTGGCCTTCTCCTCTGGTTGACTTGAGGTGATATATAGAAAATATTCCCCTCAATGCGCTATGTGCTGGAACAAATAAGGACTGTATCCAGTGCGCTTGTGCGAAAACGATAACAACGTTCTGAAATTGCGGAGGGCAGCGAAATGACGGTTCGCCTGGACCAGACCGATCGGAAAATCCTGGCTGAGCTGCAGCGCGATGCAGGTCAATCTTTGGATGAAATCGCTAAGAAAGTAGGCTCGTCCAAGACGCCTGTGTGGAATCGTATCCGCAAGATGCGCGAAGCCGGTGTCATGGGGCAGCAAACGGTCGTGCTGGATGCTGAGAAGCTGGGCTTTGACGCCTGTTTTTTTGTGCTGATCCGCACCTCAGAGCATGAGGCGGAGTGGCAGCAGAAGTTCCTGACCGCGCTGCGCAATCGCCCCGAAGTGCAGGAGGCCCACAGGCTGGCGGGCGATATTGACTACATCCTCAAGGTTCGGGTGCAAAATGCCCGCGCCTATGATGTGTTCTATCAGGCGCTTATTTCTGAGGTGAAGGTGCATAACGTCACCGCGCTCTTGTCGATGGAAGAAATCAAATCCACCACGGAGCTGCCGCTGTGAGCGCGCAAAAACCACTGGTCACGATTGAGTATTGCACCGGCTGCAATTGGCTGCTGCGGGCCGGCTGGATGGCGCAGGAACTGTTGCAAAGCTTTGGTGAGGATCTGGGCGGCGTGACCCTGTTGCCTGGTTATGGCGGCACCTATGAGGTGCGGGTCGACGGGTATCTCTTGTGGGAGCGAAAGCGCGACGGCGGCTTCCCGGAGGCGAAAGAGTTGAAAAAGCGCCTGCGCGATCAGATCGACCCTGATCGCGACATGGGGCATCTGGATCGCTGAGCGTTCTGCTCAGCTGATCCAATAAAGCAACAAGGCGCCGCTATAGAGGGTGTCGACCGCAAAACAACTGAGCGTGTACCAGCTGAGGAACGGCACCCCCGCGCCAAGATGTTTGGCAATGTCCCAGCAGCCATGACCAAAGATCGCCGCGATCACCAGCGGCGGATACCACAGCGCCCCAAGGACCGACAAAACGATCAGCAAGGTGGCGATCAGCGCTTCAACACATACAAACTGGCGCAATGCGCGCGCCTCTTTGATGTAGACGAAGTTCATGATGATCGAGAAGACGCCTGCGATCCACCAGACATGGGCCTTGGGCAGTTGCCAATGCGACAATAGAAGGAAGACCACGTAAAGTGTGCCTAGAAAGGCCAATAGCTTCTGACGAGATTGGAAGTAGGACAGGGCAGCGGTCATCGGTGAGCCTTGAGTGATTGGGGTCACCGGCATCAAGCGATAGATCATCAGATTGGGCAACCGGGCAGCCTGTCACACTGTGACGACGGGTCGCCGTATAGGCGTGATCAGGTCAGGCCGACCCAGTGAAACAGCAAGGCCCCGCTATAGGCCAGGCAGACCGCAAAACACCCCAGGGTGAACTGGCTGGAAAACGGCACCCCGATGCCTAGGTGTTTGGCCACATCCCAGACCGCGTGCAACAACAGCGCGGCAATCACCAACAGCGGCGTGGTGAACAGACCGATCAGCGCAAGGGCTGTGACGCCAACGGCGAACCAGATCTCCGTGCGGACAAACTTTTGCCGGGCTATGGCTTCGATCACGTAGTTGAGGTTCATCGCCACCGCAAAAGCAGCGGCAATATGCCAGACGTAAGCGGATGGCATCGTACTGTGGGCCAGGGCCAGCAAGGCGACAGCAAGGGCGGCGCACAGCAACATCGGGCGGTGGCGGGTTCGGAAAAAGGACATCACCGAATCTCAGGCAAAAGTTACACACTCATTTGGGGTGAGAAAAAAATTTTTTGTAACCAAAAGCAAGATGGCCAGAAGGCGGTATGCAAATGTATGCCTAAGGAGGGGTTGGAAAATCAGGGGGCTCGACAGCCCCTGATGATAACGCATTGACGTAGCGTTAGTATTTGACCTGCAGGGCCGAAAGCCCGTGGAAATGATACACATCGCCATACTGCGGCGCGCCGTCCAGGGCCAGGTTTGGCAGGCGGTCAAACAGGATCGGCAGGGCGATTTTCATCTCCAACCGGGCCAGCGGTGCCCCAACGCAGAAATGCACTCCGCTGCCAAAGGCGACATTGGTTGCGACAGGGCGACCCGGGTTGAAGACCTGCGGATCTTCCCATTTGCCCGGGTCCCGGTTTGCCGCCCCCAGCAGCAGGGCCACCTGATCGCCGCGCTGGAAAGTGTGGCCGGCAACCTCAACCTCCTCATAGGCGTAGCGGGTGAACATATGCAGCGGCGGGTCAAAGCGCAGGCTTTCCTCAATGGTGCCATCAATTTGGTCTTCAGAGAGGTAGCTTGTGTCGGTGCCTTGCTCCAGCAGGGTTTTGACCGCCAGACCCAGTGAATGTACCGTGGCCTCATGACCTGCGTTGAGCAGCAGGATACAGGTGGTGATCAGCTCATCCGTGCTGAGCTTTTCGCCGCCTTCTTCGGCTTCGATCAGGCTGGTGATCAGGTCGTCGCCCGGTTCGCTGCGCCGCTGATCGATGTAAGAGATCATGAAGTTGCGGAAATCGGTTGAGGCCTGCATCGCCGCATCTTCGATTTCACGGGTGCGCCGCGCCTGATACATCGACACCATTGAGTTAGACCATTTCAGCAGATCATCGGCCATCGCCTCAGGCACCCCCAGCAGGCGACAGATCACCACCACGGGCACATGGGTGCAATAGGCCTGCAACAGGTCACAGCCACCTTCCGGGAAAGCATCAATCAGCTGATGACACAGCGCCTCAATCTCAGGCCCCAGCCCGGCAATCCGGCGCGAGGTGAAGGCGCGCAGCACCAAAGACCGCAGCCGTTTGTGGCGCGCCCCATCCAGTTCCAGCATCGAATGGGCTTCGATGTCATAAAACGGGCGCAGCCGATCGGGAATGTCAGGGGCAAATTCAGGCGGGCATTCACGACCAAACCGGCGGTCCTTGAACAGCGCCATGGTCACCGCATAGCTGGTGGCACAGGGCATGTTGTACTCTTCCCAGAACACCAGGGACCCTTCGGCCCGGGCGCGGTCGTAAAACGGGTAAGGGTTTTGAACAAAGGCGGGATCGGTTGGCGATTGGCTCAGTCTTTTCATGGCACCAGCTAGTCCATCCCCTCTGGTCTTTGCAAGCCCGCCCGCGTTAGGTTTGCCACCATGAAGACTGCAACCCTGCGCCGTGTGGCGGTGATCCTGTTGTTCCTGTTGTCCGTTGCGGTGATTGCCGGTGGCGTGTGGCGCTATGGCTATGTGCAGGCGCTGGGCCAGCTGGCGCAGCGCGGCCGGGTCGATCTGGCACTGGCCACCGACCGGCTGACTGGGCAGCTGCAGCGGTATCAGCAGCTAGCGGTGCTGACGGCCGACCATCCCGTGGTGCGTTCGGTTTTGGCCGGCGCAGGCGTTGGTCAGGCGGAGGCGCACCTGCTGGAAGCGGCAGACAAAACCGCCGCTCTGGATCTGGTGTTGGTCGATCATCGTGGGCAGGTGGTGGTGTCCGCCAATGGCGTGATGGCCGGCGATGTTTCGACCGAGGTGCATGTGCGGCGCGCCCGGCAAGGGGCGATGGGTGAGGCGCATGGCGTTCTGGACACCGGTAAACGGATCTATTCCTTTGCAGCCCCTGTGTTCAGCCCATCGGGCAAGGTGCAGGGTACGCTGGTTGTCGTTGCCGATATTGACCGTATCGAAGAGGAATGGCGCGGCGCACGCCCGTCGATCTTTTTCACCAATGCAGGCGGCGAGGTGTTTATCACCAACCGGTCCGAACTGCTTTATTGGCGGCGCCAGCAGGACGGGCAGCTGATCCCGCCGGATGGGGCCTCAACCACCTTTGGGGTGCGACTGGTTGGCGGGTATGAACTGTGGCTGACCAACTGGTCCGCCTATGTGCCTGCACGTGGATTGCATCTGGCGCAGGATCTGCCCGCGATCAGCATGATGGCCGAAGCCTTGATCGATGTGGACCCAGCCCGGCGGCTGGCGGGGCTACAGGCCGCAGCGGTGGCGGCGGTGTTTCTGGCCTTTGGTGCGCTGTCGTTTCTGGCAACCGAACGACGGCGGGCGCTGGCGCAGGCCAATGTGATCCTTGAAAGCCGGGTGGAGGAGCGCACAGCCGAGCTGTCCCAAACCAACGAAACCCTGCGCCGCGAGGTTGCCGAACGGGTGGCCGCCGAGGTCGCGCTGAAAAAAGCGCAGGATGATCTGGTTCAGGCCGGCAAACTGTCCGCGCTGGGCCAAATGTCTGCCGGGATCAGCCATGAGCTGAACCAGCCCCTGATGGCGATCCGCCAATATGCTGAAAACGGCAATGCTTTCATGGCGCGGGGCAAACCCGAAAGGGCCGAGGAAAACCTTTCGCGTATTGCGGATATGGCGGTGCGGATGGCCCGCATCATCAAAAACCTGCGCGCCTTTGCCCGCAATGAAAGCGAACCGGTCAGCAAGGTGGATCTGGTGCAGGTGGTGAACACCGCCGTGGAACTGACCGAGGCCCGGTTGAAAGCGGATTTTGTGCGTCTTGATTGGGATCCCGCGCTTGCTGGCAGCCCGCTTTGGGTGCGGGCAGGGGATGTGCGCCTGACGCAGGTTCTGGTCAACCTCATCAACAACGCCGCAGATGCCATGATGGATCAGGAGGAGCGGCTGGTGCAGATCGTCATCAACCCTGCCAACCCGCTCTCGGTCACCGTGCGCGATATCGGGCCCGGCATCAAAGAACCCGATAAGGTGTTTGAACCTTTCTATTCCACCAAAACAGTGGGCAGTTCCGAAGGCATGGGATTGGGGCTTTCGATTTCTTACGGTTTGGTGCAGAGCTTCGGCGGGAAAATCCGCGGCAGCAACGCTGCAACGGGGGCGATGTTCACCGTGGAGCTGGAGCCATGGACAGAGGAGGCGGTTGCATGAGCGAGGCTTTGACCATTCGCAAGGTTCTGCTGGTCGATGATGACGCCGCCGTGCGTGATGCCTTGGCGCAGACGCTGGAACTTGCGGATCTGACGCCCCTGAGCATGGGATCGTTCATTGAGGCCAAGGATCATATAGGCCCGGACTTTGACGGCGTTGTGCTGTCGGATATCCGGATGCCGGGGCGCGATGGGTTCCACCTGCTGGACTACACCCAAGACACCGATGCTGAGCTGCCGGTGATCCTGCTGACGGGCGAAGGTGACATTCCCATGGCCGTCAAAGCCATGCGAAACGGGGCCTTTGGGTTTCTGGAAAAACCCTGTGCCTCGGCCGATCTGCTGGCGGCATTGGAACGGGCGCTGAAAACCCGCGCCTTGGTGTTGGAAAACCGGCGGATGAAGGCGCAGTTGGAAACCGGTGATGCGGCTGCGCGGATGCTTTATGGCCAGTCCGACCTGTCTGAGGTTTTGCGTGCCCGGGCACGGCTGGCGGCGCGGGCGGGCACAGATGTCCTGGTGAACGGTGCACCGGGGTCGGGGATCTACAAGGTTGCCGAGGTTATTCACCTCTGTTCGCCAAACGCCAAAGGCCCCTTCGTGAAACGTGCAGCCCCCGCGTTGGATCGTGCTGCCTTGGCTGAGGCTTTGGAGGCCGCGCAGGGCGGCACGCTGTTTTTGGATGACATTGGCGGGCTGGCTGCGGATGCCCAGATCGCGCTGATTGACGCGCTGGAAGCAGGTGGCGTGCGCCTGATTGCAGGTTCCACCCAGGATCTGAGCCAAGCGGTTGAACAGGGCCTCTTGCAGGCGGAGATTTACTACCGGGTTGAGGTGATGATGGTGCGCATTCCCTCCCTCAAGGAACGGCCGGAGGATATTCCGGTGCTGTTTCGACATTATGTCGCCCAAGCGGCGGAACAATCCGGTCTGGAACCCCCTGAGGTCTCACCTGAGGTCATATCGTCCCTGATGACGCGCGACTGGCCGGGCAACGCCCGCGCCCTGATGAGCGCTGCGATGCGGTTTGTGCTGGGCGAAGGCAGCACCGAGGATGACGCTGAAACCGAACTGGGCCTTGCCGAACAAATGGCGCGGGTTGAGCGATCCTTGCTGATCGCGGCGCTGCGCCGGGCGGAAGGGCGGGCCTCAAACGCGGCTCAGGCGCTGAAGCTGCCGCGCAAAACCTTCTATGACAAACTGGCCCGCTACGGCGTCAAACCAGAAGATTTTCGCTGAAGATTATGACACCCGAAACCGGGTTGTGGGGCGAGACTTGATTGCAACTGCGCTCACGGCGTATCTTTAGGTATTGGTTTAGGAGTTAGTGTTATGGCCCGTAATGGCGCAGAGATTCGACGTGTGTCCCGTCCTTTCATGCAGGCCGATGACCGCCGTGCATGGATTGAGTTTGGCGCGACCTTCCTATTATTCTTGCTGGCCCTGATCACCGCGTTGAATGCGATCGGGACCTGGCTGATCCTGATCCCGGCTGTTCTGTTGACCACTGCAACGGCGCTGCGGATCTATATGATCCAGCATGATTGCCTGCACCGGGCCTTTTTCAGCACCGACCGGATGAACGATATTTTGGGGACACTGATTTCCCCCATCGCGATGACGCCCTATCAGGCGACCCGTTATATCCACAATCAGCACCACGCCCATGTTGCCGATCTGGACCGGCGCGACACCTTTGAGATCTACGTGATGACCGTCAAAGAATGGCAGGAGGCCAGCTGGTTCCGCCGCCTTTGGTACCGGGCCTATCGCAGCCCGATCACGCTGATCCTTGTGGGGCCGTTTGTGTTCTGGGTGATCCTGCGGCGCTTCCCCTTGGCGGCATTGAAAACCGGGTTAGGGGAGTTGTTGCTGCACAATGTGCTGTTCTTCCTCTTCAACCTGGCCATCTGGGCCTATGCGGGCTGGGCGGGCATCGCGGTCTGGTACGCCGCGGTCTATATCGCCTGCGCGGGGGGCGCATTGATCCCTTACTGCGTGCACAATTTTGAAAATGTGCATTGGGGGGTGAAGCCGGGGCTGGATTTTGAAACCGCAGCGCTTGAGGGATCATCGGTTCTGGATTGGGGGCCATTGGCGGATCTGGTCACAATGAACATTGCCTATCACGATCTGCACCACCTCTATGCCAAGATCCCGGGATACAAACTGAAAGCGGCGCATCAGGCGTTGGAGGATGCTGGGTTGATCCAGTCCGAGAAGATCGGTTTCATCGACTCGCTCAAATGCCTGCGCTGGAAACTATACGACGAAGACGCGTTGAAAATGGTGCCGTTCCCCCGTGGGCCGGTCGCCGCAACAACGCCAGCTGAATGAGCAACTAGGGGAGGTCGCAGCGCCAGACCAGATCGAACAAGGGGTGAATGTTCGGCACTGCGACAACACAGAGGGGTGGACCACCGCTGATCTGATCAGCGCAGAGGAGGTCTGTCCAATGACATGTTTTTTCTTCGCAAAGAACCTGCGTCCAGCGGCACTGGCAATCGCGGCCTGTTTTGGTCTGTCGGCCTGTCTGGCGGCAAACACCGCGCTTGCCCCGGCGTCCGTGCCAAACCTGGCAGAGGCCGAAGCGCCCGAGGTCACTCGCACAACGCCAGACTGGCTGAACCTGCATTTCGAAATTTCCGACCGCTCCGCCCGACTGCCGCAGTTTTCTTGGGATCAGGTGATCTTTCACGCCAAGCCTGGCGATTGTTCCAAACATCGGGATGCGGCTGGCCCCAGCGACTGTGCCACCCGCACCACCCGGTCCGTCATCGCCAAAAACCAGATCTGGCAGCAGGAGCTGGATTTTAAGGTTGGCCAACGCTACCTGCTGACCTTCGATTTCTGGGTCGATCCGGACTTCATTGCCAGTGGCAGCCCGGCAAAAGTTTCCCTCGCCCGGTGGTATGGCAGCCGGCTGTCACAAAACCCCTTGTTTGAGGTGGAGTTAGACGCGCGGCGTGGGGTGACGTTTTTGGGCACAACCTGCGTGTCCGCAAAGGACTTGGGCGGCTGGCATCGTTTCAGCGTGCGGATGCGGCTGGCCGAGGATGACACCGGCTTTGTTGAGATGCGTTGCGATAGTGCGCTGAAGGTGGGGCAGCCGCTGCTGGCGAAAAGCAACATCGTGACAACGCAGCCCTGGCGCTGTGCCTTTGGTGCGCCCTGTCGGCGCAAATACCCGACGCCGGATCAATTCAGCGTCGAGCTGGGCATCATCGCAGACCCGGTGCGCGGCCGTTTTGCCCCACTGCCCGCCGAGGGGCTGACCGTTCGAATGAAACGGATCGAAGTGAAGCGCCTCCTGGTGATCATCGGCCGCGTGGAGGACCTGTAACGACTACCTGCTGGCCGCCATCAAGGCACCGCCGCCTAGATACAGGCCGCCGGTGGCCATTTTGATTTGGCGTTGGGCGGTGGGGCTGGTCAGGCGCTGGCGCAGCCGTTCCGCCAGCAGCGCATAGGCCAGCAACGAAATTCCGGCGATCACGATGGAGGTCACAATCAGCTGAACATAGCTGATCCAAGTGCTGTGGGCCGGATCCAGAAACTGCGACAGGAAGGCCAGATAGAACACCAGTGATTTTGGATTGAGCAGGGCGGTCAGGAAGCCGGAGCGAAAGCTGCCTTTGACGGACTGCGGGGCAGGCGCATCGCTCGGGACCGCCTTGGTGCGCCGGGCCAGACGCAGCTGGGTGACGCCAAGCCACAGTAGATAGGCAATGCCGGCCCATTTGATCGCCTGAAACAGAACGGCAGAGCTGGCCAAGACAGCGCCCAGACCTGCCAGCGCCCCTAGGATCAGCCCCAAACCACCCAGCAATGCACCGGCAAGACAAGCCATCGCACCGCGCATCCCAAGGGAGAGCGCTTGACCGATGATCAGCAACACACTGGGTCCGGGAATAAGCGACAGGACCAAACAGGCCATCGCGTAGCTGCCCCAACTTTCAAAACTCATCCCAATCCTCCTGACCGGTGGCGGTGCCGGTCTGCAAAACGATGCGCCAGAACAACGCGTCTCGGCTGAGTCTGTCCAGACAAATGTGCATTGATCGGCGGCAATTGGGCGAAATTTGCGCCGATTTGATAAGCAGTGAGGAATCATTGGTCCCTGGCAAGGGTGTGCGAAATTCCGCACAAGCCTGCCAGCGCCCTGTGCGGGAAATCGCACAGTTTTGTGAAGGGGCGCGGCTGCACAGACGATACGCGCGATGAAAAACACTTATTTCCAGTGCCTTATGTCATATTTTGAACTTCGCGTCGCTTTTCCTTGAGCCGGTTTCACAGATTGGAAACTCTGTCATCGCTGCGCCCGGAGGGGGCGCCAAAGAAACAAATGATCTCTCGGGAGGAGACATTATGAAATTTCTGACCACCGCCGCGGCCGCAATGGCCCTGACCGTGTCCGCATCGGCCGTTATGGCCTCGGGCGCCTGTGACGACGGCGAAATCGTCATCAAGTTCAGCCACGTGACCAACACCGACAAGCACCCGAAAGGCATTGCTGCCTCGCTGCTGGAAAAACGTGTGAACGAAGAGATGAACGGCAAAGCCTGTATGGAGGTTTTCCCGAACTCGACGCTTTACAACGACAACCAGGTTCTGGAAGCGATGCTGCAGGGCGACGTTCAGCTGGCCGCACCGTCGCTGTCGAAGTTTGAGCAATTCACCAAACAGTTCCGCATCTTCGACCTGCCGTTCATGTTCAAAAACATCGACGCGGTTGATGAGTTCCAGAACTCCGAAACCGGTCAGGCGATGAAAGAATCGATGACCCGCCGTGGCCTGCTGGGCCTGGCCTTCTGGCACAATGGCATGAAGCAGATGTCGGCCAACAAGCCGCTGGAAATGCCGACCGACGCTGCTGGCCTGAAGTTCCGCGTTCAAAACTCGGAAGTGCTGAAAGCACAGATGGCCGCTCTGGGTGGCAGCCCGCAGCCGATGGCCTTCTCGGAAGTGTACGGCGCGCTGCAGACCGGCGTTGTGGATGGTCAGGAAAACACCTGGTCCAACATCTACGGCAAGAAGTTCTTCGAAGTGCAGGACGGCACCACCGAGACCAACCACGGTATCATCGACTATCTGGTTGTGACCTCGACCGATTTCTGGGACTCGCTGCCTGACGATGTACGTGACCAGCTGGGCACCATCATCAGCGAAGTGACCACCCTGCGTAACGCCGAGTCGACCGCTGTGAACGCAGCCGCCAAAGAATCGGTGATCGAAGCTGGTGGCGTTGTCCGCTCGCTGAACGACGAGCAGCGCGCAGCATGGGTTGAGGCGATGAAGCCGGTTTGGACCCAGTTCGAAGGTGACGTTGGCGCAGACAACATCGCCGCCGCGCAGGCGATCAACGCCAAGCACTAAGCTTTTCTGCAATCGGGAAACCCGGTCCGCCTTTTCGGGCCGGGTTTTCTATATCCGAAATTCCTAAAAAGGGGGCGGGACATGTCGGGACACTATGAACCGAAAACTGCTTTCTCGCGGTTCGTACACGAGTTCGAAGAAACCTTTATCGCCATCATTCTGGGGCTGATGACCATCATCACCTTCATCAATGTGGTGCTGCGCTATGGGTTCAACACTGGTTTGATCTGGGGGCTGGAGGCAACTGCGTTTCTGTTTGCTTGGCTGGTTCTGTTTGGCATGAGCTATGCGGTCAAGGTGACCGCGCATCTGGGTGTGGATGCTGTTTTGAACGCAGTGCCGCCAGCGCTGCGCCGGGTATTGGGTTTTGTCGCGGCGGCTATCTGTCTGGCCTATGCCTTTCTGCTGATGAAGGGGGCCTGGGACTATTGGGCGCCGTTTGCCGGTTTTGACGCCACCACGGGGCGCTGGTTCCCGACCGGCTTTGCCAACAGCCGGGATCAGGCCTGGTATGAGGTGGGCGACATCTACATGGTTGAATGGCTGCGCTTTATCGAGCCGATTTTCAATCAGGGTGAAGCCTATGAGAAACTGCCGCGTTTCATCCCCTATGTGATGCTGCCCATCGGCGCGGCGCTGCTGCTGTTCCGCTTTGTGCAGGCCACCCTGCGCCTGATCCGCGGTGAGCAGGAAAGCCTCATCGTCAGCCACGAAGCCGAAGACGCGGTCGACGAAGTCCGCCACCAGAACGCAGAGGACTAAGTCAGATGGAAGTTGTTGTTCTCTTTTCGATGATCATTGGCCTGTTGCTGATCGGTGTGCCGATCGCAATCTCGCTGGGCTTTTCTTCGATCATCTTCCTGTTGGTGCTGAGCGATACCTCTCTGGCGTCTATCGCGCAGACCATGTTCCAGGCGATGGCCGGGCACTATACGCTGCTGGCGATCCCCTTCTTCATCCTCGCCTCAAGCTTCATGTCGACCGGTGGTGTGGCCAAGCGGATCATCCGTTTCTCCATCGCTATTGTGGGGCATTTCCCTGGTGGTCTGGCGATTGCGGGCGTCTTTGCCTGTATGCTGTTTGCCGCGCTCTCCGGCTCGTCCCCGGCGACGGTGGTTGCCATCGGCTCCATCGTGATCGCAGGCATGCGGCAGGTGGGCTATTCCAAGGACTTCGCCGCCGGTGTGATTGCCAACGCAGGGACCCTGGGCATCCTGATCCCACCGTCGATCGTGATGGTGGTTTATGCCTCGGCTGTTGAGGTGTCCGTTGGCCGGATGTTCCTGGCGGGTGTGATCCCGGGCCTGATGGCGGGTTCGATGCTGATGATCACCATCTATGTGATCGCGCGTGTGAAGAACTTGCCGAAAGGTGACTGGCTGGGCTGGGGTGAGGTCTTTGCCTCAGGTCTGGATGCGGTCTGGGGTCTGTTCCTGATCGTGATCATTCTGGGCGGTATCTACGGCGGTATCTTCACCCCGACCGAAGCCGCGGCCGTTGCAGCTGTCTACGCCTTCCTGATTTCCAGCTTTGTCTATCGTGACATGGGGCCGCTCAGCCGTCCCGAAGGGGAAAAGAACCTGACGCTGCTGCAAAAGCCGGTTGCACTGATCACGGCCTTTTTCCACCGCGACACCAAGAACACGCTGTTTGAGGCGGGCAAGCTGACCGTGACGTTGATGTTCATCATCGCCAACGCGCTGATCCTGAAACACGTGCTGACCGATGAACAGATCCCGCAACAACTGGCCTCGGCCATGCTGGATGCTGGTCTGGGTCCGGTGATGTTCCTGGTGATCGTGAACGTGATCCTGCTGATCGGTGGTCAGTTCATGGAGCCCTCGGGCCTCCTGGTGATCGTGGCGCCGCTGGTGTTCCCGATCGCGATCGAGCTGGGCATCGACCCGATCCATCTGGGCATCATCATGGTGGTCAACATGGAAATCGGCATGATCACCCCGCCGGTTGGTCTGAACCTCTTCGTAACCTCGGGCGTGGCAGGGATGCCGATGATGCGGGTTGTACGGGCGGCGTTGCCCTTCCTGGCCGTGCTCTTCGTCTTCCTGATCATGGTGACCTATATCCCGGCGATCTCAACCTTCCTGCCCAACCACTTTATGGGGCCGGAGATCATCACCAAATAGATCTGTTGAGATCACTGAAAGAACCGAAGCGGCGCCCTCAGAGGCGCCGTTTTCATTTTGAGTATTTGGGGAACGTTGAAAGCTGTCAGCGCCGCGCGATGTAGCCGTGGCTGGTGCGATATGGCGGGCCTGAGGGGAAGGGGATCAGCTGAATATCCCCGAAGCCAGCGGCAGCCAGGTGATCCCGCGCCTGATCCGGCCGATAGGCCCGGTGCCCCCACCGCCAGCGAATAAGCGCCGTACACCAATGCGGCCGCGACAGGGCCAGCACAAAGCTGCCCCCGGGGGCAAGGCTCTGGTGCAGCCAGCGGAGCGCCGGGGTTATCTCCAGATGCTCCAGCACATGGGCGCAGAGGAGGACGTCATATTGACCCAGCCGATCGCCAAGCCTGGCATCTTTGATCTGCACGGTCTGCGGCCAGTCCTGAGACTGTGCGGCGGCTTCACGGCGCATCTCGGGATTGGGATCGGCGAGGGTCAGCTGGCAATTGGCAGGCGCCTGTTTGGCAAAACTGGCTGCAAAGGCGCCGGAGCCGGTGCCGATATCAAGAACCCGTGCCTGATCAGGCAGCGGGGGCAACTGCGCCATGAGGTGATCGTAGGCACGGGTGTAGCCCAACTTGCCCAGCCGCTGGTGCCAGCGCGGAGCATGTTTGGAATAAAGCTGGTCGTGGTCAGACGTGGCGGTCATCGGGTCCTCTAGGCATCGGATGAGCCTAGGGGCCGGTCATGCTGCGCGTCAACGGCCCAGAGGGGGAACGCGCAGCATTGTGATCAGAGGTTCAGGCAGAGGCTTCCAATGCGGCGATGATGCCGGTGAAGTCTGCCGCTTTCAGGCTGGCGCCGCCAACCAATGCGCCGTCCACGTTGGAGACCGCAAAAATCTCCGCAGCGTTGCCGGGTTTCACTGAACCGCCATAAAGCAACCGGGTGGAGCGGCCGACACCAGCGCCAAAGCGGCGTTCCAGCTGGCCACGGATGAAATCATGCACTTCGCCGATCTGATCCAATGTGGGGATTTTGCCGGTGCCGATGGCCCAGATCGGCTCATAAGCGACGACAAGGTTTTCGCCGGTCGAATTGTCGGGGATCGATGTCGCCAGCTGGCCGCCGATGATGTCCAATGTGTTGGAGGCTTCGCGCTGTTCCAGCGACTCGCCCACACAGATCACGGTGATCAACCCGGCCTCATGGGCGGCGCGGGCTTTCTGACGGATCAGCTCATCGCTTTCGCCGTGGTCTTCGCGGCGCTCTGAATGACCCAGGATCACCGCCTTGGCGCCGGCATCAACCAGCATTTCGGCAGAAACATCACCAGTGTGCGCGCCCGAGGCCGCCGGGTGGCAGTCCTGCCCGCCAATCATCAGGGGTTTGTTGCCGACCTGTGCGGCGGCCGCGCCAACAAGTGTGGCAGGCGGGCAGATCATCAGGTCAACAGCGGGGGCAGGGTGGGCGGCGGTCAGCGCGTCCAACTGATCAAGCTGGGCCGACAGCCCGTTCATTTTCCAATTGCCAGCGGCCAGTTTGCGGCGCATGTCATCCACTCCCTCAAAATCCGATTTGCACGCACATACGTGATGACTGTCAGTTGCACCAACAGCCTAGCAAAGCGCAAGGGGGAGGGGGGAAATCAGCCGCTTGGCGGGTCACATTCCGGCGAATTTGATCGATTCACCACAGCCGCAGGCTTCGGTCACGTTCGGGTTGTTGAACTTGAACCCAGCTTCCAGCAGCGAGACCTCATAGTCGATCTCAGTCCCGAAAAGGAACATCTGCGCCATCGGGGCGATCATCACCCGGGCACCGTCCTGTTCCACGATCTCATCATTGGGATCGATGGTTTCGGCGTAATCCATGGTGTATTCCATACCCGCGCAGCCGCCTTTCTTGACGCCGATCCGCAGCCCCTGATGGCCGTCTTTCTCCATCAGCTTGGCAATCTGTGCAGCGGCTTTCGGGGTCAGGCTCACGGCCTGTTTGCCGGGGATGGAGAACATATCAAGGTCCTTTGGGGGAACTGTTGCGCGTTGGTCCCCTCTATTTAGGTTGGTTTGGGGACGATCTCAAGCGGTGGCAGATGGATCAACAGGTTTTGAACTGCAATCGCGATGATCAGGGCCCAGCCGAAACTGAACAAAGTGCCGATGATGACATATTCGGTGGCTTTGCGATCGCCCGAAACAGTGCCAAAGCGCAGGATCGATTTCGCCGCAACCAGAAAGCCGATGCCGCCGGTTTCGCCGATCAGCACCAAGAGGTAAATGAGGCCACGTTCCAAAAGGCCGATGGTGGCGCCGCCGCCGGGCAGGCCTTCGTCTTCGGGGGTGTCTGAGACCTCATGATCGCGCATCAGCAGGGCCGTGGCGAAACCACCGGCGCGGGTGGCTAGAACAGCGCCCGCCATGATGGACATTAGCGGCGGCAGCAGGGGCTGTGTGGCCCAGAACCCGCTGGCCCACAGGCCGGGCACCAGAGTGGCGACCAGAACAAGTGTGGCCAGATGTGCCAGTTGATCGCAGAGGAACCCGGTCAGCCCGTTAAAACCGCCATAGGTTTTGACCGCGTCGATGATCAGATGGGCGGCGGCCAGCGCCAGCAGTGGCCAGGCGGTGACATGACCCAGGCTCAGCTGAGCGGTCAGCAGCACCAGAACAGCATGCAGCAAAAGCACACCAACCTGGCGTTTTCGCGCCACCATCCAACGTGTTTGCAGGACGAAATCTGCAAGGACATGCGCAAACAGCAGCGCGGCAAAAGTTTCAAACATCAAAAGGCTCTGTTCAGAATAAAGACGTGTCAGTTTCAATCATTTCCAATGCCTCTGACAAGGCCGGATAGCCCGCAGACCAAAGCGATCTGTTGACCGATTGCCGGCTGACGCCCAACGCCTTGGCAATATCGGCGCGTTTTGGCGCGCCGGGCGGCAGTTGCTGCGCTAAGGCCCGCGCCTGTGCCTCTGTCCAGTCACGGCTGATGTGATCCGCCAGCAGGGTCGCAGCGCCTAAGGACGCGGCGCCCCAACGCAGGCTTTCTTCGTCTTTCATTGTTTCAAGCAATCGGCCAGAGGCCACGTAGACCGGGCCGATCGCGGCGTTGGGATTGCCGTCAGGGGGCAGGGCGTCTGCGCCATTGGCGATGGCAATGCGGCTGTCATGGGCCTTGCCCAGACTGCGCAGGCTGGCGCGCAGGGTGAGGGCGGCGCGCAGGCCAAATTCCGCGCATGACAGTACCAGCTGCCAGCCGTCACCACCGCGCAGGCCAAAGGCCGCCTCGACCCCCGGCCAGCTGCCGATCTGGATCGCAGTGACGCGCAGATTGTCCAGCGCCTGTTGCTGTTGGTCAGGCGTCAGATCCGAGGATCGGATCAGATCGCCCGTCAGCACGGCAATATTCTGGGAGTCCTGTGTCATGACTATAAGAAGCCATATTTGGCTTCTTTGGTCAAGAGAAGCTTATTTTGGCTTCTTTGTGGTGAGGAAGTCGAAATCGGCTTCCCAAAAGAAAAGCAGGCCCGAAGACCTGCTTTGATATCGTGACGCGGTGCAGCGTGGGTGGCGTTACATAAACCCCAGTTCCAGCCGCGCTTCGTCGCTCATCATTTCCATGCCCCAGGGCGGTTCCCAGGTCAGGTCGACCTCAACGTGTTGCACGCCGTCCATCGGTTCAACCGCATCGACAACCCAGCCCGGCATTTCACCGGCAACGGGGCAGCCCGGCGCGGTCAGCGTCATGATGATCGACACGCGATTGTCGTCAGAGATGTTGATCGTGTAGATCAGGCCCAGATCGTAAATATTGACCGGAATTTCAGGGTCATAGACGGTCCGGCAGGCCTCAACCACTTTGTCATACAGAGGGTGAGAGACGCTGGAGGGGGCAATCAGCGGGGTGCCTTCAAGCGGTTCAGCATTATCGTTCATGACGTCCGTCCATGTTAACCTGAGCGAAGATATAAGGTTTTGAGACGTGAAGGTCCATAGCTGGCGCCGCAAATCTCCTCAGGGCGAAGTGTCGCCCTGAGGAGAGTGATAGGCATTGCCTTAGTCGTTGATGTCGTTGTCAAAAACCTTGCGGCCCGACTGGCGGAAGCCAAACACGCGTCGCATGACAAACCAGGCGATGAGCGACAGAACCGCAAAGGCGACGGCAAGCTGCGGTACACTCAGCCCGCCCCACGCCGCCAACGGTGCGGTCAGCGCCGCGCCTGCCGCAAAGCCCAGAAAGATCGAACCGGGCAGGAAAATCTCGGCGATGCCGAGGCCCAGTGCCACGGCCAACCAGACCCACCAGATCTCAAACACGGACATTATTTGCTTCCTTTCAGCAGTTTGAAGGCATCGCCAAAGGCTTCCAGCGCATGGGCGGGCACAACAATGGTTTGTTTGCCTTCACCCGCGCCCAGCGTGTTCAGCGATTCCACCTGTTTCAACGCCACCTGATACTGCGCCGCCTCAATCCCGTTTTCACGGATCGCCTTGGCCACCACTTCGGTTGCATAGGCTTCGGCTTCGGCCTCAATCCGACGCGCCTTGGCGTTTTGTTCCGCGGCATACAGCTCCGCGTCTGCGGCCAGTTCGACCGAACGCTTTTCGCCCTCCGCCTCCGTCACTTGTGCCCGGCGGGCCCGTTCGGCGTTCAGCTGCTGCAGCATCGCATCGCGGGTGGCCTGATCAAGGTTCACATCCAGGATCTCGGCGCGGGTCACTTCAATGCCCCAGTCATCCACTGCATCCTCAACCAGCGTCTGGATCTGATTGATCAGCTGCGCCCGGTTCGATTGCACCTCATCGAGGTCCATTTTACCAATCTCGGCCCGCACGATACCAGCAACTGTGGTGGAAATTGCACCATCAACGTCGCGGATCCGGTAAACGGTCTTTTCCGGCTCCAGAATGCGGTAGAACACCGAGGTGTCGATCTGAACCAGAACGTTGTCCTTGGTGATGGCGTCCTGGCTGGCGTTGGGCAGCTGGCGCTCCAGGATCGAGATCTGATGCGCCACCTTATCCAGGAAAGGCACAATCACGTTGATGCCCGGCCCCAGAACCGAATGCAGCCGGCCAAACCGTTCAACCACAAACTTCTGCGACTGCGGCACTATGCGCACGCCTTTGAATATGACGGCAATGATGAACAGGGCGATCAGTAGCCAGATCACCGTCATCGGGCTATTTACAATAAAATCAAGAAACACGTTGTCCATTTTAGACTATTCCCTTTGGCAAATTCGCTTTCTAGATAAGCAATTCCGCCTTTGCCTTCCAGAGGGGGAAAGGCTAAGCAGCGCCGAATTGGCCCCCAAGGGCAGATCAGCAACAAATGAGATGTGGCATGAGCGAGAAGTTTTCTTTCGAAAAGCTGGGTCAGGATGGTAAGGCCCGAACCGGGGTGATCCATACCACGCGGGGCGATATCCGCACGCCAGCCTTCATGCCGGTTGGAACCGCTGCAACTGTGAAGGCGATGATGCCCGAGAGCGTTGCTGCGACCGGTGCAGACATTCTGCTGGGCAACACCTACCACCTGATGCTGCGTCCTACGGCGGAACGGATCGATGCGCTTGGCGGGCTGCATAAGTTCATGAACTGGGACAAGCCGATCCTGACGGACTCGGGCGGGTTTCAGGTGATGTCGCTGGCCGGTCTGCGCAAGCTGACCGAGAAGGGCGTGACCTTCAAATCCCACATCGATGGTTCGCGTCATGAGTTGACGCCGGAACGCTCGATGGAGATCCAGCGTCTGCTGGGGTCAGACATTGTGATGTGTTTCGACGAATGCCCGGCGCTGCCTGCGGATCGCGATACCATTGCCAAATCCATGCGCATGTCGATGCGGTGGGCGCAGCGGTCGCGCGATGCCTTTGGGGATCGTCCGGGCCATGCGCTGTTTGGCATTCAGCAGGGTGGGCTGGAACAGGATTTCCGTCAGGAAAGCGCTGAGGCCCTGCGTGAGATTGGTTTTGACGGCTATGCCGTTGGCGGCCTTGCCGTGGGGGAGGGGCAGGAGAACATGTTCGGTTGCCTTGATTTCGCACCGGACATGCTGCCCGAGGACAAGCCGCGCTATCTGATGGGCGTCGGCAAACCTGATGACATCGTGGGGGCTGTGGCCCGTGGCATCGACATGATGGACTGTGTGCTGCCGTCCCGGTCGGGGCGCACCGGTCAGGCCTTCACCCGGCATGGCGTGGTCAATATCAAGAACGCCCGCCATCAGGACGATCCGCGCCCCTTGGATGAACAGTGCAGCTGCCCGGCCTGCAGCAACTATTCCCGCGCCTATCTGCACCACGTCTATCGCAGCCAGGAGATGATCTCGGGCATGCTGCTGACCTGGCACAACCTGCATTACTTCCAGGAGCTGATGCAGGGCATGCGCGATGCCATTGCCGCCGGCACCTTTGAGGCCTTCCAGAAAGACTTCCATGAGACCCGGGCCAACGGGGACATTGAACGCCTTTAACCTACATTTCTGTTGTCTCGATAGCGCATAAGGTGCAATGATCGGGGCAGAGTTGAGGGGCGGTTGATGGTTTCCAGATATATCTATGGCCGGATGGTCCGTTTGATCTGCGCAATGGATCTGGTGATCCTTGCGCCGTTGGTTGTGCCTGTGATCAATCAGCACTACCTTGTTGCCCTTGCGGGCCTTGGCGCGCCGCAGGGCGTTGCGGATGGGTTTGCCGTATCAAACCTTAGCCTGATGCTGGCGCAGCTGGTTGGCCTGCTGGGCTGCGGCTGGGCGCTGTGGCGCTGGCGCAATTCCACGCAGGAGATGGGCCGTTTTACCGGTGCGTTGCGTCTGGCGATTGCCCTTGTTTTGCTAACCAGCTACCTCAATACCGCACTGCCGGTTCTGCAACTGTTTGCCTTGCTGGAAGGGCTGGTCGCGCTGGTGCATTTCGTGCCATTGCGGCGTCATATCGTGGTGATTGACTGACCTTTTCCGCGCCCGTGCCAGGGTGATTGCACATAAAGATGTGAAATCCATATACCTTTGTGGTTAAAGGGATTTTTCCGATTTTTCTGATCAATTTTGTCGCAGCCTGATGCGGTCGCTGTCAGCGCGATTGTGTTGCAAAGTCAACAAAATCAGGGGCTTCGCTCCCATGCCGGAATGTCACCAAAATTTGACGTCTGTCAAAGGCACTGCTGGGAGTGGTTTGCGCTCTAAAAGTCCCCTCCGGATGACCGTTTCATTAATGGCGATCAAGAGTCGTCCTTCCGGTTGGTTCAGCTGCCTGTGACCGGAAACGAACCTGCTGTCGCGGGCAGGAGTGAAGGACCCCTTTCAGCAGCTGAAGCAGAACGGATTTTTGCGATGAACCGGATTTCGTCAGATCCTTTTTCAGCGGATCACGATGCTGTCCATGCTGCCGCATCAGCACGGACAGTTGCCGAAGTGAATGTCGAAGAAACATTTGGAATTGATGAACTTTTCTTCTCGCGCACCGATGGGCGCGGGGTGATTGAAGCCTATAATGAGATCTTCGTGCGCGTCGCGGGGTTTGCCGGCAGCGAATTGCAGGGCGCGCCGCATAAGATCATTCGTCATAGCGAAATGCCCAAGGCGGTGTTCTGGCTGTTGTGGAACGGTCTGAAACAGGGATCCCCTGTCGGCGCTTACGTTAAGAACAAGACAAAAGAAGGCAAATATTACTGGGTCTTCGCGATCGCCTCGCCAATTGAGGGCGGCGGCTATTTGTCTGTGCGCCTGAAACCCTCCAGCCCGCTGCTGGATGGGGTACAGGATCTCTACCGCGAAGCGCTGGACGCGGAAAAAGCCGAAGATCTGTCACCAGAAGACAGCGCTCTGCGCCTGATGGAGCGGATCAAAGAACTTGGCTTCCCGACCTATGCGATGTTCCAGGCCCATGCCATCCATCAGGAGTTTGAGGCACGTCGGGTCGTGATGCACAAACCCCAGTTTGCGGACCTGTCAAACATCAACACCATTTCGGACAATGCAGCCAAGCTGCGCCATGAGCTGAACCTCTTGTCCGAGAAGTTCCACAATGCGGCGCTGCTGACGGCGAATATGAAGATCTTCGCGGCCAAACTGCCGGTGGGGCGCTCAACCATCAATGAGATCGCCAAAAACTACGATCTGATGCTGCGCGATATTCAGAACCACCTAAAGACGCTGCATGTCGTAGAAGAATATGAGGGTCTGTGGGAGGTTTCCCGCGATCAGAACTCCTTCTTCATGCTCTGCGCCTCCCACCTGATGGAGGAGCTTTGCGTGAACTTCGAAAAAGAGGGCTGCCTTGGTGGCAAGACTTCAAAGTCCGAAGAAACCCGCACACTGAACCGGCTGCGCAATGACTACAAGAAACAGTCGCTTGAGGCGGTGTTGCACGGCATCCAGTCCGCATTGACCATCCAGCGCCGCACCGAGTTTCTGCGCCGGATGATCCTGGGCCTGTCGACCATCCGCATTGCCTGCCGGGTTGAGGCAGGGATGCTGCGGGACAGTGCCAAGGGTTTGGATAACATCGTTGGCCGCCTTGATGGGTTCCATGATGAGGTTGAGGCACATCTGGCGGTCATCCAGCAGGCCGTTAATGCGATCCTGAAAGGGGTTGACCGTTCAATCACCGGACAGCCTGAGGCCGCGTGATGCAACGGATGGATGGACCTTGTCGCAAAATACCGCGACATCCCTCTAACTTGGCCTGAAATTTGCGCCTGTGCTTCCAACAAAAGGGGGCACAGGCGATTTCGCGCCTTGCTCATCCTTGCCGCCCACGGCAAATTGAATTCGGGAGAAGACCATGCGGTTGAAATCGGAGCGACGCTCCCCAGATTAAATCGCAGGAAACGGAGAAGGCCGCGGCTGCCAAATGTGGGGCCAGTGCCTTTTTGCCAAGAACAAGGAAACCCTATGCAAGAGCCACTCAACGCATCCTATCCAGTTCTGCCGCTGCGCGACATCGTTGTGTTCCCACACATGATCGTGCCGCTTTTCGTCGGACGCGATAAATCGGTCCGCGCGCTGGAAGAGGTGATGCAGGACGACAAGCAGATTCTGCTGTCCAGTCAGGTCGACCCGGCCGAAGACGATCCTCAAACCGATGGTATCTACAAAAGCGGCGTGCTGGCCAATGTGCTGCAGCTGCTGAAACTGCCCGATGGCACCGTGAAGGTGCTGGTCGAAGGTCAGGCCCGTGTGAAAATCACGGAATACATTGAAAATGATGACTTCTTTGAAGCGCGCGCCGAGTATCTGAACGAGATCCCGGGCGACGTTGCGACCATCGAGGCGCTGCTGCGCACCGTCGGTGCGGAGTTTGAACGCTACGCCAAGGTCAAGAAAAACATCCCCGAAGAAGCGCTTGTCACAGTTTCGGAAACCTCCGATCCGGCCAAGCTGGCTGATCTGGTTGCCGGCCACCTTGGCATCGAAGTGGCCCAGAAGCAGGAGCTTCTGGAAACCCTCAGCGTCAGCGAACGGCTGGAGAAGGTCTATGGCCTGATGCAGGGCGAAATGTCCGTGCTGCAGGTTGAGAAAAAGATCAAAACCCGCGTCAAATCCCAGATGGAGCGCACGCAGCGCGAATACTATCTGAATGAGCAGATGAAGGCCATTCAGAAGGAACTGGGCGACGGTGAGGATGGCTCGAATGAGATCACCGAGCTGGAAGAGAAAATCGCCGGCACCAAGCTGTCGAAAGAAGCCAAGGAGAAGGTCGATGCCGAGCTGAAAAAGCTCAAGTCGATGTCCCCGATGAGCGCCGAAGCGACCGTTGTGCGCAACTACCTCGACTGGATCCTGTCGATCCCGTGGGGTGTGAAGTCACGGGTCAAGAAAGACCTGGGCCGCGCGCAGGACATTCTGGACAAAGATCATTACGGTCTTGAGAAGGTCAAAGAGCGGATTGTTGAATATCTTGCCGTGCAGCAGCGCAGCCAGAAACTCAAAGGCCCGATCCTGTGCCTTGTTGGTCCTCCGGGTGTTGGTAAAACCTCGCTGGGTAAATCTGTTGCCAAGGCAACGGGGCGCGAGTTTATCCGCATCAGCCTTGGCGGCGTGCGCGATGAATCCGAAATCCGCGGTCACCGCCGGACCTATATCGGCTCCATGCCCGGTAAGATCATTCAGGCGCTGAAAAAGGCGAAAACCACGAACCCGCTGATCCTCTTGGATGAGATTGATAAGATGGGCCAGGACTTCCGTGGCGATCCCGCATCGGCCATGCTGGAAGTGTTGGATCCGGAACAGAACGGCACCTTTGTCGATCACTATCTTGAGGTCGAATATGACCTGTCGAACGTGATGTTCCTGACCACCTCGAACAGCTACAACATGCCGGGTCCGCTGCTGGACCGGATGGAGATCATCCCGCTGGCTGGCTACACCGAAGACGAAAAGATCGAAATTGCCAAACAGCACCTCGTGCCCAAGCAGGTTAAAAACCACGGCCTCAAGAAAGATGAGTTCGAGGTGGATGACAGCGCCCTGACCGAAGTGGTCCGCCACTACACCCGCGAAGCGGGCGTGCGGAACATGGAACGTGAGGTCGGCAAAATGGCGCGGAAGGCGATCACCAAGATCGTCAAAGGCGAAGCGCAGTCGATCAAGGTGGATGCCGAAAATATCGATGACTTCCTGGGCGTGAAGAAGTTCCGCTACGGTTTGGCCGAGAAAGAGGATCAAGTTGGTGTTGTCACCGGTCTGGCCTATACCTCGGTCGGTGGTGATCTGCTGCACATCGAGGCGCTGAAACTGCCGGGCAAAGGTCGGATGAAGACCACCGGTAAGCTGGGCGACGTGATGAAGGAGTCGATTGATGCGGCTTCGTCTTACGTGCGTTCGGTGGCGCCGCAGATCGGTGTGAAACCGCCGCAGTTCGAAAAGTGGGACATCCACGTGCACGTGCCCGATGGCGCAACACCCAAAGACGGCCCCTCGGCCGGTCTGGCCATGGTGACTTCGATCGTTTCGGTGCTGACCGGCATTCCGGTGCGCAAAGACATTGCCATGACAGGTGAGGTCAGCCTGCGCGGCAACGCCATGCCCATCGGTGGTCTGAAGGAAAAACTGCTGGCCGCCCTGCGCGGCGGGATCAAAACCGTTCTCATCCCTGAAGAGAACGAAAAAGATCTGGCAGATATTCCCGACAACGTGAAAGACGGGCTGAAGATCATCCCGGTGACCCATGTGACCGAAGTGCTGAAGCTGGCGCTGACCGACACGCCCGAAGCGATTGAATGGGACGAGGCCGCTGAAGAAGCCGCCGCAGCCGCTGCGCTGAAGGATAAATCAGGACCCGGCGCCACCGCGCACTGATCCTGATCGGTTGATTGAGACAAAAACGCCCCCGGTCGACAGCCGGGGCGTTTTCATTTGTGGCGCCAGTAACGGACGATAGTCGGCAACAGCGCGGATGCTATGGCCGCGTCTTTGTGTCGGATTTGGCAACAATTTCATTAATTTCCGGGCAAATCAGGTGGCTTCTCTGGCTTTTTCCGGTGATTTGTGAATAGATGGGCAACAATAAAACGATAAAAATCGGCGCAGAGGCATCTCATGACACGCACGAGCACAAAGACGAGCAAGACCACACGCAGTACCGCCACACGCAGCACCGCGGCCAAGACAACCCGCAAATCTGCGGCCAAATCGACCCTTCCGAAAACCCGCAAGTCCAGCTCCGCAGCAACCCCAGCCGCAGACGCGCCAGAGGCCGTGGTGGTACAGGAATCGGTTCCTGTGTCGGATCTGGGTGAGCTGAAGAAAGTTGAACTGATCGAAATGATCGTGGAGCGCACCGGCGTTAAGAAACGCGATGCGAAACCAACCATCGAAGCCGCATTGCAGATCCTTGGTGAGGCGCTGGCCGAAGGGCGTGAGCTGAACCTACAGCCACTGGGTAAGATCCGCGTCAACCGGATGAAAAAACTGTCCAGCGCCCGGGTGATGACCTGTAAAGTGCGGCAGACCATCAAGGAAGAAACCACCGATCCGGAACCGCTTGCCGAAGCCGCGGAGTGACGCTAGAAGACGCGCCTTCGGGGGATTAGCTCAGTGGTAGAGCGCTTCGTTCACATCGAAGATGTCAGGAGTTCAAATCTCTTATCACCCACCATCTTTTCCGTGATCTCATGATCTCAAAAGGCGCTCCCCAACCCGGGTTGAGCGCCTTTTTCTTGCATCCACCAGCCCGACATCATCTTGCCCGATGGGCAATATACATTTCTTTCCTCACTCCCTTGGCTTGCGTAAAATAATGCATGCATTGCAATGACTTGAAATGACTCGCCTTAGGCGAGTATAAATGTGAGAAGTGAAAAAATGCTGGTTTGCCAATCCTCCAAGGCTAGGTCCCAAGGAACGGGTGGCGGCATTGGCTGTCGTGGGATGAGACTTCAGAGGGATAGACGCAATGAAAGTGTTCACGAAGATCTGCATCGGCGCTTCGGTGGTGCTGGGTGGATTTGCCGGCAACCTCCTGTCTCATCCGCAAGAAGCCTGGGCGCAGCATTATCCTGAACGCACGATTGAGGTTGTCACCCATTCCGGCGCCGGGGGCGGCACCGATGTGACCACACGGATGATGATGCTGCGGGGACGGCGGGAGCTGCACACCGATATGGTGGTGGTGAACCGGCCCGGCAAAGGTGGCGCTGCGGCGCTGGCCTATATGATGTCTCAGGCCGCTGATGGCCATACGCTGCTGACCTTCACCAGCGGTCATGCCACCGCAATTGTTCTGGGCCTCAGCGATGTCGGGGTTGGCGATCTGCGAGCCATTGCCCGGGGAACCGACGATCCGCAGATCCTGATGGCGCGTTGCGGCGCCTTTGACGATGGCGCCGCGCTGATCGCGGCACAGCAGACGGACAGCCTGACCTATGGCGTCACGCAACTGCGCGGCGTTGATGAGGTTACGGCCAAGTTGTTCGCCCAACGCAGCAACAGCACCATGCCTCAGCTGTTGGTCTACTCAGGCGGCGCCACCCTGGCGCAGGCCGTGGTGGACGGCGCGGTACAGGTTGCGGTGCTTAACTACGGTGAGGCCGGCGCCCAGCTGGAAGGCGGTAGCCTTTGCCCGCTGATCGTTCTGGCTGAGGATCGCATGTCCCAGCTGCCCAACATCCCAACCGGGCAGGAGCTGGGGGTCGATCTGGCGCTATCGACCGTGCGGGGCTTTGCCGTGCATCGTGATACGCCTGATGATGTGGTCGCCCAGTTGGAAGAGGCGTTGTTAACAGCGATGCGCCATCCGCTTTATCAGGGCTATCTGACCTCAGTCGGGCTGGACGAAACATCGGTTGCGGGGGCCGATATTTGGGGTGAGCAGATCACCGCGATGGTGGCAGAGATGCAGCAGAGTTTTGAGGAGTTGAAGTAGCGCCAACTCTGGCGCTGGCTTGGGCGGCGAAACTTTTTGTCACCGAAATGCAAAACGCCCCTTGCAGCGCCCCAAAGGTTTGGATAAACCGCGCCTCACGGGTCGTTAGCTCAGTTGGTAGAGCGCTTCGTTTACACCGAAGATGTCGGGAGTTCGAGCCTCTCACGACCCACCATTCCCCCTTCGATGAATGCTCTACCTCAGTCTATCTGATCGATCTGTGCATTGCTGTTTAACCCTGCGAACGGACCAAAACCAGCGCCAGACAGAATTCGGAAAAAAGTGTGACAGCCCCCCTTGCACCTGCCTGAGGCTTTGGATAGACAACGCCTCACGGGTCGTTAGCTCAGTTGGTAGAGCGCTTCGTTTACACCGAAGATGTCGGGAGTTCGAGCCTCTCACGACCCACCATTCCACCTTTAAATCAGCCGCTTAGATCGCTTGTTCCGCGTTTCAGTTGCTCTGTTGTCATCGGATCTCTGCATTTGTGCACAGATCCTGTCGGGCGATGGGGATTTTGCGGTTCTTCTAACGCTCTATGTTGGGTCTCAAAGGAGGCACCGATATGAGTTGGAACCCACTGCTAGATATTCACACGCCAATTGGCGATCAGGTGGATCAGATTGAAACCGTCATTGTGCCGCGCGCCCGTGATCTGGGCGGCTTTGAGGTGCGCCGCGCCCTGCCGCATGGGCGCCGCCAGATGGTTGGGCCGTTTATATTTTTTGATCAGATGGGGCCGGCCGAGTTTCTGACCGGGCAGGGCATCGATGTGCGCCCACATCCCCATATTGGGCTGGGCACGGTGACCTACCTCTACAAAGGGCGGCTGCACCATCGCGATTCCCTTGGCACCGATCAGTGGATTGAACCCGGCGCCGTGAACTGGATGAAAGCAGGCTACGGTATCACCCATTCTGAACGCACAGATGAAGAGATGCGCGAAAAGCCGTTCAACATGTTTGGCATTCAGACATGGCTGGCGCTGCCGGAAGGTCATGAAGATGACGCGCCACTGTTTCATCACACCCCCAAGGCGGACCTGCCGATCCTGGAAGGTGAGGGCAAGGAAATGCGCCTGATTCTGGGGCACGCCTACGGTGTTGAGGCCCCGGTGCCGATGCCCTTTGATGTGTTCTACGGCGACGTGAAGATGCAGGCCGGGGCGCAGCTGCCTTTGCCAGACGATCATGAGGACCGCGCGGTCTATGTGATTGAGGGGGAGGTCAGCCAAGCCGGTCAGACCTATGAACCGGGCCGCATGCTGGTGTTCCGCCCGGGCGATTCCATTTCCGTCACCGCAGGCGGGCAGGGCGCGCGGGTGCTGATTCTGGGCGGCGAAACCCTGAACGGCCCCCGTCATATCTGGTGGAACTTCGTCGCCTCCAGCAAAGAAAGGATTGAGGCCGCAAAAGAAGCCTGGCGTGCAGGGGATTGGGCCCATGGTCGATTCCAGCTGCCCCCCGGCGATGACGGCGAATTCATCCCTCTGCCTGATTGATTTGGTGGCGGTGAAAAGAAAATTTCGCCGCCATCCTCAATGAAAAAAGGGGGCTCACGACGGGTGGGAAACTTTTGTGATTTTTGTGACATGATCCGCTTGACGCCACCGGAAGCTCAGCATAAACACCCCTCACGCTCAAGACGATGAGCGAACAGTGAGCGGTTGTAGCTCAGTTGGTTAGAGTACCGGCCTGTCACGCCGGGGGTCGCGGGTTCGAGCCCCGTCAACCGCGCCACCACTGTTCAAACGTCGTCAGAGTGCCAGATGCGCGGTTGTAGCTCAGTTGGTTAGAGTACCGGCCTGTCACGCCGGGGGTCGCGGGTTCGAGCCCCGTCAACCGCGCCACTTCTTCCTTCGGGAAGAAACAAAGCACCCTCTGGGGTGCTTTTGTGGTATTGGGGCCTGTGGTTTTTGGCGCCGCCCCGGTCAGTCCCTTTGGTCAGGTCGGGTAGTGATACCCAAGGTGGGTTTCCAGCTTCATATCCAATGCACCGCGCATGAAGGCGCGGTCCTCTTCTGACATCTCACCCGGGGTCTCACCGCGTTGTTCGCGTGGAACCGACAGGTTGAAACGATTGCCCAAGCGGCGGTTCACCGTTTTGATGAAATCGCGCTGCATCGACAGCTCCGCAGCCTCTGCCAGCCAGCGCACGAACCCTTCGGGATCGGCCTGCACCGATTCCGCCCGCACCAGCGCCATGTTGCAGGACCGGTTCAACATACCCAGCAGGCAGGCCATCTTGACCGAGCGCATTTGGAACAGGTTTTCAAACGGCCGGCCGGTGATCGGATGGCGGTCAAATTGCAGCTCCAGCCCTTCGGTCTGGCCGGTCATTTCGCCCACCACCTCTTCGAAATCCGCTTCCCGGTCGACGATGCCGCGCCAGGGCGTGCGGATGAAGGTTGAGAAATCATTGGCCTGCAAGGCCGGGTCCAGATGCCAGGGACGTTTGTGCATCGACAGCGCCCAGGCCTCAGCGTTGCGCACCACGCCGATCATCAGGAAATCACGGGGGATCGCCACCATATGCGGCACCGCATGTTTCCAGCCCAGCGATTCCGTGCGCACGATATGCAGGTTCTTCTCGATCATTTTGCGCACCAGATTGGTGGCAGATCCGCGTTCTCCGAACACTTGGAAATGGGTCAACGGCACTGAATGAGGGCGATTGAGGTGATAGCCCGTTTCCTGAAATTCCTTGGAGACCATAAATCGCTTTCCTTGCAGTTTCGGGTCAAATGCCCCGGCATCCTGGCGACCATATTTTAATTCTCAAATTGCTTCAAACGGGTTAGACCAAAGGGGACTAACGCCGTGTGAAACAACGGTGAAATCAAAAACACGAAGCGGGTAGGGCCTATGCAGTCGACAGCAGCCATCGTCACCATGGTGCGGGATGATCATTTCTTCCTCAAGGCCTGGCTGCGCCACTATGGTCCGATCTTTGGGCGCGAAAACCTCTACATCGTGAATCATGGCCGTGGCCGCGGGGTCGAGGAACTGGCCGAGGGCTGCAACATCATCGGCATTCCCGGAGACCCGCATAAGAACTTTGACATGAAGCGCTGGCGGCTCTTGAACAACCTCGTGATGGGGCTGCGCAGCTACTACAATCATGTGATTGTCGGCGATGTGGATGAGTTGGTGGTCATCGACCCCGAAGAAGGCAAAACCCTGCTGGAATATCTGGAAGAGCAGCCAATCCGCCGTGTCTTGACGCCGCTGGGGCTGGAGGTGATCCACAGGATTGATGTGGAGCCTGAGGCGATCACAGACACAATCCTGGGCCCACGCCGCCACGTCCGATTGGCGCCGCATTACTCCAAACCTTGTGTGATTTCCGCAGGGACCAAGATCGCTCGCGGTGGCCATTTCACTCAATACGGTAAGCTGTTCACGCCCGATTGCCTGTACCTGATGCACCTGAAGTTCTGTGATTTCCCGGAATATGTCGCCGCCATGGATCGCCGCAACGCGGTCACCGGTGAAATTGGCGATGACATCAAAGAGATCTCAATTGGCCGCCATTGGTTCGCAGAAGCCCGCGGCGAAGATCGCGCCACGTTTGAGGGCTTTGCTGATCTCGAAATAATCGAAGGTTTTGATATGCGGCCCTACCGCCGCAAGATGCAGCGCAGCTTTGGGCCGCGCGGCGACACTGGTTTTTACAACTTTGCCCGGCCGGACTATCAGCTGCAGTTTCAACTGCCTGAGCGGTTTTCGGGGATCTTCTGAACTATGGTAAAAAGCGGTTGAGCGCCGCCAGCGTTTCCTCAGGATGGGTGTCGGGGAAGAAATGCCCCCCGGGCACCGCGCCGGCCCGCAGGTCGCTGCAACGCGCCTGCCAGGTTGCGGGCACATCATAGGCCTTGGCCATCGCCCCATCCGCCCCGTAAAGCACCAGGGTCGGGCAATGGACCTGCCGGTGCAGATCCGCCTCATCCAGATCAAAATCCACCTCCAGGGCAGCGCGGTAATCATTGCACATGCCGCGCACCACCTCCGGGTCCGCCCAGGCCGCGCGATAGGCCGCCATCTGGCCCGGATCAAACCCGTCAGGATCCGCCGCGCCCCAACCCTGCAAGCAGGACATGAAATAGGCCTCCGGGTCGGCGGAAATCATGGTTTCCGGCAGCGGCGAAGGTTGGGCCAGAAATAACCAGTGATAATAGGCCTTGGCCACATGGCGGTTAAGTTCGCTGAGCAACAGATGTGTTGGCACAATGTCCATCATCGTCAGGCTCTGCACCGCCCTTTCGTGATCCAGCGCCATGCGATGCGCGGTGCGCCCGCCGCGGTCATGGCCGACCAGATGAAAACGCGCGAAGCCCAAGTGCGCCATCAATTCAACCTGGTCCTGCGCCATCTGGCGAAAACTGTACTCCGCAACCGCTGGCGGCTTGCCAGAGGCGCCATAGCCCCGCAAATCCGGTGTCACCACGGTGAACCGCGCGGCTAATGAATCGGCAATCGGCCCCCACATGGCGCGGGTCTGCGGGAAGCCATGCAGCAGCAACAGCCCCGGACCGCTGCCGCGCAGATCATAGGCAATCTCGACCCCGTTCACCCGCTGTGTTCCGCTTTGCATCAGTTGTTCCTTTGTGAGTATTTGGGGATCATTGAAAGGCGCTTTCATTGTTTCAGAAATACTCTGGGGGGATGAATTGCTGAAAGCAAGAAGGGGGGCAACGCCCCCCTCCCTATTCGTACAGATCTGCCAGGTTTACTTGGTGATCGCAGCCATGATCCGCGCCCAGCTGCGGATGCCTTTGTGGAAACTCTTCAGGTCGTATTTCTCATTCGGTGAGTGGATTGCGTCATCGTCATTGGCGTAACCCACCAGCATCGAATCAAGGCCCAGGATGGTGTTGAAATAGCCAACAACAGGGATCGAGCCGCCCATGCCGGTGAACACGGCTTCGCGGTTCCATTCGTCCGACAGCGCGCCACGGGCGGCTTCGAACTCAGGGCGATCCAGGTTCATCACCGAAGCGGGCGAGCCTTCCAGGTCATTATCCCATTCGACGCTGATGTCGGTCGACAGGCGGTCCTCAACGTGTTTGCGGATCTTGTCGCGCAGTTTATCAGGGTCCATATCGCCGACCAGACGGCAGGTGATTTTACAATGCGCTTTCGACGGAAGCACGGTTTTTGAGCCGACGCCGTTGTAGCCGCCCCAGAGGCCGTTCACTTCCAGCGTGGGGCGGGCCCATTGCTGTTCCAGTGTCGAATAGCCTTTTTCGCCATGGGCCTTGGTGTAGCCGACGGAGTTCAGATACTCGGCTTCATCAAAGCCGCAGTTTTCCCACTGGCGCAGCTGATCGGCAGGCACTTCATGCACACCTTCGTAGAACCCTTCCACGGCAACAGCACCGGTTTCATCGTTGTAGAAACTGTCCACAATCCGCGACATTTCGCGCAGCGGGTTCAGGCCGGGGCCGCCGTAGTGGCCCGAGTGCAGGTCGATGCGCGGGCCGGTCAGGGTGAACTCATCCTTCAGCATGCCGCGCAGCTGCGAGGCAATCGAGGGCACGCCACGCGACACCATCGAGGTGTCACAGACCAGCGCCAGGTCGGCCTGCAGCTCTTCGCGGTGGGCCTCAAGGAACGGAATCAGCGAGGGCGAGCCGGATTCTTCTTCGCCTTCGAAGAAGAAGGTGATGCGGCAGGGCAGGCTGCCATGCACGGCTTTCCAGGCGCGGCAGGCCTCGACAAAGGTCATCAGCTGGCCCTTGTCATCAGAGGAGCCACGGCCGCGGATCACGGTGCCATGTTCGGTCTCTTCGAGCTGCGGCTCAAACGGCGGGGTGTCCCACAGATCCAGCGGATCCACCGGCTGCACATCATAGTGGCCGTAAAACAGCACATGCGGCGCGCCTTCGGGGGCGTCGTTGATGTGGCCCACAACCATTGGATGGCCCGGGGTTTCACGTTTGGCGGCATCAACGCCCATGGATTTCAGGTCTGCCACCAGCCAATCCGCTGCGCTGTCGCAGTCGGCTTTAAAGGCCGGGTCGGTTGAAATCGAAGGGATTCGCAACAGGTCCATCAGACGTTCGGTTGCGGTGCTGATGTCCTCATCGATCTGGGACAATACGGGTTCCAGCGCCATTGGCTTCTCCTTTTTGTTGAAGGGGGCGCGAAAATCGCCTGCCTCTTCCTCTGCGGCGCAAAGTAACAGCGCTTTTGGGGTTGTCCACCGGTACGCTTGATGCAAGTCAAAGCGAAAAGGAGCGTCAATTTGTAATCTTTTTTGCAGATTGCCGCCGTAGTATATGATACTACAAAATGTGAATATGTTACGTGATGGGATGTAACGGTTGAAAAACGCCTGTCAGACGAACCGCCGAGCCAGAATAAGGACGAGCCAAGTGGATTATACTGCCAAACTCGATGACGCGCTGAACAAGCTGCACGAAGAAGGGCGTTACCGCACCTTCATTGATATCGAGCGGGAGAAGGGGAACTTTCCCCATGCCATGTGGACCCGTCCTGATGGCGACAAGCAGCCGATCACCGTGTGGTGTGGCAATGATTACCTTGGCATGGGCCAGCATCCCGTGGTTTTGGCCGCGATGCATGAGGCGGTGGATGCCACCGGTGCAGGCTCAGGCGGGACACGCAACATTTCCGGCACCACGGTTTATCACAAACGGCTGGAGGCGGAACTGGCGGATCTGCACCGCAAAGAGGCGGCGCTGCTGTTCACCTCTGCCTATATTGCCAATGACGCGACGCTGTCGACGCTGCCCAAACTGTTCCCCGGGTTGATCATCTATTCGGATGAGCTGAACCATGCCTCGATGATCGAAGGGGTGCGCCGCAATGGCGGGGCCAAGCGTATTTTCCGCCACAATGATGTGGCCCATCTGCGTGAACTGCTGGCGGCGGATGATCCTGCGACCCCCAAACTGATTGCTTTTGAATCGGTTTATTCGATGGACGGCGACTTTGGCCCGATTGAAGAGATCTGCGATCTGGCGGATGAGTTTGGCGCGCTGACCTATATTGATGAGGTCCATGCTGTTGGCATGTACGGCCCGCGCGGTGGCGGTGTGACTGAGCGCGATAACCTTGCCCACCGGATCGACATCATCAACGGCACCCTGGCCAAGGCCTATGGCGTGATGGGCGGCTATATTGCGGCGTCTGCGAAAATGTGTGACGCGATTCGCTCCTACGCGCCGGGCTTCATCTTCACCACCTCACTGCCGCCGGCTGTTGCGGCTGGGGCTGCGGCCTCGGTTGCGCATCTGAAGCAGGATCAGGAACTGCGTGAACAGCACCAGACCCAGGCCAAAATCTTGAAGCTGCGGCTCAAAGGTCTGGGCCTGCCGATCATCGATCATGGCAGCCATATCGTGCCGGTGATTGTCGGCAACCCTGTGCACACCAAACTGATGAGTGACATGCTGCTGGAAGGCTTCGGCATCTATGTCCAGCCGATCAATTTCCCGACTGTGCCACGCGGGACGGAGCGTTTGCGCTTCACCCCGTCGCCGGTGCATGGACCTGAGGAAATGGACAAGCTGGTCAAGGCTCTGGACGAGTTATGGTCCCATTGTGCGCTGAATCGTGCCGATATGAGTGCCTAAAACCATATCTGGTGTAAAAAACCTTGCCATATGCTACGCTGAACGAAACAAAGGTCACGTTCGAATCGTGACGGTTCTGAGGGCGAATCGCTGATAGGGCAGTGGGGATGATAAGGCGTAAAGCACCGAAAATTTCGGAAGACGATGTCGTGAAGCCTATGGGCTTTGACGACTTTGAGCAGCGGCTCGGCGATTTGATGCGCGGGGAACGCGCCACCATGGGCAAATCGCTGCTGGATGTTCAACGGGAATTGCGCATCAAAGCGGCCTATGTGGCTGCCATCGAAAACTGTGATCCCTCTGCCTTTGACACGCCCGGTTTCATCGCCGGTTACGTGCGGTCCTACGCCCGCTATCTGGGGCTTGACCCGGAAGAGGCCTTTGCAACCTTCTGCGCGGAAAGCGGCTTCACCACCGCCCACGGCATGTCCGAAGCGGCCTCCGGCCTGCGCCGTAAAGAAGTGATCGCCAGCCCCAGCCTTGGTGCCAATGATCCGTTTGCATCGTCGACAACCCCGTTTGCCCCGGCCAAAGACGGCTTCTTTGCCAGCATCGAACCCGGCGCGATTGGATCGTCCCTGGTGCTGCTGGGATTGATCGCGGCGATTGGCTATGGTGGCTGGTCGGTTTTGAATGAAATCCAGCGGGTGCAATTCGCCCCGGTGGAGCAGAGCCCGAATGTTCTGGCGGAACTGGATCCGGTTGCGCCAAGCCTGCCGTCTGAGACAGCACAGGGGGATGTTGCTGTCGCAGGTGTCTTTACACCTCCGGCAGATGCGCTGGACCGTCTTTACCGCCCGCAGGCATTGGATGTGCCCGTGCTGGTAGCGCGGGATGCTCCGATTTCGACGCTGGACCCCACGATGGTGGGCAGCTTTAAGCCAGAGGAGCCGCAGATCGATTTTGCGGCGATGTCTGCAGATCCTGAACCGCCAGCCCCCAGCGTGCCGCAGGTTGTCGAAGCAGCAGCACCCGGTGTGGAAATGGTGGCTGTACGTCCCGCTTGGGTACGGGTTCGTGCCGCCGATGGCTCCGTCATCTTCGAAGGCATTATGGAACCGGGTGACACCTGGAAGGTGCCGCAAACCGAAGAGGCGCCGACCCTGCGGGTGGGCGAAAGCGGTGCGATTTATTTTACCGTCAATGGCGAACACTACGGTCCTGCCGGTCCGCGCGGTGTTGTGACCTCAAAACTGGCGCTGTCGGTTGATAATCTGACCGCCAAATACACTGTTGCTGCGCTGGAAGATCATCAGGAGCTGGCCAGCACCGTTGCGGAGCTGCAGCGCTAGGGCAGGCGGAGGCCACCTACCCAAATATGCACATCGATATGCGGCGCTGAGGCAATTGCAGCAGCGCCGTTCTCGCACTATGTAAGGGCCAAAGCCTTAGCCCACCGATGGGAACCGATCCATGTCGCTGAACCACGTCCGCCCTTGGCGCAACATCTATCGCCGCGAAAGCCGCCAGATCCATGTGGGCAACGTGCCTGTGGGGGGCGGTGCGCCGATCTCTGTGCAGACGATGACCAACACGATCACCTCGGACGCCAAGGCAACGATTGAGCAGGTGCTGCGGGCCGCAGATGCGGGTGCAGATATTGTGCGGGTCTCGGTGCCGGATGTCGCTAGCTCCGCCGCGCTGAAAGAGATCGTGAAGGAAAGTCCGGTGCCTATCGTGGCGGACATCCATTTCCACTACAAACGCGGCATTGAGGCTGCTGAGGCCGGTGCCGCCTGCCTGCGGATCAACCCGGGCAACATTGGCAATGAAAAGAAAGTCAAAGAGGTCATTCAGGCCGCGCGGGACAACAATTGTTCCATGCGGATCGGTGTGAACGCCGGGTCTTTGGAAAAGCACCTGCTGGAAAAATACGGTGAGCCCTGTCCGGATGCGATGGTCGAAAGTGGTCTGGATCACATCAAGATCCTGCAGGACAATGACTTTCACGAGTTTAAGATCTCGGTCAAAGCCTCGGATGTTTTCATGTCCGCTGCGGCCTATCAGCAGCTGGCCGATGCCACCGACGCGCCGATCCACCTGGGGATTACCGAAGCCGGCGGGCTGATGTCCGGCACGGTGAAATCTGCCATTGGTCTGGGCCAGCTTCTGTGGATGGGGATTGGCGACACCATGCGTGTCAGCCTGTCCGCCGATCCGGTGGAAGAGGTGAAAATGGGCTTTGAGATCCTCAAATCCCTGGGCCTGCGGCACCGTGGCGTGAACATCATCTCCTGCCCCAGCTGTGCGCGGCAGGGGTTTGACGTGATCAAAACCGTGGAAACGCTGGAACGTCGGCTGGAGCATGTGAAAACCCCGATGAGCCTCAGCATCATCGGTTGTGTGGTGAATGGCCCGGGCGAAGCTTTGATGACCGATGTAGGGTTTACCGGCGGCGGGGCTGGCAATGGCATGGTCTATCTGGCTGGTAAGGCCAGCCATAAAATGAGCAATGAACAGATGGTGGATCACATCGTGGAAGAGGTGGAAAAACGTGCCGCCGCGATTGAGGCTGAGGCGGCACAAGACGCGGCTGAGTAAGCATCACCCGTTTGTTGGAAACGAAAAAGGCAGCCCGCGAGGCTGCCTTTTGTCGTTTGTCGGGTTTACCGGCGCTTACATTTCGGCGCGGATGGCTGCGATCAGTTCCTGCATGCCGTTCAGGGGCACATAGCCTCGCAGCATCTGGTCCTGGATCACAAAGGTCGGCGTGCCCGAAATCGACAGCGCGCTGGCAACCTGATGGGTGTCGGCGATCTGTTGGGTCACCTCGGGGTCATCGATCATCGCCAGGATCGCATCGCCATCCAGATCCAGCTTGCCGGCAACTTTTTTCAGCGACCCTTCGGTGACCTTACCGCGATACTGCATCAGCGCATCGTTCATGCGGGCATAGGCGTCATCGCCAGCAACCTTGCGGGTGGCGATTGCAAAGCGTGACGCCAGCACTGACTCCTCGCCGAGGATCGGAAATTCTTTCACGATGAAGCGGATGTTCTTGTCACCGGCGATCAGCTGTTTGACCTCCTCATGGGCCTTTTTGCAGTAGCCACAACGGTAATCCAGAAACTCCACCATCACGACGTCGCCTTCGGGGTTGCCCGCCTCAAAATCGCGGTCATCCTCAAACAGCGCCGGCGCCAACTGGCGGACCAACAACTGGTCATTGGCCGCTTCCAGCTCGGCCTGTTGCTGCTGATACAGCTCATAGGCTTCGATGATGATTTCAGGATTTTCCAGCAGGTAGCTGCGCACGGCTTGGCCAAAAGCATCACGTTCCGCCGCGTTCATCGCACTCAGGTCCAAGGCCTGCGCCGGCAGGGCAAGGGTGGCAAGCGTGGCAACGCTGGCAAGGAGCTTCTTCATGGTCATTTCCTTTTTTTCTTTTTGGCCTGAGCCTCAGATGCAGAGAGCACATCCTGAGCGCGAAGCCAAGGGGCAGAGCCGCGCGGCAAAAGACTGGCGGCGCGTTTGGAATGGATCAGGGCATTGTCAAATTGGCTGAGCAGGGCATAGCGTTCCGCCGTCAGGAGCGAGGCCATGCCCATCTGGCCCAGTTGGGCATAGGCGGTGGCCATATCGCGCAGAACGCCGCTGTTGCGGAAATCCTTCTGACGTGCCTTTTCCAGAACCCTAAGCGCGGTTTTCGGCTGTTTTGTCAGCAACAAGGCCCGGCCTTGGCCACCGAGGATCAGCGCGTTGTTCGGTGCCAGGCTGGCGGCCTTGCTATAGGCGTTTACGGCGGCGTTCAGTTGCAGGCTTTCCAGCAGGATCTGGCCGCGCAACTCCTGCAGATAGGGGTCTTTGGGGCGGGTCGCGACGGCCTTGTTGATATGGCTGATCGCCTTGTCGGTCTGTGAATTGCGGTGATAGGCCACCGCCTGTCGCATCAGTTTGATGTCCTGGCTCGCACTGTCTTTGGCGCGGCGGAGGGTCCAGCTGGGCGCCCGCAGAAAGGCCGAAAGCTTGCCCTGCGCGCGGGCGAACCAATAGTCCGCGGTTTTGCTGTCCGCGGGCTTCTTCGTGACTGCACTGCTGAGGGCGGTCACCGCGCGCACGCGGTCCCGGCTGAGCGGGTGGGTGCGGGCATAGGGATCCTGACGATGTTCGCTCAGCAACTCCTGACCGCGAAAGAGGTTCAGCACTTCAAGGAAGGCTTTGGGGTCAATGTTTGCTGCTGCCATATACCGAATGGCGGATGCATCCGCGGCGCTTTCCTCGGCCCGTGTATGGCCCTTAAAGACACGTTCCGCTGAACTGGCGGATCCCAGCGAAATCCCGGTGGCGGCACTTGGGTCAGCCCCTGCCGCCGCGGCCGCCACCGCCAATGCCAGGCCCAACGCCGCAGCTGAGCGGGCCGCGCGGGCGTTTTGCGGCCGACGCGACAGATGGCCATTGGCGATATGGGCGGCCTCATGGGCCACAACAGCCTGCAATTCGGCTGCGGATTTCATTTTCAGGATCAGGCCGGAGTGGAGGAAAATATGGCGATTGTCGACGACAAAGGCGTTCAGCGCCGGATCCTTGATGACCAGTACCTTGATCGAACCGGCTGACAGGCCGGCCGCATCCAGCACCGGTTTGGCCAACCGCCCCAACGCATATTCAATATCGGGATCGCGTAACAGCGTTGCTGCCAGCGTTGCAATCGGCTGCAACACCAGCACAGCCGCCACCATAATAACTTTCACCAATCCGGTCATTGACGCTGCACCTGTTTCACAGTCAAAGGGCATAAAGTGACGGCAGCATGGGAGATAGCGATGCGGAACTCAAGGCGCTCTGAGGTGGATCCCTTTATTGTGATGGATGTGATGGAGGCCGCGCGCGCCGCTGAGGAGGCAGGCCGCGACATCATCCATATGGAAGTTGGTCAACCGGGCACCGCAGCGCCCGCCGCGGCCCGCGCCGCCCTGGCACAAGCGATGGAGCAGGGCAGCCTGGGCTACACGGTTGCTTTGGGTCTGCCGGAACTGCGCAAACGCATCGCGCGGATGTATGGCGAATGGTACAATGTGGATCTGGATTGGAACCGTGTGGTGATCACTCCGGGCTCCTCCGGCGCGTTTTTGCTGACCTTCACCTCACTTTTTGACACCGGCGATCGCGTCGGCATCGGCGCCCCGGGCTACCCGTCTTATCGCCAGATCCTGTCCGCCCTCGATCTGACACCGGTGGATCTGCAAAGCTCTCCTGCGAACCGGTTGCAGCCGGTGCCGGCGGATTTTGCCGATCAGAACCTCAACGGTCTGATGGTGGCCTCCCCCGCGAACCCTTCGGGCACCATGCTGGATCGCGGTGCCATGCAGGGGCTGATTGACGCCTGTCAGGCGGGTGGGGTCAGATTCATCTCGGATGAGATCTACCATGGCATTGAATATGAAGCGAAAGCGGTCACCGCACTGGAATTGACCGATGACTGCTATGTAATCAATTCCTTCTCCAAATATTTCTCGATGACCGGCTGGCGCTGCGGCTGGATGGTGGTGCCCGAAGACCATGTGCGCGTCATCGAACGTCTGGCACAGAACATGTTTATCTGTTCGCCCCATGCCAGTCAGATCGTCGCCCTGCACGCGATGGACTGCGAGGAGGAGCTGGAAGCCAACATGCAGGTCTATCGCCAGAACCGGCAATTGATGTTGGAGGGGCTGCCAAAGGCAGGCTTCACCAAAATCGCCCCGCCGGATGGCGCCTTCTTTGTTTATGCGGATGTCAGTGACCTGACCGAAGACAGCCGCGCCTTTGCCGCTGAGATCCTGGAACAGGCAGGTGTTGCCGTCACACCGGGCCTTGATTTCGATCCGGTGCGTGGGGCTGGTACGCTGCGGTTTTCCTACGCGCGTGAAACCGCGCAGATCGAGGAAGGCCTGTTGCGGCTGCAGCGTTTCATGGCGGGACGCAGCGCCTGAGGCAGCTGTTGTATTTTGAGTATTTAAGAAACAGTGAAGAGGGCTGTCAGCGGTTTGCGGCAGCCCTTCGCTTTTCTGGCTGGTTTGGCTAGGCTGGGCGGCAACAAGAACGGGGGCGAATCCGGTGAGCAGGCTGATCAAGATTTGGATGGTGGCCCTGTGGTCGATGCTGGCAGGCATGGCGCAGGCACAGGAGTTGAGCGGTCTCGCCCGGGTTGAGGTGGGGCGCTCGCAGATCACCGACACCCGTGGTGGCGGGATTGAGCTGCGGCTTGGTCTGACCCAGGGTGTGCCTTACCGGGTTTACACGCTGGAAGCGCCGGAGCGGCTGGTGCTGGACTTTCGTGAGGTCGACTGGCGTGGCGTGACGCAGGAGGCGCTGTTGAACGCCGATGCGGTTGAAGGCTTGCGCTTTGGGGGCGTGCGCCCCGGATGGTCGCGGATGGTGGTGGATCTGGCGGGACCGCTGGCCATTGAGACGGTGGAGATGGTGCTAGAGGACAGCACGGGCGCGGCAGATCTGACCGTGGCGCTGAGCGCGGTGAGCGCAGAGCGTTTTGCTGAAGTATCGGGCGCGCCCTATGATCCGCGCTGGGATCTGCCGCCTGTCAGTGGCATGGCCAAGGTGACCGCGCTGCCCGGCGAGGGCCCGTTGCGGGTGATGTTGGACCCCGGTCACGGTGGCATTGATCCAGGCGCCGAGCGGGATGGCTATAATGAGAAAGAGCTGATGCTGTCCTTTGCGCTGGAGCTTAAAGAAACGCTTTTGAGATCAGGTGGTTTTGAGGTGATGCTGACGCGGGACGAAGATCGCTTTGTCTCACTGGAACGCCGTGTTGCGCTGGCACATGAGCAGGGCGCCCATGTCTTTATCTCACTGCACGCCGATGCCTTGGCCGCCGGTCAGGCGCATGGTGCAACGGTGCATCTGCTGTCTGACAGTGCCTCGGATGCGGCTTCGGCCAAATTGGCGGAGCGCCATGACCGCGATGATATCCTGTCGGGCGTGGATCTGACCGGCCAGGACGATGTGGTGGCGGATGTTCTGCTGGATCTGGCGCGCCAGGAAACCAAGCCGCGCGCCAAACGGCTGGCTGAGGCCATGGTGGAGGGTATCCGCGCCACTGGTGCACCGATGAACAAACGACCGCTGCGCCATGCAGGGTTTTCGGTGCTGAAGGCGGCTGATATCCCTTCGGTCCTCTTGGAGGTTGGCTTTATGTCCAGCCCCCGGGATCTGGAAAACCTGACCAACCGGCAATGGCGGATTTCTGTTGCTGCGGGCATTCGCGATGCGCTGCGGACCTGGGCACGGGAGGATGCGGCGCTGTCTCAATTGGTGCGGCAGTAGCCCCTGACAAGCCCTCGAGCAGCGGCAAAACATAGCCCAAGCGCTGCGTTTCACCCCAACTTGTTTTGACGCTCAAGGTGGGGGTGACTATAGAGTGGGCAGAACAAGACAAGGACGGCATTTGTGCTGAGGTTCATTCTATCGTTTTTCGGGGGCATCTTTACCCTGATCACCCTGGGAATTGCGGTCGCTGCGCTGAGCATCGGCTCGATTTTCTACATCTATGGCCGTGATCTGCCGAGCCATGAGGCGCTGGCCCAATACACGCCCCCGACCATCAGCCGGATCTATTCCGGTGAAGGGCGGATGATCGATGAATTTGCCAAAGAACGCCGTCTGTTCACCCCCGCCGAAGAAATCCCGGATCTGGTGAAATACGCCTTCATTTCGGCGGAAGATAAGAACTTCTACACCCACAAGGGCTATGATGCCCGCGGCATTGCCGCTGCAGCGGTGGAGGCGGTGCGTTCACGTGGTCAATCGGTGCGCGGTGCCTCGACCATCACCCAGCAGGTGATGAAGAACTTCCTCCTGGGGGGCGAACGCCGCATTGAGCGGAAGATCAAAGAGATCATCCTTGCGACCCGTGTGGAACAGACACTGAGCAAAGAGCAGATCCTTGAGCTCTACATGAATGAGATTTTCCTCGGCCAGAACTCCTACGGGGTGACGGCTGCGGCGCAGACCTATTTCAACAAGACGCTTGGCGAACTCAGCCCGCATGAGGCCGCGACACTGGCGTCGATGCCGAAAGCACCGGGCAAATTCCACCCCGTGCGCAACAAAGAGCGTGTGCTTGCGCGGCGGAACTTCGTGCTGAAAGAAATGTCGGAAAACGGCTACATCACCGAAGCGGCCTATCTGGCCCAGAAAGAGCTGCCGCTGCGTTCGGTTCAGAACGGCGATTTTGAAAGCTTCAAATCCGCCCTGCCGCCGCGGGATTACTTCACCGATGAGATCCGCCGCCAGCTGAGCCGTGATTTCGGGGAAGAACAGTTCTTTTCCGGCGGGATGACGGTGCGGGCCACTGTTGAGCCCGAGATGCAGATCAAAGCCGCCGAAGCGCTGCGCCGCGGGCTGGAGGATTATGACCGCAAACAAGGCGTCTGGCGTGGCACTGGTGTGACCATCCCCGCCGATCAGCTGGGCAGCGAAGCGGCCTGGCGCGCTGCGTTGGCTGATGCCGAGGTGCCGCGCGACATCACCCTGAACGGCAAATGGCATCCGGCCGTTGTGCTGCGTCAGGGCAACAATGATGTGCGCATTGGTATCGAAGGCGTGGATGAGGACGAGGACGGCCATTGGATCATCGGCAAAGATGTGACCTGGGCTGCCCCTCAGCTGGAGGATGGCAAGGTTGGCCGCAAGGCAAAAAACGCCCCTGATCTGCTGAACGTTGGCGATGTGGTTCTGGTCCGTGCCCTGACCAAGGATGATGACGGCAGCTTCGTGCGCTGGACCCTGCGCCAGGTGCCTGAAATCCAGGGTGGTTTCATGGCGATGGACGTCAACACCGGCCGTGTGATCGCGATGCAGGGCGGCTTCAGCTACCAGCATTCGGTGTTTAACCGCACCACCCAGGCGCAGCGTCAGCCAGGCTCGTCCTTCAAACCCTTCGTTTATGCGGCTGCGCTGGACAGTGGTTATTCACCGGCAACCATCGTGATCGACGCCCCGATTGAGGTGAACACCCCGCAGGGGCTGTGGCGCCCCAAGAACTCGTCCAACAAATTCTACGGCCCCACACCGCTGCGCACCGGCATTGAGCAATCGCGAAACCTGATGACCATCCGTCTGGCGCAAGAGGTCGGCATGGACGTGATCGCCAACTATGCCGAACGTTTTGGCGTTTATGACGATATGGGGCAGTTCCTGGCGAACTCACTGGGGGCGGATGAAACCACGCTTTACAAAATGGTGGCGGCCTATGCGATGTTTGCCAATGGCGGGGAGCGGGTTGAGCCGACGCTGGTGGACCGTATTCAGGACCGCTATGGCCAGACCATCTACCGTCACGATCAGCGTGATTGTGTGGAATGTGAACTGGCTGAACTGCCTGCAGATCAAAGCCCGCGCATCGTCAGCAACCGGGCCCGCGTGATGGATGAAACCACCGCGTATCAGCTGACCTCGATGATGAAAGGTGTGGTTGACCGCGGCACCGCGACCAACATTCGTGTTGGGGTGCCGATTGCGGGCAAAACCGGCACCACCAATGACTCACGCGATGTCTGGTTTGTCGGCTTTTCCTCCAACATCGTGGCCGGCTGCTACATGGGCCATGACAACCCGCGCCCGCTGGGCCGCGGCGCTTATGGCGGCACCATGTGTGGCCCGGTCTTTGCCGAGTTCATGAAAGAAGCGGTGCAGCGGTATGGCGGCGGCGCCTTTGAGGTGCCTGAGGGCGGCCGTTTCATCAAGATCGACCGCTATACTGGTGAGCGCCTGCCTGATGAAGCCAGCGGTGAGGCCGTTGTGGCCGAATACTTTCGCGATGGGGAGGAGCCGCTCTTTGGGATCACCTTTGACGGTGGTTTTGCCATGGGCGCAAACCTGCCCCTGTTCGAAGAGGTGCAGGAGGTCGGCCAGGAGGTCACCACCTCAACCGGGCGGACAACGGTGGTTGGGCCCAAGGCCAGCTTCGGTTCGGTCTCCTCAGGTGGCCTGTACTAGCGCACATGTGTGTCTGAAAATTCGAAGCACCCTGCGTCAGCGCGCAGGGTGTTTTTGTTTGCGCAGATCACACCCTCTAGGCGGGCAGACATAAATCGGCGATGCTGCGGGGGCGTTTGAACAGGATGGACCAACCCCCATGACCGATTTCCTTTTGCTTGCATTTACCTTTCTTGTGGCCGGGGTGGCCGCGGTGCCGATCGCCTCAAAACTGGGGTTAGGATCGGTGCTGGGCTATCTGATCGCGGGGATTGCGATCAGCCCGGTTCTGGCGATCCTTGGGGTTGATGTGATTGCCATCCAGCACTTCGCCGAATTTGGCGTGGTCATGATGCTGTTCCTCGTCGGGCTGGAGTTGGAGCCCAAGGTTCTGTGGCAGATGCGGGCCCGTCTGTTGGGCCTTGGCGGCGGGCAGGTGGGGCTGACCACGGTTGCGGTTGCGGCTGTCGCCTACCTTATGGGGCAGCCGTTTAACGTGGCTTTGGCCATCGGTCTGGTGCTGGCGCTTTCCTCCACCGCGATTGTCCTGCAGACGCTGAATGAAAAGGGGCTGATGAAATCCGACGGCGGGCAATCCAGTTTCTCCGTTCTGCTGACCCAGGACATCGCCGTGATCCCGATGTTGGCCTTCATCCCGCTGCTGGCGATGCCGGATCTGGTGAATATGGCGCCGGGTCTGGAAGGTGCGGGCAGTTCGGGCCATGCCGGTGGTGACAGCGGCGGCTTTAGCCTAGTGGCTGGCCTGCCGGGTTGGCAGGTCACGTTGATCACACTTGGCGCCATTGCCTTTGTTGTGGTCGGGGGCATTTCGCTCACCTCACCGATTTTCCGCTTCATCTCAGCCGCGAACCTGCGCGAGTTGTTCACCGCTGCGGCGCTGATGATGGTGGTGGGCATTGCCCTATTGATGACCCTTGTTGGTCTGTCGCCGGCGCTTGGCACCTTCCTGGCCGGTGTTGTTTTGGCGAACTCAGAATATCGCCATGAGTTGGAAAGTGACATTGACCCCTTCAAGGGCCTGCTGCTGGGGCTGTTTTTCATGACGGTGGGGGCGGGGATCAACTTTGGCCTGCTGTTTGACAACATCCTGACCATTCTGGCGCTGACTCTTGGCCTGATTGCGTTGAAGGCCGCAATCCTGCTGCTGCTGGCCCGTCTGTTCAAGCTGGAAGGCAGCGATAAATGGCTGTTTGCGCTTGGCCTTGCGCAGGCGGGTGAATTTGGCTTCGTGCTGCTGTCCTTCACCGTGGCCAATGCGGTGATCCCGGCGGCGATTGCGGATCAGCTGCTGCTGGTAGTGGCGCTGTCGATGCTGCTGACGCCGGCGCTGTTTATCCTCTATGATCGTGTCTTTGCCGCGATCGGGGTTGAGGATCAGGAACGTGAAGCGGATGAGATGCCCGATGGCGCCAAGATCATCATCGCAGGCGCCGGCCGCATCGGTGGGCTGGTCAACCGGATCGCCGAGGCCGCGGGCTATCAGCCCACGGTGATTGACTACAGCTCCAAACGGTTGGAGATCCTGAAAAAATTCGGCGTGAAACACTACTACGGCGATGCCACCCGGCCGGATCTGTTGCACGCCGCAGGCATCCAAGAGGCCAAGGTGCTGGTCATCGCCATTGATGACCGCGAAAAGATCAGCGAGCTGACCCATTACGTCAGCAAAAACTACCCGCATGTGCATATCGTGACCCGTGCAGTGGACCGGGATCATGTCTATGACCTCTGGGCGCATGGCAGCCGCGACATCATCCGCGAAACCTACGACAGTTCCCTGCGCATGGGGCGCAGCCTGTTCGAGGCCTTGGGCATTGACCGCCCTATCGCGGAAGAAATGCTTGAGGTCTTCAATGAAACGGACCGCCGGGCGATGCTGGCTGTTGCGGATGCCCATAAGGTTGGTGTGGCGAGCCATGAAAACGATGAATACGTCGAAAGGGTGCGCTCCATGCTGGATGAATGGCAGACCCAGCTGCAGGCCGATATTGAGGTGGTGCGCCAAGGCGGGCCGCGCCCTGACCGGTCGGCTGACGGCTAGGGCTGAAGGGCAGACTTTTCCCAAAGGGCGGCGGCATGATGCGGCCGCCCTTGAACCATGGGGCCTGCGGTTTACCATTCCCAGCACTCACCAGCGAAGGACTGAGACCGTTTTGAAAACACCCCTGCGTTCCGCCCTGACCCTTTCATTGGCTGCGTTGATCACTGCGGCGTTTGTCCCCCACGGCAGGGCCGAGATGCGGCCGATCTTTGATGCCCATATCCACTACAGTCATGATGCGGTGGAGCGTGTGCCGCCAGAACAGATCGCCAAGATCCTGCGTGAGGCCGGCGTGAAAAAGGCGCTGGTTTCCAGCTCTGATGACAACGGCACGCAACTGCTGCTGGCCGCCGCGCCTGATATCGTTGTGCCTGCTCTACGGCCTTATAGCCGGCGGGGGGCGATTGGCACCTGGATGCATGATGCCTCGGTCATCGACTATCTGCAGCGCAACCTGGCCCAGAATGACTATGCCGCGATTGGGGAGTTTCATGCCTATGGCGACGATATCAAGACCGAGGTGATCCAGGCGCTGATCGCCATGGCCAAGGAACGGAACCTGCTGCTGCATCATCACGGTGACCGCGCCGCGCTGGATCTGATTTTTGCCACATGGCCTGAGGCGCGGGTGCTTTGGGCGCATTCGGGGTTTGATGATCCGGCAGATGTTGTTGAAGCACTGGACACCTATCCGCGGCTTTGGGCGGATCTGGCCTATCGCTCTGACATGGCCGTCGGCGGGCAGGTCACAGCAGACTGGCGTGCCGCCTTTGAGGCGCATCCGGATCGGTTCATGGTGGGCACGGACACCTTCGCGCCTGAACGCTGGTACTACGTGGGGCCGCATGCTGACTTTACCCGCGGCTGGCTGGCCGATCTGCCGGACGGCATTGCGGACCAGATCGCCTATGACAATGCGGCGCGGATGTTGGCGGCTAAATGAGGGCCAAATGAGAGGATGCGTTTTTGCTGTTCTAGCCGTAGCGTTGCCATCGGCGCCAGCCTTGGCCTGCGACGGGGAGGTGATGCAAAGCAGTACGGCAAAGGCACCGGAGGCCAGAATTCAATTTGAGCCGCCCCAGATCTCACAACCCTTTGTGGTGCGCGTGGCCCTATTTGACGGCGGGCAGGTGCTGACGGTTGATGCCATCATGCCGGCCCATCAACATGGGATGCTCTATCGTCCGAGTATGAGCACCCCGGAGCAAGGTCGCTATACGGTAGAGAACCTTGTGTTTCACATGCCGGGCCTCTGGCACATTCAGGTGCAGGCTGAGGTGGACGCGCGCCGCATCGATTATGTCTATGAGACCGTGGTGCAATGATCCGCCGGGGGCTGCGTGTTCTGCTTGCCGCTGCGGGGCTCTGGGGCAGCCTGCCTGCTTTGGCATTGGCCGAGGTGATCCTGAGCGATGCGGAGATTGCCCGGCTCAGCGCCTTCGGTCCCTGGCCGCCGGTGGCGGAGCCTGACCCCAGCAACCGCTTTTCCAGCGATCCACAGGCCATCGCGCTAGGGCAGGCGCTGTTCAATGATCCGATCCTGTCCTCAGATGGGCTGTTGTCCTGCGCCAGCTGCCACGATCCTGAGGGTGGTTTCACCCGGCCTGTCGCGCGCGGCATGGGGCGGGTTCTGCTGGACCGCAACATCCCCACGGTGCGCGATCTGGCGGGGTTGCGCTGGTTTGGCTGGGGTGGGCGCAGTGATGCGCTGTGGGCGGCCAGCCTGCATCCGATTGTGGATCCCACCGAAATGGCCCATGCGCCTGAGGCGTTGAAGGTGAGCCTGCTAAACTCCCCCTATGCCGAGTGGCTGGAACAGCTGCTGGGTCCCTTGCAGGGCCATACGGGGGAGGCGGTGTTGGTCAATATCGCCAAGTTGCTGGCGGCCTATCAGGAAACGCTGGTCAGCGCGCCAACCCCGTTTGATCAGTTCCGTCTTGACCTGCTGCAGGGGCAGGCGGTCAGTTACCCCTTGGCCGCGCAGCGGGGATTGCAGATCTTTCTGGGCCGCGGGAACTGCAGTTTCTGCCATGTTGGTCCACGTTTCACCAACAATGAATTTCACGACGCCGGGGTGCCCTATTTCCTGTCTGCAACCCGGGTTGATCCGGGCCGCCATCAAGGGCTGCAACGGCTGCTGTCTAGCCCCTACACGCTGGACAGCCAGTGGAGTGATGATCCGGCCCGCACCGGCGCCTGGGCGCTGCGGTCGGTGCGCCAGCGCCACAGTGATTTCGGCAGTTTTCGCACACCAACTTTGCGCGGCCTGACCGATACTGCGCCCTATATGCATGACGGCAGCCTGCCCACACTGGAGGCCGTGGTGCGTCATTACAGTGAGATCAACACCGAGCGCCTGCATGCAGATGGTGAGGCGATCCTTGCGCCTTTTCACCTGTCAGAGCGGGAGGTGGCGGATCTGGTTGCCTTCCTTCAAACGCTCAGCGTGCCTGACGGGTAAGGATTTGAGTATTTAAGGAACATTGAAAAGGCCATAGCCAAAGATGCGGCGCTTGCCCCTGCTGCGCCACCTTGCTATCACGCAGCACTGACAAGAGATAAGCAGGATTGCCCCATGCGCGCCGAAGTTCAGAACATCGTTTCCGAGATTGAAAAGTCCCTGGCGCTGCTGCGTCAGCGGATGGATTATGAGACGGCGCAATTCCGCATGGAAGAGTTCAACGCCCGGGTTGAAGACCCGACGCTGTGGGACGATCCGGAAAACGCCCAGAAACTGATGCGCGAGCGTCAGACCCTGCTGGATGCGATCAAAACCCATGACGATATGCAGCAAGAGGTTGCCGATAACATCGAGCTGATCGAACTGGGTGAGATGGAAGAAGATGATGAGGTGATCGCTGACGCCGAAGCCGCGTTGAAGGCGCTGGTCGCCAAGGCGGCTGAGAAAGAGCTGGAAGCGCTTCTCAATGGGGAAGCAGACAGCAACGATACCTTCCTTGAGATCAACTCGGGCGCGGGCGGCACGGAAAGCTGCGACTGGGCCTCGATGCTGGCGCGGATGTATGTCCGCTGGGCGGAGAAGAAGGGCTATAAGGTTGAACTGCAGTCGATGACCGCGGGCGAAGAGGCGGGCATCAAATCCGCCGCTTATAAGATCACCGGCCACAACGCCTATGGTTGGCTGAAGTCGGAATCGGGTGTGCACCGTCTGGTGCGGATCTCACCCTATGACTCGGCTGCGAAACGGCACACCTCGTTCAGCTCGGTCTGGGTCTACCCGGTGGTGGATGACAATATTGAGATTGAGGTGAACCCGTCCGATATCCGGATCGACACCTATCGTTCCTCTGGCGCCGGTGGTCAGCACGTGAACACCACAGACTCGGCCGTTCGGATCACCCACATTCCCACCGGTGTGGTCACCACCAGTTCGGAAAAATCGCAGCACCAGAACCGTGACATCGCCATGAAAGCGCTGAAATCGCGGCTGTATCAGATGGAATTGGACCGCCGCAACGCCGCCATCAACGAGGCGCATGAGAACAAAGGGGATGCCGGCTGGGGCAACCAGATCCGCTCCTACGTTCTGCAGCCCTATCAGATGGTGAAGGACCTGCGCACCAGCCATGAGACATCGGACACCAAAGGGGTGCTGGACGGTGATCTGGATGGGTTCATGGCCGCCACACTGGCGATGGATGTGTCCGGCAAAAGCCGCTCGGAAGCGCAGGCAGACGATTGATCTGACCGTCAGTCAACGTGAATGGTTGAGATGACAAAGGCGGGTTCAGTGACCCGCCCTTTTTTGATGTGGTGTCTTGTGGTTAGCGCCGGAACCTCACATGGTTTGATGGCCCCTGTGACCCAAGAAATCGGATCGATAAGATGATTTTGGAAATCCGCCACTACACATTAAAACCCGGCAAGCGGGAAGAGTTCATCGCCTATTTTGAAACCCGCAACCGCGAAGCCCTGCGCGAGGCTGGGATGCTGGTCTGGGGACCGGTGCGCGATGTGGAACATCCTGACAAGGTGCATTGGATGCGGGCCTTTGCTGACGAAGCTGCGCGGGAGCGGCTGAAAGAGGCGTTTTACAACGGTCCCGTGTGGTTGGAGGAGGTCGAAGCAAAGGCCATGCCGCTGATCGCGCATTATCAGGCGGATGTGGTCGAAACCACCGCTGGATTTGAGAATTTCGCAGGCGCCCCGACGCTCTGATGCTAAGAGTTTGGCGGCGTTTGGTCGTTGTCCATTAGGATAGCGTGCCGATAAAAGATTGTCTCCCAACGCTTTATCGGCAATCCTCATATTCGAGCGGAGGAAGGTGATGGATATTCTCGACTGCGACGCGCTGGAACTTTCGGCGCTGCTGGAGGCAAGAGACCTCAGCGCGGTCGAACTGATGCGCGCCACGCTGGAGCGGATCACCGCCATCAATGATGATGTAAATGCCATTGTTGCCCTGCGCGATGGCGACCGGCTTTTGGATGAGGCGCGCGCCATTGATCAGACCGAGCGGCGCGGATGGCTGCACGGGATCCCTTTGGCGGTGAAGGATCTGGCCAATGTCGAAGGGCTGGTCACCTCGATGGGCTCCCCGATGCAGGCGCGCACCGTGGCGCCGCAGGACAGCGTGTTTGTGGAACGGATGCGCCGTGCCGGGGGACTGTTTATTGGCAAAACCAATGCACCTGAATTTGGCCTTGGCTCACATACCTTCAATGACGTCTATGGCGCCACCCGCAATCCCTATGATCTGACCCGGTCCTCCGGTGGATCCTCTGGCGGTGCGGCGGCGGCGTTGGCAACGCGCATGGTCAGCGTGTCGGATGGGTCTGACATGATGGGATCGCTGCGCAACCCGGCGGCCTGGAACAACGTCTATGGCTTCCGCCCCAGCTGGGGCCGGGTGCCGTCCGATCCCGATGGTGAGCTTTTCCATAACCAGCTGTCGACCAATGGGCCGATGGGCCGGTCCCCTGCCGATATTGCAGCCCTGCTGGAGGTGATGGGCGGCTGGGATATGCGCCAGCCTTACGGCCTGCTGCCGCAGATGTTTGTTGACCGCATCCGCACCAATGTGAACGGGCTGCGGATTGGCTGGCTGGCGGATTGGGGCGGGGCCTATCCGATGGAAGATGGGGTGCTGGAAACCTGTGAATCGGCCCTTGGGGTGTTCGAACAATTGGGCTGCAAGGTCGAGTATCTGGCGCCGCCGTTCCCCGCCGTTCGCCTGTGGGAGGCCTGGACGACCCTGCGCTCCTGGGCCATTGCCGGCAATCTGGCGCCGCTGCATGCAAACCGCGCCAGCCGCGCCCAGCTGAAGCCCGAAGCGATCTGGGAGATTGAGCAGGGGCTGGAGCTGTCGGGCATGGCGGTCAATCGCGCCTCTGCGGCACGGTCAGATTGGTACCGGGCTGCGATCGAACAGTTTGCGGAGGTGGATGTGCTGATGCTGCCCTCGGCGCAGTGCTGGCCCTTCCCGGTGGAATGGCGCCATCCCGAAGAAATCGCAGGCCAGACGATGGACACGTATCACCGCTGGATGGAGATTGTGATCCCCGTCAGCCTGCTGGGGCTGCCCTGCATGTCGATCCCCGCTGGTTTTGGCCCACAGGGCCTGCCGATGGGGATGCAGTTGATCGGCCCGCCGCGTGGTGATCTGAGGGTGCTGCAGATCGCCCAGGCCTGGCATGAGGCCACGAACTGGCCCGGCAAACACCCGCCGCGCCCGGCCCAAAGCCTGCGGCTGCATTAGTGTGGCCCTCGGCGCTAATGATGCCGAAAAGAAATATGCCAATTTTTCTATGCATTGCCTCGCTTCGGCTTTAACCTAAACCCAAGTGGCACCAAGCCGAAGGCCAGGGAGGGGTAAGAGCAATGACAGAGGCACCACAGCACGGTGTGCCTGAGTTGGGGCAAGTGACGTTTTCTGTATTGAAAGAGGCCCTGAAGCGCGGCTGGTCAGACATGCGGCGGGCGCCGCTATTTGGGGTGATCTTTGCCTCGGTCTATGTGGCCTTGGGCTGGCTTATGGCCTGGATCACTATTCGAACCGGGCAGAGTTACTGGCTGGTCTTTGCCGCTGTTGGCTTCCCCCTGGTGGGGCCGTTCACCGCAGTGGGTCTTTATGAGGTCAGCCGGCGACTGGAACACGGCATGCCCTTGAAACTTAAGCCCGTGTTCGGCGTGATCCTCTTGCAGAGCCAACGGCAATTGCCCTCGATCAGTGCGATCATCATCTTCATGTTTCTGTTCTGGTTCTTTCTGGCCCATATGATCTTTGCCGTCTTTATGGGCACCATGACCATGACCAATGTCTCAACTTCTTTTGAGGTCTATCTGACCTCAAACGGTCTGGCGATGCTGGCGGTTGGCACGGCGGTGGGGGCCGGATTTGCGCTGTTGCTTTACATGATCACCGTGGTGTCGCTGCCGATGCTCTTGGACCGCGAGGTTGATTATGTCTCAGCGATGATCGCCTCATTCCAACTGGTGCAGGTAAATTTCATGCCCATGATCTTCTGGGCCGGGTTTATCGCCGTGGTGACTTTCCTGTCCCTGCTGCCGGGGTTCCTGGGGCTGTTAGTGACCCTGCCGCTGTTGGGCCATGCCACATGGCATCTATATGATCTGCTGTTGCAGGCCGGGACGGAGGAGGCTGCGGAAAACGGGACCGAGGCATTGGTTTAATCCGCCTGCCACCTGCACAGCAAAAAGGGGCCCATTGGGCCCCTTTGTCATATCGGGATTTGGCTTGGATCAGACGCCGCGGGACAGGGCGGCGACGCCGGTGCGGGCGATTTCCACCATGCCGAGGGGGCGCATCAGATCGGCAAAGGCGTCGATCTTGTCCGGTGCGCCGGTCATTTCAAAGACAAAGCTGCTCAGGGTCGAATCCACCACATTGGCGCGGAAAATCTCAGCCAGACGCAGCGCCTCGATACGCTTTTCACCTTCGCCTTCAACCTTGATCAGCGCCAGTTCACGTTCGACCACATCGCCTTCGACGGTCAGGTCATGCACGTCATGCACAGGCACGATGCGGCCCAGCTGCGCCTTGATCTGTTCGATCACCTGCGGGGTGCCGGTGGTCACAATGGTGATGCGCGACAGGTGACCGGTGTGATCCACCTCAGCCACGGTCAGGCTTTCGATGTTGTAGCCCCGACCGGAAAACAGACCGATCACACGGGCCAGAACACCCGGTTCGTTGTCAACCAGAATCGCCAGAGTGTGGCGTTCTTTCACGTCCGAGAAGTTGGGGCGCAGGTTATAGGCGGAGTGGCTCGTGGAGCCTTTTTTGATGTGTAGAGCAGCCATTGGTTCTCTCTTTCAAATCATATGCATCAGCAGGGAGGAACGGGGGCAGGGTCTGCCCCCGAGGCGCGTCATCACACCAGCACGGCGCCGCCGGCCTGGATCACGCCCTGGGTTTCAGCCTCACCCAAGAGCATTTCATTGTGGGCCTTGCCCGACGGGATCATCGGGAAGCAGTTTTCGTGCTTCTCAACCAGACAGTCAAAGATCACCGGCCCGTCGTAGTTCAGCATTTCCATGATCGCATCATCCAGATCGTCCGGATCCGAGCACTGAATGCCCTTACAGCCAAAGGCCTCGGCCAGCTTAACGAAATCAGGCAGCGCTTCGGACCACGAGTGGCTGTAGCGTTCGCCGTGCAGCAGCTCCTGCCACTGGCGCACCATGCCCAGACGTTCGTTGTTCAGGATGAACTGTTTCACCGGCAGGCGGAACTGCATGGCGGTGCCCATTTCCTGCATGTTCATCAGCCACGAGGCTTCGCCGGCGACGTTGATCACCAGGCTGTCGCGATGGGCCATCTGAATGCCGATGGAGGCGGGCACGCCATAGCCCATGGTGCCGAGGCCGCCTGAGGTCATCCAACGGTTTGGATCTTCAAAGCCCAGATACTGCGCCGCCCACATCTGGTGCTGACCCACTTCGGTACAGATGTAGCGATCGTGATCTTTGGTCAGCGCCTCAAGGCGTTCCAGCGCATACTGCGGTTTGATGGTTTTGCCTTCCTGGGTGTAGCTCAGGCATTTGACCGCTTTCCAGGCTTCGATCTGTTTCCACCAGGTTGCCAGCGCAGCACTGTTGGTTTTGCGCCCGCGGGCTTTCCAGACCTTCAGAATATCTTCCAGCACGTGGCCGACGTCGCCGACAATCGGAATGTCGACCCGGATCACCTTGTTGATCGAGGAGGGGTCAATATCGATGTGCGCTTTGGTCGAGTTCGGGCTGAAAGCATCCAGACGGCCTGTGATCCGGTCGTCAAAGCGTGCGCCAACGTTGATCATCAGATCACAGTCGTGCATCGCCATGTTGGCTTCATAAAGACCATGCATGCCCAGCATGCCCAGCCATTTGTCACCCGAAGCAGGATAGGCGCCCAGACCCATCAGGGTAGAAGTGATCGGGAAACCGGTGCCTTCGACCAGTTCGCGCAGCAGCTGGCTGGCCGCCGGGCCCGAGTTGATGACGCCACCACCGGTGTAGAAGATCGGGCGTTCGGCTTTTTCCAGCGCGTCCACCAGCATCTCAATCTCGGCCATGTCACCTTTGACCTTGGGCTGGTAATGGCTGACCTCAACCTTCTGCGGCGGGGTGTATTCGCCATCGGCGAACTGCACGTCCTTCGGGATGTCGATCAGAACAGGACCGGGGCGGCCCGAGGTGGCCACGTGGAAGGCCTCATGCAGGGTGCCCGACAGTTTGTCGGTGTTTTTCACCAGCCAGTTGTGTTTGGTGCAGCTGCGGGTGATGCCAACGGTGTCGGCTTCCTGAAAGGCGTCTGAACCAATCATGAAGGTCGGCACCTGACCGGTCAGAACCACAATCGGGATCGAGTCCAGTAGCGCATCGGTCAGGCCGGTTACCGCGTTGGTGGCACCGGGGCCCGAGGTTACGAGGCACACACCGGGTTTGCCGGTGGAACGGGCATAGCCCTCAGCCGCGTGAACCGCGCCCTGTTCGTGGCGCACCAGAACGTGCTTGATGTCGTTTTGCTGAAAAATCTCATCATAAATCGGTAGCACGGCGCCCCCGGGGTATCCGAATACGACGTCCACACCCTGATCCTTCAGGGCTTGAACTACCATTTTCGCTCCGGTCATCTGACGTGTCATGTGTTTGCTCCGTTTACGACGTCAATTTTAAAGCTATCCAAGAAAAAGCCCCCGACTTTCGTCTGGGGGCGCATGGGGTTCCATTATGGTGTCCGTTACCGGCCCATGCGCCAAAATCCAATAATGACCACTAGTGCGTTCATTGTTCAAAGACCCTTTTTGGTGCTTGGGCTGAGTATTATGGGCCTCTGAGAGGGGCGTCAACCGCTAAAGAGGCGGAAAAGGGACGTTTTTGGGTGAAAATCTTTGCGAAAGTTGCGCGGTGATTTCTGATTTGGGAAATTTTTGCAAATGTCCGTAGAAAAACCGCGCCAATGCGGTGGCATTGGGTGGGGGCAGGGCCGGTCTGGCGCGTAGATCCTGTTGTGTTTCAGGACACCGGGTCACCTTTACACCGTTAATTGTAACTGTCACCCGGTATTCAGCAGTGTGCGGGACTTTGGCGCGGTGCGATGGATTGAATGTAGGACGCAGGCAAAAGTGGGCGCCGTGTTGCGCCCCCTTCCTGTCTGTTCCTAATTGGTCGGTTGATCAGTTCAGCTGTTCCATCACTACGGCTGAGGCCTTATCGATCGGCAGCTCGCCGATCTCTTCCATGGCAACGCCGGTCAACTCACGCATCAACGGGCTCAGCTCCTCGCGCAGCTGCTCATCCAGCGTGCCATAAGCGTGCAGCATTTCGCCGATATGGCCCATAGCGCCGTCCTTGTCACCGTCCTGCAAGGCGCGGGCTGCCAACATGCGGCCACGTTCCATCCCCGCGGTCAAACCGGCCAACCAGGCCGCCTGATAGGCTTCGCCGTAATTGTAGCTGGCAAGGGGCTCATGCACCTTGCCGTAGATCTGCACCGCGGTGACCAGAAGTTCGACATTGCCGCTTTCCATCGCTTCGGCGTAGGCGCTGTCTGCATCGATCAGGCTGGCCTGCACCTCCATCAGCAGCTCATCGGCCTTGGGATCGCCCGCCATCCGGTCAAGCTGAGCGCCCACGGCGTCCTGCGCTATTTCACCAACCAGACCGATCAGCGCTGACTGTACTTCGGCGGCACCTTCCTTGGTGGCTTCGGTGCCGTCTTCGGGCATCACGGTTGCGATCCGGGTGCCGATGCTTTGCAGCTGTTCAAACTGGCGCCGTGAGGCGCCGCCCGGGTTCAGGCACAGCAGCGAGGTGCCATTGCGCAGGCAGGCATTACCGCTTTCATCCACCACGCGGCGGGTGCCGTCGATGAAATAGACGGTACGTTGCGGGCGGCAGCTGCCGACCTTGGTGACGGATTTGGCAAACAGCGCCTGAAAGTGGAAACCTTTGCCATTTTCATCCGCGTTTACGATGCCGTTGGGGTCCCCTTCGCCATCGTTGAAGATCACCTCATAGGTGCCCAGCCGATCAGCACCATTCAGCGCGCGGTCGATCCATTTGCCGGCGAGCCGGGCAAATTTGCCGGCCAATCCCGTCGCCGCCAGTACACGTGGATCAGAAATGCCAAAGATTGATGCGATGGTCTTGCCCTCATCCTCAATCAAGTCGGCAATATCGCCCAGGATCTCACCCGCTGGCGAATAGTCGACCTCAAACAGGGTCAGGCTGAGGGTCCAGGCCTCAGACGGCGCACATTCATGTTGGTGCTGGGCCAGAATGATCGTCGGATCGATTGACTTGGGGGTGCCGACTAAAGGCAGGCGGGGCGATTTCAGCTCATGCCACTCTTTGTTGCCTTCTTCGCCACTGGGGTCATCCCAATCCACGTCATAGCAGATCAACCGTTCGGTGGTCATCAACCCGTGTTTGGGGCCGTGGTCGGATTTCATCCGTAGGCAATATTCACTTTCACCGCCGCCATCATCCTGATCGGTGAGGGCGATCAGCTCTTTCAGGAAGACGTGATCGTTTAGCTTGTCACTGGTGCCATCCTGATGGGCAGAAAGCGGGGAGGTCGAAAGTGCCAAGCACAAAAGGGCGGCCGAGGCCGTTTGGGAAATAGGTGTCATAGTAATCCTCAATCAACAATTGGCGCGCGAAAACAGGCGCGGGGAGAAACAGAAATGCAGACTGAAAGTGCGTTTAGCTTAGCACAGATTCAGCCTGTTTTCCATTTCTCGCGTTGACCGAGGGGATCAGAGCCCGACGCCGGTGCCCTGCAAAACGCCGTGTTCCAGCGCGTAGCGGGTCAGGCCCGCAGTGGAGGAAATGCCCAGCTTGCGTTTGATGTTCTTGCGGTGGGTTTCCACGGTGCGCACTGAGATGTCCAGCGCGATGGCCACTTCCTTGTTGGATTTGCCCTGTGCCAGCTGCAACAGGATCGTCTGTTCACGCCCCGTCAGCGCATCACGGCCGCGCCCGTTCGCTGGTTCCAGCGAACCCTGCGCGCCGGTACACAGATAGCGTTCGCCCCGCATCACGGTGTCGATCGCGGTCTTGATCTCATCCGTTGGCACATCTTTCAGCACATAGCCCATGGCGCCGTGATCCAGCGCGGTTGAGATATATTCGCGCGAGTCATGCATCGTCAGGATCAGGATCCGCGTATCGGGGCAGCGTTCCAGAATGATTTCGGTCGCCGAAAGGCCGCCAATATCGGGCATGTTCAGATCCATCAGGATCACATCGGGGCGCAGGGCCTCAACCTCATCGATGATGGCACGGCCACTTTGAAAGGTCGCCTGCACCTCAATGTCATCATAGGATTCCAGAATGGACTGGATGCCCTCAGCGACCATCGGGTGGTCATCCACGATCACCAGTTTGACCGGTGTCTCATTCAGGGTGTCATCTTGGGGGGCAGGGGTCTCGGTCATCGGCTCTCTCTCACATCTGCGCCTTGGCAGGTGGCTCGGACAGTTCCTCAGGTGGGAGTAGGTGGCTTAGCGGCAGCTGTGCCTCAATCAAGGTTCCGTCGCGGCTAGACAGGATTCTAAGGTTCCCGTCAAGTTGTTCAATACGTTCCTGCATGTTGCGCAGCCCCAGCCCGCCGGGGCGATCGCGCCGCCCGGTGTCCTGTGGCAACCCATGGCCATTGTCACGAATGGACAGGGTGGCGCCGGAACGGTGACCGCGCATGTTGACGCTGACCTCAGTGGCGCCGGAGTGGCGTTCAATATTGGTCAGCGCCTCTTGGGCAATCCGGTAAAGTGCAATTTTGCTTTCTTGATCCAGACGGTTACGGAACACCACGGTGTTAAACTCGGTCTCAATCCCGGTGCGGGCAGCGAAGTCTTCGGTCAGCGCTTTCAGGGCCGGGCCAAGGCCCAGATCGTCCAGCGCACCGGGACGCAGATCGCGGCTGATACGGCGCACCTCCTGAATGGCGCCGAGCAGAGCTGAGATGCCTTTTTCCAAGGTTTCACCCGCACGTGCGTCACCTTGCAGCAGCCGCCGTTTGGCGCTGTCGAGGGCGTAGCGTACCCCAACAAGGATCTGGCTGATCCCATCGTGCAGTTCCCGTGCAACGCGGCCGCGCTCTTCTTCCTGGGCATCAAACACCCGCTGGGTCAGCTCTTTCAGCTTGGCATCGGCCAGTCGGCGTTCGCGGATGTTGAGGAACATGCCAGAGGCAAAGACCACCAGCACCGCGGCCAGTGTAATGCCCCCGATATAGAGAAAGGTGCGCTGCACCCGCGCCTCGACCTCCGCCCGGGCCGCGGCAGAGGTTTCCAACACATCATCAATAAAGACACCGGTGCCCACGGCCCACCGCCAACTGGGGAAGGAGGTCACATAGGTGATCATCCGGGCCTCTTCCCCGGTTGAGGGTTTGGGCCAGAGATAGCTGTGATACCCGGCGCCTTGCCGCGCGATATCGATCAGCTCATCCACCACTGAGGTGCCTTCGCTGTCACTCAGCCCGGTCCAGTTCTGGTTGATCATGTCTGTTTGGCGCGGGCTGACCAGATTGGTGCCGTCATAGTCATAGACAAAAAACGCACCCTCGGTGCCGTAGATCATCGCTGCAAGGATCTGCATCACCTGTTGTTTTGCTGCCTCATCCGTCGGGTCGGCATTGCCGTAGATAAAGTAAAACCCGTTGCGCGCCTGGGTGACGTAGTTCTTCAACTCGGCCTTTTTGGCTTCGATCAGCTGCACTTCCATCGCCTGAATTTCGCGTTCGGCCATCAGGCGGGATTGATGCGCCACCAACGCCGAGATGGCAGCCACCGCCACAATCAAAGGCAAGGTCGCCAATAGGGTCAGTTTCTGTCCGTAATTGGGGCGCAGCGGGAATCTTAGGAAAGCCATGACGATTCGTTACGCAATTTTGACCGCGAAATCAAAACACACAGCTGACGTTACGGTAAAAATACGGGCATCGCGGTGCGGAAAACACCGGCTTATGCAACGGTTATGCAAACAAATTTGGCACAAAAAATAATTCAATATCAACAATTTATGAAAGTCTACGGGGTGTCTACGTAGTAGTAGGTATTCACTTAGTGACATACGAAGGTAGGGTTGGCTCACTAAAAACGATCCGCCCGCAGTTCAGCTGACGGGCAGAGACCAATGGGAGGACCAATCTAATGGATCGGCGTTCTTTTCTGAAAACTTCCGCCTTGGGCGGTTCGGCAGCTGCCGCATCGACTCTGGCCGCACCGGTTTATGCACAGGGCAAAAAGACCCTGACCATGGTGACCTCGTGGCCCCGTGGCTTTGCTGTTCTGGATGACGCAGCAACCTACATGGAAAACATGGTTGCTGAAATGTCCGATGGCTCGCTGACCATCGACAAAAAAGCTCCGGGTGAACTGGTTGGCGCACTGGAAGTTTTCGACGCTGTGTCGTCGGGCCAGGCCGACATGTACCACTCGGCTGACTACTACTACATCAACCAGCACCCCGGTTACGCTTACTTCACCGCAGTTCCGTTCGGCGGCACCGCGCAGGAAGTATCGAACTGGTACTACCACGGTGGTGGTGAGCAGCTGCACGATGAGCTGGGCGAAATCTTCAACCTGAAAGGCCTGCTGGCCGGTAACTCGGGTTCGCAGTCCGGTGGCTGGTTCCGCAAGGAAATCAACTCGGCTGACGACTTCAACGGTCTGAAGTTCCGTATGCCCGGTCTGGGCGGCAAAGTACTGGGTAAACTGGGCGCATCCGTTCAGAACATCCCCGGTGGTGAACTGTACCAGGCGCTGTCGTCGGGTGCTCTGGACGGTCTGGAGTGGGTTGGCCCGATGGCTGACGAACGCGCCGGCTTCCAGGAAGTTGCAAAAGTCTACTACACCGCTGGTTTCCACGAGCCGGGTTCGGCTCTGGCCTCCTCGGTTAACCTGGACGTTTGGAACGAGCTGAGCGATCAGCACAAAGCGATCCTGCGTTACGCTTCGATGGCTGTGACCCAGTACCAGCTGGCCGAAACCCTGGCAAACAACGGCGCCGCACTGGCCCGTCTGCAGAGCCAAGGCGTCAAAACCCTGCAGTTCTCGGACGACGTATGGGATGCATTCGGCAAGGCTTCGGCAGAAGTCATGGACGAAAACATGGGCGACGAGCTGTTCGCCAAGATCCGCAACTCGTTCGAAGCCTCGCTGGCCAACTCGGCAGCATGGATCAACAAATCGGACGGTTACTACGTTCAGCAGCGCGTTCGCGTGCTGGGCGGCTAAGCCGACACACTGTCAACTTTGGTCGGGCCCCGGGAAACCGGGGCCCGTTCCGGTGCAGCCGCAACCCCGCGAAGCTGCAGCCGTAAATAGGGGAAATGGGGGTTATCATGCAGGAAACCAGCACTGCCGGCTTTGGGCAGATTCTGGCGTCCATGGGGGATGGGGTTGTCTGGATCTTCCAGAACATCGCCCTGGCGTTCTACAATTTGGGTTATGCTATCACCAACCCGAGCCTTTGGCTCGACTGGTCGGACAAGCAAGCCATCATGCGCTTCGTATACTACGGTGGCTCGGTGGAGTTCTTCTTCGTCGTCTTCACCACCTTCCTGATCGTCACCGCGATCGGTATGTGGAAGCACAACTTCATGTGGGCCATTGTGCGCGGGCTTGAGGGCTTTGCGAACACCACTGGCCGTTTCTTCGCCTGGGCAGGCCTTTTGATGGTGCTGCAGCAGGTGATTATCGTTTTCATGCAGCGGATCTTTACCCGGCCTGACATCGTGTTCGGCTTCGGTGTGCCGCTGCAGTTTGACATCAGCTGGTATGCGGAAGAGCTGAAGTTCTACAATGCACTCGTTGTAGCGCTTTGTGCCTCTTACACCTTCGTTCAGGGCGGCCACGTGCGTGTTGACCTTGTGTATGCAGGCGTAAAATACCGCACCAAGAAGATGATCGACATGTTCGGCTCGCTGTTCTTCATGCTGCCGGCCGCAACGTTGATCTGGCTCTACGGCTGGTTCTTCATGTGGCGTCACCTGATCGTGCCGAAACCTTCGGCGTCGGATCAGCTGGAGCGCCTGTTGCTCAAAGCCCGCGCATTGCGCTGGAACGTGGAAACCATTGGCTTCTCGCCGAACGGCTTCTCGGGGTACTTCCTGTTCAAGATCCTGCTTGTGGCCTTTGCCGGCATGATCTTCTTGCACGGGATCGCATTCTTCTACCGCTCATATCTTGAGTGGAAAGAGGGCCCGGAAAGCGAAGGCAAATACCTCGACAAGGATTCCCTTGGTGAGGGCGAAGAAGCCTATGAAGGCACGCACTAAGGCTGAGGATTAACACATGCTTTTTGGACTTGATGGGGTCGAGATCGGCCTACTTATCGTCTTCCTCTGCCTGTTCGGCTCGATCCTTTCGGGCTTCCCGGTGGCGTTTGCCATCGGTGGTGCAGGGGTTATCTCCTTCGGGATCATCGCAGCGCTCGACAGCGCTGGACTGCTTATTCACCAGGCCATCGACACCAGTTCGGATGCCTATGCGGCCCTTGTCGCCTCGGGGGTGAAAGAAGAGATCATCTCGGTCTTCCGATACCCAGACTTGCCACGGATTGCCGAACCGGTCTTCCCGAAAGGCTGGGAAGTGGCAATGGACCGCAACATTTCGTTCATCGTGAACCGTATGAACGAACGTGTACTGGCAGGTCAGTCGATTGAAACCCTGCTGGCGGTTCTGATGTTCGTTCTGATGGGCATCACACTGGAACGCTCGAAGATCGCAAACGATCTGCTGACCACCATGGCGCGCGTCTTTGGCCCGCTGCCCGGCGGTCTGGCGGTTTCGGTTGTGGTTGTGGGCGCGTTCCTGGCGGCATCGACCGGCATCGTGGGCGCGACTGTTGTGACCATGGGCCTTCTGTCGCTGCCAACCATGTTGCGCAACGGCTATAGCCCTGAGCTGTCAACCGGTGTGATCGCGGCCTCAGGCACCCTGGGTCAGATCATTCCACCGTCGATCGTGATCGTTCTTCTGGGGACCCTGGCGGGTGACCTTTATTCGGCTGCACAGGAAAACCGTGCAATCGAAGCAGGCTGTACCGATGCGCTGACCTATCTGGGTGAGCCGGCGGTTCTGTCTGTGGGTACGCTGTTCCAGGCAGCCTTGTTGCCGGGCATCATGCTGGCGCTGCTCTATGCGCTCTATGCCTTTGGCTACGCGCTGTTCAACCCGTCCAAAGCACCTGCGGTGCAGATGGGCGCGTCGAACCATGAGGTGATCACCCGCAACGAAGGTCTGACCTGGTTCATCTTTGTACCGGTTGGTCTGATCGCGGCTGTGATGCTGGCGGGCAACCTTGGCGTTGTCGGGTCGCAGGATCTGACCGTCGACAGCTATACTGACATTGGTGAAGGCGCATCGCTGCGGACCAATGTGGGTGAACAGTGTCAGGCGTCGATGATCGAACTGCACGGCCAGGAAGCCTGGGACACCGCGGTTGCGGAACAGCAGGCGCTGGACAACTCAGGTGCGGCCACTGAATCGGTCAAGCTGAGCGACGAAGAAATCGCTGGGCTGCTGGAAGAGAAGATCGAAGCCGCGGCGCCGATTGGCACCGGTATTTCGATCATCATGGTGATGCTGGGTCTGATCCTGGCCTTCGGTCGCGGTGTATCGCCGTCGGGTGAGGCCAAGCCGCTGATCATCGGGGCCATCGGTCTGGTGCTGCTGGCACTGGTCGACATCCTGATCATCGCCCCGACCACCAGCGCGGGGGCCACCGTGGTGCTGATGGCGATCCCAACGCTGCTGGCGCTTTACGGCTGTAAAGAAGCGGTACTGCGCTGCACCAAAAACGAACTGATCCGGGTGGTCTTCCCACCGCTGGTTCTGATCGTTGCGGTGCTGGGCTCGATCCTTGGTGGCATCACCAACCCAACCCCGGCGGCTGCGCTGGGTGCGGCGGGTGCGATCATGCTGGCGGCCTACCGCAAGCTGCGCGATGAAGATGCTTCGGGCAAAGTGATCATCAACTCCACTTTCGCGGTGGCGATCATGATCCTTCTGGGGATGAACTTTGACCTGCGCATCAACACCAAAGAGGTGTCGGCGGAAACCTGGATCGCGTTCTTCGCGGCCTATTCCGCCTACCTCTATGCAGCCTTCGGTCTGATCTACAGCTGCTGGGTTCTGTTCCGCTCGGGCGTACTGAGCCCGGTGGTGCGGGAAACGGCGAAGGTGACCTCGATGGTGTTTACCATCCTGATCGGCTCGCAGCTGTTGAACCTGGTGGTGATCTCCTTCGGGGGTGAGCACTATATCCAGCAGTTCCTTAAGAGCTTCGACAATGAGTGGACGGTCTTCCTGATCGTGATGCTGGTGTTGTTTGTTCTTGGCTTCGTTCTCGACTTCCTCGAGATCATCTACATCGTGATCCCGATCGTGGGCCCCGTCATCTACGGCGGTACCTTCGATCCGAAATGGGTGACGATCATGGTGGCCGTGAACCTGCAGACATCGTTCCTGACCCCGCCATTTGGCTTCGCGCTGTTCTATCTGCGCGGTGTGGCCCCGGCGAGCGTCACCACCGGTCACATCTACCGCGGGATCATCCCCTTCGTGTTGATCCAGGTTCTGGGGCTGGCACTGCTGTGGTTCGTTCCGTCGATCGTGACGATCATTCCGGACCTGATCCCGAACTGATCGCTCAGGTGATATGAAACAGGAAAGCCGCCCTTCGGGGCGGCTTTTCTTTTGGCGGGTAGGTCAGGGGCAGGCTGCTAGCTGCGGGTATCTGCCAAGGCGGCAGCGATGGATTTGATCGCAGTCGATTTGTTCGGCCCTAACCTGCAATCAACTTCAATGTTCTGGTCCCGACAGAACCGCATCAGCGCCTTCAAGGTGCGGCGGTGCAGAATGCCGTTGGTCCTCCCTGGCTGATAGCCCAATCGCGCCAATTCTTTCTGCACAATCCGTAAATAGGCGTTGCGGTTGATACGGGCGGTTGTGGTCAGGGCCCGGGGGTAGTCCGCAGGTGAGGCCTGCCGCACCAACGCTTCCGCGGCGGTCCAGAATTGTTCCGGCGTGCGATCCAATGCCATGTAAAGCCCTTCTTCGATCCGTGCCCTTTCGCTGAGATTGGGGTGCTTCAACAGCCGCAGGCGCTGAGGGATTTGACTCAATCGATGTTTGGGGGTCATTCTATAGTATCGCAGCAAGGTTTCCGCCGCTTTACCATCCCCTTCAATCGCGCGGGTACTTTGGGCGGATAGGATCGCGCCTTCGGGCTCAATCCGACGCTGGTAGCGTGCCGCGATATAGAGTGCTGCAATTTCGGCCGTGCGATCCCCGGTTTGCGCCAGCCGTACCAATTCTGGCCAGGCTGCCTCAGCATCGGACAGTGGCCCCAAGCGATGGCTGGCATGGGCCATCAAAAGCGATGCTTCAGCCCCCTTAATCCCTAGCGACTGGGCCTTTTGAAAGGCCACAATGGCCTCTTCTGCGCGGCCCGCAAGCATCGTGGCTTTGGCCAGCGACAGCCAGGCGCGTTCATGGCCGAGCACCGTGGCACGGGAGTAAAGCACAATCGCAGCTTGCAGGTCGGCTTCGGTGCCGACGCCTTTCAAGGTAAAATAGCCAAGCCTCTCAACAGACTTCGGATGATCCAACGCGGCCAATTCGATAAGTGCCGCGTAACCTTGGCTGGGTGAGGTTTCTATCAGTTGCAGCGCCAGCCGCAGCCGGTGTTTCAGCGGTTTGGTATTCGTATCTGCATGCGCAAAATCCGCAGCCATTAGCGCGGCGGCACAGGTTATGTATCGCAGGATACTCAGCAAATTCATGTCTAACCCTCCTGTGAGAGGATCAGCTTACGCTACCTTCTCAGAGGTTGGAGGTGTCACACGAATAGGCGGCCGCGCAGTCGGGTAGTGGACTGAGATGAGTGAAGTAGGGTTTAGCGCTTAACCGGGTGGCTCAGGTCGGGCAGGGAGATATTGGCGACCTGTTCGGCAATTGGGTCCGTCGACAATGGGTGCAGCTCTGATGAATATGCCTCTTCACCTTTGAAAGCTTCCCAGGCGCCTGCGCGGAACACTTCCAGGCCTTTGAAGTTGGACTTGTAGCCCATCTTGGCGCTGCCAAGGACCCAGTAGCCCAGATAGACATGCGGTAGGCCGGCTTCGCGCGCGATCTCAATGTGATCGAGGATCACGAAGGTGCCAAGGGAATCTGCACGCCGCTCGGGCGCGTAGAAGGAATAGACCATGGAGGTGCCATCCTCCAGCAGGTCCGTCAGGCAGACCGCCACCAGATCGCCGGTGGTCTTATCTGCATATTCAATCACCCGGGTGCGGATCGGGGTTTCCTCGATCATCGCAGCAAATTCGAACACATCCATATCGGCCATGCCACCGTCGGCATGGCGGCTGTCCAGATAGCGGCGGAACAGATCAAACTGTTCTTCCGTGGCCCAGGCAGAGGTTGCGCGGCGCACCAGATTGCTGTTGCGGCGCAGGGTGCGGCGCTGGGTTTTGTTCGGGGTGAAGTTGTCAACGTTGATGCGCGCTGACAGGCAGGCGGCACAATCGGTGCAGGACGGGCGGTAGAGCACGTTTTGGGAACGACGGAATCCCTGTTTGGACAAGCTGTCATTCAGCTTGCCCGCCGCGTCGCCTTGCAGCGCCGTGAACAACTTACGCTCCATCCTGTCTGCCAAATAGGGGCAGGGCTGCGGAGCGGTCACGTAAAACTGTGGCGCGAGGGGTAAAGTATGTCGCATGCACTCAATAAAGTCGCCCAGGTTCGGCAGGCACGATAGCAGCGAAGATCGCCAAGGTCGAGAGTCGATCCATTGACGTTGGAAATATGGCAAATGACGGAAATTGCGCCACCCTTTGACAGCAAAAGCCCCGCCCAAAAGGACGGGGCATAGCGGGTCATGGATGTGGGCGGATCAGCGATGCCCGGCGCGGTTGATCGCGACGGTGCCAAGGACGTGATCGCTCAGGCCCTGACCGCGGGCGGTGGTCAGCATCAGCACAATCGAAATGACCTGCAGCAAAGGCATCGCGAAAGATACGGTCAGTCCCAGCGTGTGCAGAAAGGCCATGCCCAGATCAAAGCGGTCGCCGTTGGATTTGCGGAACTCAATCCCAAGGAACCGCATGCCCAGCGTGGCCGATCCATTGGCGATGGTGACCACCCGGTAAGCAAAGCCCACCATCAGCATCAAAAAGCCGAAAAACAAAATGCCGATGAAGGCGGTGAAGGGCAGCACCAGAAGGGTCAAGCCAACAATCAGGACGCTGTCGATCACCCAGGCCAAAAGACGTTTGCTGCTGACGTCCTGATAAAAGGCGGGTTGGGTTTCAGGATCGGGCAGGGCCCAGCCATAGGCGCTCATAGGGGAATTCCTTTGTTGAGAAAGCCGACCCGGTGGGGATCCGGGCCGGCGGGGGACGCTTGCGATGCGGTTTACGCGTCACAGACGGGGAACATCAAATCGGTCGGGCCGATCAGGCGTCTTCTTTTTCGCGTTCGTCGTCAGCCTTCTGGGCGCGGTCGTCCATGAACTGGTCAAACTCGGCCTTGTCTTTGGCTTCGCGCAGACGCTGCAGGAAGGCTTCGAAGTCTTCTTGCTCCTGCTCCAGACGGGCCAGGGTATCGGCCTTATAGGCGTCAAAGGCGCTGTTGCCGCTGGATTTCATCGCGTGAAAGCCGTGACGGGCGCGGTGTTTGCAGGACTTCGAGAACATTTGCTTACTCCAGATCATGTAGAACAGAAGAGCCAGACCAACCGGCCAGAAGAAGACAAACCCAAGAACCATGGCGGCGATCCAGGCGCCTTTGCCTTTGCTGTCCAGCCAGGCTTCGGTGCGGGTCAACCACCCCATACGTTCGGTGGATGCGGGGGTATAGGCGGTGGCGGGTGTCATCAATCTCTCCATTTTTGTGTGTATGTGAATGCCTTTCACATTGAATAGATTGGGATGGAGGGCCCGGCTTGCAAGAGATGATGTGAAGACTTTTTACATTATTTTGTCTTACTCAATGAAATCAGCGGCTTGCGCCCCCGTCATCGGCGGCAAATCAGTCGATTTCATCTCAAAAACATGGTTCGGTGTGCCGGCCGCGGCCCAGATTGTAGGGAATTCCAGCAGGCGCGGGTCCAAAAAGGCGCGGATCGGGTTCAGGTGACCGATTGGCGAGACGCCCCCGATGGCAAACCCCGTCTGCGCCCGGATCAGCGCGGCGTCGGCTTTGCCCAAAGCCTCGCCCGCCAAAGCGCTGGCTTTCTCGGCGCAGACCTTATTGCCGCCTGCGGTCAGGAACAGGATGGCCTCGCCGCTGTCTTCGCCGCGAAAGATGATTGATTTGGCGATCTGATCCAGATGACAGCCCGCAGCTTCTGCCGCTTGCGCCGCCGTGCGGGCTAGGCCCAGCTCTTTCACTTCGGTGGCAATGCCTGCATCCTCAAGGGCGCGTTTCACCCGTTTTAAGCTTTTGCTCATCTCTCGCCTCAGTTCAGTCTTTCTAAGTGTCGTTCCAATCGCCTGACAAAGCGATCCGCGCGAGACTGCGCGACCCCTTCGGCCTTGTAAAGCGACAACATGGCAAAGCGCGCCTTCGGGGCGCAGGCTTTGACCACGCCCCATTTCAGCGCGCGATAGACCGGGCGGCGCAGCACCAGCCGGTCAATCCAAGCGGGGCTGCCCAGCGTGGTCACGGCCACCACATGGCGTAGCTTGTGCAATCGCGGTGTCAGCGCCTTCAGGTCTGGATCATGGTCATAGGCCACACCGGGCAGGAAACTGCGATCGATCCAGCCTTTCAGCATTGCGGGCAGACCAAACCACCAGGTGGGAAACACGAGGATCAGCGCCTCAACCTCCTGCAGGGCGCCGTCATCGTCAAAGGGGGCCGAGTAGTAGTCCTGTCGTTCCGCAACACTCAGGCGCGGATCAAACCCTTCGGCATAAAGATCCAGCAGCTGCACCTCATGGCCGGCTGCCGCCATCTTGGCCTGCGCCTTTTTCGCCAGATGTGCATTCAGGCTGTTCTGCAACGGGTGGCAGAGAACGATGAGGGTTTTCATGGTGTTGGTCCTTAGCCTGTGGGTTGGGTGATCTAACCTTTGCCACCCTCAAGGTGCAAGACGGGCCTCAGGGTGCACCGCTTTGTCCTCTTGACGCCCCATTGGTGCCATGGCCATCTGAGCGCATGAGTTTTACCAGTCGTATCACCCGCCAACCCGTTGCTTTTGATCCTGATCTTGGGGCCGAGGCGCTTGCTAGCCTGCCTGATTTGGCGCCGGACCTGCGCGCGCTGGTCCATGCGGTTGCGGGCTGTTCGCCCTACCTGAAATCGCTGATGGCCAAAGAGGGGGAGTGGATCACCGCCGCGATGGAGGATCCAGAGGCGGCGGTTGCAGCGGAACATGCCGCCCTGCGTGAGACCGCGCCGGATCAGCTGCCCGTTGCCCTGCGGCAGGGCAAACGCCGGATCGCGCTGCTGGCGGGGCTTGCCGATTGTGGGGGCGTCTGGTCGCTGGAGCAGGTGACGGGCGCGCTGACCGATTACGCTGACTTGTCGGTGCATATGGCGCTGCGCGCAACCATCGGACAGGAGATTAAGCGCAAGAAACTGCCCGGCGCGCAGCCTGAAGATGCCGAACACGCTGGTGGCATGGTGGCGCTGGCGATGGGCAAGATGGGCGCAGGGGAGTTGAACTATTCCTCTGACATCGATCTGATCTGCCTGTTTGACGAAAGCCGCTTTGACCGCGACGATTATCAGGACGCACGCGCCTCGTTCGTGCGGGCGACACGTCGGATGGCGGCGATGCTGTCGGACCTGACCGGGGACGGCTATGTGTTTCGCACCGATCTGAGGCTGCGCCCGGACCCGGCTGTGACGCCCGTCTGTATGGCGATGGCCGCGGCTGAGACCTATTATGAAAGCCTGGGCCGGACCTGGGAACGGGCCGCCTATATCAAGGCACGGCCTGCCGCCGGGGATCTGGAGGCGGGCAATGGGTTTCTGCAAACCCTGCGCCCTTTTGTGTGGCGCAAACATCTGGACTTCGCGGCCATTCAGGACGCGCATGATATGCGCCTCAGGATCCGTGAACATAAGGGGTTGGGCGGTGCGTTGGAGCTGGCCGGTCACAACATGAAGCTGGGCCGCGGTGGTATCCGCGAGATCGAGTTTTTCACCCAGACCCGCCAGTTGATTGCCGGTGGACGTGACCCGGATCTGCGGGTACGCGGCACAGTTGCGGGGTTGCGGGTGCTGGCTGATAAAAACTGGATCACCGGTGAGGTGGCTGAGAAACTGACGGATCATTACCAGTTCCACCGCACCGTCGAGCACCGCGTGCAGATGGTGAATGACGCCCAGACCCACGCCCTGCCCAAGTCACCGGAAAACATGGCGCGGCTGGCCTGTTTCCTTGGGCGGGACCAGACGGAGCTGGAGAACGAGCTGCGCCACCGGTTGGAAGAGGTGCATGAGCTGACCGAGGAGTTTTTTGCCCCGGATGCCGCTGATCCCTCAGCCCTTTCTGATGATCCGACGCCGGGCTTTGATCCCTCAATCATCCAGCGTTGGCAAAGCTACCCGGCGTTCCGGTCTGCCCGCGCGGTGGAGATCTTTGAACGCATCAAGCCACGGCTGTTTGATCAGTTGAAACGGGCTGCGAAACCGGACGAGGCGCTGGCGGCGCTGGATGGGTTCTTGGCCGGGTTGCCGGCGGGTGTGCAGCTCTTGTCGCTGTTTGAGGCCAATCCGCAGATCATCGATCTGTTGGTCGATATCTCAGGGTCGTCACCCTGGCTGGCCAGCTATCTGTCGCGCAATTCAGGCGTTTTTGATGCGGTGATTGGCGGCAGCTTCTTTGCTGAATGGCCGGGCCGCACCCATCTGCAATCTGAACTGGCGGCACGATTGGCGGCCGATACGGATTATGAACATAAATTGGATCTGGCGCGCCGCTGGACCAAAGAATGGCGTTTCCGCATCGGGGTGCATCACCTGCGTGGGCTGGTCAACGCGGATGAGGCGGCGGTGCATTACGCCGAACTGGCGGAGGCTACGCTTGCCGCACTGTGGCCTGAGGTTGCCGCGCAGTTTGCCCTGAAATACGGGCCACAGCCCGGGCGGGGCGCGGCGGTTTTGGGGATGGGATCACTTGGGGCAGGGCGCCTCAACGCGACCTCTGATCTTGATCTGATCGTGGTTTATGATGCCGACGGGGTGGAGTTTTCTGAGGGCCGCAAACCCCTGGCGGCGCGCACATATTACGCCAAGCTGACGCAGGCCATGGTGACCGCTGTCACCGCCCAGATGCCGCAGGGGCGGCTGTATGAAATTGACATGCGGTTGCGCCCCTCGGGGACGCAGGGGCCGGTTGCCACCTCACTGGCATCCTTCCGGGATTATCAGACCCATGAGGCCTGGACCTGGGAACATCTGGCGCTCAGCCGGGCCCGTGCCGTTGCCGGGGCAAAGGATGTCGCGGATGACGTGGAAGAGGTACGCCGGGATGTCCTAGCTTTGCCGCGCGAGACAGGAAAAATTCTGACCGATGTGGCGGAGATGCGCGACCGGATCGCTGCGGCCAAAGGGCCTGCCAGGCCTTGGGATGCCAAGGTGGGGCGCGGCCGTTTGCAGGATGTGGAATTGCTGGCACAGGCGGCGGTTCTGGTGTCCGGCAGCGCGGTGCGCTCCGTCGCTGAAGGGCTGGAGGCCGCGGTTGCCACTGGTCTGATCGCGTCAGAGGAACGGGAGCGGCTGATCATGGCCTATGATCTCTGCTGGAAGGTACAGATGGTGAGCAAACTGCTGACGGACAAACCGCTGGAGCCTGAGGTGATCGGCGAAGGGGGGCGGGCGCTGTTGCTGCATGAAACCTCAGAGCCTGCTCTGGACGCGCTGCTGGCGCGCCTTGGCGAGGCAACGCAGGCGGCGGCCAAAGTGATTGATGCGGTTTTGGCCCGCAATGGCGCCACAGGGGAGGCACAGGCATGAGCCTTGAGAAAATCAATGACCCGCTGGACCCCAAAGGGCTGATCCGCGAAAGCTTCCGCATGGAGGGCTTGGAGGTGGGTGAAGCACGCTCAATCTTCCTGGACTGGGCGCTGAGCCTGCCCGCAAGCGAAAGCCAACAGCAGGCCGCTGCGACCCTGCTGTCACGTTATGGCGCAGGGCATGAAAATCACCCGATGTGGCCGGTGTTGAACGATGCAACACGCCCCCCGGAAAAAGCAAAACGCCGCGGCGGCTGGCGCGCACGGCGTTCTGATCTGGACTGATCGCTTAGGGCTTAGCCCAGTTTGGCGGCCTCAGCGGCCAGGGCTTCGATGCCTGCCCAATCGCCGGCCTGAACCTTGTCTTTGGGCGCGACCCAGCTGCCGCCAACACAGGCGGTGTTGGGCAGGCTCAGGTAATCCATCGCATTTCCTGGGCTGACGCCACCGGTGGGGCAGAACAGGATCTGCGGCAGGGGCGCGCCGATGGCTTTCAATGCAGGTGCGCCGCCATTGGCCTCCGCCGGGAAGAACTTCTGCACGCGGTAGCCACGTTCCAACAGTTTCATCGCCTCGCTAGAGGTCGCAGCGCCGGGCAGGATCGGCAGACCAATCTCTTCGCAGGCATCCAGCAGCTTATCTGTTGCGCCGGGGGCAACGGCAAACTGTGCACCGGCCTCTTTGGCGGCGACGGCATCGGCGCGGGTCAGCACGGTGCCAGCACCGACAATGCCACCCTCAACCTTGGCCATCTCACGGATCACGTCCAATGCAGCGGGGGTGCGAAGCGTCACTTCCAGCACCGGCAGGCCACCGGCCACCAGCGCCTGTGCCAGATCGCCAGCGGTGGCGGCCTCTTCGACCACTAGAACCGGGATCACCGGGGCCGCACGGCAGAGTTTTTCGGTAAAGACGGAAGCCTCTTCGGGGGTCATCTCATCATCCTTTGAATCACAATTGATGTTATCTGGCTTACACCACCACCGCGGCGCCGGTGTCGGCTGTTCCAACCATCTGGCGGAAGGGGGCGAACAATTCGCGCCCGATGCCATGGGAATTGTCGCTGAGGTCCGGCTGACGCGCCGGGCGATCAGCAAAGCCTTCGGCGAGGTTTTCCAACGTGCCATTGACCGCATCCACACGGATCATGTCGCCATCCTGAACGCGGCTCAGCGGTCCAGCGCCAAGCGCTTCGGGGCTGACGTGGATAGCCGCGGGCACCTTGCCCGAAGCCCCGGACATCCGGCCATCGGTGACCAGCGCCACCCGCAGCCCACGGTCCAGCAGCACGGCCAGCGTGGGGGTGAGGTTGTGCAGTTCCGGCATGCCATTGGCACTGGGGCCCTGGAAGCGCACAACAACCACGGTGTCTTCGGTGAACTCGCCTTTCTGGAAGGCCTCCTTCACCGCGCCCTGGCTTTCAAACACCCGTGCCTTGGCTTCGATCACATGCAATTCAGGTGCAACGGCGGAGACTTTCATCATGCCATGACCCAGGTTGCCCTTCAGTTGTTTCAAACCACCGGTGGTCTGGAACGCCTGGTCGACAGGGCGAAGGATCTTTTCATTCAGGCTGTTGCGCGGGCCCGGTTCATAATGGACGCGGCCATCCCGCAGCTTTGGTTCCTCGGTGTAGCGGCCAAGGCCGTCACCTGCGGTGGTTTTCACATCCTCATGCAGAAGCCCGTTTTCCAGCAGCTGGCCAATCATGTAGCCCAGACCGCCCGCAGCGTGGAAATGGTTCACGTCGGCCAGACCGTTTGGATAGACCTTGGCCAGCAGCGGCGTGGCGGAGGAAAGGTCATCAAAATCCTCCAGCGCCAGCAGAACACCGGCAGCGCGCGCCATCGCCGGCAGGTGCAGAACCAGGTTGGTCGAGCCACCCGTGGCCATCAGGCCAACGATGCCGTTCACAAAGGCGCGTTCATCCAGGATCTGCGACACCGGGCGATAGTCATTGCCCAGAAGCGTGTTTTGCAGCGCCTGTTCGGTGCCCGCAACCGTCAGCGCATCGCGCAGGGGCGTGTTGGGGTTCACGAAGGACGCACCGGGCAGGTGCAGCCCCATAAACTCCATCAGCATCTGGTTGGAGTTTGCAGTGCCATAGAAAGTGCAGGTACCGGGGCCGTGGTAGCTGGCCATTTCGGCCTTCATCAGCTCATCGCGACCGATGTTGCCCTTGGCAAATTCCTTGCGCACCCGCGCCTTTTCGTCATTCGGCAGGCCTGAGGTCATCGGCCCCGCGGGCAGGAAGACACCGGGGATATAGCCAAAGGTCGCCGCGCCGATGATCAGACCCGGCACGATCTTGTCGCAAACCCCGAGATACAGCGCGGTGTCAAAGGTGTTATGGCTGAGCGCAACGCCGGTGGCCAGCGCGATCACGTCGCGTGAAAACAGCGACAGCTCCATGCCGACCTGGCCTTGGGTGACGCCGTCGCACATGGCGGGCACGCCGCCGGCAACCTGTGCCGTCGCACCGTTTTTCCGCGCAGTGTCCCGGATCAGATCGGGGTAGCGTTCATAGGGCTGGTGCGCTGACAGCATGTCATTGTAGGCGCTGACGATGCCTACGTTGGGCGCGCGCCCTTCGGCCAGCCGCGACTGGTCATTGCCCATGGCCGCATAGGCATGGGCCTGGTTGCCGCAGGTCAGATGGGCCCGGCGGGGCCCTTCTTCGGCGGCCTGCGCCATACGGGCGAGATAGGTGGAACGTGTTTCCTGACTGCGTTCGCGGATGCGATCGGTGACCCTTGCGACGGTGTCATTCAGCTGGGGCATAGGAACCTCTTGAGGCCTGATAAAGGCGCAACCTGACTGTGTTGCGCCCTATATGCCATGTTAGCGGTAACAATTCAAGGGGCGCAGCGTCAGTTTTACCATATAACTCCGATCCCGTCATAAGCCCTGCAAAGTCAGCCCAAGACGCGCGGTTCGCGGCGGATTGTGCCGCAAGAGGCGCGCAAAATGATCCCGCCATTGTCCCGATGCTGCCCCATTTGCGCCCCATTCCCAGATCAAATTTGAATCAAATCAGAAAAAGGGCGGGGGACGCCCTGAGGAGTAGGCAGATGAAAACGCTTCGTATTGTAGCCCTTCTGGCAGTTGGACTTGGCCTGTCGGCCTGTGCATCGGTAGACACCGCTAGCCGGAACGCCCCGATGGAATTGCCGCAGATGACGGCCCCGGCCACGCAGGTGGTTTCGGTTCAGGACTATAACATCAAAGTCTCGCGCGCCCTGCGTGTCTCAGAGGCCAACAGCTACTATCCGCTGGGTGACATCGTCTGGCGCGGTGAGGCGATCGGCGATCGTCACGCTCAGGTGGCCCGCATTTTCCAAACCTCGATCCAGCGCGTGCAGGAGAAAAACGCCGAAGGTGCGCTGCCAGTGATCGTGGATGTGGACGTAAAACGCTTCCATGCGCTGACCGAAAAGACCCGTTACACCGTCGGCGGTGTGCATTCGATCACCTTTGAACTGAGCGTGCGCAACCCGTTAACCGGTGACCTCTTGGTGCCGACCCGCGAAATTCAGGCCGACCTGCGCGGCTTTGGCGGCAGCCGGGCCATTCAGGCAGAACAGGCCGGGATGACCCAGAAGGTGCGCATCACCCAGCATATCGCCAATGTGATTGCTCAGGAACTGTCGGCGCCGGGGTCGGTTGCCCCGCGCATCACCGAACTGGTCGATGGGCTGGAAACCAACTTTGCCCCTGAAGGTGAGGATGCGGTGCGGCTCTAAGCCCTTTCGCAACAGATCAAACACGGGTAAGAGGGCGCCATGACAGCGCCCTCTTATTCCGTGATCCGACTGAAACCCAAAGCCAACGCCCGCGCCATCCGCCGCGGCTTTCCTTGGGTCTATGACAATGAACTTGTGACCGACCGCCGCACCAAGAAACTGGTGCCGGGGTCCTTGGCCGTTTTGGAAGATGCCGACCGCAGCCCGATGGGGCTGGTCGCGGTGAACCCCAATTCACGTATCTTCGGCCGCATGCTGGATCGCGATCCGGCGGCGGAGATCAACGAGGCATGGTTTGCGGCCCGCATCAGCAAGGCGCTGGAGTTGCGCGCGCGTCTTTACGCTGACCCCTTCTACCGGCTCATCCACGCCGAGGCAGATGGCCTGCCGGGCGTGGTGATCGACCGCTTCGGCGACACCGCGGTGGTGCAGCCCAACGCAGCCTGGGCCGATGTGCATTTTGACGCGTTGGAGGCCGCTTTGATCTCGGTCACCGGGGTGGCCAATGTGATCAAGAACGCCTCGGGCCGCGCCCGTAGCCTGGAAGGGCTGGATGATGTCACAGCCACCACCACAGGCAATGCCCCAGATGCCCCGGTTGAGGTGCCGATGAACGGGGCGATCTACATGGCGGATCTGACCGGCGGTCAGAAAACCGGCCTGTTTTTCGATCAGCGCCCGAACCATGCCTTTGCGGCGTCATTGTCCAAAGATGCCAAAGTGTTGGACGTCTTCTCTCATGTCGGTGGCTTCTCACTGGCGGCGCTGGCAGGCGGCGCCTCTTCAGCACTGGCCGTTGACGGCTCCGCAGCCGCGCTGGAACTGGCCGAAGCCGGCGCCAAGGCGGCCGGGGTGGAGGATCGTTTTGCAACCCGCAAGGGCGATGCTTTTGACGTTCTGGCGCAGCTGGGCGAAGAAGGGGAACGCTTTGATGTGGTGATCTGTGATCCACCCGCCTTTGCCCCGAACAAACAGGCACTTGAGGCAGGTCTGCGTGCCTATGAGCGTATTGCCCGCCTTGCAGCGCCTCTGGTGCGGCCGGGGGGCTATCTGGGCCTCTGCTCCTGTTCACATGCCGCCGAGGTTAGCAAGTTCCGTGTGGCCTGCCTGCGCGGGCTGGGCCGTGCCGGGCGCCCGTCGCAACTGCTGCACACGGGTTTTGCCGGGCCAGACCATCCGCTGATGCCGCAGCTGGCGGAAAGCGGTTACCTGAAATCGCTGTTCTTCCGGCTCTGATCCGGTGAAGGTCCTGCTCGACACCTGCGTGATCTACCCCACGGTCATGCGCGAAGTGCTGCTGGGCGCGGCGCGGGCGGGATTGTTCACACCGCTCTGGTCAGAGCGCATTTTGGAAGAATGGGCGCGTGCTGCCCGCAAATTGGGCCCCGAAGGTGAGGCGCAGGCGCGTGGTGAAGTTGCTTTGCTGCAGGCCGCCTGGCCCCGGGCCGCGGTCACCTGGCTGCCCTCGTTGGAGGATCGCCTGTACCTGCCGGACCCCGCGGATACCCATGTGCTGGCTGCAGCGATTGCTGGATCCGCGGATCTGCTGATCACCATGAACGCCAAAGACTTCCCGCGCCACATCCTGGCCGAGGAGGGGCTCAGCCGACAGGATCCCGATGGGTTTCTGCAGGGTCTTTGGCAAGCCAACCCCGGGGTGATGCAGGACGTGGTCCAAGCCGTGCGCAGCACCGCCGAACGCCTGTCGGGGGAGGTTTGGACCAGCCGCGCGCTGTTGAAAAAGGCCCGGCTGCCGCGCCTGGGCAAAGCGGTTGGGTAACGGCAGCCCATTTCTTTCAATGTTCTGAAAGTACTTAAAAAAGCCGGCTCAGGCTTTCACACCCCATTTGGCCTCAAGCGCTTCGATCGCGGCAATCCGCTCCCCGGTTTTGGGGTGGCTCAGCAACCAGGCCGGGGTGCCATTGCCTGCTGAGGCCGTCAGCGCCTCCAACTTTTCAAACAGGGATTTCTGTGGCGCGGTGCCGATGCCTGATTTCGTCAGCAGCGCGGCGGCATATTCATCCGCCTCATATTCATCGCCCCGCGACAGCCGGGCCGCCAGCATGGTCGTCAGCGCATTGGCGATCATCGCGCCAACGCCGGGGATAACCCGTGACAGCACCATCGCCAACGCCGTGCGCAGCGCGTTCTGGCCGGAAAAATCAATCATCCGGCGGCGCGAATGGCCAAGGGCCACATGACCCAGCTCATGGGCGATCACGCTGGACAGCTCCTCGGCGGAGACCTCACCGTTTTGAAACTTGCGATAAAACCCGCGGGTGATGAAAATCCGCCCGTCTGGCGCCGCAAGCCCGTTGACCGGATCGATCTCATAGATGTGCACCTTGATCCGCGGCAGATCCAAGGCCCGCGCCATCCGCGTGGTCATCTCGCGCAGTTTCGGGTCCATCTGCTCGGTGGATTGCTCATCCAGTTGGCGCGCTAGCCGCCAAGCGGAAAATCGATACATGGCAACCGCATAGAGGATGGCCAGGAGGATCGGAGTGAACTTCAGCATGAGCTAGATATGGGGCTTTCAGCGCGCGCAGGCAAGGGCGCAGGTCAAAGCGGCATCCACGTACTTGGGCCGCTGTACTCCAGGGCCCATTGTGCCTTCCAATTGCCTTCGGATTGGCGCAGCAACAGGTAGTTGCGCTCAGCCACATAGCGATGGCTTTGACCCGGAATGGGGCGCATCTGAATGGGGTGGCCGGGCAGGGGGCTGTCACCAAAGCGGGCCAACATGTCCAGAAACCGCGCCCAGGCCTTCGGCGGTGCCCGATGTGAAATGCCCGAGGCAACCAGCTGATGCATAACCTTACCTGCCCCCAGCGCCATTTCACCCCGCGCGGCCAGATGAATTTCGCCGGACAGAACGGTCACATCCTGACCGTCGGGGCTGGCGATGCGCTGCAGGATCTCCAGCATATGCTGCCAGCTGTCGCGATGGGCGCGGCTTTGCCATTGATCGCGCAGGTCATCTTCGTATTTCTGCATCGATGGGATCGCCATCATGATCCATTCCAGAACGGACAGGCGCGGCCCCAGCACCGGGACCGAGGACATGACAAAGGTCCGCCCCGGCGCATGCGTGTGCCCTGCACCTTCCATCATGCGCCAGCCTGAGGTGCCCATCACCTCACGCCGGCTGCGTTCGGACCGCAGATCAGGCGCCAGCAGGCGCAGGCCGGGCGCGGTGATCGTCCAGCCCAGATGCAGGCCGGTCGGATCGGCAAAGCGGGCCGGCAGGTCGCCATCCACACAGCCGTGCTGGAACAACAGCGCTGCCTCACGGGCGCAGTCAAACAGCATCTGTCCCACCGGCGAATAGGTGCGCGACCGCCGCAATGATCCCCAGCCATCGCAGATGTCATGGTCATCCCATTGCATCAGGGATGGCACACGTGCCGCCAAATGGGCGTGCTCAGGGGCGTCATAGACGGCGATGTAGCGGTCCAGAAACCGTTCCCGGAAATGGGTGCGCAAATCCGCCAGATCACCGCGGCTGGGATCGCGTGGCAGGCGGTCGGGCCAATCATGGCTAAGGGGATGGCCCAGCGTCACCTCATCGGCATAGACCTGATCGCCACCATGCAGCAGCAGGGACAGTGGCGTTTGATCATGTGTTTTTGCCAGCTGTCGCCACATTGCGTTACGCTCATCACCGTCACGGGCCAGATCGCCGTGCTCTTCCCCGTTGCAGGAAACATAGGCGATCCGCATCGCCCCTTCACGGCAGCCCGCAAGGTCAAAGCGGTTGCCGTTCCAGCGATAATATGAGGGTTCCGTTGCGGGGCGGGCAAACCGGCAGCGCCAGATCGTAACATGTTGATAGGTTGCGAGGTTTTGGGCTGGAATCGAAATACCATCCAACTCAACTGGCGGCAGTTCTTGCCCGTTGGGGGCAATAAACAGGGCGGCCAGATGCATCTTACCGTCCCGTATGTCGTCCAGCATCAGGATTGGCCCAAGGGGCTGCTTCAGATGTGCGGAAAGGGGCGGGGAGGGGGCGGTGGCGGGTTTCATCTTGCTGCCTCAGGTAGGGGGCAGCGTTGATTTGATCAAGATGGGATCGCGCGAATATTAGCGCCCCAGTTCTTTCATCCCACGTTCGATGCCTTCAAGCGTCATCGGCACCATGCGATCCTCAAACAGGTCGCGGATCATTTGGATGGACTGGGTGTAGGGCCAGTACTTCTCGGCCACCGGATTGATCCAGATGTGATCGGGCCATTGGTCGCGGGCGCGCTGCAGCCAGACCTCACCCGCCTCTTCGTTCCAATGCTCATTGGCGCCGCCGCGGTAGGCGATTTCATAAGGCGACATGGAGGCGTCACCCACAAAGATGCATTTGTAATCAGAGCCATAGGTGTGCAGCACATCCCAGGTTGGGGTTTGCTGGTCCCAGCGGCGTTTGTTGTCCTTCCATACACCTTCATAGAGGCAGTTGTGGAAGTAGAAGTGCTCCATATGTTTAAACTCGGACTTGGCGGCCGAAAACAGCTCCTCCAGCACCTGAATATGGGGATCCATCGAACCGCCGATGTCCAGGAACAGCAGAACCTTCACCGCATTGCGCTTCTCCGGGCGAGTCTGGACATCCAGATAGCCGTGTTCGGCCGTGGCGCGGATGGTGCCGTCAAGATCCAACTCTTCATCCGCCCCGTTGCGGGCCCAGTTGCGCAACCGTTTCAGCGCGACCTTGATGTTGCGGGTGCCCAGCTCCACCTCACCGTCGAGGTTGCGGAACTCTCGCTTGTCCCAGACCTTCACAGCGCGCTGGTGGCGACTTTCTTTCTGGCCGATCCGCACGCCCTCAGGATTGTAGCCATAAGCCCCAAAGGGGGAGGTGCCGGCCGTGCCGATCCATTTGTTGCCACCCTGATGGCGGCCCTCTTGTTCTTTCAGACGTTCCTTGAGCGTTTCCATAAGCTTATCAAAGCCGCCTAAAGCGTCGATTTCGGCTTTTTCTTCTTCGCTCAGGTGTTTTTCCGCCAGTTTTTCCAGCCAGTCGCCGGGGATATCCACAGCGTTTAGCACGTCGCCCAGCTGGATATCTTCGAGCCCAGAAAAGGTCGCGGCGAAAGCGCGGTCAAACTTGTCAAGGTTGCGCTCATCCTTCACCATTGCGACGCGGGCGAGGTAATAAAACCCATCCACATCATAGGTGACCAGGCCAGCCTTCACCGCCTCAAGAAACGACAGGTATTCCCGCAGGGAAACGGGAATGTCGGCTTTGCGCAGGTTTTCAAAGAATGGCAGAAACATCGCGGGCCTCCTCAAGCGGTGAGGTCAGACGGCTGCGCGATGCACGATGATGGTGATGAACAGCCCAATGATCGAAAACAGGATGGCATAAGCGGCTGCATATTGCAGCATGTCTTTCATCTGACCTTTGCGGCGTTTCGCCAGCCCGGCCCCAAAAAGAATCCCAAAGACCAGCCCTGCAAGTACGATCATGTCCGCCCATTTCCTCTTTTCAGCGGGCTAAGTGCAGTGATTTCCTGCAATTTGGCCCGAACTGCCCAATCAGCGCCGAACCCGTAGCGTGCCCAGCCCAGACTGTCCAGTCTGACCAAACGTGCCTCAGTGCCGCGCCCCAACAGATCTAGCGCTTCGGCGCGCAAAAGCATCAGCGTCGACAAGAGGGCCGCGTTTTCGTGGCGTTTGGCCACATCCAGATAGGGATCAATGATGTCCAACGCGGCCTGACCGCGCCCTTCATGGATCGCATAGGCCGCCAGTTGCTGGGCCACCTGGGCGCTGTGAAGCTGGGTGCCGGGGCGTTGGCTGTAATAGCGCTGCGCGGCCAGGAAGTGGGACAGGGCGACATCCGGATCCTGACTCTGGGTCAGACGGCCAAGCGCGTAATGGGAAAAGGCGCGACGGTGATCTGTCCAACCTTCGGAGCGGGCGATGTTGACCGCTTTCTGGGCCGCCGAGCGGCGACCGGCGGCACTGGCTCCGGGGCCAAGCGCGGTTTGGATCGCTTCAATCCAGCTACGCGGCGTGGTCCGTAGATATTCCGGGCTGCGGTTTGCACCAGCGGGGTTCAGCCGCGCCAAAACAGCCGGCAGGCGTTCCGCCACCTGTGCACGGCTCATCCCGTTTTGCAACTCAGGCGCATAGAAGGCGCGTAGAACCAGCATGTCATAGCCGGTCAGAACCGTATGGACGTTGTCGTCATTAAAGACGCTGTCGGACAGGCGGTAGAGGTCATTGAGCGGCCCCAACGCCTGTGCCAGTTCTTCATGCAGGCAGTCCCGCATTTCCTGCGGCGGCGCATCTGACGGCACAAAGATCGCCAGCCGTTCGCGGTTTTGCAGCTGCGTCCAATCGGTGCGCGGGGCGCGGCGGGCCTTGCTGTATTCGGCAAGGCTGGAAACATTCGGCACCACAAAACAGGCGGCCGAGGGCAGGTGACGGCGGATCTTGGCGTGGCTCACCGCCTCAATCGTGATTGAGGCCTGACCGGATTGCACCCGGCGAATGTTGATCCCGGCCTCACGGCGCAAACGGTCGGTCAGCGCATCCAGCTCAAGCGACAGGCTGATCGGGGCCTGACCGGTCAAACGCAGGGTAATCGGACCTTCAAATCGGGTGAAACGGGGCAGTTGCCGCCCCGATTCCAGCTGAAACGCCAAATCCAGAATGTCGCGTGCCAGATCGGTGTTGGACACCTGCGGCACGCTGGCCCGGCTGGCGGTGAAGGTCTTCATCGGTGGCAGGATGGTGGCCGGTTCGGTAGAGGCACGGCTGGGCTGTTCCAGCGGGGCGGTCGCCATACAGGCGCTTAACCCAATGCATAAGGGCAGAGCAGCAAGAAAACGGATCATCGATAAACACCCCTAACCGAACCAAAAGGCAGCAAAAACAGCAGTAATTTCAACAGCAGCGACGCCATACTTACACCTTTTCACGCATAAAACACCAATCGACGCACCTGGGGCCTGTCAGTAATTTGTCAGGCTTTTGCCATGTTAGGCGTGATTTGCGGCACAAATGCGGCTTTAGGTTCCCGTCTCGGAAACAATCGTAAGGGTTTGTTTACCACGATTTTGGGCCGGGGCGGCAGGAAAATTAGTGGTTTCACTTGGCCGCATCCGGCTGCCGCCCGATGATGCGCCAAAACGGTCCGCCGCCCCGACAATTGGCCGGGGCGGCGATCACGTTACCTTTGACCACGGGCCATGAAGGCCAGCCGTTCAAACAGATGCACGTCCTGTTCGTTTTTCAGCAGTGCACCATGCAGCCGCGGCAGGGCGTTACTGCCATCGCGGCGCAGATCTTCGGCGTCCAGATCTTCGGCCAAGAGCAGTTTCAACCAATCCAAAACCTCTGACGTCGAAGGTTTTTTCTTCAGCCCGCGGGTGTCACGGATTTCGTAAAACTGGGTCAGTGCGGTGGTCAGCAGCTGTTCCTTGATGCCGGGGTGATGCACCTCAACGATTTTGCGCATCGTCTCGGCATCCGGGAAGGAAATGTAGTGGAAGAAGCAGCGGCGCAGGAAGGCGTCCGGCAGCTCTTTTTCATTGTTGGAGGTGATGATGATCACCGGGCGGTTTTTCGCCGAGATGGTTTCACCGGTCTCATAGACGTGGAAGGCCATCTTATCGAGTTCCTGCAGCAGGTCGTTTGGAAACTCGATATCTGCTTTGTCGATCTCATCAATCAGCAGCACAACTTTCTTGTCAGACTCAAACGCCTGCCAAAGCTTGCCCTTCTTGATGTAGTTTTTGACGTCATGCACACGTTCTTCGCCCAGCTGGCTGTCGCGCAGCCGGCTGACGGCGTCATATTCGTAAAGACCCTGCTGCGCTTTGGTGGTGGATTTGATGTTCCACTCGATCATCTCAAGCCCCAGCGCCGAAGCCACCTGTTTGGCCAATTCGGTCTTCCCGGTGCCCGGTTCACCCTTCACCAAAAGGGGGCGTTCCAGTGTCACAGCGGCGTTCACTGCAACTGTCAGGTCTTCGGTGGCCACATAGGCCTCGGTTCCTTGGAATTTCATCCGCCTCGTTCCGTCGTTCCTTGTTGGCCGTCACCCTAACGCGAAGCCTGCCCCCCTGCAATCTGGGGCGTTAAATGACGTGACATTGCTGCGCGGTTGCGATAGACCCCGCCTCGGGAGGCGCCAAAATGTCAAAGGATCACGTGTTGGCACAAGTTGGCCTTGATGAGGGAATTGAGATGAAGGCGGAAACCTTTATTTCCGATGATTATCGTCCGGCCGAGGACGAACCATTTATGAACGACAAGCAGCTTGAGTATTTCAGACGCAAGCTGTTGAATTGGAAAGCAGATCTGCTAGCAGACACCCGCGACACGATCGAGGGTCTGCAGGACGGAACCCGCAACATTCCTGATGTTGCGGACCGGGCCAGCGAAGAGACGGACCGGGCGCTGGAACTGCGCACCCGGGACCGTCAGCGCAAGCTGGTTGCCAAGATCGACTCGGCCCTGCGCCGCATCGATGAGGGCGAATATGGCTACTGCGATGTGACCGGTGAGCCGATCAGCCTGAAACGGCTGGACGCCCGTCCGATCGCCACCATGAGCCTTGAGGCGCAAGAGCGTCACGAGCGCCGTGAAAAGGTGCATCGCGACGACTGATCGCCGCGAAATCGCGCAGATTTTGGCGCGATTTGTCAAGCAACGACGTTAACGCCGGGGCAGGTCCTCGGCGTTTCCTATTTAAGGTGAAAGACATGAGCCTTCTGGGCATGAAAACCGTGGTGATCGGTGGCGGTATTGGCGGGCTGGCCGTGGCCCGCGCGCTGGCGCTGCGTGGCGCCTCTGTGACGCTGCTGGAACAGGCCGAAGCCATCCGCGAAGTGGGCGCCGGCCTGCAGATCAGCCCCAATGGATTCGCTGTTCTCAAGGCGCTGGGATTGGATCAGGCGCTGCAACGGGGGGCGGTGCAGGGGCAGGCGGTCTCTCTCAGGGACTATCGCAAGGGCGAAGTGCTGCGTCTCGACCTGACGCAATTGTCCGATCAGAGCTACTATTTTGTGCATCGCGCTGATTTAATCGACATCCTCGCAGAAGGCGCGCGGGAGGCCGGGGTGAAAATCCGGCTGTTGCAGAAGGTGGATCGGGTCACCCCCGCAACCTCACAAACTCCTGCCTCACTGCATCTGGCCAATGGCAGCCATCTGGAGGCCGATCTGGTGATCGGGGCCGACGGTTTGCATTCCGTGCTGCGCCCGATGCTGAACGGGGCGGATAAGGCGTTTTTCACCGGACAGGTTGCCTGGCGCGCTGTCGTGCCCAACACGATGGCGCGCGGGCCAGAGGCCTGGGTGCATATGGCACCGGGGCGGCATCTGGTCAGCTACCCGCTGCGCGACGGCAAGTCGATCAATCTTGTTGCGGTCCAAGAACGTGCGGACTGGACCGAGGAGGGCTGGTTCCACAAGGATGAGCCCTCAAACCTGCGCCGCGCCTTTGCGGATTTCGGCGCGGAAGCGCAGGCGTTGCTTGGCGCGGTGGAGGATGTGCGGCTCTGGGGTCTGTTCCGTCATCCGGTTGCTGAGGTCTGGCAGGGTGGCCATTGCGCCCTTTTGGGCGATGCGGCGCACCCAACGCTGCCGTTTCTGGCCCAGGGCGCATCCATGGCGTTGGAGGATGCATGGGCCTTGGCTGATGAACTGGCGCTGTCTGATGATGCGCCCAGCGGGCTGGCAGCCTATCAGCATCGCCGCAAGGCGCGGGCCACCAAGGTGATCAATGCCGCGACGGGAAATGCCTGGAAATATCACCTGAGCGCGCCGCCGCTGCGGTTTGCCGCCCATACCGCGCTGCGCCTGGCCGGACGTTTTGCGCCGGGCAAAATGCTGCATCAGTTCGATTGGCTTTATGCGCATGATGAAACCGCAAGGCCGACAGCAGGCGGTTGATCCGATTGAGATCGGATGGAATGTGAGTATTTGGGAAACGATGAAAGCGCCTTTCAATGTTCCCTAAATACTCAATTTTTTGAAGCTGCAGTGCGCGCAGCAGCGATCACAGATCCAGCTCGACCCAGACCGGCACGTGGTCTGAAGGCTTCTCACGGCCGCGCACCTCTTTGTCGATCTGACAGTCGCGCAGCAGGTCTGCGCATTCCGGGCTTAGCAGGAAATGGTCGATGCGGATGCCATCATCACGGTTCCAGGCACCGGCCTGATAATCCCAGAAACTATAGTGGCCGGCACCAAATGTGCGGCTGCGGAAGGCTTCGGTGAAGCCAAGGTTCAGTAGTTTGCGCCACATTGCCAGGCTTTCGGGCCGGTGCGCAGCGTCGCCTTCCCAGGCCTCAGGGCGGCGGGCATCTTCGGCTTGCGGGATGATGTTGTAATCGCCTGCCATGAGGAAGGGCATTTCCTCTGCCAGCAGCGCCTCGGCGCGGGCCTGCAGCCGTTCCATCCAGCGCAGCTTATAGGCAAATTTGCCGCCCGGCACGGGCAGGCCATCGTCGCCCAGTTCAACAGGATTGCCGTTCGGCAGGTAGAGGTTGCACAGACGCACCGCCTGTTTGCCCACCACGGTTGCCTCGATCCAGCGGGCCTGTTCATCTTCGGCGTCGCCGTCTTGCAGCACAGGCAGGCCACGGGTCACATCCTCCAGCGGCAGCTTCGACAGGATCGCCACCCCGTTGAAACTTTTCTGGCCGTGGGTCACCACGTTATAACCCTTTTCCTCAAACAGCTCGTTCGGGAAGGCTTCATCAACGGATTTGATTTCCTGCAGCAGGGCCACATCGGGCTGCGCCTCATCCAGCCAGTCGCTCAGCGCGTTGACCCGCGCTTTGATCCCATTGATGTTGAACGTGGCGATTTTCATGATCCGGCCCCTGTTGTTGCCCCATGTCTATGCCTGAGGCAGGGCGCCGGGTGCAAGCGGGATCAGCGCGATTGGCGAAACAGGCTCATCGTTGCCATCACCCGATCCTTCAGCAGGAAGCGGTGCATCAGGCCTGCGCCAATATGCAGGATCAACAGCACCATCAGCACCTTGGTGCCGTATTCATGCAAAGGTCGGATCATCTCATAGCGGGCCGGATCAGGGGTGGAAATAGACGCCAATCCAAAGGGTTGCACCGGCAGGGAATGTACCCGCGCCGCAAGGATCCCGGTCGCCGGCAGATAGATCATCATCAGATAGATGCCCGCCTGAACCACGCGGGAGGCAAAGCCTTGCCAGGCGGCGATGTCCTGCTGCGGGCGGCCGGACAGGCCGGTCAACCGCAGCAGAAGGCGCAACGCCAGCAGGCAGAGGATAATGGCCCCAAGCGAGGAATGCCCGGTCAGGGAAAAGATGCGCTGTTCATCGGGGATATCCCCCCGGAACCCCTGACCGGCAATGAGCATCATCAAAATAATTGCCGCCATGATCCAGTGGATCAGGCGAAAAGGCAGGCTGTAACGATTGGTCGTCATGGCTAATACTCCCATTAAGTGAGAATAGCCTCAGACTTAGGTCACGGATTGATCAGGGCCAGCGTCAGCAATCCTGCCAGGGCAAGGAGCACCACAACGGCGCACCAGAACCCGATGGTGAAGCGGCGCAGCATGGCATGGCGCACCACCACGCCAACCGAAATTGCCGCCAGAAAGCTCAGCGTCAGCCCCAGCACCACCGCCTGCGCAATCGCATCGCCCATTCCGGTCAGAAACGTATCCATCAAGGGACCGCCTGCGGGTTACATGGAGAAGGAGGTGCCGCAGCCACAGGAGGATGTGGCATTGGGGTTTTCGATCACGAAACGCGCGCCGATCAGCTCTTCGGTGAAATCGATGGTGGCCCCGGTCAGGAAGGGCAGGGAAATCGCGTCAACGATCACCTTTTCGCCGGCGCCATCGCCCGAGCCTTCGAGGATCAGATCCTCATCCTTCGGCTCATCCAGCGTGATTTCATACTGAAAGCCGGAACAGCCGCCACCTTCGACAGCCACACGCAAAGCCTGACCCTGATCGCTCGCGCCGATTTCGGCAAGGCGGGCGAAGGCACGTTCTGTGACGGTGGGGGGCAGTTGCATTCCAAGGCTCCTGAAGGTTTCGCAAAAGCTGTTTATCGAATATATGTGGGGAAAGGATCGGCGACAAGAGTGCCCGGTGAGGGAATTTGCCGCCAAAGATCCGGGAATTGAGGGCCCAAAAGAGGCCCGTATGAGGCAAATTGAACAGGTAAGGGCCAATTGCAATGAGCGCCATTTACGCATCCCGTCCCGAAGACAGCCGCGGGCGGTTGCACCCCGAAGAAGAGAGCGCGTTTCGCTCTTGTTTTCAACGTGATCGGGATCGGATCATCCATGCCAGTAGCTTTCGCCGACTGAAGCATAAGACACAGGTCTTTATCGAACATGAAGGGGATTATTTCCGCACCCGGCTGACCCATTCCATTGAGGTGGCACAGGTGGCGCGGACGATTTCGGGCACGCTGGGCCTCAATCAGGAACTGGCTGAGGCCGTGGCGCTGGCGCATGATCTGGGCCATACGCCCTTTGGCCACACCGGTGAGGATGCGCTGGCGGAGTTGATGTCGCCTTATGGCGGCTATGATCACAACGCGCAGGCCATTCGTATCGTGACCAATCTGGAGCGTCACTACGCGGAATGGGACGGGCTGAACCTGACCTGGGAAACGCTGGAAGGCATCGCCAAACACAATGGCCCGGTTCTGGGGCAGGTGCCTTGGGCCTTGGCGGCCTATAACGATCACCATGATCTGGAACTGACCACCCACGCCAGCACCGAGGCGCAGGTGGCTGCCCTGTCAGATGACATCGCCTATAACAACCACGATCTGCACGACGGGTTGCGGGCGGAGTTGTTTTCAACCGATGAACTGGCCCAGATGCCGGTGTTGCAGGACTGCTTTGCTGAGGTGGATAAGAAATACCCCGGCCTCAACTACTATCGCCGCCGCCATGAGGCGCTGCGCCGGTTCTTTGGCGTCTTGGTAGAGGACGTGATCGCGGTGACCCGGGCCAATCTGGCAGAGGTCGATCCGCAATCGGTGGCCGATGTGCGCGCCGCCGGCAAGATGATGGTGCAGTTTTCGCCCGGCCTGTGGTCCGACCTGAAACAGATCCGCAAGTTTCTGTTCACCCGCATGTACCGCGCCCCGGAGGTGGTGGAGATCCGCACCTATGTGACCGAAGCAGTCAAAGAGCTGTTCCCGATCTTCATGGCTCGGCCCGAGCTGCTGCCGAAGCAATGGCGCAAAGATGTTGCCGAGGTCACCAGCGAAGAAGGTTTGGCGCGCATCGTGTCGGACTATATCTCTGGCATGACGGATCGCTTTGCGCTGCAGGAGGTGGAACATCTGACCGGCCGACGCGCCATCCCAGCCGGGCGACGCGCCACCCCGATCCAACATCACGACTGATTTTAAGACTGCAATTTCATTAAGAGCCCCTTCAGGAGGACCATAAATGGCCAGCCCAGATGTCGCCGGACTTAGCCCGATCAATGCCATCGCTCTGGTAGGGGCCTTAGGGGTTGGGGCGCAATGGCTGGCCTGGCGGCTGCAGTTGCCGGGCATTGTCTTGATGTTGCTGGCTGGGGTCATTGCGGGGCCTGTCCTCGGGGTGTTGGATCCGGCGCGGGACATCGGTCCGCTTGTGGCACCTATGGTCTCGGTTGCGGTGGCCATCATCTTGTTTGAGGGTGGGTTGACGCTCAACTTCCACCAGCTGAGTGATGCCGCAACCGGGGTGAAGCGTCTGGTCTTTGTTGGTGCGCCGCTGGGCTGGCTGACCTCCGCCATGGCGTTGCACTACGGTGCTGGGCTTGGCTGGCAGGCCTCGGCCGTTTTTGGCGGGATCATGATCGTGACCGGCCCCACGGTGATTGCGCCCCTCTTGCGGCAGGCCAAACTGGGCCGTCGCCCGGCCGCCCTCTTGCAATGGGAGGCGATCGTCAACGATCCCATCGGCGCCCTTGCGGCGGTGCTGGCGTTTGAACTGGTGGTGGTGCTGAACACCACCGAAACCGTCAGCCATGCCGCACAGGTCCTGGCCCTGGGGGTGGTGGTCGCCACCATCCTTGGCGCGCTGGGCGGCTATGGCATCGCCCGGGCCTTCAAACAGGGCTGGGTGCCGGAATACATGAAGGTGCCGGTGCTCTTTGTTGTTTTGATTGCGATTTTCGCCGCCTCAGACACGGTTTTGCATGAAAGCGGCCTGCTGGCTGTGACCATCATGGGGGTGGTGATCGCCAATGCGGAACTGCCGTCTTATACTGAGCTGCGCCGGTTCAAGGAACACGCCACGGTTCTGCTGGTGTCCGGCGTATTTATCCTCTTGGCGGCCTCCCTGGATTTCTCAACCCTTGGGCAGCTTAATTGGCGCGCGGCACTTTTTGTGGCCTCGGTCATCCTGCTGGCGCGTCCGGCAACCGTGCTGATCTCTCTGCTGGGAACCGATTTGCCCTGGCGTGAGAGGGTGCTCATCGCCTTCACCGGGCCGCGCGGTGTGGTGCTGGTGGCGGTGGCGGGGCTGTTTGGCGAACGTCTGGCGGCACTGGGCGTGGCCGATGGGGCGCTGGTTGCGCCGCTGGCCTTTGTTCTGGTTGCGGTCACCGTGGTGCTGCATGGTTTCACGCTCACACCTTTTGCCCGCGCGCTTGGGTTGGCCGGCGCTGCCGTGCCCGGTGTGCTGCTGGTCGGCGGATCGCGGTTTTCGCTGGCGCTGGCGCAGGCGCTGGGCAAGGCCGAGGTGCCGGTGCTGATCGCAGATCCCAACCGCACCCGGCTGCGCGCCGCCCGGCAGGCCGGGGTCAACACGTTTTACGGCGATGTCCTGTCTGAAGCGGCAGAACACAACTTGGAACTGGCGCAATACGGCCGCATCATCGCCCTCAGTGATAATGACGCCTACAACACGCTGGTCACCACCGATCTTGGGCCGGAGTTTGGCCGTGACAACATCTTTCAACTTGCCCGTCACAAAGGCGATCTGGCCCGCAACGCGCTGCCCAGCAGCCTTGGTGGCCGCGCTTTTGTTGCCGGCCATAATTTTGATGAGCTGGAGGCCAATATGCGCGCAGGTCATGACATGCGCTGCACCCGATTGAGCGAAGAATATGGGCCTGAGGACTGGCAGGCCGATGCGCCAGAGGCGCTGATGGTCATGGCCATCGATCCCAAAGGCAATCCGCGCCTGCCCAGCGGTGACAAGGGCCTGCCGCTCACGGCAGACTGGCAGGTGATTTGGCTGGACCCTAAGGGTACTCGTTAAGGGGGGCGTTGCCCCCATGCCTGCGGCATTCCCCCAGAGTATTTGGGAAACGATGAAAGCGCCTTTCAATGATCCGTAAATACTCAATCTGCCTGTGCAGCCCGGCTATGCGTTGACCTTTGAGGTTTGCGTGGTAAACCCGCGTCAAGAGATAGAGGATTTGGTGCGATGAACCTTTTTGCCGAGCTGCGTGCGCTGGTACTGGAACTGCTGGAGCAAATGGTTGCTGCCGGCGATCTGCCCGAGGGGCTGAACTTTGCCAATGTGGCGGTTGAGCCGCCGCGCGATCCGCTGCACGGTGACATGGCAACCAATGCCGCGATGGTGCTGGCCAAACCCGCCAAGATGAAACCGCGCGATATCGCCGACAAACTGGCGGCTAAACTGGCTGAAGATGCCCGCATCACCACTGCTGAAGTGGCCGGTCCCGGTTTCCTCAACATGCGCCTTGATGCCAGCCTGTGGCAGGGGATTGTGAAAACCGCGCTGAGTGATGGCACGGCCTATGGTCGCTCCTCCATGGGGCAGGGCAAGAAGGTCAATGTGGAATATGTCTCGGCCAACCCGACCGGTCCGATGCATGTGGGCCATACCCGTGGCGCGGTCTTTGGCGATGCGCTGGCCTCGCTCCTGGATTACGTCGGCTATGAAGTGACCCGCGAATATTACATCAACGATGGCGGCGCGCAGGTCGATGTACTGGCGCGTTCGGCCTATGAGCGTTACCGCGAAGCCAATGGGCTGGAGCCGGAGATTGCCGAAGGGCTGTATCCCGGTGATTACCTGATCCCGGTTGGCGAAGCGCTGAAAGAGAAATACGGCGACAGCCTGCTGGACAAGCCCGAAGCAGAATGGCTGACGGATCTGCGCAGCTTCTCGACCGATGCGATGATGGAGATGATCCGCGGCGACCTGGCGGCGCTGGGTGTGGTGATGGATGAGTTCTACTCGGAAAAATCCCTCTACGGCACAGGCCAGATTGAGGCTGCGCTGGAGCGTTTGGAAAACCTGGGCCTGATCTACGAAGGCGTGCTGGAGCCGCCAAAGGGCAAACTGCCTGAGGATTGGGAAGAACGTGAGCAGACCCTGTTCAAATCGACTGAATACGGTGATGACGTCGACCGTCCCGTGAAGAAATCCGACGGCGCCTGGACCTATTTTGCCCCCGATATCGCTTACCACTTCACCAAGGTTGAGCGTGGCTTTGACATGTTGATTGACGTCTTTGGCGCCGATCACGGTGGCTATGTCAAACGGATGAAGGCTGCGGTGGCCGCGCTGAGCGAAAACAAGGTGCCGCTGGACATCAAGCTGATCCAGCTGGTGAAGCTGTATAAAAACGGTGAGCCGTTCAAAATGTCCAAGCGCGCCGGCACCTTTGTGACCCTGCGCGACGTGGTGGAGCAGGTGGGCGCGGATGTGACCCGTTTCCACATGCTGACCCGCAAGAACGACGCGCCGCTGGACTTTGATTTTGACAAGGTGCTGGAACAGTCCAAGGACAACCCGGTGTTCTATGTGCAATACGCCCATGCCCGTGTCTGCTCGGTTCTGCGCAAAGCAACCGAGGCCGGTATCGCCCATGATGATGCCACGCTGGCGGCTGCGGATCTGAACGCGCTGAGCCATGATGCGGAGATGGCGGTGGCCAAGAAACTGGCCGAATGGCCACGTCTGGTTGAGATTGCCGGCCGCAACAACGAACCGCACCGCGTGGCCTTCTATCTCTATGAACTGGCAAGCGAATTCCATTCTCTGTGGAACCGTGGCAACGATGACATGTCACTGCGCTTCCTGCAGGAAGGGGATGCGGCGACGTCACAGGCGAAAATCGCCCTTGCCCGTGCCGTGGCCGTTGTTATTTCCGCCGGTCTTGGTATTCTAGGCGTGAAACCGGCCGAAGAGATGCGCTAAAGCATCCATCCCGCGCCGGTCCGTGAAGCAGTTTTCCGACGGGATCCACCCGTCGGCGCGGAAAGAGGCGAAGATGGCAGAGATGCAGGACACCGGGCGCATGGCTGCGCCCGCGCAGCAGGCATATAACACAACCGCTTATGATGCTCAGATACAGGGGCATGCCGTCGGATATGACGATCCGGCAGGCTATGAAGCAGAGGCTGGCTATGAGGAAACGCCCACGTCGCTGAAGGCTGGCGTGGCCACCGTGCTGCATTTCACCGGTGCGGCAGTGTCGCTGGGTTTGCTGATCGGTGTTGGTGTCTGGGGCTATCAGCTGGTGGTGCGGGATGTCAGCGGTGTGCCTGTGGTGCAGGCAGCCGAAGGCCCGATGCGGATCGCGCCCGTAGATCCCGGTGGATCCCGGGCGGAGAATCAAGGCCTTGCCGTGAATGAGGTGGCTGCAGATGGCGGCGCACAGCGTGCGGCGGACCGTGTGATTTTGGCGCCACCGCCGCTGGACCTGGACAAATCCGATCCACTGCTGGCGGTGGGCCGAGCTGTCACGCCCGCGGCCACCAGTGAGGCGGACGGGCAGAGCGCCCGCATCGAAGCCCTGGTCGGGCAGGTGATGCGTGAGGCGCAGGAAATTGCGGAGGCCGATCAGACGGCGCTGATCCAGCAGGCATCGCTCACCCAGGAGGTTGAGGCAGAGCCTGCCACAGCACCGGCTGAGGTCGAAGTGGCACGTGCGATCAAACCGATTGAGGGTGGCATGGGGCGTTCGCTGCGGCCCAAGGCGCGGCCTGCCAACCTGCAGCGCAGTGCTTCGCTGAGACCCGATGCGGTCAGCATGGGCACGGTGGAGGTCAGCCCAGATACCCTGGCAGCGGGCACTCGTCTGGCGCAGTTGGGGGCCTATGACAGCCCTGAGGTGGCGCGTAAGGAATGGGATAAGATCGCCGCGCGGTTTGGTGATTTCATGCTGGATAAACAGCGGGTTGTGCAGAAAGCCAAAAGCGCTGGCAGCACCTTTTACCGCCTGCGTGTGCACGGGTTTGCCAGCCTTGATGATGCCCGCCGCTTCTGTAACGCCTTGGACGCAGAAGGCACTGATTGCATTCCGGTGACCCACAAGTGAGCCGCTTCGGTGCAACGGTCCTGGATCCGGTTGGCCCGGTTCTGAGTGCTGAGGAAAAGGCATTTTTCCGCGATGCCGATCCCTTTGCCTTTATCCTATTTGCCCGCCACGTTGTGGACGGCGATCAACTGCGCCGTCTGTGCGGCGATCTGCGCGAGGCCGTTGGGCGTAACGCGCTGATCACCATCGATCAGGAAGGCGGACGTGTGCAGCGGCTGGTGCCACCGATGGCAAGCCAGTTCCTGCCGCCGCTGGAAGAAGTGGCGCAGGCGGGCGACCATGCCGCTGAGGCGATGAACCTGCGCTATCAGATCATCGCGCATGAGCTGCGCAGCTACGGCATTGATAGCAATTGCGCGCCGCTGGTCGATGTGGCCGCGCCTGAAACCCATCCTTTCCTGCAAAACCGCTGTTACGGCATGCAGCCCGATCAGGTGGCCGCGATTGGCCGCGCGGTGGCCGATGGGCTGCTGGCAGGCGGTGTGGTGCCTGTTGTGAAACACCTGCCCGGTCACGGCCGCGCGGTGAGTGACAGCCACAAGGAATTGCCGCGGGTCAGCGTGCCACGGGCCGCGCTGGATCAGGATTTCGCCCCTTTCAAAGCGCTGAACGACCTGCCGATGGGGATGACGGCGCATCTGCTTTATGACGCGCTTGATGATCGCCCTGCGACGCTGTCACCCGTGATCATGCAGCAGATCCGGCAGGAGATCGGCTTTGACGGGTTGATCATGACCGATGACATCTCAATGCAAGCACTCTCAGGTGATCGGGGGCAGATTGCGCAGCAGGCGATCGCGGCGGGCTGTGACGCGGTGCTGTATTGCAATGCGCCCTTGGCGGATAAGATCCGGGTGGCAGAGGCCTCGGGCCAGATGACGTCTGAGGCGCAGCGACGGGCAGACCGGGCCATTGCCGCGCGCGAAACACCTGAAACAATTGACATTGAAGCCCTCAAGGCCAAACATGACGCGCTGTTGAACAGAGCGTAGTTATGGCCGATCAGGAATTTGATCTAGAACCCACCCGCACCCAGAGTGTGGCCGAGAGATTGGCCGCAGAAGCTCTAATTGTGGATGTGGATGGGTTTGAGGGGCCGCTGGACCTGCTGCTGACACTCGGGCGCACGCAAAAGGTGGATCTGCGCAAGATCTCAATCCTGCATTTGGCCGAACAATACCTTGAGTTTGTTGAGAAAGCCAAAGAACTGCGCATCGAGCTGGCAGCGGATTATCTGGTGATGGCGGCCTGGCTCGCCTTCCTGAAATCGCGGTTGCTGCTGCCGCCGGATCCAAGTGAAGAGGGACCTTCGGGCGAAGAACTGGCGGCGCATCTGGCCTTTCAGCTGGAACGTCTGGCGGCGATGCGGGACAGCGCGGCCAAATTGATGGCGCGCGATCAGAAAGGGCGCGATTTCTTTGTACGGGGCGTGCCTGAAAATATGACCCGGGTGCGGCGGGTGACCTACACCGCCACCCTGATGGATTTGATGCAGGCCTATGCCCGGATCCGCACCAAGGATGAGTTCCGTCCCTTTGTGATGGATCGCGACTCGGTCTTCACGATGGAGCAGGCGCTGGAACGAATGCGCAGCATGATCGGCTTCAGCGGCACCTGGACGGAATTGAGCAGCTATTTCCCCATCGGCTGGGACGGTGATGCGATGCGCAAACGCTCGGCCACCGCCGCAACCTTTGCCGCGACGCTGCAACTTGCCAAAGAAGGCAAGGTTGAGCTGCGTCAGGGCGGGACCTTTGAGCCGATCCAGCTGCGCCGCAGGGAGGCGGCTCAGGACAAGATCAAACCCGTGGAAAACAGCGGGCCGCAGGAGGTGCAGGATGAGTGACGAGCAGATGCAGGAGGCCCTGGGCCTGCCCCCGCAGGAGGAAAGCCTGTTCGAAGCGCCCCCTATGGCCGAACAGGAACGTATGGTCGAGGCGATCCTTTTTGCATCGGCTGAACCGGTTTCGGTCAAAGAGCTGGAGGCCCGTCTGCCGCATGGATCTGTGGTCAGCCAAGCGCTTGTGAACCTGCAGCGCCGCTATGAGGGGCGTGGGGTTCAGGTGACCCGCGTGGGGGAAGCATGGGCGATCCGTACGGCACCGGATCTTGGGTTTCTCATGCAGAAAGAAACGGTTGAGACCCGCAAGCTCAGCCGTGCCGCGATCGAGACATTGGCAATTGTTGCCTATCACCAGCCTGTCACCCGCGCTGAGATCGAAGAGATCCGGGGCGTTTCGGTCAGCCGCGGGACGGTGGATCAGCTGCTGGAACTGGAATGGATCCGCTTTGGCCGCCGTCGGATGACCCCGGGGCGCCCGGTGACCTTTGTGGTGACGCAGGAATTCCTTGATCACTTCGGTTTGGAAAACGCCCGCGATCTGCCCGGCCTGAAAGAGCTGCGCGCAGCGGGTCTATTGGACAACCGTCCGCGTCCAGGCAACATGCCGGGGGTGACCAATGAAGACGAAGAAGAGGTCATCGAGGACGAAGATCAGGGCGATATGTTCGAAGAATAGGTGGGATGCGCCACCAATCCGCTAAAAACCACGTCTGATCACGCGTTTTTCAGGGGTAAGGCCCTGAAACTGCCACATTCATCCCTATGTTTGGGGCAAGCCGCAAAAGGCGCGGAAAAAACCGCGCAGGAATTGAGCAGGAGAAGAGCAATGAACGCCAATCAGATTATCAATATGGTGATCCGTCAGGTCATGCGCCGTCTGGTGAACAAAGGTGTTGATGCCGGTTTTGAAAAAGTGACCGGATCGGCCAAAAACGGTCGTCGTGCCCGCAAAGCTGCGCGCACCGCGCAGCGCCTCAATCGCTGATATTGGCCACTTTGGCGCGGGGCAACAGGGCCTCGCCGCTGGCCAGCAGACAGCAGACTGCTGAAATAAGCACACAAGCGCTCAGCCCATATGCATCATAGGGCAGGGCGTAGATCACTGCGCCCAGCGTTACACAAAGGTAGGTGCTGGCAGAGTTGAGCCCCATGATCGCACCACGCTGCGAAGGCTCCAACGCATTGAGGCGGTCCAGCACCGCGTTAAGGGCGAAGGCCTGAAAAGTCCCCCAGATGAACACAGTAACCAGCAAGGCATTATAGCTGCTGGTGACGCTCATGGTGATGAAATGCGCCAACGCCAGCCCGAAGAAGGCCACTGCCATTGCCTTGTGCCGGGGCAGCCTGTCAATGAAACGGTTGAACAATGCGGCGACGCCATAGCCGCTGCCGTAGGACATGGTGAGCAATCCGGCCGCGCTGGTGCTTTGCCCAAGCTGCTCCACCACATGGGTGCCAAGGAAGCCATAGGCGCCAAAGAAGGAAAACATCAGCATGATATTGGCAAACAGGGCACGGCTGACGCCCGGCACCTGTAGCGCCGTCAGCGGGGAGGTGGGGCGGTCCGCGACCCTAGCGACCCCCATGTCGCATCGGCCCAGCAGGATCCAGACCAGCGCTGTCAGCGCGGACAGGATGGCATAGAGGCTGCGCCACCCCATAAGGTCAGTAACCACCGCCGCCAGTAGCACGCCGCCCACAAGCGAAAGCGTCCAGCCGGTCAGCACGGTGCCGATCACCTGTTTTTCCTGCCCTTTCGGAGCAACCTGCGCGGCCAGCCCGTAAATCGCTGGCAGCGCCATGCCAGCGCCGATCCCGGCCAGACCATGGGCCGCAATCAGCAAGGGGGCGGAGGGCGCGAATGTGATAACCAGCAAGGCCAGACAGACCAGCGCCGCGGCATGCCGCAGGCTGCGGTCGGCCCCGATCACATCAGATCGTGGCGCCAGAAACAGCGCCGACAGGGCCGTGCCCGCGCCATAGGCGCTCATCGCGGTGATGATCCGCGTGGCTGGTGCCCCTAGATCCGCGCCAACGGCCGAAGCGATCGGTGGCAGCACCAGAGAATTGGCACCGATGATGCCAATGGCCAGCGTCAGCAGGGGAACAGGGCGGGTCAGCACCGGCAGATCACCCGGCGCGGAAATGTTTGGACAGTTTCAGGCCCTGACCCTGATAGTTTGAGGCAATGCCTGCACCATAAAGCTGCTCTGGCACCTCAGCCATTTGTTCATAGACCAGCCTGCCGACCACCTGCCCATGCTCCAGCACAAAGGGGGCTTCGTGGCAGCGCACCTCAAGCACGCCGCGCGAACCGGCGCCGCCCGCATCTGCGTTGCCAAAGCCTGGGTCAAAGAAGCCTGCGTAATGCACGCGAAATTCGCCGACCATTGCCAGATAGGGGGCCATTTCAGCGGCATAGGCGGGCGGGATATGCACCGCCTCCCGGCTGACCAGAATGTAAAACGCACCGGGGTCCAGAATGATCTGCCCGTTGTCGCTGCGCACCTCTTCCCAGTATTCGGCCGGGTCATATTCGCCGATCCGGTCCAGATCGATCACACCAGTATGGGGTTTGGCGCGGTAGCCCACCAGCGTGCCTTCGCTGGGGCGCAGATCAACCGAAAAGCCAAGGCCTTCATCGATCACCGCTTCACCGTCTACGAGGGGTGTTTCGCCATGCAGCGCGGCCAGGGCATCGTCAGACAGCACTGCCTGACCGGCGCGGAACCGGATCTGATTGAGCCGCATGCCCGGACGCACCAGAACCGAGAAGCTGCGCGGGCAAATCTCGGCATAGAGCGGCCCGTGATAACCCGGCTGGATGCGGTCAAACTCTTCCCCGCCATCGGTGATGGTGCGGGTCAGCAGATCCAGCCGCCCGGTGGAGCTTTTGGCGTTGGCAACGGCTTGCACGCCGGCGGGCAGGTTCAGCCCTTCCATCAGGGGCACCACATAAACGCAGCCCTTTTCCAGAACGGCCCCATCGGTGAGGTCGATCTGATGCATTTCGAACTCTTCCAGCCGGTCCATGACCGAACGGCCATTGCCCGCTAGAAAGGAGGCCCGCACCCGCCAGGCACGGGTACCCAGCCGTAGGTCCAGTGAGGCGGGTTGGATCTGTTCAGGAATGATTGCGGGGCTGGCGGTGATCTCACCGGCCGTGATCATGGTTTCCAACGCCTGAGAGGGTAGAACTCCGGTCATAAACGCGCCTCCGCAAATGGTTTTTTCCGTCTTATCAAAGGGGCGGGGGCCGGGGAACCATGTTTGTGCGCCCATTGCGCCTGAACATCCGCCGCAACAGGGAAAACCGGGCTCACAGGCATGAAAAACGCGCGCCCTGTGAGGGACGCGCGTCACAAAATCATCAGCTGGGCTGCTTAGCCTTTGGGTTTCACCCGGGCCGCCGTTTTGTTGGCAAAGGCCTCCAGGCGATCGCGCGATGCGGGCTGGGTGTTCACGATGCCGGCCACAACCGATTCCGCATAGGCCGCATCCAGCGCTGACATGTTCTGCATATGGCTGATGGCCGAACAGATGGCGAAGTTCGACAGCGGCGGGTTTTCTGCCGCTGCGCGGGCGATCTCATAGGCTTTGGCCTCAGAATCCTCGACCAGATATTGGGCCAGACCAACGGAAATCGCTTCGTCATCTTTGTAGATCCGACCGGTTAGCATCATGTCGATCATCCGGGATTTGCCGACCAGATCGGCCACGCGGATGGTGGCGCCACCACCGGTGAACAGCCCGCGCTGGCCTTCGGGCAGGGCGAAATAGGTCGACTGATCGGCAACCCGGATATGCGCCGAGGAGGCCAGTTCCAGACCGCCACCGACAACCGCGCCTTTCAGCGCTGCGATGATCGGCACACCACCATATTCCATCTTGTTGAACGCCTCATGCCAGCGCAGGCAGACATGCATGAAATCCTCGGGGCGGCGATCTTCGACGTGGTGTTCCACCAGATCAAGGCCGGCGCAGAAATGATCGCCCTCAGCCCGCAGCACGATGGCGCGTGCGCCCATGCGCGGCAGATGCGAGAAGACTTCGATCAGCTCTTCAATGGTTTCTGCATTCAGCGCGTTGCGCTTAGTGGGGCGGTTGAGGGTCACGGTGGTGATCCCGGCCTCATCCATAGCCACGGTGATGTTTTCCAGCACGAAATCGTCGATCGACTTTTTCATCACAGCCTCCTCCGGCGGTTTGGGTCTTTCTTCGCACATCCAATGTGGCGTCCGGCCTGTCAAGCGCGCCCCCGGCGAAAAAGCGACCACGAGGTCGGATGCGCCCCTTTACGCTGCGTCGTTTTTTTGTCGGAGGGGGCTCATTATTCGCGGCAGCCCCCTTGTGCCCGGAAGTGTTAGCGCCCAAAGATTCGCACAAAGAACGGGACGGAACGACCGCCCGATTTCGAACAGGATGACGATGATGAGCGGGATCAGAACCCCTTGGCGGGCAGTGGCAGCGATGTTTGCGATGAACGGGGCGCTCTATGGCATGTGGGCGGCGCGGGTGCCTGCGGTGGCGGAGAAGTTTGACCTCAGCCACGCAGTGCTGGGCGGTTTGCTGTTGCTGCTGGCAGGCGGCGCGATCCTGGCCTTTCCTTTTGCCGGGCGCGCGGCGGATCAGATGGGCGCGGCGCGGGTGACCCTGTGGCTGGCGCTTGCCAATCTGGTGACGCTGCTGCTGATCGGGATCGCGCCCAGTTTCTGGGTGCTGGCCCTGGCGCTGCTGCTGTTTGGGGCCAGCCACGGTGCCATGGATGTCACCATGAACACCTGGGCCACTGAGGTCGAACGTACAATGGCGCGGCCGGTGATGTCCTCCTTCCACGCGATGTGGAGCGTTGGCACGGCGATGGGGGCGATCAGCGGCTATCTGGCGCTGAAGGCGCAGCTGGGTCTGCTGCCCCACTTTGCGGCGGCGGGGCTGGTGCTGTCGGCGCTGTTTTACTGGTTCGGGTCGATCAACTGGCAGTCAGACACCCATCATGGCGAACAGAAAGGGCCGATCTTCACCCTGCCCAAGGGGATCTTGCTGTTTGCCGGTCTGATGGCCTTTGGCGCCGCCATGGGTGAAGGCGCCATGGCGGATTGGAGCGCGGTCTATATGGTGGATGTGGCCGGTGTCAGTGAGGCCGATGCGGCGCTTGGCTTCACGGTCTTCTCGGGCGCGATGGTGGCGATGCGGCTGGCCGGGGACCGGGTGATCCGGGCCTTTGGTCCGGTGGCCACGGCACGCGGCGCTGGCGTGGTGGCCTTTTCCGGTGCTTTGCTGGTTGTCGGCTTTGCTACGCCGGACATCAGCGTCCTTGGGTTTGCGCTGATGGGGCTGGGTTATGCGGTGGTGATCCCGATCGCCTTTACCCGCGCGGCCAATGATCCAAACATGTCACCGGGCCGCGCAATATCTTCGGTCTCAACCCTCAGCTATGGCGGTATCCTCCTCGGGCCGCCACTGATCGGGTTCGTGGCCGAGGCCAGTTCTTTGCGGTTCGGCTTTGGCATCCTTGCGGCCTTGGCGCTGCTGATCATCTGCTTTGCCTTTGCCGTGCGTCCCGTTGCGGGATCCGCAGTCACAGCAAAAGCAGCCAAGTAAATAGGATGAGGGCAGGGGGATAAACCCCTGTTCTCTCTCACTCTTTCCATCGGAAGATCACGTGATTGATCGCATGCCCCAAGTGGGGTGAGATCACCAGTGTGGGAGAAAATGGTCGGGCTAGCAGGACTCGAACCTGCGACCTTCCGTCCCCCAGACGGACGCGCTACCAGGCTGCGCTATAGCCCGACGGTTTGGCTTTCATACTGGATTCTGCGCCGGGGGCAAGAGGATTTGCGAAATTCTTTTGTAGTTTTTTCGCCGCGCCTTAGCGGATCTTTGGCGGCCTGTCGGATGGTCGCCCACGCCCGCGCAGCTGCCAAAGCTCAGAGCCGTTTTTTCACCGCCGTCAGATGATCCTGCAACCGGTTCCGCACCACCATCGCATCGTCGTGTTTGCCATCCCTGATCCGTGCAGCTGGATCCAGCAGCGCGGTCAGGTGGCCGGGGAACGGCGCGGGGTCTGCTGGCGCTGTCAGCTCTGCCACCGGTTCTGTCGGTGCCTCAGCCGCCGAGGCGGTCGGGGTGGCAACAGTATCGGTATCAGCCGGCAGATCGCGCGCCTCTGCCTCACCAAAGGGCAGGGGCACGTCTTCGGGTTCTTCCACCTCAGGGGCGGTGTCCTCGGATGAGGCGCGGTAGATGTCATCCAGCTCAGGCGCCACGGAATCTGCCATCTCAAACAGCATGGCCTGTTCCGGCTCACGCTCAAAGGGGGGCTTTTTCTTCGCGGATTTCTTGGCGCTATCCTCGGCCGGGCTGGGGAAGACAACAAGGTTGTCGCCCGCCTCATCAGCTGCGGGTTCAGGCGCGACGGCAGCAGCGTCCACCACGGGGGCGGGGTCTGGATCGCCATCCAGCGGTTGCGACATGGCGGTGACATGTTTCACGCCATTTTCGCGCAGCAGCTTCTGCACGCCTTTGATGGTCATGCCTTCGTCATGCAGCAGGGTTTTGATGCCCCCCAGCAACAGCATGTCCTGACGGCGGTAATACCGGCGTCCACCGGCGCGTTTCACCGGCTTCACTTGGGTGAATTTGCTTTCCCAGAAACGCAAAACATGGGCCGGGCGATCCAACCACTCGGCCACTTCGCTGATCGTTCTGAAGGCGTCTGGCGACTTCGCCATTGCCGCTTATCCTTTCTTGGAGTTCCCTGCGGCCACACGCTCCTTCATCAGGTGCGAGGGGCGGAAGGTCAGGACGCGGCGGGGATTGATCGGCACCTCTTCCCCGGTCTTGGGGTTACGACCCACACGGGCCGCCTTATCGCGCACCGAGAAGGTGCCGAAAGAAGAGATCTTGACCTGCTGGCCATCCACCAGCGCGTCCGACATGTGGTTCAATACGCTTTCCACAAGCTGCGCGGAATCGTTGCGGGACAGGCCCACTTCGCGGAAAATCGCTTCGCTCAGGTCCATACGGGTCAGGGTCTTGTCACTCATGCCGGGTCTCCCTCATTTTCTCAAGAATGAGGGAAGGCAATTTCCGAGTCAATATCAATGGCTTGCTTTACCCACTCTGACCGGCGCTGAACCGCTGATTTTAGCTTACCAGCGCAGAACAACCGCGCCCCAGGCCAGGCCGCCACCGATGGCTTCGGTCAGAACCAGATCACCCTCCTTGATCCGACCCTCAGCCGCGCCAACCGAAAGGGCCAGCGGGATCGAAGCCGCAGAGGTGTTGCCGTGGTCCTGAACGGTGACGATCACATTGTCCATCGACAGGCCCATTTTCTTGGCCGTGCCCTGGATGATGCGGATATTGGCCTGATGCGGCACGATCCAGTTTACGTCACTGTCGCCAAGATCGATTTTCTTCAGCGCGGTCCGTGCGGTTGAGGTCAGTTTTTCAACGGCCTGACGGAACAGCGCATTGCCCTGCATCCGCAGCTTGCCCGAAGTGCCGGTGGTGGAGACCCCGCCATCGACATAAAGCATGTCGCGGTAGCGCCCGTCCGAGTTCAGATCGGCCGACAGGATGCCGCGATCGGCGTTGTCACCGGCGCCCTCTGCGCCTTCCAGAACCAATGCACCGGCGCCATCGCCAAACAACACGCAGGTGGCGCGATCGGTCCAGTCCATGATCCGGCTGAAGGTTTCCGCACCAATGACCAGCACGCGCTTCGCCTGACCGGATACGATCAGCGCATTGGCGTTGGTCAGTGCGTAGACAAACCCGGCACAGACCGCCTGGACGTCAAAGCCAAAGCCCCGCGTCATGCTCAGCTTTTCCTGCACCATAGTGGCAACAGACGGGAAGGTCAGGTCCGGTGTGGATGTGGCCAGCACGATGGCATCAATGTCATCTGCCACTAGGCCGGCATTTTTCAGCGCGGCATTGGCGGCTTTGACCGCCAGATCCGAAGTTGTTTCACCCTCGGCCGCGAAATGGCGCCGCTCAATGCCTGAGCGGGTGCGAATCCATTCGTCCGTCGTATCCAGGGTGGCTTCAAATTCGCTGTTGGGGACAACCCGCTCTGGCAGATAATGTCCAACGCCTTTTACAACAGCCCGTATTGTCATTCTTTGTCACCGCTCTGGCTTCTTTCCTCTACGGCATTTTGGACCTGCTCGGTGGCAGATGCAACCCGAGCCGCAAGTTTGTGCGAGAAACCAGATTGGGACAGTTGGAAGGCCAGTTTGACCGCCGCGGCGACGCCCATCGCATCGGCCGAGCCATGCGATTTCACCACCGTGCCGTTGAGGCCTAGAAATACGCCACCATTGACACGGCGCGGGTCAATCCGTTTGGCCAGACGCTGCAGCGAGGTATAGGCCAGAACCGATGCCAGACGCGACAAGGGCGAAAATTTGAAGGCTTCGCGCAAGAGGCTGCCGATCAGGCTGGCGGTGCCTTCGCCGGTCTTCAGCGCGATGTTGCCGGTGAAGCCGTCGGTGACGATCACGTCGCAGGTGTTGCCCGGAATATCGCCGCCTTCAACAAAGCCGACAAACTCATATCCGGCCAGCGGGGCCTGTTTGGCAATCAGCTCATGCGCCAGTTTCAGCTCAGCGCGGCCTTTGTGTTCTTCGGTGCCGACGTTCAACAACCCGATTCTGGGGGTTTCCAGATCCAGACCGTTGCGGGCATAGGAGGCGCCCATCATTGCATATTGCAGCAGGTCGCGTTCGTCGGCGCGAATATCGGCGCCCACATCCAGCATCACATTGAACCCCTGCGGGTTCGACGAGGGCCAGAGAATCGCAATGGCGGGGCGGTTCACACCCGGCAGTTTGCGCAGGCGGATCATCGACAGCGCCATCAGAGCGCCGGTGTTGCCACAGGAGACACAGACATCCGCCTCTTTCGAGCGGACCGAATCAAGCGCCGACCACATGGAGGTGTTTTTGCCGTGGCGCATCACCTGGGAGGGTTTGTCCTCCATGGTGACCACATCTTCGGCATCGCGGATTTCCACCCGACCCAGCAGCGGTTTCTTACGGGCAACAAGCCGCTCAAGCTCGGCCTTGGGGCCGTGCAGGATGAAACCGATATCGGGATTTTTCTTGGCTGACAACGAAATACCGGCGACAACAGCCGCCGGTCCTCGATCGCCACCCATGGCGTCAACGGAGATGATGATGCGGTCCGCACCCGCTGTGGAGGTATCCTGCATAGCGGTCATAGCGGACGCTGGTCCCCGTGAAATGCGCTTATGCCGCGTCTTCGTCCAGATCGACGTCGTCAGCCATGGCGACAACTTCACGATCGGCGTAGTGGCCGCAGGAGGCGCATACGTGGTGGGGGCGCTTCAGCTCACCGCAGTTCGGGCACTCGTTCGGGTTTGCAGCGACCAGTGCGTCGTGTGCGCGGCGGTTGTTGCGGCGCGACTTGGATACTTTGTTCTGTTGGACAGCCATGTCACAACCTCAATTTCAGGGGCCGCGACGGCCCGGTTACAGGTGGGTTCGTGGCACATAGTCGGAAGTTTCCGACATGTCCAACCCTAAATTCGAATGAGCGCCGGAAAATACTGCGAATTTGCCCCAGCGCAAGTGGTTTTTTGGGGTGCGACAGTTTTCTTTTCAACGGGCACTCAGCGCGGCCAATCCTCAGGCAAAAACTGCCCCAAAGCAAGGGCCGCGCAGGGGGCTACGCCTTTAGTCTTCGCCCTTTTGTCCCAGCTGGTCACGCAGCGCGGCAAGTCCGGCAAAGGGTTTGGTATCCTCATCCGTCATTGCGGCTTTGCCCGGCTCGGTAAAGTTGGTCTCAGCCATTTCTGCGCCATCTGCCCGCGGGTAGAGCGGCAGCGCCAGCGACAGGGCTTCGATCATCACAGCCGCCGGGTCAATGTGGCTGCCAAGTGTTTCCAGGCTGTCGTCTTCGTGCATTTCAACGCCGTCTTCGCTGCCAGCGTCGCCGTCTTGTTCGGGCAGATCGGCAACAAAGCGCCGTTCGGTCGGCTCTTCCAACCGGGTGGTGACTGGGGCCAGGGTGACCACACAGGGCTGGGTCACGGTCGCACCCAACTGTGCCTTCAGCACCCAGTCGCGTTTGCCGCTTGCGGCCACTTCGCCCTTAAAGCGCAGCTTGCGCAGGCCCAAAAGGCCCAGTTCGTCGGCAATGGCACGCAGGCTGGCCTCATCCGGGATCAGTTCAAACCGGGTGGGTTTATTGGTCGACAGATCGGCCACACGCAGTGGCTGAGAGGGGAGATTGCTCATTTCGGGGTGGTTCCTTTGCTTGAACCGAAGTCATTCCTTCTGTAAGCGAGATAAAAGGCGAAAGAAGCCAAGGCAAGAGGGCGGAGATGGCAGGCAAGGTAAAGACCCTGGGAACGCGTCGGGAAACACGTCGGGGAACGCATCTGGTAACAACCGTTGGCAAGGTGGCTGCTGTTGTGGCCGTTCTGGCCGTGGCCGGATGTTCGGCCAGCTATCGCAATCACGGTTTTGTTCCGCCCGAAGAGGAACTTGCAGGCATCATCGTTGGCGTTGATACCCGCGACAGCGTGTCTGAAACCGTTGGCCCGCCCACCACATCGGGCGTGATCAAGGATGGCAGCTATTTCTACGTCCGCAGTCAGGTGAAACATTTTGCCTATCGCGCCCCTGAGGTGATCAACCGCGAAGTGGTGGCGATCAGCTTTGATAAGCGCGGCGTGGTGTCCAACGTGGAACGCTTTGGTCTGGAAGACGGCCAGGTGGTGCCGCTGTCACGTCGCGTGACCAGCTCGGGCATCGTAGACAAGGGCTTCATCCGTCAGCTTCTGGGCAACCTCGGCCAGGTCAGCGCCGCGGACGTGCTGTAACAAGCGCTGCAAACAGCCACAGCTTTCGAATTCTCAGCACCCCGGGGCCCAGTGTCACCGGGGTGACATCTATTGCGTGATAGGGCCGGGCCTACTAGCTATAATGGGCAGAGTGGTGGAGCCGCCAATGTTGTCACTGAAAAAAGGGCGCTATGTAACGCGCCTGGCTGAGACCGACGCCGACCTTCGGGCGGCCCAGATGCTGCGGCATCTGTCGTTTCATGGCCATCTGGGTCTGGACGAAGACCGCTACGATGACCTCTGTGTGCATGTCCTGGTCGAAGAGGCGCGCTCAGGCCGTTTGGTCTGTTGCTTCCGCCTGCTGCCGTTTGAAAACGGTGCGGCGATCGAGCGGAGCTATTCGGCGCAGTATTACGAACTTTCGGGCCTGCGCGATTTTGAAGGGCCGATGGTAGAAATGGGCCGGTTCTGTATTCACCCCGAGGTGCAGGATCCCGATATCCTGCGGGTGGCCTGGGGCGCGATGACCACCTTTGTGGATGAGATGGGGGTTGAGATGCTGTTTGGCTGCTCCTCCTTTCATGGCACCGATGAAGAGAACTACCTGGACAGCTTTGCCATGCTGCGGGATCGCCACCTGGCGCCAAAACGCTGGCTGCCACGGGTGAAGGCGCCGCAGGTCTTCCGCTTTGCGCAGAAACTCCGCCGCAAACCGGACGCGAAACTGGCGATGCGCCATATGCCGCCTTTGCTGCGCACTTATCTGATGATGGGTGGTTGGGTCAGCGATCATGCGGTGGTGGACCGGCAGATGAACACGCTGCATGTGTTTACCGGGCTTGAGATTGCTGCGATCCCTCCGGCGCGCAAGAAATTGCTGCGGGCGGTGGCGGGGTAGGCCGAGCGGTTGGGGGCGCTGCCCCCTTGGCCTGACGGCCAATTCCCCCGGAGTATTTTGGGAACGATGAAAGGGCGCGGGCGCGCTGCTTGCTTGACCTAAATGGGCCGCTGACGTAGCAGCGGGGCATGGCACGTATTCCTTTGCTCCAACTGAACGAAATCTCGCTGACCTTTGGCGGCGATCCTGTTTTTCACGACCTCTCGCTGATGGTGCAGCCCGGTGACCGGGTGGCGCTGGTCGGGCGCAACGGGTCCGGTAAATCGACCCTGATGAAGGTGATGGCTGGACTGGTCGAGGCCGACCAAGGCCTGCGCGTGGTGCCGCCGGGTGTGTCTGTCGGCTATATGGAGCAGGAGCCTGAGATGAAGGGCTTTGCCACCCTGGGCGATTTTGCCGCCTCGGAACTGGAACCGTCTGAGATGTACCGGGTTGAGATGGCTGGTGAAGGGCTGAAATTTGACCCGGCCCGGCCGGTAGAAACCGCATCGGGTGGTGAGAGGCGGCGTGCGGCTTTGGCGAAGTTGATGGCGGAAGCGCCCGAGTTGATGCTGCTGGATGAGCCGACCAACCACCTGGACATCGAAGCCATCGCCTGGCTGGAAAACGAACTGGCCACCACACGGGCGGGCTATGTGCTGATTTCACACGACCGGGCTTTTTTGCGCGCCCTGACGCGGGCGACCCTGTGGATCGACCGGGGCCAGGTGCGGCGGCAGGAGAAGGGCTTTGACGCCTTTGAGGCCTGGCGTGACAAGACCTGGGAAGAAGAAGACATCGCGCGCCACAAGATGGACCGCAAGATCAAGGCCGAGGCGCGGTGGGCCGTCGAGGGCATTTCGGCCCGGCGCAAGCGCAATCAGGGACGTCTGCGGGCGTTGCATGCGCTTAAGGATGAACGCTCCAGCCAGATCAAACGGCAGGGCGCGGCGGCGTTGGAGCTGACGGCGGGCCCGAAATCTGGCCGCAAGGTGATTGAGGCCAAGGGCATCGCCAAGACCTATGGCGATAAATCGATCCTCAAGAATTTTGACATCAAGATCCAGCGCGGTGACCGGGTGGCCTTTGTGGGCCCCAATGGTGTGGGCAAAACGACGCTGTTGAAAATGTTGATGGGGCAGGAAACCCCGGATGAGGGCACGGTGGTGCATGGCACCAATCTGGTGCCGGCGATCTTTGATCAGAGCCGCGCCCAGCTGGACCCGGAGATGAGCCTTTGGGACAGTCTGACTGGCGACCCTGAGATGCGGGTTTCCGGCAAGGCCGATCAGGTCATGGTGCGGGGGCAGCCGAAACATGTGGTCGGCTATCTGAAAGAGTTCCTGTTTGATGAGCGTCAGGCGCGGGCGCCGGTGCGCTCGCTTTCGGGGGGTGAAAAGGCGCGGCTGCTCTTGGCCAAACTGATGGCGCGGGAAAGCAACCTGCTGGTTTTGGATGAACCGACCAACGATTTGGACATTGAGACGCTGGATCTGCTGCAGGAGTTGCTGGATGACTTTGATGGCACGGTGATGCTGGTCAGCCACGATCGCGACTTCCTGGACCGAGTGGCGACCACCACCATCGCAATGGAAGGCAACGGGCGGGCCACGGTCTATGCTGGCGGCTGGAGCGATTACCAATCGCAAAAGGGCGAGGCTGCACCGAAGGCAGAGAAGGCGGCCGCTGAGCCGAAGAAAGACAGCAAGCCCGCTGCGAAAGAGGCGGCAAAGCCTGATGGGTTGTCCTTCACCGAAAAACACCGGTTGGAGGAGCTGCCGGCGGTGATCGAACGGCTGGAGGCGGAGATTGCCAAGCTGGAGGAGTTCCTGATGGACCCGGACCTTTTCACCAAGGAGCCGGTGAAATTCCAGAAGGCCACTGATGCCTTGGTCGAACGCCAGGAGGCGCTTGGCAAGGCGGAGGAGGAATGGATGGAGCTGGAAGAGAAAGCCGCCGGTTGAGGCGACTGCTTTCGGTGGCACCTTAGCTGTTTTACAAACAAAAAAGGCGGGCCTGAGGCCCGCCTTTGTCGTTCTCTCAGGATCGGATCACATCATCCGCAGCGCGCCGTCGATGCGGATGGTTTCCCCGTTCAGGTAACCGCATTCGACGATGAACTTGGCCAGACGGCCATATTCACGCGGATCGCCCAGACGTTTGGGGTTGGTGACCGAAGCCGCCAGACTGTCCTGTGCTTCTTGCGGCAGGCCGGCCAGCATTGGCGTCATGAAGATGCCAGGTGCGATGGTCATCACCCGGATACCATTGCGGGCCAGATCACGGGCCAAGGGCAGGGTCAGACCGACAACGCCGCCTTTGGAGCTGGCATAGGCCGCTTGTCCGCGCTGACCGTCAAAGGCCGCGATGGAGGCGGTGTTGATGATGACACCGCGGTTGCCGTCCGGCTCCGGCGCATTGTCCTTCATCGCATCCGCGGCAAGGCGGGCGATGTTGAAGGTGCCGGTCAGGTTCACATCGATCACCTTGCGATAGCTTTCCAGACTGTGAATGCCATCGTCTTTCTTCAGCGTGGTCTCCGCAATTGCGATGCCGGCGCAGTTCACGGCGGCGTTGAGGCCACCCATGGCCTCTTTGGCCGCACTCAAGGCCGCCTGAACCGAGGCCTCATCGGTTACATCGGTTTCCACAAAGGTGCCGCCCAGTTCAGCTGCGACCTGCGGCCCACGGGTGGTGTCGCGGTCCAGCAGGGTGACCTTGGCGCCTGCTTCGGCAAAGACGCGCGCGGTGGCTTCGCCCAGACCCGATGCGCCGCCAGTGATGACTGCGCAGGTTTTGTTCATGTCCATGTGGTGCCTCCCATCCGTTGAATTGAACAAGCGTTCAGTAACTCGGTAACGCTTCGTCGTCAGCCTGTCAAAGCCGGGCGGGGAAATGGCGGGAAAAGGACGTAGCGTCAGCCGCGGCCCCGCAGTCCCATCCAGCGCGCGGCCACCCCCATGCCGATCACCGTCAGGAAGATCCGGTAGATGTGGTGCAGGGTGACCAAAGCGGGGTTTGCATTAAGGCTCAGCGCCACCAGCGCCATTTCGGTGACACCACCGGGGGCGTAGGAAATCAGCAGAATGTCAAACTTCACACCGGTCACATGCGCCACCAGCAGGGCCAGGGCCAGGCCAAGGCCCAGCATCGCCGCGACAGACAGGAAGGACAGCCAGGTCGCGCGCAGCATGGATTTGCCGCGCATGCCAGCAAAGCGCAGCCCCAGTGAGGCACCGATCACCACCTGCGCGGAATTGATCAGCCACTGCGGGATCGGCAGCGGGGCCAGCCCGGTGCCGGATACAATTGCCGCCGCCAACAGCGGGCCGGTCAGCTGCCCGGCGGGCAGGCGGATCCAGCGGCCCAGAATGGTGCCGGCAACCCCAACGGCCAGCGCCAGCGGCACCGCGTCCAGCCCAACTGGCGTCACCTCAGTTGAAATACCCGAAGCGCTGCCAAGCGGCACGCCGTACCAGATCGACAACCCCAGCGGCAGCAGTGAGATCACCAAGATAATCCGCATGAACTGCAGCATGGTCAGAACCTGCAGGTTGGCACCGGCCTCCTCCCCCATGGCCAGCGATTCCATCAGCCCCCCCGGGGTGCCAGAGAAAAACGCGGTGCTGCGGTCATAGCCGCCAATCCGGCGGAAAATCTGATAGTTGGCCGCATGGGCCAGCCCGGTGAACAGGGTCAGCGCGATGATCGAAATGCCCAGGGCAGGGATCTGCTGCAGGATCTCACTGGTGACCTGCGCGCCAACCATGACGCCGATGATGGCCATGAAAAACATCCGGATCGGCATGGGGTAGGCATAGCCGTCCGGCAGGCGATGGGCCTGAAACATCGCCACCGCGCCTGAGGTCAGAAGCGCGCCCAGCATAAAGGGCAGCGGCATCGGCGTAAGCGATGCAACAAAGCCCCCTCCGGCAGACAGAAGGGTCAAAAACAGCGTGGCGGCCAACATGCGCGGTGTCATGGTCTTGCGATCTCTGGATGTGAGCCCCATCCATTTCACAGCTTGACGCTAAGGGCAAGGTGGGCAGATCCGATCCGCGCTTGGCACGTTAAACCGATCGGCCAAACAGGCCAGACGGCAACCAATTGAAACTGTTGGGAGAGTTGGAGCGGGTAGCGGGAATCGAACCCGCACCTTAAGCTTGGGAAGCTCGCATGATACCATTTCACCATACCCGCGCTCTGCCCCTGAGGTATCCAAGCCCGCAGGGAAGGTCAATACGTTCCGGTTGCCTTTTCTTCGTCCTCATCTCTTTGCTGAAACCCCTGCAGATTGACCGGATCATAGTCTGCCAATTCCTCCCGCCGCTGGAAGGCCGAAGGATGGATGTCGGCGCCCTGTGGAATGTAGCGCGGCTGGCAAAGCGGCCAGTAATAGCCAAACATACCTTTCTGATTGGGCCAGCGGCTGCGCCGGGTCAGGCGGGGCAGTATTTCCAGCAGCAACCACGGCTTGGGGAAGGTCAGCTGGCTATGCAGCTTGGCGGTTGCAGACGGGGCTGAGATCTGCAGCTTCATCCGGCGGGTGACCTCATCCTCTTTGCCCATCACGTAGCGCTGATAATAACGTTCGCGGAACTCCAGTTTGTCCACCTCCAGCGCGTCCAGCTCCTGCCGCATCCACTGCATGGTCACCTTTGCCAGGCCTGCCTCGGCCTCGGGCACGCTGCCAGCGACATCGGTATGGGTGCCGGGGAACCAGACCTGTTTGACATCCTGTGGCGGCGGATCGTTCTTTGTTTTGAACCGGTTGCCATAGTATGTCTGGCCTTCCGTCCAGAACTGATGGCGGAAGAAACGGCGCGCCTCATCAATGGATAGCGCGTGGCTTACCGCCTTGACCGAAGGGTTTTCATCGACGCTGGAATGGGTGCCAAACTCCAGAAATGTGCCCCAGCGCAGCCGGATTCGGATCATCGAAGACACCGTATCCCAAAGGCCCAAGAAACGGATCGACGGGTGACGCATGTGGAAAAACTGCTGGGAGATCCGCAAAGGCGCGTATTGCTCATTCGGCCCGCCCTGCCGCAACTTGCGCCAGGCTTTGAACACCGGACCGATCAGGTGCAACTCATGTGGGGCGACAAGGCCGAAATCGTTGATAAAGCCCGCCAGCACACGCGCCGTATAAGCACCACGGGAATAGCCAAAGAAGTAGAGCCGGTCACCATCGCGGTAGTTCTGACAGAGGAAACTATAGGCATGCATGACGTTTTCATGCAGCCCCAGCCCCGCCGCCAGTCCCAGCGCCAGTTTGACCTTGCCAAAACTGTTGCGGGCAAAGGGCCGGGTGGAGAGGGTGCCAACCCCGGGTTCATAATAGACTAGTTGGTTTTCATCGTGTTTGAGGCATTTGTAGAGCCTCAGAATATTGCTTTCGTTCTTTTCAATCTCATTGCCGGTGCCATCAAAGCAGACAACCAATTTGCGCGACATGACGCCCCCCGTTTTTCAAAATGGCTTCGTTGAAAATACCGGGGAGTATACAGGATCAGGCTGCAATTTCCAATTGTAGGCTAGCCGCGCCGCCGCCGTCTGCGGCGACCGCCCTCAGCGCCGTCGCCACCGCCGGTGTTGAAGTTGACCTCGGGCAGGGTGACCACCTGTGACAGTTCCGGGAAGGGATCGCTGGCATGTGGGATCGCATTGGCGGCGACGAAATGATCCTGAAACTTGGGCTCCACCGCGGTTTCAATTTTGGTGATGTCGCGCACCAGTTTTTCGATCTCGGCGCGTGCGTTTACGTTGCACAGCGCAATCCTTGCGCCGGTGCCTGCGGCGTTGCCTGCCGATTGCACCTTATCCAAGGGCACATCAGGGATCATGCCCAGCACCATGGCGTGTTTGGCGCTGATATGGGCGCCAAAGGCGCCGGCCAGCACCACACGATCCACCTTGTCGACACCGCGCTGATCCATCAACAGTCTTGCGCCTGCATAAAGCGCGGATTTCGCCAGCTGAATGGCGCGAATGTCGCCCTGGGTCACGGTGATGACAGGGCCACCATCGGCGGAGCCATCCCAGATCAGATAGGAATGGGTGCGCCCGTCGGGGATACAGCGCGGCGTGCCGGTAGCCTCAGCCGATCCGATCAGACCAGAGGCGTCCAGCAGGCCGGCAATGCGCATCTCGGCCACCGCCTCAATAATGCCGGAACCACAGATGCCGGTGATGCCCGTGGCTGCCGCCGCCGCAGCAAAACCATCTTCATTCGACCACATATCAAGGCCGATGATGCGGAACCGCGGCTCCTTGCTGGCCGGATCAATCTCAATACGTTCAATCGCCCCCGGTGCCGCCCGCTGACCTGAGGAGATCTGCGCCCCTTCAAAGGCCGGACCGGTGGGGGAGGAACAGGCCAGTACCCCCTGGGTATCACCCAGCAGGATTTCGGCGTTGGTGCCCACATCCACCATCAGCGCCAGATCTTCGGACCGTTGCGGCGCCTCAGACAGCGCCACGGCAGCGGCATCCGCGCCAACATGGCCGGCAATGCAGGGCAGGGCATAGATCCGCGCCTGTGGTGCCATTGCGGTCAGATCCAGCGCTGTAGCAGGCAAGGACAGCGCATCAGAGGTCGCCAGCGCAAAGGGCGCCTGACCCAGCTCCACCGGATCGATCCCCATCAGCAGATGGTGCATCACCGGGTTGCAGACGATCACCGCCTCCATCAACCGTTCGGCGGGCACCTCAGCCTGTTTCAGCAGATCGGTGACCAGACCGTTCAGCGCCTCGCGCACGGCGCGGGTCATTTCCTGATCGCCGCCGGGATTCATCATCGCGTAGCTGACGCGGCTCATCAGATCCTCACCAAAGCGGATCTGCGGGTTCATCACACCCGAGGAAGCCAAGACCGCACCGTCGCTCAGATCACAGAGATGCGCCGCGATGGTGGTCGATCCAAGGTCAATCGCCAGACCATAAAGCCCGCCCTCGGCCAGGCCGGGCCAGATATCAAGGATCCGTGCCGGTCCCCCGCTGTGGTCCTGATGCAGGGCCACGGTGACTTGCCAGCCGCCTTTGCGCAGGGCCGGTTGCAGCTTGGTCAGGATCGGCAGCTCGGCCTCAACACGGTCGATCTGCCACTGATCTGCAAGTGCGGTCTTCAGCCGTTCAAAATCGCCGGTGGGGGCGTGCATGTCAGGTTCTTCCACCGCAACCATGACCAGCCGGGTGGCCGGGGCCATTTCGATCACCCGGGTATCGGCGGCCTTGCGCACCACCTGTTTGTGGACCTGACTTTCGGGCGGCACGTCGATGACAACGTCCCCCTCAACCTTGGCCTGACAACCCAGGCGGCGACCATCCAGCAGGCCGCGTTTGTCCTTGTAGCGCTGCTCAACGGCGTTCCAGTCTGACAGCGCGTCTTCGGCCACGGTGACGCCGTGTTTGGGGAAGTCACCAAAGCTGGGGGTCACCTGACATTTGGAACAGATGCCACGCCCGCCGCAGACGGAATCCAGATCCACCCCCAATTGCCGTGCAGCATCAAGGATGGGCGTGCCCTTGGCAAAATGTCCGCGTTTGCCCGAAGGCGTAAAAATCACAAGGGGATCAGTGGTCATGGCGTGCCGGTCTTAGTTCGCGTGGAGCTAACATAGCGGCAGAGCCAAGCACGAAAAGTGAGAAAGGCGGCATATGCCGCCTCAACCGCGTCATGTGACGGGACTTTAGCCAAGTTTGTCGGGGGCGCGCTCTTAACGGTGCCCTTTTTCGTGAAAGATAAACCCCAGGAGGTTCAGCAACACCTGCGCCGCCAGAATCTGCGTGCCGCCTGAGGGATCATAATCCGGAGCAACCTCAACCAGATCGATGCCCACGATCTCATTTCGGCCTGCAACCTGCTGCAAAAGCTCCAGAACCTCATAATAAAGGAACCCGCCATGGCTGGGGGTGCCGGTGCCCGCCGCGATCGAGGGGCAAAAGCCGTCAATGTCGATGGTGACATAGACCTTGGCACCTTCGGGGATACGGGCCGCGGTGGCCTCGGGCCCCAGTTTGCGCATCTGACGCACTGACAGGATGTCCGATCCCATCTCACGCGCCGCGTCATAGCCTTCCTTCGCGGTGGAGGAGACGTTGCGGATCCCGACCTGTGTCAGCCCAGTCACATAGGATTTTTCAGCGGCGCGGCGCATCGGGTTGCCGTGGCCATAGCGCACGCCGTGACGTTCATCGACAAAATCCAGATGGGCGTCGATTTGCAGGATGTGAATGTCGCCCTGATCGTCAAAGGCGTTGATGCAGGGAATGTTGACCGAGTGATCACCGCCAATCACCACCGGCAGGGCACCGGCCCGCAGCGCGGTGCGCACGGCGGTTTCGATGTTGGCATGGCTTTTCATCGTGTCGGTGTGCACGATGTCGGCATCCCCCATATCCACGATGTTCACGGATCCGGGCAGATAGGTCGCTTCATCCTCGTGGTCATAGGCACCGGCATGGCCAAAGCTGAAGAGGGTTGAGGCCTCGCGCACCGCGCGGGGGCCGAAGCGCGCGCCGGACCGCCACTGCGTGCCCGCATCAAAGGGGGCGCCGATGACGGCAACGTCTGCCTCCAGCTTGTCCCAGTCGGGCTGGTAGACCCGCTTGCCAAAGGTCGAAATCCCCACAAAGGGCAGATCCAGCCGCCCGCCTTCATAGCCATGATCTGCCATGAGTAGCCTCCCAATTGTCTTGATCGGGGCAGCGTGGCGAAATCGGGCGGTGCTGGCAAGCCGCAGCGCGACATCGGGCGCGCGCTGGGCGACTTTTTTACAGTGGGCAGAGGTGCTTGCCCAATTTGATGGCCTAGACAGTCTGTCCGGCTTGCCCCTCAAGCCAGCGCAGAATGGCCGCGCGATCACCGTCCAAGGCCGGGGAGGGTTTGCGCGTTTTGGGATCGCTCAGCCCCGACATTTTGATCGGGTTGCCGGCGGCCGTGTAGCGCGGGGTGCCGTCTGCATCCAACACGTCAACAACCATGTTGCGAGCCAGGATCTGCGGGTCCTGCATCACCTCGGCCACGTTTTGGATCGGCCCTGTCGGCACGCCGGTCGCGGTCAGCACCTCAATCCAATGGGCTTTGGATGCGCCCAGCGTTACGGCCTCAATCAAGCGCTTCAGCAGCCGCGCATTTTCACAACGCGCCGGATTGGTGGCAAAGCGGGAATCATCCGCCAGAGGCAGCTGCAATGCCTGACACAACCGGGCAAACAGCGCGTCATTTCCCGCCGCGATGACAAACAACCCGTCCTCAGCATGGAAGGTTTCAAATGGCGTGATCGAAGGGTGCCGCGCGCCTGAGGGGCGGGGGGGCTCACCAGTGACCGAGGTGATCGCAATGGCATGTTCCAGCAGCGCCAGCTGGCAATCCAGCATCGCGATATCAACCTTTTGCCCCAGCCCGGTGTCACGCCGGTGCAGCAGGGCCGCCAGAATGCCCTGGGCCAGAAACATCCCAGCCACGATATCCCCGATTGATGCGCCCACCCGCACCGGTTCGCGGTCGCGTTCCCCGGTGATGGACATCACACCACCACGGGCCTGCACCACCATGTCATAGGCCGGTTTCAGCGCCTCAGGGCCCGTATGGCCAAAGCCGGAAACCGCACCGTAAATCAGCGCCGGGAACCGTTTGTGCAGATCCTCCCAGCCATAGCCCAGCTTCTCCATCACGCCGGGGCGATAGTTTTCCAGCACCACATCGCTCTGCGCTAGCAGCTGGTCAACGATCGCGCGATCCGCACTGTCTTTCAGATCCAGCGCAATGCTTTCTTTGCCGTGGTTGATGGTGGCGAAATAGGCGCTTTCCCCGTCTTTGAACGGGGGGAATGCACGGGTGTCATCCCCAATGCCGGGGCGTTCCACCTTGATCACGCGGGCACCAAGATCCGCCAAAGTCATCGAGGCATAGGGCCCCGCCAGAACATGGGTCAGGTCAAGGATGGTGATTCCGGAAAGGGGGGCGCTCATATCAGGTTCCTACTGGGGTCAGGGTCTAGGGGCAGTATCTCGGGCAACACGGCCTGGGGGCGCGGGCTTCAGCGTGGTGATAGCGCCATCAGACGTGGCGACCTTGATGCAGATCAGGCGCGCCCGATTTTCGCTGATCCTCCCCACGATTTGCGGGTGCAATTTGCCGGTGCAGTTTGCACCTGCAGCGAAAACTTTGCCTCTGCGCCCTCTCAGCCCTTTCCACCTCTGGCTTTCTGTGTCATAGGGTCACCGCCAAACGGGGTTATGCATGAGGACGGGTTATGCAGATTCGTGAGGCTCTCACTTTTGATGATGTTTTGCTGGTGCCGGCGGCTTCCAGCGTGTTGCCAAATACGGCAGATACGCGCACGCGGGTGACGCGGGAAATTGCCATGAACATTCCGCTGCTGAGTTCGGCAATGGACACCGTGACCGAGGCGCGGATGGCCATCGCCATGGCGCAGGCTGGTGGCATCGGCGTGATCCACAAGAACCTTGATGTGGCGCGTCAGGCCCAAGAGGTGCGTCGGGTCAAACGGTTTGAATCCGGTATCGTTTACAACCCGGTCACCCTGACCGCCGATCAAACGCTGGCAGATGCTAAGGCATTGGTGGAGCGTTACAAATTCACCGGTTTTCCGGTGGTGGACAACGACGGTCGCGTGGTTGGCATCCTGACCAACCGTGACATGCGCTTTGCCAATTCCGACGATATGCCGGTGCGGGAAATGATGACCACGCAGGATCTGGCGATGCTGGCAGAGCCTGCCGATCTGGAAGAGGCCCGCAGCCTGATGCGCGCCCGTCGGATCGAAAAATTGCTGGTCCATGATGGTCAGGGCAAACTGACCGGCATGTTGACCCTGAAAGACAGCGAAATGGCCGTGCTGAACCCCGATGCCTGCAAGGATGATCTGGGCCGTTTGCGGGTGGCTGCGGCCTCTTCCGTTGGCGACAGCGGTTTTGAACGCTCTGAGGCGCTGATCGATGCGGGGGCGGATGTAGTGGTGGTTGATACCGCCCATGGCCACTCCGAAGGTGTGCTGGAAGCGGTGAAACGCATCAAGGCGCTGAACAGCAAGGTTCAGGTGATCGCAGGCAACGTGGCCACCGGTGAGGCAACCAAAGCGCTGATCGATGCGGGTGCGGATGCGGTGAAGGTCGGGATCGGCCCTGGCTCCATCTGTACCACCCGTATGGTTGCCGGCGTCGGCGTGCCCCAGCTGACCGCGATCATGGATTGCGCCGCGGCGGCGGGCGATGTGCCGGTGATTGCCGATGGCGGCATTAAATTCTCCGGTGACTTCGCCAAGGCGATCGCGGCAGGGGCCTCCTGCGCGATGGTCGGCTCGATGATCGCGGGCACCGATGAAAGCCCGGGCGAGGTGATCCTCTATCAGGGCCGTTCGTTCAAATCCTACCGTGGCATGGGCTCACTTGGCGCTATGGCGCGTGGGTCGGCCGACCGTTACTTCCAGAAGGATGCCGCCAGTGACAAGCTGGTGCCCGAAGGCATCGAAGGTCAGGTGCCCTATAAAGGCCCGGCAGGCACTGTGATCCACCAACTGGTGGGCGGCTTGCGCGCGGCCATGGGCTACACCGGCAACGCCACCGTGGATGAGATGCGCACCAAATCGAACTTCGTTCGCATCACCGGCGCGGGTCTGAAAGAAAGCCATGTGCATGACGTGCAGATCACCCGTGAAGCGCCGAACTACCGCATCGGGTAAGACAACGCGTTCCGCTGAATGATCCGGCGGACGTTGATCCAGACAATAAGAGCGCGTGGCTTCAGCCCCGCGCTCTTTTCGTTTCAGATACTTAGGTTGTTATGACTTAATCACAAGCCGCCGTGATGATGACCTCAACCAGCAGCTCTGGCCGGGCCAGCTTCGCTTCGCCACAGGCGCGGGCAGGGGCGTGACCCACCGGCGCCCAGGCATCCCAAACCTCATTCATCGCGGCAAAGTTCTTCATGTCTGACACCCAGACAATGGCCTGCAGGATCTGCTCTTTGCTGGATCCCGCCTCGGCCAGCAGGGCGTCAACACGCGCCAGGCACTCACGGGTCTGTCCGGCGATATCATCTTCGGCTTTGCCAACCTGCCCGCACAGGTAAACCGTGCCGTTGTGTTTGACGATCTTGCTCATCCGCTGACCGGTGTGCATGCGTTCGATCATGGTATTCTCCTTCCTGAAATCTGTCTGCGCTTGTGCCACATAGGTTTACCGGGTCAAGCCTGACGGGCTGGCGGCGCGCAACGCTGGTGCCTTGAAGCGCCACGATGCCACTGATATTCCCGCCGGGAACTGACGCCCACCGCCCAGATGAGGACCATGCCATGACCCCAGCCGCCCGCTATGGCGCCGCCATTGAGATCCTGGACCAGGTGCTTGCCGGCACCCCGGCCGAAAAGGCGCTGACCACATGGGCGCGGCGTTCGCGTTTTGCCGGTTCCAAGGATCGGGCGGCGATCCGCGATCATGTTTTTGATGTCTTGCGCCGCAAACGCAGCGTGGGCGTCTGGGGCGGCGGCCTCACCGGACGCGCGATGATCCTAGGGCTGATCCGGCAGCAGGGGCTTGATCCAGCGAGTGTTTTTTCCGGCGAAGGTCACGCGCCTGAAGGCCTGAGCGCGGCCGAGCAAACCGCCGGCCAACCAGCGGAAGGCGCTGATGCTTTGGATTTGCCAGACTGGATGTTGCCAGAGGTGACGCAAAGCCTGGGCGACAAAACGGAGGCCTATGGCGAAGTGCTGCGCCACCGCGCACCGGTAATGCTGCGGGTGAACAGCCGCAAATTGGACCGCAATGCCGCGATCACCAAGCTGGCCGATGAAGGCATCAGCGCAGAGGCCGCGGATGTGGCGCCAACCGCTTTGCGGGTCGTCGAAGGCGCCCGCCGCATCAACAATTCTGAGGCCTATCGCAATGGGCTGGTGGAGCTGCAAGACGGCGCCAGTCAGGCCGTGGTTGAGGCCCTGCCGCTGCGCGATGGCCTTCGGATCCTTGATCTTTGCGCGGGTGGAGGAGGTAAATCGCTGGCCATGGCCGGTAAGGTTAACGGCAGCTTTTATGCCTATGACGCGCATCCGCAGCGGCTGCGGGACCTGCCGGAACGGGCCAAACGCGCCGGGGTGAAGATCACGCTTACCAAATCCCCTGAGGCCGAGGCGCCTTTTGATCTGGTGCTCAGCGATGTGCCCTGTTCCGGCAGCGGCAGCTGGCGCCGCTCGCCAGAGGGTAAATGGGCCCTGACCGAGGAAAAGCTACATGATTTGAACCGCTTGCAGGATGAAATCCTAAAACGGGCGGCATCGCTTCTGGCGCCCGGCGGGACCTTGGCCTATGCCACATGCTCGGTCTTTGATCGTGAAAATACCGCCCGCGTTGACCAGTTTCTGGCCCAAAATTCAGCCTTCGCGGCAACCTTCCAAAAAACCTGGATCCCGGGGGATGACGGGGATGGTTTCCACCTGTCGATCTTGACAGGGGCCTAGGGCTGCGCAACTCTTCGTTGCGTAAATTAACCTCAATTATTCATAGTTGATTAAGTCTTTGCTGCAAAAGTCGACCGAAGCAATTGAGCGAGGCGCTATTGGTGCAGTCACAGGAACTTCAGTCCGGCACGCCCCCATCCTCCATTTCGGCAGGTGGTGCGGATAACTCTGGCAATAGCTGGGGCGTCGCCCTATGCGCTGTGCTGGGCGGCGGTTTTCTCCTGGCCGCGCTTATCGTTTCTGAGGAGTTGGGCAAACAGTTGGCAGCCTTTGGCTTTAGCCTGCTGGGGGTCAGTTTTTTCGCCACTGTTGGCACCGCTCTCTACGCCCGATTGCGCCATCGCAAACTGAAACGGGCGGCGCGCATTTTGAAATACGATGCAGCGCCGACGTTGGTGTCAGATGCCTTGGGCCGGGTGCATTACGTGAATGAAGCCGGTCACAAACGGTTCCCGAACGGCCCCTTGCTGACCGTTGCAGACGCCCTGCAGGAGGTTTTTGCCAAACCGGCAACGCTGCTGATGCGGTTGCAGGCGCAGGCCAGTCAACTTGGCTCCGCCAGCGAAGATGTGGTGACCCGGCGTGGGCATCTACGTCTGACCGTGCATCGCTTTGACAAGGATAGCTTTTTATGGCGGATGGAGGATGTTGGCGCAGGCCCGGCGCGGCAGCGGTCCGGCACAGGGTTGCCAATGCTGACCATTGGCCGGGGCAATGTGATTTTGTTTATGAATGACGCCGCCCGGCAGTTTTGCGGTGCGCGGCTGCGCTCCTTGGAGCGTGTGTTTCCCGAATTGCCCTTGGAAAGTGGCGGTTTTGCCCTGGCCCTGTCGCCGGAGGGGCCGCGCAATTGCCTTGTCCATATTGTCGATCAGACCATGGGACGTCGTGAGGTCTATTTTCTCCCCATCCTTGCCGGTGACCGCGTGGCGCGGGGCAGCGTTGGCGATTCTGCCTTAGATTTGCTGCCCTTGGCGATCTTGCGGTTGGATCCGGTGGGGCAGATTTTGGGGGCAAATGAGGCGGCGCAGACCTTGCTGGGCATCGATATGTCCGAACCCCGCTTTCTGGAGGATCTGCTAGAGGGGCCGGGCCGCCCGGTGCGGGATTGGCTGAAGCTGGCTTTGGAGGAAAGCACAACACACCAGTCGGAATTTCTGCGGGTTAAGCAACGCGGCGGCGATCTCTTCGTTCAGGTTTCCTTAACCCGTGTGGTGCAAAGTGATGGTCGCCGGCTGCTCGCTGTGCTGAGCGATGCAACTGCGATCAAAACGCTGGAGGAACAATTTGCCCAGAGCCAGAAAATGCAGGCGATTGGGGAACTTGCGGGGGGAATTGCGCATGATTTCAACAATCTGCTGACGGCGATTTCCGGCCATTGTGACCTGTTGATGCAGCACCGGGATGAGGGTGACGGGGATTTTGCAGATCTTGTGCAGATCCGCCAAAACGCCAACCGCGCCGCCGCTCTGGTCGGGCAACTGCTGGCCTTTTCGCGAAAACAGACCCTACGGCCAGAGGTTTTGGATTTGCAAGAGGTTCTGGGCGACCTTGGCCATCTGCTCAACCGTCTTGTGGGCGAAAAAATGCAGGTCGTGATCGATGTCGACGCGATGCTTAGCAATATGCGTGCGGATCGCCGGCAGCTGGAACAGGTGATGATGAACCTTGTGGTTAACGCGCGCGACGCGATGGAGGGTCAGGGGGAGGTCACGATTACAGCGACCAATCAGATGGTCGTAACCCCGATGAACCGCGATCAGGTCACGGTCCCAATTGGCGAATACCTGTTGGTGGAGGTCGAGGATCGCGGCTGCGGTATTGCACCAGAGAAATTGCAAAAGGTGTTTGAACCTTTTTACACCACCAAACGCACTGGCGAAGGCACAGGTCTGGGATTGGCCACGGTCTATGGCATTGTAAAACAAAGCGGCGGCTATGTATTTGTCGACAGCGTCGAAGGGGAAGGCACCCGGTTTTCGCTGATGTTCCCCGCTGTGCAGGAGCCAATTGCGGCCTCACCAGCCCCCACGCGTCCAAACAATGCGCAGATACAAGGGCAGGGCGTTGTGCTCTTGGTCGAAGATGAAGCACCGGTGCGGGCCTTTGCCTCGCGCGCGCTGCGTCTCTCTGGCTTCACCGTGATCGAAGCCGCCCATGCTGAAGAGGCGTTGGAAATTCTGAAAGATCGGGCGCTACAGGTCGATGTGTTTTTAACCGATGTCATCATGCCGGGGCTAGATGGCCCAACCTGGGTGCGACAAGCGCTTGAGGAACGCCCGAACGTGCGAGTGGTGTTTGTTTCAGGCTACGCCGAAGATGCCTTTGACGGCAGCCATGATGACATTGCGCAGGCGCAGTTTCTGCCCAAACCATTTTCACTGGAGGCGCTGACCGAGACCGTTCAAAGTCAATTCTTGCAGTAGCGGCAGGGCGTTACGCGCCAATGCTATGCCACAGCTCGAAATCCGCCGCGTATTTCCGTTCAAGCTTCGCGCGGGTTTTGGAGTTCAGATCCAAGGCCATGTCGGGGGAGACATTTGCGCGATCAAGGTCCAGCTGGCAATCCAGCCGGGTTTCAAGGAACTGGCGCAGCGGTGCCTGATCTTCATAGCGGAACAAATGCGTCACCCGGGTGCCGTTTGGACGCGGCTCCAGAAACTTGGCCTGACTGCCCACGCGGGCAAAGGCCGGGGCGTCACCCTGACAATAGGCCTGCACGAATTCATCAAAACTGACGTTTTCTGTGGAGTTCGGACGTCCCGACAGGAACGGCCGGCGCCGATATCGATACCAGCTGCCCAGCCAGCTGACCGGTTCGCGCATCACGGCCAGGGTTTCCAATTCGGTGTTGCAGACCTTTTCGAACATCGGGCGAAAGAAACGATTGTAGCGGTAAAGCGGTGCATGCTTCAGCTCGGGCGGATCCTGCACCGACATGGATGCAAGCGGCGCCAGCGCTTTTTCATAGGCCGTCGTGCCGGTTTTGGGCACCGACAGGAACACCAAATTCTGCTTCCAAAACACCAGCATGCGCGGCAGGCCTCATCATTTCTTGCAATTATCTACCTTCTATAAACCATTCCTTAACTGGTTTGGCAAAATATCCTAGGCAGAAAAAACACTTGCAGTGTTCTTGTTTTGGTCTCATATCTGAATTTGAGAACAAGATGAGAACATCCAGGGATTGCCGCGGGGTTGCGGCTGTGGGATAAGGAAATCGAACAATGGCAACGGCAGATCTTCTTTCGATGGACAGCAAACGTAACGCGGACAAGCAGAAGGCGCTGGATAGCGCCCTGGCACAGATCGAACGTCAGTTCGGCAAAGGCTCAATCATGAAACTGGGGGGCGACAATGTCGCGCCTGAGATTGAGGCAACTTCCACCGGGTCACTGGGGCTGGATATTGCCCTTGGCATTGGTGGCCTGCCGAAAGGCCGGATCGTTGAAATTTACGGTCCTGAAAGCTCGGGCAAGACGACGCTGACGCTGCATTGCGTTGCGGAAGAACAGAAAAAAGGTGGCATTTGCGCCTTTGTGGACGCCGAACATGCACTGGACCCGCAATATGCCAAAAAGCTGGGTGTTAACCTTGATGAACTGCTGATCAGCCAGCCGGACACCGGTGAACAGGCGCTGGAGATTGTCGACACGCTGGTGCGTTCGGGCGCTGTCAGCATGGTCGTGGTCGATTCGGTTGCGGCGCTGACGCCGAAATCGGAGCTGGAAGGCGACATGGGTGACAGCAACGTTGGTGTGCAGGCTCGCCTGATGAGCCAGGCCATGCGCAAGCTGACCGGCTCGATCAACCGGTCCAACTGTATGGTAATCTTCATCAACCAGATCCGGATGAAAATCGGCGTGATGTTCGGCAGCCCGGAAACCACCACCGGCGGCAATGCGTTGAAATTCTATTCGTCGGTCCGTCTGGACATCCGCCGTATCGGCGCGATCAAGGACCGTGACGAAGTGGTCGGCAACGCCACCCGCGTCAAAGTGGTTAAGAACAAAGTGTCGCCGCCATTCAAACAGGTTGAGTTTGACATCATGTATGGCGAAGGCATCTCCAAAACCGGTGAATTGCTGGACCTGGGCGTGAAGGCCGGGGTGGTTGATAAATCCGGGGCCTGGTTCTCCTACGCGGATGACCGTCTGGGGCAGGGGCGAGAAAACGCCAAACAGTTCCTGCGTGACAATCCTGATGTCGCCCATGAAATCGAAGATAAGATCCGCGCCGCGCATGGGTTGGACTTTGACATGGATAAGGATGACGACGACATCCTGGAAGCCTGATCGCCACAAAGCGGCCCGCCGCTTCGGATCAGATCCAAAAGCAATCCCGTAAGGAATTGTGACAAAATGCACAGGGCCGGGGCGCAATGCGTCACCGGCCCTTTACTTGCTGTGGACATGGGCCAGTGGGGCGGATACATCAGCCTGAAACCGATCCATTGGGGAACTTCAGGCCAATGCCCAGTCTTAACGAAATCCGTTCGACCTTTCTGAACTACTTCCAGAAACAGGGGCATGAGATTGTCTCTTCCAGCCCGTTGGTGCCGCGCAACGACCCGACGCTGATGTTTACCAACTCTGGCATGGTGCAGTTCAAAAACTGTTTCACCGGGGTGGAAAAACGCGACTACACCCGCGCCACCACGGCGCAGAAATGTGTGCGCGCTGGCGGTAAACACAATGACCTCGACAATGTGGGCTATACCGCACGTCACCACACTTTCTTTGAGATGCTGGGCAACTTCAGCTTTGGTGACTATTTCAAAAAAGAGGCCATTCCTTTCGCCTGGGAACTGGTGACCAAAGAGTTTGGCATCGACAAATCGCGACTGCTGACCACGGTTTATCACACCGATGACGAAGCCTTTGAGATGTGGAAAAAACTCGGCGTGCCCGAGGACCGGATCATCCGCATCGCGACTTCGGATAACTTCTGGCAGATGGGGCCGACTGGTCCCTGTGGCCCCTGCACCGAAATTTTCTATGACCATGGCGATCACATCTGGGGTGGCCCTCCGGGCAGCCCGGAGGAAGATGGTGACCGGTTCATTGAGATCTGGAACGTGGTCTTCATGCAGAATGAGCGTTTCGAAGACGGCTCGATGACTGATCTCGACATGCAGTCGATCGACACCGGCATGGGGCTGGAACGGATCGGCGCGCTGCTGCAGGGCAGCCATGACAACTATGACACCGACCTGTTCAAAGCGCTGATCGAAGCCTCGGCGCATGTGACCAATGTTGATCCCTATGGCGATCAAAACGTGCATCACCGGGTGATCGCGGACCATCTGCGCTCAACCTCCTTCCTGATTGCTGATGGGGTGATGCCGTCAAATGATGGCCGCGGCTATGTGCTGCGTCGCATCATGCGCCGCGCCATGCGGCATGCGCACCTCTTGGGCGCGAAGGATCCGGTTATGCATCAGCTGGTGCCGTCGCTGGTGAGCCAGATGGGCGAAGCCTATCCTGAGCTGCGTCAGGCGCAGCCAATGATCGAGGAAACCCTGCGTCTGGAAGAAACCCGTTTCAAACAGACGCTGGACCGTGGCCTAAAGTTGCTGGACGGCGAAGTGGCCGACCTGGGTGAAGGCGATGCGCTGAACGGTGCAACCGCGTTCAAGCTTTATGACACCTACGGTTTCCCGCTGGACCTGACGCAGGACGCGCTGCGTGAAAAGGGCCTGACCGTGGACACCGATGGCTTTGACGCCGCGATGGAAGAGCAGAAAGCCAAAGCGCGCGCGGCCTGGGCCGGGTCTGGTGAGGCGGCGGATGCCACCGTCTGGTTTGACGTAGCGGAAAACGCCGGCGTGACCGAATTCCTGGGCTATGACACCGAAGAGGCCGAAGGTCAGGTTGTTGCCCTGGTGCAGGAGGGTGCGGAGGTTGAGACCGCAGCCAAGGGTGCCAAGGTGCAGATCGCGGTGAACCAGACGCCGTTTTATGCGGAAAGCGGCGGTCAGGTGGGCGACACCGGGGTGCTGAAAACCGAGGCTGGCGCGGCCCGTATCACCGACACCCGCAAAGCGGCTGGCGTGTTCATCCATATCGCTGAGGTCACCGAAGGTGAGATCGCCAAAGGGGCCGCGGCGCAGCTGGTTGTTGATCATGACCGTCGCAGTGCAATCCGGGCCAATCACTCAGCCACCCACCTGCTGCACGAAGCCCTGCGCGAGGCGCTGGGGGATCACGTGGCGCAGCGTGGCTCGCTCAACGCGCCGGATCGTCTGCGGTTTGACTTCAGCCATGCCAAAGCGCTGTCGGCGGAGGAACTGGCCAAAGTTGGCGCTGATGTGAACCATTACATCCGTCAGAACACCGCCGTTGAAACCCGGATCATGACACCGGATGACGCCCGTGACATCGGAGCGCAGGCGCTGTTTGGTGAGAAATACGGTGATGAGGTGCGCGTTGTCTCGATGGGGCAGGCCGCAACTGGCAAAGGCCAGGACGGCACCACCTATTCGATCGAACTGTGCGGCGGCACCCATGTGAAACAGACCGGCGACATTGGCGCGCTGGTGATCCTGGGGGATTCGGCATCCTCGGCAGGGGTGCGCCGGATTGAGGCGCTGACCGGTCAGGCGGCGCTGGATCATCTGGGGCAGCAGGCCGACACGCTGGCCACCATCATGGGGGCGCTGAAGGCGCAGCCAAGCGAGGTGGCGGAACGTGTGGATGCGCTGATGGGCGAACGCAAGGCGCTGCAGAATGAGGTGGCTCAGCTGCGCCGTGAATTGGCCATGGCCGGCGGTGCCGGTCAGGGTGGCGGCGCTGAGGTCAAAGAGATCAACGGCGTGAAGTTCATCGCACAGGTGCTGTCCGGCGTGTCGGGCAAGGATCTGCCTGCGCTGATCGACGAGCATAAGGAACGTCTGGGTTCCGGCGCGGTTCTTCTGATCGCAGACACCGGCGGTAAAGTTGCGGTGGCCGCAGGGGTGACCAAAGACGCAACCGACAAAGTCTCGGCCGTGGATCTGGTGAAGGCAGCGGTGCCCGAACTGGGCGGCAAGGGCGGCGGTGGCCGTCCCGACATGGCGCAGGGCGGGGGCAAAGATGCTGCCAATGCCGATGCCGCCATTGCAGCTGCAGAGGCCGCGATCAAAGGCTAAGAATTTGAGCTGATGCTCAAAAAATTCGACCTTTTGGTCAAAAAATGATTGGCTCCTCCGGTGGTTTCCCTAAAGTGCGGGGAAACAAGATACGCCGGAGGAGTTATCATGCCCGCACTTTGGATCGCCCACGTCACCGTCACCGATGAAGAGGCCTATGGCAAATATGCCAAGCTGGCCGGCCCTGCGATTGAGAAACATGGCGGCTATTTCATCGCCCGCGCCGCACGGTTTGTGCAGCTTGAGGGCAAGGAACGCCCGCGCAATGTTGTGGCCCGTTTCCCCAGCGTTGAGGCCGCGGTCGAGTGCTACAACAGCCCCGACTATCAGGAGGCCCTGAGCCACGCGCGTGACGCATCCGAGCGTGAGCTGATGGTGGTTGAAACAACGGAATAAGCACTTCTGTGCAAATCGGAAGAGAGGGCTGCGCCTTTCGCGCGGCCCTTTTTTGTGGTCAATGGGGCCATCCACACCCCCAAAGACCCCGCAGGAGAGCCACCATGTGCCGTTGGGCCGCCTATATCGGTACCCCCGTTTATCTGGAAGATCTGGTCAGCAAACCCGATCATTCCCTGATTGCTCAGAGCATTTCGGCCAATGAGTGTAAAACCGCCACCAATGCAGATGGTTTTGGCGTGGCGTGGTACGGGGACCGGCAGGAACCGGGGCTTTACCGTGATACTCATCCGGCCTGGTCTGACCCGAACCTGCGCTCGCTGACCCATCAGGTGAAATCGGGCCTGTTTCTGGCCCATGTGCGCGCCTCAACCGGTACCGCCACCAGCCGCAACAACTGTCATCCGTTTACCTCAAATTGCTGGTCCTTCATGCACAATGGTCAGGTCGGGGGCTTTGAAACCTTCCGCCGCCACGCTGATATGTTGATCCCGGATGAGCTGTACCCCGAGCGTAAAGGTGCCACCGACAGTGAGGCGCTGTTCCTGATCGCGGTGGCTGAGGGGCTTTATGACGATCCCAAAGGCGCGATGGAACGCGCCGTTGCGAAGCTGGAGGCGCTGAGTCGCGCACACGGCCACACCCCGCACATGCGGCTGGCAGCGGCGTTCAGCTGTGGTCAGAAACTGTTTGCTGTGCGCTACGCCTCAGACGAACGCGCGCCAACCGTTTACACCCATATCGGGCCTGAAGGGCAGGGGCGGATGGTGGTTTCAGAACCGCTGCACACCGGCACCTGCTGGGAAGAGGTGCCCGCCGGATCCTTCTGCACCTTCACGGCAGATGAGGCCCAGATTGAGAGTTTTGTGCCGGTCAATTGACCCCAACTGGCGCAAAGAAAAGCCCGGTGAGATCACTCTCACCGGGCTTTTTAATTTGCACATGGCAACCGCTTACTGGTTGGCTTTGGCCATCCGCTTGCGCTCATGCGGATCCAGGTAGCGTTTGCGCAGACGGATCGAGTTGGGGGTCACTTCCACCAGCTCGTCATCGTTGATGTAGGCAATCGCTTCTTCCAGGCTCAGCGTGATCGGGGTGGTCAGGCGGACCGCTTCGTCCGAGCCGGAGGCCCGTACGTTGGTCAGCTTCTTACCTTTCAGCGGGTTCACTTCCAGATCGTTGTCACGGCTGTGTTCGCCGATGATCATGCCCTGATAAACCTTTGCCTGCGCGCCGATCATCATGCGACCGCGATCTTCCAGGTTCCACAGCGCGTAGGCCACAGCTTCACCGTCTTCCATCGAGATCAGCACACCTGCGCGACGGCCGGGGATCGGGCCTTTGTGGGCGGTCCAGCCGTGGAACACACGGTTCAGAACACCAGTGCCGCGGGTGTCGGTCAGGAACTCACCGTGGTAGCCGATCAGGCCGCGCGACGGCACATGGGCGATGATGCGGGTTTTACCTGCGTTCTGGCGCATCTCGGCCAGTTCGCCCTTACGGGTGCCGGTTAGCTTTTCGATCACCGCGCCGGAGTATTCATCATCCACGTCGATGGTGACTTCTTCGACGGGCTCAATGCGCTGGCCGTCTTCTTCTTTCATGATCACCTGCGGACGCGAAATCGACAGCTCGAAGCCTTCGCGACGCATGTTTTCAATCAGAACACCCATCTGCAGTTCGCCACGGCCTGAAACCTCAAAGGCTTCGCCGCCGGGGGTGTCTTCGATTTTGATCGCCACGTTGGACTCGGCCTCTTTGTAAAGGCGGTCACGGATCACACGCGACTGCACCTTTTTGCCGTCACGACCAGCCAGCGGGCTGTCGTTGATGCCGAAGGTGACGGTGATGGTCGGCGGATCGATCGGCTGGGCGTCCAGCGGATCTTCCACGGCGAGGGCACAGATGGTGTCAGCCACGGTGGCCTTCGACATGCCTGCCAGGGTCACGATGTCACCTGCGGTGGCTTCATCAATGTCGGCGTTCTGCAGCCCGCGGAAGGCCTGAATTTTGGTGACGCGGAACTGCTCGATCTTCTGGCCGATGCGGCTGATCGCCTGCACGGTGGCACCCACGGTGATTTTGCCGGATTCAACGCGGCCTGTCAGGGTGCGGCCCATGAACGGGTCCGAACCCAGCGTGGTCGCCAGCATGCGGAAATCATCGTCCTGCTTCTTGACCTGCTTGGGTTCCGGCACGTGGTTGACGATCAGGTCAAACAGCGCGTGCAGATCCTTGCGCGGGCCGTCCAGCTCATGATCAGCCCAGCCCGAGCGGCCCGAGGCGTACATATGCGGGAAGTCCAGCTGATCCTCGTTTGCATCCAGCGAGGAGAAGAGGTCAAACACCTCATCCAGGGCGCGATCAGGTTCTGCGTCTGGTTTGTCGACCTTGTTCAGTACAACAATCGGACGCAGACCCAGGGCCAGTGCCTTGGAGGTCACAAATTTGGTCTGCGGCATCGGGCCTTCGGCGGCGTCGACCAGCAGAACCACACCGTCCACCATCGACAGGATCCGCTCAACCTCACCGCCGAAGTCGGCGTGGCCGGGGGTGTCCACGATGTTGATACGGGTGTCTTTCCACTCAACGCTGGTCGGTTTGGCGAAGATGGTGATGCCACGCTCGCGTTCCAGATCGTTGCTGTCCATGGCGCGTTCGGCCACAGCTTGGTTTTCACGGAAGGCGCCCGACTGCTTCAGCAGCTCATCCACCAGGGTGGTTTTGCCGTGGTCAACGTGGGCGATGATGGCGATGTTGCGCAGGTCCATAAGGCTGTCCTTGGTTGTTCGCCGCCCGGCTATACCGGATTGGGGTAAAAGGCTAGGGGTTTTGCCGCATTTGCAGCCATTCTTTGGGATATAGGGCAAATGTCGTGGATTTCGCGGTTGAAACAGGCGGGCAGACACACGCCGTCGACCCTGGAATTTGCCGCCGTCAATTGTGATAGTTTTGCGACAGCTGTCGATAACATGCATTTGCATGTCAAGCCTCGGTTGTGGTTCCGATCCGAATCTGGTGTTGCAGGCGCAGGACGCCAAACCGGCCGCTCGCGACGACGGTTAGCCACCAATACCCCTAAAAACTCTCCCAACCTCTCGAGGTATCTCATGAACCGCTCTGTTCGTGGTGCGCTGCTTTGCGCCGCCCTCAGTTCTGTTGCGTCCGCCGTATGGGCCGAAGACGTTTTTGAACTGAACGCTATCTATATTGGAACCTATGAGCTCGGCACCGAGCTGAATGACGTCGACGTCTCCGGTGAGGATCTGGCACGGACCAAACCCACCGATCTGCAGGACGTCTTTAAAGGCGAGCCGACCGTTGCCGTGGGCAGCTCGATCCCGACGTCGCAGAAGATCTACGTAAACGGTGTTGAGGAAACCAACCTCGTTGTGACCATCGATGGTTCGCGTCAGAACAACAAAGTGTTCCACCACGCTGCCACCAACATCATCGACCCGGCATTGCTGAAAGCGGTGAAGGTGAACCCCGGTGTGGCCACTGCAGATCAGGGCCCGGGCGCCATTGGTGGTGCGCTGGAATTCCAGACCAAAGATGTTGCTGACCTCTTGGCAGAGGGCGACGATTTTGGCGGCTTCACCGCGCTTGAGTTCAATTCGAACGGCAACACCATCACCACGGGCAACGCTGTTTATGGCCGCAAGGGTGCGATTGAATACCTTGGTTACTTGAAATTCGCCGATGGTGAAGAATTCGAAGATGGTTCGGGGACCGAAGTGGTCGGGTCCGGTGTGCATTTGTGGAGCGGTCTGGCCAAAGTGGCTTTTGACACCCCGGATGCTGGCCGTGTTGAGCTGTCGTATGAGCGGTTGATTGACGATAACCCGCGTCCTTTCCGTGCCAATATGGGCGGACTGTTGGCCGGGCGTCCGGTGCCGGCAACGCAGATCTATGACTTGGATCGCCAAAACATTGTACTGTCCTACAGCGATGACCGCAGCGGTGCCGCCTGGAACCCTGAGATCTTGCTGGCCTATAGCTCAACCAAGCTGACCACAGACAATGAAGGGGATTGGACAGACGGCAAAACCCAAAGCTTGAACGGTAAGATCCAAAATACCTTTGAGCTATCGATGGGGGACATCGTTGCCGGTCTCGACTTCTACAGCGATAAATCCAGCATGGAATATGCCGGTGCTGATGGGGCGTACCGCGCCGAGAAGGTGACCAATGTCGGCGCCTTTGCGCAGGCCTATATCGATGTGACGGACACCTTCCTGCTGTCGACCGGCCTGCGCGCCGATCATCAGAAATTCACCGGTGTTGACGGGGCTGAGTTCGAAAACTCAGGCGTTTCGGCCAATATCTCGGGTGAGTTGGAGGTCAGCAGCAACCTGACGTTGAGTGCCGGCTACTCCTCTGTCTGTGGTGGTTTGACCCTGTCAGAAAGCTTCCTGATGAACGCGGATTGGGAATACCCAGACAGCCCGGAAGAGGTAACCTCAGAAAACCTCTACCTCGCGGGTGAGCTGGCACTGGGGGATTGGACCCTGAACGCCAAGCTGTTCAAGACCGAGATTTCGGATGCACGTGCGCCGATGTGGGCCCCACCCAGTGGGTCGGCCATCCCGATGTCGGAAATGCCGTTCAACAACACCGATATGACCTCGGAAGGGTTTGAACTGGGTGTTGGCTATGACTGGGGTGTTGGTTTCATCAACGTAGGCTATGCCAATATTGACACCACGCTGAATGGCACCGCCGCGGACTCCTACACCGGCAACTACCTGACCGCCCCGCTGGGGGAAATGATCACCATCGAGGCCGGTCACACCTTCCAAAACCTGGGCCTGACCGTTGGCGCCGACGCACAGATCGGTCTGAAAGACACCGCCTACGTTGATGTCGCAGGTGCCGGTGCAGGCGCGCAGGAAATTCCCAGCTATGAGGTTGTGAATGTCTTTGCCGAATATAACCCCAGCCGGATGGAAAACCTGACGGTCCGCGCGGAAATCAACAACCTGTTTGATGAACACTACGCGGCCCGCGGCACCTATGGTCAGGAATTCGCTGTGGTGGTTCCGGTGTATGAACCGGGTCGCTCGGTCAAGGTGATGGCAACCCTGAACTTCTGATCACCCTGATGCCGCGGGGCCCTGTTTGAGGCCCCCGGCACACCTGATCCAAGAAACAGAAAAGGCCGCCTGTGACAGGCGGCCTTTGAACTTTGATAGGATCGCTGCGGATCAGAACGGGATTTCATCGTCCAGATCGCGCGAGGGGGTGCTTTGACCACCGCCTTGGTTGCCGCCGCCGTAGCCGCCGCCACCCTGGTCGTAGCCACCACCGTAGCCGCCCTGATCACCGCCGTAACCGCCGCCCTGGCCGCCACCTTGACCACCGCCATCACGGCCGTCCAGCATCACCAAGGTGCCGCCAAAGCCCTGCAGCACAACCTCGGTCGAGTAGCGGTCCTGACCGTTCTGGTCCTGCCACTTGCGGGTCTGCAGCTGGCCTTCGATATAAACTTTGGAGCCTTTGCGCAGATACTGCTCCGCCACCCGCACCAGACCTTCCTGGAAGATGGCTACCGAATGCCATTCGGTGCGCTCACGGCGTTCGCCGGTGTTGCGGTCTTTCCAGTTTTCCGAGGTGGCGATGCGCAGGTTGCACACTTTGCCGCCATTCTGAAAATTGCGCACTTCGGGGTCACGGCCCAGATTGCCCACCAGAATAACTTTGTTCACTGATCCGGCCATGATTGTCTCCCTCTGACTCGAATTTGGCTCATGGTTACACCATGCCCTGAAAGAAAGGTAAAGATTTCTTAAAACGCAATTTTCCGCCCAGCAGACTGTCGGGGTTTTCCCTTAAAAACAAGGGGTGAGCACCCGCACAGTGCAAGAGATTGCCGATATGGCGTGCTTCGGCTGGATTTATCCACAGCCTGCCGTATGATCGCTGCGATATTTGACGGGGCAGCCCTTGGCGGGTTGGCCTTGATGACCAAAGCAACGGGCGTGGAACGGGACGGGACATGCAGCGGGCAAAGATGACAAAAACACCATTGAAACAGGCGCACAATCGGCGTGGCCGGGGCGGAGCCCTGATGCGCGCCGGATTGGCGGGCGCGATGCTGCTGGCCGGTGCCGCAGGGCCAAGCCTGGCCGCGGATATGGTGGGATCCAAAAGCCGGGTCAAACTGTTTAAATCGCAGACCAACCTGCTGGACAGCCGTCACAAAAGCGAAAGCGCCAACCGGGTTTCCATCGCCGCGCCCAGCTTCCACACGCCGACCAAATGGGACGGTGAAGGGTTCAAATCGAAATACAAAGGCCCCTATCTGGACATGGCGCGCTCGGCGGCCAAACGCCACGGCATTCCGGAAAACATGTTCCTGAAGCTGGTGCAGCAGGAAAGCGCCTTTAATGCCAAAGCCGTTTCCCCCAAAGGTGCGCTGGGACTGGCCCAGCTGATGCCGGGAACCGCGGCAGTTTTGGGCGTGGATCCGCATGATCCTTACGAAAATCTGGACGGTGGCGCGCGCTATTTGGCTGAGCAATACCGCGCTTTTGGTTCGTGGCGGTTGGCCCTGGCAGCCTATAACGCAGGCCCCGAAGCGGTGAAAAAATACGGCGGGATCCCGCCCTATAAGGAAACCCAGAACTACGTGAAGGTCATTCTGGGCAGCTGATCCCGGATAGGGGCTGCGGTGCTGCGGCAATTTTCCAATGGAAATGCCCCAAGGGTTGATCTACGTCACAGTCAAAGTCGCCGTGCAGTCTTAGGGTGCAGTCTTAGACTGGGGGCGACTGGCGGGAAGGAATGACAATGGGTTTAGGCAGCACGAGGATCGGCGGCGCAATTGCAGCGGTTGTTCTGGCAACCGGTGGCGCCGCGGCTGAGATCACCAGCAAAGCGGCGCTTGGCGAAGCGCTTTATTTTGACACCAACCTGTCGCTCAACGGCACCCAATCCTGCGCCAGCTGCCATGATCCGGACTATGGCTTTGTGGATCCCCGCGAAACCGATGCGGGGCGTGCTGTCTCACTGGGGGATGACGGTGAAAGTCTTGGCGATCGCAACGCCCCCACGGCCAGCTATGCCCGGTTTTCACCCCGGTTCCATCAACGCGAAGATGGCGCTTATGTCGGTGGCCAGTTCTGGGACGGGCGCGCCGATGATTTGGCGGGGCAGGCGGGTGGCCCGCCGCTGAACCCCGGCGAAATGGCGATGCCTGACACGGCCGCCGTGCTGGAGCGTTTGCTGCAGGACCCCACCTATGTTGCGGCCTTCCCGGCGCTTTACGGTGACGATGTGCTGGAGGACGCCGATCGCGCCTATGCGGCGCTGGCTGACAGTATTGCAGCCTTTGAAAGCACCGATGTTTTTGCCCCGTTTGACAGCAAATATGACCGTTTCCTGCGCGGTGAGGTCGAGCTGACCCGGGATGAGGAGCTGGGGCGGCTGCTGTTCTTCTCGCAGCAGTTCACCAACTGCAACCAGTGCCATCAGCTGAAAACCAGCGCCATCGATCCGGGCGAAACCTTCAGCAATTACGAATACCACAATATCGGCACCCCAGTGAATGTTGCCGTGCGCGGGTTGAACGGGGTTGGCGCGGCTCACGTGGATCCGGGGCTTCTGGCCAATCCAGCTGTCACCGATGCGGCCCAGGCCGGTAAATTCAAAGTGCCGACCCTGCGCAATGTGGCTGTGACGGGGCCCTATATGCATAACGGCGTTTTTGCAGATCTGCGTACCGTTGTGCTGTTTTACAACAAGTATAACTCAAAATCCGCAAAGCGGCAGATCAACCCGGAAACCGGCCAGACCTGGGCCGCGCCTGAGGTGGCAGAGACCCTGTCGATGGATATCCTGACCGACGGTCCCGCGCTGGAAAACGAACGTATCGATGCATTGGTGGCCTTCATGAAGACCCTGACCGATCAACGCTACGAGCATTTGTTGGAGTAGGCGCCGCCGCCTTGGGGGTGGGGTGATAAATCTGCCTGACCTCCCTAATTCCGCCTTAATTGGCGATTAACCAAGCCGGGTGTGTTACCAGTTCCCGGAGCGTTTATGCTGCGTTTTCAGCCTCTTCCCCCTGAGATTTCCGATATTCGTCAGCACTTGCCACAGGCCCCGGCCGAGGCGCGGGCGCTGGTTGATATGATGCGGGGGCAAAGTGAAACGGTGATCTCTCAGGTGATTGCCGGTCTGGCCGGGCGACTGGATGGGCCGCATCTGGACCTCAGCCATTGGCTGGTGGCGCAACCGATGGAACTGGCCACCGCGATCCGACTGTTCTGGGCACTTTACCGGCCGGGTCATTACGTTGGGCTGGCGGCAGCGATCAATGATCGCGCTGCGGCGGGGCCGGACCGGCTGCATCTGCTGAAAACGTTGAGCGAAAAAATCGCCGCAGGGGCCTATCCCCGTGGTCCGCTGGGGATCAGTCCGCGGCAGTCAAAACTGCTGAAAATCCAACTTGTGCAACAGACGCAAGAGGCGCGGTTTCGCGGCTGGGACCAGCTGCGTGATGCGGGGTTTGACATTCCTGAGGCCTGTCTGATGCCGCTGACCGGGCGCATGTTATGCCCGATCGCTGCTGGCGAAGCGCTGCATGTCTGGCCGAAACAGCGCGACTGGCCGGCGGGGCAGCACGCGGCCTATGCTTGGGCGGCGGAGCATCTGACCGCGCTGGCGCGCGCGGGATCCGACCTGCCTGAGGCGCAGCCCGCCCTGCCACAAAGGCGCGGTTTTGCCGGACCGGCGCAGGCGTTTGTGGTCAGCGCGGGTTTGGTGGGCATGGCAGGTTTGGTGGCCGGCGAAGTGTTGCGCGATGCGCAGCAGGCCCTGCCGGTCACACAGGTGGCGTCCTTGCAGCTGCGCTGATGGCGTCACACGCGCGGGGTTCACGCAGGTTGCGGGCGTTTGGCTTTACGCACCGATTTGCGCAGGCTTGAGGGCGATTTGCCGGTGTGTTTCACGATGAACCGCGAAAAATAGGCCGCGCTGCCGAAATTCAGCGTCTCGGCGATTTGTTTCAGCGACATATCGGATCGCTCAATCAGGTCCCGCGCCGCATAGAGTTCCCGCGCTGTCAGGATGTCCGCCGCGGTCAGGCCCGAGGCCTCTTTGCAACTGCGGCTGAGATGCGGTGTGGTCACCCCCAGCATCTGGGCGTAATCCGCCACCCCCATCGCGCTGGCATAGTGACAGGTCACAAGCGAAGCATAGGCCTCGGCCAGGCGCAGCGCCCCTGAGGGGCGTGGCGGTTGATCCTGCGCGGCCAGAAAACGCCGCAAGGAGACTGACAGCAAGGCCCCATGCGCCCGTAAAGCGTCACCCGTGTGGGGCGCGGGGGAGGCGGCTTCGCGCTGGATCGCCTCCAATCGGTGGGTCAATTCGGTCTGCGCCTGCACATCCCGCAGCCGCAGCACCTGTGGCCGATGCGGCATCGACAGGGCCTCAGCCAGATCGGCCGGTAAGGTCAGCACAAGCGCCCCGGCGCCGCGCAGAAGATCGAGGGAAAACAACGTCTGAGGTGGGATTAACAGGGCAGTGTGGGCGCCGATGCCACGGCGCAGGCCCGAGACATGGGCAAGCCCTTGGCCCTTGGTGATCCAGATCAGCAGGTAATCGGGGCGATCATGCAGGGTGGTCAGGCGCCAGGGATCGCCGCGTTCAAACTGGGCCAGCGGGCGCAGCACTAAGCCGCCCGCGTCTGACTGATCCGCGTTCACCACCTCTGTTTGCACAGGCCCTCTCCTCATCGCCACCTTGGCAGGGCAGGGCGATAAGTAAAGGGTTTTGTCCTCCCGGAACCGCGCGGCAGGGCTTAGTGTGAGGGAATTTGAGTATTTGGGGAACGTTGAATGGGGTTGGTTTGGTTGTCCCGCGGTGCCACCACGCATGGGCTAAGGGCGATAGGCGTGCCAGTCTTTCATCTTGGATCTGAACCAGGTGCGCTGCCGTTTGGCAAATTGCCGGGTGGCGATGGTTGCGGCCTCGCGCGCCTGATCCAGTGACATCTGGCCTTGCAGATGGGCGATCAGCTCGGGCGCGCCGATGGCTTTGGCTGAGAGATGGCTGGGGTCCCAATCTGGCAGGTTGGCCTCGGCTTCGTCCAGCGCGCCCTGGTCCAGCATTAGATCAAACCGCTGTGCGATCCGGGTGTTGAGCCAGTCTTTGTCCACATCAAACAGCACCGGGAAGGCTTCGGCCAGCGGCAGCAGCGGCGGCGGCGTTTCGGCCTGCCAGGCCCTGATGCCTTTGCCGGTGCTGTGCAGAACCTCCCAGGCGCGTTGCACCCGCATCGGGTTCAGCGTGTCGATGGCGGCGCGGGTTTCCGCGTCCAGCTCAGCCAGCAGTGCTTCGCGCCCTTCCTCCAGCAGGCGCTGATCGGCCAGCGCGCGGACCTCGGGTGGGGTGGCGGGGATATTGGCGAGGCCTTGCGTGAGGGCGGTGAAATAAAGGCCGGTGCCGCCGACAATGATCGGGCGTTGGCCCGCCAGCAGCGGCGCAACCTCACGCAGCCAATGGCCGACGGAGTATTCAGCGTCACCCGCAATATGGCCGTAAAGCAGATGCTGCGCCTGCGCTTCATCCTCAGGGGAGGGGCGCGCGGTCAGGACCCGCCAGTTGGCAAAGACCTGAATTGCATCAGCATTGAGGATCACGCCGCCCTGACGCGTTGCAATCTCCAGCGCCAGTGCGGATTTGCCCGATGCGGTGGGGCCTGCGATCAAAACAGGTTGCTCAGGCGATATTTGTGAAATCAGGTCCATAAATTAGCCCTTAACCGCTAAGTGACCCGGAAGGAAGGCTAGGCAGATGGATAAAACCCTGCAATTCTGGCCGCATATCACGCAAATGCCAAAGCGGCCTGATATTGCATTGAACCCGGCCCGGTTTTCCGACATTTTGCGCGAAATTTTGAGTCCTAGCCAGATGGAGCCCTTCATGGCCGCCGACACCTCCTCTCCCGTCACCATCGAAAAAGACACCAAGTTCAATCGCGTCATGCTGAAAATCAGCGGTGAGGCCTTGATGGGTGATCAAGGGATGGGGCTGCATCCGCCGACCGTTGAGCGGATCGCGCGGGAAGTGAAGACCGTGCATGATCTGGGTGTTGAGATCTGTATGGTCATCGGCGGCGGCAACATCTTCCGCGGCCTGTCCGGCGCTGCGCAGGGGATGGAGCGAACCACCGCGGATTACATGGGCATGCTGGCCACCGTGATGAACGCACTGGCGATGCAAAGCGCGCTGGAAAGCATCGGGGTCTTCACCCGTGTAATCTCGGCCATCCGGATGGATGAGGTGTGTGAGCCTTATATTCGCCGTCGCGCCGTGCGCCACCTGGAGAAAAAGCGGGTCTGCATTTTTGCGGCCGGCACCGGCAACCCCTATTTCACCACTGACACCGCCGCGACGCTGCGGGCCAATGAAATGGCCTGTGAGGCGATCTTCATGGGCAAAAACGGTGTCGATGGGATCTATGACAAAGACCCGGCCACCAATGCCGACGCGGTGCGTTATGAAGACATCACCTATGATGAGGTTCTGGCCAAGCACCTGAAGGTCATGGATGCCTCAGCTATTGCGCTGGCGCGTGACAACAACCTGCCGCTGATTGTCTTCCCGCTGGATGAACCGGGCGGGTTCAAGGGCATTCTGGCCGGCAAAGGCACCTATACAACTGTGCACAGCTAAAGCTGCAGACCGGTTTTGGATTTCGGGCGGCGCGGGACATCCTGCGCCGCCCTTTTTTTGGGGGAGCTCGGCTACGTGCGCGCGCCGTCTATTCCACCAGAACGGGACCGTAGGCCATGCGGTAGGCCAGTGCCACACCGCCTGCGCCGCCGACAACATTGCCCAAAACCACAGGGACCAGATTGCCGATCAGCGCCCCCGTTGTGACATCTGCCCCCGCGGCCATACCGGCCGGGATCAGGTAGAGGTTGGCAATGGAATGTTCCAACCCGATGGCAACAAAGGCCGAAACCGGCCAGACGATCGACAGGATCATCCCAATGGCGGTGCGGGCCGACACCGCCAGCCATACCGCAAGACAGACCAGCGCGTTGCACAGGACACCACGGCAGAAGGCTTCGGCAAAACCGAGGGTGCTTTTGGCCTCGGCAATGGCGACAGCGCGGCTGGCCATACTGCTCTCCAGCAGGCCAGAGCCATAGACCAAAGCCAAGGTCACGGCGCAGCCGATCAGATTGCCGATGAACACGATGATCCAGTTGCGGATCAACGCCGCCCGGCTGATTTTGCGATCCACATAGGCCATGACAATCATGGTGTTGCCGGTGAACAGCTCCGCGCCGCCCACCACCACCAGGATGAGGCCAAGGGAAAAGGATATGCCACCGATCAGTTTCAGCGCGCCGTTCAACTCGCCAAAACCTGCGGTGGTCTGGGTGTAAAACAGCGCGCCAAATGAAATAAACGCGCCGCCTAACATAGACAGGGTGATCAGCTGAAGCAGCGGCATATTGGCTTTGGCGATTCCCGCCTGGCGGATTAGTCGTGCAATTTCAGCGGGTTTGTGGGCATCCAGCCCGGTTGGGGTGACATCCGTCATCGCTGCATCTCCAGAAACGGGTCTTTATGCGCAAAGACCTACTAAAATACTTAGGTACTTGCGACCCCCATAAGCGACCCGTTGTGCAGGGGAAAACGACATACGGACCAATGCGAAGCGATTTAATGCGATCCGGCGATTGCGGCATTCCAGCAAGCATGCGCCGGATAACACCTCTATCTGAGGTTCACCCTTCACCCCAATGGCGTGGTGCTATACAACTGCCTACCAATAGCCTATGAGCTTAGAACTGACGCAGACAACTGACGGAACCCGTAGAAATGTCCGATGATTTCATGATCGATACCGACGATCTTGAGCGCCGCATGGAAGGCGCGATGTCCAACCTCAAGACCGAATTCGCCTCGCTGCGCACCGGACGTGCCTCGGCCTCGATGCTGGAGCCGGTGATGGTCGAAGCTTACGGTCAGAAAACCCCGATCAACCAGGTGGGCACCGTAAACGTTCCTGAGCCGCGCATGGTCACCGTGAACGTCTGGGATAAATCCATGGTGGGCGCTGTTGAAAAGGCGATCCGTAACTCGGGTCTGGGCATCAACCCCCAGCTGAATGGCACCATCATCATGCTGCCGATCCCTGAGCTGAACGAAGAACGCCGCCGCGAGCTGGGCCGGGTGGCCGCGCAATACGCTGAAAGTGCCCGTGTCTCGGTGCGCAACGTGCGTCGCGACGGTATGGACCAGATCAAAAAAGCCAAGAACGATGGCATGTCCGAGGACGACCAGAAACTCTGGGAGACCGAAGTGCAGGACCTAACCAACAAGTTTATCGCCAACGTCGATAAGGCGCTTGAGACCAAGCAAGCCGAAATCATGCAGGTCTGAGCGGACCAGTACGGATGCCAAAGGATCCAGACACTCCGACCGGTCCACGTCATGTTGCCATCATCATGGATGGCAACGGACGCTGGGCGCAGGCACGGGGACGGCCGCGGCTGTTCGGGCATCACGCCGGTGCCCGCCGCGTGCGCGAAATTGTTGAGGCCTGTCCGGACCTTGGCGTGAAATATGTAACGATCTTTGCTTTTTCTACCGAAAACTGGAAACGCACACAGGTCGAAGTGGCGGGGCTGATGAGCCTGTTCCGCCGCTACATCAAGAAAGAAGCCAAAGCGCTGCACGACGAAGGTGTGCGGGTGCGTTTCATTGGCGATCGGCTGCGGCTGGACGGCAAGCTGGTGGCCCTGATGGATGAGCTGGAAGAGTACACCGCCGGCAATGACCGGGTGCATCTGACCATCGCGCTGAACTACGGCGGCCGGGATGAAGTGGCGCGCGCCACCAAACGTCTGGCACAGGATGTCGCCTCGGGCCGTCTGGATCCCGAAAGCGTGGATGAAGAAACCCTGCCGAAATACCTTGACACCTGTGTGTTGCCTGATCCCGATCTGGTGATCCGCACCAGCGGTGAGGCGCGGATTTCAAACTTCCTTCTGTGGCAGTCCGCCTATGCCGAATATGAGTTCATCGATACGCTCTGGCCGGATTTCACCGATGAGATTTTTGCAGGTCTGGTGCGCAACTACGGCAGCCGGGAACGGCGTTTTGGTGCTGTGAAAACATGAGCGTGAAATCAAACTGGAATGATCTGGGGCCGCGCGTGATGTCGGCGGTGGTGATGCTTTTGGTGGGGGGCACAGCGATCTGGCTGGGCGGCCTGCCGTTTCACCTGCTGGTGTCGGTTGTGACGGGCCTGATGGTCTGGGAACTGGTGCGCATCCTTGGCCCGAAAGAGCAGGGGGCACCGATGTGGCTGGGCCTGCTGGCAGCGGTCGTGATGTTTGCAACCGTCTTCTTGCCGCCCTTTGCGCGTTTGCCGGTGCTGCTGGCGCCTGTTCTGGCAGGGATGTCTTCGATCTCAACCGGGACGAAAGGCAGCCGCGCGATCTGGTGCGCCTATGCGGCGGTGATTGTCCTGGCCTGCTACAGCGCGCTGTCGCTGCGCGGGGGGCACGGGCTGTTCTGGCTGGCCTGGCTGGCCGCCGTGGTGATCATGAGCGATGTGGCTGGCTATTTTGCCGGTCGGTCGCTGGGCGGTCCCAAGTTTTGGCCCAAGGTCAGCCCCAAGAAAACCTGGTCAGGCACCATTGCCGGCTGGATTGGTGCCGCATTGGTTGGGGTTTGGTTCATGCTGAACAGCCCTGCCGGGCCCAGCCTGATTGCCCTGTCTGTTCTGACTGCCTTTGCCGCGCAGATGGGCGATATTGCCGAAAGCGCGATCAAACGTAGATATGGCATCAAGGACAGTTCGAACCTGATCCCCGGCCATGGTGGGTTCCTTGACCGGTTTGACGGGTTTCTCGGCGCGCTCCTGCTGGTGCTGATCGCAGGCCAGGTGCTGGGTTTCTTGCCGGAGGTGAGATGAGACGGGTTTCCATTTTCGGGGCCACTGGATCGATTGGGCAGAACACCATCGATTTGATTGCCCGCGATCCCGCGAATTATGACGTGGTTGCGCTCAGCGGTGGGCGCAACATCGTGCAGCTGGCCCGTGACGCGCAGGATCTGCGCGCTGAGGTGGCTGTGACCGCTTTCCCCGAACTGCTGCCCGATCTGCGTGAGGCGCTGGATGGATCCGGCATTGAAGCCGCGGCGGGCAAGACCGCGCTGCTGGAAGCCGCTGCGCGGCCTGCCGATTGGGTCATGTCGTCGATTGTTGGCGCTGCCGGGCTGGCCCCCGGTCTGATCGCGTTGGAGCAGGGGGCAACCCTGGCGCTGGCCAATAAGGAATCCCTTGTCGCTGCTGGTCCGCTGTTGATGGAGACCGCGCGCAAACACAACGCCCGGGTGCTGCCGGTCGACAGTGAGCATTCCGCGATTTTCCAAGGCCTGGTGGGCGAAGACATCAACGCCGTGGAACGCATCATCATCACCGCATCCGGCGGCGCGTTCCGTGATTGGCCGATGGAAAAGCTGGCAACCGCAACCCTGGCCGAGGCGTCTTCGCATCCCAATTGGAACATGGGGCAGCGGATCACGATTGACAGCGCCTCGATGTTCAATAAGGCGCTGGAAGTGATTGAGGTCAAAGAGTTCTTTGGCGTCCGTCCTGATCAGATTGAGGTGCTGGTACACCCCGAATCCATGGTGCATGCGCTGGTTGGGTTCAATGATGGGGCACTGATGGCCCATGTGGGGGCGCCGGATATGCGTCACGCAATCGGCTACGCGCTGCATTGGCCTGAACGGCGTGAATTGCCGGTGGCCCGTCTGGATCTGGCGCAGATTGGTCAGCTGACCTTCCGCGACCCAGATCTGCAACGCTACCCGGCGCTGCGCCTGGCTTATGAGGTGATGGAAAAGGGCGGCCTCTTTGGGGCGGCCTTCAACGCGGCCAAAGAGCGGGCACTGGATCACTTCATTGCAGGTAAATTGGGCTTTCTGGACATGGCACGAATCGTGGAAGGTGTTTTGGACAGGCTTTCGGCACGGACATGTGATATGGCACAGGCCGTTACACTTGCTAATGTCGCCGAAATCGACCAACTGGCACGACAAGAGGCCGATGCGCTGCTGGCGCAAGGTGTATAAACAAGAGGTAAACCCTTGGACATTTTCTCCATGTTTTCCGCTCTGGGCGGGTCCGTGACAACCTTTCTGGCGTTTGTCGTTGCGCTGTCTGTGATCGTTTCGGTGCATGAATACGGCCATTACATCGTGGGCCGCTGGTCCGGCATCGATGCGGAGGTCTTCTCGCTCGGGTTTGGTCCGGTGGTGTTTTCCTGGGTGGATAAACGCGGCACCCGTTGGCAATTGGCGGCGTTGCCCTTTGGCGGCTACGTCAAGTTTGTGGGCGATGCCAATGCCGCTTCGGTTGGCTCTGATGCTGAGGTGGAGCCTGCGCGCAACACGATGGAGGGGGCACCGCTCTGGGCGCGTTCCGCCACGGTTTCCGCCGGCCCGATCTTCAACTTCGTGCTGTCGATCCTGATCTTTGCCGGCATTGCGATGTTCAACGGTTCCGCCAAAGAGCCGCTGACCGTGGGCGAGATCAACAATGTTCCCTATGAGGTGGATCTGCAGCCCGGTGATGAGGTGCTGGAAATCGGCGGCATCAAGGTGCCGACCCGTGACGACGATCTGACCTTTGATCAGCTGCTGCGGGAATTGCCTGTGCAGTCAAACGTCGATTACCTGCTGCGCCGCAACGGTGAAGAGATGATCGTGACCACGGCCCACCCGATGCCTGCGGTCGTTGTGCAGCTGGCACCGCAATCTGCGGCGTATGAAAGTGGCTTCCGCCCCGGTGATGTGATCACCCATGTGAACGGCAAACCGATCCTGGCCTTCCTGCAACTGCAGGAGGCTGTTTTGGCCGCCGAAGGGGCCCCGCTGCCGCTGACCGTATGGCGCGACGGTGAGGTGATGGATTTCACCCTTTCGGCCAAGCGGGTCGATGAACCGCAGCCGGATGGTGGTTTTGAAACCAACTGGCGCATCGGTATCGTCGGCGGCATGCTGTTCCGTCCTGGCACCGAAACCCTTTCGTTCGGGCAGGCGATGAATGCCGGTGTGAACATGACCTGGAGCATCATCTCAGGCTCGTTCTCTGGCCTGTATCACATGGCGTCCGGCGCGATCAGCTCGTGCAACATGTCAGGCCCGCTGGGCATCGCGCAGGTCAGCGGCGCAATGGCGCGGCAGGGGCTTGAGAATTTTGTCTATTTCATCGGCATCCTGTCGACCGCGGTAGGCCTGCTGAACCTGTTCCCGATCCCGGTTCTGGATGGCGGCCATTTGACGTTTTATGCCTATGAGGCGGTCACCCGCCGCAAACCCAGCCCACGGGCGCTGAAATTCCTGATGACAGCCGGCCTGACCGTGATCCTGTCGTTGACGGTCTTTGCGCTGACCAACGATCTGTTCTGCCCCTAAAGGGCGGTTTCACGGAGCAATCACCGGAAAAGGGGCGGGTTTCCGCCCCTTTTCTGCCTTAATCGGCGGCTACTAAGATCAGACGGGGTTGATGTCTGACCAGAGGAGACTATCATGCAAGTCATTCAGCAAGGTTACAACGGGCTGAGCCTGCTTCTGCAGCTGAACTGGGACCGCATTTTGATGGTAGGCACCATCGTGCTGACCCTTGCGCTGACCATCGTATTCACCACCCCTTAACCCCTTAGCGAAGTCGTAAAACAGCAAAGCTTTGCCTGTGCTTAGCTTGTGCCGTTTGTGGTTTTGACAATGCGCCCCAATCTGGGTACTCAGGATGGCAATGGGATGTCTGACTGGGTTAATTGAATGACCAACTTTCTGGGGGGTCGGCACGCTTCGCCTGCCGAATCTAAATCAAAGCTTCGCGGTTTCGGCGTCGCTGTTTTCCTTTCTGCTACAACGGCTTTGACCGCGCTGCCTATTGCGGCATCGGCGCAGAGTTACAGCTTCAACACGGTTCGCATCGAAGGCAACCAGCGGGTTGAGGCCGGAACGATCCTGACCTACGCGGGAATCGGGCGTGGCCAAACTGTTTCTGCCGGACAGTTGAACGACGCCTATCAGCGCATCATTGCCAGTGGCCTGTTCGAAAGCGTGGAGATCGTGCCGCGCGGTGGCACGCTGGTGATTGAGGTCAAGGAATACCCGACCGTCAACCAGGTCAGCATCGAAGGCAACCGCCGCCTGAAAGATGAAGAACTTACCGCGCTGTTGGAAAGCCAGCCCCGTCAGGTGTTTAACCCCGCCATCGCTGAACGCGACGCCGCACTGATCGCGGATGCCTACAGCCAGCAGGGGCGTTTGGCGTCACGCGTAACCCCCAAGATCATCCGCCGCAGTGACAACCGCGTTGATGTGGTGTTTGAGATCTTCGAAGGGGACGTGACTGAGATTGAGCGCATCAGCTTTGTTGGCAACTCAGTCTATTCGGATCGCCGCCTGCGCCGGGTTCTTGGCACCAAACAGGCCGGTCTGCTGCGCCGTTTCGTGCGCCGCGACACTTTTGTGGAAGATCGCATTGAGTTCGACAAACAGGTGCTCAGCGATTTCTACATGTCGCGCGGCTACGTCGATTTCCGCATCATGGGCGTAAACGCCGAACTGGCGCGCGAACGTGACGGCTATTTCATCACCTTCAACCTGCACGAGGGTGATCAGTTCAAAGTGGGTCAGGTGACCACGGTCTCTGATCTGCCAGATGTGGATGCGGATGAGTTTCAGGCTGAGCTGAAGCTGAAGCCCGGTCAGGTCTACACCCCAACCGACGTTGAAAACGCGATTTCCCGTCTGGAAGGGCTGGCCAACCGCAAGGGGCTGGATTTCGTCCGGGTTGAGCCGCGCATCAACCGCAACGACCGCGATCTGTCGCTGGATGTTGAGTTTGAAATCGTCCGTGGCCCGCGCGTCTTTGTTGAGCGGATCGACATCGAAGGCAACACCACCACCCAGGACAAGGTGATCCGTCGCCAGTTTAAAGTGGTGGAAGGGGACCCGTTCAACCCACGTGAAATTCGCGAAACCGCGGAGCGGATCCGTGCACTGGGGTTCTTTGCGAACTCGGATGTACGTGCGCGCGAAGGCAGCCGCCCGGATCAGGTGATCGTGGATGTGTCGGTTGAAGAGCAGGCCACCGGCTCGCTCAGCTTTGGCGGTACCTATTCGACCAACAGCGGTCTGGGTCTGGTGATCGGCCTGCGGGAACGGAACTTCCTTGGTCGCGGCCAAAGCGTGAACCTGAACCTCTCGGGCACCGAAGGGTCCAAGGTTTACAGCCTGCAGTTTGCAGAACCTTCCTTCCTGGGGCGTGATCTGACCTTCTCGCTCGACATGGCTTATTCTGAAAGCCAGGGCAACTTTGCCAACTTCGACACCGAGACGCTGCGCTTCAAGCCAGGCTTCTCCTTCGCGATTGGTGAAAAGACCCGCTTTGGTGTCTTTGCCAAGGCGGAACAGATCAAGATGATCGATGATGGCAGCACGGTTGGCGGCATTGTGGCGGATGAAATCGCCCGCGATGACGATTGGAACGCTGGCGTCGGCTATACCCTGTCTTATGACAGCCGGATCAATGAGCTGGAGCGCGATCGCGGCTATCGCCTGTCGATGGAACAGGAATTTGCCGGTCTGAACAGTGACAACCAGTATATCAAAACCACTGCAACGGCGACCGCGCAGACCAAGGTGTTCAACGATGAGATCACCCTGCGCGCCACTGTTGAGGCTGGTGTTCTGGCCTTTAACAGCGGATCCAGCCGGTCGGTGGATCGCTTCCAGATCGGTGGCGGCTTGATCCGTGGTTTCCAGCCTGATGGCATTGGTCCGCGTGAGATTGTCACCGACGGTGGCGGCGCCATCACCTCTAACGACGCATTGGGTGGTGACAAGTTTGCAGTGGCCCGCTTTGAGGCGGAATTCCCGCTGGGTCTGCCCGAAGAATACGGGCTGAGCGCCGGTGTGTTCTACGACATCGGCTCGGTCTGGGGTGTTGGCAACACCTCCGCAGCCACTGGCACCGTCTACTACGATGAGTTTACCGCCCGTCAGGTGATTGGTGTGTCGCTGTTTTGGACCACACCGATTGGCCCGCTGCGCTTCAACTGGAGCAAAACGCTGCAGAAAGAAGAGTTTGACGAGGATCAGAGCTTCAACCTGACGGTATCGACCGAATTCTGATGTTCGGTCACGTCGCGCATAGCCTGCGCTGGGGCGTGGTGGCTTTGGGGCTGATGACAGCCCCGGTGACACCGGCCTTGGCGCAGGAATTTAAGGCGCCGCTGTCGCCGATCCTGACCATCGACAGTGAAAAACTGTTCACGCAATCTGCATTTGGGTTGCGTGTCCAGCGTGAGTTCGAAGCTGCAGGCCGTCTGCTGGAAGCGGAAAACCGCGAAATCGAAACCGCACTGCAGGAAGAAGAACAGCAGCTGACGGATCAACGCAGCAGCCTCAGCGCTGATGAATTTCGCACCCTGGCTGACGCCTTTGATGCAAAGGTGCAGCAGATCCGCCAGGAACAAAGCGCCAAACTGCGCGTTCTGACCACCCAGCGTGATCTGGCGCAGCGCCGTTTCCTTGAGGCGGCAAGCCCTGTGCTGCAGGGGTTGATGAGTGATGCGGGCGCCTCGGTCATCGTGGAAAACCGCACGATCTTCATGTCGGCGCTGGCGATTGACGTCACCGCGCTGGCCGTTGGCCGGATCAATGCGCAGATCGGTGACGGCAGCCCGGTCACAACCGATCAGCTGGCCGTACAGCCCGAAGCCAATAATGATGCCACGGGCGAAACAACTGGCGCTGAGCAGCCTGTTGTCGTTGTCCCAGAACCAAATGATCCCGCGCCAGTGACCCCGGCTGACTAGGCGCAGCCTGCCTTGGGTGCTTGCCCCGCGCGGGGGGAGTTGCTAGGGATCACCTCCAAGAAGACTTCTGCCAGAAAGGAAAACACTATGACCGAGCAGCTTCTGTCGGCGGATATCGATCTGATCCAACGGATTATCCCGCATCGCTATCCCTTCCTGCTGGTGGACAAAGTTGTCGATATTGATGGCTATCAGTCTGGCAAAGGCATCAAAAACGTCACCATGAATGAGCCGCACTTCCAGGGCCATTTCCCGGGCAAGCCGATCATGCCTGGCGTGACCATTATCGAAGCCATGGCACAGACCGCGGCCGTCATGGTTGGCACCGCGCTGGATATGGCCGACAAGAATATGCTGGTCTATTTCATGGCCATCGAGAAATCCAAATTCCGCCGCATGGTGGTGCCGGGCGATGTGCTGGAACTGAACGTGACCACCACGCGCGGCAAACCGGGCGGCAAGGTCTGGAAATTCTCAGGCGTGGCCACCGTTGACGGTGAATTGGCCTGCGAATGTGAATTTACCGCGATGATGGATCTCAGCGCAAACGAAGGGTAAGCGGGTATGACTGCTGACATTCACCCCTCTGCGATCATTGAAGACGGTGCTCAGATCGGCGATGGCTGCAAGGTTGGCCCGTTCTGCATCATCGGCAAGGACGTGGTGCTGCATGACCGTGTGGAGTTGAAAAGCCACGTGGTGGTCACCGGCCAGACCACCGTCGGCGAAGAAACTGTAATCTTTCCCTTTTCCGTGATTGGTGAGATCCCGCAGGACCTGAAGTTCAAGGGGGAAAACACCCGGCTGGAGATCGGCAAACGCAACCGGATCCGCGAACATGTCACGATGAACGCCGGCACCGAAGGTGGCGGCGGTCTGACCAAGGTTGGCGAAGATGGCCTGTTCATGGCGGGCTGCCACGTGGCGCATGATGCGATCATTGGCGATCGGGTGATCGTGGTTAATCAGGTGGCCATCGCGGGCCACGTGCAAATCGAAGACGACGTCATTATCGGCGGGCTGTCCGGCATCCATCAGTGGGTGCGCATCGGCCAGGGCGCCATCATTGGTGCGCTGTCGATGGTGACGGCGGACGTGATCCCGCATGGTCTGGTTCAGGCCGCACGGGGCGAGTTGGACGGGCTGAACCTTGTGGGGTTGAAACGTCGCGGTGTACCGCGGGCTGACATCTCGGCCCTGCGGGCTGCGCTGAAGCAGATGGCAGACGGAAACGGCACCTTCCAGGAACGTGTCCGCACCATCGGCGAGGAGACGGACAGCGACTATGTGCGTCAGATCGTCGATTTCGTGACCGGGGCGTCGGATCGCTCCTTCCTGACCCCGCGGTGAACCATGACGGAACGTCTGGCGATCCTTGCTGGCAATGGCGCGCTGCCTGTGGAACTGGCGGCGGCGCATCCTCATGCGCTGTGTGTTGTGTTTGATGGGGTTGCCCACCGGCTGACGGGCGCGGTCCAAACCCATCGGTTCGAACGCCTGGGAGAGATGTTTGCCGCCCTGCGCGAACAGGGCGTAACCCGCATCGTCATGGCGGGCTCAATGAGCCGCCCACCGCTGGATCCCACTGCGCTTGATCCTTTGATGGTGTCCCTTGCACCGCGTCTGATGGCGGCGATGCAGGGGGGCGATGATGCCCTGTTGCGGCTGGTGATTGCCATCATTGAGGAACAGGGCTTCGCCGTTCTTGGCGCGCATGCGTTGTTGGCCAATCTGACGGCTGCGCCGGGGCTGCTGGCAGGACCGGAGCCGGCTGAAACAGACCGCTCGGATATGGCGCGGGGGGCTGCGATCTTAGCCGCGCTGTCACCGCATGATGTGGGGCAGGGCTGTGTTGTGGCGGGCGGTTTGGTGCTGGGGGTTGAGACCCTGCAAGGCACCGAGTTTATGCTGGATGCTGTGGCGCGCACCAACCCACATCTGCGCCGCGGCCAGAAGGGCGTGTTCATCAAGGCTGCCAAAACCGGTCAGGACTTGCGGGTGGATATGCCCGCAATTGGGCCAGACACGGTTGCCCAGGCACAGGCGGCGGGGCTTGCAGGCATTGCCATTCAGGCCGGCCGGGTGATGATCCTGGAACGTGAGCGGACCCTTGCGGCACTGGCTGCGGCCGGGATGTTCCTGATCGCCGAAGAGTTTGAGGCGCTGTCATGATGCGCATCTTCCTCATCGCGGGCGAGGCTTCGGGTGACCGCTTGGGCGCCGCGCTGATGGCGGGTTTGACCGACCTGTTGGAAGGGGAGGTCGAATTTTCCGGCGTGGGCGGCCCATTGATGCAAGCCGAAGGCCTCGACAGTCTGTTTCCGATGGATGAGCTTTCGGTCATGGGACTGGCAGAGGTCCTGCCCAAATACCGCCAGCTGAAACGCCGCATTGCGGAAACAGCCGAGGCGGCGCTGAGCACCAAACCGGATGTGATGATCACCATCGACAGCCCGGATTTCTGCCTGCGTGTGGCCAAGCTGGTCAAAGCGGCCTCCGACACCCGCACCGTGCATTATGTTGCGCCCTCGGTCTGGGCCTGGCGGGAAGGCCGGGCCGATAAAATGGCCAAGGTCATCGATCACGTGCTGGCGCTGCTGCCATTTGAGCCGCCGCTGATGGAAGCCGCGGGAATGGAATGCAGCTTCGTCGGCCATCCCGTGGTGTCCGAGCCACAGGCCAGCGAAGCCGAGGCCACGCTGTTTCGGGCCAAACATCGCTGGGGCAAGGGCAAGGTTCTACTTGTACTGCCCGGATCGCGCCGGGGCGAGGTCAGCCGCCTGACGCCAACCTTTGGCGCGGTGCTGGCAGATGTTGTGGCAGAACACCCCGATCTGAATGTGGTGATCCCGACCACCGGTAATGTCACCGATCTGGTCAAGGAACAGGTGGCGGATTGGCCGGTGGAGCCTTTGGTGATGGATCCCCGTGGCATGGATCCGGCGATCTACAAACTGGAAAAAGCAGCGGCATTTGCTGCCGCAGATGCGGCGCTGGCGGCTTCGGGCACGGTTTCGCTGGAACTTGCCGCGGCCGGCACCCCGATGGTGATCGCCTATGACATGAATTGGCTGAGCCGGATCATCATCACAAGAATGCTGAAAGTTGACACCGTAACGCTGGTCAATCTGGTGTCTGACACCCGTACGGTGCCCGAATTTATCGGAAAACGCTGCCTGCCTGAGCTGATCGCGCCAGCGGTAAGCGATGTGCTGAAAGGTGCCCGTGGCCAGCAGGAAGCGATGGAGCTGACCATGCAACGCCTTGGTCGTGGTGGTCAGGCCCCCGGCAAACGTGCCGCCCATGCGGTGCTGCGGGGCATGGGGATCGAGGTCTGAGCCCGAAATAGCGATCCTGAGATGCGGCACCTGAGGTCAGATGCTCGGCAGAGCAACCGCAGGCCTTAGCTGAACGCCTTAACTGAACTGGGCTTTCAGATCCGCCAGGGCTTTCACCGCGTCGTCTTCGTTCCAGATCTCCTCACCCACACCGAAGAAATCGGTGAAAGGGGAAATCTCTTTGACGATTTCAGCGGTCAGGGCGCCTTCGGCCACCACGGGCACTTCGATCATCTCGGACCACCACTGGAACAGATCCTTTTCAGCAACGGTGCCGTCGTCCAACCCGGTGTCGCGCAGCGGGCCAAAGGCCACATAGTCACTGCCGGCTTCGCCCGCGGTCATGCCATCATGGCTGGAGGCGCCGCAGAATGCGCCCACAATGGCATCCGCGCCCAGAGCTTTGCGGGTTTTGCGTACGGAACGGGCGCCATCGGTCAGATGCACACCATCAAGGCCCAGACGTTCGACCAGCAGGATGTGATTGTCGATCACCAGCGCCACATCGCGGGCATAGGTCACTTCGCGCAGCGCATCTGCAGCGCGGCTGATCTTATCCTCATCCCGGGTGGCAAGGGCCAGGCGGACACAGGCAACCTCATGCGCATCCAGCACCGCCGCCAGCCGTTCAGGAAACCGCGACAGTTCAAACTCAGGCGGGGTGATCAGATAGATCTGCGGCTGCTCAACATCTGCCATCTGCGCGGCTCCTTCAATTGCGGGTCTTTACGCGGGTTTAGCGCGTCGCGTCGCTATAGCGCGGATTTTGCGCTTTGGCTATTGGCGGCTGGGCTCAGGCGCTGATTATTTCGGCGGCAGCGCCCGCGCATTGGCAAGGGCCAGCGCCATCATCTGACCACGCCGTGTATCATCCCCCATCAGATCGCTGTCCACATCGATGAAGCCGCCCATGCGGCGACCGGTGAAATCCATCTCCTGCGCGCCCTCAATCGCCAGCGCCTCGGCTTCACGCGGTTTGCCGACACGAAACATGCCGCCGTCTTTTTGAACGCCGCAGACCATATTGCCGTTGAGCAGAATGCACAGCCCGCCGAACATCTTCTTTTCGGTGATGCCCGGTTCCTCATGTAGGTCATCACGCATCAGATGCGCCAGTCCTTCGTCATATGCCATTCGGATGCCTCCGGTTAGGTGGGGTGAGCGTAAACGTCGTCGGGCCTTGTGGCCAGTGGCGGGAATTTGAGTATTTGTAGAACATTGAAAGGCCAAGCCCTGCGCGAGGGGTTGGAAAGGTCGCGGGGGTAGATTATCAGGCCTCATCGCAATTTTTGGAGTGCAGAGATGCCCAGCGAAATGCCACAGCCGAGCTTTGTTCTGGTCCGCCCGCAGATGGGGGAAAACATCGGGGCGGCGGCCCGGGCGATGTGGAACTTTGGGTTGGACCGGATGCGGATCGTGGATCCGCGCGACGGCTGGCCGAACCAACGTGCTGTGGCGCTGGCCTCGGGCGCGGGGCGGCTGCTGGATGAGGCCGGTGTGCATGACACCGTGGCCGGGGCGCTGGATGACTGCACCTTTGTGTTCGCTACCACGGCACGTGGCCGCGGCATGACGAAACCGGTCTATAGCCCTGAGGCCGCGATGGAGCTGGCGCGGCAGAAGATCGCCGCCGGTGAAAAAGTGGCGGTGATGTTTGGCCCAGAACGGTCAGGGTTGGAAAACGAAGATGTGGCGCGGGCCAATGCGATCATCACCGTGCCGGTGAACCCTGAGTTCTTTAGCCTGAACCTGGCGCAATGTGTGCTGCTGACCGCTTATGAGTTCCGCCGTCAGAGCGTGGAGATCGAAGGCGAGCGGGTGGAAATGGCTGGGTCTGACTGGGCCAGCACCATTGAGGTTGAGAAACTGGCCGAACACTATGAGGAGCGGCTGGATCAGGCTGGTTTCTTCTTCCCGCCGGAAAAGGCCGAAGGGATGAAAGTGAATCTGCGTAACCTCTGGTCCCGCATGCGGTTGACCCGGTCGGACACGCAGATGCTACATGGGGTGATGCGCCAGATGGTGCGCTGGAAGGAGCGTGGCGGTCAGGACTGAGCAGCCCGCCGCCATAGACTAAGACATCTGGTCGCGGGGGATTGCCGCGGCCCAAGACCACACCATATCCTGCGCCGGAATCGGAGGGCAGAATGAGCCAGAAGCGTAATATTTTTGAAGAGGTTGGCGAGCAGAAGGCCAGCAACCCGACGCCTCAGGGCGGCATGATCGATCAGGGGCGGGGCGGCGCGCGGCGTGGCATTCGGGCCTGGCTGATGGTGCTGTTTGCCATGGTTGTTGTGATGGTGGTTGTGGGCGGGCTGACCCGTCTGACCGACAGCGGATTGTCGATCACCGAATGGCGTCCTGTGACCGGTGCCATCCCGCCGCTGTCTGAGGCAGACTGGCAGGCCGAGTTCGACAAATACAAACAGATCGACCAATGGGCGATCGATAACCAGTGGATGACGCTGGAAGATTTCAAATTCATCTACTGGTGGGAATGGGGCCACCGTCAGATCGGCCGGGTGATTGGCCTGGTCTGGGCGATTGGCTTCTTTGGCTTTCTGGCCGCGCGCAAGATCCCCGTCGGCTGGACCGGACGTTTGCTGTTTATCGGTGGCCTTGGCGGGCTGCAGGGCGCCGTGGGCTGGTGGATGGTTGCCTCGGGCGTGACCTCGGGCGAGGGGGTGACCACCGTGGCCTCTTACCGGCTGGCAACCCATCTGGGGCTGGCCTTTGTGATCCTTGGATTTATCGCCTGGTACATCATGCTCTTGGGTCGTGAGGAGCGCGAGTTGATGCAGGCCCGCCGTCAGAAAGAGGCGCGCCTGTTCGGCATCGCCACCGGCTGGCTGCACCTGACCTTCCTGCAGATCCTTCTGGGCGCTTTGGTCGCCGGGATTGACGCAGGCCGCAGTTTCACCGATTGGCCGCTGATGATGGGCCAGTTCTTCCCGCCCGAGGCGTTTTCGATCACGCCCCTTTGGAAAAACTTCTTTGAAAACCCGGGGCTTGTGCAGTTCATTCACCGTATCGTTGGCTATCTGCTGCTGGGCTACAGCATCATGGCGGTTCTGCGCGGTCGGGGCTCGGCGCATGGGGCGACACGTGCGGCCTTCCTTGCGGGTTTTATCGCGCTGATCGCGCAGGTCGTTCTGGGCATCTACACCGTTGTGACCGCCGCGCCCTGGAACGTCGCCATTGTGCATCAACTGCTGGCGATCCTTGTCTTTACCCTGATTTTGCGGGCCCGTTTCCTGGCGGCGCATCCGCGTGTCACCTCTATTCGTGGAGTTTCTAAATGAGTGCTTTTGAGGATCTGATGGGCTTTGCCCGCGATACGGCTGCATTGGGGCAGGTCGCTGGCCGCTTGGGCTGGGATCAGGAAACCATGATGCCCCGTGGGGCGGCCGATCAGCGCTCAGACGAAATGGCGGCAATGGAAAAAATGCTGCACGCCCGTCGCACCGATCCCAAGGTAGGTGAATGGCTGGCGGCCATTGAGCCAGGCACGCTTGATGAGGTGGGCCAGGCCCAGCTGCGTGAAATCCGCCGCTCGTTTGACCGCGCCAGCAAGGTGCCGGCCGACCTGGCGGTGGAGATTGCCAAGGTCACCAGCAAAGCCCAAGGTCAGTGGGCGCAGGCGCGCGCGGATGAAGATGTGCCCGCCTTCCTGCCGGTGCTGGAACAGGTGGTGGCGCTGAAACGTCAGGAAGGTCAGGCGCTGGCCGATGGTGGCGATGTCTATGACGCCATGATCGATGATTATGAGCCCAACATGACCGCTGCCGAGCTGGCGGCGATGTTTGGCGCCATGCGGCCACGTCTGGTTGCCCTGCGGGAGGCGGTGCTGGCGGCAGAGGCGCCACAGCGTCTGAAAGGTCATTTTGACCCGGCCAAACAGATGCAACTGACCGAGAAACTGGCGCTGGCCTTTGGTTATGATCTGCACCATGGCCGGATCGACAAGGCGGTGCACCCGTTCTCCTCGGGCTCTGGCCATGATGTGCGCATCACCACCCGCACCAGTGAGCTGGATCCGTTCAACTGCTTCTATTCGACCATCCATGAGGTCGGCCATGCCTGTTATGAGCAGAACGTCGATGACGCCTATCTGCTGACGCCAATTGGCAGTGGCGTGTCGATGGGTGTGCATGAAAGCCAGAGCCGGATTTACGAAAACCAGCTGGGCCGGTCGGCGCCGTTCTCGGGCTGGGTTTATGGCCAGATGCGAGAGGCCTTTGGCGATTTCGGCATCGACAGCGCCGAAGAGTTCTATCGCACCGTGAACCGCGTCAATGACGGCTATATCCGGACTGAGGCGGATGAGGTGCAGTATAACCTGCATGTCATGCTGCGGTTCGACCTGGAGCGCGCCCTGATGCAAGGCGATCTGGCGGTGAAGGATCTGGAGGCGGCCTGGAACGACCGTTTCCATGCAGATTTTGGCTATGCGGTCGACAAACCATCAAACGGCTGTCTGCAGGATGTGCATTGGTCGGTGGGCCTGTTTGGCTACTTCCCGACCTATTCGCTGGGCAATGTCTATGCGGGCTGCCTGAACAAGGCGCTGCGTCAGGCGGTGCCGGATCTGGATGCGCAGTTGGCAGGGGGCGATACCTCAGCTGCAACTGGGTGGCTGAAAGAGAACCTGCAGCGTCACGGCGGCCTTTATGCGCCGCGTGATGTGGTGCGCCGCGCCAGCGGTTTGGAGCCCTCGGCAGAGCCGCTGCTGGACTATCTGGAAGAAAAGTTCAAAGGCATCTACGGCCTGTAAACACGCAGATCTGCGATTAGCTTTGACGGCGTCCAATTGGGGCGCCGTTTTCTTTTCCGGGTCACGCAGTGAACCGGTTCGTGCCCGACCCCGCCCCCAAAGGCGGGCACGAATTTGCGCCGAGTCGGCAAGGCAGACCGTTTCGATGGTTGGAGCGTTTGCGTGTTCCTCAGGCCCGCCCTCGGGATCGGGCACGAACCTACGCTTTCATCCAACAAAAAAACCGCCCCGAAGGGCGGCTTTTCAATCTCTGTGATGTCGTGAAGATCAGCTCTCGGCCTGATCCTCTGCGCCGTTTTCGTCGTCGTCCTGTTCGACAACCCGGGCAACAGAGACAACCGTCTCGCCCTTGCCGGTGTTGAACACCCGCACGCCACCGGCGGAGCGGGAGCGGAATGAGATACCGTCAACCGGCACCCGGATCGACTGTCCCTTGGAGGTGGCGAGCATCACCTGATCGTCCATCTCAACCGGGAAGGAGGCCACAAGCGCACCGCCGCGCATTGCCTTGTCCATCGCGGCCACACCCAGACCACCACGGCCACGCACCGGATAGTCATGGCTGGAGCTCAGCTTGCCCGCGCCGCCTTCGGTGATGGTCAGGATCAGGTTTTCCACCGCCGACATTTCGGCGTAGCGTTCCTGGCTCAGCTCACCGGCGGGCACGTCATCTTCATCGCCCCCTTCGGCATCATCGGCCAGACCGGCCACGGCTCGGCGCATCTTCAGGTAGGCGGCACGTTCTTCGGATGTGGCATCGAAGTGGCGGATCACCGACATCGACACAACCTCATCATCGCCGTTCAGCTTGATGCCGCGCACACCCACCGACGCACGCGAGTTGAACACGCGCACCTCAGTCGTCGGGAAACGGATCGCCCGGCCCGAGTTGGTGACCAGCATCACATCATCCTCTTCAGAACAGATGCGGGCATTGATCAGGCGGGTGTCAGCGTGATCATCCTCAAACTTCATGGCGATCTTACCGTTGGATTTCACATTGGTGAAATCCGACAGGCGGTTGCGGCGCACGGTGCCTGCCGAGGTGGCAAAGACCACCTGCAGATCGGCCCATTCATCCTCAGCCCGGTCAACCGGCATGATCGCAGCAATCGACACGCCGGTTGGGATCGGCAGGATGTTCACAATCGCCTTGCCTTTGGCGGTACGACCCCCCAGCGGCAAGCGCCAGGTCTTCAGCTTGTAGGCCATGCCATCGGTGGTGAAGAACAACAGCTGCGTATGGGTGTTGGCCACAAAGAGGTTGGTGACAACATCCTCTTCTTTGGTCTGCATACCGCTGAGGCCCTTACCGCCGCGTTTCTGCGCGCGGAAGTCAGCCAGCGGGGTCCGCTTGATGTAACCACCCGAGGTGATGGTCACGACCATATCTTCACGTTCGATCAGGTCTTCATCGTCCATGTCACCGGACCAATCCACGATCTCGGTGCGGCGGCCAACGGCGAATTTCTCTTTCACCTCAGCCAGTTCTTCGTTGATGATCGCCAGAATGCGTTCGCGTGAGGCCAGGATCTCCAGGCATTCGCGGATCTTCTCGGCCAGCTCCTGCAGCTCATCGGTGACTTCTTTCACACCGATCTGGGTCAGACGCTGCAGGCGCAGTTCCAGAATGGCGCGGGCCTGGGTTTCAGACAGGTTATAGGTCCCGTCCTCGTTCATCTTATGAGTCGGATCGTCGATCAGCTGAATGTATTCACCGATCTCCTGCGCCGGCCAGCGGCGGGTCATCAGCTTCTCACGGGCTTCGGCTGCATCGGCCGAGGACCGGATGGTCGCCACAACCTCATCCACGTTGGAAACAGCCACGGCCAAACCACACAGAATGTGGCTTCGTTCACGTGCTTTGCGCAGCTCATAGGCGGTGCGGCGCGCGACAACGTCTTCGCGGAAATCAAGGAAGCAGGTCAGGAACCGGCGCAGTGTCAGCTGTTCGGGGCGGCCGCCATTCAGCGCCAGCATGTTACAGCCGAAAGAGGTCTGCATCGGGGTGAAGCGGAACAGCTGGTTCAGCACCACATCCGGGGTCGCGTCGCGCTTCAGCTCCACCACCACACGGACGCCGTTGCGGTCCGATTCATCCTGCACGTGGGCAACGCCCTCAATGCGCTTTTCGCGCACCTGCTCGGCGATCTTTTCGATCATCGACGCTTTGTTCACCTGATAGGGGATCTCATCCACGATGATGGCGTAGCGATCTTTGCGGATCTCTTCGACGCGGGTCTTGGCGCGAATGATGACGCTGCCGCGGCCCTCAAGATAGGCTTTGCGCGCGCCAGAGCGGCCTAGCATGATGCCACCGGTCGGGAAGTCGGGGCCGGGCACATAGTTGATCAGCTGTTCGCTGGTCAGATCCGGATCCTCGATCAGGGCCTGACAGGCATCGATCACCTCACCCAGGTTGTGCGGCGGGATATTGGTGGCCATACCCACCGCAATACCGCCAGCGCCATTGACCAGCATATTGGGGAAACGCGACGGCAGAACGGTCGGTTCCTGATCCTTGCCATCATAGTTGTCCTGAAAATCAACGGTGTCTTTTTCGATGTCGGCCAGCACAAAGGCGGCCGGCTTGTCCATCCGCACCTCAGTGTAACGCATCGCGGCCGGGTTATCGCCGTCCATCGAGCCGAAGTTCCCCTGACCGTCCAAGAGCGGCAGCGACATCGAGAAATCCTGCGCCATCCGCACCAGCGCGTCATAGATCGCACTGTCGCCATGGGGGTGATATTTACCCATCACATCACCCACCGGACGGGCCGACTTGCGATAGGCCTTTTCATGGGTGTTTCCGGTCTCATGCATGGCGTAAAGAATCCGGCGGTGAACCGGTTTCAGACCGTCACGCAGGTCCGGAATCGCCCGGCTGACGATCACGCTCATCGCATAATCCAGATAGGAATTGCGCATCTCATCGGTGATCGAAACGGAAGGCCCGTCAAAAGCCATGCGCTCGCGCGGTTTTTCTTCTTCGTTTTCAGGAGTCTGGGGCGTATCGCTCACGTCTCGGCCACTCTGCTTTATTGGTCTATATTTTGTTGTTTTCTGTATAACAGAGGCAGGATGTGGGCTGCAATGCTTGTGTGGTTAAGCGGCGGATTGTGGGGCAAAAATACCGGTGAATTGGTCCCTGAAACGCGCTTATCCGGTGAAGCCGAACGCCTTCAGCCCATCCAGCACAAATTGCACCGAAAGTGCGGCCAGCAACATGCCCAGAAGCCGGGTGATCACATTGATCGCAGTCTTGCCCAGCGCCCGTTCCAAAAGGCCCGCAGACAGGAACAGCGCCATGGAGATCAGGAGCACCACAAGCATGATTGCCAGAACCATCGACAACCCGCCAAAGCCCGGCTGCTGACCGGCCAGCAGGATCACCGTAGCGATGGAGCCGGGACCGGCAATCAGCGGGATCGCCAGCGGGAAAATGGAGGGGTCATCTGCGTGATCTTCCTCTTCCGCCTGATCCTCCCGCCGTTTGGTGCGACGTTGAAACAGCATGTCCAGCGCGGTCAGGAACAACAGGATGCCGCCCGCGATGCGGAAGGCGGGCATCGAAATGCCAACAAATCCCAGAACCGCCTCACCAAAAATGGCAAAGAGCGACAGCAAGAGGCCAGAGGTCACACAAGCGCGGATTGCAATGGCGCGGCGTTTTTCCGGCGACATGCCTTGGGTCAGCGCCACAAAAATCGGGGCCAGGCCGATGGGGTCCATGATCACAAACAGGGTGACAAAGCCGGTGATCAGAAATGCGGTGTCCATGATTGGCCTTCGGTTTGGGCGTCGGGTCTTGGTTCAATTGCCACGATTGGCCAAGCCCGAGGCAGATGCAATGGCAAAGTTGGCTCTCGTTTCTGGCGGGGGGGGGGCCAGGGAGGGGCAGGGGAGGGGCGTTGCCCCTCTGCGTTCAAAATGGGATTTTGACCGCATTCACCCCAGAGTACTTAGGGAACATTGAAAGTGGCTGGTCTGGCTGGACAGGTGCGTTTCTCAGGCGTTTTCAGCGCGCTCCAGCTTTTCCAGTGCCACCATCCACAATTTTTCGGCGCGCTCCATCGCCTCTTTCAGCTCGGCATATTTCTTTTGCAGCATGACCGCTTCGTCTTTGCGATCGGTAAACAGGGCGGGATCGGCAAGGCGCGCCTGCAGCTTTTCTTCCATCTCAGACAATTTTTCGATCCGCTCCTCGCATTTGCGCGCGTCGGACCGCAGGGCGAGGATCTGATCGCGGCTGGCGCGTTTGGGGGCGGTGGGTTTGGGCTTTTCGGCTTTTGGTGGGGTATCGGCCTGTAGCAACATCTGGCGATAGGCTTGCAGATCTTCCTCATAGGGTTTCACCGCACCGTCTTTGACCAGCCACAGGCGGTCCGCCACCATCGACAGCAGATGCATGTCATGGCTGACCAAAACCACCGCACCGCCATAGGCGCTGAGCGCTTCCACCAGCGCCTCACGGCTTTCGATGTCGAGGTGGTTGGTCGGTTCGTCAAGGATCAGCAGTTGCGGCGCGGGCAGGGTGGCCAGCAGCAGCGAAAGGCGTGCTTTCTGGCCACCTGACAGCCGGCCCACCTCGGTCTCAGCCTGATCGGCCATCAGGCCAAAGCCGGCAAGTTTTGCCCGCAGTTTGCTGGGGTGTTGATCGGGCAGTTCCCGCTGCAGGTGCTGCAGTGGGGTTTCATCGACGTGCAGCTCATCCACCTGATGTTGGGCAAAAAAACCGATGCGCAGTTTTGAGGATCGACTGATCCCGCCATCCAGCGGGTCCAAACGGTCCGATAGCAGCTTGGCGAGGGTCGATTTGCCCTGACCGTTTTTGCCCAGCAGGGCGATGCGATCATCCTGATCGATGCGCAGATTCAGCCGTTTCAGAACCGCGGTGCCGTCATAGCCCACCGATGCATCCTGGGTGGAGATGATGGGCGGTGACAGGGTTTCGGGTTCCGGGAAGGTAAAGACGGTGCGCGCGGCATCTTCTGGGGCGCGAATAATCTCCATCTTTTCCAGCATCTTCACGCGGCTTTGCGCCTGTTTGGCTTTGGTTGCCTTGGCTTTGAAACGGTCAACAAAACTTTGCAAATGGGCGCGCTGCGCTTCTTGTTTCTTGGCCGCGGCCGATTGCACCGCACGCTGCGCCGCACGTTGGGCGGCGAACTGGTCATAGGGGCCGGTGTAATAGGTCAGCTGCCGCCCCTCCAGATGCAGGATCGAGCCGACCGCGCGATTGAGCAATTCGCGGTCGTGGCTGATGATCAGCACCGTATGGGGGTATTTGGTCAGGTAGTTTTCCAACCACAGCGCACCTTCAAGGTCGAGATAGTTGGTCGGTTCATCGAGAAGCAGCAGATCAGGCTCAGAAAACAGCACCGCCGCCAGGGCCACGCGCATCCGCCAGCCACCGGAAAAGGCAGAGCAGGGCATTTTCTGCTCTTCGGCATCAAATCCCAGCCCGCGCAGGATGTTGGAGGCCCGCGCCTCCGCCGACCAGGCGTCAATATCGGCAAGCCGCGTTTGCACCTCAGCGATGCGATTGGGATCGGTGGCGCTTTCGGCTTCGGCCATCAGAGCGGCGCGTTCGGTATCTGCTGCCAGTACCGTGTCAATCAGTGAGACCTCATTGCCCGGCACCTCCTGTGCGACGCCGCCGATGCGGGCGCGGGCGGGCAGTTCGATGCTGCCGCCATCCAGATGCAGATCACCCCGGATCAGATTGAAAAGGGTGGTTTTTCCGGCGCCATTGCGGCCAATCAAACCGACCTTGTGACCGGTGGGAATGGTGGCGCTGGCCCCTTCAAACAGGGGGCGGCCTTCGATGGAGTAGCTGATGTCTTGGATCCGTAGCATGAGGGGCGGAGTGCCAGAGCGGTGCGCCCAAGTCAATTGCCGGATCTGCAAGTCACGGGGCAGCACATTTGCAGGCGCTACGGTATTGCACCCGTGCCGCGGGACGGCTAGCAGGGGCAGGTCATACATGTGTTAACGACCACCGGGTGAAACGCCCTGTGATTGTTGAGAAAGGACGCCGATGGCCCCCGCCACCTCAAAGCCGCATCTGGTCACTTTGATCTTGCTGACCTCGGTCGCGGTGATGTCGCTCAATATCTTTCTGCCCTCGCTGGGGGGGATCGCGGAAGAGTTTGGCGTAAGCTACACGCTGGTTGCGCTGTCGATATCGGCGTTTCTGCTGGTTTCGGCGGTGTTGCAGCTGATCATGGGGCCCTTGTCTGACCGCTATGGGCGGCGGCCTGTGTTGCTGGTGGGCTTGGTTGTCTTTGTGATTGCCTCACTTGGATGTGCGCTGTCGCAGGATGTTTGGGCCTTTTTGGGGTTTCGCATGCTGCAGGGGGGCGTGGTGTCGGGCATGGTGCTGGGCCGGGCAATTGTGCGTGACGTCTATGCCCCGCAGGAAGCCGCAAAGCGCATCGCCCAGATTGGCGCCGCCATGGCGCTGGCACCCCTGATTGCACCGCTGGTGGGCGGTATCCTTGACAGCCTGTTTGGCTGGCGGTCGGTGTTTTACCTGCTGGCGCTCAGCGGCGCGGCGGTATTTGTCCTGTGCTGGGCCGATCTGGGGGAAACGAACCAGTTGAAACAGGCCAGTTTTGCCGCCCAGTTCCGCGCCTATCCTGAGGTGCTGCGGTCGGGATCTTTCTGGGCCTATTCGGGTGTTTTGGTGTTTTCGCTGGGTGGCTTCTACGCCTATCTGGCCGGCGCACCGCTGGTGGGGGAGGAGATCTTTGACCTCTCTACCGCGACGGTTGGCCTGATGATGGGGGCCACGGCGGTTGGGTTTCTCATGGGCAATCTGGTGACCACGCGGTTGGGCGCGCGGTTTGGCTCGCTGCGGCTGATCCTCTGGGGGCGCTGGCTGTCGATGCTGGGCTGTCTGTTGGCGGCGCTGCTTATGGCGCTTGGGCTGTTGCACCCCGGCGTGATGTTTGCCGGTGCGGTTGCCCTTGGCCTTGGCAACGGTCTGACGCTGCCCGGTGCGAATGTTGGCGTGATGAGCGTTGCGCCCCATCTGGCCGGATCCGCCTCTGGGCTGTCTGGCGCTGTGGGGGTTGTCATCGGCGCGGTGCTGACGCCGCTGGTTTCCACCCTTGTGGCAGGGGAAAACGGCGCCGAAATGCTGATGCTGTCGATGGCCGCCTGTGGCGCGCTGGCGCTTTTGTCGGCGTGGAAGGTGGCGCAGCTTGAACGGCAATCCGCCTGAAGCCCTTGCAACAGGGTTTTCAAACGCCTTTTGCCGTGCTAGCAGGCGCCAGAAATTAAACGCGGCCGGGCATTGGGTCCGGTCTTTGACCTTGAGGACATCACGATGGCTGTACAACGCACCTTCTCGATCATCAAACCCGACGCCACCAAGCGTAACCTGACCGGCGCCATCAACGCCAAATTCGAAGCCGCTGGCCTGCGCATCGTTGCCCAGAAGCGCATCCACCTGACCAAAGCTCAGGCTGGTGTGTTCTACGCGGTACACGCTGAGCGTCCGTTCTACGACGAACTGTGCGAATTCATGGCCTCCGAGCCAATCGTTGTTCAGGTTCTGGAAGGCGAAGACGCCATCGCGAAAAACCGCGAAGTCATGGGTGCCACCAACCCTGCCGAAGCAGACGAAGGCACCATCCGTAAAGAGTTCGCCCTGTCGATCGGCGAAAACTCGGTTCACGGTTCGGACGCACCGGAAACCGCTGCTGAAGAAATCGCATACTTCTTCTCGGGCCTGGAGCTGGTTGGCTAAGCCACCCTCTGACGCTTTGAGATGACGGATCGCGCCCGGGGCATTGCCTCGGGCGTTTTCTTTTTGGCGGCGGAGGTCGTGTTGCGGGCGGAGCAGGTGGGGCTTTGCCCCTCGGCGCGCGGCGCCTCACCCCAGAGTATTTCGGGAACGATGAAAGGCGGGGTTTTACGGGGTTTCTTGTCAGGCGCGGGGCGGGTAGCGTTGCCCCAAAGTAAGGGAGATTTTGATGAGCAAAGTGGCAGTGGTGACCGGCGCGGCGCGCGGGATCGGGCTGGCGACCGCCAAGCAGTTTCTGGCCAAAGGCTGGTCGGTGGCGTTGATTGACTGGGATCAGGCGGAACTGGATCTGGCCTGCGGGGATCTTGGGGCTGAAGCACAAGGTTTTCACTGTGATGTCAGTGATGAGGTGCAGGTGCAGGCGATGATTGCGGCAGTTTTGGCGCGCTTTGGTCGTTTGGATGCGCTGGTCAATAATGCCGGCGTGGCGGAGTTCGGCCCGATTGAAGACTGTGATTTTGCCGCCTGGAAACGCGTGATGGCGGCCAATCTGGATGGTCCGTTTCTGTGCACGCAGGCGGCGGTGCCGGCGTTGAAGAAACATGGCGGCGCGGTGTTGAACATCGCCTCAATTTCCGGATTGCGCGCCTCCACCCTGCGGGTGGCCTATGGCACCTCCAAGGCGGCGGTCATTCAACTGACCAAACAACAGGCGGCAGAGCTGGGCGAATATGGCATCCGGGCCAATTGCGTCTGCCCGGGCCCGGTGCGCACCAAACTGGCGATGGCGGTGCATAGTCCTGAGATCATTGCTGCCTATCATGATGCCATTCCGCTCAATCGCTACGGCAGCGAAGATGAGATCGCCAATCTCATCACCTTCCTCTGCAGTGAAGAGGCTAGTTATATCACCGGTCAGGTGGTGGCGGCGGATGGCGGTTTTGAAAGCACCGGCGTCGGCCTGCCAGCGCTGCGGGAGTAGGCGGCATGGCGCGGCTGGAGATTTCGAACCCGCAGGCGCGGGCCCTGTGGCTGGAAAGCCATCTGTTGTCCAAAGCCCCCACCGGGCCTTTGGATCTGATGGCGATCATCGAAGCATTGGGGTTTGTGCAGCTGGACACGGTGCAGGTGGTGGCGCGGGCGCATCATCATATCCTGTGGTCGCGCAATCAGAATTACCGTGAGGCGATGTTTGACCCGCTTTTGGCCAAGGATCGGGCGGTGTTTGAGCATTACACCCATGATGCCTCGGTCCTGCCGATGGCCTATCTGCCGCATTGGCAGCGCCAGTTCCGTCGCAAGGCGGAACAGATGGGCAAGGCGGGCTGGTGGAAGGGCCTGCCGGATGCCGAGGCGCGGGCTGAGATCAAGGCGCGGATTGCCAAAGAGGGGGCGCTGTCGACCCATGCGTTTGAATCCGGCCCCAAAAGCACGGAGCACGCCTGGGCCAAGCCGCCGCATAAAATGGCGCTGGATTTCATGTGGTATGCGGGCGAACTGGCCACCTGCTACCGCGAGAACTTCACCAAATATTATAACCTGCCGGAACGCGTGTTCCCCGAACCGCTGCGCAGCCATGAGGTTTCGGATGCGGATCAGGTGGATTGGCTGTGCCGCGCGGCACTGGGGCGGTTGGGGTTTGCCACGGTTGGCGAGATTCAGAAGTTCTGGGAGGCGATGAGCGCCAAGGAATGTCGGGCCTGGCTGTCGGGCGCGGAGGGCGGCCTTGTGCCGGTCACGGTGCAAGGCGCAGATGGACAATGGCGCGATGCCTGGGGCTGCCCTGATATTGAGGCGCGTCTGGCTGACGTGGCCAAACCCAGCTCGCGTTTGCGCATCCTGAACCCCTTTGATCCGGCCATTCGCGACCGGGACCGGTTGCTGCGCCTCTTTGGCATGGACTACCGGGTTGAGATGTTCGTGCCAGCTGCCAAACGCAAATATGGCTACTATGTCTATCCGCTGCTGGAAGGCGCGCGCTTTGTCGGTCGGGCGGAGGTCACCGCTGATCGCAAATCCGGTACGTTAGCTCTGGGTCAGGTCTGGCCGGAGGCGGGTGTGAAATGGTCTGAGGCGCGTCAGGCCAAACTGGAGGCGGAGCTGACGCGGTTCGCCCGGCTGGCGGGGTGCCGCTATCAGCCAGGCGCTGCGTGAAAGGGCCGGGTTAGGCGCCCAGCAGCATCGGCGCGCTGTCCCAAATCAGCTTCACCCCTGTGAGGGCCAGAAAGCCATAGACCAGCTTCACAAAGCTATTCTGGTCCAATCGGCCGTGCAGGTAGGTGCCCAGAAAAATGCCCGCCACCAGCATTGGTGCGATGATGGCGCTGACCTGCAGGCTGCACCAGGTCAGCTGGCCCATCCCGGCGTAAGCGGCTGTTTTGATGGCGTTTAGCACGAAGAAGAACATCGTGTTGGTGCCAACAAACTGCGATTTCTCCATATTCTGGCTCAAGAGGTAGCCTTTGACCGGCGGGCCGCCGGCATGGGCGATAAAGCTGGTGAAGCCGGAGATCGCGCCAAGGGAAAACACCACAGGGGCAGGGGTTGTACGGCTGCGGGCGGCGGGCGGTCCCAGCAGGACAAAACCGGCCACCAGCATCAGGGCCATGATCCCCACGGCCAGTCGGATCACCTCGGCCGACATCCAGGAAAACCCGATTGCGCCTAATGCTAGCCCGGCAAAAGCCCCGGGCAGCATCATCGCAACAACCCGGCCCTGCCAGTGGCGCCGGTAGTGCCAGACAATCCAGATGTCCATGATCAACAGGATCGGCATCACCACCGCGGCGGCAAACTGCGGTGTGACAAACAGCGACAGGATCGGCACCTGCATCACCCCCAGCCCACCGGCAAAGCCGCTTTTGGAAATGCCGGTCAGAACAACCGTCAAGGCAGCGACGAAGAAGAAGGCGGTGGGCAGGGTGGTGAGCATCGGGAGGATCCTTTGGATACCCTGCAGATAGGGGCTTGGATGAAATCTTTGAAATGATTTATATTGGTTTAATAAATCGTAAATGGAGATTTTATGCTGGATCCACGCGCGCTGGACAGTTTTGTTGTCGCAGCAGAAACCCTGAACTTTTCCGAGGCCGCCGCCCGGCGCAACACGGTGCAATCGGCCATCAGTGCGCAGATCCGAAAGCTGGAGGAGCAGCTGGGCCAGCGCCTGATTGATCGCGGACGCGGGCAGGCGATGTCTCTGACCGCTGAGGGGCGGGCGTTTCTGGCCTATGCGCAGCGGATCCTGAACCTTTCGGATGAGGCGATGGCGATGATGCAGGCGCCGAAGGAACAGCGGGTCATCCGGCTGGGGACCAATGTGACCCTGGCCATGTCGGTGGTGGCGCGGGCGCTGAAGGGATTTGCGCCTGAAAACCCAAATGTGAAGATCGAGATTCTCTGCGATCGCTCGGACGGGCTGCTGCCCAAACTGGAAGCGGGGGAGATTGATCTGGCGCTGATGATGGATCAGGGCAAACGGGCAGATCGCGTTTTTGTCGAACATGATCAGCTGATCTGGGTGGCGGGCCCGGGGTTCACCCTACAGCCCGATCAGGAGGTGCCGCTGGTGTTTCTGAGTGACGGGCGCGATCTGCGGGCCTATGCCTTTGCGGCGCTGGATCGGATTGGCCGGCGCGGCACCATCGCGCATTCCAGCCCCCATCCGATGGGGGTGCGGTCCTTTGTGGTGGCGGATCTGGCGGCAACGGTTCTGCCCTCACGGGCCATCGTCGCGCCGCTGCGGCGGTTGGGGGATGAGGAGGGTCTGCCTGAGCTGGGCGGCATCGGCATTGCGCTTTATCAGCGGATGCAGGGGGCACGGCCCGAGCTAGAAGGGTTCGCTCAAACCCTGCATGAGGAGATGCAGGCCGTCCCTTGACCCAACCTACGCATCAGTCGGCGGCGATCAGCGGGGGATCACGCCGATTTCGTTTAGGATCTTTTCAATCTCAGAATTGGGATCTTTGGGCCGCACGTCCGCCTTCAACGCGTCAAACCGCTTGCGCAGGGCTTTTTTCTCATCACCCTGACAGTCATTCCAGGGCCGGCCCTGTAGCCCCATAACCAGGGCGTAATATCCGATGAAATGAGGTTTGCTGCCGGTTTCCAGCAGCCGTTTATAGGCCGCATCGGCGCCCATCTCACGCAGGGCGTCAGCAGTAGTGATCCCCGCCCGGGCAAAAACTTCGTCGCTCTTGGGGCCGAGGTTTCGGATCGTGCTCACGGGGGAGGTTTCTGAGGGCATGCTGGCAGTCATGGCCCCGGTGTAACCCGTGGCGCGCATCAGGTCACGCGCGCATTCTTCTCTCCTGACAGGGAGCTGTCAGCAGAGGTCTTTAGATCATCGCAAAGTCAGTGAACACAAAACGCGGATGATGGGTGCGTTTGTCATGAGTAGGCGCCTGCGGGGTGGCGCCAGCCTGCGGCGGCGTGGCTTTCGAATTGGGTTTTACGATCTGGGCCATCTGGGGCCTCCTTTCTAAAAGGGAGGTCCGGGCGTTTCTCCATTGCATCCTTGGGCACGAAGTATCGCTCGGGCCTTATAGAAAGATTACGTAAAATTGTGACGAATTTCAGGCGCGCAAAGGCCGATTTCGCTGCACCATTCGGACAGGAGATAGGCAAAAGGTTAGGCGCGCTTTGCGACCAAAGTCGGGTGCCGGGGCGGGGGAGGTCACCCCGGCGTGCAAGGTGATGTCAGACCTCAATCTGAGATCAGCTGTTGATCAGCGCCTCGCCAAACTGCTCGCGCAGCTTGTTTTTCAGAACCTTGCCGGTGCCGCCGATCGGCAGCGCATCGGTGAAGACCACCTTGTCAGGAATCTGCCACTTGGCGATTTTGCCGTCGTAAAAGGCCAGCAGCTCGTCTTCGCTGACCGTGGCGCCTTCGGCCAGCAGCACAACCAGAACCGGGCGCTCGTCCCATTTCTCATGCCGGGCGGCAATGGCGGCGGCATTGGCAACGGCAGGATGACCCACGGCGATGTTTTCCAGCTCCACGGTTGAGATCCATTCGCCACCGGACTTGATGATGTCCTTTGAGCGGTCGCGGATGATCATGTAGCCATCCGGATCAATCGTGGCCACGTCGCCGGTGTCAAACCAGCCATCTGCGGTCAGCGCGCTGTCTTCCATCATGAAGTAGCTGTCGACAATCCAATGGCCGCGGATCTGCAGCTCGCCCTGGGTTTCGCCGTCATTGGGCAGGGTGTTGCCCTCCTCATCGACCAGACGCAGCTCCACCCCATAGGGCGGGCGGCCCTGGCCTTCGCGTATCTTGTTCTGCTCGGCCACACTCAGGTCGCTGTGTTTCTGCAGCAGGTTGTTCAGGGTGCCCAGCGGGCTGGTTTCCGTCATGCCCCAGGCATGCACCACGGTGGTGGCGTATTTTTCCCGGAAGGTTTCGATCATCGAGGGCGGGCAGGCCGAGCCCCCGATCACGGTGCGTTCCAGGCTTTCAGCTTTCGATCCGCGCGCCTCCAGCGCCTGCAGCAGCCCCATCCAGATGGTCGGCACACCCAGCGCCAGCGTGATCGCTTCGCCGTCGATCAGGCCCGCCAGGTTGTCACCATCCAGATTTGGACCGGGCAGCACCAGTTTGGCGCCGGTGGCCGCAGCAATATAGGGAACGCCCCAGGCGTTGACGTGGAACATCGGAACCACAGGCATCACACTGTCACGTGCCGAAATCGCCAGACCATCGGGCTGGTTGCCGCCAATCGAATGCAGAACGGTCGAGCGGTGGGTGTAAAGAACCCCCTTGGGATGGCCCGTGGTGCCAGAGGTGTAGCAGAGCGAGGAGGGCGTGGTCTCCTCAAGCGCCGGCCAGACGTAATCGGCATCCGCATCGGCGATCAGCTCATCATAGAATTTCAGACCCGGGATTTGCGCTGCAGCCTCTTCATCACGCCGCCCCATCAGCACCACATGTTTCACGGTTTTCAAATGTGCGCCTAGTTTGGCGGCCACCGGCAGGAAGGTGCGATCAAGGAACAGAACCTGATCCTCGGCGTGGTTGATGATGTAAATCAGCTGTTCAGGGAACAGACGCGGGTTGATCGTGTGGCAGACCATGCCAGCACCGGCGACGCCAAAGTAAATCTCCAGATGGCGGCGGTTGTTCCATGCGATGGTCGCGCAGCGCGCGCCTTGTTCCAGACCCAGCGCCTCCAGCGCGGCGGCCAGCCGGCGGGCATTGCCCTCAACCTCACCCCAGGTGCTGCGGGCAATCTCGCCCGTGGTTTCCACAGAAACCACCTCGGTTGCGGCGTGGTAACGGGCGGCATGGCTGATAAGCGAGCTGATGGTCAGCTGCTGATGCATCATGGAACCAAGCATCGGATCCTCCTCCTGATGACATATGTGTCGTTTTCGATGACGTGAAACAATGCGCAGGGGTTTGTCCAGAAACCGGGCGTTAAGACGCCGCGTCATTTCCAAATTGTGACGCAGCGGCAGCTTGCGCGCCCCCGCGCCCGCCCGCAGGGGGAAGTGGCTTGACCATCGCGCCAGCCCCCCCTAATCAGGACCCACGGGGGCCTGTAGCTCAACGGTTAGAGCAGAGCGCTCATAACGCTTTGGTTGCGGGTTCAAATCCTGCCGGGCCTACCACCCATCCCCTATTTTTGTTTTATTTCATATGCTTATGTTAAAAAGTGTCCCACGAAAAACTGGGCGTGGGACACTTTACCAATCCATACCCTCAAGTTTTCGCATCGCATCGGCTGCCAAACGCCAGCGCTCGACGCCCTGAGTATAGACCTCTGAGGTCTTGGCTTGCGTGTGGCCGTGTATGGTCATGATTTGATACTGAGTGCATCCCTCATGGGCGAGTAGGTGGCCGGTGGCCTTGCGGATGCCGTGGCTGGACAGCCCTTTAAGGCCCGCCTGGTCGCACCATTTGCTCATTCTATTGCGCAAACCCTCTGGAGATTTGAAAGGCTTCCCGTAGTCAGTCAGAAGGTAAGTTTCACCCAAAACGTTGGCGGCGCGACTTGCACGGTAAAGGGGCGGCATCATGGGTATGATAACCTCAGCGGATCCCTTTTTCTTGGGTTGCCAGCGAATCGCCCGGACCCCATCAATCTCAATCTCATTCCGGCGCCCCAGGCGCACTGCATCGCTGATCCGACACGCCGTAAACATGAAAAGCGTCAGTGCTAGGTGTGCAGTTGTTCCCGGCGGGTGGGCTTCCTTGAACTTCTTGAGGTCTTCAATAGTCCAGGGCTTTGCCCCACCCTTGCCAGGATTGATCTTGCCAACTGTAGCTGCGGGGTTCAGGTCGCATATCCCGCGCTCTATCGCCCAGACGTACATTGCCCGAATGGTTTTGACCATGTTGTCAGCCGCACCGGGGGTCGATGCCATGCTGTCGCGATATTCGATAAGCTTCTCTGGCGGCATGTCGATGGAATAGTCGCCGTATTCATTGGCGAGGCGTACTAGGAATGAGCGGCGTTGTTTGAGCGTGTCCGGTGACATGAGTTCGTTTTTGACCAGGTCTTCCATCGCCGCTAGATACTTGAAACGAAGCCAGTTGATCGACCGTGGGATCGCGCGGGCTTCCGGCGCAACCGTATTGCCTGGTTCGATGCCAGCACGTGCAGCGAAGTATTGCTCAGTGAAATCGGGATCTCCTGGAACGGCTTTAATCCGAATGCGCTTTCGTTTGTTGCCCTCGACGCGCACCCGATAGCGGACCTGCCCAGACGGCAGGCGCTCTATCAGCAGGCCGGGAAATTCAATCTTCACCATTGCGTAACTCACTTACCAAGATTTAGGTGCACGTTCCCCTTTCGGGGCGGGCTCGGCCTTGGTGTCTGATGTAATGATCCGCACAGATCCTTTTGAGATCTCGATTTCGCGGATCGGAAGGCCAAATTCCTCGACCGCCTTGAGGGCGCGATGGATTTCAACTTGGGTTGCCCATGCTTTCGGCATATCAGTTCCCCTCTGAAAAATCGACAATATCGGCGTGCCATTGGATTGCTTTCGCGCGCAGATCATCCAGTGATCGGGCCTCGATGCTGGTTTCCTGTTCCCAGTCACCTGCATAGAGGACCGCTTCGCCCTCTCTGTCGGCTTCGAAATGGATGAGAAGTAACAGCCCGTCAATTCGCCAAAGCTCCTCTGGGCAGCCGCATTCGTCACTCGGCAGCCGCGCTAACAGGGCAACGGGCGGTGCGTCAGGTGTGGTGTTTTCTGTAAATGAGACACGGATGCTCTCTAGCTCTGTGACGCCCTCAGAGGAGATAAAGGCCCTTCCAGAAAATTTCGTCATGGTACTTGCTCCTTTGGCCAATTAGGGCAGGTTTCAAATTCGCTTTCGTCGCGCCCGCAGGTTTCGCAGGCGTTGATGGTGAACCCCGAGACCTTGCAGCCTTGTTCGACGATCTCGGCTGCGCGCAGCTGCAAGAATGCCCGTTCACGCTCCTGCAGCGCGCTCTCGGCCCGGGCCCTGGCCTTTTCATAGTTGACGCGCAAGTGTTCAATTGTGGCTTTCATGAGTGGAGACCTTGGGTGCTTCTTGGAGTTGTGAAGGTTCTGCGATGCTTTCCATGTTCGATGGTCAATGGCGGACCTGGTCGCACGTGGGCTGTGCGAGGTCTGCTGCTGAACATAAGCTGTCAAACATGGTGGCTCTCCTGGCGCACCTCGCTGGCCCCGCAACGGCAGGGCCAGAAAGAGGCGATAGGGTTAGGCGACGGATGTGCGTGCCGGTTCAAACTGGATTGATTGGGCGAGATCATTCACATCGAGGAAGTGATCAGCAGTCCTGCGCAGATCTTGGCCGATCATGGGCACATCGGTTTTAATCGTGGAAATCACGGTGACGGTGATCCCCTGCGCCTGGAGCGCTGCAATAACCGGGATCAGGGAGGGGCTGTTGTCGATGAAAACTGCGTGATCGATGGCTCCACCCATCGACAGGGCGTCAACCGCCTTGTGTCCATTCAAGACTGCCTGGCGGTGTTTTTCTGCTCCGGTGCATTCGACAGTGGGCTGATCGAGGATCACCGTACTGAAGCCGTTGTGAGTGAGCCAATCAACGGTGCGGCGCAGCGGGGACTGGCCATCCTCTACGCGGTCGAGCGCGTAGAATTTGGCGCGCGCAAGCATCGTTGCCTCTGCGAAGTAGTTGCGCAGGGCCTGGTAGTCGACAGCAAAGCCCAACTCACGACAAGCATAGAAAAGGCTTTGGCCATCAATGAACAGAGCGCACTTTTGGGTTTGGTAGAACATGAGATCTCCAATTCGAATTGATTAGATTTTTGGTGGTGGATCAGGCGCGAGTGAGCGCCTGTGTGATGCGGCGTAGCGCACGCAGTTCTTGGCACATGTCTGGCAAAAGCATTGCGAGGGTGGATTGGTCCTCTGCTGAGATCTCGCCTAGCAGCCGCTCAGATCCGCCCGTTTCAAGGCGTTCAAGGATCTCGTCTGTGACCAGCTCAGCCGGGGTCAATGCGGCATCGTGAGCCTCCCCCAGTGAACTGGTCCGCCGCTATGTTTAGGAAACGGAGGACCACGCATGGCAAACAAGCGACCGAAGCCGGAAGAGATAGTTTCGAAGTTACGGCAAGTTGAGGTGTTGAT